>Ga0193699_10000004_pt1 | contig 298275 bp, 269 predicted proteins | sample L3c2metaG_FD_160095 | JGI IMG/M metagenome (GOLD analysis project Ga0193699, IMG submission 160095) | Soil microbial communities from a riparian zone of the East river system, Colorado, United States - L3c2 | ecosystem: Environmental > Terrestrial > Soil > Riparian zone | place: USA: East...
TCTGGTAGTCGCACGGGTTGGTCGTGATCTGGCCGAGCCAGCCCGGCGTGTTGAGGCCCTCGGCATGCGGGAACTGCGACTTGCACTCGCCCGGCACCAGCTCGTAGCCGTTCGACTTGCCGTCGTAGTTGATCGACCCGTTGCGCTCACCGCCGAAGTCGAGCGTCTTGAGGTGGTACTCGAGCCGGTACTGCGCCGGAAGCGCCTTCGACGTGGTGATGAACGCGCCGTCGTAGGAGTCCGGCGAGTTGAGCTCGAGCACCTTCCCCTGCCCGTCCAGCTTGGTGGTCTGGATCGTCGGCGGCTTGTCGGGCGTGCCGTCCTTGCCCCAGTCGCGCGCCGACAGCGTGGCGGTCAGCCACCCGTCCTTGCCGATGGGCACGTTCTTGCGGAAGACGTCGTAGCTGTGCAGCGCAGCGAGATACTTGTCGGCACCGTAGTCGTTCTTCCACCAGTCACCGTTGTCGTCCATGATGTTGTCGGCCGGCCGCTCGTAGTTGTACTTCTCCCACGCGCTCTTATCGGTGTTCACGGTGCGGTTGAAGTTCTCCGAGTACTTCAGCACCCACCCCTGGTCCGTCTGTGCGATCGCGGGTCCGGCCAACGTGGCTGCAAGGGCGCTCCCCAGCAGCAGGCTGGCCAACTTCTGTCGGCGATTCACGACATCTCCTCCTGTTCGACATATCCGAATGACGATCGGATATTATGGACGAGCCGGAAGCTATCAGCGGTGTCAACACCCTCCGACTCGGCTTGACATCGATCCAACGGCCGGGCTATGTTCTGCCCCGTTCGATTTATACGATACCTATTCGGATAGATCGAACGCGGAGAGCAGCAACAAGGAGAGATACAGAGATATGACTGTCCCCACTTCTCGAAACGACACGTCGTCGAGCGTCGAGCGCGCCTTCGAGCTGCTCGACCGCATCGCGGCGGCCGGCCCCGACGGGCTCACGCTCGCCCAGCTCGCATCCGGCGTGCCGATCGCCAAGAGCACCACGCACCGCTACGTCACCACACTGCTGGAGCTCGGCGTGCTGCGCCGCAACGACGCCGGCCGCCTGCAGCTGGGCCTCAAGCTCGTCGAGCTCGCCGGCGCGCTGCTCGACGGCGACAACGTACGGAGCGCGGCCGAGCCGGTGCTGCACGACCTCGTGGCGCGCACGGGCGAGACCGTCCACCTCGGCGTGCCCGCCGACGGCTGCGTCGTCTACGTCGCCAAGGTCGAGAGCCCTCAGTCGGTGCGGCTCGTCTCGCACATCGGCGCGCGCGTGGAGCTGTACTGCAGCGCCATGGGCAAGGCCCTCATGGCGCGGTTCGACGAGCACGCGCTGCGGGCAGCCCTCGCGCGTCCGCGCGAGTTGCGCACGATGCACACGATCACTTCGACGGACGCGCTGCTCGCCGAGCTCGACAAGGTGCGCGAGGCGGGCGTCGCGATCGACGACGAGGAGAACGAGCTCGGCGTCCGCTGCATCGGCGCCGCGATCGTCGGCAGGGGCTCGGAGCCGATCGCCGCGATCAGCGTGTCGGCGCCTGCGGCCCGGATGCCACCGGAACGCTGCGCGGAGATCACCCCCGTGGTGATTGCCGCCGCCAACGAGATCGCCCGGCGGCTCGGGCGTCCCAACCTCAACCAGACGAGGTGACCACGGTGCCAACGGCGCTCGAATCGATCGAGGTACGCAACCCTGCCACCGGCGACCTGCTCGGCGAGGTGCCGGCTGCCACCCCGGAGCAGATCCATGCGACGATCGCGGCCGCCCGTGACCTGCGCGAGGTACCCGCGCACGAGCGCGCGGCGCTGCTCGCGCGGATCGCCGACGGGATCGAGGCCCGGAGCGAGGAGCTCGCGCGCCTGGTGGCCGCCGAGAACGGCAAGCCGATCCAGCAGACGCGCGGCGAGGTCGCCGCCGCGATCCGCATCTTCCGCGGCTTCGGCGAGGAGGCCAAGCGCCTGTTCGGCCGCCAGATCCCGCTCGACGCGGTGCCCGGGCTGGAGCGCAACCTCGCGATCACCGTGCGCGAGCCGCTTGGCGTGGTCGCGGCGATCGTCCCGTTCAACTACCCCGTCGAGCTGTACGCGCACAAGGCCGCCGCCGCGCTGGCGGGCGGCAACGCGGTGATCGTCAAGCCGCCGGAGAAGTGCCCGCTGGCGCTGCTGGAGATCGCCGGCATCGTCGAGGCGGCGGGCGCGCCCGCGGGCGCGCACCAGATCCTGGCCGGCGGCCCGGACGTCGCCCAGGCGCTCGCGGCCGCCGACGGCATCCAGCTCATCAGCCTCACCGGCAGCACCGCCGCGGGCCGCGCGGTCGCCGAGCTGGCGGCGCGCTCGCTCAAGAAGGTGCACCTCGAGCTCGGGGGCAACGACGCGATGGTCGTGTGCGCCGACGCCGACGTCGCCAAGGCCGCCGAGGCGATCGTGCTCGGCCGCCTCGCGCGCGGCAACGGTCAGATCTGCTGCGCGGTCAAGCGCGTCTACGCCGAGGATGCGATCTACGACGAGCTGGCCGCGAAGCTGATCGAGCGGGCAGGCGAGCTGGTCGTCGGAGACCCGCTCGAGGAGGCGACCGACGTCGGCCCGCTGATCAACGAGGCCGCCGCGCAGGCCGTCGAGGTCGCGCTCGAAGCGGCCGTCGACCAGGGCGCGACGCTGATCGGCGGCGCGCGCGACGGCGCGTACATGCATCCCGCCATCTTGCTCGACGTGCCGGCCGACGCGCCCGCGATCGCTCAGGAGATCTTCGGGCCCGTCGCCCCGCTCGTGCGCGTGTCCAGCGCCGAGGAGGGCGTCGAGCTCGCCAACGCCTCCCCTTACGGACTGCACACCGCGGTCTTCACGCGCGACGTCAACCGGGCGTTCGCGCTCGCGCGCAAGGCGCAGGCGGGCGGCGTGATCATCAACGGCTCGACCGCGCTGCGCTCGGAGAACCTGCCGTTCGGCGGCGTGAAGCTTACGGGCGGGACCCGCGAGGGGCTGCACGACACGCTGCTCGACATGACCGAGGAGAAGACGATCGTGGTGATGGACGCGTGGGGCTGATGCTCGCGTTGGAGGCGGTCCGCAAGGCCTACGGACGCGTCGAGGTGCTGCACGGCATCGACCTCGAGGCGCGCGCGGGCGAGGTCGTGGCGATCGCCGGCGCCAACGGCGCCGGCAAGTCGACGCTGCTCAAGATCCTGTCGGGCGCGGTCAGACGCGACGCCGGCGAGATCCGGATCGGCGGCGAGCCGGCCGAGCTTGCCAGCCCGCGCGAGGCGCAGGAGCGCGGCATCCGCACCGTGCACCAGGAGCTCAGCCTCGTGCCGCAGCTGAGCGTGACCGAGAACATCCTGCTCGGGGACCTTCCGCGCACGCGCGGCCTGGTCGACTGGCGCGCCGCGCACGCCCGCGCCGGCGCCCTGCTCGCCCGCGTCGGCTTCGACGGCATCGACCCTCGCGCGACCGTCGGGCGGCTGCCCGTCGCACGGCGTCAGATGATCGAGATCGCCAAGGCGCTCGCCTCCGAGCCGCGGATCCTCATCCTCGACGAGCCGTCGGCGGTGCTCGCCGGCGAGGACCTCGACCGCCTGTTCGACCTCATCCGGTCGCTGCGGGCCGATGGCGTGTTGGTGCTCTACGTCTCACATCGCTTGGACGAGGTCATGGAGATCGCCGACCGGGTGACGGTCATCAAGGACGGCCGGATCGTCACCACCAGCGTGCCGGCCGACACGAGCCCGGACGAGATCGTGCGCCAGATGGCCGGCCGCCGGCTCGCTCAGGTCTTCCCGCCGCGCCGGCCGCAGCCCGGGCGCGAGCTGCTCGCCGTGGAGGGCCTGACGCGCGAGGGCGCCTTCGCGGACGTGACGCTCGACGTCAAGGCCGGCGAGGTCGTCGGCATGTTCGGCCTGGTCGGCAGCGGGCGCACGGAGGTCGCCGAATGCCTGTTCGGCGCCGCGCGCGCGACGGCCGGTGAGATCCGCGTCGACGGCAAGCCGGTCGACCTGCGCACGCCGAAGCAGGCGATCGCCGCCGGGCTCGCGCTCGTGACCGAGGACCGCAAGGACACCGGGCTCGTGCTCGACATGTGCGTGCGCGACAACGCCGGGCTGGCCACGATGGCCAAGGTCCGCCGCTGGGGACTGCTGGACCGCAAGCGCCAGAGCGCGATGGTCGACGAGGTCGTCGACGAGCTCGACATCCGCCCGCGCGGGCTCGATCGCCCGGTGCGCCACCTGAGCGGCGGCAATCAGCAGAAGGTCGTGCTGACCAAGTGGCTGCTGTCCAGGCCGCGCGTGTTGATCCTCGACGAGCCGACGCGCGGCGTCGACGTCGCCACGCGCGTGGACCTCTATCGGATGATCGACGGGCTCACGCGCACGGGGCTGGGCGTGCTGCTGATCTCATCAGACCTGACCGAGGTCCTCGGCGCCAGCGATCGCGTGCTGGTGATGCACGAGGGCCGGTTGGTCGCCAACCTGCCGAGCGCCGACACCGACGAGGAGCGCTTGCTCGCCCATTCGATCGGCGTCGCGGCATGAACGCCGTCGCGTCTCCATCGGCGATCAAGGCCCGGTTGCCGGAGCTGCGCGCCAACCGCGGCCTCGTGATCAACGGCAGCTTCGTCCTGGCGTTCGTGGTGCTGGTGATCGTTGCGGCGTTCACCAGCGATGCGTTCCTCACCGAGAGCAACGTCACCAACCTTCTGCGCCAGATGGTCACCACCGGCCTGCTGGCCCTGGGCATGCTCGTGGTGATCCTGACGGGCGGCATCGACTTGTCGGTCGGCTCGATCGTCGCGCTCACCGGCATCATGGCCGCCGGGCTGTCGGCGCACATGTCCGTCGCGGCCGCCATGACGCTCGCGGTCATCGTCGGCGTGGCCTGCGGCTCGGCCAACGGCATTCTCGTCGCCCGCTTCCGGCTCGCGCCGTTCGTGGTGACGCTGGGTGCGCTGACCACGATCCGCGGACTCTCGTTCGTCTACTCGGAAACGCCGATCACGCCGCTGAAGCCCGGATTCCTCGCGATCGGCACGAACACCGTCGGGCCGATCCCGGTGGCCGCGATCGTGATGGTCGTGGCGTTTGCGATCGTGCAGGTGTTCCTCACCCGCACGTCGGCCGGGCGTGCGCTGATCGCGATCGGCGGCAACCGCGAGGCGGTGCGCCTCGCGGGCATCGGCGTCTCCCGCCACCTGCTGCTCGCCTACGCGATCAGCGGCTTCTGCGCCGGCCTGGCCGGGGTCATCCTGGCCTCGCGCGTCGGCATCGCACAGCCCAGCGTCGCGGTCGGCTTCGAGCTGAACGCGATCGCCGCCTGCGTGATCGGGGGCGCGAGCCTGGCCGGCGGACGTGGCAGCGTCGTCGGCACGCTCGGCGGCGTCGTGCTGCTCGCACTGATCGACAACCTGCTGACGCTCTACGACGTCCAGAGCTACTGGCAGCAGGTGCTCAAGGGTCTGATCATCGTGTTCGTCGTCCTGGCCCGGCGTCAGGAGGAGGAACGGTGACGTCTCGCACAACAGGAGGAGGGTTTGAGATGTACAAGCTGACGGCCGTGATCGCGGCCGCCGCGATGAGCCTGGCCATGCTGGCCTGCGGCTCGGACGACAAGGGCTCTGGGGGCGCTGACGCCGCGGCGTCCAGCGGTTCCAAGACCTACACCATCGGCGTCGCCAACTTCACCCTTGGCGCCGCCTACTTCATCGGCATGTCGAAGGCCGTGCAGGAGGAGGCGAGCACCGTCGGCAACGTCAAGGTGCGGGTGACCGATGCCGGCGGCGACGCCGCCAAGTTGACGACCGACGTTCAGAACCTGATCAGTCAGAAGGTCGACGGCATCGTGATCTCGGGCGGTCCGCTGGAGGCGGCGCCTGCCGTGCTCAACGCCGCCAAGCAGGCGAACATCCCCGTCGTGATGGTCGACCGCAAGCTCAAGGGCGGCGACTACGCAAGCTGGATCGGGCCGGACAACGAGGCGATCGGCAAGCAGGACGGCGAGTACATCGCCAACCGGCTCAACGGCAAGGGCACGGTGGCGCTCATCCGTGGCGGCCCGGCGGACAACACGATCGGCCTCGGCCGCACCAACGGGGTCCTCGGCGTGCTCAAGTCGTCACCCGGGATCAAGACGATCACCGCGCCGGACTTTGCCGAGTGGGGCACCGACGGCGGCGTGAAGGTGGCGGAGAACCTGCTGACCAAGTACGGCGACCTCAACGCGATCTTCTGTGAGAACGACTCGATGTGCCTCGGTGCGCAGAAGGCGGTCAAGGACGCCGGCCGTGCCGACAGGATCTTCTTCGCGGCGGTCGACGGCCAGAAGGAGGCGCTCAAGCAGATCCTCGACGGCACCAACTACGGCGTCACGGGGCTCAACAACTCCGACAAGATCGGCCGCATGGGGTTCCACCGGATCGTCGACATCCTCGGCGGCAAGCAGGTCCAGAAGGACACCGTGGTCCCGTCCCCGCAGATCACACACGACAACGCCAAGCAGTACTACGACCCCAACAGCCTGTTCTAGGCAAGCGCGGAATAGGCGGAACATGACAACGATCCGGGACGGGAAGTCCCAGGACGGCACCCAGCTCCCCGATTCCGGGGGCGCGGGTGCCGCCGTGGTCGGGGCAATTGGCGAAGGACTGCTGGAGGTGAGCCTCGACCCGACGCTCGCCGAGGCCAGTCTCGGCCGCGGCTTCGGGGGCGACGCCGCCAACGTGGCCGTGATGGCCGCGAAGGCGGGTGCTCGCGCGCGGTTGTTGACGCGCGTGGGCGATGACACCGCGGGGCGCATGCTGCTCGAGTTCTGGCGCGGCGCGGGCGTCGACCTGTCGGCGGTGGAGGTCGACCCGGACGCGGCGACCGGGCTGTACGTGAACGAGCGTGATGAGCTTGGCGCGCATCGCTTCAGCTATCACCGCATGGGCTCGGCGGCGAGCCTCCTTGCGCGTCGGCACGCCGCGGGACCATTCCTCCGCGGGCTCGACGTCCTGCACGTGACGGGCATCACGCTCTCGATCTCGGCGTCGGCGTCGGAGGCGGCGGAGCTGTTGGCCGAGCGGGCGCGGCACGTCGGCGTGCCTGTGTCGTTCTCGGTCAACTATCGCGCGGCGTTGAACCCGGACCGTGAGCAGCTCGCGACGTTCGCGCGCGCGTCCGACCTCGTGTTCCTTTCGGTCGAGGACGCGCACGCGCTGTTCGGCGCCGAGCACGTCGAGGACGTCGCCGCGGCGCTCGGGATGCCGGCGATGGAGATCGTGATGACGCACGGCGCGGGGCCGGCGACGTTGTTGTCCGGGCGCGAGCTGCACACGCTCGCGCCGCCGCGGGTCGAGGCGATCGACGCCGCGGGCGCCGGAGACGCGCTGGCGGGCGCGTACCTGGCGGCCCGCTTCTCAGGCGCCGAGCCCCGGCGAGCGCTCGCCCACGGCGTCGTTGCGGGGGCGCTCTCGTGCCGCGGGACCGGGTGTGCGCGAAGCTACCCGAGCGCGACCGAGGTCACCACCGCGCTGCTCTCCCTGGGCGAGGTCGAGACGGTGCTCACGTGATCGCGATCGCCTCCGGCGGTCGTCTGGCCGCTTCCACGGCGGACTCCCCATGAGCCTGGACGCGATCGCGGAGTCCGGCCTGGTCGCGGTCATCCGTGCTCCTTCGGCGGACGCCGCCGTGGCCGCCGCGGAGGCGGTGGCGCAAGCCGGCGTCCGGGCGCTGGAGATCACGTTTACGACTCCGGGTGCGGCGGCCGCGATCGCGCGGCTGGCCGATCGCGGCCTGCTCGTCGGCGCCGGCACCGTGGTCGAGCCGCGCCAGGCGCAGGAGGCGCACGCCTCAGGCGCGCGCTTCCTCGTCTCGCCCGGCGTCGACGACGATGTGCTCGGCGCGATGCGCGCGACCGGGCTCCCGACGCTTGCCGGCGTCTTCACGGCCAGCGAGGTGATGCGCGCGCGCAGGCTGGGCGCGAGCGCGGTGAAGCTGTTCCCCGCCGGCCACGGCGGCGTCGGGCTGCTGCGGGCGCTCCGCGAGCCGTTCCCGGACCTGCGGGTGGTCCCGACCGGCGGCGTGACGCCGGAGAACCTCGGCGACTGGCTCGCCGCGGGCGCGCTGGCGGTTGGCGCCGGCGGAGCGATGTGCCCGCAAGACGCGATCCGCGAGGGGCGCTTCGAGGAACTGCGCGAGCGCGCCGCCGGCTTCGTTCGTGCGTTGGAGACCGCGCGGGCAGATAGTCTAGTGTCGTGAGTCGTTAGTTCGTTGTAGAAGTCAGGTGGGTGCAGTACCGAGGTGCCGCTGATCACGGCCGTCGATGTACTCCGACCGCGGGCGCTGCCCAGGTTCCTGATATGGCTCCACCGCGATCTCCAGCTGCCGCACACGTGGCCGTAGGCCAGCGTAGCTGTGGCGCCCTCGCGCCGGCCGCTCAGGCCCGCAGGCCGCGGTCGACCACGTCGGTTGCCAGGGCGATCAGCGCGGTCAGCTCGCGTGCGTCGCGGCGGAGTGCGTCGGGACGCCAGGCCAGGCTGATGATCCCGTTCCAGCTCGCCCAGAGCACCGTTGCTGTGCGTGCTGCGTCCAGCGGGCGGATGCTGCCGTCGGTCATGCCCCGCTCCAGCGCGGCGACCATGCGCGCGTTCTGGTCGTCGATGCGCCGTGCGAGCCGCCGGGCGGCCTCCATCGCGGCGGAGACGTCGGTGACGGGGGTCGGGAAGGCCAGCATCCGGAAGAAGTCGGGGTGATCGAGCGCGAAGCGCAGGTACTGCTCGGCAGCGGTCCGGAGCTGCTCGATGGGCGAGCGGCCGGGGACGTAGGCGCGATCCATGTATTCGCGGTCGACGTCCAGCGCCCGGTCCACGACCGCGGCGTAGAGGCCGGCCTTGGATCCGAAGTTGTTGTAGATCGAGCCGATGGAGACCTGTGCGCGTGCCGCGATCTCCTCGACGGTCGCACCTTGGAGCCCCTCGGTCGCGAAGACGTCGTCGGCGGCGCGCAGCAGCTGCTCGCTCGTCCGCACCCGGCGCGGGTCGAGCGGCCGGCTCCCGGACGTTGGCGGCACGCTCACTCCTGCAAGCGTTGCAGGAACTCGTGTCTCGCGCTAGGTTCGCGTTCTTGCAAGGGTTCCAAGAACCGGGAGGACGGCGATGTCGGCGGGACCACAGGAGGAGCGCGGGGTCGGGGGAAGGGCGAGCGCGATGCGCGGTCTCGCGGGGTTCCGGATCGTCCTGGGCGCGTTCGCCTGGTGCGCGCCGCGCGCCATGAACCGGGTGTTCGGCGTGTCACGTGGCGGCGACTCGCCGGAGTTGGTGTACATGAACCGGGTGTTCGGCGTCCGGGCCATCTCGCTCGGCACCGGGTACCTGCTCTCGCGCGGGGAACCGCGGCGCCTCTGGCACCGGCTCTGGCTGCTTTGCGACGCGGCCGACACGACGATGGGCGCCGCGATGGTCGCCCGCCGACGGCTCCCGCCCGTGATGGCGGCCCAGGCGCTGGCCATCACCGGCGTCGCGACGGCGATCGACGTCGCCGCACTGTGCGCCCGTTCCCCCGAGGGGGTCGCGTGACCGGCGAGGACGCCGTGGCTCCACCCGCGTGGACCCCGGACCTCGCCGCCGCGCGCCGTGTCGTCTTTCAGGAGCTCGCGGTCACGGGCGCGGTGCCGTCGCCGCGGCGCGTGGCCCAGCGCCTCGGCATCGACGACGGCGCGGCACTCGGGCGGCTGCGCGCGCTGCACGACCTGCACCAGCTCGTGCTCGAGCCCGAGGGCGATGCGATCCGCATGGCCCATCCGTTCTCGGCCGCGCCGATGGGCTTCGTGCTGCGCGCCGCCGACGACCGCATGTGGTGGGGCGGCTGTGCGTGGGATTCCTTCGGGATCGTGGCGGCCCTCGGGGAGGATCTGGAGATCACGACGCGGTGCCCTGGCTGCGGCGTGACGCTCTCGCTGACTTCCGGCCCGTCGGTGCGGCCGCCCGAGCTGGTCATCCGCATCCCGCGGCCGGCGGCGCACTGGTGGGACGACGTCATCGCGACCTGCGGCGACCTGCGTCTCTACTGCAACGAGGAGCACGTCCACGACGACGTGCGCCGGCGCGACGTGCCGCTGGGCGCCGTGGTCGAGGCCTGGCGCATGTGGCGCCTGGCCTTGACCTGGTACGGCGACCGGCTCGACCCCGACTACAAGCCGACCGGTGCCGCCGATCGACAGCGGCTGCTGGTCGAGCACGGCTTCGACGACCCGTTCTGGGTCCTCCCCCGCAGCTGAGCCCCAGCGTCAGGCCGGGCCGCTCGAACGCGTCGCGCTCGAGCCTGATCAACGGAGCGCCGCCAGGAGCCATAGACCTCTCGGTCGTAGATGTCCCATGTCTGCGCCGACGCCGCGCCTGGGTAGATGTAACGAATGCAGTCGAATCGCCCGTGATCCTCTGCGACCAAGAGGCATCTGGCGGGTTTCAGGCACTCGTGCCTGAACGCGCCACCCCAACCGCCGGTTCCAACCCGCCCCACAACGACGAAACCCCCGCGCTAGCAGGGGTTCCGTACCACATGGAGCTAGTCGGGCTCGAACCGACGACCTCCTGCATGCCATGTACGACGACTGCGCGTCCAGAAATAGCGATTTGCAGGGCTTTCCGAGGTGCTCGTCGGTGGTGCAAGGGCGACGGATTGCCTTGGAGTACAGGCGATTGTCGGAGCTCCGGGCACTCGCGGCGTTCCAGTGCCTGTGCGGCCCGATCTCGTCGTGGCCCACATCCTCATGCGGCCCGGCCACGCCGACCACGGGCTGCCGGTCGCTTGCCGATCAGGCTCTGATCGATTCGCTTCTTCTCACCGTTCGCCACCCTTGGTCGATACGGAGGACGCGGGCGATCAACGCCAATGTCGTGCATAGGCACGACAATGGTCCCCATGTCGCCGTTCACCCTTGAGGCCGACTTCATCGGCACGCTCGCGAAGGTCCTGACCGACCTGCAGGGATACGAGACGCTCGCCCACGAGCTGATCCAGAACGCCGACGACGCGGCGGGCGAGGGCGATCACCCCGGGGCGACGTCGATGCGCTTCGACGTGCGCGAAGACGCAGTCGTCGTGTCCAACGACGGTGTCTTCTCGTTCTGCGGCGCGGTGGCCAAGGACTGCAGGCGCGAGCCGCGGTGCGACGTCCACGCGTTCCTGCGGGTCGCGTCGGAGACCAAGCGCGGACGCGACGACACGACCGGTGCGTTCGGGATCGGGTTCACAGCGGTCTACCAGGTCACCGACCGGCCGGAGATCATCAGCGCGGGGCTGCACATCACGCTCTGCCCCGAAGCGGCGAACGCCGAGGACCGCGTGCGCACCTGCGACGGCTGCCCGACCTGCGAGCAGCAGTCGGGCACCGTCCTGCGCCTTCCGTGGGCGGAGGTGGGCAGCGACCTTCGGGTCAAGCTCGGACAGGAGGCGCGGCACGATCCCGACGGCATCGCCGACGCCCTTGCGGCGTCGTTGCGCGACGCCCTGCCCTTCCTCCGGCGCGTGCGGCGCATCGAGCTGCTGCGCGAAGGACGCCCGGTCTGCGCCTTCCGCTGCGAGCGCGACGACGATCGCGTGCGCCTGCACGGCCCCGGCGACGAGGTCCTCGAGCTGCAGCGCCTCGTCGGCGACTTCGACGAGGCGGCCGCCGTGCTGCGGGCGCTCCCCGACGCGCCCATCGAGCCCAAGCGGTCATCGAAGATCGAGGTCCTCGTCGGCGCGACGCTCACCGAGGGACGGCTGTACGCCGTGCTGCCCACCGAGGAGCGCCTGCCCGCGACGGTGCTCGTGTCGGCCGACTTCTTCCCGCACTCCAGCCGGCGCACGATCAACCTGGACGACGGCATCCGGGCCGGCTGGAACCGCGCTGCGCTCTGCGCGGTGGGGGACACGCTGAGCGAGCATCTCGGCGAGCTGCCCGCACGGATCGGCGTCGTACCGACCTGGCAACTCATCTCGGCGGTGCACCGCACCAGCGCCGCGGCCGTGGATCCGAGCCTCCAGTCGCTGTGGACGTCGATCGAGCCCGAGGTGCAGACGGCGCAGATCGCGCCCCGGGCCGACGGCACGCCGATGGCCCTTCCGGCGCTGCTCTTCCTTCCCTCGCCGGACGACGACGTGGCCAACGCCGTCCTGGCCGAGCTCGGCGTGGACGTGCTCGCTCCGGACGTCCGCGAGCTCGTGCGCCCGCTGCCCCGGAACGAGATCGGCATGGAGGAGCTCTCCGCCAGGACGTTGTCGAGGACGCTGACCGGCGCCCCGATCGCGCTGGACGCCGCCCAGCTGCAGACGCTGTGGGCGCTCATGAGCCGTCTGCTGGGCCGGACCGCGGCCGCGGCCGTGAACAACGCGGAGTCCCTCCTCGCCAACACGCCGACCGCACCGTGCGTGGACGGGAGCCTCCGGTGCTGGTCGGAGGTCTGGCGAGGCGAAGCCACGACGAAGGCGCTGCTGGCGTCCGATCTCTGCTTCTTGGACGACGGCACGCTCGGCGAGCACCGGCGCCTCGCCGATCTTGCGAGGGTCGTGGGGGTGGCTGACGCGCTCGATGCGCTGAGCGATGCTCAGGAGATCGCGCAGCCGCTCGAGGTCGTGCGATGGTTCCACGACCGGCGCGACGGGTGGCGCGAGCACGATGGGCTGACGGCGCGCCTACGGGCGCTGCCGATCTTCCCGACGCGCCGCGGGTCCGCGCGCCACTTCGTCGGGCTCTCCGAGCTCGTCATGACCGACAGCAAGGCCGGCGCGTTCGTCGACCAGGCGGAGATCGCGAAGGTCCTGGACACCACCGCGGGCGAGGACGTCCGCAAGCTGGCGGCGGTGCTGGAGATCCCCCGGTTGACGCTCCGGGAGTACGTCGAGGGCCAGCTCCCACCGGCGCTGGCGGAGGCGGGTGAGGGCGTGCCCGGGTGGCTCCACGCCCTCCTGCGCACGCTGGCCGAGCATCGCGAGGAGGTCGTCGGCGACCAGCGGATGGTGCAGACGCTCGCCGGGCTCTCCTTCGTTCCGTGCGGCGGGCGTTGTCTCCCGCCCTCGGAGGCGCTCTTCGCCGGCGAGGCCACCACCGTCGTGCTCGGGGCTTCGTGGCCGACGTACGACGGGCCCATGGTCGCCGCCGAGCTGCTCTTCGATCTCGGCGTCAGCGACCGGCCCCGACCGCACCACGTCCTCGAGCGCGTGCACGAGCTCACCGAACGGCCACCCGACGACGCCGCGGTCGCCGTCATCCACGAGATCCTGCGGCTCATCGCCGCCGAGCCGGTGCCGGCGGGGAGCACGCGGTCCGCGGCGATCCAGGCGCGCCTCACGAGCGACTACGCAGAGCTGTTCACGACCGAGTGGCTTCCGGCCACCGGCGACCGGGCGGGCTGGCACGCCCCGGAGGCGATCTACCGCCGCCAGCGCGCGTATCTCTTCGAGAGCCAGGCGATCTTCCTCGATGCGCCGCCGCGCATCCACAACGACGCCGCCGACGTCCTGGACGTCCTGGACGTCAGGATCGAGCCCTCGACCGCGTTGGTCGTCGCCCATCTGCGGCACTGCTCGTCCATCGGATCGGGGGCCCACCCCGACATCTACCGCAGGCTCGACACCGCCGTCGACGACCCGGCGATCGCCGAGCTGCGGGACTTCCCGAGCCTGCGGCGCAGGGACGGCTCCTGGATCCCCCCGCACGAGGCGTTCTGGGACGAGCACGGCCTCGGCCCGCTGGCCACCCGGCTGGACGCGCACGAGTGGAACACGTGGCGACCGCTGTTGGAGAAGATCGGCGTCAGGCCACATCCCGACCATCACGACGCGTTGCGCGTGCTCGCGACGATCCTGGACCATGACCTGGCGCCGGGCGACCGCCCACCGATCGTCGCGCACTGCTGGCAGCTGCTCGAGTTGTCGCTCGGCGCCGGAGACATCGAGGCGAAGGAGATCAACGCCGCGCTCGGCGACCGCCGCTGCGTGTTGGATGACGAGCAGGAGCTCCTGCGCCCACCCGAAGCCTTCGCCGACGACCGTCCCCAGCTCGCCGCGCGGCTCAGGCCGGAGCTCGGGCCCACGCTCATCACGCGACCGTCGGCGTCCTGGCAGGCCCTGCAGGCGGCCGGCGTCACGCCGGTGTCCGAGCAGCTCGTGGCTGCCCCGAGCGCCCAGTCGACGACGGCGCATCGTCCGCTCGAACGGCTGCTGCGCGAGCGTCGCCCGCAGGTGGCTCGTCTGCTGGAGAGCGCGCTTGGCAGCGCGGGCGTGGGCGACGGCTTGGCGCGGCTCGACCAGCTGGAGCTTCGCGCGGCGCCAGGGCTGTCGGTGACCTGGCGGTTCAGGCCGGATCCCCGCATCTCCTTCGAGGTCTCGGATGTCGGGGCCGTCTGGGCACGCGAGCAGAACATCGTCTACGTGGACGGTGAGCTCGGTGGGATGCGGTTCGTGGACATCGCGCGTGAGCTCGCGTTCGCCCTGGATGCGGATCCCTCGCACCTGGCGGTGCTGCGCGACGTGCTCGGCCTGGACACCGCCGAGGAGGCCGACGACTACCTCGACCGTCTCTCGATCCCGCGCCTGACGGCGTCGGTGCCGATGAGCGCCGCCGAGCCGTCGGGTCATGGCGCCGACGAGGAGGGTTCCGAGGACACCGCCCCCTTGGCGCAAGCGCCGGAAGAGGAGCCGGTGCCCGCGTCGCCGGATGAGGTTGACGAGGGCGAGCCGGGGGAGGGCGAGCCGGGGGAGGGCGAGCCGGGGGAGGGCGAGCCGGCGGAGGGCGCGCCGGGCGGCGCCGGGCGACAGCCGGCCCGTCCGCGACCGGCCGGCTCGTCGGGCGGTTCGACGTCGTCGGGTGGGCAGACGTCGTCGGGTGGCCGCGGCGCCACGACCACCGGCGGGCCGCGCCCGCGTCCGTCGGACGTCCCGCCGTCGGAGTGGTGGCGCGTCATCGTCAGCGGTCGTGGCCGTGAGCCCGGCGACGACCCCGAGCGCCAGACGGTGCCCCAGGCGCGCCGGCTGGCGATCGGCCGGGCCGGGGTCGACGCCGTCCTCGCCCACGAACGCAGCAACGGCCGACACCCGCTCGAGATGCCGCACGACAACCCGGGCTACGACGTCGAGTCCTCCGACGACGACGGGACCATCGTCCGCTACATCGAGGTCAAGTCGCTCGTGGGGGAGTGGGGCCCCGGCGGGATGCCGAACATCTCGCCGCGGCAGTTCGCCTTCGCCCGGGACAACCGCGAGAAGGCCTGGCTCTACGTCGTCGAGCTCGCCGAGCAGGCGCCGCGGATCACCGCGATCAACGACCCCGTTGGGCAGGCGACGGCGTTCGTCTTCGATCCGGGCTGGCGGGAGCTCGGGGAGCCGCCACACGACGCGGACGCCTTGTCCGACGACATCGACCTCAACCCGTTCTTACAAACCCTTCCTGGACAGTCCGACGTTCACGACCAATAGCTCCGGTCCCGCGTGGCCGACCACAACCTCAGCAACTCGATCCCGGACCCGCGGTACGAGCCACCAGGCCAGCACTTCGACCTCAATGCAGAAGGGCCGCCGGCAGGGCCTTCCGGGCTGTCGCCCCAGCGAGTAGTTCATCCCGGTTCCGGTCGCGAGAAGGACCGCGAAGGAAGTGCGGCGACGCTCGCGCTCGACGTCGACACGAGCGGCGCGAGCAAGGAACACGCCCATCAACGATGTCCGCCGCGAGGTCGAGCGTGGCGGGCCAACGTGGGTCGCGACGTTGGCCTTTGAACGAGTACCGGGTTGACGCTGCGTGGTAGTCGAAGGGTCGCAGCGGCCATGGGATTCGGCCCGTCAAGAGTCCTGACGTCCCTGCACCTGACGATAAGGCTCACCAGTGCGCGATGCTCAGTGGCGGAGTCTTGTGCGACGGCGGGAACAGCGGCTCGGCCATCGCGAGCAAGGCTGCCGCAAGCCCCGTGGGTTATCAGGTTGTTCCGGGGGTGCCCGGAGGCTCCTCGGGGACGAGCGCCTCGAGCATCAGCCGGTCGAGGTCCTCGCCCTCGGCGACGTCGGGCCGACGCAGCATCGACGCGAGCACCAGTTGCGTGAGCGCGTTGGCCAACCCAAGCGCATTGGCCGCCGACTTGCCCTCTCCGGCAAACCGCTTGATCGGCTTGGCGACGTCCATCCCGTGCACAAGCGCGGACCGCCAATCGTACAGCCGCTTCACGAGCCGCTTGATGTTGGCGGGATCCGCGCCGTCGGAGCCGAGCAAGGCCGCGGCCCGCATCGCGATCTTGTGCGTCATCTCGGAGTGGGCGGCGTCGCCGAGCGCCGCCTCGAGTGCAATGCATAGGTCAAGGACGGCATCCTCCGCCTCATCACGGCGCTGGGCCTGGCCGAACCGGCGAGCCGCGAGGACCATCCGCGACCCGGCGGCCCCCAATGCCGCTCGAAGGTCCTTCGCCTCGCCAAGATGGCCGACGGTAAGCGTCCTGGGCTTAAGGTTCCATGCAAGGTCGTTGAACGCTGGCGGATAGCGCCGGACCGCCTTGGGGTCAATCACCGGGGGGAGGTCGGCATCGAAGCTCCAGGCCCAACCGAGCGGCCGCAGGTAGACCTGCGCGTAGCCGAGCGCCAGCCCGCTGGCGAGCTGAAGCACTTGGAAGGTCTGCTCGATCTCCTGGTTCGGCACTAAGCCAGGGACGACCAGGTGCGATGTGAGCGAACTGCTCGCGGGCATCGAGATCCCGCTGAACACGACGGCGTGGGACGCCGCGCTGATCACACGCGCGTCCGCTTCTGCGTCGGCGTAGAGCCGATCCGGGACGCGCGCCAGGTGCTCCCCGTCAGGGATGCGCTCGACCCGCACATCGTGATCGAGTTCGAACGGCTCGTCAGTCTCGCAAGCCGTCATCGCGAGCGGCACCACGACCTCGACGGGCAGGTCGTCATCAGCGAGCAGCCACCGTTCAAGGAGACTCCACTCCTCCTCGAAGGCTGCGTCGGCGTAGTCCTCGCCGTGGCGGATCATGAGGCGGTCCAGCAGATCGAGCGGCAGCAGAGCAACCGAGATAGCGTCGAACCGCTGACGGAACTCCTCGTTTCCGCTGTCACGGACGGGCAGCATTACCCGCGACCGCAGGCGCTCGTCCGCAACGATGTGGGCGTGCAGAGCCGGCAGGCACGCGAGTGCGGCGTACCGGATGTCGTAGTCGCCGGCGCCCGAGAGCTTGAACAGCCCGGCGTAGTCAGTCGGTCCGTCGCTGGAGTGCGAGACGTTCGGCAGGCCACCGTCGAACTGCTTCAACACCGGATACCGCCAGTGGCGCGAGATCAGCGTCCGCTCCTGCTTCAGCGCGAGCACTGCCTCGCGGCCCTCCTGGACCACGGCGTGGACCAGTTGGCGAAGCTTCGAGTCGGGCACGGCTACGAGGCTAGTAGTCGTCGATGGAGCGGTGAAGTCCGGGCCGGGCCAAGCCGTGGCAGCCCAGCGGGCGCTGATCGCCACCACTAGTCGGCCCCTACAACGGGGCATCAAGATGCTTCAGGCGCCAGCGCCTGAAACAGCGCGGGATTGGGCCTGTCCAACTGCTCGGTCCCGAACGACGAAATCCCTGCAGACGCGCGGGCTTCGTGACGATGGAGCTAGGGACTCGAACCCCGACCTCCTGGCTACGATCCAAGTGCGCGGCGCGGCGCGGCGGCGACGCCGGAAGACGACCGGTCGGCAGCGATCGGCGGCCAACGAGTGACATCTGGCCGGTTTCAGGCACTAGTGCCTGAAACCCGTCCGCGATCCGGGGCACCGCAGTCGACCTCCGGAACGACGAAGGGCCCGCGTTTGCGGGCCCTTCGTAGGAGTGGAGCTAGTCGGGCTCGAACCGACGACCTCCTGCATGCCATGCAGGCGCTCTCCCAGCTGAGCTATAGCCCCAGGTCGAGACGCATCTTAACACTCATGGCTCAGCGACGACCTGGCAGGAACTCGGGGACCTCGAACGGGTCGTCCGGGCGGCGGCGGGGCGGGGTGGGCGGTGGGCTCTGCCCCGATGGTCCGCGGGAGGCGCGGGGCGCGGAATCGGCGGCGCCGGCGGGTGTGGCCTGGTCGAGGTCTGCGGTCAGGCGGGCGTGGGCGAGCTTGACGTCCTTGAGGAGGCGCTCGGCGTTGCGATTCAGCGAGTTGCTGAGCTCCTGGAGGTGGCCGGAGAGCGTCGAGCCCTCGTGCAGGACACCGCGGGCGGCGTCGTGGGCCTCGGCGATGATGTCGCGGGCGTCGGCCTTGGCGCTGCGCTTGGTGTCCTCGGCGTACGCGTCGGCGTCGGCCTTCACGCGCGTGGCCTCGTCCTCGGCCTCCTGGACGGCGGCGACCTTGCGACGCTCGCCCTCCTCGCGGGCCTGGCTCGCGCGCTCGTGGATCAGGCGCACCCCTTCCTTGGCCTCGGCCTCGGCGGCGGCGGCCTGGCGGCGGGCGGTGTCGAGGATCTCGCGAGCCTCCGACTCGGCGGCCTCGACGCGCAGGTCGGCGGCACGATCAGCCTCCGCGATGCGCTCGCGGGCCTTCTCCTCGGTCTTCAGCCGCAGGTCCTCGGCCGCGCGCTCGGCGGCCTCGACGATCGCAGCGACCTTCGCCGACGCCACCGAGATCTCGCTCATGGGCCGTGTGCCGAAGGACGACACCAGCTCGTCGAGCCCGTCGTCGGTCGTCGCGCCCGGCGCGAGATCCTCGTGGTAGAGGGGATCTTCTGGACGATCCTCCATGGGCCCATGGTAGGTCGCCAACGCAGGCCCATCCGCAAGAACGCAACCATCGTGGAGGGTGCCGCCGCCCCCGCTGAGGCACAGATCCCACCGCGTGTGAGTTACTCGACTTCGACGCGCAGGCGCGGCTCGGCGACGTCCTCGGGCCAGACGTCGTAGCCCTCGAGGTCACGCAGGTTGCGCAGCGCCTCCTCGAGCGTGTGACCGAGCTCCTCCTCGGCGACCTCGCGCGCGGGCCGGCCGGGCTCGCGCCAGACCAGGGAGTGGATGAACTCGTGGTCGTGGCCGTCGCCGACGGCGATCCGGACCTCGAACCACAGGGGCTGCCAGCCGCGGTCGGCCAGTCGACCTGACCCGGGGTTGCGCTCCAGGCCCTCGGTGACCTCAGCGGTGGTCGGATCGCGCAGCAGCGCATCGACGGAGACGGAGTCGCCCACGGGCCAGATCCTAGGGCCACTTGGCACGGCTCTCCCCGTCGATCGGCGATCCGAGCCGCCGCTGTAGCCTGCGGGTCGTGGCCGAGCATCGCTATGACCCGAAGGAGATCGAGCCTCGCTGGCAGCGGGTTTGGGCTGACGAGCACACGTGGCAGGTGTCGAACGACGAAGTCGCCGACGCCGGTGACAACTCCTACGTCCTCGAGATGCTGCCCTATCCGAGCGGCGAGCCGCACATCGGGCACCTCAAGGTCTACTCGGTCGGTGATGCGGTCGCGCACTTCCACCGTCGCACCGGCCGTCGCGTGCTGCATCCGATGGGCTACGACGCCTTCGGCCTGCCCGCCGAGAACCATGCCATCCGGACGGGCCAGCACCCGCGCGAGTCGACCGAGGAGGCCATCCGCTCGTTCCAGAAGCAGTTCCGCGAGTGGGGCATCTCCATCGACTGGTCGCGCGAGCTGTCGACTCATACGCCCGAGTACTACCGCTGGACGCAGTGGATCTTCCTGCAGCTCTTCGAGCGCGGGCTGGCCTACCGCAAGGACGCCGCCGTCAAGTGGTGTCCCAACGACGCGACGGTGCTCGCCAACGAGCAGGTCATCGACGGGCGCTGCGAGCGCTGCGGCCACGAGGTCGAGGTCCGGCAGCTCGAGCAGTGGTTCTTCCGCATCACCGACTACGCCGACCAGCTCGTCGAGGACCTCGACACGATCGCGTGGCCCGAGCACGTCAAGACCATGCAGCGCAACTGGATCGGGCGCTCCGAAGGCGCCGAGGTCACATTCCGCTGCGAGGACGTCGACCCCACCCACCCGATCGACTACCCCGTCTTCACGACCCGCCCGGACACGCTCTTCGGTGCCACCTTCTTCGTCATGGCGCCGGAGCATCCCGACATCGAGCGCTTGATCGCGGGCACCGGACGCGAGCAGCAGGTCCGCGACTACGTCAACCATGCGGCGGGCGAGTCGCTGGAGGAGCGCAGCGACGTCGACAAGCCCAAGACGGGTGTCTTCCTGGGCCGCCACGTCATCAACCCGGTCAACGGCGAGGCGCTGCCGATGTACGTCGCCGACTACGTCCTGATGGAGTACGGCACAGGCGCCATCATGGCGGTCCCGGCCCATGACGCGCGCGACTACGCGTTCGCCAAGGCCCATGACCTGGCGATCCGGCGGGTCGTGGCCGACCCCGAAGGCGGCGACGAGCTGCCGTACACGGGCGACGGGCCGCTGGTCAACTCCAACCCGGACTTCGACGGCCTGCACAACCGCGAGGCGCTGGACAGGATCGTCGACTGGCTGGACCGCGAGGGCAAGGGCCACCGCTCGGTCAACTACCGCCTGCGCGACTGGCTGGTCTCCCGCCAGCGCTACTGGGGCACGCCGATCCCGATCATCCACTGCGAGCGCGACGGCATGGTCCCGGTCCCCGACGACCAGCTGCCGGTCGTGCTGCCCGACATCACCGACTACAAGCCCAAGGGCAAGTCGCCCCTCGCCGCGGCCGAGGATTGGGTCAACGTCACCTGTCCCGTCTGCGGTGGCCCGGCCCGTCGCGAGACCGACACGATGGACACGTTCGTCGACTCGTCCTGGTACTTCCTGCGCTACACCGACGCGCACAACGACGAGCGCGCCTGGGATCCCGAGATCGCCGACCGCTGGATGCCCGTCGACCAGTACATCGGTGGCGTCGAGCACGCGATCCTGCACCTGCTCTACGCCCGGTTCTTCACCAAGGCGCTGGCGGACATGGGGTACCTCTCGGCGCGCGAGCCGTTCGAGCGGCTCTTCACGCAGGGGATGATCACCAAGGACGGGGCGAAGATGTCCAAGTCCAAGGGCAACGTCGTCTCGCCGGCGCCGCTCGTCGAGCGCTTCGGGGTCGACACCACACGCGCCTACGCGCTGTTCATCGGTCCGCCCGACCAGGACGCCGACTGGTCCGACACCGGGGTCGAGGGCATGCACCGCTTCCTGTCTCGTCTGTGGCGCTTCTCGGCGACGGCGGCCGACGAGCTGCCCGACGTGCCGGTTCCCGACGACCTCGGCGGCGACGCGCTGCGCATCGTGCGCAAGGCGCACTGGGCCATCGACAAGGTCACCAACGACATGGACCAGCGCTTCGCCTTCAACACGGCGATCTCCGCGGTCATGGAGTTGATCAACGAGGTACGCCCTGAACGTCGCGGCGAGGCCGACCCCGGCAGCGTGCGCTTCGCGCTGGCGACGGCCTCGTCGCTGCTGTTCCCGTTCGCACCGCACGTCGCCACCGACGCCTACCACCTGCTCACCCGCCGCCGCGTGTGGGAGGAGCCGTGGCCTGCGGCCGAGCCGCAGTTCCTCGAGGCGGACACCTTCGAGCTGGTCGTCCAGGTCAACGGCAAGCTGCGCGACCGCGTCCAGGCGCCGGCCGACGCGTCGCAGGACACGCTCTTGGACCTCGCCCGGTCGCTGCCCAACGTCCAGGCCCACGTCGACGGCCAGCAGGTCGTCAAGGAGATCGTGGTCCCGGGCAAGTTGGTCAACATCGTCGTCCGCGGCTAGCGCGCTCGTGCCCGCCACGCGATACGTCGCGGTCGTGGGCCCCGGCGCAGCCGACGAGCAGCAGAGGTGGCTGGCCGAGGAGGTCGGCGCAGCGCTCGCGGAGGCCGGCGCGGTCGTCGTGACCGGCGGGCTGGGCGGCGTGATGGAGGCGGCCTGCCGCGGCGCGAAGTCGCGCCGCGGGCGTACGCTGGGCCTGTTGCCCGGCGACGATCGAACGGCGGCCAACGGCTGGGTCGACATCGCCGTGGCGACCGGGCTCGGCGAGCTGCGCAACGGGCTGGTCGTGCGCTGCAGCGATGTGGTCATCGCCGTCGGCGGCGGCCACGGGACGCTGTCGGAGATCGCGCTGGCGTTGAAGGCGGGAACGCCGGTCGTGGGGCTGGGCGGGTGGGACATCGAGGGCATGGTGCAGGCGGCGGACCCCCGGGAGGCCGTGGCGCGCGCGATGCGTCACAGCTCCTCCGCAGGTTCGTAACGAAGCGCGCGTCCCGTGCAACACGCCTCGGCCTAGGTTGGCCGAGTGCCCGATCTCAGCCGCTCCGAGCTTGCCGCCTACGCGGCCTGCGCCGTGCTCGTTGCGCTGCTGGGCTGGCGCGCGCTGAAGTCCGACGGCGGCGCGGGCGGGACAGAGACCGCCGCGGCGTCGGGAGGCCGGACGGTCGCGAGCACCAGCACGAAGGGCAGCAGCGATCCGTCGTCGGTGACGGTCGGGGCGGCGGGTGGCGGTCTCGCGACCGTCCACGTCGTCGGCGCGGTCCGCCACCCGGGCGTCTATCGGCTGCGGGTCGGGCTGCGGGTGCAGGACGCGATCCGGCGGGCCGGCGGAGTGCGGTCGGGCGCCGATCTGCAGGCCATCAACCTCGCGGCGAAGCTCGCCGACGCGCAGCAGGTGGTGGTGCCGCGGCGGGTGACGAGCGCGGGAGCGAGCACGGCGGGTGCGGGCGCTGCGGTGGCGAGTGCCGGCGGCGTCGTGGGGAGCGCGGGCGCGCCAGGCGCGGCGGGGCCGCCCGTCAACCTCAACTCGGCGACCGCTGAGCAGCTCGACACGCTCGACGGCGTCGGCCCGGCCACGGCCCAGAAGATCCTCGAGTACCGCGCGCAGCACGGGGGTTTTCGCAGCGTTGAGGATCTCGGCCAGGTCTCCGGCATCGGGCCGAAGCGCCTGGAGGCGCTGCGTGCGCGGGTGGTGGTCTGACGGTGAGGGCTCCTGCTCGGTGGCGCATGGGCCTCGCGGAGGTCGCCGGCCGGCACGTCCGGCACGTGGTCCTCGCCACGATCGTGGCCGGGCTGGCCCTGGGTCCGTGGGCGCCCGCGTCGGTCATCGCCGTCGTGGCGTTGGGCGTGGCCGTGGGCGCCATCACCGTCCCGCTGGTGCGCTCGCCGGTGGTGGCCGTCGCGCTGGCGGCCGTGCTGATCGCGGCCGCGATGGCCGCCGAGGCGCGGACCGCAACGCTCGAGCGCACGGCGCTGACGCCGGACTTCGGGCACGCCGTGACGGGCGACGCGACGGTGCTGACCCCTTCCCGCGCGGAAGCGTTCGGCGGGCGCCGTGCGCTCGTGCGATGGCGAGGCGAGCCCGTGCTGCTGCGGATGCCCGCGTGGAGCGCGAGCGCGAGCGCGACGCCGGCCGTCGGCGAGGTCGTGCGCGTGCGCGGCTCGCTGCGGGCGCCCGATCCCACCGCCCGGATCGTCCACGCCCACGCGACCCTTCGGGCGACGCACGTCGTGGACACCGGACGGCGGCGGGGTGGGGCGCTGGGTGTGGTCGATGGCGTCCGTCGTCGCGCCGAGGCCTCGCTGCGAGGGCATCTGCCCGCGCCCGAAGCTGCGCTTCTGCGCGGCATGGTGCTGGGCGACGACTCGGCGCTGCCCGAGGACCTGCGCGACGCCTTCCAGGCGGCGTCGCTCACGCACCTGACGGCCGCCTCGGGCCAGAACATCATGCTCCTCGCGGCGCTCGCGCTCGGGCTGTCGATGGTCGTCGGCCTCGGTGTTCGCGCTCGCTGGCTGCTCGTGCTGGCGCTCATCGCGCTCTACGTTCCGCTCGCGGGCGGTGGACCCTCGATCCAGCGCGCTGGGATCATGGGGGCGGCGACGATCGCGGCCGCGCTCGCGGGGCGGCCGGCATCGCGCTGGTACGCGCTGCTCCTCGCGGCGGCCGTGACGCTGGCGCTCGACCCGCGCGCGCTCGCCGAGCCCGGCTGGCAGCTGAGCTTCGCGGCCGTCGTCGGCATCGTCGTGCTCGCCCCGGCGACGCGCGCGCGACTCGTGCGGGCGCGCATGCCGGCGCCGGTGGCCGAGGCCGTCGCGGTGACGCTCGCCGCAACGCTGGCGACGGCGCCGCTGATCGCCGCGCGCTTCGACCGCGCGTCGCTCGTCGCGCTGCCCGCCAACGTGCTCGCGACGCCCGCCGTCGCGCCCGTGATGTGGCTCGGCATGGCCGCGGCGGCGATCGGGCAGGTGGTGCCCGGCCTCGCGGGACCGCTCGTGATGGTCGCCGGTCTCCCGGTCGGCTACCTCGTCGCCCTCGGGCGCACGGCCGCCGCCTTCCCGGGCGCGCAGGTCGCGCTGCCGCTGGCGGTCGTCGTGATCCTCTCGGCCTTGGCCGCCGTGCTCGTGACCGCGCCGCCGGCGCGTGAGCGCCTGGCCGGACCGCGAAACGCACGTCGCCGCCGCCTCGGCGTCGTGGCCGCCACGGGGCTGGCGCTCGCCGCGGCGATCGGCCCGATGCTGATCGGACGCCGAGCCGTCGCGCCGCCGCCCGCGGGCGACCTGCGCATCACCGCGCTCAACGTCGGGCAGGGCGACGCCACCCTCCTCCAGGCCGGTGGGCGGGCGATCCTGGTGGACGCCGGCCCGGCCGGTGCGGGCGTCGTGCGGGAGTTGCGGGCCGCGGGCGTCTCACGGTTGGACGTGCTCGTGGTGACCCATCCCCAGGCCGACCACGACGGCGGCGCCCCTGCCGTGCTCTCGGCGCTTCCGGTGGACGTGCTGCTCGACGGTCGCGGCGAGGACCGGTCGCCGACCTCGGTCGCGCTGGACGCGCCGCTCCGACGCCGGGCGACGCGCGTGGTGGCGGCCGCCGCCGGTCAGGTGCTGCGCGTCGGACCGCTCACGCTGCGCGTGCTCTGGCCGCCGGCGGGCCCGGCCGCGCCCGGGGGCGATCCCAACGAGCGGGCGATCGTCGGGCTGGCCGGGGCCTATGGCGCCAGTGCCCTGCTCACGGCCGACGCCGAGTCGCCGCAGATCGCTCCGCTGGAGCTCGCGCCGGTCGACGTCCTGAAGGTGAGCCATCACGGCAGCGCCGACCCCGGACTGCCCGGGCTGCTGGAGCGGCTGCGGCCTCGGGTGGCGCTCGTGGAGGCCGGGCGCGGCAACACCTATGGCCATCCCGCACCCGAGACGATGGCAGTGCTCGCGGGGTCCGTGCCGGTGGTGCGGCGCACCGACCAGGATGGCGCCGTGCGGGTCGATGTGCGCGGCGGAGCGGCGACCGTCACCGCCGCCGGCGCCGGCCGGAACGCCGCCGGGGGAGGGCGGGGCGCCGGTGTCTGAGGGCGTGCCTACACTCCGCTCGATGGCGCAGTGGAAGCCGATGTACCTGATCCATGGCGACGACCATGGGCGCATCGCCGAGCGGCGGGCGAGCCTTCGCGCGCGCGCCGAGGCCGAGAGCGGCGCCAGCGGGTCGGAGGTCATCGAGGGCGATGCCTCGACGCCCGAGGCCGTCGGCCTGGCCCTGAGCGCCATGACGTTCGCGATGGGCCGGCGGTTCATCGTCGTCGATGGCGTCGAGCGGTGGAAGCCGGCCGACGTCGAGACGCACGTGTTGCCCGCGCTGAAGGGCCTCGCGCCCGACATGACGGTGGCGTTCTTCGCTCGCGAGGACGGCCGCGCCAAGGTCCCACCCGCGCTGGTCAAGGCCATCACCAAGGCCGGCGGCGACGTCGTGGAGCAGGCCACCTTCAAGGGTCGCGAGCTGCCGAAGTGGGCGATGGCCGAGGCGCGCCGGCTGGGCATCGAGCTCGAGCCCGCCGCGGCCCAGGCGCTCGTCGCCCAGGTCGGGGAGCGTCAGCAGCGGCTGTTGCGCGAGCTCGAGAAGCTCGCGCTGGAGCACGGCGCCGGCACTCGCCTGGGCGTGGAGGAGATCCAGGACGCGGCGGCCGACTCAGCCGAGATCCAGGTTTGGGGGCTGGTCGACGCGCTGGTCGCGCGCGACCGCCGCTCCGTCTTCCGCGCGTTCCTCGAGCTCCGTGAGCAGGGCGAGTCGCTGCAGCGCCTGATCCCGCTGATGGCCCGGCGGCTGCGTGAGGTGCTCGCGATCGCCGATCGGCTCGAGGCGGGCGAGTCCCCGGCGCAGGTCAAGTCCTCCATCAAGGGCAGCCCGTGGGCCCTGGACCGGCGGATCAAAGAGGCTCGCGCCACCGACACCGAGGCGCTGCGGAAGGCCCTCGAGACCCTCGCCGACCTCGAGCTCCAGACCCGCGGCATGGGCGACCTCTCCGAGGACACTTCCGCCGTCCGCGCACTCGGGCGGATGGCCGCGGCCTAGCCGCTGCGGGCCCGCCCGGCCCGCCCGCCCGGCCGGCGCGCCCGCCCGGCCGGCGCGCGGGCGCCGACCCGCCCGGCGCCTCGCCGGGGTGCGCGCCCCGCCGGCCCGGCGCCCCACAACGCAAAAACGGCCCCCAAACGGGAGCCGTTGGCACTGCGAACGCGCGGCTGGCGCCGCGCGCGGGACGACTAAGCGGCGGGCTGGCCGGTGCGGACGCGTGCGGCGCGGCTCTTCTTGCGAGAGCCCGTGTTGCGGTGGATCGCGCCGCGCTTGACGGCCTTGTCGATCGTCTGCACGAGCTCGCGGTGCTCGGCGTCGGCCTTCGCCTCGTCGCCGCCCTCCGCAACCGTGGCCTCGAGGCGACGGAAGTAGGTCTTGATGGTCGACGTGTAGCGACGATTCTCCAGGCGCTCACGTTCGGCCCGGAGGATGCGCTTCTTCTGCGAGTGGATGTTCGCCATGAGCGACGGACGATTCTAGCGACCCGAGGACGGCGGTGCGGTGCGGGCGTCCAGGCCGGTCCGCGCCGTAGCATCCGCCCGCGTGACGAGCGAGGCACCAACGGCCGAGGACCCGGCCGACCGGGGCCCGCGTCGGACCGGCGGAGCTCCGCCGTCTCCGCCGCGGCGCTCGTTCGCGCGCAACACCGCGATCTTCTCGATCCTCACTGGCCTCTCGCGCGTCGCGGGCCTGATGCGCGAGGTGCTGGCCTCGGCGTTCTTCGGCCTGACCCCCGCCTTCAGCGCGTTCACCTTCGCCTTCGCGATCCCGAACGTCGTGCGCTCGCTGTTTGCCGACTCGGCCCTCAGCGCCGCGTTCGTGCCGATCTTCACCGAGCTGCAGGAGGAGGGCAAGAAGCGCGAGGCGTTCCGGCTCGCCTCGACGCTCCTGATGGTGATCCTCGTGGTGCTCACGGCGATCACCCTCGTGTTCATCGCCACCGCGGGCTTCGTCGTCCCCGCGATCGCCCCCGGCAAGTTCTCCGACCACGCCACCGACCTCGCGGTCGGGTTCAGCCGCGTGCTCTTCCCGATCGTCCTGATCCTCGGCCTCAACGGCCTGGTCGTCGGGATCCTGCAGGCCTACGACCACTTCACCATCCCGGCGCTCTCGGCGCTCGTGTGGAACATCGTGATCATGGCGTTCCTGGTCGGCGCCCGCCCGTTCTTCCACGGCGACGACCAGTTGTACGCCTACGCCATCGGGATCCTCGTCGGCACCGCGGTGCAGTTCGCCATGGCGCTCCCCGTGCTCAGGACCGTGGGCTTCCACTTCGAGTGGTCGTTCGACTGGCGCGACCCGCGCGTCAAGCGCGTCTTCGTCCTGATGCTGCCCGTGACGCTCGGGCTCGGCCTCATCAACTTCAACGCGCTGGCCAACTACTACCTCGCCGGCTTCGTCTCCGAGGAGGGCCCGCGCGCGATCGAGGCCGCGTTCCGCCTGTACATGCTCCCGCAGGGCATGTTCAGCGTCGCGATCGCGACGGTCCTCTTCCCGCAGCTCTCGCGCCTCGCGGCCCGTCGCGACCTCCCCGGCCTCCGGGCCACGATCGGCAACGGCCTGCGCCTGATCTTCCTCATGCTGCTCCCGGCGGCCGCCGCGACCGCGGTCCTGGCGGAGCCGATGGTGCGGCTGGTCTACCAGCGTGGCGAGTTCACCGCGAGCGACACGCACCTCGTCGCGACGGCGCTGTTCTGGTTCTCCTTCAGCCTGCCGTTCAGCGGCGTGAACCTCCTCCTGACCCGCAGCTTCTTCAGCCTGCAGCGGCCGTGGACGGTCACCTACCTCTCGGTCGCCAACCTGGTCGTCAACATCGGCGTCTCGATCCTGCTGCTGCCGCTCGGCATCGGCGGTGTCGTGGCGGGCACCGCGATCGCCGACCTCGCGCTGGCGGCCGCGCAGTACGTCTACCTCAAGCGCGAGCTCGACGACCAGCTCGAGCTGCGCGACACGATCGAGGCGACGATCGGCATGCTCATCGCCGCGCTCTGGTTCGGCATCGTGACATGGGTTGTCTGGTTCGGCCTGGACTGGACGTTCGGACGGAGCCTGATCGCGCAGGTCATCTCAGTCGGCGGCGGCCTCACGGCGGGCGCCGTGACCTACGCCTACGTCGTGCTGGCGATGCGCCTGCACGAGGCCGAGCAGCTGCGGCGTCTCATCATGGGCCGGCTGCGCCCCGCCCGCGGCTGAGACCAGGTTGGATCCGTGAAACCACGGACTCCCGGCCCGGAGCCCTTGTCAGGCACCGACGCCCGGACCACAATCGCCGCCCATGGCCCACCCGGTTCGCCGTCTCCCGCTTGCCGGGCTCGTCCCGCTGCTCGTGCTGTCGCTTGCGCCCGCCGGCGCGGAGGCCGCCAAGAAGCAGGCCACGAAGAAGAGCTGCCCGCCGGGACTGCTCCCCGTCCTCAAGGGCAAGGGCAAGCAGGCCAAGGTCGTCCGCGACCGCACCGGACGGCTGAAGTGCGTCGTCCCCGCGCGGCCGTCCGCCAAGGCGCTGCCGCGACCGGCGGCGCCGACCTCCACCGCCCAGCTGGGCGTGGTGGCCGACGAGCTGGAATCGGTCCTCACCGTCCAGCCCGACGCGTTGAAGGCGGTCGAGCGCAAGGTCGGAGCGAAGCGGGCCGGGAAGATGCTGTCGATCGCGCTGGACTCCTGGCGCCGCCGGGCGGTCGCAGCGTCCGTCATCCGCCGCCCGCGGGCCCACGCGGCGGAGACCAGGACCGAGACCTACACGCCGGTCGCCGGCGCCGAGGTGAAGTTCGCCGGCGAGTTCACCCAGGTCGACGACGGCTCCACGGCGGGCTACCGCGGGAAGGCCAGCGTCGCGGGCGAGTTCACGCGCGACGGCCTCCAGGGCCTGGCCGACAAGGCCGACGTCAAGCTCCCGCCGGGGATCGACAAGGGCGCGTTCAAGCTCGAGCTCGAGTTCGCCGACCTCCCGCGGGTCTGTCCCGACGCCAACGGCAAGGTCAAGGGCACGCTCAAGGCCGGCGGCCGGATCACGCTCGCCGTGGGCGGGGCCTCCGTGACGCTCGCGGCCAACATCGATGTGTCCTATTCCCTGCAGGTCGGCGAGGACGCCCGCTGGAAGACGATCGAGGACGTGGACGTCAAGACCGAGCTGTCGATCGGCGGCACCGGGCGGAGCACCGAGACGTGGCGCGGCCGCCGCGTGGGATCCGGCTTCGGGCCGGAGGGCATCCTCGACAGCAGCGACGGCGGCGCGGCCTTCGTCCGGGACTGGGGCCACATCGATCCCGACCAGGGCGGGGTGTTCGGGCCGCGCGGCGGCGTCAACTTCGCCACCGGCAAGGGCACCCTGCTCGACATCCACTCGATCGACAACTTCAAGAAGATGATGGCCACCAACTACGCCACGCAGCTGATCACGCTGGCGGCGGTGGAGTACGTGCGCAAGGTCGCGGCCGACCGGGTCCAGAAGGTCTGGTACGACCAGGAGAAGTGCCTGACGCTCGACGGAGCGGCGGCCAAGGACCGGCTGCGCGCGGGCGGGACGACGACGGTCACCGCCAAGAACGCCAAGGCCGCCAACGGCGCGCCCGTGTCCACCAACCTCACCGCCACCGGCGTCGCCTCGTTGACGCCCGGCAGCGCGCAGATGCCGGCCTCGGCGAGCAAGGACTTCACCTTGACGGCGCCGCCGACCAACCCGGCGAAGTCCTCGTGGAAGGTCGTCGCCCTCAGCCGCGCCGGCAAGAAGACGGTCTCCGGCGACCTCGGCGAGGCGCTGGGTCCGTACACGGTCACGCTCGACGATCGCGAGACGGGTCGCTTCGCCACGCACGACGCCACCGGGCACCTCACGGGCACGCTGACGACCGCCGCGGTCGAGGGCAGCAATCCGCAGCAGTGGACGGCGAGCGCGCCGGTGACCTGGACGGACGTGACGGCCACGCCGAAGCTCGACTGCTCGTACGTCGATCCGCAGTATGGCGGCGCCTGGACGGCCACCATCACGGCCGTCGGCGACGACCGGATCCAGGTGGAGCTCGATTTCACGGCCCAGACGCTGGTCCTCTGGACCGTCGTCTGCGAGAAGGCCTCGGTCCCCGGGCAGGCCGGCACGAGCCCGCTCGGGATGGCGCCGCGGACCTTCGAGCTGCCCGCGGGCGGCGGCACCCAGACGCTCGGCGGCTCCGTGGAGAGCGGCGGCGACGGGTTCTTCACCAACGGCACGCTGACCGTCACGCCGACCACCGCCTGACCTTGACCGAGACGGCGGCGGCCGACCTCTATCCTGGGCGGCCGTTTGTCCGATCAGAGCCTCATCCGCAACTTCTCGATCATCGCCCACATCGACCACGGCAAGTCGACGCTGGCGGATCGCATCCTCGAGATGACCAAGACCGTGGCCTCGCGCGACATGCGCGAGCAGCTGCTGGACTCCATGGACCTGGAGCGCGAGCGGGGGATCACGATCAAGTCGCAGGCCGTCCGCGTCTACTACGAGGCCAAGGACGGCAAGACCTACCAGCTGCACCTCATCGACACGCCCGGGCACGTCGACTTCACCTACGAGGTGTCGCGCAGCCTCAACGCGTGCGAGGGCGCGCTGCTGGTCGTGGACGCCTCGCAGGGCGTCGAGGCCCAGACCGTCGCCAACACGTACCTCGCGGTCGAGGCCGGCCTCGAGCTCATTCCCTGCCTGAACAAGATCGACCTGCCGGGCGCCGAGCCCGAGCGCGTCGCGGGCGAGGTGTCCGAGCTGATCGGCGAGGACCCCGAGTCGATCCTCATCATCTCCGGCAAGACCGGCGAGGGCGTCACCGAGGTGCTCGAGCAGCTCGTCAAGCAGGTCCCGCCGCCCGGCGGAGACCGCAGCGCCCCGCCGCGTGCGCTGATCTTCGACTCCGAGTTCGACCAGTACCGCGGCGTCATCGCCTACATCAGGGTCGTGGACGGCGTCTTCCGCAAGGGCGAGGCGATCCGCGCGATGGCGGCCGGCACCGAGTCAGACATCGACGACATCGGCTTCTTCACGCCGGCGATGACGCCGGTCGCCGAGCTCGCCGCCGGCGAGGTGGGCTACCTCATCACCGGCATCAAGGACGTCACCAAGCTGCGCGTCGGCGACACGCTGACCAGCAAGCACCACGGCGCCGCGGAGGCGCTGCCCGGCTACCGCGAGGTCAAGCCGATGGTGTTCTGCGGGCTGTTCCCGATCGAGAACGACGACTACGCCGACTTCCGCGACGCGCTGGAGAAGCTGTCGCTCAACGACGCCGCGCTGTCGTGGGAGCCGGAGACCTCCGACGCGCTCGGCTTCGGCTTCCGCTGCGGGTTCCTCGGCCTGCTGCACATGGACATCGTGCGCGAGCGGCTCGAGCGCGAGTACGACCTCGAGCTGATGGCAACGATGCCGTCGGTGAGCTTCGAGGTCACGCTGACCAACGGCGAGATCGTCGAGGTCCACAACCCGTCCGACATGCCGGATCCCGCGCGGATCCAGGAGATCCGCGAGCCCTACATCAAGGCCTCGATCCTGATGCCCAAGGAGTACGTGGGCGTCGTGATGGAGCTCTGCCAGGAGCGCCGCGGCGAGCACGCCGGCATGAACTACCTGTCGGCCGACCGCGTGCAGATGCACTACGACCTGCCGCTCGCCGAGATCGTCCTGGACTTCTTCGACCAGCTGAAGTCGCGCACGCGCGGCTACGCGTCGCTGGACTACGAGGTGCTGGGCCTGCGCCCCTCGAACCTCGCCAAGCTCGACGTGCTGCTCGCCGGCGATCCGGTCGACGCGCTGTCCATGGTGGTGCACAAGGACAAGGCCTACGAGATCGGCCGCAACCTCACCGAGAAGCTGCGCAAGAAGATCCCGCGCCAGCAGTTCGACGTGCCGATCCAGGCGGCGATCGGCTCGGCGATCGTGGCGCGCGAGACGGTCAAGGCTTACCGCAAGGACGTCACGGCCAAGTGCTACGGCGGCGACATCAGCCGCAAGCGCAAGCTGCTCGAGCGCCAGAAGGAAGGCAAGAAGCGTATGAAGCAGGTCGGCCGCATCGAGGTCCCGCAGGAGGCGTTCCTGGCGGTGCTCGAGCTCGGCGACGACCGTCCGAACAAATGAGGACGACCACGGGCGCTGTCGGTCGTCGTCGCGGCGACGACCGCCCGGACAAGTAGGCCGTCCTACAGCGCGCGGTCCGCGCGCTAGGTTCGGGACATGGACCTCGGACTGCGCGACAAGGTGTGCGTCGTGACCGGCGCGAGCCGGGGCATCGGCCTCGCGATCAGCCGCCGGCTGGTGGCCGAGGGCGCCGGGGTGCTCATGGTCGCCCGCGGCGAGGCGCGGCTGCAGGCCGCGGCGCAGGAGATCGGCGCGGAATGGCTGGCCGCCGACGTCACCGATCCGGACTGCGCGCAGCGCATCGTCGCGACCGCGGTCGAGCAGCTCGGTGGCCTGCACGTGCTGGTCAACAACGCCGGCACGTCGGCCAACAAGCCGCTGACGGCGCTGACCGACGAGGACTGGCGCGACCAGTTCGAGCTCAACGTGATGGCCTCGATCCGGCTGATGCGCCTGGCCGCGCCCCGCATGGCCGAGCGGGGGTGGGGGCGGATCGTCAACGTCTCGTCGTCGTCGGGCAAGCGCCCGTCGGCGTCGAACGCCGCCTACTCGGTCGCCAAGGCGGCGCAGCTCTCCGCGTCGCGGGCCTTCGCCGACGCCTACGCGGCGCAGGGCGTCCTGGTCAACGCGATCACGCCCGGCCCGGTGGAGACGGAGCTGTGGCTGGACGACGGCGGCCTGGCCGACCAGGCCGCGAAGGTCGCCGGCGTATCGCGCGAGGAGGCGCTCGCCGCGGCGAAGGCCAAGGTCCCGCTGAAGCGCTTCGGCACACCGGAGGAGATCGCCGACGTCGCGGTGTTCCTGTGCTCGGAGCGATCAGCGAACGTGACTGGTGCGGCGTGGTCCGTGGACGGAGGCACGGTCCCGATCATCCTGTAGGTGTCGGCCCCGACGGCGGTCGCCGGGCACAGTGCGGCACGGTCCCGATCATCCTGTAGGTGTCGGCCCCGACGGCGGTCGCCGGGCACCGTGCGGCACGGTCCCGATCATCGTGTAGGTGTCGGCCCCGACGGCGGTCGCCGGGCACAGTGCGGCACCGTGCCGATCATCGTCTGAGCAGCAGCTCGACGGGGCCGCCGGCACCGAGGCGCTCGCCCTCGGCGGCGGCGTGGTCGGCGAGGCGCTCGAGCTCGGCGCCGTAGGCCGACGAGGCCGCCAGCTTGGCCGCGAGGTGGTCGTCGCCGGCGGGCACCGCGACGACCTCCCCGGCACCCAGCGGCGCGCCGGGGGTGCGGCGCAGCGCGTAGGGGAGGTCGACCCAGCGCAGGCGCGGCAGGTCGAGGTCGTCGAGCGCCCGCTCGATGACGAGGTGGTCGACGTGGCCGGTGAGGCCGAGCGGCGCGAGCACGAGGTCGGGCTCGAGGCGGCCGAGGGCGATGGCCAGGACCGAGGCGGCGACCTTGGGCGCGTCGTCGCCGGCGCGGAGCCCGTCGTGCTCGGCGTTGACGCCGTCGTAGCCGCGCTGCGACGCCGGGTCGACGGCGAGGTGCACCACGCCGGCGAGGCCGAGCGCCTCGGCCGCGGCGATGTCGGCCGGATCGTCGTCGCGCGTGAAGACGCTCACGACCACGACCGGGTGGCCCTCGGCGGCGTGCCGCGCGAGCGTCGCCCCGGCGGACTGGACCGCGTCCGACAGCGACGGGGCGACGGCGACGATGGTGGTCACGCGCTCATGCTCGCACGGCGGCGGCGGCCGCCAGCCGGCGTACGCCTTCGGCCAGCTCCGGCGGGGCGGCGCCGGCGTAGGTCAGGCGCAGATGAGATGCGGGCGGCTCCGATGCGAACCAGGGGCGCCCGGGGCTGACGACGACACCGGCGGCCGCGGCGCGCGCGGTCAGCGCCACGTCGTCGAGGTCGTCGGGCAGGCGGACCCACACGTGCAGCCCGCCCGCCGGCACGCCGGCGATCCTCCAGGCGGGGAGGTGCTCGCCCACCGCGGCGACCAGCGCGTCGCGCCGCTGCGCCAGCGCGGCGCGCAGCGTGCGCTGGTGGCGGCGCCAGGCGGGCGAGGACACGAGCTCCAGCGTCGCGTGCTGCAGCGGCCCCGAGACGAAGAAGTCGTCGATGATGCGCGCGGCCTTCAGGCGCGCGCCGGCCACGCCGCGAGCGGTGACCGCGGCGACGCGCAGCCCGGGCGCCGCCGACTTCGTCAGCGACCGCAGGTGGACGACGTGCCCGTCGGGATCGTCGGCCGCCAGGGGCGGTGGCGCGTCGCCGTCGATGCGCAGGTCGCGTGCCCAGTCGTCCTCGATCAGGAACGCTCCCGCCGCGGCGACCGCCTCCAGGACGGCGGCACGGCGGTCGACGGCCAGCGTCGCGCCCGTCGGGTTGGCGTGCAGCGGCTGGCAGTAGAAGACGCGCGCGCCGGTCAGCGCGAACGCGCTCGCCAGCAGCTCCGGCCGCACGCCGTGCTCGTCGGCGGGCACCGGCACGGCGCGCAGGCCGGCGGCGCGGATCGCGGCGATCGCGCCGAGGTAGGTCGGCGACTCCACGAGCACGGGCTCGCCCGGCGCGGAGAAGGCGCGGAAGGTCGTCGCCAGCGCAGGCTGGCCACCGGGGCACACGACGACGTCGTGGGCGCGGGCGTGGCCGCCGGCCTCGCGGGCGAACCAGGCCCGGAGCGGCTCGAGGCCCTCGACGGGCAGGCGGCCCCACGCCTCGGGGCGCCGCGCCGCGCGGGCCAGCGCGCTGCCGAGCGCGGCCAGCGGCTGGAGGTCGGCGTGCAGGTACCCGCCGCTGAGCGCGATCGCGTCGGGCGTCGGGACCGCGAGCAGCTGGTCCAGCGACGCGGCCGGCAGCGGCGGGCGATCGGCGAGCGCGACCTCCTGCCAGCCGAGGTCGGGGGCGCGGGGCGGCTCGCCGGGCGCGATGACGCCGGAGCGGGGCGCGGGACGCTCGGCCACGAACGTCCCGCGGCCGGGCCGCGGGACGACGAGCCCCTCGCCCGCCAGCTGCGCGAGCGCGCGCTGGACGGTGACCGGCGACGCGCGGTGGCGGGCCATGAGCTCGCGGACGGACGGCAAGCGGCTGCCCGGGGGGAGGGCACGGGCAGCAGCTCGCACGTCCTCGATAACACGATTGGATGTGTTACCGTCAACCATGAAGTCTGAGAGTAACGTTACAGCACGAGCCGGGGTAACGCAACGTGCCCGCGCCGCCGTTCCGGCGCTGCCGCCCGGCCTCGTCCTGGGAGCGCTCGGCGTCCTGGCGTTCTCGTTCTCGCTTCCCGCGACGCGCCTCGCGGTCGCCGACCTCGACCCCTGGCTGGTCGCGTTCGGGCGCGCGGTCGTCGCCGGGCTGCTCGCCGCCGCCGTCCTCGCGGCCACACGCGCACCGCGTCCGACGCCCGCGCAGTGGCGCGCGCTGACCCTCGTCGCGCTCGGCGTTGTCGTCGGGTTCCCGCTCTTCACGTCGCTGGCGCTCCATCGCCTGCCCGCGTCCCACGGCGCGGTGTTCGTCGGCATGCTGCCCGCCGCCACGGCGGTCGCCGCGGTCCTGCGCGCCGGCGAGCGCCCGACCCGCCGCTTCTGGGCCGCCAGCGGCGCCGGGCTGCTCGCGGTCCTGGCGTTCGCGCTGAGCCGCGGCGGCGGCGAGCTCGGGACGGCCGACCTCGAGCTGCTGATCGCCGTCCTGCTCTGCGCGCTGGGCTACGCCGAGGGCGGCCGCCTCAGCCGTGACCTCGGCGGCGCCCGGACCATCTGCTGGGCGCTTGTGCTGAGCCTGCCCGTCACGATTCCGGTCGCCGCGACGGCCGTGGCCACCCAGGGCGCCCACGCCGCCGCGACCGCGTGGCTGGGGTTCGCCTACGTGTCGGTCATCTCGATGTTCCTGGGGTTCTTCGCCTGGTACGCCGGGCTGGCCCGCGGGGGCGTCGCCAAGATCGGCCAGGTGCAGCTCGCCCAGCCGGTGCTCGGCCTCGTCTGGGCGGCGCTGATCCTCGACGAGTCCGTCGGTCCCGGCACGATCGCCGCGGCCGTGGCGGTCCTGGCCTGTGTCGTGGCGACCCAGCGCACGCGCGTGGCGTCCGCGGCCGGCGCCCCGCGGGCGTCGAGGGACGAATGAATCTCGTACAGCGAGATCGAATCGTCCCTCGACGTCCCCGCAGTGCACCGACGCCCGGGGGAGGAGGCGGGACGCGTAGGATCAGCGCCGATGGGAGTCAACGTGGAGGCCGTCGGCAAGTCCTACCCGCCCACGCTGTACGCGGTGGGCCGGGAGAAGGTCAAGGAGTACGCGCTCGCCACCGGCGAGACCAACCCGCTGCACCTCGACCACGAGGCCGCGCGCGCCGCCGGCTACGCCGATGTCGTCGCGCCCCCGATGTTCGCCGTCGTCTACTGCGGCGCCGCCATCGGCCAGGCGTACTTCGACCCCGACAACGGCATCGACTTCGCCCGGCTGGTCCACGGCGGCCAGGAGTTCAAGTGGGGCCCGCTGGTCGTCGCGGGCGACGAGATCGAGACCACCGTGTCGGTCACGTCGGTGCAGGAGCGCGCCGGCAACGGCTTCTACGTCTTCGAATCCGTGTCCAAGAACCAGGACGGGCACACCGTCTGCGTGGGCACCTGGTCCAACGTCGTGCGAGGCGCCTGAGCCATGGCCACGTTCGAGCCGGGGACCGAGCTGCCCGAGCTGAGGGTCACGCCCGACCGCTACGTCACCGTCCGCTACGCGGGCGCCTCGGGCGACTTCAACCCGATCCACATCGACGAGGAGTTCGCCAAGCAGGTCGGCCTGCCCGGGCGGATCCTGCACGGCCTGTGGACGATGGCGCAGGTCGCCCGCGCCGAGACCGAGGCCGCCGGCGGCCCGCACGCCCTGCGCCGCCTCAGCGTCACGTTCCGGGGCATGGGCGTCCTGGAGGAGGAGATCACGGTGAAGTCGACCGTCCGCTCCGTCGAGGACGGCGTGGCGCACGTCGACACCGAGGCCTGGCAGGCCGGCACGGCCCTCGTGCGCCGCGGCGACGCAGACCTCCAGGTCTGACCGCCGAGTCCGGGAACACGCGTTCTAGACTGCGGTGCGTGCTCTCGCCGCGCCAAGAGCTGATCCTGCGCAAGGTCGTCGAGACCTATGCGCACACCGGCCTGCCCGTCGGCAGCAAGACGCTCGCCCTCGACCCTGACATGGGCGCGGGCCCGTCGACGATCCGCCACGAGCTCTCGATGCTCGAGGAGCGCGGTCTGCTGGCGCACCCGCACACCTCCGCCGGCCGCGTGCCCACCGACTCGGGCCACCGCTGGTACGTCGACCAGCTGAGCACCGGCAACCTCCTGCCGGCCAACGCCCGCCCGCTCGGCCTGCAGCTGATCCGCCGCGAGGTCGACGAGGCGATGCGCATCACCAGCGAGACGCTGTCGCAGGTGACGAACCTCCTGGCGATCGTCTCCGCGCCGCCCGTCGACACCGCCACGATCCGCCACGTCGAGGTCCTGCTGCTCCAGCCGCAGGTCCTCATGGTCGTCGTCATCACCTCGACCGGCGGCGTCACCAAGCGCGTCTTCACCTTCGACCGCCCCGTCGACTCCGGCCTCGCCCAATGGGCTGGGGAGTTCCTCGACGAGCGCCTGGCCGGTGTCGGCCTCGGCGCTCGGATGCTGCACCTGCGCCTGTCGGACACCAGCCTGTCGGCCACCGAGCGCGAGTTCCTGGAGCAGCTCTCGCCCGCCTTCACCGAGCTGGCCGAGACGGCCGAGGACACCCTGTACGTCGACGGCGCCGCGCGCCTCATCGGCGAGCACCGCGTCCAGGACCTCGCGCAGATCAACGAGCTGATGCACATGCTCGAGCGCCGCGCGACCCTGCTCGGCCTGCTGCGGGCCGCTCTTCAGGAGCCCGACGTGCTGGTGCGCATCGGCTCCGAGAACGAGACCCCTGCGCTCCAGTCCCTGGCGGTCGTCGGCGCCGGCTACGGCCTGCCGGCCCGCAAGCTCGGCACCGTGTCGGTCATCGGCCCGGTCCGCATGGACTACGCGAGCACCATCCGATCCGTTCGCGAGGCCGCCCACGAGCTGTCGCGCTTCATCGAGGACGTCTACACCCCGTGAGCTCCACCGTGCCCCGCGATCCCTACGAGGTGCTCGGCCTGGGCCGAGACGCCGACGAGTCCGCCATCAAGAAGGCGTTCCGCAAGCTCGCGCGCGAGCTGCATCCCGACGTCAACAAGCACGACCCCGACGCCGAGGACAAGTTCAAGGAGGCCGCTGAGGCCTACGAGATCCTCAGCGACGCCGACCGTCGCGCGACCTTCGACCGCTACGGTCACGACGGCCTGCGCTCCGGCGGCCAGGCCCCGAACTTCGACGGCTTCGGCTCGGTCAGCGACCTCTTCGACGCCTTCTTCGGCGGCGCGTTCGGCGGGTCCTTCGGCGGTGGGGCCCGCACCGGGCCGCGCCAGGGCGACGACATCGCCGTCGCGGTCGACATCGATCTCGAGCAGGCCTACCGCGGCGACAAGGTGCCCATCGGCTTCGAGGCGATCGATCGCTGCGAGCACTGCCACGGCAACGGCGCCGAGCCGGGAACGCCGATCGAGACGTGCGAGCGCTGCGGCGGCCAGGGCGTGCTCCAGGCCGTGACGCGGTCGCCGTTCGGGCAGGTCGTGCGCCAGGTCGCGTGCGACGTCTGCCACGGCGACGGCCGCATCCCCAAGGAGCCGTGCGACGTGTGCGACGGCCGCGGGCTGGTCGTCGGCCACCGCGAGCTGGACGTCGACGTCCCTGCCGGCATCGCCGACGGTCAGCGCATCCGCATCTCGGGCCGCGGCCACGCCGGCGACCACGGCGGCCCGCCCGGCGACCTCTACGTCGTCGTGCAGGTCGCGCTCGGCGACCGATGGCTGCGCGACGCCGACGACCTGGTGACCGTCGCCGACCTCGCCGCGCCGCTCGCCGCGCTGGGCACGACGGTCGAGATCGACCATCCCGACGGCATCGTCGCGGTCGACGTGCCGGCCGGCACGCAGCCGGGCGCCGTGATCACCGTCAAGGGCAAGGGCATGCCGGCGCTGCGGCGGTCGGGCCGCTTCGGCGACCTGCGGGTCGTCGCCAACGTGGTCATCCCGCGCCGCCTGACCGGCGACCAGCGCGAGCTGCTGGAGCGCCTCGCCGCCTCCGTCGAGCCCGACCAGCTGCGCGACGACGAGTCGATGGTCGGCAAGCTGCGCCGGCTGTTTCACCGGTAGTGGCGAAGCCTCGCCCAGAGGGCTCGTTTCGCGGCGGGTGCTCGCCTAGAGGCTCGCACCCGCGGCCGGGAGCACGTTCGGAGTGATTCGCCTTGCGGTGCGCGTCCGGCGCGAGGACGCAGACGTCGTGCTCGCCGAGCTGCTGGAGCTCGCGCCCGGCGGCGTGGAGGAGGCCGACGTCGGCGGCGACGTCGTCGAGTACGCGGTCTACGGCGCGCCGGGCGAGCTGCCCGACCTGCCCGCGGTCCACGCGGCCGCCGGCGGCGCGCTCGTCGAGGTGGTCACGACCGAGGTCGCCGACGACTGGGCCGACCGCTGGCGCCAGTTCCACCGGCCGATCGCGATCGGCGACCGCCTCTACGTGCGCCCGCCGTGGGAGCCCGCGCACGCGACCCTGCTCGACCTCGTCATCGACCCGGGCCAGGCGTTCGGCACGGGCGCGCACCACACGACGCGGCTCTGCCTGGAGCTGCTCGCGGAGCGGGAGCCCGATGGCGCGGTCATGGACCTCGGATGCGGCTCGGGCGTGCTGGCGATCGCCGCCGCCAAGCTCGGCTGGGGCCCCGTCGCGGGCGTCGACCACGAGCTCGAGTCGGTCCGGGCGACCGCCGAGAACGCGCAGGCCAACGAGGTGGAGGTCGCGGCGTCGCGCTTCGACCTGATCCGCGGCGGCCCGGCGCCGACCGCGCCGCTCGTGCTCGCCAACCTGCTGCGCCCGCTGCTGCTGTGCGTCGCGCGCGCCGGGTTCGACGGCGAGCCGCCGCAGCTCCTGATCGCCTCGGGGCTGCTGAGCCACGAGGCCGACGAGGTCGCCGCCGCGTTCGCGCCCCACGGCCTGCAGGAGACCGACCGGCGCCAGAGCGCCGAGTGGTCCGCGCTGGCCCTGCGCCGCCCCGTGTAGGCGCGCCGGCGCTCAAGGAATCGGCCGATCGTCCGACCCGACCGGACATGGTGGTCCATGCGCTGGATCGGTTGGGAACGCTGCTCGCCCGCCTCCGGGTGTCGCGCCAGCTTGCCCTGCTCGGGATCGTCCTGCTGGTCCCCGCGGTGCTCGCGGGGCGCGCCTATCACCAGGCCCAGTCGTCGCAGATCGCCTTCAGCACGCAGGAGCGCACCGGCGTCCGGGCGCTCGGTCCGGCCAACGACCTCGTGATCGCCGTCGTGCGGGCACGCTCCGCCGCGGTGCGCGCCGCGCTGGCCCACCGGCCCGCTCCACCCGGCGCGCTGTCGGCCGTCCGCGCCGCCGTCGGCCGCAACGACGCGGTCGACCGTCAGGTCGGCGCCGACCTCGGCGCCGGCGCCGCGTGGCGCAAGGCCCGCGGTGCGATCGACGCGGTGCTCACGGCCCGGCCCACCTCGGCCACCGAGACGCTCAGCCGCTACACCGATGCCGTCGATGCCGCCTCGGGCTGGGTCGTCGAGGTGGGCAACGCCTCCAACCTGATCCTCGATCCCGACCTCGACTCCTACTACGTGATGGACGCGCTGGTCACCAAGGCGCCGGCCGTCGCGGCCGCCGCGGGGCTCGGCGCCGACCGCCAGCTCGCGCTCGCCGACCTGCCGGGCGGCGGCACGCTGAGCGACCACATCGAGCTGGCCGCCCAGTCAGGAGCCGTGCGCACGAACGTCGACGCGCTTCTGGCCGGGCTGAAGACCACCTACGCGTCGACCAAGGACCCCGAGCTGCGCGCGCGGGTCCAGGCCCCGGCCGCGGCCATGGGCCACGCCTCCGGCGCCCTGGGCGCCGATCTGGCGCGCGCGGCCCGCACCACCGGCGCCACGACGCCGGTGGGCGCCGCCGAGACCGTCGACGCCGTCGCCGCCTTCGAGCGCGCCGCCACGCCGCGGCTGGACGCGCTGCTGACCGCGCGCATCGACCGCCTCGGCGCCGCCGAGCGCCGCGTCGCGATCCTCTGCGCCGTCGCCCTCGCGCTGGCCCTGCTGCTCTTCGCCGCCCTCTGGCGCGGCCTGGTGCGCTCGCTGCACCGCCTGACCGTCGTCGCCCGCGCGGCCGCCGAGGGCGACCTCTCCAAGGACGCGCGCCTGAACCGCCGCGACGAGCTGGGCGACCTCGGCCGCGCGTTCGTCGCCATGGGCGAGCACCAGCGCGAGATGGTCGCGACCGCCGAGCGCGTGGCCGCGGGCGACCTCACGACGCCGGTCCGGCCCGCCTCCGAGCACGACGCGCTCGGCCTCGCGCTGCGCGACATGACCGCCGGGCTCACCGAGGTCGTCGGCCGGCTGACCTCCACCTCCGGACGCCTGTCGCAGTCCGCCGGCGAGCTGGCCGAGGGCTCGGCCCAGACCGGCCGCGCGATGGACGAGATCGCCCGCGCGACCGAGGACGTCGCCGTCGGCGCCGAGCGCCAGGTGCGCGCCGTGGGTGCCACCAGCGCGGCGACCGCCGCGATGAGCGAGGCCGCCACGGCCGGCGCCGAGGGGGCCCGCGCCGCCACCGACGCCGCCGGCGCCGCCCAGGACACCGCCCGCCGCGGCTCCGTCGTCGTCGCCGAGGCGACCGGGGCGATGACCGCGATCGGGGAGGCGTCCGAGCGCGTCGCCGAGGCCGTCGAGCGCCTGGCGGTCAAGTCCGATCGCGTCACCGGCATCGTCGAGACCATCTCCGAGATCGCCGACCAGACCAACCTGCTGGCGTTGAACGCCGCGATCGAGGCGGCACGCGCCGGCGAGGACGGCCGCGGCTTCGCCGTCGTCGCCGAGGAGGTCCGACGCCTCGCCGAGCAGACCGCGACGGCCGCGGGCCAGGTCGGCGCGCTCGTCACCGAGATCCACGGCGACACGCAGGCCGCCACCGCCGAGGCCCGCGAGGGCCGCGAGCGCACGAGCGCGGGCGCCGAGCGCATCCTGCAGGCCGAGGAGGCCTTCGCCGCGATCGACCGGTCGATGTCCGAGCTGGCCGATCGCATCGGCATCGTCGCCGTCCGCAGCGACGAGGTCGCCGCAGGCGCCCGGCGCGCCCGCGACGAGGTCGCCCAGGTCGCCGAGATCGCCGAGCGCACCTCGTCGGCGACCGAGCAGGTCTCCAGCACCGCGCAGCAGACGACGGCCTCCGGGCAGGAGATCGCCGCCGCGGCCGCGGGCCTCGCCGGCATCGCCGCCGAGCTCGACGAGCTCGTCGGCCGCTTCACCGTCGCGTCGGTCGCCTGACCGGGCAGCAGGCCGACATCGTGCGCTTGGTCTCACGGCGCGTCAGCCAATAGCCTCGGGCCATGGCTTGGCATGTCGTGATCGCCGGCGGCGGGTTCGGGGGGTTCTACGCCGCCCGGGCCCTGGAACGCGCGCTCCCGCCCCAGGCGGCGCGCATCACGCTGGTCAACGACGTCAACTTCATGCTCTACACGCCGCTGCTGCCCGGCGCGGCGGCCGGCACGCTGGAGCCGCGCCACGTCGTGGTGCCGCTGCGCGAGGAGCTCAAGCGCACGCACCTGCGCCTCGGCACCGTCGTGGGCGGGACGCCGGAGCGCAACGCGATCCAGGTCCGCACGCTGAAGGGGAGCGTCGAGGACCTCGGCTACGACCACCTCGTCGTCGCGCTCGGCTCGGTCTCGCGCACGCTGCCGATCCCCGGCCTGGCCGAGCACGGCATCGGCTTCAAGTCGCTGCCCGAGGCCATCGAGCTGCGCAACCACGTGCTGCGGACGCTCGAGGTCGCCGAGACGCTCGAGGATCCCGAGGAGCGCCGCAAGTGGCTGACCTACGTCTTCGTGGGCGCGGGCTACGCGGGCCTCGAGGGACTCGCCGAGCTGCAGGACTTCGCCGCCGACGTCATCGACCTCTACCCGCGCTGCCGCACGCAGGGCATGCGCTGGATCCTCGTCGAGGCGCGCGACCGCGTCATGCCGGAGATCCCGCCGGACCTCGCGGACTTCGCGACGCGCGAGCTGCGCGGCCGCGGCATCGCGATCCGGACGAGCACGACGCTGGATCGGGTCACCGCCGAGGACGTCGTCCTGTCGGGCGGGGAGCTGATCCCGACGCGGACGCTCGTGTGGACCGCCGGCGTCAAGCCGAACCCGGTGATCGCGCGCATGGGCCTGCCGCTCGACGGCCAGGGGCGGGTCCAGGTCGACACCACGCTGCGCGTCGACGGCCACGAGACGATCTGGGCGCTCGGCGACGCCGCCGCCGTGCCCGACCCGGCCAAGAAGGGCCAGTCGCCGACGCCGCCGACCGCCCAGCACGCGATCCGCCAGGGCAAGCTCGCCGGCGCGAACGTGGCGGCGTCGATCGGCAACGGCCGCATCCGGCCGTTCCGGTTCAAGACCAAGGGCGTGTTCGTCGACATGGGCCAGGGCCAGGCCGTCGCGACGACGCTCGGCATCAAGTGGCGCGGCCTCGCCGCGTGGTGGCTGGCCCGCAGCTACCACCTCGCGATGCTCCCGGGCACCAAGCGCAAGTGGCGGCTGCTGATCGACTGGAACATCCAGGTGCTGTTCGGCCGCGACGCCTCGGAGCTGGGCGGCCTGGGCCGCGCGCCCGGGCTGGGGCACGATCCGACCGGCGCCGAGACGCCGGCCGGCACCGCGGAGGCGACCGGCGCTACAGAACCCGTCGCGCCCAGCTGAACCGCTTCGCCCGCGACTCCTCGAACAGCGGCGAGACGTAGACGCCCTGGGCGGAGGCGTGGATCATGAAGTCCTTCGACAGCGCGATGCCCTCGTGCGTGATCCGGCGCTCGGTGACCTTCTGCCAGAACCGGCCGGGGCCGAAGAAGACGAGGTCGCCGGCCCGGACGTCGGCCAGCGCGACGCGCGCGGAGCTCCTGATCTCGCCGGCCTGCGACGCCGCGGTGCGCCCGCGGATCTGCCGCCCCCACGAGAAGCCCGAGCGCTTGAAGACGCGCCAGACGAAGCCCGAGCAGTCATAGCCGCCGTGCTCCTGGCCGCCGAACCACGAGCCGGCGCCGTCGGTCTCGCCGCCCCAGATGTAGGGCATGCCGATCTTCGCGACGGCCAGCCGCAGCACGCGCTTCTGCGCCGCGGAGTAGCGGGGCAGGGTGAAGCGGGCGAACGTGTCGCGGGCCCACTGGGCGCCGCCGGCGCCGAGCTGCAGCGCGACCGCGAAGGAGTGGGCGGCCTGGGCGCGCGTGACGGCCTCGGTCGGGTAGCGCTCGAGCTCCTCCTGCGGGAACGGGTGGTTCTCGCGCAGACCGAGGAACCGGGCGACGACCTCGGTGCCGAAGCTCGGCGGCGGGTCGAGGCCGGCGCGCCAGGCCTCGTGCTGGACGGAGGCCGCGACGTCGCCCGCGCCGAGCTGCGCCACCAGCAGCCGGTCGAAGGTCAGCGCGGAGACCGTGCTCGGCGGGGCGGAGACCGGCGCGACGCCCAGGCGCTGTGCGAATGCCGCGAGCGCCTCGGGGAGCTGGCGCCCACTGACGGGGCGCTCGCCGTGGAAGGCCGCGTCGTCGAGGTTGTGCATGACCGCGGCCTGCCGGACGGCGCGTTGCTCGCCGAGGTTCCAGGTGCCGGCCGTCGCACCGTGCGCGGCGGGCGCGGAGGCCGCCGCGACGGACGCGGCGAGGAGGTGCAGGACGCAGGCGAGCAGGCGACGGGACATACCGGGCTTGCCATCGGCGTCCGTGGGGACCGTCTTGAGCGGGCCCGTCCGCTCGCGCGGCCTACAATCGAGGGGGATGAGCCTCGCCGACAGCGTCAAGCAGGATCTCACCACCGCGATGAAGGCGGGGGAGAAGGCGCGCGTCGGCGCGTTGCGACTCGTGCTGAGCGAGCTGCAGAAGGCCGCCAAGGACGGCAACGACGACGAGCTGGCCGTCCTGCGCCGCGAGCGCAAGCGCCGCCTGGAGTCCGCCGAGGCGTTCCGCAACGCCGGCCGCGTCGAGCTCGCCGAGGGCGAGGAGTCCGAGGCGGCCGTCATCCAGGCCTACCTGCCGGCCGAGCTGGGCGACGACGAGCTGCGCGCGATCGTCACGCAGGCCATCGCCGACACCGGCGCGACGACCCCCAAGGACCTCGGCGGCGTCATGAAGGTGGCGATGGAGCGCACCGGAGGCCGGGCCGACGGCAAGCGGGTGTCGGCGGCCGCCCGAGAGGCGTTGGGCTGATCGTGCGCCGTCAGATCGAGTTGAGCAACGAGGTCGCCGCCGCGCTGAGCGGGACCCACGACGCGGTGCTGCGCCAGCTGGAGTCGCACGTCGAGTGCGAGCTCTACCTGCGCGGCAACGTCGTGACGCTCGAGGGCGACGCCGAGGCGGTGGCCAACGCGTCGGTCATGGTCCACGAGCTGGCCGAGCTGATCGAGGGCGGCCACGAGATCGCCCCCGGCACCATCGACGCGGTGACCAACGCTCTGGACCAGCACGAGTCGCCGGCCAAGGTGCTCGAGGACGTCGTCTGGCGCCATCGCTCGGCGAAGGTCGCGCCGAAGTCGGTCAACCAGAAGCGGTACGTCGACTCGATCCGCACCAAGACCGTGACGTTCGGCATCGGGCCGGCCGGCACCGGCAAGACCTTCCTGGCCGTGGCAATGGCCGCCGCCGCGCTCTCGCGCCGCGAGGTCAACCGCATCATCCTGACCCGCCCGGCCGTCGAGGCCGGCGAGCGCCTGGGCTTCCTGCCCGGCGACCTGATGGCCAAGATCGACCCGTACCTGCGGCCGCTGTTCGACGCGCTCAACGACATGATGGATCCGGAGAAGGTCGCGACCTTCCTGGAGAAGGGCGTCATCGAGGTCGCGCCGCTGGCCTTCATGCGCGGGCGCACGCTCAACGACTCGTTCGTGATCCTCGACGAGGCGCAGAACACCACGCCCGAGCAGATGAAGATGTTCCTGACGCGGCTGGGGTTCGGCTCCAAGATGGTCATCACCGGCGACATCACGCAGGTCGACCTGCCCCGCAACGAGAAGTCCGGCCTGATCGTCGTCGGCGACATCCTGTCCGAGGTCGACGGGGTGGACTTCGTGCGCTTCGGCGGCGGCGACGTGGTGCGTCACCGCCTCGTGCAGCGCATCGTCGAGGCCTACGACTCGCACGATCAGGCCCAGGCGCCCGAGCTGCGCACCGCGCCCGCCGAGCGCAAGCGCGCTTGATGAGCCTGGAGGTCGAGGTGGTCGACGCCGAGCTGGCGAGCGGGCGTGACGACCTGCCCTCGGAAGAGGAGATCGTTCGCCTGGTCGGGCTCGCGGTCGCGACCGCCGGCGTGCGCGACGGCCACGTGGCGATCGCGTTCGTCGACGCCGAGCGGATCGCCGAGCTGAACGCTGAGCACCGTGGCAAGGAGGGGCCGACCGACGTGCTGTCGTTCCCGATCGACGAGGCGGAGGACCTCCCGGGCCCGCCCGGCCTCCGCGAGCTGGGCGACGTCGTGATCTGCCCGCCGCACACCGAGAACATCCGCGAGGCGATCGTGCACGGCGCGCTGCACCTCGTCGGCATGGACCACGAGACCGACGAGGGTGAGATGCTGACCGTTCAGGCGGAGATCCTCACATGGTGACCACGCGGGCAGGACTGATCGCCCTCGCCGGTCGGCCGAACGTGGGCAAGTCGACGCTCGTCAACGCGATCGTCGGCTCCAAGGTCGCGATCGTCTCCGACAAGCCGCAGACGACGCGCCGCGCGATCCGCGGCGTCGTGTCGCGGCCCGACGCCCAGCTCGTGCTGACCGACCTGCCCGGCGTGCAGAAGCCGCTGGACAGCCTGACCGAGCGCATGCAGCGCCGCGTGGAGCGCGAGCTGGCCGAGACCGACGTCGCGCTGATGGTGCTCAACGCCGAGCAGGGCGTCGGCCCGGGCGACCGCTGGATCGCCAACGCGCTGAAGAACGCTCCGTGCCCGGTCGTCATCGCGGTCAACAAGGTCGACCGGCTGGACCGCGCGCACATCGTGGCCGCGCTGGAGGCCGCCGGAGAGCTCGGCGTCGCCGACGAGATCTTCCCGATCTCCGCACGCAAGGGCACCGGCGTCGAGGCGCTGGCCGACCACCTCTTCAGCCTCATGCCGGACTCGCCGTTCCTGTTCGACGCGAGCGAGTCCAGCGACCTGTCGCCCTACGTCCACCTCGCCGAGCTGGTGCGCGAGCAGATCCTCCGCCGCACCTTCCAGGAGGTGCCGCACGCGGTGGAGGTGGTCGTCGAGGAGGTCGAGGACGACCGCGAGGACCTGACGGTCGTCCACGCCCGCGCCTGGGTGGAGACCGAGTCGCAGAAGGGCATCCTCGTCGGCGCCGGCGGCAAGATGATCCGCGCGATCGGCACCGGCGCGCGCAAGGAGCTCGAACGCGAGCTCGGCACCAAGGTGCACCTCGACCTCATCGTCCGGGTCAGGCGCGGATGGAGAGGCGACGAGGGTTTGCTGGATCGGCTGGGGTTCGACAACTAGCGGGGCGGCGCGTGGGGGCGTTCCGTTCGGGCGTCGGTTGCGGTGCGGGGCGTGGTTCGGGGGCGATGACGGGGAGGTTGTTCGAGGGCGCCGTTGCCGTCGGTCCTCCGCGGGCGCCGGGGTCGTCGAGGGACGACTGAACCACGCTATACGTGGTTGAGTCGTCCCTCGACGCGTGGGGCGCCCGCGCGATGGCGGTCCGGGCGCGGGTCGCGATTCGGGCGCCGGAGTCGTCGAGGGACGAATGAATCTCGTAGAGCGAGATTCATTCGTCCCTCGACGCGGTGGCGCCGGCGGACGACACCGGGCGCCCAGGTCGTCGGATGCGCGCTCGTCGGTGCCGACAGATCGCGCTCCGCACTCACGACCAGCGTACCGAGCGGAACGCCACCGGCGCCGGGGTTATCGAGGGACGAATGAATCTCGTAGAGCGAGATTCATTCGTCCCTCGACGCCGCGCGTGTGGGGGGCGCTACGGTCCCCGCATGGCCCGCCGCGAACAGGCCCCCGAGACCCTCGCGGCGTTCGGCGTCGTCCTCGACGAGCTCGCCGTCCACGCCGGGGTCGAGCGGGCGGTGTGGTTCGGCGCTCCGGCGGCGAAGGTCGAGGGCAAGATCTTCCTCGCCGTCTTCGACGGCACGCTGGTGGCGCGCGTCGGCGCCGAGGAGTGCGACGACCGCGTCCTCTCCGGCCACGGGGAGCGGTTCGATCCGTCCGGCAAGGGCCGTTCGATGAAGGACTGGCTGCAGACGAGCCTGGAGCCCGCCGACTGGCCGGAGCTCGCGCAGGCGGCGCTGGCCTTCAGCGCCCCGCGCTACCCCTAGGTGATCAGCCGCTTCTCCATGCGGTTGATCGCCAGGCGCCACGCGACCAGGCCGAAGACGACCATGAACCCGAGGTGCCAGAGGTCGATGGCGCTGAGGCCGAAGACGGCGTCGCGCACCAGCTGCACGCAGTGATAGAGCGGGTTGACGTTGGCCAGGATCCGCGCCCACTCCGGCAGCCCCGAGATCGGGAAGAACGTGCCGGCGACCAGGAACAGCGGCGTGATGACCGTCGAGGTCACGTAGCTGAAGTTGTCGATGGACTTCATCACCGCGGAGATGAGGATCCCGAACGACGCCCAGCCGAAGCCCGCGACGAACGCGATGAACGGCACGAGCAGCATGCCCCAGGACGGGTCGAGCCCGAAGACGATGGCCACCAACATCGGCACGCACCCGAAGACGCCGGCGCGCGCGGAGATCCACAGCGCCTCGGCGGTCACGAGCTCCTCGGTGTCGACCGGCGCGGCGAGGATCGCGTCGTAGGTCTTCTGGTAGGTGTACTTGACGAACGTGCCGAACATCGCCGGGAAGACCGACGAGAACAGCACGGCGGTGGCCACGGTGCCGGTGCCCACGAACTGCACGTAGTCCAGGCCGTTGACCTTCGAAACCAGGGAGCCGAAGCCGAAGCCGAACGCGATGAGGTAGATCGTCGGCTCGACGGTCGACGAGAACGCCGACGCGCGCCAGTAGGACCCGAAGTTGACGATCTCGCGCACCAGCACGCCGGTCAGGGCGGCGCGGTCCAGGCGCCCGGGCCGGCCGGGACGCGTCGGGCGGGTGGTGGGGACGGCGGACATCAGGCGATCTCCTCGCCGGTCAACAGCACGAACACGTCTTCCAGGTTGGCCACGCGGCGCTCGCCCTCGGGCGCCTCGCCGTCGAGGTCCTCGGCGCGCAGGATCGTCACCGAGGTGCCCGTGCGGCGCGTCGGCCAGCCGCGCATCTGGGCGACCTCCTCGACCTCGCGCAGGCGCGCCGGCGGCCCGTAGACCTCCAGCGCCTCGGCGCCGGCGTGCTCGGCGACGAGGTCGCTCGGGCGCCCGACCGCCACGGCCTGGCCCTTGGAGACCACCACGACGGTGTCGGCCAGCCGCTGCGCCTCCTCGATGTAGTGCGTGGACATCAGGATCGACGCGCCCTCGGTGCGCAGCCGGTCGATCAGCGCCCACAGCTCCTGGCGCACCTGCGGGTCCAGGCCGACCGTGGGCTCGTCGAGCAGCACGAGCCGCGGCTGGTGCACGAGCGCCCGCGCGATCAGCAGTCTGCGGCGCATGCCGCCCGACAGCTCGTCGACCCGCGCGCCGCGGCGCTCGCGCAGGTTCGCGATGTCCAGCGCGCGGTCGATCGCCGCCTTGCGCTCGCTGCGCGGGATCCGGTACAGGTGCGAGAAGACGAGGAGGTTCTGCTCGACGGTGAGCGTCACGTCGAGGTTGTCGAGCTGCGGGACGACGCCCATTTGCGCTCGCGCGGGCTTGGAGTCCGCGGGCAGCGTGTGCCCGAGCACCTCGATCTCGCCCTCGTCGGCGATCGCCTGGGCGGTCAGCATCTTGATGGTGGTGGACTTGCCGGCGCCGTTGGGCCCGAGCAGGCCGACGCAGGTGCCCTCGGGCACGGTGAGGTCGAGGCCGTCGACGGCGGTGACGGCGCCGTAGCGCTTCACCACGCCGCGAAGGCGGATGGCGGGGGAGGGGTCGGACACGAACCCCGACGCTACACGCCTCGCTCGCCAAGTGATTGGAGAAACGAAAACGGCCCCCGAGCAACCGTCGTCGCTCGGGGGCCGCATCCGTGGATGTCCCCTCCGGTGGGAGGCGTATAGGTGGCGAAAGGTCGACTCGCGATCCTTGGCGGTCCCGATGCGACAGGCGCCGCGCTCCCTCCAGAAGCGACGCTCAGTCCAGGGCCGACCCGTCCGTGGGTCGTATTCGCCTGTTGTCTTCCCTCCTAGTGTCGACCCGGCCGACGCCGGCTGGAGGGCCGTTCCTCCCCGAACGGACGTCTGTCCGATCAGACCTCCGCAAGCCTTGCGGAAAAGCGGTGCATCTGCTCACTCTCCAGCATGCCGGTGAACACGAACGGCAGCGTGTGGACGCGCGCGTGCGCGTCGCGGCGCAGCCGGGCCAGCTGCGCCTGCTGCGTGCGGACCCGCTCGCTGCCGGCGCGCGCCGCACGCCGGAGGGCGGCGCTGAGCGCTCCGTCGGCCTCAGCGACCCGTGTTGCATCGGCCCCGCTGATCCGCCGCGGCCACACGCTGTTGACGACGATCGCGTTCAGCCCGCGGCCCACCCGTTCGGCGATCCAGCGCTCGAGCTCCAGCGTCTCGCTCACCACCAGCTCGCCGGGCAGGGCCACGGCGACGACCGCGCTGCGCGCCGGGTTGGTCAGCGCGGCGTCGACCGCGCGCGCGGTTCCCGCGATCGGCCCGATGCGCGCGATGTCGGCGAACGTGCGCGGCGTGCGCATCAGCCCGAGGCCGTGGCCGGAGGCGGGCGCGTCGAGGATCACGGTGTCGTACGGCGCGGCGCCGTGGCGCCAGCGGCGCTGCTCGCCCAGCTCCCAGGCCTTGGCGATCGTGACCAGCTCGCGGGCGCCGGGCGCGGCGGCGACGAACCCGCCGAACGCGCCGGACCGCGCCAGCGGCCCGATGAGCCGCCGCGGGAGCTGGTGCGCCAGCCACTCCTCCAGCGCCGTGTGCGGCTCGATGGTCGTGGCCCAGAGCCCGTCGGCGACCGGCGTCTCGACGCCGGGCGCGACGGACCGGGCCGATCTCCGCGCCCCGAGCAGGGCGGGCACGCGCGCCTGCCCGGCGACCTCGCAGACGATCGTCCGGCGACCCTCGGCGGCGGCCGCCAGCCCGAGGGCGGCGGCGACCGTCGTGCGGCCGGTGCCGCCCTTGCCCGTGACGATCACGAGCGCGGTGTCCACAATGCGTCTCAGGACGCCTCGTCCTCCAATGTGCCGTCATCCATCAGTTCGTGGTGTACGTAGCCCGTCGAAGCGAGGAACATGCCAGGTACGGACATCGAAGCGGCATATCTGCGGTGCGCGGCGCTCCAGCGCCTCCACGATCCGACGTTCCACTGGGCCACCCGGGCGCTCGGTCGCGACGTGCGCCCGGCCGTCCACGCGCTGTACGGCTTCCTGCGCGGCGCAGACGAGTTGGTCGACGGGCCGCACCGGCCGCCGACGGCCCAGGGCCGCCGCGCGGCGCTCGACGCCTGGCAGCGCGCGCTGACCGACGGCGTCGCGCGCGGGCGCTCGGACCATCCGGTCATCGCCGCGCTGGTCGACTCCGGCACCCGCCACGACCTGCCCCTCGGCCAGCTGACCGTCTACATGGACTCGATGCGCGTCGACTGCGACGGCCGCGTGCGGCTGCGCAGCCGCGAGGAGCTCGATCGCTACATGGCCGGCAGCGCCGCCGCCGTCGGCCGCGTGATGGCGCCGCTGATCGGCGTGCGCGACGAGCGCGCGGAGGCCGTCGCGCGCCTCGGCCTGGCCTTCCAGCTGACGAACTTCCTGCGCGACGTGCGCGAGGACTACGCGATGGACCGGGTCTACCTCCCCGGCCTGGACGAGGACGCCCTGGCCGCCGGCGGCCCGGCGCGCGTGCCGGCCGAGGAGGTCCACCGCGCCCGCGAGCTCTTCGGCTCCGCCCGCGCCGTGCTGCGCTCGTGCACCCCACGCGCCCGGCCGGGGATCGCCATGGCCTGCGCCGTCTACCGCGCCTATCTGGGACGGATCGAGCGGCGCGACATGGTCACCGCGTGACGGTCCGCGCCACGGCCCGCGGGGCGCAGCGCACCTCGCTGGACGGCGAGCGTGCCGACGTGATCGTCTGCGGCGCGAGCTTCGCCGGGCTGGCGGTCGCGCGCGAGCTGGCGCGGTCCGGCGTCGACGCCGACGTCCTCGTGCTCGACCGCTACGAGCTCGGCGAGCGCGCCACGTCGGCCTGCGCGATCCCGACGCCGTGGCTGGCCGCGATGGGCGTGCAGGATTCGCGGCGTCAGGAGCTGCCCGGCATGTCGTTCACCACGCCGCACGGCCGGGCGCGGTACCGCCTGCCCTGGACGTGGTCGAGCTTCGACTACCGCGAGCTGTGCGCGCTGCTGTGGGCGCAGTGCGGCACCGCGCGCTTCGCCACCGCCGTCGTCTCCGGCCGCACCGGCGACACCGTCCACACCGACCGCGGGGACCTCACCGCGCCGCTGGTCGTCGACGCCTGCGGCTGGAAGCGTGTGCTCGGCGATCCGCCGCTGCAGCCGCCCGAGGCGCCGCTGAGCCGCGGCCTGGAGGTGCACCCGCACGACGCGGGCGGCACCGACCTCGACGTCTACCTCGAGCGCGACCTCGTGCGCCGCGGCTACGGGTGGAGCGTCCCGGCCGCCGGCGAGCGGCGCGTCGGTGCCCTGTCCTACGACCCGCACGACCACGTCAAGGAGCCGACGCGCTCGCTGGCCGGCCGCCTCGACGTCGAGGCCGTTCGCTATCAGGGCAACTGGTTCCCGCACCGCCTGCGCGCGGCAACCGGCGGCGGCGCGTTCTTCGTCGGCGACAGCGCCGGGCACTGCTTCCCGCTCTCGGGCGAGGGCATCCGCACCGCGTTCTACTTCGGGATCGCCTGCGGGCGCGAGCTGGCCGCGGTGGTCGACGGCCGCCAGACGCGCGACGCGGCGCTGGCGGGCTATGCCGCCTTCCACGAGGCCCACCGGCCGGCATTCCGGCGCGCGGCCCGCCTGCAGCGCCTGATCCCCGCGCTGCCGCCGCGCCTGCTGGCACTCTTGTTGTGGTCGATGAACGTCCAGTTCCTGGTGGATCGGGCGTTCGGCTGGTATCTCCGACAGGCGCACCCGTCGTTCGCCGACCGCGACGGTGCGCCCAAGCAGGACCCGCGCGCACCCGATGGCCGATCATCCGACCACTCCCTCCGCCGCCGGTGAGCCCGGGCGCGAGCCGTCGCTGGCCCGCGCGCTGGAGGTGGCCACCAGCGGCATCCTGGTCTGCGACGCCGTCCCCGGCCGGCCCATCCTGTACGTCAACCGCGCGTTCGAGCAGCTGTTCGGCCGCGCGCGCGACGAGCTCGTCGGCCGCAACCCCGACCTGCTGGTCGGCGAGGCCGCCGAGATCGAGGACCGCCGGGCGCTGGCCTTCGCGCTCAACGACGGCGTCGCGCACGAGGCCACGATCACGCTCCGCCGCCGCGACGGCAGCGCCTTCCGCGCCGAGATGCGCATCACGCCGGTCCGCGACGCCGGCGGCCGGCTGACCGAGTGGATCGCGGTCGTCGACGACGTGACCGAGCGCGCCGAGGCGCTCGACCGCCTGGCGCTCGCCGAGGCGCGCTATCGCGGCCTGGTCGAGCACGTCCCGGCCGTCACCTACGTCGCCGCCTGGGACGAGCACGCGACGCTGACCTACGTCAGCCCGCAGATCGAGACGCTGCTCGGCTGGCCGCCCGACGCGTTCCTGGCCGACCAGGATCTCTGGTACCGCTGCGTCCACCCGGACGACCTCGGGCGCGTGCGGGCGATCGAGGTCGCCTCCTTCGCGTCGGGCGAGCGCATCGACACCGAGTTCCGCATGCGCACGCGCGACGGCCGCGAGCTGTGGGTGCGCGACAAGGAGGCGGTGATCCGCGGCGCCGACGGCAAGCCGCTCTTCAGCCAGGGCGTCCTGGTGGACGTCACGCCCGTCCGCCAGACCGAGACCGCGCTGCAGGACGAGCGTCACCGCGCGCAGCGCTACCTCGACATCGCCGGCGCGATCATCGTGGTGCTGGACCCCGACGCCAAGATCACGCTGCTCAACCGCGCCGGCGCCGAGCTGCTGGGCTACGCCGAGGGCGAGCTGGTCGGCCGGGACTGGTACGACGTCGCCGTCCCCGAGGACGCCCGCGAGGCCGGCCGGGCCGCCTACCTCGAGCAGCTGCAGGCCGACCGCGACGACGCGGTGCACGAGAGCCGTGTGCTCACGCGCGACGGCCAGGAGCGGGTGATCGCCTGGCGCGACACCGCGGTGCGCGACGCCGACGGCGCGTTCACGGCGATGATGAGCTCGGGCGTCGACCTCACCGAGCGCCGCGCGGCCGAGGAGCAGATCGCCTACCTCGCCTACCACGATCCCCTCACCGGGCTGCCCAACCGCGCGCTGCTGCAGGAGCACCTCGAGCTGGCGCTGGCCCGCGCGCGCCGGCAGGGCCAGGGGGTCGGGCTGCTCTACCTGGACCTCGACGGCTTCAAGCTCGTCAACGACTCGCTCGGCCATCCCGCCGGCGACGAGCTGCTCTGCCACGTCACCATGCGCCTGAGCGAGCGGCGCCGCGGCATGGACCTGCTCGCCCGCCAGGGCGGCGACGAGTTCCTCCTGCTGCTCGCCGACCTGGACCGCGACGGGGCCGACAAGGGCGCCCGCGGCGTGGCCGAGGACCTGCTGCGCGCGCTGGCCGACCCGTTCTCGATCTCCGGCGCGGAGTTCCACATCGGCGCGTCGATCGGCATCTCGCTCTACCCGCGCGACGCCGCCGACGCCGACGAGCTGCTGCGCCACGCCGACGCCGCCATGTACTCCGCCAAGGCCGCGGGGCGCAACGGCGTGACGGTCTACACCGGCGACCCGCACGAGCCGCTGGAGCGCCTGTCGATGACCAGCCGCCTGCGCAAGGCGCTGGACCGCGACGAGTTCGTCCTGCACTGGCAGCCGATCGTCGACCCGCGCGACGGCGCGCTGCGCAAGCTCGAGGCGCTCATCCGCTGGCAGGACCCGTTCCGCGGCCTGGTGATGCCAGACGACTTCATCGGGTTCGCCGAGGAGACGGGCTTCATCGATCGCGTCGGCGACTGGGTCGTCGCCACGGTGCGCGATCAGGTGCTCGCCTGGGAGCGGGCCGGCTACGCGCCGCCGCGCACGACGGTCAACGTCTCGCCGCGCCAGCTGCGCCGTCCCGACTTCGGCCAGCGCCTGCTCGCGCTCATCGCCCAGGAGGGCGTGGCCGAGCGTCTCACGGTCGAGATCACCGAGTCCGCCGCGATGGCCGACCCGCTGCGCACCGACCCCGTCCTGACCGAGCTGGCGGGCTCGGGCGTCGAGATCGCCGTCGACGACTTCGGCGCCGGCTACTCGTCGCTGTCGCGGCTGCGCACGATGCCCGTGCACGTCCTCAAGATCGACAAGACCTTCCTGGAGGCCGTCCCCGGCGACCCCGAGGCGACGGCGATCGTCACCGCGATCATCGAGCTGGCGGCCGCGCTGGGCATGGAGGCGGTGGCCGAGGGCGTCGAGAACGAGGAGCAGCGGCGCTTCCTCGTGGACGCGGGCTGCCCGCTGGCGCAGGGGTACCTGCTGGGCCGTCCGGTGCCCGCGGAGGAGATCGAGCCGCTGCTGGCGCGGGCCGGCAGCACCAGCGCTTCGTAGACTCCGCCCGGTGGAGATCAACTACGACGCCCAGGGGCTCGTGCCCGTCGTCATCCAGGACTGGAACACGGGCGAGGTCCTGACGCTGGCCTACGCCAACGCCGAAGCCGTCGCGCGCACGCGCGAGACCGGCGAGCTCCACCTCTGGTCGCGCTCGCGCAACGAGCTGTGGCACAAGGGCGCGACCTCCGGCAACACGCAGGCGGTCAAGGCCCTGCGCGTCGACTGCGACGGCGACTCGCTGCTGGCGCTCGTCGAGCCGGCCGGCCCCGCGTGCCACACGGGCGCGCGCACCTGCTTCTTCACCGGCGACCTCGAGCCACCCGCGCCGCATGAGGTGCTGCCCGCGCTGGAGCGCACGCTGCATGCCCGCCAGGCGCAGCGCCCCGAGGGCTCCTACACCGTCGCGCTGCTCGACGACCCGGGCCACATCGGCGAGAAGGTGCAGGAGGAGGCCGAGGAGGTCGCCCGCGCGGCGCGCGAGGAGACCGACGACCGCGTGGACAGCGAGGCCGCCGACGTCCTCTACCACCTGCTCGTCCTGCTGCGCTCGCGCGACCGCTCGCTGGCCGACGCGACGGGGGTGCTCCGTGAGCGTCGCCGCTGAGGCCGCCGACTCGCTCAGCGTCGAGCCGTCGCTCGACGAGATCCGCGAGCTGGCGCGCGACCACGACCTGATCCCGCTGCGCCACACGTTCATCGACGACTGCGAGACGCCGGTCTCGGCGTTCCTGAAGCTGCGCGGCGGCCGGGTGGGTGGGGCCGAATCCCCGGGCTTCCTGCTGGAGTCCGCCGAGCAGGGCCAGCGCGTCGGCCGCTACTCGTTCATCGGCGTGCGCCCGCGCGAGGTCGTGCGCTGGTCGCTGGGCGACGACGGCGACCCGTACGCCATCGCCGAGAAGGCCGCCGCGCTGCGGCAGGCGACGTTCCCGGACGCCCCGCCGTTCTCCGGCGGCGCGGTCGGGTTCTTCGGCTACGACCTCGTGCGCACGGTGGAGACCACGCTGGGCGAGCCCAACCCCGACGTGCTGGGCCTGCCCGACATGGCGCTGATGCTCTCCGACGTGCTGGTGATCTTCGACCACCTCAAGCACACGGTGACGATCATGGTCAACGTCACCGCCGACGACCTCGACGCCTCCTACGCCGACGCGGTCGCCACCATCGCCAAGGCGCGGCGGCTGCTCGACGGTCCGGTCCCCAAGCCCGAGGCCGACCGCCCGCCCCGGCCCGTGCCGTCGTTTGAGTCCAACATGCCCCGCGAGCAGTTCGAGGGCATGGTCTCGCGCATCGTCGAGTACGTGCACGCGGGCGACGCGTTCCAGGTCGTCCCATCGCAGCGTTGGAGCGCGCCGCTGGAGGGCGTCGACCCGTTCTCGGTCTACCGCGGGCTGCGCGTGGTCAACCCGTCGCCGTACATGTACTTCCTGGACTTCCTCGACTTCCAGGTCGCCGGCGCCTCGCCCGAGCCGCTGCTGACGGTGAGTGGCCCGCCCCCCCGCCGCGCCTCGACGCGGCCGATCGCCGGCACGCGGCCGATCGACGCCGACCCGGCCGAGCTGCTCGGCGACGAGAAGGAGCGCGCCGAGCACGTGATGCTCGTGGACCTCGGGCGCAACGACCTCGGGCGCGTCTGCGAGTACGGCAGCGTCAACGTCGACACGTTCATGGCGATCGAGCAGTACTCGCACGTCATGCACATCGTCTCGTCGGTGTCGGGCACGCTGCGCGAGGGCATCGGCCCGATGGACGCGCTGCGCTCCATGCTGCCGGCCGGCACGCTGAGCGGCGCGCCGAAGGTCAGGGCGATGGAGATCATCGACGAGCTCGAGCCGGTCAAGCGCGGCGGCTACGGCGGGGCGATCGGCTACCTCAGCTACTCCGGCGACCTCGACACCTGCATCCACATCCGGACCGTCGTCATCAAGGACGGCACCGCGCACATCCAGGCCGGCGGCGGCACCGTCGCCGACGCCAAGCCGGAGTATGAGTTCGAGGAGTCGGTCAACAAGGCCAAGGCCGTCAAGGGCGCGATCGAGCTGGCCGCCCGCCAGCCGGACTGGGCCTGACGCCATGAACGTCCTGATCATCGACAACTACGACTCGTTCACCTACAACCTGTTTCAGTACCTGGGCGAGCTGGGGGCGAACGTGGACGTCGTGCGCAACGACGTCGCCACGATCGACGAGCTGCTGGAGCGCGATCCCGACCGCGTCGTGGTCTCGCCCGGACCGGGCACGCCGAGCGAGGCGGGCGTGTCGGTCGACGTGATGCGCCGCTTTCCCGAGGCCGGTATCCCGGCGCTCGGCGTCTGCCTCGGCCACCAGTCGCTGGCCCAGGCGTTCGGCGGCACCGTCGTCCGGCACGAGCCGATCCACGGCAAGACGACGGCGATCGAGCACGACGGCCTCGGCGTGTACCGCGGCCTGCGCGGCGCGCTGACCGTGGGCCGCTACCACTCGCTCGTCGTCGCCGAGGAGGACCTGCCCGAGGAGTTCACGGTCACCGCCCGCGGCGGCGGCGTCCTGATGGGCATCCGCCATCGCGAGCTGCCGGCCGAGGGCGTGCAGTTCCACCCTGAGTCGGTCCTGACCGAACGGGGCAAGGACATGCTGCGCAACTTCCTGTCCGACGCCTGAGCGCGGCGCGGCCTATCGGCGCGAGGCCATCACGGGTACGGTCATCGCCCGCCCATGGTCACCACCGCACAGCGAACGCGCAGGCTCACCGGACTTGCCCTCGCGGCGGCCTGCCTGGCGCTGACGCCCGCCGCCGCGCGCGCCGCCGAGCTGCACGGACCGCTCACCGCGCTCGGGGACTCGTTCTCGGCAGGCGAAGGCGCGCCGCCCTACGATCCCGCGAGCAAGGGCTGCGACCTCAGCGACGACGCATGGGGCATCGTGCTGGCCGACTTCCGGCAGTGGGATCACCGCCACGTCGCGTGCAGCGGCGCCGTGATCGCCGACGTCCTCCAGGACGACCTGGCCCGCGGCCGGCGCAGCCAGATCTCGCACCTCGTCGACGACCCGCCCGGCGTGGTCACGCTGACCGTGGGCGGCAACGACGCCGGGTTCAAGGACGTGCTCATCCGGTGCGGGATCGTCACGGCGTGCCAAAGCAGCTACCGGATCGGCGGCGTCGATCAGCTCGACCAGGACATCGGCGACGTCGAGGCGCGGCTGCCGGCCGTCTACCAAGCCATCCACGCGGCCGCCCCGCAGGCCGCGCTGGTCGTCACCGGCTATCCGCGGCTGTTCCCGGCCAGGCCGACGCGCCCGGTCGGCACGAGCGCCCTGGGCATCACGCCCGACGAGATGGTCTACCTCAACCAGAAGACCCAGCGCCTCAACGCCGCCATCCAGCGGGTCGCCACGACCATGGGTGCGATCTACACCGACGTGGGCGAGACCTTCGACGGCCACGAGGTCACGACGCGCGACCACTGGATCAACGTCCCCACGGGCCTCGACGACAACGAGTCCTGGCAGACGGTGTTCCGCAACCCGACGACCGCGTTCCATCCGACGGCCGCCGGCTACCGCCAGCTCGCGCGCGCCGTGAAGCGGACGCTCGACGCCGGCACCGGCTCGGGCACCGGCGGCGCCCCGAGCGCCCGCGTGGTCGACCAGCTCGCGCGCCGCTTCCAGCCCGTGCTCCTCTTGGACACGCACGAGCGCTGGCGGCCGCTCGACGTGGAGCGCATGCTCGAGGAGGGCTGGCACCGCGCGTGCCGGCCCGGACACGACACCGGCTGCCCGCACGTCCTGGACGCCCCCTGGCTGAGCCGGCTCAAGCTCGTTTCCGGCGAGCAGTCGCGGTTCCTGCAGATCGACGGCCGGCGCGACCTGGACCGAGCCCGCTTCACGAGCGCCGATCGCAGCTGCGGCGAGACCGAGTGCGCGCCGCAGCGGATCTACGTCCACGTCAGCCAGGACCCGGACGACATCTACCTCGACTACTGGTGGTACTTCCGCTTCAACGACGCCGACGCGGGGACCTGGGACCACCAGTCCGATTGGGAGGGCGTCACGGTCGCCGTCGACCGCAAGGACCTGACGACCTTCGACTGGGTCGCCTTCGCCCAGCACACGGGCGTGCAGCGCTACCTACGAGCGACGCTGACCTGCGACGGCGTGGAGCTGCGCGGCAACTGCGGGACGGAGTCCAGCCGCCACGGCCGGCACGTCAACGTCTTCGTGGCCGACGGGACCCATGCCACCTATCCGACGTCCTGCAACCGGCGCGGCGGCAACCCCGACCTCCTGATCCCGACGTGCCTGCAGCAGTCGTCGATGAGGCCGGAGCGCGACCACGACGGCCGGCTGCGGTGGGGCGGCAACGGCCGGCCCGGGAGCGTCGACACCGTCGGACGGTGGGCCTGGTGGCCGGGCGTGTGGGATCCGGGCCGCCACGTCCAGAGCCCCGGCGCGCAGAGCCGCTTCCGCAACCCGCGGTGGGTACAGGACGTGTCGTGCAGCCGAGCCAGCTGCGCCGCCGGATCCACCGGCGGGTTCGAAGGCGCCTGCGCGCAGTGGTTCGGCGTCAACGTCACCGCGGCCGCGTGCGACGGCGACGTCATCGACACCGGCGATGACGGCCTGACCAGGCTGCGTCTGGAGCGTGGGCTGCGCGGCCTCACGTCGGCGCTGGGCGACCCGACCGACGAGTTGGCCGGATCGAGCACGCCGGGGGTGGCGCAGCTCCTCGGCGCCTCGCTGAGATCAGGTGAGGTGCTGGGCGTGGCCGGAACCGCGGGGACCGACGCCGAGCTCTACCTGCGCACCGGCGAGGGCCCCTCCGCCTACGACGCCCGCTTCACCGGACTGGGTCTCGAGCAGGGCGGTCGGGCGACCGTGACGGTCGGGCCCGCGGGGGCGGGCGGGACGCCCGTGCTGGTGCTCCGGCGCCCCGACGGCACGCGCGGTGGTCCGCGCGCAGTCGTCGCCGTGGGGACCTGACGCCTCGGCAGCCTCTAGGCTTCCGCACTTTCCATGTCCAACGACGTCCTCACGGCAGCGATCGACGCGCTGGCCTCCCGCCGCGACCTCAGCCAGCAGCAGGCCGGGGACGTGCTCGCCGAGATCATGGCCGGCAACGCGAGCGAGCCCGAGATCGCCGGCTTCCTCATCGCCTTGCGCACGAAGGGGGAGAGCGTCGACGAGATCGCCGGGCTCGCCGCCACCATGCGCTCGCTCGCCGTCAGCGTGCCGGCGCGCCGCCACGACCTCCTGGACACGGCGGGCACGGGCGGCGGACGGCGGACGTTCAACGTCTCGACGACCGCTGCGCTGGTCGCCGCGGGAGCGGGCTGCGCCGTCGCCAAGCACGGCAACCGCTCGGCGACCGGCCTGTCGGGCTCGGCCGACGTGCTCGAGGCGCTCGGCGCGCGCATCGACCTGGCGCCCGCCGCGGTCGGCCGCTGCATCGACGAGATCGGCTTCGGCTTCATGTTCGCGCCCGCCCATCACGCGGCCACGCGCTGGGTCATCCCGGTGCGCAAGGAGCTGGCCGTGCGCACGATCTTCAACTTCCTCGGCCCGCTGACCAACCCGGCCGGGGCGCGCCGGCAGCTCATCGGCGTCTCGGACGTCACCTACCTCGACGCGCTCGCCGGCGCCCTGGCCCGCCTGGGCTGCGACCGGGCGCTGGTAGTGTCCTCAGCAGATGGCCTGGACGAGATGAGCACGTCCGCACCGACGCACGTCGTGGAGGTCAACGGCGAGGAGCTGACCCGCTACGACGTCGCGGTGGCCGACGTGGGGCTGCCCGAGGCGTCCCCGGACGCGATCGGCGGCGGCGACCCGGCCGCCAACGCGGCGACCACGGTGGCGATCTTCGAAGGACGGGCAGGCCCCGACGCGGACCTCGTGCTGCTCAACGCGGGCGCGGCCATCTACGCTGCGGGTGCCGTGGACGATCTGCGGGCCGGCGTGGAGCTGGCACGGGAGACCATCGCCTCGGGCGCAGCGGCCCGCACGCTCGAGGAGTACGTCCGCATCAGCGGGGAACTGGCACCGAAGGCAGCATGACCAACGTCCTGGAACGCATCGTCGACGTCACACGTGACGAGGTCCGCCGCCGCCGGCGGGAGATCCCGCTGGCGCAGCTCGAGGCGCGGCTGCAGCCACACCGGGAGGGGCGGCCGTTCTCCGAGGCGCTCGTGCGCCCCGGCGTGTCGATCATCGCCGAGCACAAGCGGCGCTCGCCGTCTGCGGGCGAGATCCGCGCGGGCGCGACGGTCACCGAGATCGCCCAGGCCTACGAGCGCGGCGGCGCCGCCGCGCTGTCGGTGCTGACCGAGGGCCCGCACTTCGGCGGCACGCTCGCCGACCTGGAGGAGGCGCGCGGGGCGACCGCGCTGCCGATCCTGCGCAAGGACTTCATGGTCGACGCCTACCAGGTCTACGAGTCGGCGGTGGCCGGCGCGGACGCGATCCTGCTGATCGTCGCGGCGCTGGAGCCCGACGACCTGGCCGCGCTGCACCACGAGGCGCTGGCGCTGGACCTCGACGTGCTCGTGGAGGTCCACGACGAGGCCGAGCTGAGCGCGGCGCTCGAGATCGTCGATGCGGACGTCATCGGCATCAACAACCGCAATCTCACCGACTTCTCCGTGGACGTCGAGCGCACCTACGAGTTGCTGAGCGACGTGCCGGCCGGCAAGACCGTGGTGTCGGAGTCGGGCTTCCACACGCGCGCGCAGATCGAGGAGCTCGAGCGGGTCGGCGTCGACGCCGTCCTCATCGGCGAGACGCTGATGCGCGCGCCCGAGCCCGAGACCGCTCTGCGCGATCTCGCCGGGCACGGCGGACACGCCGCCGAAGACGCGCTCTGATGCGCCGTCCGTCCAGCGTCGCCCGGCGGCTTTAGCAAGATTTAGAACCACTTCAGCATTGCTTCAGCGATGCTGAGGAGCCTGAGCCCCGTATGAGCCAGCCGCCCGCCCCCAACTCGAAGTCCATCGTCGTGCCGCTCGTCGTCGCCGCCCTGCTGGGCGGAGGGGTCGCCGCCGGGGTGACGACCTTCGTCGCCGGCGGCGACAAGCACACGACGACGGTGATCCGCCAGCCGGCCATCGCGTCGGCCGGCGCCAACGCCACCAGCCGCTCCAACGTCGACGAGGGCCTGACCGCCGCCGACATCTACCAGCGCTACGCGCCGGGCGTCGTGTTCGTCCGCTCGGAGATCACGCAGCAGACCGACAACCCGTTCGATCCGTTCGGCGGGACGCAGAAGAGCGAGGCCACCGGCTCGGGCTTCGTCATCGACAACAGCGGCGACATCCTCACCAACAACCATGTCATCGACGGCGCGACCGACGGCTCGGTCACCGTCCAGTTCGCCGACAAGAAGACGGTGACCGCCAAGGTCGTCGGCAAGGACCCCTCGACCGATCTCGCGCTGCTGAAGGTCGATCCCGAGGGCCTGGATCTCAAGGCGCTGCCGCTCGGGTCGTCCAGGGACGTGCACGTCGGCGACCCGACGATCGCCATCGGCAACCCGTTCGGCCTGGATCGCACGCTGACCACTGGCGTCGTCAGCGCCCTGCAGCGCCAGATCCAGGCGCCCAACGGCTTCGCGATCAAGGACGTCATCCAGACCGACGCCGCGATCAACCCCGGCAACTCGGGTGGCCCGCTGATCGACGCCGCCGGCCGCGTCATCGGCATCAACTCGCAGATCGAGACCGGCGGCAACGGCTCGCAGGGCAACGTCGGCATCGGCTTCGCGGTGCCGATCGACACCGCCAAGCAGATCCTCGACAGCCTCAAGAACGGCAAGACCGTCCAGCGGGCCTACCTCGGCGTGACGTCGCTGACCATCGACGGCCAGCTCGACGCGCTCGACCTCCCGGTGAACCACGGCGCGCTCGTCCAAAGCGTCGAGCAGGGCAGCCCGGCCGAGCAGGCGGGCCTCCAGGCCGGCAACCTGCAGGCCCAGCTCCAGGGCCAGAGCTCCAGCGACACCGTCGTGCTCGGCGGCGACATCATCACCAAGGTCGACGGCAAGGACATCACGTCCAGCGACCAGCTCGCCCAGCTCGTCGCGGGCCACAAGCCGGGCGACAAGGTCAAGATGCAGATCATTCGCAAGAAGGCCACCAAGACGGTGACCGTCACGCTGGGCAAGCGCCCGGCGACGCTGCAGACCGGGTAGTCGCGGAACGCTCGCCCAGAGGGCGAGGTTCCGGGCGCGAGGCTCGCCCAGGGGCTCGCTCGCGCGGTCGCGCACTCCTTCAACCTAAGATGGACGTGTGGCCTATCGCGTTCCCCGCATCAAGTTCTGCGGCATCACCAGCCTGTCCGACGCCGAGCTGGCCGTCGAGAACGACGCCTGGGCGATCGGCCTGATCCTGTGGCCCGAGTCGCAGCGCGCCGCCGACCCGGCCGAGGGCGCGCGCATCGCGCGGCAGCTGCGCCGCCAGGTCGAGATCGCCGGCGTGTTCGTCAACCAGTCGCTCGACGAGGTCGAGCGCCTGGCCGACACGATCGGCCTCAGCCTCATCCAGCTGCACGGCGACGAGGGTCCGGCCTACGCCAACGAGGTCGCGCGTCGCACCGGCGCCAAGGTCGTCAAGGCGCAGTCGGTGCGCCTGGCGTCCGACGTCGTGGCGATCCAGGCGTTCCGCACCGACTTCCATCTCCTCGACACGCATCGCGACGGCCTGCGCGGCGGCACGGGGGAGACGTTCGACTGGGACATGGTCAGCCGCCGCTACTCGAAGGTGCCGCTGATCCTCAGCGGCGGCCTCACGCCCGAGAACGTGGTGCAGGCCATCGAGAAGGTCCATCCGTTCGCGGTCGACGTCGCCAGCGGCGTCGAGGCCTCGCCGGGCGTCAAGGACCCTGACAAGGTCGCGGCCTTCGCCGCGGCCGTGCGCTCGACGGCCGCCGAGGGCGAGGAGCCGCCGCCCGCCGCCCGGCGTCCCTCCGAGGCCGCCGCCGCGCCGCCCGCGCCGCCCGCCGGCCGCGGCAGCCCCGTCCGGCCGCCGGCGCGCAGCGAGGCGCCGACCGCATGACCACGTCGCTTCGCGATCGAGAAGGGAACCGCAGGTGACGACGTCGCTTCGCGATGGAGAAGGGAACCGCACATGACCACGTCGCTTCGCGATCGAGACGGGAACCGCAGGTGACGACGTCGCTTCGCGATGGAGAAGGGAACCGCACGTGACCACCGGCCTGGAGATCCGCTTCGGGCCCTACGGCGGCCAGTACGTCCCCGAGACGCTGATGCCGGCGCTGGGCGACCTGCAGCGCGTCTGGCTCGACGCCTGGTCGGATCCCGCGTTCCGCGCCGAGCTCGAGCACCTGCAGCGCACCTACGTCGGTCGCCCGTCGCCGCTGTACCTCGCGGCGCGCCTCTCCGAGGTCGCCGGCCGCTCGATCTACCTCAAGCGCGAGGACCTCAACCACACCGGCGCGCACAAGATCAACAACGCGCTCGGCCAGGCGCTGCTCGCCAAGCGCATGGGCAAGCCGCGCGTCGTCGCCGAGACTGGCGCCGGCTCGCACGGCACCGCGACCGCGACCGCCTGCGCGCTGCTCGACCTCGAGTGCGTGGTCTACATGGGCGAGATCGACATCGAGCGCCAGAAGCCCAACGTGGAGCGGATGCAGCTGCTCGGCGCGTCCGTGGTCCCCGTGGCGGCGGGCTCGCGCACCCTCAAGGAGGCGACCTCGGAGGCGATCCGCGACTGGGTCACCAACGTCGACACCACGCACTACGTGCTCGGCACGGTCGCCGGGCCGGCGCCCTACCCGGCGATGGTGCGCGAGCTGCAGCGGATCATCGGCGACGAGGCGCGCTCCCAGCTGCTGGAGGTCGAGGGCCGGCTGCCCGACCGCGTGCTGGCGTGCGTCGGCGGCGGCTCCAACGCCATGGGCATCTTCGCGGCCTTCATCCCCGACGAGCGCGTCGAGCTGGTGGGCGTCGAGGCCGGGGGCGAGGGGCTCGACGGCCGCCACGGAGCGCCGCTGACCGCCGGTGGCCGGCCCGGGATCCTGCACGGATCGCTCAGCGCGATCCTCCAGGACGACGAGGGCCAGGTGCTCGAGGCCCACTCGATCTCGGCCGGCCTGGACTACCCCGGCGTCGGCCCCGAGCACGCGCATCTGCGCGACACCGGGCGCGCCAGGTACGTCGCGGTCACCGACGACCAGGCGGTCGAGGCCTTCAAGGAGGTCACGCGCCTGGAGGGCATCATCCCGGCGCTGGAGACCAGCCACGCGCTGTACTACGCGCTGCACGAGCCCTCCGAGTCCGAGCTCGACGTCCTGTGCCTCAGCGGGCGCGGCGACAAGGACCTCGCGCAGGTCCTCGCGCGCCCGGCCTAGGGCTCCGGACCCGACCGCGTAGGCTTCGCCGCCGATCATGGACGGACCCCAGCGCATCGCCGACGCCTTCGCCAACGCCAAGGGGCGCGCGGCGCTCATGCCCTACCTCATGGGCGGCTTCCCGACGATGGAGGAGTCGCTGCGGATCGGCGAGGCCTACGTCGACGGCGGCGCCGACGTCCTCGAGCTCGGCGTGCCGTTCTCCGACCCGCTGGCCGACGGCCCCGTCATCCACGCGGCCGGGACCGAGGCGCTGCGCGCCGGCGCCACCGTCGCGGGCGTCCTGGAGCTCTGCGCCGCGCTGTCGCAGCGCGTGCCGATCGTCGTGATGCTCTACGCCAACCTCGTCTTCGCCCGCGGCCCCGAGGGCTTCGCCGCGGCGCTGGCGGAGGCGGGCGCCAGCGGCCTGATCGTCCCCGACCTGCCGATGGAGGAGTCGGGCGCGCTGCTGAGCGCGTGCGACGCCGCGGGCATCGCGCTCGTCCCGCTGGTCGCGCCCACGACGCCCGACGAGCGGCTCGCCGCGATCGGCGCCCGCGCCCGCGGCTTCGTCTACACCGTCTCGGTCGTCGGCACGACCGGCGAGCGCGCGGCGCTCTCCGACCAGTTCGGCGCGGTCATCGAGCGCACCAAGGCCCACACCGACGTGCCCGTCGCGCTCGGGTTCGGCATCGCCTCGCCGGAGCAGGCGGCGCAGGCCGCCGACGCCGGCGCCGACGGCGTGATCGTCGGCAGCCGGCTCGTGCGCGCGGCCGCGGAATCCGACGATCCGGCGGCGGCGGTCGGCGAGCTGGTCTCCGGGTTCTCCGCCGCGCTCGCGCGCTAGGATCCCGCTTCTCATGTCACTCGCCTACGCAATCGTCGCCGCGCTCGCCCTCTGGATCGTCGGCTGGGCGCTCGGCGCGAAGGCCCTCGACTCCTTCCTGGTCGCCGGACTGATCATGGTCGTCGCCGTGACGATCTCCATGCTGGGCCGCTTCTCGCCCGGCAAGCGCCAGCGCTAGGGGTGCCGTAGGCGGCCAGCGAGGCCGAGGCCCACGACGGCCAGCCGTCGCCGCCGGAGGTGGGTCCCCAGTCGCGATAGCGACACGGTCTCCTGCCGCTCCTCACGCATCCTTCGCGGGAGCGTAACCGGGGGTACGAATCGCCCCTGAGGGCGCGGTTCGGCACGCCTTTACGGTGGTCAAGCCACATTTCCATCTTGTGGTGTGGAGGGGTGACCATTGCGCTGCGTCCATGACCCTGTTTAGACTCGCGCTCTCTCCGGAATCGATCCCTTGAGGAGGGGACACGTTGCGCGTACGTCATGTGGCAGCTTCGGGCTGCTTGTTGGCCGCGCTGTCGTTCGGAGTCGCTGCCTGTGGCAGCGACAACAAGAGCGACAGCAGCGGCGGGAGCTCCGGTAGCGGGGATACCGGCTCCACCCAGTTGACCATCTATTCGAGCCTCCCGCTTCAGGGTGACTCGCGGCCGCAGTCCGTCTCGGTGAACAACGGCGAGCAACTCGCCCTCGAGAAGGCCGGCGGCAAGGTGGGCAAGTTCACGATCAACTACAAGAAGATGGACGACGCCACGGCGGCGGCCGGCAAGTGGGACCCGGGCGCCACGTCGGGCGATGCCCGCAAGGCGGCTCAGGACAAGTCCACGATCGCCTACCTGGGTGAGTTCAACTCAGGCGCCTCGGCGATCTCGATCCCGATCCTCAACGAGGCCGGGATCCTGCAGGTCTCTCCGTCGAACACGGCCGTCGGCCTGACGCGCTCCAAGGGCGCCGACAAGGGCGAGCCGGACAAGTACTACCCGTCCGGCAAGCGGACCTACGGGCGCGTCGTGCCCGCCGACCACATCCAGGCGGCGGCGCAGGTCACGTACCAGAAGGACAACGGCTGCACGAAGCTGTACATCCTGAACGACAAGGAGGTCTACGGCAAGGGTCTGGCCGATCAGGTCGTCCCGCTCGCGAAGGCCGCCGGCCTGACCGTGCTGGGCAACGACGGCATCGACCCCAAGGCCGCGAACTACCGCGCGCTGGCCGGCACCATCAAGTCGAAGGGTGCTGACTGCATCTTCTTCGGCGGCATCACGCAGAACAACGCGGTGCAGCTGTGGAAGGACCTCAACGCGTCGCTGCCGTCGGCCAAGCTGTTCGGCCCCGACGGCGTCGCGGAGTCGGCGTTCAGCGAGAAGATCGGAGCGAAGGCGGAGAAGGCGACGTTCATCACCAACCCGACCCTCGATCCGAAGCTCTACCCGCAGTCGGGCCAGGACTTCTTCAAGGAGTACAAGGCCAAGTACGGCGCCGATCCGGAGCCGTACGCGATCTACGGGTACGAGGCCATGAGCATCGCGCTCCAGGCCATCAAGGACGCCGGTGACAAGGGCAACGACCGCCAGGCGGTCATCGACGCGTTCTACAAGATCAAGAACCGCGAGTCGGTCCTCGGTACCTACTCGATCGACGAGAACGGCGACACGACGCTCTCGGATTACGGTGGAAACCGGATCGAAGGCGGCAAGCTCACCTTCGACAAGGTGATCAAGGCAGCCACGAGCTAGGCCATGCGGCACCGCCGGCCGGGGCGCTGAGTCCCGGCCGGCACCGCCGCATCGTGCCCCTGCGACCCCCACACCATGGAAGCCGCATCCATCACAGAGACCGCCTCCGCGCCGCCTCCGGCGCGCAAGGTCGGCGACGTGCTCAACGCCTACGCGCTGCCGCTGCTCCTGTTCGGAGCGTTGCTGGCGCAGTTCATCTACGACCCCACCGGCACCCTCGAGAACGTCAAGACGGGCCTGTCGAACGGCATGGTGTGGGCGCTGATCGCGCTCGGCTACACGCTGGTCTACGGCATCGTCGAGCTCATCAACTTCGCCCACGGCGAGGTCTTCATGATCGGCGCGTTCGTCTCGCTGTCGCTCTGGCAGACCTTCGGCGTGACCGAGCAGACGGGCCTCGCGCTGATCGTCGTCTCGATCGTCGCGTTCCTCTTCCTCTCGATGACGGCCAGCGCCACCCTGAACGTGCTGATCGAGCGCGCGGCCTACCGGCCGCTGCGCAACGCGCCCAAGCTGGCGCCGCTGATCACCGCGATCGGGATGAGCTTCATCCTGCAGAACGTCGGCCTCCTCTGGCGCCCGACGCCCGACCAGGTGCCGGACCTCATCGGGTCGCACTCGGTCTACTTCACGATCTTCGACGTCGACGTGCTGCACTCCGACGTCTTCGCGGTCGTCATCACCGTGCCGCTGCTGATCGGCCTGCTCTGGTTCGTCGGGTCGACCAAGTACGGCAAGGCGATGCGCGCCACCGCACAGGACCCCGACGCCGCGCGCCTGATGGGCATCGACGTCGACCGCACCATCAGCCTGACCTTCCTGCTCGGCGGCCTGATGGCCGGCGCCGCCGGCCTGATCTACGCGCTGTACAACCTGACGGTCCGCTTCAACATGGGCTTCACCGCGGGGCTGATCGCCTTCACGGCGGCGGTCATGGGCGGCATCGGCAACCTCAAGGGCGCCGTCGTCGGCGGCCTGATCATCGGCGTCATCCAGGCGGTGTCGGACGGGGGCGACTTCCTCGGCCTGCCGCTCGGCGAGGCCTGGACCCCGGCCGTCGTGTTCGGGATCCTGATCCTGGTGATGGTGTTCCGACCGCAGGGACTCTTCGGCGAGGAGACGCGAGAGGGATGAGCGCAGCACTGGCATCTCTACGCAGTGGCCGTGACGCGATCACCGGCCTGGTACCGGGCTGGCTGTTCGCCGCCGTCCTGCTGGCCGCCGCGGTCGTGTTCCCGTACCTGGTCGGCTCCGGCTCGTTCCTGGACGCCTCGACGCAGACCCTGGCCTACGTGATCATGGCCCTGGGCCTGAACATCGTCGTCGGCTTCGCCGGCCTGCTCGACCTCGGCTACGTGGCGTTCTACGCCATCGGCGCGTTCGTCATCGGGTGGTTCGGATCGCAGCAGTTCCCCGACGTCAACGGGGGCAAGGGCATCCACATCCTCGCCAGCGACCGCGCGACGTTCCAGCCCAAGCTGAGCGGCGGCAAGCTCGACATCGCCGGCATCCACATCAACTTCTTCATCGTGATCTTCATCGCGATGGCGATCACCGCGATGTGGGGCGTGCTGCTCGGCGCCCCGACGCTGCGGCTGCGCGGCGACTACCTGGCGATCGTGACGCTCGCGTTCGGCGAGATCGTCCCGCGCGTGTTCGAGAACAGCACCAGCGGCCTGTTCGGGATCGGCTCGACCGACTTCTCGCACGGCCGCCAGGGCATCACGCCGATCGACAAGATCAACCTGCCCTGGTCGCACGACCTGCTCTATTCGGACGCGAACCTCAAACCCGCGTACTGGGTGGCCCTCGGCATGGTGCTGTTCACGATCTTCGTGAACCGGCGGCTGCGCGACTCGCGCCTGGGCCGGGCCTGGATCGCCGTCCGCGAGGACGAGGTCGCGGCCGCGTCCATGGGCATCAACCTCGTGCGGACGAAGCTGTGGGCCTATGCGATCGGCGCCGCGTTCGGCGGCTTCGCCGGTGTGTTCCTGGGCACCTACAACAACACCGTCAACGTCGACCAGTTCGAGTTCGGCTTCTCGGTGTTCATCCTCGCGATGGTGATCGTCGGAGGCATGGGCAACATCTGGGGCGTGATCGTCGGCGCGGTCGCGCTGTCGATGATGAACCGGTACGGGCTGCCGCAGCTCAACAACCTGTCCGAGCCGCTGGGCTTCGACGTGACCGCGATCTCGTTCGGGATCTTCGGATTCTTCCTGCTGATCATGATGGTGCTGAGGCCCGAGGGCCTGATCCCGTCCGGGCGGCGGAGACTCGAGTTCCACGAGGCGGAGATCGAGGGCGCCGAAGACACCGGCGCCGTCGGCGACATGTCCCAGATGTACGAGGTGCGCCGGTGAGCGACCAGCAGCAGTCCGGCGGCACCGCCGCCATCGCCTCCTCGCCGCCCGTCGGCGAGACGCTGATGGACGTCACGGGCGTCTCGAAGGTGTTCGGTGGCCTCGTGGCGGTCAACGACGTGAACTTCGTCGTGCCGCACAAGGCCATCGTGTCGCTCATCGGTCCCAACGGCGCCGGGAAGACGACGTTCTTCAACTGCCTGACCGGGCTCTACCGCCCGACGACGGGCCGGGTGAACTTCGACGGCTCCGACATCACCGCCAAGCGGCCCGACCTCGTCACGCAGGCCGGCATCGCCCGCACGTTCCAGAACATCAAGCTGTTCCGCACCATGACGGCCACCGAGAACGTCCAGGTCGGGATGCACCCGCGCCTGCGCTCGCGCGTGACCGGGATGATCCTGCGCACCCCGTTCGTGCGCAAGGAGGAGAAGGCCGCGCGCGAGCGGGCACGGGAGATCCTCAAGTTCGTCGGGCTCAAGCGCATGGACGAGCTGGCGATGAACCTGCCCTACGGCGATCAGCGCCGGCTCGAGATCGCCCGCGCGCTGGCGTCCGATCCCAAGCTCCTGCTCCTCGACGAGCCGACGGCGGGCATGAACCCGCAGGAGTCCGAGGAGCTCCGGACGCTCATGGAGCGCCTGCGGACCGAGCAGGACATCTCGATCCTGCTCATCGAGCACGACATGAAGGTCGTCATGAACGTCTCGGACCACATCACCGTCCTCGACCACGGCGAGAAGATCGCCGAGGGCACCCCGCAGCAGGTTCGCCAGAACCCGCGGGTCATCGAGGCCTACCTCGGGAGCCAGGCCTGATGAACACGACTCCTGAGGTGCCCGTGGCCGAGCCCGCCGGGGAGGGCGGCGGCAGGACGCCGGTCCTCCACGTCGAGGACATCCACACGTACTACGGTGCGATCGAGGCGCTCAAGGGCATCACGCTCGAGGTGTTCGAGGGCGAGATCGTCACGCTCATCGGCTCCAACGGCGCCGGCAAGACCACCACGCTGCGCTCGATCTCCGGGATCGTGCCGCCGCGCGAGGGCAGCATCTACTACCAGGGCCGCGACATCACGGGCATCGCCGGGCACACGGTCGCCGGCATGGGCATCGCCCACTCGCCGGAGGGCCGGCGGATCTTCCCGCGCATGACGGTGCTCGAGAACCTCGAGATGGGCGCCTTCACCCGCAAGGACGGCGCCGCCATCAAGACCGACATCGACCGCGTCTACGACATGTTCCCGCGGCTGAAGGAGCGCGAGAAGCAGAAGGCCGGCACGATGTCGGGCGGCGAGCAGCAGATGCTCGCGATGGGGCGGGCGCTCATGGCGCAGCCCCAGCTGCTGCTCCTCGACGAGCCGTCGCTGGGCCTCGCCCCGGTGATCGTGGACAAGATCTACGAGATCATCCGGGAGATCAACGAGCAGGGCGTCACGATCCTGCTCGTGGAGCAGAACGCGAACTACGCGCTCGACGTCTCCACCCGCGGCTACGTCCTGGAGACCGGGACCGTCGCACTCACCGACAAGTCGGCCGCGCTGCGCAACGACGAGCGCGTCAAGGCCGCATACCTGGGCACCTGACATGACCGCATCGCTCTTCATCACCGCCGCGCTCGGGTCCAAGGCCTTCTGGCTGCTCTACCTCTGGCTCGGGTCCGCCTGGGCCGCGAGCGCACTGTCGAACCGCAAGGGCTACGGCGAGAAGGTCGGGCTCGGCAGCGGCCTGCTCCTCAGCGTCATCGGCGTGATCATCTGGCTGATCGTCCCGGCGAAGGCCACCTCGATCGCCTCCCAGCGCAAGGCGCGCGAGGAGCAGTCGGCGGGTCCGACGGCCTGAGGGCCTGCGGGGCTGCGGGGCCCGGCCGCGGGCCCTGACTGCGGGCGTCGAGGGACGACTCAACCGCGCTATGCGCGGTTCAGTCGTCCCTCGACGCCCGCCCCTACCGCAGCGTGTCCGCCAGCGCCTCGGCGAGGTCGGGGTGCTGGAAGGCGTAGCCGCCGGCGAGCGCTCGCTCGGGCACGGCGCGCTGGCCTTCGGTGACGATGTCGGCCATGTCGCCATAGCGCAGGCGCAGGGCGAAGGCGGGCACGGGGGCGATCGCCGGGCGGTGCAGCGCGTGGCCCAGCGCCCGGCTGAACTCCTTGTTGGTGACCGGCTCGGGCGCGCTGCCGTTGTAGGCGCCCGACCAGCTCGGGTCGTCCAGCGCCGTCAGGTATAGGCCGACGAGGTCGTCGACGTGGATCCACGGCAGGTACTGGCGTCCACCGGCGACCGGGCCTCCGACGCCCATCCTGAACGGCGGCAGCATGGTCTTCAGCGCGCCGCCGGACGCGTCGAGCACCACGCCGGTGCGGATCGTCACGGTCCGGACGCCCAGCTCGGAGGCGCGCTGCGCCTCGCGCTCCCACACCACGCAGACCCCGGCCAGGAAGTCGTCGCCGGCCGGCATGGACTCGGGCACCGGCTCGTCGCCGTGCCTGCCGTAGTAGCCGACGGCCGAGCTGGAGACCAGCACCGCGGGCCCGCCGGCGCCCACCGCGCGCAGGCCCTCGACGAGGTTGCGTGTCCCCGTCTCGCGGCTGTCGCGGATCGCCTGCTTGACCTCGGCGTTCCAGCGCTGGGCGACGGGCTCGCCGGCGAGGTGCACGACGGCGTCGCGACCGGCCAGCGCCGCGGCCGGCGCCGGGCCGGCCAGCGGGTCCCAGGCCACCGCGTCGACGCCGAGCGCCGCGCCGGCCTTGTCCGGTGAGCGCGACAGGACGGTGACGGCGTCGCCGCGGTCGCGCAGCGCGCGCACGAGCTTGGTGCCGATCAGGCCGGTGGCGCCGGTGAGCGTGACGTTCATCGTCACAAGCTACGGCTCCTGCGCGCCGGCGGATCAGCGGCGCGCGACGCGGCGCGGCGCGACGCGGCGCGACGGCCGCCGCCTAGCTACGCAGCTGCTCGATGTCCAACGCGGCAGAAGCTGGGCTTCGCCTCTAGCTACGCAGCTGCTCGATGTCCAACGCGGCGAAGCCGATCGTGTCGCCGGCGCGGTCGTCGCCGGCGGCGCGCGCCTCGGCGGCCACTGCGGCGGCCACGGCGGGCGCCACGTCGCGGTTGAAGACCGAGGGGATGATGTAGTCCTCGCGCAGCTCGGACTCCGGGACGATGTCGGCGATCGCCTTCGCGGCGGCCATCTTCATCGGCTCGGTGATCTGCGGCGCGCGGACGTCCAGCGCGCCGCGGAAGATCCCCGGGAACGCCAGCACGTTGTTGATCTGGTTGGGGTAGTCCGACCGGCCGGTCGCCACGATGCGCGCGTAGGGCGCGGCCTCCTCGGGCGACACCTCGGGCGTCGGGTTGGCCATCGCGAAGACCATCGCGTCGCGGTTCATCCGCGCGAGCGCGTCGGCGGGGAAGACCTTCGCGCCCGACAGGCCGATGAGCAGGTCCATGCCGTCGATGACGCTGGCGGGCGTGCCGCCCAGGCGGTCGGGGTTGGACGCCTCGGCGTACCAGCGCTTGACCGGCGGCATCGTGCCGTCCTGGTAGTCGGCGCGGTCGGTCGAGACCACGCCGCGGGAGTCGGCGCCGATGACGTGGCGGACGCCGGCCTCCATGAGGATCTTGGTCACCGCCACGCCGGCGGCGCCCAGGCCGATGACGAGCACGCGCAGGTCGGCGAGGTCCTTGCCGGTGAGCTTGCAGGCGTTCATCAGCGCGGCGAGCGTGACGATCGCGGTGCCGTGCTGGTCGTCGTGGAAGACCGGGATGTCGAGCTCGGCCTTGAGCCGGTCCTCGATCTCGAAGCAGCGCGGGGCGCTGATGTCCTCGAGGTTGATCCCGCCGAAGGTCGGGGCGATCTGGCGCACCGCGGCGACGATCTCGTCCGGGTCCTTGGTGTCCAGGCAGATCGGGAACGCGTCGACGTTGGCGAACTCCTTGAAGAGCATGGCCTTGCCCTCCATCACCGGCATCGCCGCGCGCGGGCCGATGTCGCCGAGGCCCAGGACGGCCGTGCCGTCGGAGACGACCGCGACCATGTTGCGCTTGATCGTGTACTGGAACGCCTTGTCGGGATCGTCGGCGATGGCCTGGCAGACGCGGGCGACTCCCGGCGTGTAGGCCATCGAGAGATCGGCGCGCGTCTTCAGCGGCGACTTGTTGTGGATCTCGATCTTGCCGCCGACGTGCAGCAGGAACGTGCGGTCGGTCTTGTCGATGACCTTGACGCCGTCCAGGCCGTTCAGCGCGGCGACGATCTGGTCCCAGTGCTCGGAGTCGGTGGCGTCGACCGTGATGTCGCGCAGCAGCACGTGCTCCTTGACCTCGACGAGGTCGATGGAGCCGATGCTCGCCTCGGCCTGCCCGATCGCGCTGGCCACCAGGCCGAGCATGCCGGGGCGATCGGCGATCTCGACCCGAATGGTCAGGCTGTACTGGGCAGACGGTGAGGGCGACATCGCGAAGGATCATATGGACGCGCGGGCCACCCGGCGCTCCGCCGGACCGGCGGTTGCGACGCCACCGCGGTGGGCGGCCCCGCTAGGGTCCAGGCGATGTCGGAGAACGGGTCTGCGAGCAACCACGACGAGCTGTACCTCATCGACGGAAGCTCGCTCGCCTACCGCGCGTTCTTCGCGCTGCCGGAGTCGATCGCCACGTCGACGGGCGTCCCGACCAACGCCATCTTCGGGTTCGCCTCCATGTTGGTCAAGCTTCTGACCGAGCACGGCCAGAAGCCGACGATCGTCGTGTGGGACGCCGGGCACTCCGGGCGCAAGGAGGTCTCGGCCGACTACAAGTCCACGCGCCAGTCACGCCCCGACCTGCTGCGGGAGCAGTGGCCGCACCTCGCCCCGCTGGTCGAGGCCTTCGGGTACCGCAACGTCGCGGTGCAGGGCTACGAGGCCGACGACGTCATCGCGTCGATCGCCGAGAAGGCGCGTGACCAAGGCGTGCCCGTCGTCGTCGTCACCGGCGATCGCGACATCTTCCAGCTCATCGATCCCGACTCCCGGGTGCGCGTGATGGCCACCGGGCGCGGGATCACCGACACCAAGCTGTACGACCACCAGGCCGTCATCGACCGCTATGGCATCCCGCCGGCGGCGATCCCGGACTTCTACGGCCTCAAGGGCGACACGTCCGACAACATCCCGGGGATCCCCGGGATCGGCGACAAGACCGCCGCCGACCTGCTGCAGCGCTTCGGCGACCTGGAGACCGTGCTGGCCTCGGTGGACGAGATCTCCGGCGCCAAGCGCAAGGAGAACCTGGTCAACCACGCCGACGACGCGCGGATGTCCAAGCAGCTGGCGACGATCATGCGCGACGTGCCGGTCGACATCGATCCCGCGCACGAGGCCGCTCGCGCCCCCGACCGGTCGCGGCTGCGCGAGGTCTTCCGCCAGTTCGAGCTGCGGGCGCCGCTCGCCCGGCTCGAGGACGCGCTGGCCGCCGACGACGACAACGGGGTGGGTGGGTGGGGCACGGTGTCATTGCCCGCCGAGCTCGCGACCGTGCGCGTGCGGGTCCGGGAGGGCGCCGTCTCCGACGTGCGCGCGCTCGGCCCGGCCGGCTCGGAGATCACGATCGCGCTCGAGGCGCCGCTGGTCCCCGAGGGCCAGCTCCTGGCCGAGGAGCCGGTCTGGCGCTTCGGCGCCGTCGTGGGGGAGGAGGGCGTCGTCGGGACCGTCGACGACCCGGCCGAGCTGGTGGCCGCCCTCGGCGACCGGCCGGTCATCGCCCACGACGCCAAGGCCTGGGGGACCGTCCCGCCCAACCTCACGCACGACACGCTGCTGGCCGCCTACCTCCTGGAGCCCGCCCGCCGCGGGTTCCCGTTCGCCGAGATCTGCGAGGAGCGCGGGCTGAAGGCCGACGCCGCCGAGCCGCTGGCGGCCGACGCCGCACTCGGCCAGGCGCTGGCCGCGTGGCAGCGCGAGCAGCTCGACGAGCGCGGGCTGACGTCGCTGCTCGACAACGTCGAGCTGCCGCTGGTCGCGGTGCTGCGGGCCATGGAGCTGGCCGGCGTGCGGCTCAACCAGGAGCGCCTGGCGGTCATCCGCGGCCGCGTCCAGGACGAGATCGCCACGCTGGAGCGCGAGATCTGGACGCTGGCCGAGGAGGAGTTCACGATCGGCTCGCCCCAGCAGCTCGGCGCGATCCTGTTCGACAAGCTCGGCCTGTCGCGCAAGCGCCGCGGCAAGACCGGGTTCTCGACCGACGCGCGCGTGCTCCAGGCCATCCGCGACGAGCACGAGATCATCCCCAGGATCGAGCGCTGGCGTGAGCTCAACCAGCTCATGAAGACCTACCTCGACGTGCTGCCGCAGCTGGCCGACGCCGAGTCGCGGATCCACACCACGTTCGTGCAGGCCGTGGCCACGACGGGCCGGCTGTCGTCCACGAACCCCAACCTGCAGAACGTGCCGGTGCGCACCGAGCTCGGCCGCGAGATCCGCGGATGCTTCGAGGCGGCGCCCGGCAATGTGCTCATCAGCGCCGACTACTCCCAGGTCGAGCTGCGCGTCATGGCGTTCATCGCGCGGGAGCCCGTCCTGGAGGAGATCTTCGTCCGGGGCGAGGACGTGCACACCGCGACCGCGTCGCAGGTCTTCGCCAAGCCGGCGGGGGAGCTGACGCCGATGGACCGCTCCAAGGCCAAGATGATCAACTACGGGATCGTGTACGGGTTGAGCGACTACGGCCTGGCCGACCGCCTCAACATCGCGCGCGAGGAGGCCAAGGCCTTCATCGACGCCTACCTGGAGCGCTTCTCGAAGGTCGCCGAGTTCATGGCCTCGACGATCGAGCAGGCCAAGGAGCAGGGCTTCGTGACGACGCTCTTCGGCCGCCGCCGCCAGATCCCCGAGCTGCGGGCCCGCAACTACCAGGTGCGCACGCTGGGCGAGCGCCTGGCGGTCAACACGGTCATCCAGGGCACCGCGGCCGACGTCATGAAGCTCGCGATGATCGGCGTGCACCGGGCGCTGGAGGAGGAGGGCCTGGCGACGAGGATGATCCTCACGATCCACGACGAGCTCCTGCTCGAGGGACCGCCCGAGGAGGTCGCGGCGGTCACCGCGATCCTCGAGCGCGAGATGCTCGCGCCGTGGGGCGACCGGATCCCGCCGCTGGCGATCGACGTCGGCTCCGGCAGCACCTGGATGGACGCCAAGTAGCGGGAGCGCTTGAGGCCGGGTCCCGGCCTCGTTACGATTCGCACGAGCATCGTCGACCCGCACCCAGGAGGTCCGTCCATGGCTGTCCTGCACACCCCGCATCCGCTGCGCAACCACCCGGCCGCGACGCGAACCGCCGTCGACATGTTCTGGGCGCTGGCCCTCGGGGTGATCGCCGCGTACGCGTTCTTCGCGGCCCTCGGCGCGTTCTCCCCGGGCGACGTGCTCGGCGTGACGATCGCCGTCGCGATCCTGGTCGGGCTCTTCGTCCTGCGCGGCCTGCTGGCCCGCCACTCGGCCCGCGTGGACCGCGACCCGCGCCTGGTGCACGCCCGCGAGCGCCGCGGGTTCTAGGCCGCCAGCGGCGCGTCGTCGGCCGGCTCGCTCCAGGGCTCGACCGCCCAGGGCCGGGCGCCGTCGAGGGCGAACGAGGGCGGGGCGATGTTGAGGTAGTGCGTGAACAACCAGCGGACGAAGCGCGGGCGGCTCATGAGGTCCAGCGTCGTGTCCATCGCCGGGTACTTGTTGATCCCGCTGACGATCGACTGCACGCGCCACAGCCAGTCGAAGGCGTAGCGGTGGTCCTCGCTGAACGAGTGGTAGCGGGCGAGCGCCTGGGCGCGCGTCTGCCTGCCGTCGATGACGTGGCGCAGCTCGCGGCCGCACGCCAGGCCGAAGTAGAACGCCGTGCGGATGCCCTCGGCGGTCGTCGGCAGGCAGTGGCCCGCGCTGTCGCCGGCGAAGAAGACGCCGTCGCCGGTGGCGGGGCGGATGCGGTGCGGGATCCAGTTGCCCTGGTAGCCGAGCGTCTCGATCCCGATGTCCTGCGCGAGCCGGACGGTCGGCTCCTTGACCTTGAGGTGCGGGTCGAAGGACCCGACGCCGACGCGGACCTCGTCGCCCGCGGGGAACGCCCACGAGTAGCCGGGCACGATGTACTTCGGATCGAGCCACAGCTCGAGGTCCTCACCGGTGGCCGGCGGGTGGACCTCCAGGCCGCGCGACAGGCGTGCCGCGGGCGGCTGGATCGCGTCGGGCTTCTCGCTGAGCACGCGGCGCCAGCCCAGCGCGTCGACGACGAGCGGCGCGCGCAGGTCGCCGCGGTCGGTGTGCACCGTGTGGACCGGCCCGCGCGTGATGCCGTCGACCTTGGCCGTGTCGAAGGTGAAGTCGCCCTGCCGGGCCAGCAGCTCGCACAGCAGCGGGTAGTCGAACGTCGAGAACGTCCACGGCAGCGTCCAGCGATACGTCTTGCCGGGGCGGTGGATGACGAGGTCGCGGAACGTCTGGCGGATCGACGCCGCGAGGCCCATGTTGACCAGCCACTCGGTCGGCGCGGCACAGGCGGAGGTCTGCCGCTCGCCGATCTCGTAGCGGTCCACGACGAGCACCCGGAGCGGGCGGGCGCCGGCTCCGCGCAGCTCGCGGGCCACGGAGAGCCCCGCGAAGGACGCCCCGCAGACCACCACGTCGTAGTCGCCGCCCAGCGGGGTACGCTCGGAGCCTCTCTTCGTCGCGCGAACCGGCATGCGATCCCGATCGTAGCCGTGGTCAGCGAATGAGGCCCGCCCGCCCCTCGCCCGCCTGCCAAGTGCGCATTCGCGCTACCCTTCGCGGTCGCATATGACCCAGACCATTTCACCGACTCCCGAGGCGAAGATCGTCGAAGGCAGCGATGGCTTGCTGCTCGAGATCGACGGTCAGATCGTCCCGAATTACGACGCCACCTTCTCGCCCTTCGAGGAGGGCGACGTCGTCAGTGGCCGCGTCGTTCGCATCGACAACGACGAAGTCCTAGTCGACATCGGCTACAAGTCCGAGGGCGTCATCCCCTCGAACGAGCTCTCGATCCGCAAGAACGTGGATCCGCATGACGAGGTGGAGCTCGGCGAGGAAGTCGACGCCCTCGTCCTCACCAAGGAGGATCAGGACGGCCGCCTGATCGTCTCCAAGAAGCGCGCGCGCTTCGAGAAGGCCTGGCGCAACATCGAGGCCGCCGCCGAGTCGGGTCAGCCCGTCACCGGCACGGTCATCGAGGTCGTCAAGGGCGGCCTGATCGTGGACCTCGGCGTCCGCGGCTTCCTGCCCGCATCGCTGGTCGACATTCGCCGGGTGCCCAACCTCGACGAGTACATGGGCCAGCCGATCGAGTGCAAAGTTATAGAGCTTAATCGGTCGCGAAACAATGTGGTCCTGTCGCGACGGGCCGTGCTGGAAGAGGAGCGCAAGGAGCAGCGTCAGGAGATCCTGGATCGCCTGCAGCCGGGCCTTGTCGTCGAGGGCGTCATCTCGAACATCGTCGACTTCGGCGCGTTCGTGGATCTGAACGGCATCGACGGTCTGATCCACATCTCCGAGCTCTCGTGGTCGCACGTCAACCACCCGAGCGAGATCCTGAACATCGGCGACACCGTCCAGGTCAAGGTCCTGGACATCGACCGCGACCGCCAGCGCATCTCCCTGGGGCTCAAGCAGACCCAGGAGGATCCGTGGCAGCGGGTCGTCGACACCTACAACGTGGGCGACGAGCTCGAGGGCACCGTCACGAAGGTCGTCACGTTCGGCGCGTTCGTCGAGATCCTCGACGGCGTCGAGGGCCTCGTGCACATCTCCGAGCTGGCCGCCCATCACGTGGAGAACCCGCGCGAGGTCGTCCAGCCGGGCGACGTCGTCCGCGTCAAGATCCTCGAGATCGACTCCGAGCGCCGCCGGCTCTCGCTGTCCATCAAGCGCGTGGAGGGCCAGGTCCTCCCGAGCGAGGTGCGGGCCCGCGAGGCCGGTCTGCCGCTGCCCGGCGAGGGGGCCCCGGCCGGTGCCGGTGACCTCGACGACGTGCCGGAGCTCGGCCTGAGCGAGGACGTGTTCGCCGGTGAGGGCGCCGAGGGCGAGGTCGCCGTCGACGACGCCGACGCTGCGGCCGAGGAGACGGCACTGCCCGTCGAGGCCGCCGCCGACGCCGAGGTCGAGGCTCCCGCCGAGCCCGAGGCCGTCGCCGAGGCTCCCGCCGCCGACGTCGAGGCTCCGGCCGCCGACGTCGCCGAGGAGGCCCCGGCCGCCGAGGAGGCTCCGGTCGCCGAGGAGGCTCCGGTCGCCGAGGAGGCTCCGGTCGCCGAGGAGGCCCCGGCCGCCGAGGAGGCCCCGGTCGCCGAGGCCGACGCCACGCCGAGCGCCGACGAGGTCGAGGCCGAGGCTGAGGCCGCTCCGGATCCGGACCCGGCCCCCGAGGCCGAGGCTCCGCCCGCGGGCGACGCCGAGCCCAAGGCCTGAGGGCCTGCGGCCGGTGGCCGCACCCCACCAGGACGCTGAGCCCAGCGGCCGCGCCGGTTCCGGCGCGGCCGCTGGTCGTTCGGTCCCGTTCATCGGCCTGACGGGCGGCCTGGGGTCGGGCAAGTCGACCGCGTGCGCGGCGCTGGAGCGCCTCGGCGCGGCGACGCTGTCGACCGACGCGGTCGTCCACGAGCTCTACGGCTCCGACGAGGTGCGCGACGCCGCGGTCGCGCGCTGGGGCGCGGACGTCGCGCCCGCCGGAACCGTCGACCGCGGCGCCATCGCCCGGCACGTCTTCTCCGCGCCCGACGAGCGCCGGTGGCTCGAGGAGCTGCTGTGGCCGCTGGTGGGTCAGCGGGTCTGGGCGTTCCGCACCGAGCAGGAAGCCGCGGTGCCCGCGCCGAAGGCGGTGGTGGTGGAGACCCCGCTGCTCTTCGAGGCCGGCATGGACGGCATCTACGACGCGACGATCGCGGTCGTCGCCGACGAGGCCGTGCGCCGCGAGCGCGCCGCCGCGCGTGGTCACGAGGCGGTCGACGAGCGCGCCGCGCGCCAGCTCACGCAGGACGAGAAGGCGCAAAGAGCGACCTTCGTCGTCCGCAACGACGGTACGGAGGCTGACCTGGAGCGCATGCTGTCGGACGTGCTTGCGAAGCTGGACGTCGGATGAGCACCCGCACCGCCACGCCGGCCGCCCGGCGTCGACCGGCGGCGGCGTCCCGCCGCGCGAGCGCCGTGACTCTCCAGCGCCGCGCACGCGTGCGCCGGCGGCGCATCGGCGCGCTGCTGATGGTCGCGCTGCTCGCGGCCGGCGCCGCCTTCGTGCTGCGGCCGCTGTTTCACCACGCGGTGCGCGAGATCGCGCTGCCGCTGCGCCACGAGGACATCATCCGCCAGCAGGCGCGCGACAAGAACCTCGACCCGGCGCTGATCGCCGGCGTCATCTACGCCGAGTCGCACTTCATCGACGGCCGCACGTCATCGGCCGGCGCCCAGGGGCTCATGCAGATCACGCCGGCCACCGCGCAGTACATCGCCAACAAGTCCGGCGGCACCGCGTTCCGCGTCTCGGACCTCGGCACGCCGCAGGTGAACATCGCCTACGGCGCGTTCTACCTGCGCTACCTGATGACGCGCTACGGCGACGACGTCCCGCTCGTGCTGGCCGCCTACAACGCGGGCGAGGGCAACGTCGACCGGTGGATCGCCCGGGCGCGCGCCAATGATCATGCGCTCGACGTCGGAGCGATCCCGTTCGGCGAGACGCGCAGCTACGTGACCAAGGTGCTCGACGCCCGCAAGGAGTACCGCGCGAGCTACCGGTCAGAGCTGGGGCTGTAGCACGCCGGAGGCCACGAGCTCCAGCGCCTCGGCGACGGAGCCCACGATCGCGTCGGCCAGTGACAGCTCCTCGCGCCGGTGCGTCGTGGCGATGGCGATGACGCTCGCCCCGGCGGCGCGGCCCGCGGCGATCCCGGCGGGCGCGTCCTCGAAGACGACGCAGCGCTCAGGCGCGACGCCCAGCTCGGCGGCGGCCAGGCGGTAGCCCTCCGGGTCGGGCTTGCCCGCGCCGACGCGGTCGGCGGTGACGAGGACGGCCGGAGCCGGGAGCTCGGCGTCGCGCAGGCGCCGCTGGGCGAGCACGCCCGGGCACGAGGTGACGACGGCGACCGGCACGCCGGCGGCGCCGCCCAGCAGCTCGGCGGCGCCCGCCAGGACCGTGGCGGCCGGCCCGTGCAGCACCAGATCCTCGACCGCCGCGGCCTCGGCGACGACGTCGAGGCGGGGCGCGACCGCGCGGATGACGTCGAGCGTCCGGACGCCGTGGATGCGACCGTCCAGGACGCCGGGGTCCAGGTCGTGGCCGCGAGCCCACGCGCCCCAGGCGGCCTCGATGGCCTCGCCGGAGTCGACGAGCACGCCGTCGAGGTCGCTGAGGATGGCGGAGAACGTCGTGATCATGCGGCCCTCGCGGTGGTGGTGGTGTCGGGAAGCGGCGTCGCTGCGGTGGCCGCGGTCCGCCCGGGCGGGCGCAGCGCGCCGGCGCCGAACGCGACCGCCGCGGTGGCGGCGACGACGAGCAGCAGCGCCGTCGGGACCGACGTGAGCGCGGCCACGGCGCCGATCAATGGCGGTCCCGAGAGCAATCCGAGGTAGCCCGTGGTCGTGACGCCGGCCAGCGCCGGGCCCGCGTCGGCGCCGGTGGCGGCGGCGCGGAAGATGAGGGGGATGACGACCGACAGGCCGGCGCCCAGCGTGAGGTAGGCGACGAGGCCGACGGCGGGAAGCCCGGCGACCAGCGAGATCGCCATGGCCGCGGTGGCCAGCGCACCACCCCGGCGCGCCAGGGCCACCGGGCCCCAGCGCTCGCTCAGCCGGTCGCCGGTCATGCGGCCGGAGGCCATGGCGACCGAGAACGCGGCGTAGGCGAGGGCGGCCACGGCGGCGGTGGCGCCGATGTCGCGCAGGTGCACCGCGCTCCAGTCCAGCGCGGCGCCCTCGGCGAACAGGCAGCAGAACGCGAGGCCCCGCAGATACCAGCGGCCCCGGGAGGTCGCGGCCGTCGCGGTCTCCTCGGCGCTCTGCGGCGCGGGCCCGTCGGCGACGAGGCTCCGCGACCGCACGAAGCCGGCGACGGCGACGGTCGCGCCGATCGCCAGGAAGTTCGGCAGCGCCCCGACGCCGGCCGCGGCGGCCAGCGCGCCGGCGCCCGCGCCGATGAGGCCGCCGAAGCTGAAGCCGGCGTGCAGCGAGGAGAGGATCGGCCGGCGCACCGCACGCTCCACCTCGACGCCCTGCGCGTTCATCGCCACGTCCAGGCTGCCGTTGGCCAACCCCATCAGGAACGTGGCGGCGGCGACCAGCCCGATCGCCGGCATCGTCGCGGGCAGGATCATGGAGAGCCCGAGTGCGACGACGGCGAGCCGGACGACCGTGGCGCTGCCGCGGCGGCTGGCCAGGCGGCCGGCGGCCGGCATCGCGATCAGCGCGCCGGCGGCCAGGCCGGCCAGGGCGACGGCGAGCCCGCCGGGGCCGACGTCGAGGTGATCCTGGATCGCGGGAATCCGCGCGCCCCACGTGCCGAGGGCGACGCCGTTGAGCGTGAAGATCGCCGCGATCGCGGTGCGCGCGGAGATCCCGGGGCGTGGGGCGGAGGCCGGCGGGCTCACGCCGTGACGACCTCCACGCCCAGTGCGCGCAGCGCGTCGAGCTCGGCGGTGGGCGCGGTGTCGTCGGTGACGAGTTGCGCGACGTCCCCGGCGCGGGCGACGACATGGGCGGCGCTCGAGCCGAGCTTGGCGCCGTCGGTGGCGACCATCAGGCGGCCGGCGCAGGTCGCCTGGGCGCGCAGCACCTCGGCCTCGCCGGCGCAGTGGGTGGTCAGCCCGATCGCCGCCTGCAGGCTGCACGCGCCGAGCACGGCGACGGTGGGGCGGACGCGGCGTACGGCGTCCAGCGCGTCCGCGCCGACGGTCGTCCGCGAGTCGGGCTCCAGGCGCCCGCCGGCCAGCAGGACCTCGCCGGGCGCGTCGGCGAGCGCCACCGCGACGTCGGGGCTGGTCGTCAGCACGGTGCGCGAGCGGCCGTCGGCGGCCAGCTCGCGCGCGATCGCGAGCATCGTGGAGCCGCCGGCGAGGGAGATCGTCGGCTCGTCGGCGAGCAGCGCGGCGGCGCGGCGGGCGACCCGCGCCTTCTCGGCGGTGTGCAGCTCCTGGCGGTCGGCCAGCCGCGGCGGCGTGACGGCCTCGGCCGGCAGGGCGCCGCCGCGCACCCGGCGCACGCGGCCGGCCGCGGCGAGCTCGTCGAGATCGCGGCGCACGGTGTCGTCGGAGACGTCGAGCAGCGCGGCCAGCTGCGCCGCGACGACCCTGCCGTCCCGAGCAAGGGCGCCGAGGATGGCCTCGCGTCGCTGATCCGGCAATGCCGCAAGTTCCCGCATGAAGACGCACGATAACGCACGCACCCGCAGCCATCAACCCGCCTGATGCGTCGAGGGACGACTCGATCTCGCTGTGCGAGATTCAGTCGTCCCTCGACGCCGCCTGGGCGAACGCGTACGCAAACTGGCGGGCGGTCCGAAGACCGCCCGCCCGCTCGATGAAGCGACCAGCTACATGCGACCCGACGCGGCGCGGCCCATGCGGGCCGCAGCGTCGAGGACGACCGCGCCCAGGAGCACCGCGCCGGTGACCATGAACTTCGTGGCCGAGGTGTAGGCCAGCAGGTCCATGCCGTTGGAGATCGAGCCGATCACCAGGGCGCCCAGCAGCGCGCTCCACACGTTGCCGCGGCCGCCGAAGAGGCTCGTGCCCGCGATGACGGGACCGGCGATCGAGAGGAGCAGCAGGTCGCTGCCGCCCGAGCTCTGGTTGACCGCCAGCAGGCGGGAGGCGGCCATGATGCCGCCGACCGCCGCCATCGCCGAGGCCAGCGCGAACACCGCCACGCGGACGCGGAACACGTTGATGCCTGCGCGGCGGGCGGCCTCCATGTTGCCGCCGACCGCGTAGATGTGGCGGCCGAACCGGGTGCGTCGCGTGATGAAGTCGAAGAACGCGACGAACCCGATGAGGATCAGCGCCGCGATCGGCACGCCGCGGTCCTGGTTGACGATGTAGACCGCCAGCAGCGCGGCCACCGCCACGGCCCCGATGCGGATGCCGACCAGCAGCGGTGTCGGAGCCGTGAGCCCGGCCCTGACGCGCCGCTGGCGGCCCGCCATCACCGCCGCGCTGAACAGCAGGATGCAGGCGATGGCGGCGAGCCAGCCGATGCTGTCGGACAGGAACTTGCCCGTCAGGTCGGTGAAGATGCCCGTATTGAGGTTGACGGTGCCGGTCTCGCCGAGCACCTTGAGCTGCGCGCCCTGCCAGCCCAAGAGGCCTGCGAGCGTCACCACGAAGGTTGGGATCCCGAACTTCGTCGAGATGAAGCCCTGGAACGTCCCGATCGCCGCTCCGACGGCGATGGCCAGCAGGATCGCCGCGCCCGCGGGCCAGCCGTGCTTGACCGACAGCACGGCGGCGATCGAGGCGCAGAGGCCGGACACGGCGCCGACCGACAGGTCGATCTCGGCAAGTAGCAGCACGAGCACGACGCCGACCGAGATGAGGCCGACCGCCGTGATCTGCAGGGACAGGTTGACCAGGTTGGTGGAGCTGAGGAACCGCGACTCCTGCGACTGGAAGATCGCCCAGACGATCGCCAGCAGGATGAGGACCCGCAGCGAGCCGAGATCGCCCGTTCGGACGCGGTTCAGCAGGTCCCTGCCGGACGTCGGCAAGGTCTCCTTCTGCGCGACCGTCACGCTGGGGTCCGGTTCGGTCGGCGCGGGGGTGGTCGTGCTCATCGGCTCACGGCTCCTTCGGCCTTGCCGTTCTCGGCCGTCAGGCCGGTGATGGCGGCGACGACGTCCTGCTGGTTGGCGGTCTTGACGTCGAACTCGCCGCCGGGGGCGCCGAGGCGCATGACGAAGATGCGGTCGACGACCTGGAAGATGTCGGCCAGGTTGTGGCTGATGACGATCACGCCGAGCCCGCGGTCCTTGAGGCGCTTGATCAGCGCCAGGACCTGCGCGGTCTGGGCGACGCCCAGCGCCGCGGTGGGCTCGTCGAGGATCACCATCTTCGGCTCGCCGAGCAGCGAGCGGGCGATCGCGACGGACTGCCGCTGACCGCCGGACATCGCGCCGACCTCGCTGCGGACCGACTGGATCGTCGTCACCGAGAGCTCGGCCAGCAGTTCGTTGGCCTTCTGCTCCATGGTGACCTCGTCCAGCAGGCCGGCGGCGATGGCCTCGCGACCTAGGTACAGGTTCTCGACGACGTCGAGGTTGTCGCACAGCGCCAGGTCCTGGTAGACCGTCGCGATCCCCAGGCCCGTGGCGTCCTGCGGGGCGTTCACGTTCTGTGAGCCCCCGTTCCACAGGTACTCGCCTTCGTCGGGCGGGTGGATGCCCGAGATGACCTTGACAAGCGTGGACTTCCCCGCGCCGTTGTCGCCGACGAGGCCAACGACCTCGCCGGGCATGACACGGAAGTCGACGCCGTTCAGCGCGCGGACCGCGCCGAACCGCTTGGTGATCCCCCGGATTTCCAACAGGGGGGTGGTCTCCGTCATCTCGGGCTCTCCCTTTCAGCTGTGGCTGGTTACTGGATGCCGGCGGTCTTGCAGGCGGCGGCGTACTTGCCGGTGCAGATCTCCGAAGCCTTCCAGAAGCCGTCCTTGATGATCGTGTCGTTGATGTTGTCCACCGTCACGGAGACCGGCGTCAGCAGGACCGACGGGACGTCGACCTGGCCGTTGTTGGTCTTGCCGTTGACCGTGCTCGCCGCCGGCGTCTTGCCCTGCGAGAGGTCGAAGGCCAGCTGCGCGGCGGCTTCGGCCTCGGCCTTGATGGCCTTGTAGACCGTCATGTACTGCTCGCCGGCGACGATGCGCTGGATACCGGCCAGCTCGGCGTCCTGACCCGTGATCGGGATCTTCTTGGGGTCGACGCCGTTGGACTTCATCGCCGCGATCGCGCCGCCGGCGGTGCCGTCGTTGGCCGCGTAGACGCCCACGAAGCCGTTCTTGCCGACGGCCGTGATCGCCTGCTCCATCTCGCTCTGGGCCTTGTCGGGCGACCAGTCGGGCGTGTCGTACTCCTTGGCGACCTTGAAGCCGCTGCCGTCGATGACGCTGTGCGCGCCCTGCTTGAACAGCTTGGCGTTGTTGTCGGTCGGAGCGCCGTTGATCATCACGACCGAGCCGGACTTGCCGTCCTTCTTGAGCTTGTCCACGAGCGCCGTGCCCTGGAGGACGCCGACCTTCTCGTTGTCGAACGAGATGTAGTAGTCCAGATCCCCGGTGTTGAGGATCAGGCGGTCATACGAGACGACCGGGATCTTGGACTGCTTCGCGCGCGCGACGATCGCACCGGCGGACGCGCCGTCCACCGGATCGAGCACGAGCACGTTGGCGCCCTGCGTGATGGCCGCTTCAGCCTGCTGCTGCTGCTTGGCGGCGTCCTGGTCGGCGTTGGAGTAGATGATCTCGCAGTCCGGGCACAGCGTCTTCATCTTGTTGACGAAGTTCGGACGGTCCTGGGACTCGTACCGCGCCGTCTTGGACTCGGGCAGCAGCAGGGCGATCTTCTTCGCCTTGGCGCCGCTCGATGCGGCCGACGTCGACGCGCCGCTGCCGGTGTCGGTGCTGCTGTTGTTGTTGCTGCCACAGGCAGCGACACCCACTGAGAGGGCCACGGCGGCAAAGCCGGCGACCCATTTGGTACTACGCATATACACGCTCCTCCTCGAGGTGCAAGGGACAGGGATGGGGGAAGTCGGGTGGGTCACGCCTGCGCCTCGGCCAGGTGGTCGACGGGCGTGGCGAAGGTCTCGGCGTCCTGCAGCACCAGCGCCAGCGCGCCCAGTACCTGCGCGCGATCGCCGAGCGGCCCGTGGGCGATCTCGACGTCGTCGCCGGCGCTGCTGATCGCGTGCCGCTTGCACTCCTGGCGCAACGGGTCGAGCAGCACGGCGCCGCAGGCGGCCAGCTCACCGCCGACGACCACGCGGCTCGGGTTGAGCAGGTTGACGAGGTTGGCCACCGCGCGGCCGATGTGCCGCCCGGCGTCGGCGACGACCCGGCAGCAGGCGGGGTGGCCCTCGAGCGTGAGCTCGACCAGCTGGTTGAGCGTGAGGTCGTCGCCGAGGGTGGGGCGCAGCAGCTCGACGGTCGCGGCGCCGCTGGCCAGCGTCTCCAGGCAACCGCGGTTGGCGCACCGGCACACGGGGCCGTGCTCGTCGATGATCGTGTGGCCGATCTCGCCCGCGGTGCCGCCGACGCCGAGGTAGAGGCGGCCGTTCAGCACGAGCCCGGCGCCGATGCCGGTCGCGAGCTTGAGGTAGATCATGTCGTCGACGCCGGCGCCGGCGCCCCACACGTGCTCGGCGAGCGCGCCGAGGTTGGCGTCGTTGTCCACGCGCACGGGGAGGCCGAGCCGGTCGCTCATCGCGCGCGCGGCCGTGACCCCGACCCACCCCGGGAGGATCGAGGTCGAGCCGACCGTGCCGGTGTCGGCGTGGATCGGGCCCGGCAGGCCCATGCCGACGCCGAGGACGAGGCTGCGGTCAACGCCGGCCTCTTCGAGGGCGGTGTCGACGAGCTGGCTGGCGATCTCCAGGTCCGCGTCGGCGCGGTGGTCGCCGGGCAGCTCGCGGCGCATCTCGGCCAGGACGGTATGTCCGAGGTCCGCGATTGCCACGGTCACGTGGGTCTTGCCGAAGTCGACGCCGACGGCCGCGCCCGCACGCCGGTCGAGGGACACGAGCACGGGCGGCCGGCCGCCCTGGGCACCCGGAACGGAGCTGTGGTCGACCCGCTCGGCGACGAGACCCTCGCGGACGAGGTCGCCGATCAGCGAGGACACCGTGGTTCGCGAAAGACCCGTGCGGCGAGCGAGCTCGGCACGGCTGGTGATTCCTGCAACCCGAAGCGCGCTCAGCACGCGCCGCCGGTTCCGCTCGCGGAGGGATTCGAGCGACCCAGACCCTTCTTGACCCATCGGCTCGCGACCCTCTCACCTCGATGGGAGGTTTGTCAAGAGAAAGAACGAACTCGGTGGAACGATCGCAGTGCTTTGGCCACGATGCGGTCGAACCACCTCGTGCCATGGGTGGCGGATCTCCCCAACGGGCACGGCGCCCGCGGCGCCGGTCCTAGGCCGGCGCCGCCTGCGTCTGCAGCACGGCGTCGAGGAGACCCGGGAAGCGCGCCTCGAGGTCGTCGCGGCGCAGCGAGACGTGGCGGTGCGTCCCCTCGACGCGGGTGAAGGTCACGCCGGCCTCGCGCAGGGTCTTGAAGTGATGTGACCGCGTGGACTTGCTGATCCCGAGGTCCACGGCGCCGCAGACCTGCTCGCCCCCGGAGGCCAGCAGGCGCACGATCCTCAGGCGGATGGGGTCGCCGAGCGCCTGGAGCACGGTCGTGACGTCGAGGTCCTCGGTGGCAGGCTGGAAGATGTCCACGCGACATAGGCTAGCGGGTGGTTCGACACCGGTCGAACCTCTTGACGCGGTGCCTCTGGCGCCCGCCGCGGACGTCCTGGGCGCTGCCGCCTGATAGACCGTGGTCCATGTCCTCCGGAGCCTTCCTCATCGGTGGCGGCCGGGAGCCCGAGCAGGTGCTCCCGGCCCATCGCCCGTTCGTCGCCGCGTGCGCGGGCGGTCCGATCGCCTGCCTGATCGCCGACGAGGGCGAGGGCGTCGACGCCGACCGCTGGCGCACCACGCTGGTCGACGCGGGCGCCGACGACGAGGACGTCCGCGTCGTGGTGCTCTCGGCGCAGCGCGCGATCGCCGACGCGGACGTCGACGGCGTGGCCGGCATCTACGTCGCCGGCGGGCTGACGCCGCTGTACCTGGAGGTGCTGGCCGGCTGGCGCCCGCCCGCCGGCGTGCCGTACGCCGGCTTCTCGGCCGGCGCCGCGGTCGCCGCCGAGCAGGCGGTCGTCGGCGGCTGGCGCTCGGCCGACGGGCTGCCGGTGTGCCCGGAGGAGAGCGGTGAGGATCTCGACGTCGTCACCGTCCGGTCGGGCCTCGGCCTCGTGCCGTTCGCGATCGACGTCCACGCCGCGCAGTGGGGCACGCTGGGCCGCCTCGTCCACGTCGTGCAGGAGGGCCTCGCGCGCGAGGGCTGGGCGCTCGACGAGGGTGCGCTGCTGGTCGACGGCGAGATCCACGGCACCGGTGCCGCGTGGCACGTCGGCCCGGACGGCCGCGTCCGGCGCGTGGGCCCGAGCTAGGGGAACGCTGGCCCAGAGGGCCAGGTTCCCTTGCGGGTACTCGCCCAGGGGCTCGTACCCGCGGTCCAGTAGGGACCCGGCTCCTAGCGGCCGGGCTCGACCAGCGGCTCGCGGTCGCCGCGCTGCAGGCGCGAGTGGGTCCGGCCGTAGAGGCCGTAGATCGCCAGGCCGAGCACGAGCCAGACGCCGAAGCGCAGCCACGTGATGCCCTCGAGCCGGGTCATCAGGTAGATGCACAGCGCGATGCCGGCGAGCGGGAACCACGGCACGAAGGGCACCCGGAAGCCGCGCTCCATGTCGGGCTCGGTCCGGCGCAGCACGATCACGCCGATGTTGACCAGGACGAACGCGAAGAGCGTGCCGATGTTCACCAGCTTGGCGATCTCGGTCAGCGGGATGAACGCGGCCAGGAGCGCGATGGCCACGCCGAAGCTCACCGTGATGCGCACCGGGGTCCGGCGCGCCGACAGCTTGCCGTAGCCCCGTGGCAGGAGCCCGTCGCGGGTCATCGCGAACATGATCCGCGTCTGGCCGTAGAGGATCGTCAGGACCACCGAGGTGATGGCGACCAGCGCGCCCAGGCTCAGGACGTCGGCGGCCCAGCTGCCGTAGCCGCCGCCGATCTCCAGCGCGTCGGCCAGCGGGGCGGTCGAGCCGCCGAGCTCGGACGCCGGCGCGAGGCCGACGGTCACGAGCGCGACCACGACGTAGAGGAACGTCGCGATGACCAGTGAGCCGATGATCGCCACGGGCAGGTCGCGCTGCGGCTTCTCGGCCTCCTCGCCGGAGGTCGAGACCGCGTCGAAGCCGATGTAGGCGAAGAAGATCAGCGCCGCGGCGTCCACCACGCCGGAGAAGCCGTGGGTGGCGAAGGGGGAGAAGCCGCCGGCGCCGCCACCCTCGTGGAACAGGAGCGCGTAGCCGCCGAGGATGACGAAGAGGATCAGGACCACGAGCTTGAAGGCGACCATCGCCGTGTTCGTCCGGGTGCTCTCGCGCACGCCGACGCACAGCAGCGCGGCGATCGCGAGGACGAGGACGACCGCCGGGAGGTTGAACGTGCCGCCGTCGCCCGGCGCCTTGGAGATCGCGTCGGGCAGATGGACCCCGATCAGCGAGTCCAGCAGCGACTGGAGGTAGCCGCCCCAGCCCACGGCGATCGCCGCGACCGACACGCCGTACTCCAGGATGAGGTCCCAGCCGATGATCCAGGCGACCAGCTCGCCGAGCGTCGCGTACGAGTAGGTGTAGGCCGAGCCCGAGACCGGGATCGTCGACGCGAGCTCGGAGTAGCTCAGCGCGCTGAACACGCACGTGATCGCCGCGAGCGCGAAGCTCAGGACGATGGCGGGACCGCTGAGGCCGATCGCCTCGCCGATGATCACGAAGATGCCGGTGCCGATGATGGCGCCCAGGCCCATCGCGGTCAGGCTGACCGCGCCGACCGCCTTGCGCAGGCCCCCGTCGTCGCCGGTCTCGGCGACGAGCTGGTGGGCCGGCTTGCGGGCGAAGGGCCCGCTGCGGGGAGCCGCGGTCGTGCCGCCGTTCCCCGATCCGCGCCGTCCGCCTGCCGCCGCCGGCATGGCGGGGGTGTTTCCGAGCGCCCGGGCCGTCAAACCGGACCGGGGCGGCGGCTACGCTGAACGGATGCCGCCCTTCCGCCTCGACGCCGCCTACAGCCCGATGGCCGACCAGCCGCAGGCGATCGACGGGATCGTCGAGGCGCTCGGCGCCGGCGTGCCGATGACGACCCTGCTCGGCGCGACGGGGACGGGCAAGACGATGACGATGGCCTCGGTGATCGAGCGCGTGCAGCGTCCGACGCTCGTGATGGCCCACAACAAGACGCTGGCCGCGCAGCTGTGCAACGAGTTCCGCAGCTACTTCCCCGACAACGCGGTCGAGTACTTCGTCTCCTACTACGACTACTACCAGCCCGAGGCGTACGTCCCGAGCAAGGACCTCTACATCGAGAAGGACTCGGCGATCAACGAGGAGATCGACCGGCTGCGCCACGCGGCGACGGCGGCGCTCTTCGGCCGGCGCGACGTGATCATCGTGGCGTCGGTGTCGGCGATCTTCGGCCTCGGCTCGCCGGAGACCTACAACGACAACCTGGTGATCCTCAAGAAGGGCGCCGAGGTCGACCGCGACCTGCTCCTGCGCAAGCTCGTCACGATCCAGTACACCCGCAACGACCAGGCGCTCGGCCGCGGCTCGTTCCGCGTGCGCGGCGAGGCCCTTGAGATCTTCCCGGCGTACTCCGAGCGCACCGCCTACCGGGCGACGTTCTTCGGCGACGAGGTCGAGTCGCTGCAGGAGTTCGACCCGCTCACCGGCGAGCTCGTGCACGGCGACATGGAGCACGTCGGCGTCTGGCCGGCGTCGCACTACAACGTGCGCGAGGGCACGGTGGACCGCGCGGTCGAGGAGATCGGGCGCGAGCTGAACCATCGCACGGCCGAGCTCGAAGCCGAGGGCAAGCTGCTCGAGAGCCACCGCCTCCGCCAGCGCACGCAGTACGACATGGAGATGCTGCGGGAGATGGGCTTCTGCAACGGCATCGAGAACTACTCGCGCATCCTGGACGGCCGCATGCCCGGCGACCGGCCGTACTGCCTGATCGACTACTTCCCCGACGACTTCGTGTGCATGATCGACGAGTCGCACCAGACGGTGCCCCAGATCGGCGGCATGTACGAGGGCGACCGCTCGCGCAAGGCCACGCTCATCGACTACGGCTTCCGGCTGCCGAGCGCGCTGGACAACCGCCCGCAGCGCTTCGAGGAGTTCCTCTCGATCACGCCGCAGATGCTGTTCGTCTCGGCGACGCCGGGCACCTACGAGCGCGCGCACGCCGGCGCGACGGTCGAGCAGATCGTCCGGCCCACGGGGATCATCGACCCGCACGTCGACGTGCGGCCCACGCGCAACCAGATCGACGACCTCATGAACGAGGTCCGCGAGCGCGTCGAGCGCAACGAGCGCATCCTCGTCACCACGCTCACCAAGAAGATGAGCGAGGACCTGACCGACTACCTGCTCGAGATGGGGTTCAAGGTCCGCTACCTGCACTCCGAGGTCGACACGCTCGAGCGGATCCAGATCATCCGCGACCTGCGACTGGGCGAGTACGACGTGCTGGTCGGCGTGAACCTGCTGCGTGAGGGACTCGACCTCCCGGAGGTCTCCCTGGTGGCGATCCTCGACGCCGACAAGGAGGGCTTCCTGCGCGGGGAGACGTCGCTGATCCAGACGATCGGCCGCGCCGCCCGCAACGTCGACGGCACGGTGATCATGTACGCCGACAAGGAGACCGCGGCGATGAAGGCGGCGCTGTCGGAGACCGACCGCCGCCGGGCGATCCAGCTCAAGTACAACGAGGACCACGGCATCACCGCCGCCTCGATCGTCAAGGGCATCAGCGACATGTCGGAGTTCCTGCAGGGCGAGAGCAAGACGCCCAAGGGCAGGCGCCGCAGCGATCGCAAGAAGGTCAAGACCGAGTCGATGACCTCCGACGAGCTCGACAAGACCATCATCGAGCTCGAGCAGGAGATGGTCGAGGCGGCCGAGGACCTGCGCTTCGAGTACGCCGCACGGCTGCGCGACGAGATCCGGGAGCTGCGGCGCGACCTGCGGCAGCTGACCGACATGGAGGCGCCGGCGTAGCGTCCCGGTCGATGCTCGCCGAGGCGCTGCTTCAGTGGTACGCCCGCGAGGCGCGGGATCTGCCGTGGCGGCGCACGCGGGATCCGTACGCGATCCTCGTCAGCGAGGTGATGCTGCAGCAGACGCAGGTGGCGCGGGTCGTTCCGCGCTATCTCGCCTGGCTGGAGCGCTGGCCGACGGCCGCGGCGCTGGCCGCCGCGCCGGTGGCCGACGTGCTCGCGGCGTGGGTCGGCCTCGGCTACAACCGGCGCGCGCTGCGGCTGCGCGCGGCGTGCGCGGTGGTGGCGCGGGACGGGTGGCCGGCGGAGCTGCGGTCGCTGCCGGGCATCGGGCCCTACACCGCCGCCGCGGTGGGCGCCTTCGCCTTCGGGCGCGACGAGCTGCCGGTCGACACCAACGTCGCCCGGGTCCTGGAGCGCACGGGCTGGACGCCGGCGCACACGCCGCCCGAGCTCGGGCAGGCCGTCATGGAGCTGGGCGCCGTCGTGTGCCGCGCGCGCGAGGCCGCATGCCCGGTCTGCCCGGTCGCGAGCGGGTGCGCGTCGGCGGGTGCGGTCGTCGTGGGGCCGCGGGGCCGGCCCGGCGACGGCACGCGGCGCGAACGCTTCGAGGACTCCAACCGGTGGGTGCGCGGACGGGTGGTCGAGGCCCTCGCGGCCGGGGCGGACCTGCCCGCCGGGATCGAGCTGGAGCGCCTGGAGCTGGCCATCGAGGGGCTCGTGCGCGACGGGCTCGTGGAGCGTGGCGCGGATGGGCTCAGCCTGCCGTCGTGATCGCTCGTGGGCCGCGCGGAAACGTTCACCGGTAATCCCGTCCGGCGAACGTCCCCGCGCGACCCACTAGGGTTCGCGGCATGGCCCTGGACCGTCAGACCATCGAGAAGCGCGACTTCCCCATCGGGCGCCGGGGCTATGAGCCCGAGGCCGTGGACGCGCACCTGGCCCGTGTCGCCGAGGAGGTCGAGCAGCTGCGCCGCGGCGCCGCGGGCGGCTCCGCCAAGAGCAGCCCGGCCTCGATCGCGCAGGCCGCCTCCGAGCAGGTCCGGTCGATCGTCGAGGCCGCCGAGTCGAGCGCCGCGGCGATCGAGCAGGGCGCGCGGGACGAGGCGCAGCGCATCCGCGAGGACGCCGAGGCCGACGCGCGACAGACGCGCGAGGAGGCCGTCGGCCAGAGCCAGGAGCACGTCGACAAGGTCCGTCAGTCGACCACGCAGATGCTGCAGCGCGTGGATGCGATGGACTCCGAGCTGGCCGGTCTGGTCGAGAGCCTGCGGACCGGTGCGAACCGCCTCACCGCTGACCTGTCGCTGCTCGAGGACGGCATGAGCGACCTGTACGACGCCGCGGGACGCGAGCGTCCGGCCGCGGGCCCGCGCGTGGTCGAGTCGGTGCCGCTGGCCGTCGTCGCCGACGAGCCGGAGCCCGCCGCGGACGCGGACGCGGACGCGCCGCTCGGCGACGAGACGGTCGTCGAGGAGGTCGCGGTCGCCGAGGTGCTCGAGGTCGAGCCCGCCGAGGACGCTGCGCCCGACGGGGCCGATGCCGACGTCGACGGTGCCCGGCTGGTCGCCCTCAACATGGCGCTCAACGGCACCCCGCGCGCCGAGACCGACGAGTACCTGGCCGAGAACTTCGACCTCGCCGACCGCGCCGGGCTGCTCGACGAGGTCTACGCGACGGTCGGGTCCTGACCGCGGCCCGCAACTCCCGCGCTCCCGAGGCGTTCGGAGCCCTGATGCTCCGTCTGCTCGCGTTCCTGCTCCTGTCGGCCGTGCTGCTGCTGGCCCCGGCCGTCGCCACGCCCGCCGACGCCGCCACGCCGAAGGGCTTCTTCGGCGTCATGGTCAACGGTCCGCTGGACGACCCCGCGGTGGACCTCGACGCGCAGGCCGCCGACATGAAGGCGGCCGGCGTGCAGTCCTGGCGCGTCGAGCTGGCGTGGGACGTGATCGAGCCGGCGCCCGGGCAGTACTCGTGGGCGGCGACCGACCGCAAGGTGCTGGCTGCGGCGCGGGCCGGGATCGACGTGCTCGGCCTCGCCGTCCGAGCGCCGGCGTGGGCCAACGGCGGCTCGGTCGACCCGTTCGTGCCGCCGGCCAGGCCGGCCGACTTCGCGGCGTACCTGCGGGCGCTGATCGGCCGCTACGGGCCGTCGGGGTCGCTGTGGACCGAGCATCCCGAGGTCCCCAGGCGCGCGGTCCGCACGTGGGAGATCTGGAACGAGCCGAACCTCAAGGACTACTTCCGCGCGCAGCCGTTCGCCAAGCCGTACGCGGCGCTGCTGCGGGCCTCCTATCCGGCCGTCAAGGGCGCGGATCCCGGCGCGACCGTGTTGATGGCGTCGATGGCCAACTACTCGTGGCGCGACCTGGCCACGCTCCTGAAGGTGTCCGGCCCGAAGCTGCGCTTCGACGCGGCGGGCGCGCACCCGTTCAGCGGCCGGCCGTCCAACGCGCTGAAGATCGTGCGGCTCAACCGCGAGGCGCTCGACCACCACGGGTACTCGCGCGTGCCGATGTGGCTGACGGAGCTGACCTGGTCGTCGGCCAAGGGCAAGAAGACGCCGCTGACGCAGAACTGGGAGACCACGGAGTCCGGGCAGGCCCAGCGCCTGCGCGAGATCTACGGGCTGCTGCTCCGCGACCGTCAGAAGCTCAAGCTGGCGCGGGTGTTCTGGTACACGTGGGCGACGGTCGACAACGGCTCGCAGAACTCGTTCGACTACTCCGGCCTGCGCACGGCGCTGCCGGGCGGCGGCTTCCGCGACAAGCCCGCGCTGAGCGCGTTCCGCACGGTCGTCAAGGGCGCCGCCGGCGGCTGAGCCTCGCGCCGTGCGGGGGCGAAGTCCGCGCGCCGTGGGAACGTCTGTTCGCCTGGCTACACTCGGACGACCGTGCCGCCGAAGAACGCAATCGTCGTCTCCGGCGCCCGTGAGCACAACCTCAAGGGCGTCGATGTCACCCTGCCGCGAGATGCCCTGACGGTCATCACGGGCCTGTCGGGATCGGGCAAGTCGTCACTCGCCTTCGACACCATCTACGCCGAGGGTCAGCGGCGCTACGTCGAGTCGCTCTCGGCGTACGCGCGCCAGTTCCTCGGGCAGATGGACAAGCCCGACGTCGACTCGATCGAGGGCCTGTCGCCCGCGATCTCGATCGACCAGAAGACCACGTCGCGCAACCCGCGGTCGACGGTCGGCACCGTCACCGAGATCTACGACTACCTGCGCCTGCTCTGGTCGCGCATCGGCCATCCCCACTGCCACATCTGCGGCAAGCCCGTGCAGGGCCAGTCGGCCGAGCAGATCATCGACCAGGTGATGGAGTACCCCGAGGGCGAGCGGTTCATGGTCCTCGCGCCGGTAGTGCGCGGTCGCAAGGGGGAGTACGGCAAGGCGTTCAAGGGGCTGCTGTCGGAGGGCTTCCAGCGCGCCAAGGTCGACGGCGAGCTGCGGATGCTCGACGAGGAGATCGTCCTCGACAAGAAGTTCAAGCACGACATCTCGGTGGTCGTCGACCGGCTGGTGATGCGCCCTGAGGTGCGCAAGCGGCTGGCGGACTCGATCGAGACGGCGGTCGCGCTGGCCGACGGCATGGTGGAGATCGAGACGGTGCCGAAGGGAGACTCGTCCCAGCCACCCGTCGTCACCCTCTACAGCGAGAAGTTCGCCTGCCCCGACCACGGCCCGGTGATCCCGGAGCTCGAGCCGCGCATCTTCTCCTTCAACTCGCCGCACGGCGCGTGCGAGCGCTGCACCGGCCTCGGGTCCCAGATGGAGATCGACCCGCTGATGGTCGTCCCGGATCCGTCGCTGTCGCTCGGCGAGGGCGCGATCGCCCCGTGGGCCAACAGCGCGTCGAACTACTACGAGCAGATCACCGAGGCGATCGCCGAGAAGTACGACGTCGACATGGAGATGCCCTGGGGGCAGCTCCCGGCCAAGCTCCAGGACCTCTTCCTGCACGGCACCAACGGCGACCGCATCGACATCTCCTACCGCAACCGCTACGGCCGGCGGCGCGCGTACTCCACGCGCTTCGAGGGGATCATCACCAACCTCGAGCGCCGCTATCGCGAGACGGACTCCGAGGGCGTCCGGGAGAAGATCGAGGAGTACATGTCGCTCGTGCCGTGCCCCGTGTGCAAGGGCGCGCGGCTGCGGCCCGAGTCGCGGGCGGTGCTCGTCGGCGGCATGGCGCTGCACGAGTTCAGCGCCTTCTCGGTCCGCCGGGCGATGGCGTGGCTCGACGAGGTCGACCTGTCGGAGACCGAGCGCCACATCGCGCGGCTGATCTTCCGTGAGATCCGCGAGCGCCTGCAGTTCCTGGAGAACGTCGGGATCGGCTACCTGTCGATGGATCGCGCGGCGGCGACGCTGTCGGGCGGCGAGGCCCAGCGGATCCGCCTGGCGACGCAGATCGGGTCGGCGCTGGTGGGCGTGCTGTACGTGCTCGACGAGCCGTCGATCGGCCTGCATCAGCGCGACAACAGCAAGCTGATCGGGACGCTCGAGCGCCTCCGCGACCTGGGCAACACCGTGCTCGTCGTCGAGCACGACGAGCAGACGATGCACGCGGCCGACCACCTCATCGACATGGGGCCGGGCGCCGGCGAGCACGGCGGCAAGGTCGTCGCCCAGGGCACCGCCAAGCAGGTCATGAAGGTCAAGTCCTCGCTGACCGGGCAGTTCCTGGCGGGCACGCGGACGATCGACGTGCCGGCCAAGCGGCGCACGCCGAGCGGCTACGTCGAGATCCGCGGCGCGTCGCAGCACAACCTCAAGAAGGTCGACGTCAAGGTGCCGCTGGGCGTCATGACGTGCGTCACCGGGGTCTCGGGGTCGGGCAAGTCCACGCTGGTCAACGAGGTGCTCTTCAAGGCGGTGGCCAACAAGCTGCACCGCGCGCGCCAGCGGCCGGGCGCCCACACCGCGGTGCTGGGCCTGGACCAGGTCGACAAGATCATCCAGATCGACCAGTCGCCGATCGGCCGGACGCCGCGCTCGAACCCCGCGACCTACACGGGCCTGTTCGACGTCATCCGCGACCTGTTCAGCAAGACCCAAGAGGCCCGGACCCGCGGCTACAAGCCGGGGCGGTTCTCCTTCAACGTCAAGGGCGGGCGCTGTGAGGTCTGCCGCGGCGACGGGCAGATCAAGATCGAGATGCACTTCCTCCCGGACGTGTACGTGCCGTGCGAGCAGTGCCACGGCAAGCGCTACAACCGCGAGACGCTCGAGGTCCGGTTCAAGGGCAAGACGATCGCCGACGTGCTCGACATGCCGGTCGAGGAGGCCGTCGAGTTCTTCCAGCACATCCCGAAGATCCATCGCCGGCTGGAGACGCTGCGCGACGTGGGCCTCGGCTACATCCGGCTGGGCCAGCCGGCGACCACGCTGTCGGGCGGCGAGGCACAGCGGATCAAGCTCGCGACCGAGCTGTCGAAGATCGCGACGGGGCGGACGCTGTATATCCTCGACGAGCCCACCACGGGCCTGCACTTCGCCGACGTCCAGCGGCTGCTGGAGGTGCTGCAGCGCCTGGTCGAGGCGGGGAACTCGATCGTGGTGATCGAGCACAACCTCGACGTCATCAAGACGGCCGACCGGATCGTCGACATGGGGCCGGAGGGTGGCGAGGAAGGCGGCATGGTGGTCGCGGTCGGCACGCCCGAGGAGGTCGCCGGCACGCCCGGGTCGCACACCGGCGAGTTCCTCGCGGGCCTGGTGACGCCGAAGGCGGCCAAGGGGCCGAGGAAGCCGCGGGCGCGGACCCGGAAGGTGCCGGCGGCGGCGTAAGAGCGTTGGCGGCGCCGGGCGCCAGTGCCGAGGATCTGCTGACGCCCGCGGGGCCGGCGACGGTGCGGGGTCAGTGGATCGGGCCGCAGACGGCGGAGGGGCGGGGGCCGGCGGTCGTGGTGGGGTGGACGGTGACCGTCGGACCAGGTGGCAGCGCCGGGCCGGTGCGGCTGCAGCTCGCCGGCGGCGGCGACCGCGCGACGGTGTCGGCCGCGTCGCCGGCCGAGGCCCTGCCGGCCGCGGCCGGGACCTACACGTTCGCGATCCCGCCCGGGCGCGGGCTGCGGTTGCCGTCCGGCCGGTTCGGCAGCCTCGCCGTCGCGCAGGAGGTCGGTGGCCACGCGATCCTCCGTTCGGTGCCGGCTCGGCCCGAGTTGGGTGAGCTCGGCGACCCTGCGCGGTTGAGCCTGGTGGACGTCTTCCGGCCCGCGCTGGCCGACGATGCCCGCGACGTGCCCTACGCCGAGCGGCGCTCCGGCCAGGAGCTGGCGGTGGCCGTGACGACCGAGCGCGACGCCGATCAGGACGGCCTCGGCGACCAGACCCAGGACGCCGGCGACCTCCGGATCGTCACGGCCCGGATCGCCGAGTACCGGCCCGACCGCGCGCTCGTGGTCGCGCGGGTGCGCAACGCCGGCACGACGGTGCGCGACGCGCCGGCGCTCGACGTCCCGGGCCACGGCTGGTTCCCGTGCGACGCCGGTTCGTGCGCGCGGGCTCGGCCGCTCGCTCCGGGCGCCGAGGTCGAGATGAGCCGGTGGGTCGACCTGCGCGCCGGTCCGCCGGTGCGCGTGCAGGTCGGCGCCGAGGGCCCGGACGCGACCCCGGCCGACAACGTCGCCGATCTCGCGCCGTTCCTGCGGCTGGTCGGTCCGTCTCGCGCCGTGGCCCGTGGCGGCGGGCTGCGCATGCTCGTGAGCACGAGCCGCGCCGGCGCCGTCAGGCTCGCGGTCCGCGCCGGCGGCGTGGACTTCGGCCGCACCCTGCGCTTCCCGCGCGCCGGGCGGATCACCGCGGCGATCGTGCCGGCCCGGGCGGCGGACCGCCGGCTCCTGGCGGCCGCGCTCCGGCGTCCCGGCAAGCTGATGGCGATCGTCACCGCCGCGCAGGACGGCGGCACCGCCGCGCTGCGCGTGAAGCTCTGACGCGCAGCCGCGGCCGCCCGCAGCACGTACGAGCCCTTGGCGGGCGCCCAGCGTCGAGGGACGACTGAACCGCGATAGTCGCGGTTGAGTCGTCCCTCGACGCCGCCGGGGTGGCCGTGGGCGCTGTCAGCCGCCGAAGCGGGAGCGGAGGGCCATGACGTTGGCGACGTACTGGCGGGTCTCGGGCAGCATGCCGATGCGGCGGACCGAGCCGAGGCCCTGGTAGTAGGCGGCGACGGCGGTCGCCGGATCGCCCGTGTTGCGCAGCAGGTGGGCGAGCAGGATCGAGCCGGCGCGGACGTTGTCGTTCGGCGAGGCCGGGTCGAGCTGGCCGGCGCCGAGGTTGTGCTGGACGTAGTCCCAGCTGCTCGGGATGACCTGCATGATGCCGCGCGCGTTGGCGACGCTGACCATGTTGTTGTTGAAGCCGCTCTCCTGCCAGGCGATCGCGGTGGCCAGCGAGGCGGGGGCGCCGTTCTGGCCGGCGATCGAGCCGATCTGGGACGCGCTGAGGCGCCCGCCGCCGGCGACGGTGCTGGGCGCGGTGGGCGTCGAGGAGGGCGTGCTCGCGGTGCTCGTGGCGGGGACGACCGCCGACGGCGTCCCGGCCGGGATCCGCAGGCGCGTGCCGGCGATGACGAACGAGTTGGGCGTCAGGCCGTTGGCGGCGGCCAGCGCGGCGGGGGTGAGGCCGTTGGCGGCGGCGATGCCGCTGAGCGTGTCACCGGGGACGACGTAGTGGCCGCCTCGGCTGGTGGTCGCGCTGGCCGTCGTGGTGGCGGGCGCGGTCGCGCTGGTCGATGTGCTGCCCGCCGTGGAGCTGCCGGGGGCCGGGAGCCGCAGTGAGGTGCCGGCGATCAGGACGCCCTGCGGGTCGATCCCGTTGGCCGCGGCGAGCTGGGCGAGGCCGACGCCGTGCTCGGTCGCGATGGCGCTCAGCGAGTCGCCGAGGCGCACGCGGTAGCCGCCGAGCGGTGCGGGGACCGGCGCGGCCGTGGTGGTGGCCGGGGTGGAGGCCGCGGCGACGGTGCCGCGCGGCGGAACCGACAGCGACCGGCCGGCGATGACGAACGCATCGGCGGGCAGCCCGTTGGCGGCGGCCAGCGCCTGCGGCGACAGGCCGTTGGCGGCGGCGATCCCCGACAGCGTCTCGCCCGGCACGACGAGATGTGACACGTTCGCCTGCGCGGCGGCAGGGACCAACGTGGACAACAGGAGAGCCGCAAGGACCGGAAGGCGGAAAGGCATGGCCTTCACCTTGCCTTGCTCTGACCAACCCTGAACCCCAGGAGCGGGATTACGACGCCTTGCAAGCCCGGGTGCACGGTGTCTGGCAACGGACGTCATGACGTCGCCGCGGGGATCCGGCCGCGCCGGGAGTCGTGGGCCGGTGGCGGCGAGGCGGGGGCGGTGGGGCCGGCGGCGGCCGTCGCCGTGGGGTCAGTCGTCGCCGGAGCCGCTGGGTGACGAGCCACCGGCTGGCCCGTCACCGCCGGAGCTGCTGGGCGGGGTGTCGGCGCTGCTGCCGGAGGAGGACCGGCTTTCGTCGACCGACGGGGTGCCGCCGGCGTCCTTGCCACTGCCGGATGCCGAGGAGCCGGTGAGCGGCGCGGTCGCGGTGGCGTCTTCGCCAGACGACCCGGATGCTGAGCCGGAGTGACTGCTGTCGTCGGTGGAGCGGTCGCTCTCGTCGCCGCCTCGATCGCGCGTGGCGTCGCCGGTCGAGCGCTTGGCGCTGCCGCTGCTGGTGCTGCTGCCGCCGCTGCCCTCGTCGCTGCCGCCGGAGTCCTTGCCGCCGGCGCTCTGGATGCGGCTGTCGTCGCCGGAGCCGCGACCGGAGCGGTCGCCGTCGTCGCGCTGGTCGTCCTGGCCGGACGCGTCGCGGCCGGAAGATCCCGAGGATCCAGAGGACCCTGACCCCGCGCCGGCGCCGGACCCGCCGCGCTCGCCCGTACCGGACGTGCCGCTCCCGCCCTGGGTCTTCGTGCTGCTCGACGCCGGCAGCACCAGCGCGGCGTTCTGCGTGGTCCGTGCCGGCGGCGCGACCGCGCGCAACGCCTTCGCGTGGCCCGTCCTGGTCGTCTGCGTCGAGGCGGCATCGGCCTGACGGTGCTGGCGGTGGATCACCTGGTCGGTGCCCACGGCGCCGCCCACGAGCGCCCCGGTGGCCATGACGCCGGCGGTCAGCTTCGCCACCGTCGCGCCGGCGCCGGCGCCGACGGCGGCGTCGCTCCAGGAGCCGGCGGCCGGGCTGCTGACCAATTCGGCGAGCTTGGCGATCAGTGGGTAGGGCGTGATCGCGGTCACCGCGCCGCGCACGGCGGTGCGGGCGCGCATCAGGTGCTGGCGGGCCGAGCCCTTGGTGACCCCGAGCGCGTCGGCGATCTCCTCGTGGGAGCGGCCCTCCAGCTCGCGGAGCACGAGCGCGGCGCGCTGGCGCTCGGGCAGCTCGTGCACCGCGTCGAGCGTCGCACGCAGCCGCTCGGACTGCTCGAAGGCGGCGGCGGGCCCATCGGTCGCGGCGACCTGGGCGTGGTCGAGGGGCAGGTCGTCGCGGACGGCGCGCAACACGTTCAGCGACGCGTTGTGCGCGATCCGGTACAGCCAAGAGCGAAGGTGGCGCACGTCGTTGGTCCTCGTAAGCGCGTCGTGGGCGTTGATGAGCACCTGCTGCACCGCGTCCTCGGCGCGGCTGGCGCCGACGATCCCGGCGCAGTAACGCAGCAGCGGCGTGCGATAGCGGTCGACGATGGCGGCGAATGCCGCCTCATGTCCGTCGATGGCCAGCTCGGCCAGGCGCTCGTCGCTCTGCAAGCGCATGAGCGAGGAGCCCGCCAGGCGAGCGGGGTGCAGCCGCTGAGACCTCATCTTGTTCGTGACCCGTCCTCCGACAACTGCGATGGTAGCCCTCGTCGCCCCGCCCGCGGCCCGGGCCTCCCGCTCCCGGGCCGCGGCGAGACGTGGAGCCCGCTACTTGAGGAGCTCGACCTCGTCCCAGACCGCACCCGCGCTCGTGATCTTGAGCTCGGCCTCGTGGACCGAAGTCCCGGCGGTGAGGGCTTCGACGCCGCACGCGGCGTCGTCGTTCTCGTCGTCGTCCTCGCGGTCGCCGTCGTCGTGCTGGTTGGACTCCCCCGGCGCGGACTGGGCGGGCTGGCCCGGATCGTCCTGGTGGTCGCCGTCGCCGTCGTCGCCACTGCGGTCGCCGTCGTCGTCGCCGTGGCCGTCGTCGGCCTTGCGGGCGGTCGGAGCCGCCGGAGCCGTCGTCGTCGGCGTGGCCGGCTGCGCGGTCTTGCACTTCAGCTCGGTGGACCCGTCGACGACCTTGCCCGAGACTTTGGTCCCGTCGGGCAGGGCGATCGTGAGGAGGCCGTTGGTGAACGAGTCGACCTTGCCGCCGACGTCCTGGCCGTCCTCGACGCCGTCGCCATCGCTGTCGACGTTCCGCGGATCGGTGCCCAGCCGGTACTCCGCCAGGTTCTTGAGGCCGTCGCGGTCCTTGTCGGCTCGCGAGTCCTGCTTGTGGACCTTCAGGCCGTGGGTCTTCTCCCAGCGGTTCGGCATGCCGTCCCGGTCGCTGTCTCCACCCTTGGCCAGCGCGCTGGTCGGCAGCGCAAGCAGCGCCAATGCGGCGACGGCGAGTGCAATGCGTCGGACTGACGTCATGTAGATCCTCCCTGATGCATCGTGTCGTGAGTGAGTCGACCGCTGTGACACGGGCAACCGCGCAAGATCACGCCGCTCTCGTACGAATGTCCGTGCGTGTACGGGCCTTCCCGCCAGGACGACCTGTACGGTGAAGCCCCAAATGGCTCTGGAACCGTCCGTCGTCACCGTCACCGGCCCGGATCGATCCGCCCTCCTGACGGATCTGACGCTGCGCTTCGGCCACATCGAGCTGGTCAGCGAGCGCGAGATCGTGCTGCCCGGCGGCAGCCGCGGCCACGAGCTGACCGTGCGCCACCGCCCGTTCATCTCGGACCTCGGCGGCCCGGCGCCGGCCGCCGCGCCGCCCAGCCCGCCCGCGGCCGCGCCCGAGGCGCCGCCGCAGCGACTGGTCGACCCCGCGGCGGGCCCGCCCGCCTCCGTCGCGGAGGAGGCGCCGGCCGCCGGGATGCCCGCGGAGCCCGTGGCGGACGTCGCAGCCGCCGACCCGGGCGACGCCTCCGGCGGCCTCGCCGCCGCCCACGAGGAGGCCGAGCAGCTCGTCGCGCAGGCGCGCGAGCAGGCGCAGCAGGCGCTCGACCAGGGCAGCGCCGACGCCGAGCAGCTGCGCGCCGACGCCCGCGACGAGGCCGACCGCATGGCCGCCGCCGCCCAGGAGGACCGCGAGCGGGCGCTCGCCGCCCTGCGCGCCGAGCACGAGGAGGCGCTGGCCGCCGCGCGCGCCGAGACCGAGCGCGTCCGCCAGGAGATCGCCTCCGGCGAGGAGGCGCGGATCCAGCAGGCGCTGTCGGCCCGCACGCGGGAGCTCGACCAGGACGCCAGCGGCCGGCGCGCCGGCGCCGAGCAGGAGGCCCGGCGCATCGTGCAGGCCGCCCAGGAGGAGGCCGCGCGCGTCAAGGCGGCCGCCGAGAAGGAGCTGGCCGACGCGCGCGTCGCGGCGCGCGGGGCCACGCGCGAGGCGCGCGAGCAGGCCGACGCCCTGCTGCGCGAGGCCCGCGCGCAGGCGGACCTGGCGACCGTCGAGGGCCGTGCGCTGGCCGAGGCCGTCCGCGAGGCCCAGCACCGCCTGCGCGAGCTCGGCGGACAGATCACGACCCAGCTGCAGGCGGCCCAGAAGGACCTGGCGGACCGCACGTCGCTGCACAGCGTCCAGGCGCGGTTGCGCGCCGGCGCGACGGAGGGCTCGGCCTCGCAGGTCGCCGACCACCTGGGGCGCGTGCTGCGCGGGAGCGGGACGCGGGAGGAGGAGTGACGCCGGGCGGCCGCGGCCGCCTCTGGCTGCAGAAGTGGCGCTGGTACGAGCGCAACGCGCTGCCGTGGAACCGCGCTCGCATCCACCTGGAGCTGGCGCGCCGCGAGTCCTTCGCGCGCTGGCCGATCCACGGCAACGTCCTCGAGATGCTCCGGGAGCGCCGGCTGCGCCTCGGCGCGCACGTCCTCTTCGAGCCCAACGTGTGGATCACCGGCCCGGCGCCGGCTCGGATCAGCATCGGCGGCGGGTCGTTCCTCAACATGGGGGTGATGATCGCGGCCGTCGCGTCGGTCGAGATCGGCGAGCACTGCATGTTCGCCAACGGCTGCTTCGTCACCGACGGCAACCACCGCTTCGACGATCCCGCCCGGCCCGTGCCGTGGCAGGGCTTCACCACGAAGGGACCGACCAAGATCGGCGACAACGTCTGGTGCGGCGCCAACGTCGTCGTCACCAGCGGGGTGACGATCGGCGAGCGTTGCGTGATCGGCGCCAACAGCGTCGTCACCACCGACCTGCCGCCGTTCTCGATCGCCGCCGGCGCGCCCGCGCGGGTGCTGCGGACGATCGCCTACGCCGAGCATCCCGAGGGCGGCCTGCCGCCCGACGCGCCCGTGGCCGGCTGAGCACCCGCCAGCGAGGTCGCCCAAGGCGCGCGAGCGAGCCGCTTAGCTAGCTCGGAGCGTGGGTCCCTAACCCGCCGCGGGTTTCGCCCCCTGGGCGAACACCCGCAAGGGAACCTGGCCCTCTGGGCCAGTGTTCCCTACTTCGTCACGACGACCTGGACGCCGTAGACCACGACGCCGGCGAAGGCGAGCGTCGCGGCGAGCGCGAGCACGCTGTAGGCCATCGCGATGTGCGAGGCGCCGTCGCGCTGCGCGTCGCCCGCCCGGGCGACGCCGAGGATCAGGACCGAGAACGTGATCGCCACGGCGAGGCCGGCCAGCGGCGCCACGTACAGCAGCTCGGCGATCTTGTTCCACTCGATCTCGGCGAGCATCTCAGGCCTCCGCCGCCGCGGTGAGGGCGGGGCCGCGGCGCAGGCGCGAGCCGAACGCCGCGGCGATCAGCCCGATCACCAGGAGCAGGACGACGATCACGCCGAGCGACTCGTCGCCGAAGATGGCGCTCAGGCCGTAGGCGGCGCCGCCGATGACGGCCGAGCACGGCAGCGTGAGGACCCACGCCAGCGCGATGTTGCCCGCCACGCCCCAGCGCACGGCCGAGAGGCGCTTCGCCGCGCCCGCGCCCATCACGCCGCCGGAGATCACGTGCGTCGTGGAGAGCGGGAAGCCGAGGTGCGAGGCGGTCAGCACGACGGCCGAGCCGGCGCCCTGCGCCGCGAACCCCTGCGCCGGGTCCATCTTGATGATGCGGCTGCCCATCGTGCGGATGATGCGCCAGCCGCCCGAGTACGTCCCGAGCGAGATGGCGGTCGCCGAGCTGATGACGACCCAGGTCGGCACGTGGAAGTCACCGCTCAGATCGCCGTGCGCGATCAGCGCGAGCGTGATGATGCCCATCGTCTTCTGGGCGTCGTTCGTGCCGTGGGCCAGCGAGAACAGGCCGCCGGTCACCAGCTGCCCGAGGCGATACCCGCGGTTCACGGGCCCCGGTCGGAGCCGGCCGACGATGCGGTAGATGATGAGGATCGCCAGGCCGGCGACCGCGAAGGCCAGCGTCGGGGCGATGAGCGCCGGCAGGATGACCTTCTCGAGGATGCCGCTGCCCAGGATCGCCGAGGGACCCGCGGCGACGAAGGCCGAGCCGACCATGCCGCCGATCAGGGCGTGGGAGGAGGACGACGGCAGGCCGAACCACCATGTCGCCAGGTTCCAGGCGATCGCGCCGATCAGGCCGCCGAAGACGATCGTGGGGGTGACCACGTCGGCCTGGACGATGCCCTTGGCCACCGTGGCGGCGACCGCCAGGGAGACGAAGGCGCCGGCGAAGTTCAGGACGGCCGACATGAGCACGGCCGCGCGGGGCGACATCGCACGGGTCGAGATGCTCGTCGCGATCGCGTTCGCGGTGTCGTGGAAGCCGTTGGTGAAGTCGAAGGCCAGCGCGGTGGCCACGACGATGTAGAGGACGACGTCGCTGGAAATGCGGCGGCCCTACGAGTTCTTGATGACGACGCCCTCGAGCACGTTGGCCACGTGCTCGCAAGCGTCGATCGCCTGCTCGAGGCGCTCGTAGATGTCCTTCCACCGGATCACGACCATGGGGTCGATCCCGTGGTCGAACAGCGACGCCATCGCCTCGCGCACGACACGATCGCCGTCGTTCTCCAGGCGGTTGATCTCGACGGTGTAGTGGCTGATGTCCTTGAAGCCGCGCATGCGCGGGAGCGCCTCGGCCACCTGGCGCGTGGCCTGCACGAGGATGTGTGACAGGCGCACGGCCTGCTCCATGGGGGCCTCGATGCGGTAGAGGCCCATGTAATCGGCGACTTCCTCGGTGAAGTCGATGATGTCGTCCAGCGCCGAGGCGAGGGCGAGGATGTCCTCGCGGTCGATCGGCGTCACGAACGTCTGGTTGAGGCGATGGATGATGTCGTGCGTGATCCGGTCGCCCTCCTGCTCGCAGACGAGGATGTCGCGCGCCAGCTCCTTGCGATCGGGCCAGCTGGAGAGCATCTGGTCCAGGAGGTCGGCCGCGCGAGCGATGTTGCTCCCGGCCTCCTCGAACAGATCGAAGAATTCACGGTCGCGCGGAGCGAACACCTGAGACAGACGGGCCACGCGCGGCAATGTAGCGAGTGAAAGCCGTGTTAACGCGTGCGACCCCCGAGGGCGGGGGTCGCACGGGTCAGATGACGGCCTCGATCACTGCTCGCGCAGTGCGCGGTGGAAGGCCGCGAGCTCCTCGTCGGGGATCGAGTAGCCGTGGTCGGGGCTCGGGTAGCGGCGGCTCCGCACGTCGTGGGCGTAGGCGGCCACGCCCGCGACCATCTCGTCCAGGATGTCGGCGTAGCGCTGCACGAAGCGGGCGCCGCGGCCCTCGCGGATGCCCAGCAGGTCGTGGAACACGAGCACCTGGCCGTCGGTCGCCGGACCGGCGCCGATGCCGATCACCAGCGCCTCCATCCGCGGCATGACCGCCGCGGCGACGGCGCTCGGGATCGCCTCGAAGACGACCGAGAAGCATCCGGCCTCCTGGAGCGCCAGGGCCTCCTGCGCGACGCGCTGCGCGGCCTCGGCGGTGCGGCCCTGGGCGCGGTAGCCGCCCAGCGCGGTCGAGGTCTGCGGCGTCAGGCCGACGTGGCCCATCACCGGGATGCCGGCGCCGACGATGGCTCGCGCACGCGCGACCGACACCGCGCCGCCGCCCTCGAGCTTCACGGCGTCGCAGCCCGCCTCCTTGACGAAGCGGAACGCCGTCGTGACGGCTTGCTCGTCGGAGACCTCGTAGGACCCGAACGGCAGGTCGCCGATCAGGAACGGCGTGGTGAGGCCGCGGCGCACGGCCTTGGCCAGCACCAGGAGCTCGTCGAGCTCGACGGCCACCGTCGACGGGTAGCCGAGGACCGTCATGGCGCCGCTGTCGCCGACGAGGACGAGGTCGACGTTGGCCTGGTCGACCGCGAGCGCGCTCGGGTAGTCGTAGGCCGTGACCATCACCAGCGGCTCGCCCTGCTTCTTCTTCTCGGCCATCCGCGGGAGCGTCATCGGCAGGCGCGAGGCGTCGGCCGGGACGGTGATGTTGCGCATCGTGGACATGCTGTTTGTTCAGACCTCCTGTGAACCGATCGGTTGACGCCCTCTACGTGAGGAGGGTCGCCACCGCCGCATCCACGTCGATGATGGAGTTGGTGCCCTGCTCGACGTGGACGACCTTGGGCTCGTAGCGCTCCAGGTCGGCCTCGTCGTACTGCGCGTAGGAGATGACGATGATGGTGTCGCCGCGGTGCACGAGGCGCGCGGCGGCGCCGTTGACCTTCATCGCGCCCGAGCCCGGCTCGCCCGCGATGGTGTAGGTCTCGAAGCGGGCGCCGTTGTCGACGTCCACGACGTGGACCTGCTCGTGCTCGCGGATGTCGGCGGCCGCGAGCAGCACGGGGTCGATCGTGATCGACCCGACGTAGTGCAGGTCGGAGTCGGTGACCGTGGCCCGGTGGATCTTGGACTTCAGCATGACGCGCTGCATGTGCGGGTCAGTGCCTCCCGTTGGGGGTGAGGATCGTGTTGTCGATGAGTCGCACCTGCCCCACGCGGGCGGCGACCGCCAGGAGGGTCTCCTGGTCGACCGTCGCCACGGGGCGCAGGTCTTCGGGATCGACGAGCGCGAGGTACTCGGGCTCGACGTCGAAGTCGTCCATCGCCGCGCGGGCGGCGGCGGTGAGGGTCGCGCCGTCGCGCGTGCCGGCGGCCAGGGCCTGCTCGGCCGCGCGCAGCGCGCGGGAGAGCGCGAGCGCGCGCCGACGGTCGTCGCCGGCGAGGCGGACGTTGCGGCTGGAGCGCGCCAGGCCGTCCTCCTCGCGGACCGTGGGGGCGACCTCGATCCGCGTCGGCAGGTCGAGGTCGGCGGCGAGCCGGCGGATGACGAGCGCCTGCTGGGCGTCCTTCTGCCCGAAGAACGCGACGTCGGGCTGGACCATGTTGAGGAGCTTGGTGACGACCGTCGTCACGCCGTGGAAATGGGCGGCGCCGCGGTGCGCGCCCTCCAGCGCCTGGGTGAGCGGTCCGGCGATGCGGACCTCGGTGGCGAAGCCGGGTGGGTAGACCTCGCCGACCGCCGGGGCGAAGAGGACGTCGGCGCCCGCGTCGGCCGCGAGCGCGGCGTCGCGGTCTTCGTCGCGCGGGTAGGCGTCCAGGTCGGAGGCCTCGTCGAACTGCGTGGGGTTGACGAAGAGCGACACGACCACCTCGTCGGCCTGCCCGCGCGCGGCCGCGACCAGGCTGAGGTGGCCCTCGTGCAGGAAGCCCATCGTCGGGACGAGCGCGATCGTGCGCCCGGCGGCGCGGGCCGGACGCAGCGCGGCGCGCACCTCGGCCACGGTCCGGACGGTCCTCATGCAGCGACCTCGGCGGGCACGGGTGCCGGCGCCGGCGCGCCGGTGGCCGCGAGCGCGCGGGTGGCGCTCGTGAGCGCGTCGAAGAGCTCGAGGAGGTCGGGCGTGCGCTGGGCCACGGCGGCGCGCTGCCGGGCGACGGTGTCCTCGTCGCCGCGGGCGATCGGGCCGGTGAGCGCGGCCTGGGGACCGTGAGCGAGCCAGTTGTCGACGGTCGCGTGGACCAGCGGCGCGAGCGCGGCGCGGTCGACGGGGCCGAGGCGCTCCGCCGCCCACTCCAGGGTGATCAGGAAGTTGGAGGCCATCGAGGCGGCCGCGTGGTAGGCGGCGCGGTCGCCGTCGGCGACGGCGAAGGGGCGCATCCGCAGGGCCGTCGCCAGGTCGCGTGCGGCGGCGCGGGCGCGCTCGGTCGTCCCTGCGACGGCGGCTGCGGCGCCGGCGAAGTCGGCGCCCGCGGCCGTGACGGTCATCAGCGGGTGCAGCGAGAACGCGTCGGCATGCGGGGCCAGCGGGGCGAGCGTCGTGGCGCCGGAGCAGTGCCCGACCAGACGGCCGCGCGTGATGCAGGCGGCGGCGCCGGCGATCTCGGCGTCGGGGACGCAGAGCAGGACGACGTCCACGCCGGCGCCCGTGGCGCCGCGACCGAGCGGCCCGTCGACGGGCACGCCGGCGGCGCGCAGCGCTGCGCTGAGCGCCGTGCCGAGGCGGCCGTTACCCACAACCGCGCAGCGGGGGAGGACAAGAGTCATGTCAGGTGCCGGTCCAGCTCCCCTCCACGGGGATGCCGGTCGCGAAACTCGGTGACGCAATGGTACCCCGGAATTAGCGGGATGGCACGGCCGCGGACACCTTCGCCGGTCTAGTCTCACAGGCGTGTCGTCCCCGGACGAGCGACGCGAGGGCCTGAAGGCGCTCTTCCACGAGGCTCGTGGTTGCGTGCGCTGCCCGCAGCTCGCCCAGACGCGCCACACCGTGGTGTTCGGCGCCGGACACGCGAACGCCGACCTGATGTTCGTCGGCGAGGCGCCGGGGCGCAACGAGGACGAGCAGGGGCTGCCGTTCGTGGGGCAGGCCGGCCGGCTGCTCGACACGCTCCTGGGCGAGATCGGGCTGTCGCGCGACGCGGTGTTCGTCACGAACGTGCTGCGCTGCCGGCCGCCGGGCAATCGCGACCCGCATCCGGTGGAGATCGAGCGCTGCCAGGACTACCTGTTCCGGACGATCGACCTGGTGGCGCCCACCGTCATCTGCACGCTGGGCAACTTCGCGACGAAGCTGCTGCGCCACGACACCACGGGGATCATGCGCCTGCACGGTCAGGCCGAGGTGCGCACCGTGGGGCCCCGCGCGGTGCGGCTGTTCCCGGTCTTCCATCCGGCCGCGGCGCTCTACACGCCCTCCAACGTCGAGGTGCTGCGCCAGGACTTCCAGCGGCTGCCCGCGCTGCTGGCGCTGGGGCCGCCCGAGCAGCCGGTCGCGGTCGCGGCGGACGAGTCCCTGGTGGAGCCGGCGCCGGCCGACGACGCAGAGGCGCCGGAGGCGTCCGAGGAGCCGCAGCCCGTGCAGCTCGGCCTGTTCTAGTAGTGGGCCACGCCCACTAGCGAGCGTCGTCGAACAGCGTGCGCGTGTCGGGGCCCTGGTGGGTCTCGGCCAGCGCGGTGATCGCGTCGACGGTCCGGCGGAACTCGTCGATCGCGGGCTGGGCGGGACCGCCGAGGCGCTCGCGCTCGCGCTCGAAGGCGCTGGCCAGCTCGCGGTAGTAGACGCGGGTCGCGAGGCCCCGGCTCTGGCCGAAGCGCGACCACAGGTCGTCGCCGTGGGTGCGGTAGTCCAGGAGGATCGAGCGGGCGTTGTGGAGCTTGTCGGCGAGGCTGACGCGCAGCGCGGCAGGCGACTTGTCCGGGAAGCCGTCGAGGTAGGCGCGCTTGCGGGCGTACCAGCCGGCGCCGCCGGAGCCGCGGTCGGCCTCGTCCACGGTGTCGGTGTTGGCGAGGACGATGCCGGCGACGGTGGGCCCGAAGGCCGCCTCGATCGCGGTCAGCGCGGGTCGGCCGCCGCCGTCCTCGACGACGTCGTGCAGCAGCGCGCCGATCGCCTCGTCCTCGTCGCCCTGCATCTCGAGGACCAGCGACGCGGCGGCCAGCAGGTGGGCGGCGTAGGGGACCGTCGTGCCCTTGCGCAGCTGCCGCGCGTGGTGGCGGGTGGCGTAGTGCAGGGCCGCGTCGAAGCGCGAGGTCAGCAGCGGCGTGTCGGTGAACGACTCGGGCACGGTGGGCGGGAGGATCGCAGCCGCGCGGTCAGCGACGGGCGCGCGGGCGGGCGCCGACGCGGGCCAGCAGCGTGTCCCAGGCCTCGGCGCGGGCGACCGCGCCGGGCTGGTCCTCGCCGCGCAGCCCGACGCCCGCGGGCAGCGGGACCTCGGCGGCGGTGGAGACGTCGATCGTGTCCGGCGTGGCCGGGATCGCCGCGAGGCGCTCGCGGGCGGTGGCGAGCGGATCGCCCCTGCCGCCGGTGACGACGAGGACGACCACGCCGCGCGAGGCCAGCAGCGCGGCGGCGAGCGGGATGCCGGCGGCGATGTGCTCGGCCGCCCCGGCCTCCTCCTGCGCCGCCGCCTCCTTCTCGGCGTCGAGGGACGACTCAACCGCGATAGTCGCGGTTGAGTCGTCCCTCGACGCCCGTGGTGGGGCCGGCCGCGGCCGGGCGGTGGCGTCGATCAGCACGGCCGAACCCACCGGGGCGGCCGGCAGGTGCAGCGTGCCGGCGACGTCGTCGCGCCAGCGGCGCACGCGGACGCCCTCGTCCAGCAGGCGGCGCGTGACGGTGCGCGACGCCGCGCTGCCGTCGGGCGCCTCGACGCGCACGTCGATGTCGACGGCGCGCAGCGAGCGCAGCGCCGCGGCCGGCCCGGCGGTCGGCTTCGCCGGGACCCAGGCGGTCGACAGGCCTTCCGGCCGGGGTGCCGCGGCGCGCCAGACGAAGCCGTCGTCGTCGCGGAAGCGCCCGCGCCAGACCAGCGCCGTGTTCGGCGCGGCGCCCCCGACGTCGAGCAGCAGCGGGTCGTCGAGCAGCCCGGGGGCGGCTCCGCGGATCTCCAGCATCCCGACACAGCATGCCCGGCCGGGGCGCGATCAGCGGTGCGGGCGAGCTCCTCGGTGGAGCCGGCGAACCAGAACCGGGTCATGCACGGATGGCTATCCGTGCCGCGCCTGCCGCAATGCGCGGAGCTGAGCGCGCTCGCGCCCGGCGGCGCGGCCCAGCAGCGCCCGCGCCGTGGCGCGCGTCGCGAAGGTGAGCGCCTGGGCGGCGTCGTCCAGCATGAGCGCGCGGGTGCCGCGGTTGCGGCCGATGACCTCGCGGCGGCGCTGGGCCAGCAGGGGGAGCGGTTCGCCGCCGTAGGCCGGGCCGGTGCTGTGCCCGCCGCGGTGCTCCAGCGTCAGGTCGGGATGCAGGATCGTCGGGACGTGGGCGTCGCGGGCGCGCAGGCACAGGTCCAGGTCCTCGTAGAACAGGAACTGGCGCGGGTCGAACGGGCCGAGGCGGCGCAGCGTGTCGGTGCGCGCGGCCAGCGCGGCCGCGATCGCCCAGCCGACCTCGCGGTCGCCCTCGGCACGCCAGGGGTCGGCGCGGAGCCGCAGCGGGCGTGGCAGCGCCGCGGGGTGGACGAGCGCGGGCAGGATCGCCGACGGTCGCCCGGGCTCGGGGTGCGCGCTGCGCTGCACCGTGCCGTCGGGGTTCAGCAGCCGCGGCGCGTGCAGGGCGTCCTCGCGCCGCGCGTGGCGGACGAGGCGGTCGAGCACCGCGGGGTCGGGCACGACGACGTCGGGGTTGAGCAGCAGCGTCACCGACGTGTCGACGCGCTCGACCCCCAGGTTGTTGGCCGCCCCGAAGCCGACGTCGCCGGCCTCGATGACCTCGGCGCCCCAGTCGCGGGCCAGTTGCGGGCCGTCGTCGGAGGAGCCGGCGTCGACCACCACCACGTGGACGTCGGCGCGCCCGAGCGACGCGAGCAGCCGCCGCAGATCCGCGGCGGAGTCGTGCAGGACGCAGACGATGGCGAACCTCCTCACGAGGCGGCATCCTCCAGCACGGCGCGCAGCTCGGTGGCCGCAACGGCCCAGGAGCGGGGCGGCGGAAGCTCCGCGACGAGGCGGGCGCGCTCTGCGGGAAGGCGGCGCAGCGCGGCGGCCAGGGCGTCCGCGTCGCCCGGTGCGACGCGCAGCGTGCCGGGCAGCTGCAGGGTCGGGAGGTCGCTGACGATCGACGGCGTGCCGTGGGCGGCGGCCTCGCGGGGCGGCAGGCCGTAGCCCTCCAGGCGCGAGGGCAGCACCACGGCCAGCGCGCCCGCGTAGAGCGCGTGAAGCTCGTCGTCGGTGACGTGGCCGAGGTGCGTCGCGCCCGGCACGGCCTCGCGCCCCTCGCCGGCGATCACGAGCTCGACGCCGTCCAGCCCGGCGCGCGGCCACGCCGCGGCCAGGACGTCGAGGCCCTTCCGGGGCTCGAGCGCGCCGACGAACAAGATGTAGGGGGTGGTCCGGGGCGCGCCGCTGGGCGCGGTGCCGGCGGCGTCGGTCCCCGGCTCGACGACCCGCGCGTCGACCCCCCAGCGGACGGCCAGATCCGCGGCGACCGCGGGTGCGTCGCAGATCACGGCCGCCGCCCGCCGGGCCAGGGAGGCCGGGCGCGCCACGCGGTGCCAGACGCGCTCGTAGCGCGTGAAGTCGCCCGGGCGCTCCTCCCAGGAGAGGTCGTGCACGGTCAGCGCGAACGGCGCGCCGACGGCGACCGGCGCCGGCGCCGGCAGCCACGTCACGTCCGGCCCGCCGAGCAGCGCGTCGACCCGCGGGCGCCCGAGCAGCGCGCCCGCGCCGTGCACGATCCGCGAGGGCGCAGGCGTGCGGCGCAGCTCCACTCCCGCCACCGGCGCCACCGGATCGCGCCCGGGGACGAGCGCGCGCACCTCGACGCCGTCGAGCGCGGCAAGCGCCTCGAGCATCCGGCGCGTATAGCGCGCTACGCCCCGGCGAGCCGCCAGCGCGCGCGCGTCGACCCCCACGAGCATGGCGGCGCAATCTACCCGCGCGGCGGCAGTGGCACGAAGCTGGACGTCCGCCCCACGTGCGCGACATGACGCTGACCGACTGCGGACACCTCCCGATCTGGGACGACCCCGAAGCGGTCTCGCACGCGTTGCCGGAGGGGAGTGCCATCTCCGCCGGAGTGCGTTGACGCCTCTTTGACATCTGGATGGTTGATCCGCCATTCCCGCGGCCGGTCGATGTCGGATCAACCATCTAGACTCGCCCCCGCATGAAGCCGTCGGAACCACGCGTTGCGCTCGTCCACGATTTCCTGCTCGACCTCCGCGGTGCCGAGCGGGTCTTCCTGGTGTTGTGCGAGATGTATCCCGACGCGGACATCTTCACGGCGGTCTACGACCCGGTCGGGACCGAGAAGCGCTTCGCGCACCGCAATGTCCACACGTCCTTCCTCCAGCGGCTGCGGCCCAACGCCACGTCGTTCCGGCGCCTGCTGCCGCTGTACCCGTACGCCATGGAGGCGCTGGACCTCTCCGCCTACGACCTGGTGCTGTCGAGCTCGTCGGCCTGGGCGCACGGCGTGCTGCCCTCCGAGGACGCGGTGCACGTCTGCTACTGCCACAACCCGTTCCGCTACGCCTGGAACGCGCGCGAGGCGACGCTGCGCGCCCACGGCCCCGTCGTGCGCGCCGGGCTCGGCGCCGTCCTGCAGCGCTGGCGCCAGTGGGACTGGATCGCCGCACAGCGGGTCGACCGCTACGTCGCGAACTCCGAGACGACGCGCCGGCGCATCGCGCGGTACTTCACGCGCGACGCCGAGGTCGTCTACCCGCCGGTGGAGATCGAGCGATTCACGCCCGCGGCCGTCGGCGATCACTACGTCGTCCTGTCGGAGCTGATGCCGCACAAGCGCATCGAGCTCGCCGTCCAGGCCTTCACGGACCTGCGCCGCCCGCTGGTCGTCATCGGCGACGGCCCCGACGCGCGCCGCCTGCACCGCATGGCCGGACCGACCGTGCGCTTCACCGGCCGCGTCAGCGACGCCGAGGTCGCGCGGCAGCTGGCGACCTCGCGTGCGATGGTCGTCACCGCGACCGAGGAGTTCGGGATCGCCGCCGTCGAGGCGCAGGCGGCCGGGCGGCCCGTCGTCGCGCTGGCCGAGGGCGGCGTGACCGAGTCGATCCTCGAGGGGCGCACCGGCGTGTTCTACGAAGAGGCGACGCCCGAGGCGCTGGCCGAGGCCGTCCGCGCGTTCGACCCACTGTCGGTCGACCCCGCCGACTGCGTCGCCAACGCGCAGCGCTTCAGCCGTGCGGCGTTCGAGGCGGAGATCCGCGCGAACGTCGCCGCGGCGGTGGCCGCCGGTCCGAGCCCGCGCGGGGATCGGCGCCGCCCGGCGCGCGGCCTGGCGCTCGCCGGCCGCCGCGCGGCGTGAAGGTCGCCGTCGTCGTCCCCAACCGGGACGGGCGCCGCTGGCTGCCCGGCCTGCTGGAGTCGCTGCGGGCGCAGACGCGCGCGGCTGATCGCGTGGTGATCGTCGACGACGGCTCGCGCGACGACTCGGTGGCGTGGCTGCGCGGCGAGGGCGTGGAGGTGGTGGTGCGTCCGGATTCCGGCGGGTTCGCGGCGGCCGTGAACGCGGGCCTGGAGGCGGTGGCCGAGTGCGAGGCCGTGGCGCTGGTCAACACCGACGTCGCGCTGGCGCCCGACTGGCTGAGCCGGACGGTCGCGGTGTTGGAAGCCGTACCGACAGCGGGCTCGGTGGCCACCAAGATGGTGGCCATGGACGATCCCGCGACCATCGACGACGCCGGCGACGCGCTGCGCCGCGACGGCGTGTGCGAGCAGCGCGGGCGCGGACGGCGCGACGCCGCCGGGCGGTTCGACGTCCCCGGCGAGGTCTGGGGCGCGTGCGCGGGCGCGGCGCTGTACCGGCGTCGCGCGCTCGATGCGGTCGGCGGCTTCGACGCGTCCTACGGCATGTACCTGGAGGACGTCGACGTGGCGCTGCGGCTGCGGCTCGCGGGCTGGACGTGCCGCTACGAGCCGGCGGTCGCGCGCCACGCGGGCGCGGGCTCCGGCGCGGCGGTCGGCTTCTGGGTCGCGCGCAACACGCTCGTGCTGGTGGCTCGCTGGTTCCCGTGGCGCTGGGCGCCGTACGTGGCCTACCGGCAGGCGTCGTGGCTGGTCGACGCGGCACGGCGCGGGGCGCTGCGGGAGCACCTGCGCGGGCTGGCGGCGGCGCTGCCGCTGCTGCCCGGCGCGGTGCGGGGTCGCGCGCGCCGCCGGGACCTGCGAGGGGCGATGGAGCGCGCGGTGCCCGCGCGGCCGTGGCGGGGCGCGCGGGCCGGCGGGCATCCGGAGGCGCCGGAGTGAGGCTGGCGATGCCGGGCCGCGACCGCGTCCGCGAGCCACTCCCCGGGTTCTTCCGGGCGACGGTCGACGTGTCGGCGACGCGGCTGGTCGTGCTGGCGCTGCTGGCTGCGGCGTTCGCGGCGCTGGACCTGCGCGCGGGGATCGGCCCGCACGACGAGGGCCTCATGCTGCAGTGGGGCCGGCGGATCGCCTCGGGCGAGTGGCCCTATCGCGACTTCTGGTGCAACTACCTGCCGGGCCAGCCGTTGTTGCAGGCCTTGATCGGCGACACGCTGTGGGGCTGGCGGGCGGTGCGGGCGCTGACGGCCGGGATCGCCGCGGTGCTGGCCTACCTGCTGGTGCGGCGCGAGATCACCGACGACCGCTGGGCGCTGGCCGCCTGGGCGGGCGTGGCGGCGGCGATGGCGTGGCCGCTGACGGCGGGCCCGAACGCGTCGGCCGTCACGCTGGCGCTCGGCGCGCTGCTGGCGGCCCGGCGCCACGGCGGCTGGGCGGGCGTGCTGGCCGGCCTGACGTTCCTGTTCCGGCCGGAGGTCGGCATCGCCGCGGCGATCGGGGCGTGGGTGCTCGGCGGCCGGCGGTCGCTCACCCCGCTGGTCGTGGCGGGCGGGGTCGCGTTCGCCGGGCTGCTGCCGTTCCTGGTGGTGTCGCCCGCAGACGTGCTCTCGCAGACGTTCGGCTTCGCGGGACAGCAGCACCTGCAGCGGCTGCCATTCCCGCTGGCCCCGCACACCACCGACCCCAACAAGGTGCTGGAGCGGCTGTTCCCGGCGATCCTCGTCGCCTCCACGCTGCTGTGGGCGGCCGCCGCGTTGCCGCGCCGGCGGGGCGGCGCGCTGCTGGCGCTCATCGTGGTCGGGCTGGCCTACCTGCTGGCGCGCACCGACGAGTTCCACCTCGTGCCCCTGGCCGCGGTGCTGGCGGTCGCGCTGGCGGTGGCAGGGGCGCGGGAGCCGCGCCGCGGGCTGCGGATAGCGCTGGCCGCGGCGCTCGCGCTCATCGTCGTGCACGGGCTCGATCGCCAGCTCGGCAAGGTGCAGGAGGCCGGCGACATGGCCGCGGTCGACCTGCCCGCCGTCCAGAACGTGCGGACCACGCCCAAGGACGGCGAGGCGCTCAAGGAGCTGGCGGCGGCCGTCGACCGGCGGACCAAGGACGGCGATCCGATCCTGTCGGCGCCGCCGCGCTACGACCGCGTGCGGGTGGGCGACACGTTGTTGTACACCCTGCTCGACCGGTCCAACCCCACGCGTTACGACGTCGTGCAGCCGGGGGTCGTGACCACCGCGAAGGTCCAGCGGGAGATGCGCGCCGATCTCGCCCGCTCGCGGGCGCGGCTGGTCATCCGCTGGGAGGCACCCGTCGCGCGGGCGACCGAGGACAACGGCTCCGGACGCTCGTCGGGCGTGACGCTGCTCGACGACTACATCCGCGCGCACTACGCCCGCGTCGGACGCTACGGCGACTACCTGCTGCTGGAGCGCCGGTAGGTCGAGCCGGCCGACGGCCGCACGGCGCGTGGGAGATCCCGTTCGAGGAGCTCGTCGCCACCCTCACGCGCCTGTGGGCCAACGCGCTGCAGCTCGAGGTGCGGCCGGCGCGTGCGGCGAAGAAGCCGCGCGCGCGGCGGCGCGCGGCGGCCAAGGCGTAGGCGTCGGGGGTCGGGCGTCGCTGGCGCTCAGCTCGGGCGCCGTCGTGCCACGACGCGTGGTCCGGGGGCACTGACGAGAGCGAGCGCCGGGGAGGCGCCGCCGCCCCGGGGCGTCCGCCGGCGCCGGGGGGCGGGAGGTCCGTCGAGGGTCCGGGTCGATTCATGATGAATAGTTCCCCACGAGGCGACCCGGACCTCGAAGAGTGGCGATCCACGCCCGAACGATCCCCTCACGGCGCCGACGGAAGACCGACCGCGCCGGCACCCGCTCGAACCTCCCTCGTCACTGCCCCACAAGGCGCCAGCGGCACCCGAGCGCCACGAGCTGAGCGCCACCGGCGCCCGCGCCGGCCACTCCAGGGTCCGTGTCGGCTGGCCCCGGATATATCCGGGGGCAGAACGACACGGATCATCATTTACGCCCGAACGATCCCGCGCGGCGAAGGGCCCCGGGCCTGCGGGTCGCCTAGAGGTCGCGCGTGCGGAAGGCCCAGGCGGCGGCCGCGAGGGTCAGGAGGAGGTAGAGCACGACCCACGGGATCAGCAGGGGGCCGGCGTCGTGGGAGCCGCCGAGGGGGCCGAGCTGGACGATCGCGCCGGCGACGCCTGGGACGTCCTGCACGAGCAGGCGCAGCGCGTCGCGGTACAGCGCCTCGAACGGCAGGACCCACGAGGCGGTCGACGCGATGCTCTGCAGCGTGGGCGAGGGGATCGCGTCGCCGATCGCGCCGAGCAGGCCCGCGAGCAGGCCCATGCCGTAGGCCATCAACATGAGGATGCCGTTGGCGGTCGCCGACAGGAAGACGGAGCCGAGCAGCGAGAGCGCGGCGACGAGCACCGCCGCGCCGGCCAGCCGGAAGCCCGAGGCGAAGGGATGGGCGGGCCAGAAGTCGCCGATCCACCCGGTGACCAGCACGGCGCCGAAGTAGACGACCAGCACGTACGCGGCGCTGACCGTCGCGGCGGCCAGGAAGCGGCCGACGAGGTACTGCGTGCGGGTCAGCGGCCGCACGACGAGCGGCTGCAGCAGGCCGCGCTCGGCGTCGCCGCGCACCGCGCCGGCGGTCAGGAACGTGGCGAGCACGATGCCGAGGAACAGGCCGCCGAACATCGCCAGGCCGACGATCGTCGCGCCGGCCAGCGACCGCGCGTCGAGGCCCTGCGTGTTGTCCTGGAAGCCGCTGAGGTCCTGGAACAGCTCGTCGCAGCCCCACGCGTAGAGGCCGCCGAACAGCGCGGTGAGGACCACGACGACCAGCAGCACGCGGCGTCGCAGCGCCTCCTGCAGGGCGTGGCGGGCCACGATCCAGACCCCGCTCATCGAAGCGACCCCTGCCGCGCGATCCAGCCCCTGGGCGAGCTGGCGCACGGAACCTCCCCCTCTGGGCGAGCGTTCCGCCTCATCGGGCGTCCGCCACGGTGCTGAGGTACACGTCCTCGAGCGTGGAGCGGGCCACGCGGACGCCGTAGATCTCCTCGCCGTCGGCGACGAGGTCGGCGACGATCCGCGGCACGTCCTCGCGCGTCGCGCCGGGGAAGCTGCGGACGCCGTCGGCCAGCTCGACCTCCACGCCGCTGCCGCCCTCCAGCTCGGTGGGCGTCCCCGCGGCGACGACCAGGCCGCGGTCGATGATCACCACGCGGTCGCACACCTGCTCGACCTCGCTGAGCAGGTGCGTGTTGAGCAGGACCGCGACGCCGCGGCGGCGCAGCTCCTCCAGCAGGTCGCGCACGGTGCGCCGGCCGCCGGGGTCCAGGGCGCTGGTCGGCTCGTCGAGCAGCAGCAGCCGCGGGCTGCCGATCATCGCCTGGGCCAGCCCGAGCCGCTGCTGCATGCCCTTGGACATCGCCTCGACGCGCGTGCCGGCGTCGCCCTCCAGGCGCACGAGCTCCAGCAGCTCGGCCCGCTCGGCGGGGCCACCGGGCGAGCGCGTCAGCTGCTGGTGCAGGAGCAGCACCTCGTCGGCCGTGCACCAGCCGGGGAAGCGGAACAGCTCGGCGAGGTAGCCGAAGGGCTCGGCGACCTCGACCGTGCCCTCCGACGGATGCACCAGCCCGCAGGCGATCTTCGTCAGGGTCGATTTCCCGGCGCCGTTGGGACCGAGCAATCCGACCAGCTCACCGTCGCCGACCTCCAGATCCACGCCCCGCAGCGCGTCGTGACGGCCGTAGCGCTTGCGCAGGCCGGCGAGTGCGAGGGCACTCACGCCGTCAGGACGAGCGGTGCGCCGTCGGTGATGACGAGCGTGTGCTCGGCGTGGGCCGACAGCGAGCCGTCGCTGGTGCGCACGACCCATTCGCCGTCCTCGACGACCTCGCCGTCGCCGGCGGCGATGATCGGCTCGATCGTGATCACCAGCCCCTCGGTGAGCGTCGGCGACGGGCCGGGCAGGGCGACGTTGAAGACCGTCGGCTCCTCGTGGATCTTGCGGCCGATGCCGTGCCCGCTCAGCGCGCCGCACACGGCGAAGCCGCGCTTCTCGACCTCGCCCTGGACGGCGACGCCGATGTCGTTGACGGTGGCGCCGGCCGTTGCGGCGGCCATGCCGCGCTTGAGGCCGGACTCGGCGGCGCCGATCAGCTTCAGCGCGCTGGGCTTGGCCTTGCCGACCGCGACGGTGCGGCAGGCGTCGGCGTAGAAGCCGTTGAGCTCGGCGGTGACGTCGAGCTTGACCAGCTCGCCGTCGCGCAGCCGGCGCGGTCCGGGGATGCCGTGGACGGCCTCGTCGCCGACCGAGATGCAGATCGTCCCGGGGAAGTCGTAGTCCAGGCGCGGACCGGACCGCGCGCCGTGGCTCGCGAAGATGCGAGCGGCCTCGGCGTCCAGCTCCGCGGTCGTGATGCCGGCGCGCACCAGCTTGCGCAGCTCGCGGATCGTCTGAGCGACGACCCGGCCGGCGGCGCGCAGGCCGGCGAGCTCTTCGGGGGTATCGGCGGACACCGCCACAAGGCTACGTCACGGCCCGGGGATGCCCGCAGACGTGCTTGGATGACGGCCGTGAGCACCGACCTCAACGCCGCGGCCGCCGCCGAGTCCGAGCTGTGGGATCTCGAGACGCTCGCCGGCGCCCGGCGCCTGGGCGACTGGATGTTCGAGCAGTTCGCGCCGCTGGCCCGCGGCCGCGTGGTCGAGGTCGGCGCCGGCATCGGCACGTTCTCGGAGCGCATGCTCGCCGCCGGGACGGTCGACGACGCGCTGCTGATCGAGCCCGAGGAGCCGTGCGTCGCGCGCCTGGAGCAGCGCTTCGGACCCGATCCGCGGGTGAGCGTGTCGCGCGACCTGATCCCCGGCTCGCCGGCCCTGGACGCCTGGGCCGGCACCGTCGACTTCCTGCTGTGCCAGAACGTGCTCGAGCACATCGCCGACGAGCGGGGCGCCGTCGCCGCGATGGCGCAGGCGCTGGCGCCGGGCGGCGCGCTGGGCCTACTGGTGCCCGCGCACCCGCGCCTGTACGGCAACCTCGACCGCCGCTTCGGCCACGAGCGCCGCTACTCCCGTGACCACCTGCGGTCGGTCGTCGAGGGCGCGGGGCTGGAGGTGGAGCAGCTGTACTCGTTCAACAGCCTCGGCGTGCTCGGCTGGCTCGTCAACCGCCACCGCCGCGAGCCGAGCATCGACGCACGGTCGCTCAAGGCCTATGAGTTGCTCCTGCCGCCGTTCCGCGCGCTGGAGCGCCGCCGCACGCCGCCGTTCGGCCTGAGCCTGATCGTCCACGCCCGGCGGCCACGGGGCGCGGGCCGGTGATCGCGCTGCGCGCCGCCCTCGTCGCCGCCGGCATCGCGCTGGCGCTCGTCGGCGTGCGCCGCCACGAGGGCCACGACGCGTGCGACGGCGCGCGCCACGCGGCGTTCGCCATCGTCGCGAAGAAGTCTCCGGCGACCGACGCGCCCGCGGTCGCCCGGCGGATCGCCGGCGACTGCCGCGACGCCGGCGTGCTGGCCGAGGGCGCGGTCGCGCTGCTGCGCGTCGACCAGGTCGGTGCGGCGAGCGCGCTGGCGACCACCGCCGTGCGCCGCGAGCCCGACGGGCGCAACGGCTGGCTCGCGCTGTCGCTCGTGCGCCGCAAGGCCGGCGACGCGGCCGGCGCCCAGCGGGCGCTAGACCGCGCGCACCAGCTCGACCCGGTCGGGGTCCGCCGGAGCTGAGGGCGTCGCCCGCGGCGGCTTGGGCCGCGGGTCCTTGAACCGCAGCAGCGGGCGCTCGACGAGGTAGTAGCTGGCCGCCGCGAAGGCGGTGGCCACGGCGAAGACGACGAAGGTGTAGATGACGAAGCTGCCGTGCGTGGTCCAGTCCTGCACGTGGATGAACTGCGCGGTCAGCGGGTGGTGCCACAGGAAGATCCCGTAGGAGACGAGCCCGAGCCACGCGACGGGCTTGAGCGTCAGCAGGCGGTGCGGCAGCGCGCCCGGCGAGAGCACGGCGATCGTGGCGGGGGCGGCGATCGCGACCGCGATCAGCCCGTACAGCAGGTGCTCCCAGAACCAGTCGCCCTTGGAGTAGAACTGCGGCGCGACGGTCGGCAGGCCGATGTGGCTGACGACCGCGGTCAGCACGAGCGCGACGGCCCATGGCAGCAGCGGGCGGCGGTCGATGAGCGCCAGCGGGGCCGGGCGCCGCGTCGCGCCGTGCCAGCGCGCGCTGACGACGGCCATCGCCATCCCGAAGGCGAACCACAGGAACGACCCGGCGACGGTCCAGGAGATCGTGTCGGGCGACGGATCGCCGTAGGCCCAGGTCCGCAGCGCGAACGAGGCCGCGCCCAGCGCGGCGAGGCACAGCAGCTCCACGCGCACCTGCAGGCCCGCGTCGCGGCCGCTCAGGAACCGCGCGGCGGCCAGGGCGTAGAGCGGCAGGACGAGGTAGAACTGCATCTCGACGCAGAGGCTCCAGACGGTCGTGATGCCGCCCTGGATCCACTCGATCCGCAGGTCCTGCAGGAAGAAGTAGTAGACGGGCGCGTGGCCGAAGACGTCGCCGCCGAGGCCCGGCCAGATCGCCAGCACGGTCAGCGCCAGCCAGTAGGCCGGGACGATGCGCAGCAGGCGCCGGCGGCCGTAGCGAAGGACGCCGGGACCGGGGCGGCCGTCCATCCGCGCGGCCACGAACGGGCGGTAGAGCAGGAAGCCCGAGATGATGAAGAACAGGGCGACGCCGAGGTCGAAGCGCGAGAGGACCTGGCCGAGCTGGCCGTGGCCGTTGACGCCCGCCAGGAACGACGTGTGGCCGACGAGCACCATGATCGCCGCGAGCGCGCGGAGGCCGTCGACGGCCGGGAAGCGCGGGTTGCCGGGCGGCGGGCGAAGGGCGTCCGGGACGTCGGCGGCGGTCGCCGTGCCCGGGGTCTCGGGACCGTGCATCGGCGGTCGAGTCTACGCTTGCGGCGATGGGGTCCACACTGCGCCGCGCGCTGCCCGCCGTCGCGCTGCTGGCGCTGGCGGTGCGCATCACCTACGTCCTGCTCAACCACGGCCTCCCGGTCGGGGGCGACGCGCTGTCGTTCCACCTGGAGGGCGGGTTCCTCGCCGACGGCGAGGGGTTCCGGCGCGCCTACGAGGACGTGCCGACGGCCGAGTACCCGCCGCTGCACATCGTCTTCGTCGCGTTCGCCGACCTGCTGGGGCTGCACGGCACGCAGGGCCAGAAGCTCTTCTTCGCCTGCGTCGGGACGGTGACGGTCGTGCTGATCGCGCTGCTGGCGCGGGCGGTCACGCGGTCCGACCGCGCCGGCGTGATCGCGGGCGTGATGGCCGCGCTGTACCCGATGCTGTGGCTGCCCGACGGCGCGCTGATGGCCGAGACGACCTACGGCGTGTTCGTCACCGCGACGCTCCTGGCGGCGGTGGGGATGGTCCGGCGACCGACGGTGGCTCGGGCGGCGGCGCTCGGGGTGCTCGGGGCGCTGGCCGCGCTGACCCGGGGCGAGGCGCTCGGGCTGCTCGCGCTGCTGGCGGTGGTGCTCGCGTGGCGCGCTCCGGGACCGTGGCAGTCGCGCGCGGCGCTGGTGGGCGTGTCGGCGCTCGCGTGCCTCGTCGTGCTCGCGCCGTGGACGATCCGCAACCTGTCGACGTTCGCCAGGCCCGTGCCGATCTCCAGCAACGCCAACGAGATCTGGGTCGGCGCCAACTGCCACGACACCTACTACGGCGACCTCGTCGGCGCCTGGAAGTTCCAGTGCTACGGCACGGCGCCGCCCGGCGACGAGTCCGAGCGCGCCGCGGTGTACCGGCAGCGCGGGATCGACTACCTGAAGGACCACGCGGGCCGGCTGCCGGTCGTGGTGGCCGCGCGGCTGGGGCGCGTTCTCGACGTTTATCAGCCATGGGGGCAGGGCGCGTTCCTGGCCTCGGCCGAGGGTCGCCACCCGCGAGCGCAGCACCTCGGCCTGCTGGCCTACTGGCTGCTCGTGCCGTTCGCGATCGTCGGCGCGCTGCTGCTGGCGCGCCGGCGCGAGCGCGCGCTGGCCGTGCTCCTCGTCCCGATCGCGCTCGCCCTGCTCGTCGCCGCGGCGACCTACGGCTCGACGAGGTTCAGGTTCGTCGCCGAGCCGGCGCTGGTGGTGCTCGGCGCGGTCACCGTCGACGTGCTGCTGGGGGCGCTGCGGGCCAGGAGGAGGCCGGCGAGCGCGACGGCGACCAGCGACAGCGCCGGCATCTCCCAGTCCCAGTCGATGGAGGCGTGGAAGGCGTAGGCGATCAGCGCCGCGGCGGGCCCGGCGGCGAGGACCGGGTCGGTCTGGTGCACGCGACGCGCCGCGAGGGCGACGCCGGCGGCCAGGAGGGCGAGGAACGCCGCGCCGACGAGGCCCAGCTCGGCGAGGGTCTCGATCGGCAGGGAGTGCGCGTCGCGCGCCGGGCGCGCCTCCTTGCGCTCGCGCAGCCACTCGACGGCGAAGCCGCCGGCGCCGACGCCCTCCAGCGGATGGTCGGCGAAGGACTGCACGGCGACGCGCCAGTACTCGTAGCGGGGCGAGTCGGCGCTGGCCAGGCGGCTCGTGCTCGAGCCGAAGCGCGGGTCGACGGAGCTGGGCGTGTCGCTCCCCGCCGCGATCACCACGGGCACGACGAGCATCGCGGCCACCAGCGCGGCGGCGACCCAGCCGTGGCGCGGCGGCAGCGGCAGGCGCCCGAGGCGGGTGGTCCGGTTCTCCTCCACCGCGACGGCCCAGCGCTGCGTGGCGGCGGCGAGCGCCATCACGGCCACCAGCGCGACGAGGACGGCGGCGCCCTGCAGCTCGCGGTGGCCGCCATGCAGCGAGCGCACGGCGGGCGAGGCCGCGGCGGCCACGGCTCCGAGGACGCCGGCCTCGAGCGTGACCGCCACCGCGCGCAGCTGCGTGTAGGTCGGGGCGAGGGCGAGCAGGACGACGAGCCCCGCGGCCGCCGCGGCGAGGCTGCCGCGGGAGAACGTGAGGTAGAGGCCGACCGCCAGCGGCACCGCGACCGCGGGCGCCGCGCTGCGCATCCAGGCCGGCCGCGTCGCGTCCCCGGCGATCCGGGCGCAGAGCACGATGCCGATCGCGGCGAGAGCGCCCATCGCGTTCCAGTAGGTCAGCGGCTGGTCCAACCGTCCGCCGGCCGACACCGAGGACGGCACGTCGACGATGCCGGGCAGCAGCCGGCCCAGGAGGCCGTAGCCGACGACGACGAGGGTGCCGACGGCGAGGACGGGCTCGGCGAGGCGAGCGGTGGCGCGCTCGCGCAGCAGGAGCGTGACGGTGACCAGCCCGGCGAGGTACAGGACGTCGCGCTCGGTCGTCGACCAGGCGCCGTCGCTCAGCGGGGCCCAGCGGGCGCTCAGCGCCGTCCACGCCGTGAGCAGCGCCAGGCCGGCCAGCGCGAGGCGGGCGGGGCCCCGCGGCGGCACGGGGCGGGGCGCGACGAGCGCGGCGAGGGCCAGCAGCACGCCGGCGCCGATCAGCGCGACGTCGCGGGCGCCCTCGAAGTAGCCGCCGCTGGCGAACGCCAGCGCGGTGGGGGCCAGGAGGGCGAGGGCGGCGACGACGGCCGCCGGCGCGCTCGCCCGTGGGGGCGCGGCACCGGACGGCGCCGCGATGGGGGAGAGCGGGCGCATCGGCGCGCCAGCGTATCTTCCGCGCTCGCATGCGGAGCCGCCGCACGATCCCGCTCGCGCTCGTCGCGCTCTCCTACGCCCTGGCCGTCGTCCAGCGGCCGGGCGACGTCGTGGCCGACACGAAGGTCCATCTGTACCTCGCGCCGGGGCGGTTCCTGCGCGACGTGGTGTCGCTGTGGTCGGGCTCGCCGGACCTCGGCCACGTGTGGGCGAGCCAGTACGGCGGCTACGCGTGGCCGATGGCGCCGTGGTTCGCGCTGGGCGACGCGGCCAGCCTGCCGACGTGGCTCGTGCAGCGGCTGTGGCTGGGGACGATCCTCGCGGTGGCGGCCTGGGGCGTCGTGCGGCTCCTCGACGAGCTGCGCTCGCGCGAGCGGGGCGTGGCGCACCTGGCGGCCGGCGCCCTCTACGTTGTCAACCCCTACGTGACGGTCTACGCCGGCCGGGCGAGCGTCACGCTGCTGGCCTACGCCGCCCTGCCGTGGCTGCTGCTGGCGGTGCACCGGGGCCTGCGGGAGCCGCGCTCGTGGCGCTGGCCGGCGGTGTTCGCGCTGGTGCTGGCCACCGCGGGCGGCGGGGTCAACGCGGCCACGACGGCCTGGGTGCTCGTCGGTCCGGGCCTGCTACTCGTCTACGAGTGCCTGTGGGGCGAGGTGCGCGGCCGCGCCGTCCGGCCGTTCTTGATGCGGTTGGTGCCGGCGGCGGTCCTGGCGAACGTGTGGTGGGTCGTGCCGCTGGTGGTGGCCGGCCGCGGCGCGCCGAACTTCCTGGTCTTCACCGAGCAGCCGGGGACGATCTGGTCGACGACGACGCTGCCCGAGTCGCTGCGGCTGATGGGGTTCTGGACGTCGTACGTGGGGGTCGGGTACGGCGGCTCGCTGCGGCCGTACCAGAGCTCGGCGCCGGCCATGCTGCTGCTCCAGCCGGTGGTCGTCGCGGGGCTGCTGGTGCCCGCGCTGGCGCTGGCGTCGTTTCCGTGGACGCGCCGGTGGCGCTACGGGCCGTTCTTCTTGTTGATGGTCTTGATCGGCGTGGTGGTGATGGTCGCCGGGTGGCCCGACGGGACGCCGCTGCGCAGGGTGGCGACCGGCGTCTACTACCGCGTCGACAGCCTGCAGCCGCTGCGGACGACGTACAAGGCGGGCGCGCTGGTCGCGCTGGGACTGGCGATGCTGGGCGGGGCCACCGTGGCCGAGGCGTGGCGGCGCTGGCCGCGGGCGCTGGTGGGTGGCGTGGCGTCCGTGCTGGTGGTCCTGGCGGCGTGGCCGCTGGTCACGGGGCGCGCGCTCGAACGGCAGTTGACGTTCGACCTCCCGTCGTCGTGGCGCCAGGCGGCGGCCGACCTGGACCGGCGCCCGGACGCGTCGCGGGCGATGGTGCTGCCGGGGCAGCTCTTCGCGTCCTACCGCTGGGGCGGGACGGTCGACGCGGTGCTGCCGCCGCTGACCGACCACCCGGTGACGACGCGGTGGATCGTGCCGTTCGCCGACCTGCGCTCGACCGACCTCCAGTTCACCGTCGACGGGCTGGTCAACCAAGAGCGGCTGCGGCCCGGGCAGCTGCGGCCGCTGCTCGACCTGCTGGGCGTCGGCGACGTGCTGGTGGCCGCCGACGGCGACCGTGCGCGCAGCGGGGAGATGCCCGCGGGCGACGCGGCGCGCGAGCTGGCGGGCCCCGGCGGCCTGGGCGGGCCTGGGGTCGGGAAGACCTACGGGCCGGCGGTCGGCGCGGCGCCGGGCGCGGGACGCGTCGCGGCGACGCGGTCGGTGCCGGCGCTGCGGCGGGTCGAGCTGCCGACCGGCGGGCTGGTCCGCGTGCTGCCGAGGGCGCCGCTGACCGTGGTGGACGGCGCCGGCGGCGCGCTGGCCGGCCTCGCGGCCTACGGCGCGCTGGACCCGGCCAAGCCCTATGCCTACGCCCCGGACCTGACGGGGCTCTCGGCGGGCGCGAGCGCGACGGGCGCCGGCGCGGGGCCGGGGGCGATCCGGCGCGCGGCCGGCGACGGCGCGTCGTTCGTCGTCTCCGACACCAACCGGCGGCGTGCGTTCGTGGCGGCGCGGCTGAAGGGCGAGGTCGGCCCGACGCTCCCGCCGGACCAGGGCATCAGCGCCGACGGGACGGTCCTCGACCCCTTCGGCGGCCTCGACGCTCGTGCGGAGACGGTCGCCGAGGTGCGCGGCGTGCGCTCGGTGACGGCGCCGGCGTCGCCGCAGGTCACGCAGTTCCCCGACCGGCGGCCGTACGCGGCGCTCGACGGCGATCCCCAGACCGCCTGGATGGCCGACCGCGTGCTCGCCCCCGAGCGCCACGTGCTGAGCGTGGAGCTCGGCGCGCCGCGCGACGTGGAGCGCATCCGGCTGCTGCCGTACTCGGACTCCCGCGGCGTGGTGAAGGCCGTGACGGTCAACGGGCGGCGCTTCGCGGTCCGACGCGGGTGGAACGACCTGCGCGTGGGGCTCCGCGGCGTGCGGACGCTGGACGTGGCGCTGCTCGAGGTGACCGAGCCGAAGCGCGCCGCCGCCGGCGCCGGGGGGATCCGCGAGCTGCAGATCCCCGGCGTGCGGGTGACCGAGGCGCTGCGGCCGCCGACGGTGGTCGACGACGCGCTGCGCGGGACCGACCTGTCGCACAACGTGTTGTCCTACATCTTTGAGCGCGCGACGGCCGACGTGCCCGCGGCGCAGCAGAAGGTCGTGGGCGAGCGCGGCGCGGGGCAGCTGCGCGACGCGCAGGACCCGGAGCCGGCGCTGCGCCGCGTGCTGCACCCGCCGGCGGCGCGGTCCTACGACGTCGAGGGCTGGGCGACGGTCGACCCCCGCTCGGCCGACGCGGTGTTCGCGGCGCTGGACGTGACCGGCGGCGTCGAGTCGCGGTTCGCGTCGTCGTCGCGATTCGAGGGGCTCGGGCGCTACCGCGCGGCGGGCGCGTTCGACGCCGGCTCTCGCTCCTGGGTCGGCCAGTGGATCGGCGGGAACGCGGCGTGGCTGTCGTGGACGGTCGCCGCGCCGGTGACCGTGCGGCGGCTCGTGCTCGCTCCCGCCGGGGTGCGCGTGCGGCGCCCGACGCGGGTGCGGCTGACGGTCGACGGGCGGGCGGGGCCGTCCGTGGCCGTGGGGGCCGGCGGCGCGGTGGCGCTGCCGGCCGCCGTCCGCGGCCGCGCGTTCCGGCTGGACGTCCTCGACGCCCGCTGGCCCGCCGGCACGCCCGGCCGCATCCGGCAGCGCCGGGCGGTGGGGATCGGGGAGATCCGGGGTGCGGGCGTCCCGGCCCGCGCCGTCCCGCGGACCGGCCGCGTCGACCTGCCGTGCGGGATCGCGACCGTGACGGTCGACGGCCGGCCGTACGCCCTGCGCGCGACGACCGACCGCGCCTCGCTGGACGCCGGCCGGCCGGTCCGCCTGCGCGGCTGCGGCCGCCTCAGCCTGCCGGCCTCCGACGTGACGCTCGTGGGCTCCTCCGCGGCCCGTGACGCTTCCGTTGCGGGGCCAGGCCCCGCAACGGACGTGCGTCGGGCGCCCGCGCTGCGCGTCGACGGCCTGAAGCTCACCTCGCCCGCGCCGGACCCGATCGCGCATGCCGCGGTGCTCGACGCCGGCGGCCGCGTGCTCGACGCCGGCCGCCAGGACCAGGGCGGCCGCACGGGCGTCAAGCTCGACGTCGCCGGCCCGTCCTGGCTCGTCCTCGGCCAGAGCTTCGACCGCGGCTGGCGCGCCACGTGCGACGGCCGCGACCTCGGCGTACCGCAGCTGCTGCAGGGCTACGCCAACGCGTGGCCCGTCGACCGCGGCTGCCGCGCCGTGACGTTCGCCTACGCGCCCCAGCGCCTGGCCGACGGCGGCTACCTCGTGTCGGGCCTGGCCTGCGCGGCGCTGCTGGCGCTGCTGGCCGCCGGGACGTGGCGGCGCCGCCGCCGTGGTGGCGCCGTCGCACCGCCGCCGCCCGACCCCGTGCCGCTGCCCGAGCCCGCCCGGGCCCGGGCGCTGCCGCTGCCGGCCGCGGTCGCGATCGCGTTGCCCGCGGCGGCCGTCGCCGGCTTCTCCTTCGGGCTGCGCGCCGGGGCCGTCTGCGCCCCGCTGCTCGCGCTGCTGCTCTGGCGCGGGGTGGCCGACCGCACGCTCGGCTGGATCGTCGCCGGGCTCATGGGCGTCGTCGTGCCGGCGATCTACGTCGGCGTCGCGCTCTTCGGCGGCGAGCAGATCCTCGGTGGCAACAGCACCCAGTACGGCGCCGACCGCCTCGGCGCCCACTGGGTGGCGGTCGCCGCGCTGGTGCTCGTCGTCGTGTTGCTGTGGCGGACGCTCGCGGCCGCGTGGGTCGAGCGCCGGGCGCCGGATCCCGACCGCGATCCCGTACCGTCTCGCCGGTGAGCGCCACCGCCGTCGACCTGCCCCGGGGACCCGAGCGCTTCCGCACGCTCTGGCGCCTGTGGCGCAACGAACGGGCCGAGCCCGAGCCGTTCTACCGGCTGCTCGCTGCGTACGCCGTCGAGGACCTCGACGCCCATCACGGGCCGCTGGCCGGCCAGACGATCGCCGACCTCGGCTGCGGCCCGGGCTACTACACCGACGCGTTCCGCGGCCGCGGGGCGAGCGTCATCCCGATCGACAACTCGACCGACGAGCTGGAGCTCGGCGGCGCGCCGCCGGAGGGCTACGTCCTCGGCGACGCCGGCGACCTCCCGCTCGCCGACGCCAGCGTGGACGGCGTGTTCTGCTCCAACATGCTGGAGCACACGCCGTCGGCCGAGCCGATCGTCGCCGAGATCGAGCGCGTCCTGAAGCCCGGCGGCTGGGCCTACATCTCGTGGACGAACTGGTACTCGCCGTGGGGCGGCCACCTTATGGCGCCCTACCACTACCTCGGCCCGCGGCTCGGGCCGAAGCTCTACGAGAAGCGCCACGGCAGGCCGGAGAAGCACGCCTACGGCGAGACCCTCTGGGCCTGCCACATCGGCCCGACGCTCCGGCTCGTCTCCGGCCGCCCGACGCTGGTGATCGTCCAGGTCGAGCCCCGCTACTGGCCCTGGGCGCGCCGCGTCATGAAGGTCCCGGGCCTCCGCGAGCTCGTCTCGTGGAACTGCGTGATCCGCGCGCGCAAGCTCTGAGACGTTCCACGCCTCACCTCACCGTCAGCGTCCCCTGCATCCCGGCCTGGCGATGCTCGTCGACCGAGCAGTAGAAGACGTACCGCCCCGGGGCCAGCCGCGCGGTCGTGGTGGTGGTCGCGTGGTCGATGGTCTTCGTCGCCGCCACGACCTTCGAGCCTTGGGCGATCGTCACGTCGTGCGCCAACGGCGAGCGGTTGACGAACCTGATGGTGTCGGCTCCCGCGGCGACGGTGGCCTGGCGCACGTCATAGGAGAGGCCGCCGCTGGGATCGGCGGCGAGCGCGAGGGTGCTGGAGGGCGCGGCGCCGCCGGCCGGGCGGGCCTGCGCCTTGCCGCCCTCGTCTCCCGCGGTGAGCACCGCGGCGGTCATCGCGCCCGCGACGAGCAGCACGGTCGTGAGCACGACGAGCCGGGCCCCGCCCGCGCCGTGCGGGAACTCCGGATGGGTGGCGCCGAAGGCGGCCAGCGCGACGGCCCAGGCGGCCAGCGCGGCGCCGACCACGTAGAACGGGGCCTTGCTCGGGGCCGCCGCGAGCAGCGACGCGGCGCCTGCCACGTTGCCGGGATGCATCGCGAACCGACGGTACTCCCACCGCGGCGCCGTGGCCAGGCGAGAATTCCGCTTGCGCATCCGGCTCGTTCGGCGCACCCTTGAGGACATGCTTGCGTCACGACCGTCGTGCCGCGTGGTCGCCGAGCCCCTGGCCCAGCGGCCGGCGGCCTCCGAGCCACCGAAGCGGCCCGCCACGCCTCCGCCCAAGAAGGTCTTTCAGAATGAGAAGGCGAGGCTGAGCGTGGCCGGATCGTGGATGCCCTGGTCGGTGCGCGCGGTGAGTCGTGCTGGTTGCCCGCCGATCCGCGCGCATCGGCCAGGGCGCCGCGAGACGGTTCGCTCAGCCCGGCTTCTCTCTGAAAGCCCTTCCAAGCCGGTCCGGTCCATGTGACCGATGCGCCGCTCATCCCCGGCGCGCTGTACGGCCTGCGGACGTGGAGGCCGGCGGCCGACGACGCGGGGGGTGACCGCCTCACCGGCGCCTACGACCCGACCCCGTGGCCCGACGGCGGCGACTGGATGCACGCCGCGTGCACCGCCGAGGGTGGCCACGACCCACCGGATCCCGAGTGCGCCTGCGGCATCCACGCGTTGCATCCGAGCCGGCGCTCGGCCAGGGACGTGCTCGCCAGCCGCCGCGAGGTGGCCGGCGTCGTCGAGGGCGCCGGGGCGATCCAGGTCCACGAGGAGGGGTTCCGGGCGCAGCGGGCCCGGCCCTACGCGCTCTTCGTGACGCCCGGGCGCAACGCCCGGCTCGTCGCGCGCCTGGCCGAGCGCTACGACGCCGAGCTGGTCGAGGTCGAGGGTCCCGACGGCCTGCTGGACTGGTGCCGCAGACGCGGACTCGGCCTCGATCAGGCCGTCGTCGACCAGTTGCTCGGCACCGACCGAGCGGCTGCGCGCCGGGTTGCCCGGCGCCGGCGCCGCCGCGACGCGCTTCGCGTGGCGTCTGCGCTGGTGGTCGCCGGGTCGCTGGTGGGCCTCGGCCTCGCCTTCGTCAACGGCCCGCACTCGCCCGACGGCGTCTACGGCCGCACCGGCTGGGTGGTCCCCCCGCGGACAACGGGCTGTCCGCCGCCGGCGCCGACGGGTGTAGCGCAGGTCCCCACGACGCCGTCGCCCGACCGCTGCTGACGCGCCGCGCCGCCGCGAAACCAAGTGCTCGCAGCGGGGTAGCTGTTGGTAACGAGACGGACGGAGAGCAACCGCCGTGGGCGACCTGAGCGGGCGGACCAACGAGCTGCGGGCGACCGCCGCCGCCAAGAAGAACGAGCTGCGCGAGACGGCGGCCGCGAAGGGAGGGGAGCTCCGCAGCACGGCCGCGGCCAAAGGCGCCGAGGCACGCCGCCAGATCAGCCGGCTGGACGTGCCGTGGGCGCGGTGCCGGACCGCCCGGATGGCGCGGGAGGCGATCCTGCGGTTCGGGCTCGGACCGCTCATGGCGCTGTACACCCGCACGCGCGTCGACGGCCGCGAGCGCTTCTCCGCGCTGCCGCCGCCGGTCATCTTGGTGGCCAACCACTCCAGCCATCTCGACACGCCGACGATCCTGCGCGCGCTGCCGCTGGCGTGGCGGCAGCGCACGGCCGTCGCGGCAGCGGCGGACTACTTCTACAAGAAGCGGGTGGTCGCGGGCGCCGTCGCGTTGCTATTCAACACGGTGCCGATCCTGCGCCGGAGCGGCGGTGCGGGCGGCGGCTCGTTCGACCACGTCGATAGGCTCATCGATCAGCGTTGGAACCTTCTGATCTTCCCCGAGGGCACGCGTTCCCGCCAGGGGGAGCTGGGCCGGCTGCGGTCCGGCGCCGCCGTCATCGCGCAGCAGCACGGGATCCCGATCGTCCCGATCCTCGTGCGCGGCACGCACGAGGCGATGCCGCCCGGGCGCAACTGGCCGCAGCGCAGGCACGGCTTCCTGTCGCGCCGCCACCGCGTCGAGGTGCACTTCGGACCGCCGATCTGGCCGGCCGCCGGCGAGGATCGCGACGCGGTCATGCGACGCGTGCGCACGTACCTCGACGGCCCTCCGACGACCCGGATTCAGGAGCCAACCGCCCCTCAAAACAGCCGATCATGAAGCCCTATTGACCCGGTCGACGGACTCTGGTAGACCCTCTTTCGGGTCTATTCGAAGCCACAGGAGGGTCGCGTGAGCATCTTCGGTGCAGAGACGATCGGGACAGGGCTCCTGATCCTTCTAGGCGACGGAGTGGTCGCCGCTGTTCTCTTGAACCACTCCAAGGCTCAGAACGGCGGCTGGATCGTCATCACCTGGGGCTGGGCCATGGGCGTCATGGTGGGCGTCTTCGCGGTCTCCCAGTTCAGCGGGGCGCACCTCAACCCCGCGGTGACCTTCGGCTTCGCGATCGAGGGCCGGACCCCCTGGAGCGACGTGCCCAAGTACTTCGCCGGCGAGTTCTCCGGTGCGTTCATCGGCGCAGTCCTCGTCTACCTCTCCTACCTGAACCACTGGAGACCGACCGAGGATCCGGGCCTCAAGCTCGCGGTGTTCTGCACGGCGCCGGCGATCCGCAACACCGTCGCCAACATCATCACCGAGGTCATCGGCACGTTCGTGCTGGTCTTCTCGGTGCTGGCGATCTTCGCCGACAAGGCGACCGCCGGCGCAGGGCTCGGCGGCCTGATCGTCGGCCTGATCGTGCTCGGCATCGGATTGTCGCTCGGAGGGCCGACGGGCTATGCGATCAATCCCGCACGCGACTTGGCGCCGCGGATCGCGCACGCACTGCTCCCGATCCCGGGCAAGGGCCCGTCGGACTGGGAATACTCGTGGATCCCGGTGGTCGGGCCGCTGATCGGCGGCGCGATCGCGGCGCTACTCTTCAAGTGGTTCTACCCATGAGCCCGGCGATGAAGAAGCTCATCAACGCCCCGGACGCCGTCGTCCGCGAAGCGCTGGAGGGCATGGAGCTGGCCTACGGCGACCGGATCCGCGTGTCCTACGACCCGGCCTGCGTCGTCCGGGCCGACGCCCCGGTCGCCGGCAAGGTGGGGATCGTGTCGGGCGGCGGCTCGGGCCACGAGCCGATGCACGGTGGCTTCGTCGGTCCCGGCATGCTGGACGCCGCGTGTCCCGGCGAGGTCTTCACGTCGCCCACGCCCGACCAGATGATGGCCGCCACCAAGGCGGTCGACGGCGGCGCCGGCGTGCTGCACATCGTCAAGAACTACACCGGCGACGTGATGAACTTCGAGATGGCCGCCGACCTGGGCCGTGAGGAGGGCATCGAGGTCGAGGCGGTCGTCACCAACGACGACGTCGCCGTCCAGGACAGCCTCTACACCGCGGGGCGCCGCGGCGTCGGCATCACGGTGATCGCCGAGAAGATCTGCGGCGCCGCCGCCGAGGAGCGCCGCCCGCTGGCCGACGTGGCCGAGATCTGCCGCCGCGTCAACGGGCAGGGGCGCAGCATGGGCATGGCGCTCACCCCGTGCACGACGCCGAGCTCCGGCGAGCCCAGCTTCCAGCTCGGCGACGACGAGATGGAGATCGGCATCGGCATCCACGGCGAGCCCGGGCGCTATCGCGAGCCGCTCGCCCCGGCGGCGCAGGTCGTGGAGCGGCTGGCGTCGGCCGTGGTCGAGGACCTGCCCTACCAGTCGGGCGACCAGGTGCTCGCGTTCGTCAACGGCATGGGCGGGACGCCGCTGATCGAGCTCTTCATCGTCTACCGCGACCTGCACCACTTCCTCGCAGAGCGCGGCATCACCATCAGCCGCCGGCTGATCGGCAACTACATCACCTCGCTCGAGATGGCCGGCGCCTCGATCACGCTGCTGCGGCTCGACGACGAGCTGACGCGCCTGTGGGACGCGCCGGTCAACACGCCCGCGCTGAGATGGGGTGCGTGACGCCGGACGACGAGACCATCGACCACGCGGCCGTCCTGGCCTGGATCCGGCGCTTCGCGGCGGAGATCGAGGAGCACCGCGCCGAGCTGGTGCGGCTCGACACGGCCATCGGCGACGGCGACCACGGCACGAACCTGGACCGCGGCATGCACAAGGTGCTCGAGAAGCTCGACGGATCCAACGGGGCCGACATCGGCGCGACGCTGAAGACCGTCGGCATGACGCTCGTCTCGAGCGTGGGCGGCGCCGCCGGCCCGCTGTACGGCACGCTCTTCCTCCAGATGGGCGGGCCGGCCGGGGGCGCCGAGCGGCTCGACGTGGGCGGGTGGGCCGACGCGGTCGAGGCGGGGGTCAAGGGCGTGCAGGCGCGCGGCAAGGCCGAGCCGGGCGACAAGACGATGGTCGACGCGCTGCTGCCTGCGGTGCAGGCGCTCCGCGCGGCCCAGGCTGAGGGCGCCGGACCGGCGGAGGCCGCGCGCCGCGCGGCCGAGGCGGCCGAGGAGGGGATGAAGGCCACGATCCCCATGGAGGCCCGCAAGGGGCGGGCGAGTTACCTTGGCCCGCGCAGCGTGGATCACCAGGACCCGGGGGCGACCTCGACGTACCTGCTGTTCCGCAGCGCGGCCGAGACGTTCGCAGGTTCATAGCCGGCTACGACGACGGAGGATTGGCTCGATGGCGAACTACGCAGCAGCCCTGGACCAGGGCACGACGAGCACCCGCGCGATGATCTTCGACCACAGCGGCAAGGTGGTCAGCGTCGCCCAGAAGGAGCACGAGCAGATCTTCCCCCAGCCGGGCTGGGTCGAGCACGACGCGAAGGAGATCTGGGCCAGGTCGCAGGAGGTCCTCGACGAGGCGCTGAGCTCCGCGGGCGCCACCGCCGACGACATCGCCGGCCTGGGGATCACCAATCAGCGCGAGACCGCGGTCGTGTGGGACAGGAACACCGGTGAGCCGGTGATGAACGCGATCGTCTGGCAGGACACGCGCACGGACCGCCTGGTGGACGAGCTCTCGCGCCAGGGCGGTCAGGACCGCTTCCGCCCGCAGACCGGTCTGCCGGTGGCGACGTACTTCTCCGGCCCCAAGGTCCGCTGGATCCTCGACAACGTCGACGGCGCCCGGGAGCGCGCCGAGGCCGGAGACCTGCTCTTCGGCAACATGGACACCTGGTGCATCTGGAACCTCACCGGAGGCACCGACGGCGGCCTGCACATCACCGACGTCACGAACGCCAGCCGCACGCTGCTGATGGACCTCCAGACGCTGCAGTGGGACGAGGGGCTCGCGTCGGCGATCGGCGTCCCGATGTCGATGCTGCCCGAGATCCGGGCCTCGAGCGAGGTCTACGGCGAGGTCCGCTCCGGCGGCGGCATGCAGGGCGTCAAGATCGCCGGCGACCTCGGCGACCAGCAGGCGGCGACGTTCGGCCAGACCTGCTTCTCGCCCGGCGAGGCCAAGAACACCTACGGCACGGGCAACTTCCTGCTGCTCAACACCGGCACCGAAGCCGTGCAGTCCAAGTCCGGGCTGATCACGACCGTCGGCTACAAGATCGGCGACGAGCCTGCCGTCTACTGCCTCGAGGGGTCGATCGCCGTCACCGGGTCGCTGATCCAGTGGCTGCGCGACAACCTCAAGATGATCAAGGCGGCACCGGAGGTCGAGGAGCTGGCCCAGACCGTCGAGGACAACGGCGGGTGCTACATCGTCCCGGCGTTCTCGGGCCTCTTCGCGCCGTACTGGAAGTCCAACGCGCGCGGCGTGGTCGCGGGGCTGACCCGCTTCGTCAACGCAGGGCACATCGCCCGCGCCGCCCTGGAGGCCACGGCCTACCAGAGCCGCGAGGTGGTCGAGGCCATGGACGCCGACTCCGGCGTGAAGCTCGAGTCGCTGAAGGTCGACGGCGGCATGGTCGGCAACGACCTGCTCATGCAGTTCCAGGCCGACCTGCTTGGCGTCCCGGTCATCCGGCCGCAGGTCGCCGAGACGACCGCGCTCGGCGCGGCGTACGCGGCGGGCCTGGCGACCGGGTTCTGGGAGGACGTCGAGAGCCTGCGTCAGAACTGGCAGGAGGACAAGCGCTGGGAGCCGACGATGGATCCCGCCAAGCGCGACGAGTACTACAAGTACTGGAAGAAGGCGGTGACCCGCACGTTCGACTGGTTCGACACCGAGGAGTAGGGCGGCCGGACACACCGCACCGGGCTCCGAGCCCTCCGTTGAGCACCGGCGTGGTCGGCATCGTCATCGTGTCCCACAGCGCCGCGCTGGCGAGCTCCGTCGTGGAGCTCGCCGGCCAGATGGGCGGCGGGGCGGTGCGGATCGAGCCGGCCGGCGGGATGGCCGATCCGCCGGGCGCGATCGGCACCGACCTCGGGCTCGTGCGCGCGGCGATCGACCGCGCCGCCGGCGAGGATGACGACGGCGTGCTCGTGCTGATGGACCTGGGCAGCGCGGTCATGACGGCCGAGATGGCCGCGGAGATGGTGGCCGCCGAGCGCGACACCCGCGTCCTGCTGTGCGAGGCGCCGCTCGTGGAGGGCGCCGTCGCTGCGGCGGCGCGGGCCGGCGCCGGCGCGCCGCTGGACGAGGTCGCCGCCGAGGCGCGGTCGGCGCTGGGGATGAAGCGGGCGCAACTCGGCCTGGAGGACGACGCCGCGGGCGCGCCGCCACCCGACGCGCCGGCGGTGGCCGCCGGCGAGCAGGAGCGGCTCCTGCCCCTGCGGATGCCGCTGGGCCTTCACGCCCGCCCGGCCGCGCGGATCGTCGAGACCGCGGCGCGCTTCGACGCGCGGGTCACGCTGGCCGACGAGACGACGGGCGGCGATCCGGCCGACGCGCGCAGCCTCAGCGCGCTGGTCACGCTCGGCGCGCGTCAGGGTCACACGCTGCTGGCCCGTGCGTCCGGACCCGAGGCCGCGGCGGCGCTGGCGGCGCTGGCGGCGCTCGCGGACGAGGACTTCGGCGACGACGTGTCGGCGCCCGCGCGCGAGGCGGCCGCGCCCGAGGCCGCCACCGAGGCGCCGGACGCGGCAGGCGCCGCGCCGGCCCCCGGCACCCGCCTGCGCGGGGTGCCGGCCGGTCCCGGGCTGGCGATCGGGCTCGCCCGCCGCCCGCAGCGGCCGGAGCGCCTGGACGCGATCGCCGACGCGATCGCCGACGAGGTCGCCGGCGACCCCGCGGCGGAGCGCGCGCGGCTCGACGACGTCCGCGCCGCCACAGGCCGCGACATCGCCACGGCGCGCGAGCGGATCGCGCAGCGCGCCGGCGAGGCCGAGGCGAGGATCTTCGACGCGCACCTGCTGCTGCTCGACGACGCCCTGCTGCTCGAGCCCGCCCACCGGGCGATCGAGCACGGCCAGGGCGCCGCGCGCGCCTGGGCGACCGCCGTGGCGTCGGCCGCCGCCGCCTACCGCGCCCTCGACGACGCGTACCTGCGCGAGCGGGCGGCCGACGTGGAGGACGTCGGCGACCGCGTGCTCCGCGGGCTCGCCGGCGTCCCCGCGCAGGCGGCGATGGAGCGCGGCATCCTCGTCGTCGCTGACCTCGCGCCGAGCGACGTCGCGGCGCTGGAGCCCGACCTCGTCGAGGGCCTGGCGATCGCGCACGGCGGCGCGACGTCGCACGCGGCCATCCTCGCCCGGGCGCTCGGCATCCCGGCGGTCGTCGGACTCGGCGGCGCGGCGCTCGCGATCGCCGGCGGAACCCGTCTCGTCCTCGACGGCGACGCCGGCGTCGTGGAGGTCGACCCGCCGGCGGAGGAGCTCGCCGAGCGCGAGCGCGACCGCGACCGGTCCGAGCGCCGGCGGAGGCGGGCCCGCGAGCGCGCGCACGAGCCGGCGCGCACCCGTGACGGCGCGACGATCGAGGTCGCCGCGAACGTCGGCGCCGCCGGCGAGGTCGCGACGGCCGTCGAGCTGGGCGCCGAGGGCGTCGGGCTGCTGCGCACGGAGTTCCTGTTCCTCGACCGCGACGAGGCGCCGAGCGAGTCCGAGCAGCGCGCGGTCTACGAGGAGATCGCCGCTGCGCTCGGCGGCCGTCCGCTCATCGTCCGCACGCTGGACGCCGGCGCCGACAAGCCGCTGCGGTTCCTGCCCCACGCGCCGGAGGACAACCCGTTCCTCGGCGTCCGCGGCATCCGGTTCGGCCTCGCGCGCCCGGAGCTGCTGCAGGCGCAGCTGCGCGCCGTCGCCGCGCTCGCGGGCCGCTACGACGTCCGCGTCATGTTCCCCATGGTCGCCACGCTCGCCGAGTACCGCGCGGCGCGCGCGATGCTCGAGGCGGCCCGGGACGAGCTGGGCGCGCCGCCGGTGCCGGCGGGGATCATGGTCGAGGTCCCCGCGGTCGCGATCGCCGCCGAGCGCTTCGCCCGCGAGGTCGACTTCTTCTCGATCGGCACGAACGACCTGTCGCAGTACGCCATGGCGGCCGACCGCGGCAACCCGCAGCTCGCCGACCTGCTGGCCGGCCCGCTGCCGCCCGTGCTGCGGCTCGTGGACGCGGTGGTGGCCGGGGCGCAGGCCCACGACCGCTGGGTCGGCGTGTGCGGCGAGCTGGCGGGCGACCCGGCGGCGGCCGTGCTCCTGGCCGGCCTGGGCGTCGACGAGCTCAGCATGGCGGCGCCGCTGATCCCGGAGGTCAAGGAGACGCTGCGCGCCATCACGCTCGCCGACGCCCGGGACGTCGCGCGCCGGGCGCTCGACCTCGACGACCCGGACGCGGTTCGCGGCACGGTCGCCGCGCTGCTGGCCTCCGGGTCGGAGCCCGACGGATAGGCCTCGCCGCGGTGCCGGGGGCGGCGATGAGCACGGGAGCCCGGATCCGGTCGGCACGCTTCCTCGCGGCGAGCACCGGCCTGCGGATCGTGCTCACCCCGGTCGTCATGGCGCTGCTGCTGGCCGACGGAAGCCACCCGCAGACCGCCGCCGACGTCGCCGCCGCGCTCTTCGCGGTCGCCGCCGCCACCGACTGGTTCGACGGCCGCCTGGCGCGGCGCTGGGGCGTGACGACGAGCTTCGGCAGCTTCCTCGACACGACCGCCGACAAGCTGCTTGTCAGCGGCGGCCTGGTCGCGCTCCTGGCGGTCGATCGGGTCTCGCCATGGATCGCGATGATCATCATCGGCCGCGAGCTGGTGATCATGGGCCTGCGGAGCGTGCTGGCCGCCCAGGGCACCGTCCTGACGCCGTCGCCGCTGGCCAAGGTCAAGACGACCGTGCAGTTCCTGGCGATCGGGCTCGCGATCGTGCGCCCGGACGTGACGATCGCCGGCCACTGGCTCGACCAGTGGGCGATGCTCGTCGCGGCGGCGATCACGGTGGCGTCGGCGGCCGACTACCTGGCGCGATCGGCGTCTGCGCTGTCGACGGGATCGGCGCCCCGGCGGTGACGCGCGTCCTGATCACCGGCGCCAGCGGGCTGATCGGCGGCGCGCTGACGGCGCGCCTGCTGGAGCGCGGCGACGAGGTCGTGGCGCTCGCGCGGTCCGACACGGCGGCGGCGGCGCTCCATGCCCGGGGCGCGGAGGTCGTGCGCGGCGACGTGCTCGACGAGGACGCCCTCGCCGCGGGCGCGTCGGGCTGCGCGCTCGTGCACCACGTCGCCGGCGTCAACGCCTTCTGCCCGCCGGACCCCGCCGTGCTGTTCCGCGTCAACGTGGCCGGCGCCGAGAACGTCGTGCGCGCCGCCGCGCGGGCGGGCATCGGCCGCGTCGTGCTGACGTCCTCGGCCGCGGCGCTCGGAGAGGCGCCGGGCACCACCGGCCGCGAGGACTCGCCCCACCGCGGGTCGTTCCTGTCGATCTACGAGCGCTCCAAGCACGAAGGCGAGCGGGCCGCGTTCGCGACGGCCCGGCGCGCGAGCGTGGAGCTCGTCGCCGTCTGCCCGTCGTCGGTGCAGGGCCCGGGCCGGGCCGGCGGCACCGGACGCATCCTCATCGCCTACCTCAACGGGCGGCTCCCGGCGTTCGTCGACACGCGCCTGAGCCTCGTCGACCTCCGCGACTGCGTCGAGGGCCACGTCCTGGCGGCGCAGCGCGGGAGGGCCGGCGAGCGCTACGTCCTCAACGGCGTCACGCTCACGTCGCTGGAGGCGCTGGCGATCGTCGCGGAGCTGACAGGGATCGGGGGGCGGCCGCGCATCCTGCCGCCGGTGGTGGCCATGTCGGCCGCCGCGCTCGTCGAGGCGGGATCCCGCCTGGCGGGGCGCCCACCGCCGGTCTGCCGGGAGATGGTCCGCACGATGCTGCACGGGCACCGCTACGACGGCTCGCGATCCGAGCGGGAGCTGGGCCTGTCCTACACGCCCGTGCGCGAGACGCTGGCGCGCACGATCGCGTGGGCGGTCGGCCAGGGACTGGTCACCCGGCCGCTCCCTGCGTGGCCGCCCGAGGGAATCGCCCACGTGGGAGGCGGGTAGGTCGTTCGCTACACCGCCGATACGGAGGTTCACGCATGGAACGGCCAGAGCACCCCAGCAGGCCCAGCGACGCCGAGGAGGCCACCGAGGAGCGCATCGAGCACAAGCACCCCGCCGAGCCCCAGGGCCCGGGGTCGGGCTTCGCGGAGGGCGTCGACCACCATCCCGACTCGCCGGAGGAGGAGCTCGAGCCCGACTTCGCGCGCGGCGAGCGCACGGGGCCGGAGTCAGAGCTCGAGGAGCAGGGACGCTTCAGCGAGGGCATCGAGCAGAAGCCGCGCGACAGCCCGGACAAGACCGTCGAGCGCCGCTTCAGCGAGGGGGTCGAGCGCAGCCCGACGAGCGAATGAGCTGACCCGCGCCGAGCGCGTCCTCGACGAGCCGCTGCGCCGCGTCGGCCGCGACCGAGAGCACGGGCGCGCGGCGCTCGAGCTGGCCGACGACCGGCGTGCCCGCGGGCGGCCGCAGGCCGAGCACGTGCGGCGGTCCGGCGGCGGGCGCCCCGGACTGCCGCGCGATGTCCTCGACGAGGCGCTCGTAGCTCGGCAGCCGGTCGCGCCAGAGCCCGACAAGGGCCGGGTTGAGCCGGCGCAGGTGCCGCTCGATCAGCAGGTCGGCGAGCCGCGATCCGGTCGATCGGGGCACGCCGTGGGGGCGCGTCTGCAGGATCAGCACGTGCGTCGCTCCGGCCTCCAGCGCCGCCGCCAGCGGGATCGACGCCGCGAGCGCGCCGTCGATGAAGCGGCGGCCGCCGATCGGCACCGGGGCACCGCCGAACAGCGGCATCCGCGTCGTGGCCAGCAGGACGTCCCACAGCTCCTCGCGGGTGCGCATGCCGGCGAACGTGACCGGCGCGGCCGTGTCGACGTCCACCGCGACGCAGTGCAGCGGCACGGCGCTGGCGAGCGTGCGCTCGTGCCGGTCGCCGTCGACGCCGTCGGAGGCGTGGCGCAGCACGAAGCGCACGTCGAGGGCCGGGCGCCCCACCAGCAGCCGGGCCGGGTTGATGAACTCCCGCGACGCGAGCGGCCCGCAGTAGACGCCCGGCCCGGCCTGCGCGACGCCGGCCAGCAGCCCGGCGCCGTTGAGCGCGCCGGCCGACGAGCCGACGACGAGGTCGAAGCACGGCGTGAGGCCCAGCCGCTCGATGGCCGCGGCCATGCCGGCCGACACGACGCCGCGCATCCCGCCGCCCTCCAGGACCAGCGCCACCCGATGCGGGTCGCGGCGTGCGCCCGGGGTGGAGCCATCGGCGCGGCGGCGCCGCAGCAGCTCGGCGACGGGGTGCGTCGACTCGCGCATGGCCGCGAAGTCTGCCAGCAGCGGGCGACCGTCCCGGGTGACACCATCCGCACCATGGACAGCGGCGCACGCGTCTGCCCGTTCTGCGGCGAGCCTCCCGGGGTCGGGGTGTTCTGCGCGGCATGCGGTCGCAACCTGGCGCAGGTCGAGCGCCTCCCGACGCGTGCGCAGTGGGAGGCCGGCGAGCCCTCCGCGGCCGCAGACGACGCTCCGGCCCGTCCGTTGGCGGACCGCTGCGCGGAGGCGACCGGGGCGTTCCTCGCCGCGATGCACGCGGCGGGTGACCCGGGCGTGGTGGAGACCCCCGTCGCGAGCCGGGCGATGCTGCGCCGCGTGCCCAAGGTCGAGGGCTGGGTCGTGCGCCCGGTCGACCGCGACGACGACGCGGTGCCGCGGCGCTACGCGCCGGGGCTCGTGCTGGCGGTCGACGGGCGGTTCCATCGCCTCGACAGCGAGCTGCGCGGCTGGGGGCAGCGCGACTTCCCGCAGTACCACCACACCGTCGGCGAGGAGGCCGTCGACCCGCCGGTGCAGGAGCGCCTGATCGACGAGCTCGCCGCGCTGCTGCGCGACCACGACGTCACGGCCCAGCCCGGCGCGGCGTAGCGTCGAGGACCTCCGGCACGTTCAGGCGGTCGCGGCGCCCGGCCCGGCGGCGCCGCCGCGGCCCGCGACCGGCCGCCGCGCCCGCAGCCCGAGCGCCAGGACCGCCGAGGCCGCCACGAGCTGCAGCCCCAGCACGATCGTCGCGAACGACAGCAGCGTGAAGTCGCCCGCGCTCAGGAGGAACGGCTCGACGATCGCCACGATCCCCAGCACCCAGACGAACTTCAGCTCGCCCAAGGCCACCATGTACTGCACGGTCAGGTACGCCACAGCCAGCAGCGTCATGGCGACGCCGAGCACCGGCAGCGCGCTCGAGGCCTGGGTGAGGTCCGGGCCGAACGCGAGCTTCATCAGCAGATGGGGGACCAGGGCGAAGATCAGCAGCGCCGGCGCGGCCACCGCCGCCAGGACCGCCAGCGCGCGCAGCAGCGCGGGACGCGGGTCCAGCCCGGCGGCGGCGCGGCGCGTCGCCTCGGGCAGCAGTTGGAGCCCGACGCCGATCGCGACCCACACCACGGACTTCGCCGCCACCGCGGCGGCCGCGTAGGAGCCCGCGCCGTCGCCGTCGAACTGATGGCGCCCGACGATCACGTCCACGTTCTGCAGCGCGGCCAGCAGCAGCAGGCCGAGGATCGGCAGCCAGTTGTCGCCGACCAGCCCGAGCAGCGGGCGGGCCGCCCGCTCGACGCCCTCGCCGGCGCCGTCGACCACCGGCGCGCCGAGCCGCTTGGCGAGCACGTGGCTCAGCCACAGCGCCATCAGCACGAAGGCCAAGGGGTTGCCGAGGTACGCGCCCGCGACCCCGAGCCCGGCGCCCCACAGCACCAGCGCGCAGACGATGCGCCCGATCGCCTCGCCGACGATCGACAGCCCGACCGGCGCGTACATCGTCAGCCCCTGCAGGATCCCGCGTTGCAGCGACAGCAGCAGCCACAGCGAGCCCGTCGGCAGCAGGCCCGCGACCGCCCAGGGATGCTCCGCGGTGCCCAGCACGTCGGCCAGCGGCTGCCGCAGCAGCACGCCGACCACCGACAACGCCACGGTCGCGACCACCAGCTGGCGCGTCCACGTTCGCAGCGTCCCGCGCAGCCGCCCGTCGGTCCCGAGATGGCCGAGCGTCGCCTCGCGCGCCGCGGCGACCTGGATCGACTGCCCGCCGACCATGAGGATCAGGAAGCCGGAGATGATCGCCGCCAGCGCGCCGTAGCCGTCGGCGCCCAGCAGGCGGGTGAACAGCACCACGAAGACGAGCTGGATGGCGTTGTTGAGCAGCGTCGCGCCCGCCAGGCCGGCGGCGGCGCCGGTCTCGGAGCGCCGCAGCGCGTCGCGCAGGCGCGGGCGCTCCGCCTCGGCGACCCGGTGGAGGACCTGGAGGTTGGAGTCGGCGGTCGCGTCCCAGGTGAAGCCGCGGGCGCGGGCCCGGGCCGCCTCGCCCAGCTCGTCGCGCCGGACCGGATCGGCGACCAGCGCGGCGACCTTGCCGGCCAGTTCCGCCGGCGTGTCGGCCAGCAGGCCGGTCTGCCCGTCGACGATCGACTCGGGCAGCCCGCCGACGGCCATCGCCGCGCTCGGCGTGCCGGCGGCGGCGGCCTCCATGACCGTCAGGCACCAGCCCTCGGCCGAGGACGCGGTGAGGTTGACCCACGAGCGGGCGTAGAGGTCGCGCTTCTCCTCCTCGCTGACGAACCCGTGCAGCACCACGCGGTCGTGCATCCCGCGGCGGTCGATCTCGGCCTCGAACACGGGGCGGTGGTCGCCGTCGCCGGCGACCTCGAGGACCGCGCCGGGGATGCCCTCCAGCACGTCGAGCAGGATCTCCAGCCGCTTGTACTGCTTGATGCGCCCGAGGTAGAGGAGCGTCGGCGTCGGGTCGCGGCGGGTCTCGGTGAACGAGTCGGGCTCGACGCCGAGGTAGGCGACGTGGATCTGCGCGGACGGGATGCCGAGCCCGACCATGTCGCGCCGCGCGGAGTCAGAGATCGTCAGGAAGGGGTGGTGGCGGTAGAGCGTCTGCAGCGGCAGCCGCTCGGCCACGAGCGCCGCCACGCGCCCCGCGGTGCCCATCTCGGCGACGTAGTGGTCCTGGTGGACGTGATGGACGAGCGTGACGCGCGGGACGGTGCGCAGCCACCACCACAGCGGCGTGAAGAACGCGATGCCGTTGACGACCTCGAGCACCACGTCGGCGTCGCGCCCGATGCCCCGCCAGGACGCCAGCGCCGCGCGTCCGAAGACGGTCATGCGGCCGCCCATGCGGTGGATGGTCAGCCGCTCGTGCGGATGCTCGACCTTGGCCGCGCCCGGGTAGGAGCCGGCGATGACCGTGACGCGGTGGCCCCACGCGACCCAGCGCGACACCTGGCCGTACAGGTTCGTGCCGGTGCCGCCGCCCTGGGGGTGGGTCCAGTCGCGGTCGGTCAGCAGCAGGATGTGCCGCGGGGTGCGGGAAGCTCGCTCGGCGTGGGGCACGAGGGGCGCGAGGCTATCTCTTCCGCCAGAACGAGGATCGTCCGTGGGATCCATACAATGGCGAGCCGTGCCGTCCGTCTGCCACCGGATCGCAGTGCTGGTCGCTGTCTTCTGCCTGGGCCTGTCCGTGCCCGCCACTGCCGCCCTCGCCCAAGGCGCGGGCGATCAGCAGTACCAGGACCCGTTCGGGGACTCCGGCTCGGGGTCGTCGGGCTCGGGCTCCTCGGGCTCCGGGTCCAGCGGGTCGGGCACGCAGACGAACGCGGCCCCGCCCAGCATCGAGCCGCTGTCGCCCAGCCCGCAGAGCTCGGCGTCCTCGGGGTCGAGCGCCTCCGGCACGTCGTCGGGCACCGCCGCCGCGCCGAGCACCGCGCCGCAGGCGACCGGCAGCCTCCCGAACACCGGCCTCGACACCCGCGTCCTGCTGCTGGGCGGGGCCGCGCTGCTGATCGTCGGCCTCGGCCTGCGCCTGCGCTCCGCTCCTGAGCGGTTCTAGCGCGACCCGGACGACCACCGCGGCGGCCGAGACCGAGGCCGCCGGCGCCGCGCTGGCGGCGCAGCTGCGTCCGGGCGACGTCGTCCTGATCGAGGGCGAGATGGGGGCGGGCAAGACGACGTTCGTGCGCGGCGCCGCCCGCGCGCTGGGCTTCGATGGCCCCGTGACGAGCCCGACCTTCACGATCGGCCGCCGCTACGAGGGCCGCGTCCCGATCGCCCACCTCGACCTCCATCGCCTCGCGGGTCTCGCCGACGAGGACCCCGCGCTGCTCGACGACTACCTGACACCCGACGCGATCGCCTTCGTCGAGTGGCCGGCGGTCGCCGAGCCCGAGATCGGCCGCGTCCGCGCGCGGGTGCGGCTGGAGCACGCGGGCGGCGACCGGCGCACCGTCACGGTCGCGTCATCATCCGGGTGATGACGGCAGCACCCTCGGAATGATTCTTGCCTTCGACACCGCGACGCCGGCCACGGTCGTGGGCGTCGCCCGGCCCGACGGCACGCTCGTCGCGGAGCGCCGCCACAATCCCGGGCCGGGCGAGCGCCCGGGGCACAGCCCGCAGCTGCTGGCCCTGGCCCACGCGGCGCTCACGGAGGCCGGCGTGCCGTGGAGCGCGGTCGCGCGCGTCGGCGCGGGCGTCGGCCCCGGCACGTTCACGGGCCTGCGGATCGGCGTGGCGACCGCCCGCGCGCTCGCACAGGGCCTGGGCGCCGAGACCGTGGCGATCCCGACGCTCCGCGCGCTCGCCCTCGGCGCCGCGAGCGCCGGCGCGCCGGGCTCGCTCCTCGCCGCCCTCGACGCGCGCCGTGGCGAGGCCTACGTCGCCGCCTACGACGCCGCCGGCGCCGAGGTGCTCGCGCCCGCCGCGTGGCGGCCCGAGCAGCTGCCCGCTGCGGTCGAGCTCGCCCCCGGACCCTGGCGGGCCGTGGGGGACGGAGCGCTACGCTTTCGCGCGGAGCTCGAGGCGGTGGGCGTGACCGTGGCAGCGGACGGCGCAGACCAGCATCGGGTGAGCGCCGGAGCCCTGTGCCGGCTCGCCGCCGAGGCCCTGCCGGTGGATCGCGACGCCCTCGTCCCGGAGTACGTCCGCGCCCCGGACGCGGTTCCCCGGTCGTGACGCGCCGTCGTACCCTTTCCGTTGACCCCGCCGCCTGCCCACGCTCTCGCCGCCCGCCGCTGACCCCGGTGTCCGATCCCGTCTCCCCGAACATCCGCCGCCTGACCTACGCCGACTTGCCGCAGGTCATCGCGATCGAGCGCCGGGCGTTCCCGACGCCCTGGTCGCTGGCGATGTTCGTCCTGGAGCTGTCGAAGCCCTCGGGCGTCTGCCTGGCCGCCGACGGGCCCGACGGCATCCTGGGCTACTGCGTGTGCTCCCGGTACGACACGGTCTGGCACATCATGAACGTGTCGGTCGACCCTGGCCACCGCCGCGAGGGCATCGCCAGCGCGCTGCTGGCCGCGCTGATCGACCGCGTCGGGGAGGCCGACCCGCGCTTCACGCTCGAGGTCCGGACCTCGAACGCCGGCGCGATCGCGCTGTACGAGCGCCACGGCTTCCGCGCCGCCGGCCTGCGCCGCCGCTATTACCAGGACAATGGCGAGGACGCGGTGATCATGTGGCGCACGCCGGCGACGCTCCGCGGCCGCCTGGACGATGTCCCCAACGCCGTCGATCCGCTCAGGCGGGTCGTGTGAGCGCCGTTCCCGGGCTCATCCTCGCGGTCGAGACCTCGTGCGACGACACCTGTGCGGCCGTCGTGACCGGCGACGGCGAGATCCGCGCCAACGTCATCTCCTCCCAAGGCGTGCACGACCGCTACGGCGGCGTCGTGCCCGAGGTCGCCTCGCGCCATCACCTGGAGCTGGCCACGCCGGTCGTCGACGACGCCCTGGCCCGCGCGGGCGCGACGCTGGACGACATCGACCTCGTCGCGGTCACCGCCGGCCCGGGCCTCGTCGGCGCGCTGCTGGTCGGCGTGGCGACCGCCAAGGGCATCGCCGCGGCGCGCGGCCTGCCGCTGGCGCCCGTCGACCACCTCCAGGGCCACGTGGCCGCGAACTTCCTGAAGGACCCGCAGGGCGGCGCGCCGCTGGAGCCGCCGTTCCTGTGCCTGATCGCCAGCGGCGGCCACACGTTCCTGGCGCGCGTGGACGAGCACGACTCCTTCGACGTCCTCGGCGCCACGCTGGACGACGCGGCCGGCGAGGCCATCGACAAGGGCGCCCGCCTGCTCGGCCTGCCGTTCCCGGGCGGTCCACACCTGGAGCGCCTCGCGGCCGGCGGCGATCCCGGCGCGTTCGCGTTCCCGACCTCCAAGAACGTCACGGGCCTGGACTTCTCGTTCGCCGGGCTGAAGACGGCGCTGCTCTACAAGGTGCGCGACCTGGGGGAGGAGGCCGCCACCGAGCGCCGTGCCGACCTCGCGGCCGCCTACCAGCACGCGATCGTCGAGCAGATCGCCCGGCGCGTGCAGCGCGCGCTGGACCAGACCGGCCTGGACCAGCTCGCCATCGGCGGCGGCGTGGCGGCCAACGGCCCGCTGCGCGAGCGCCTCTCCGCGCTCGCGCCGACCGTCAAGATCCCGCCGCGCGAGCTCTGCACCGACAACGCCGCGATGATCGCCAGCGCCGCCCGCTGGGTGGCGCCCGTCGCGTTCCCGGACTACCTCGGCCTCGAGGTGCACGCGACAGGTCAGCGGGCGCTGTGAACCGATGGCGTCGAGCCCCTGTCGTGGCCGCGACAGGTCAGCGGGCGCTGTAACCGCTAGAAGATCGCCGGCACCGGGTTCGCCGGCGCCGCGCCACGCGGCAGCGACAGGCGCGGCAGCTGACCCTCGGCCCACATCGACGCCAGCGCGATGCGCGGCAGCTGCGCCGGGCCCTCGAAGAGCAGGTAGCGGGGCTGCCAGCGCGGGGCGAACTTCTCGTTGAACCTCAGCAGCCGCTCCACCTGGAAGTACCGGTCGGCGCGGCGCAGCACGACGGCCAGCGCGCGCTCGGCGACGTTGGCCGGGTCGCGCAGCAAGCGGCCGTAGGCGGCGAAGTTGAGGGAGAACTCGGTCACGCCGCGCTCGGCGAGCAGCCGCGCCGCCTCGACGACGAGGAACTCGGTGAGCCCGTTCGGCGTGTCGCGCTCTCGGCGCATGAACCCCAGCGAGGTGGCGGTGCGGCCGAACACCGGGACGAAGTGCAGGAACCCGCGGACGGTGCCGTCGCCGTCGCGCCCGAGGAGCACCATGGCGTCGGGCAGCAGCTCGTCGACGAGCGTGTCGTGCGCCATCGAGAACCCGCGCTCGGGCGTGCCGTCGCGCCAGGCGTCGCTGACGGCGTGCAGCTGGGCGACCGTCGGGGCGTCCAGCTCGGCGACCGTGCGCAGCTCGGCGGTGTAGCCGTTGCGCGCCACGCGGTTGACGGCCTTGCGCATGGTCTTGCGCGACCCGCCGGAGAGATCCATGGTCCCGGTGCTCAGCAGGGCCTCGTCGCCGAGGTAGAGCCGGCGGACGCCCGCCGCGCGCGCCGTCGCGGCGAACTGCTCGCTCGCGCCGACCGCCCCGAAGCCGAGGCCGTGGCGGTGCGCCCAGGCGATGGCCTCGTCGACCATGGCGGGCAGCGCGTCCGGCGGACCGGTCGGGTCGCCGGCCAGCAGCATCGAGCCGGCCTCGATCCGGTAGGCCACCATCGCCCGGCCGTCGGCCGACCAGAGCCGGTGCAGGTCGCAGCGCAGCTTGAAGGCGCTCAGCGTGTCCGTCCCGTGGCGGCGGACCAGCGCCGCGGCACGGCGGCGGTCGACGGCGCTCGCGAGGTTCACCGGACGCAGCGGCTCGAGGATCGTGGCCGCGATGGCGATCGCCGCGCCGACGCCGAGCACGCCGAGGCCGATCGGCAGCCAGCCGAACCCGCCGCGGAAGTCGGGGCCGGCGGTGACCGTCAGCAGCTGGATCGCGGCGCGCGGGATCGCGGCTCCCGTCAGCGGCACGACCGCGTGGCCCGCGGCCATCGCCACGGCCGCCACGGCGACGGCCAGCGGCCCGAGGACGAGGAGCGTCACGCGGGCCGCCAGGGCGGCTGACGCCGGGCGCTGATGGCCGACCCAGAACGCCGCCCGGCAGCGCCACAGCACGCCGGCCAGCGCCCAGCTGATGACCGCCTCCTCGATGTCGAGGCCCTTCAGGACGTTCAGCACGCCGACGCCGGCCAGCAGCGCGACCGCGCCGTGCAGGGCGCGGCGGCGGCGCTTGGCCAGCGGCCGGGCCGCGCCGACCAGCGCCATCCCCGTCGGCAGCGCGAGCGCATGCGCGAGCCGCACCTCGCCGACGGGCACCGTCGCCACGAGGTCGCGCAGGCGCAGGGGCAGCTCCTCGGTGAGCGCCGACAGCACGTTCAGCGCGCCCACGGCGGCGGTCGCCAGCCCGGCGATCATCGGCACCCGGCCGCGCGCGGGCGGGACGTGCAGCCGGGGACCGGGCGGACGGCGCCGCTCGATGCGGAGCAGCCCGGGCAGGCGGGGTGACGGGAACATGGGATCCGCGCTCCACGGTAGAGCCGCGACATGAACGCGTCCTGTATGCCGCCGGCGTTCGCGACAATGGACGTGTGCCCCGGCAGCGCCTCACGCAGGGTCTCGGCGCCGCGTCGGCGGTGGCGTGGCTGGCGGCCGTGGCGGCGCTGGCGCTCGCGCGCGCGACGGCGGGGTGGCCCGCCGCGCACGAGCTCGCCGCCTCTCCCGACGCGCTGGAGCGCGGTCGCCTGTGGCTGCTGGGCACCAGCGCCCTGGTCGTCCAGGGCCCGCCGGTGCTCCAGATCGCCGGGACCGCCGGGCTGATCTGGGTCGTGGTGCATCGCTTCGGCGCGGCCACGTTCTGGGCGACGGCGGTCGCCGGGCACGTGGGCGGCACGCTGGCGGTCTACGCCGGGATCGGGCTCATCTGGCTCGTCGACGCCCAGGCGGTGCGCCACGTCACCGACGCGTCGGACTACGGCATCTCTGCGGTGTGGGCCGCGTGCATCGGCGTGGTCTCCGTCGCCGGCGCGGCCGGCGCCCTGCCGCGCGCCCGGCTGGCCGCCAGCCTCGGCGCCGGGTGCCTGCTGGCGTTCCTCGTGCTGCTGCCCGCCGACGGCGAGCTGTCGGACGTCGAGCATCTCGTCGCCTTCCTGGCCGGCGCGGCATTGGCCGCCCGCGCCCTGCATCATGAGCGCCGTGGCGACGCTGACCCTCTACGGCCGCCCCGGCTGCCATCTCTGCGACGACGCCCGCGCGCAGCTGCTCGCGCTGCGCGCTGAGCTGTGCTTCGAGCTCGTCGAGCGCGACATCGAGGCCGACGACGAGCTGCACCGCCGGTACCTGGAGCGCATCCCCGTCGTGGCGCTCGACGGTGAGGAGCTCTTCGACTTCTTCGTGGACGCGGCCGTGTTGCGGGACCGCCTCGGTAGAGTTGGCCCTGGATGAGCCTCAGCGATCTGGCCAACCACCGCGGCACGGAGCCCCCCAACGGCGCGGCTCCGGAGCCGGGCATGCCCGAGCGGCTCTCGCTCGGCGTCGCCGCCCGGCTGGCCCGCTACCTCCAGGTGCTGACCAAGGCGAAGAAGGAGGGCAAGGAGACGATCTCCTCCCAGGAGCTCTCCGCCTTCACCCAGGTCAACTCCACGCAGATCCGCCGCGACCTGTCCGGCTTCGGCAAGTTCGGCAAGCGCGGGGTCGGCTACAACGTCGACGGCCTGGTCTCCCAGATCCGCAAGATCCTGCGGACCGCCGGCCAGCACAACATCGCCCTGTTCGGGGCGGGGCACCTCGGCCGCGCCATCGCCTCGTCCGACGTCTTCGCCGACCACGGCTTCCGCGTCGTCGCGATCTTCGACAGCGATGCCGAGAAGATCGGGACCCACGTCGGCGCGCTCGAGATCCGCGACGCCGCGAACCTCAAGCAGATCATCGAGGACGAGGACATCGTCGTCGGCGTCCTCGCGGTGCCCAGCGCGGCGGCCCAGGGCCTGGCCGAGCAGCTCGTCAAGGCCGGCGTGAAGATCATCTTCAACTACTCCGAGGCGCTCGTGCGCGTACCGCCCGAGGTGACCGTGCACACCTCCAGCCCCGCGGTCGACCTCCTGTACGCGCTGTACTTCTACCTCACCTAGGCGCCCGGGAGATGAGCCTCGACACCGATCGTGCCGCGGAGGCCTTCGCGGCATCGACCGACTGGACGGTCGGCCTGGAGGAGGAGTTCGCGATCCTCGATCCGGACACCCTCGACCTGGTCCCGCGCTTCGAGGAGCTGCGCGATGTCGCCGCGGCCACCGACCCGGCGCTGTCTCACTCCATCGCCGGCGAGCTGATCTCCAGCGAGATCGAGATCCGCTCCGGGCGGGGAGAGGACGTCCACGACGCCCAGGCGCGCCAGCGGGACTTCCGGCGCCGCCTCTTCGACCTCGCGGCCCGCCGCGGGTTGGTGCTCGGCTCGACCGGCACGCACCCGTGGGCCGACTACCGCGAGCAGCCCAACATCGACACCGAGCACTACCGGCGCGTCGTCGAGGGCCTGCAGTACGTCGCGCGCCGCAACAACACGTTCTCGCTGCACGTCCACGTCGGCGTCCAGGGCGCCGAGCGGGCGATCGCGGTCTGCGATCGGCTGCGACCGGTCCTGCCGACGCTGCTGGCGATCAGCGCCAACTCGCCCTACCTCGACGCCCGCGACTCCGGGCTGCACTCCGCCCGCACGCAGTCGTTCACCAAGTCGTTTCCGCGCTGCGGCATCCCCGACGCGTTCGGCGACTGGCAGACCTACGCGCAATACATCGACTTCCTGACCCGCACACGCTCGATCGTGGAGTACACGCAGGTCTGGTGGTCGGTGCGCCCGCACTTCTCGTTCGGCACCGTCGAGGTCCGCATCGCCGACGCGCAGGGCACGGCGACCGAGAGCGACGCGCTCGCGCAGCTCGTCGTGGCCTCCGTCGCCCAGGCCGCCCGCGACGAGGACGAGGGCCGCCCACGCGTCGATCTCCCGGGCCGTGTGCTTGAGGAGAACCTCTGGCGCGCTATTCGCTACGGCATGGACGGGCCGCTCATCGACTTCGCCACCATGGCGGAGCAGCCTGCGGCCGCCGCGCTGGCGGGCCTGCTCACCTGGACGGCACCGATGCGCTCCGAGCTCGGGATCGAGCCCGCGCTGCCCGCCCTCAACGGCGCGCAGCGCCAGCGCCGGGCGATCGCGTCCGGTGCACCGATCGAGGAGGTCTACGCGGCCTCCGTGCAGGACACCCGGCACACCTACGCCCAGGAGGTTCCCGCCTCATGATCATGTACCACAACCAACTTCCCATGAGGTTCCCGACATGACCGACCAGCCTCAGCAGCCGCAGATGTCCGAAGACGAGATGCGCGCGGCCTACGAGCAGCAGCTCGAGGAGCAGCTGCGCACCCTGCGCGTCGAAGACGTCATCGTGCAGACCATCGTGACGCTCGTGAACCTGGGCGGCCGCCGTGCCGGCCTGGCTCCGGGCACCGAGTCCGAGCGCGACCCGCAGCAGCTGCGGCTCGCGATCGATGGCGCCCGGGCCCTGCTCGGCCTCATCGAGTCCGAGCTCGGCCCCGACGGCGCGGCGATCCGCGATGCGCTCTCCCAGCTCCAGCTCGCCTACGCGCAGCTGGCGGGCGGCGCGCCGGAGGGTGGCGGCGACAGCGGCTCGGGCGGCGCCCCGGCGGGCGGCCAGCCGCCGCAGCCCGGCCCCGGCCAGGGACAGCAGCCTCCCAGCAGGATCTGGGTCCCCGGCCAGTAGTGCCGGCGGTCTGACCAGACCGCACTTCGCAACGAACCGCACGCGTTCCGACTGTCGCGCTGAATAGGATGGCGCCGCTGTCCTAGGGCCGGCGTCGTCGTAGCGCCTCTAGGCCCGAGCGCCGTCGTCCCGCGCCCTTCGCGAGACGGCGGCGTCACAACCAAGACCTGGAGGAACTGCGTGAGTGACTTCCTGACCGACCACGGGGTGATCGTGGCGCTGGTATGCGCCGGACTGGCGGTGGCCTATGGCCTGCTGACCACCCGGCAGCTGCTGGCGCTCTCGCCAGGCAACGCCGAGATGCAGCGCATCTCGGGCGCCGTGCAAGAGGGCGCCAAGGCGTACCTGAACCGCCAGTACACGACCATCGCCATCGCCGGCGTCGTGCTCGCCATCGTGCTGATCTTCGTGCAGGACGGCTACGTCGCCGCCGGCTTCGTGATCGGCGGCGTTCTGTCGGGCGCCACCGGCTACATCGGCATGAACGTCTCGGTCCGCGCGAACGCGCGGGTCGCCGAGGCGGCGCGCGGCGGGGTCTCGCCGGGCCTGGAGGTCGCCTTCCGCGGCGGCGCCATCACGGGCATGCTGGTCGTCGGCCTCGCCCTGCTGGGCGTGGCGGGCTACTACGGCCTGCTGACGGCGGCGTTCGACCGCACCCAGAAGGAGGCCGTGGACGCGCTCATCGGCCTGAGCTTCGGCGGCTCCCTGATCTCGGTCTTCGCCCGGCTGGGCGGCGGCATCTTCACCAAGGCGGCCGACGTGGGCGCCGACCTCGTCGGCAAGGTCGAGGCCGGCATCCCCGAGGACGACCCGCGCAACCCGGCGACGATCGCCGACAACGTGGGCGACAACGTCGGCGACTGCGCCGGCATGGCGGCCGACCTGTTCGAGACCTACGCGGTCACGGCCGTGGCGGTCATGCTGCTCGGCGTCCTGACCTTCACGGGCACCGACGCCACGGCGGCGGCGCTCTACCCGCTGGTGCTCGGCGCGGTCGCGATCGTGGCCTCGATCATCGGCACGTTCTTCGTGCGGACCAGCACCGACAACGTCGAGGGCGCGCTCTACAAGGGCCTCATCGCGTCCGGCGTGATCGCGGCGATCCTGTTCTACCCGGTCACCAAGTGGCTGATGGACGGCACGTCGTACGCCGGCCGCGCCGCGGGAGACACGCCCGGGGTCGGCAAGCTCTACCTCTGCGCGCTGATCGGCATCGGCGTCACGGCGCTGCTGTTCGTCATCACCGACTACTACACCTCGACCCGCTTCGGACCGGTCAAGAAGACCGCCGCGGCGTCGCAGACCGGCCACGCGACGAACATCATCTCGGGCCTCGCGCAGGGCTTCCAGGCCACCGCGCTGCCCGCGATCGTCCTCGTGCTCGGCATCCTCGGCGCGTGGAAGCTGGGTGGCGGCGGGACCGTGGGCATCTACGGCATCGGCGTGGCCGTGATGGGTCAGCTGTCGCTGACGGGCCTCATCGTCGCGCTCGATGCGTTCGGGCCGATCACCGACAACGCCGGCGGCATCGCCGAGATGGCGAACCTCCCGGAGGAGGTCCGGACGATCACCGACAAGCTCGACGCGGTCGGCAACACGACCAAGGCGGTCACCAAGGGCTACGCGATCGGCTCCGCCGTGCTGGCGGCGGTCGTGCTGTTCGCCGGCTTCCGGTTCGAGCTCGCCGACGCGGGGGTCAGCGCGTCGACGCGGATCTTCGACGTCGGCTATCCGCCGGTGCTCATCGGCCTGCTGCTCGGCGGCATGATGGTCTGCCTGTTCGCCGCCCTGTCGATGGAGGCCGTCGGCCGCGCCGGCGGCGAGGTCGTCGAGGAGGTCCGCCGGCAGTTCCGCGAGAAGCCGGGGATCATGGAGGGGACCGAGCAGCCCGACTACGCGCGGTGCGTCGACCTGGTCACCAAGGCCGCCCAGCGGGAGATGATCCTGCCGGCGCTGCTGCCGATCCTGCTGACGTTCGTCGTCGGCGTCATCGACGTCCAGGCGCTCGGTGGCCTGCTCATCGGCGTGATCGTCGTCGGGTTCTTCTTCGCCGTCCTGATGACCGCCGGTGGCGGGGCCTGGGACAACGCCAAGAAGCTCATCGAGGACGGCGCGTTCGGCGGCAAGGGCTCCGACGCCCACGCCGCCTCGGTCACGGGCGACACGGTCGGCGACCCGTTCAAGGACACCTCGGGTCCGGCCATCAACCCCATGATCAAGGTTGCCAACATCGTGGCGATCCTGATCATCCCGATCATCACCTAGGCGTTCGCACGGTCGAGAGGTGGCGGGCTGCCGCCTCTCGACCGCCGGGCTGCCTACACTGCGGCTCGCTCAATGGCCGAACGTCGCCTTCATGGCCTGCAGCGCGTCCTCGGGGTCAACGCGCTCTTCTCGACCGCCTACGGCAACGTGGGGTCGTCGATCTATTACGCGCTGGGCCTCGTCGCCAGCTTCGCGCTGGGGCTCACGCCGGTGGTGTTCGTCATCACCGGCTTCATCTTCTACCTGACGGCCGCCACCTACGCCGAGGCCACGGCGATGTATCCCGAGGCGGGCGGCTCGTCGTCGTTCGCGCGCCACGCCTTCAACGAGTTCTGGTCGTTCTTCGCGGCGTGGGCGCAGATGCTCAACTACACGATCACGATCGCCATCTCGGCGTTCTTCGTGCCGCACTACGTCGGCGGCCTGTTCTGGGACGAGCTGCGCCACGGCCCCGGCGACATCGTGTTCGCGATCGGGCTGATCGGCCTGCTGTCGGTCGTCAACGTGCGCGGGGTCAAGGAGTCGGCGGGCGTCAACGTCGGCCTCGCGCTGGTCGACTTCATGACGCAGCTGCTGCTGGTCGCCGTCGGGTTCGTGCTCGTCTTCTCGCCGTCGACGCTGATCGACAACGTCCAATGGGGGATCGCTCCGACGTGGAAGGACTTCTTCATCGCGATCCCGGTGGGCATGATCGCCTACACGGGCATCGAGACGATCTCGAACATGGCCGAGGAGGCCAAGGACGAGGAGAAGACGATCCCGGCGGCGATCAACCGCGTCGTGATCGCCGTGTTCGCGATCTACTCGCTGCTGCCGATGGTCGCCCTGTCGGCGCTGCCGGTGTTCAAGAACGCCGAGGGCGACTACGTCACGCAGCTCGGCCTGCCCGAGGACCAGGGCGGCTTCGCCGGCGACCCGGTCCTGGGCGTCGTCAAGCACTTCGACCTCGGCTTCCTGCAGGCGCCGGCCGAGCTCTACGTCGGCGTGCTCGCCGCGACGATCCTGATCATCGCCTCCAACGCGGGGATCATCGGCGTCTCGCGGCTCGTCTACTCGATGGGGATCCACCGTCAGGTGCCCGACCGGATGCGCCAGCTGCATCCCAAGTACGGCACGCCCTACATCGGGATCGCGATCTTCGGCGTGATCGCCTGCCTCGCCGTCATCCCGGGCAAGGCCGCGTTCCTGGGCAACATGTACGCCTTTGGCGCGATGCTGTCGTTCACGATCGCCCATCTCGCGGTGATCCGGCTGCGCCTGGCCAGGCCCGACGCGCGGCGGCCGTGGCGCGGACCCGGCAACATCCGGCTCTCGGGCGGGCGGTCGATCCCGCTCTTCGCGGTCTTCGGCGGCCTCGGCACCGGGCTGGCGTTCGTGGTGGTGACCGCGCTGCATCTCGACGTCGCGTTGGCGGGCATCAGCTGGCTGGCGCTGGGCTGCGTGATCTACCCGATCTACCGCAGGCGCCAGGGGCTGGACCTGACGACGACGACCAAGGTCGCGGTGCAGCGCCCGGTCGTCGAGCACGAGGCCGAGTACGAGTCGGTGCTCGTCGCGCTGGACGCGTCGCAGCCCTATCCCAAGGGGGCGATCGCCACGGCCGCCAAGGTCGCGGCGCGCCGCCGCCGGGGCATCCACGTGCTCGTCTACATCGCCGTGCCGCAGTCGGCTCCGATCGACGCCGACCTGCCCGAGGCCGAGCAGGCGGCCGAGAGCATCATCGAGCAGGCGCGCCTGCAGGGCGGCCGGCGCGTCACGGGGCACCTCGAGAAGGTGCGTCCGGGCCAGGCGGGCCGGATGATCGTGCAGGAGGCGCGCGAGCTGGAAGCGCGCGCGATCGTCGCGCCGCTGCCGCCGCGGACCGGCGGCTCGCTCTTCGGCAAGACGCTCGAGACGGTGCTGGCCGAGCGGCCGTGCCGCGTCATCATCCAGTCCGATCCGGCCAAGCCGCCGCCGTCCCGGACCGCCCCGGCGTCTGGCGTGGCCGGGTAGCCGCGTAGCCTGTGACCGACATGTCGACGCCCCGCAAGGTGCACCGGGGGACCACGCTCCTGCTGTCCTCGTTCATGGTCCTGCTCGGCCTGGCCATGATCGTCCGAACCCTGTTCGGCGGCGGTGGCGCGCTGGCGATCGGGCTGCTGCTCGGCGCGCTGTTCATCGCCGCCGGCGCGGGCCGGATCTACCTGGCGGTGCGCCCCGGCCGCGCTCGGAGGCCGTCCTAGGTGCTCGGCCGCGGCCTGGGCCAGCCGGCGCTCTTCGCGATCGTCTACATCTCGGTCGCCAGCTCGATCTACTTCTCGCTCGGCGTCGTCGCCGACCACGCGCTCGGCCTCACGCCGCTCGTCTTCCTCGTGGCCGGGCTGTTCTTCGCCCTGGCGGCGATGACCTACGTCGAGGGCGCCGCGCTGCACCCCGAGCGCGCGGGCTCCACGGTCTTCGCCCGCTACGGCTTCAACGAGCTCGTCAGCTTCATCGCCGGCTGGGCGATCCTGCTCGACTACATCATCCTGGTCGCGGTCACCGCGTTCTCGGCGACGAACTACCTCGCGGCGTTCTGGGGCGACCTCGGCCACGGCGGGACCGAGGTGATCCTCGCTCTCGCGATCATCCTCTACGTCGCGGCCCGCAACATCCGCGGCTTCTCCAAGACGCGCGTCAACCGCATCAGCGCCCTGGTCATCGCCGACATCGGGCTGCAGCTGCTGCTGATCGTCGTCGGGCTGGCGACGTTCTTCAACCTCGACGTGCTGCTGGATCCGATCCACCTCGGGACCACTCCGGGGTGGGACGACACGATCTTCGCGCTCGGCGTGGCGACGGTCGTCTTCACCGGGCTGGAGTCGGCCGCGGGCCTCTCGGGCGAGGTGCGGGCCACGCGGGCCCAGCTCAAGCGCCTGATCCTCAGCGCGACCGCGGTGGTGATGGTCGTCTACGTCGGGATCGCGCTCGTCGCGATGACGGCGTTCCCGGTGACGGGCAACGCGACCGGGCTGAGCCGCTTGTACCTCGAGGCGCCGGTGCTCGGCATCGCCGAGGCCTTCGACACCCAGTGGATCTCGGACGGCTTCAAGTACACGATCGCCGTCGCGGCGACCGCGACGCTGATCGCGGCCGCCAACTCGGCGATGCTCGGCCTCTCGCGGCTGGCGTACTCGCTGTCGCGCAACCGCCAGATCCCCAGCGCCCTGGGGCGCCTGCACCCGACGCGCTCGACGCCGTTCGTGCTGATCGGCATCGCGGCGGTGATCGCGGGCGCGCTCGTGGTGCCCGAGAACCTCGACTTCCTCGTCGGCATCTACGCGTTCGGCGCGCTGATCGGCCTGACGATCGCGCATCTGTCGATCATCGCGCTGCGCTACCGCGAGCCCGACCGCGAGCGCTTCTACAGCGTGCCGCTGTCGGTCCGCTTCCGTGGCGGGAGCCTGCCGCTGCCCGCGGTGCTCGGCGCGCTGCTGTCGACGGCGGCGTGGATCAGCGTCGTCATCACGCACTCCGGCGCCCGCTACGTCGGCTTCGGGTGGATGGCCTTCGGCCTGGTCACCTACGTCAGCTACCGCCGCACCCAGGGCAAGTCGCTGCTCAAGCGCGTCCAGGTGCCCGAGGCGGCGCTGAAGATGGAGCACGAGGAGCTGGAGTTCGGCTCGATCCTCGTGCCGCTGACCGGGACGCCGCTGGACGACGACATGATCCAGACGGCGGGCCGCCTCGCGGGTCAGGAGACCGACCCGGGGCTGGAGCACCCCGAGTCGACGATCGAGGCGCTGTGGATCTTCGAGGTGCCGATGGCGCTGCCGATCGACGCGCGCCTGCCCGACGCGCAGCTCGAGCATGCGCGGGCGTCGCTGCGGCGGGCCAAGGCGGTGGGGGAGGAGTACGACGGCGTCGAGGTCGCCACGGCGACGGTCCGCGCCCGCCGGGCCGGCGCGGCGATCGTCGAGGAGGCCAGGCGCCGCGGGGTGCAGGCGATCGTCCTCGCGGCCGAGGAGCCGACCCGGATCCGGGGCGGTGCGCTCATGGGCGGCCTGGCCGGCGCGCGCGACAACTTCGTGGGGGACGCTACGAAGTACGTGGTGTCCAAGGCGCCGTGCGAGGTCATCCTGACCGCGCCGCGCGCCAGCGACCAGCCGCCGTCCCCGGTCCGCGAGCCGGTCGTGCCGCCGAGCCCGCAGCCCGAGCCGAGCGATCAGTCGATCAGCGCCGCGCCGCCGCTGCGCGACAACTGAATGCCCGGTGGAAGGCGCCCGTCGCTGGGCGGGGCCGTCCATGGGTATTGTGCTCAAGCGTGTTCATCCTGATCGTCGGCGCTGGTCGCGTCGGCTCCTCCGTCGCACGCTCCGCGCTGGCCGCTGGGCACACCGTGTCGGTCCTCGACGAGGACCCGCTCAGCCACGAGCGCCTCGAGGTCGGGCTCGACCGGACGTGGGAGGAGGCCGGCGGCCGCTTCACGGTCGGCCACGGCATGGAGGTCGACGCGCTGACGGAGGCCGGGATCCTCGAGGCGGACGTGTTCATCGCGTCCACCGACGGCGACAACACCAACCTGACGATCTCGCAGATCGCCCAAAAGCACTACGAAGTCGAGAAGGTCATCGTGCGCGTGATGGATCCCGCACGAGCGGCCTGGTACCGCGAGCAGGGGCTGCACACCATCTGTCCCACCCAGCACGCGATCGAGATGTTCACCTCGGCCCTCGGCGCCATCGCCTGAGCCGAGACGGAGGAGCCTGAACGTGTACGTCATCATCGCCGGCGGGGGCAAGGTGGGCTGGAACCTGGCCCGCGAGCTCATCGCCAAGGGCAACGAGGTCACCCTCATCGAGAACCGCCGCACGCGGTACCTCACGATCGAGCAGGAGCTCGAGCACGCCATCCAGTACGGCGACGCCACCGAGCTGTGGGTCCTGGAACGCGCCGGCATCCAGCGCGCGGACCTGACGATCGCGGTCACCGGCGACGACGAGGACAACCTCCTCATCTGCCAGATGGCCAAGGAGAAGTACCTCTGCGAGCGGATCATCGCCCGCGTCAACAACCCCCGCAACCGCTCCTGGTTCGAGCTCCTCGGGATCCAGCCGGCGGTCAGCGCGACCGACCTGATCCTGCGGCTGATCGAGCACGAGGTGCCGAGCTACGGCCTGGTCCACCTGCTCGATCTCCGTGACGAGCAGCTGGAGATCATCGAGGTCGAGGTGGGCCCGGAGTCGCGCGCGGCCAACACCGCCGTCCAGGACATGGACCTGCCCGAGGGCGCGCTGATCATCTCGCTGCTGCGCGACGGGCGCGGCTTCGTCCCCAAGGCCGATACCGTCATCGAGCCCGGCGACGAGGTCCTCCTCGTCCTCGACCCGGGCCTGGAAGACGCGATCACCGCGCAGTTCTCGCCCGGCACCCGCGACGCGGCGTAGGCCCGGACCGGCCTCTATACTTCTGCGCCGCAGCACCGCCCTTGCGGGATGGTGTAATCGGCAACACGCCTCGCTCTGGACGAGGTATTCTAGGTTCGAGTCCTAGTCCCGCAGCTCCGAAAGCTCCTGGAAACGGGGGCTTTCTGCGTTGGTGGGTGAGCGGTGCGGGACAGTGTGCGGGACAGTCGGCCGAGTTACGTCACCTACCGCCAGTAGCGTCGGCGGCTCAATGGACTCCGAAAGCCTCAAGTGGACGTTGACGCTCAGCGGCGCGGCCGCCGAGCTCGTCGGGCTGGCATTAGTCGTCTGGGACGTACGAGATGCGAGACGGGCGGCACGTGACGCACTCAACGCATACGAGCCTGACCCAATGACATATCCGGTCAGCGCATCGTTCACCGCCCAGTACGACGTGCATGGTGTCCAACCCCCGCTAGCTGAGCGCGTCGAGAACCTTGAGCGACGGTTGGCCGACCAACACGCGGCGGCGCTGTCTCGGGTGAACACGCTTCGGGACGAACTGAGAGAGGAGGTTTTCACGCGCATGCGTGCTGTCCTCGAACAGGCGGACGAGCGGGAACGGCGCCTTCGGGGGTTCCTATCGGACCAGCTCGATTCCGGGATCGGCCGGCGCATCGCGGGAACCGTGCTGTTCATGCTCGGCGTCGGGCTATCGGCCGTCTCAAATCTCGTCTGAGTTTCACGCGATTAGTCGCCAAGTACCGACAGTCGAGCCCTCTGTGCCGGAACCTGTGCAACGGCGTCGGCGACCCCGTTCGACCGTGCGAACAGGAGCCGTATGTCATGGGAGCCGACATCGAGGTTGGGCCAGCGGCCCGTGGAGCGAGGACGCGAGGTCGTCGTCGTGGGATTCATCTGTGATCGACCGCGCTGGGCGGCCTAGGCTGGCGGCGCAGGTCTCGTTCCTCCATAGCTACAACGATCCACGGCTGAAGAAACCGCTGGCAGGAACGTATGTTCGCATGCAACGATCGGCCAATATTGCCGTTCGATATGCATCGCCGTTCAGGCTGGATATGCAGCGGTCGACAAGGTAGTTTGAGAAGCGCAACGTGAGGCAAGAACTGCGGCACAGACTGCAGCGCTAGGCTGGAGAGATATATGAACCGTGTGAGCGTCCCAGTCCCGGAAGAGATCAAGAAGCAGGTGGACAACTGCCCCACCGAGCTTGGACTGGACCCGAGTGCCTCCGAGGCACAACGCTACGCGCAGTTGGTTGACGCTGGAGTACGGGCGATGCGGGCGCAGGTCCGCAACGAGCGTCGGCGGGTGGCATACGCCGAGCACAATGAGAGCCAGGGCTACGTTGAGGCGCTTGAGACGGCCGACGATTGGGCCTTCCGCGAGGGCGGCTTCTGAAGCCTCGCGGCTACATCTTTGATGTGGAGGGGAAGGGCGCCGGCACCGTCGGCGCCCTTGTCTTGACGAACGACGTCTGGAACGACGTCATGAGCGGTGTGGCCGCGATCCCTATCCGCAGCCCAGCCATCCAGCCATATCCCGGCGCGATCAGGATCAGGGACATTGGGTGGATCGATCTTCCAGCGATGGCTCACATGCCGCAGGGCCGCCTTACCCAGCCGCTCTACAAGCTGACGGCCCAGGCCATCGAGCGGACCGAAGACAAGCTGATTGACGTGTTAGCGCTCGTCGATCTCTGCTGTGGCGACCCACTGCCTCCTCATTCGCCAGCCGGTGCGGTGACCTATCCACGATGGGGCGACATCTACTGGGTCAAGGGCTTCGATACTGGGGGGCAGGACAAGCGCTACGTCGTCGTGTCGCACGATCATCACAACGCCGCCAATGGTCGCCCTTTTCTCGTACGAACAACGTCAGCGCCGAAGCGCAACGCCCAGGATTTTCCTCTCGTCCAAGACGGCGCAGTTCACACCTGCCCCGGCGAACTACAGACGGCTCAGGCGGACTGGGTGGAGATGACCAAGCGGCCAAGGCCCGACGCGCTGAATGTGGCCGATATGGCCGCGACGGCGTACGGCTTGATATCGACCTTTCAGCTTGAGACGGCGATCGTTCGCAACGGCGGCGAGCTGCGCGATTGACGCCCGGGTCGTGTTGAGCTTCTGCGTAGACGACATCCACCCGCACCCCGATCGGCTGTTCGAGCGCGGCGTCTGGGAGTACGTCGTCCGGCCGGACGGGCTGAGCGGTCACGGGTGGGTCCACGCCCAGGACACCACGAGCCCCCTGAGGGCCGCCGGAGGCCCGTACACGGAGCTGTCGCCGTGGGAGCGGCGGCACCTACGTCAGCGTCGCGCGGTGGGAGCACGGCCGCCGACGACGCCGGTAGCGTTAGGACTTGCTGAAGGGATCTCATCTCCCCTGAGGCGGACCAAGCGAGCGGTCTCCCACGAGGCCGCTCGTTTGCGTTGGGGCGATGGGCCGGTCAGGTCGATGGGTAGAGCTCTTGGAGAACGCCGGCTCGGTCAACGACCGACTGGCGCACCTTCTTACGCGTGCCGTTCCTGATCGCACCGACGCGCTGGGCGTCGACTCCAAGTTGTTCAGCCATTTCGCGGTCACTTTCGCTCCGTCCGATGAGCCAGTACCGGAACGGCGTGGCGGGGAGGAACGGGTCTGGTTCTTCCGGCCGGGGTGCCGCTTCGGCGCGGGCGTAGGTGGCGTTCGGAGCCGGCGCTGGTCGGGGTGCGGGGCGTGGTCTGGGGGCAGTGACGGGGAGGTGAGCGGGGACTTCGGCGTGGTCGGTCTGCCGCGGGAGGCCGGGCGCCCGAGGGCGTCGGGGTGGGCCCCGCGGAAGGCGTGCCTCAATCGATTGGGCCCACTCGACGCCGGAGGGCGTGGGCCTGTTTGGCGCGGTGTCGCCGCGGCCGATGGGCCCACCTTGGGGGGCGTGGGCGGGAGGACGGTGGGGGTGGGCCTGTTTGGCGCGGTCTCGCCGCGGTCGATGGGCCCACCCGACCGGAGACCATGGCGGACGCCCCGGGGCGCCGACACCGCCGCTACGCACGCTCTCGTCACTGCCCGGCCGACGACGTCGGCGGCGCGATCGCGCCGGCGCTGCGCGCCGGGGGCGCGTGCGGTGCGGTGGCCCGCCCAGCCACCGCGCCGGCGCTGAGCGCCGGGGCGCTTGCAAGCGCGGTGGCCCCGCCGACCCAACCGCCCGCCTCAGCCCACGTCCTCATGCGGCCCGCCCGGGAACTGGGGGCCGCGTGTGGGCTTGCCTGAGGCGCACCAGGTGCCGAACCAGGTGCCGTGCCAGACCGAGTCGATCACGAAGGCCACGAGGCCGAGTCCGACGATCGCCGAGATCACCTGTGACATGCGTCCCCTCCGGGAGCCGTGGGTGAGGCGGAGTGCGCCTGACCGGATCGTGCGCCTTCGTCGGTGCCACGACAAGGGCTTCAGGCGCCCACCGTCCTGCCGAGCACCTTGGTGTGGACGCCCTGCCGCCCGCCGATCCGTCGTTGCTGCCCGCCCTGCGGGAGCAGGGTGGTGCCCTGGGCCAGCAGTTCGTCGACGTCTTCGTCGGCTTCCGGCTGCATTTCCACGACGACAGCGAGGCCAGCGCCTTCGTACGTCACTTCCGCTTCGCGTCCACCCGCTCTGGCCTGCGCCAGGAGGACGGAGGCGTCGTGTGGGTCGGCTTCCACGGCTGGGCCTTCGACGCCGCCGACGCCCAGATCCAGGCGGCGCTCGCCGTCCGCCACAGCGCCGTCCGCGCTCGCGTGCGCCACATCCCCGAGGCCACCGACGCCGAGATCCGTCCCACCGGCAAGCGCCTGCTGCAGCCCGACAAGGCGCGCCGCGAGCGTGACGAGCTGCTGGCGCGCCTCTCCGACGAGGTGCCGGACATGATCGCGACCCGCAAGGCGCTCGGCCCGGGCGCGCGGCACATCGCCGAGGGCCGCCGCCAGGCCGCCCAGGGCCCACGGGCGTCCGCGCCGCCGCCGGGCTCCGCGCCGCCGCCGGGCTCCGCGCCGCCGGCCGCCGACGCGCCGCGCCCGCGGCGGCGCAAGCTCTTCGGACGCTGACGCACGTCCGGCGGGAAGGATCCGCCGGGGCCGGTGTCTGACCCGATGGCCACTCGTCCATCTGCTCGAAGGGAGCCTCCATGGCCAGCTTCACCTCGACGTCCCGACGCATGCTCATCGCAGCGTTGGCTCTCCTGGCCGCCGCCGCCGCTGCGCTCCTGGTCGCCCGGGATCAACCGGCCGACGCGGCATCCACCCATACCGTGAAGCTGTCGGCCGACGGGCAGGGCAAGCTCAAGTTCAACAAGACGAAGCTGACGACGACGCACGGCAAGGTCACGCTGGTGATGACGAACCCCAGCGGCTCCGGCAAGCCCCACGGCGTCGCGGTCGAGGGCCACGGCGTCGACAAGGACGGCAAGACGGTCTCGCCGGGCGGTGCCTCGAGGGTCACCGCGACCCTCAAGAAGGGCACCTACGAGTTCTACTGCCCCGTAGACGGCCACAAGGCCGCGGGCATGGAGGGCAAGCTGGTGGTCAAGTAGGCCGGTCGGCCCGCCCGAGCAGGTCGCGCAGGAGACCGTGTCGCTGCGGCACCCCCTACGCGGCGGCCTGCTCGGCCCAGTCGCGATAGAGCTCCCAGTAGCGACCCTCGGCTGCCAGCAGCTCGTCGTGCGTTCCGGACTCCACGATCCGCCCGCCCTCGAGCACGACGATGCGCCCGGCCTGGCGGATCGTCGACAGGCGGTGGGCGATGACGACGGCCGTGCGGCCCGCCAGCAGGCGGCGCAGCCCATGCTCGATCACCGTCTCGGTGTGGAGGTCGACGTTGGACGTCGCCTCGTCGAGCACCAGGATCGACGGGTCGGCCACCAGCGCGCGCGCGAACGCCACGAGCTGGCGCTGGCCGGCCGACAGCTGCACGCCGCGCTCGCCGATCTCGGTGTCGAGGCCGTGCTCCAGGCGCTCCACGAACTCCCAGGCGCCGACCGCGCGGCACGCGTCCTCCAGCAGCGCGTCGTCGACCGGGTCGCCGTCGGCGATCCCGAACGCGATGTTGTCGCGCAGCGTCCCGCTGAACAGGAACCCCTCCTGCGGCACGATGCCCATCTGGGACCGCAGCGAGCGCATCGTGACGTCGCGCAGGTCGTGGCCGTCGACGAGGATCCGGCCCGCGGTCGGGTCGTAGAAGCGCGCGGCCAGCTTGGCCAGCGTCGACTTGCCCGCGCCGGTGGCGCCGACGAGCGCGACGGTCTGCCCCGGCGGCACGTGCAGCGACACGTCGGCCAGCGCCGTCTTCGTGCCGTCCGCGGTGGAGTAGGCGAACGTCACGTCCTCGAACGCGATCTCGCCGCGCAGCGGGCGCGGGAGGTCGGTCGCCCCCGGCTTGTCGGTCAGGTCGGGCCGCTCGTCGAGCAGCTCGAAGATCTTGTCGAGCGCCGCCATGCCGGACTGGTAGGTCGTGTAGACCTGCGACAGCTGGGAGATCGGGTCGAAGAAGCCGTTCAGGGCGGCGATGAAGCCGACCAGCACGCCGACCGTGACGTCGCCGTTGAGCACCTGGTGGCCGCCGTAGAGCAGGATCCCGACCGTCGCGATCGCGCTGACGAACTCGACCGCCGGGAAGTACGCGGCGTTGAGGTTGACCGTCGTCATGTTCGCCTGGCGGTTGGCCGCGTTGAGCTCCGCGAAGCGGTCCAGGTGGCGCGGCTCCTGGGCGAACGAGCGCATGACGCGAATGCCCGACAGCGTCTCCTGCAGGTAGGCCGTGATCGCGCCGATCGTCTCGCGCGTGCGCTTGAACGCGTCGGCCGAGGCCAGCCGGAACGCGAACGAGCCGACGGCCATGACCGGGAAGATGAGGAACGTCAGCAGGGCGAGCTGGACGTCGAAGAAGAGCAGGATCGCGATCGAGCCGACGAGCGTCAGCGACGCCTGGAACAGCGTCGTCACCGCGTCGGTGACCATCGCGTTGAGCGCCTCGACGTCGTTGGTGAGGCGCGAGATCAGCACGCCCGCCGGGCGCCGCTCGTAGAAGCCGACGGGCATCTCCTGCAGGTGGCGGAAGATGTCGAGGCGCAGGTCCTGCAGGGCGCGCTGGCCGACCCAGTTGGTCAGGTAGGTCTGCACGTACGAGGTGGCCCACACGATCAGGGCGCTCACGATGAACAGGACGACGATGACGTTCAGCGCGCCGAGGTCGCCCTTGGTGATCCCACGGTCGATCGCCTGCTTGGCCAGCGGCGCCGGCGCCAGCGCGGCCGCCGTGCCCAGCACGAGCGCGACGAACATCAGCGCGGTGCGTCCCCGGTAGGGGCGCAGCAGCTCGACCAGGCCCTGCAGCTTGCGCTTGCGCCCGCCGGTCGCGGCCAGCCGCCGGCGCAGGTCGTCGCGGCGGCTCAGGCCCTCGGCCTGCTCGTTCCTCACGCCGTGGCCTCCATGGGCGCGCGCCCGGGAGCGAGCCCTGTGGGCGAGGCTCCCGCCCTCACAGGCCCGCCACCTCGCGCTCGACCGGGTTGCGGTTGAGGAAGACCTGGTCGGGCAGGCCCTTCTCGACGATCTCGGCGTACAGCGGCGACGCGTCCAGCAGCTCCTCGTGGCTGCCCTGCGCGGCGATCCGGCCGTCCTCGACGACGACGATCGTGTCGGCCAGCGCGATCGTGCTCAGGCGGTGGGCGATGATGAACGTGGTGCGGCCGGCCATGGCCTCGCGTAGCGCCTCCTTGATCTGCTGCTCGGTGGACGCGTCGACCGCGGAGGTCGCGTCGTCGAGCACGAGCACGCGCGGGTCGGCCAGCAGCGCGCGGGCGATCGCGACGCGCTGGCGCTGGCCGCCGCTGAGCGTCAGGCCGCGCTCGCCGACGCGGGTGTCGTAGCCGTCGGGGAGCGTCGCGATGAACTCGTGCGCCTGCGCGCGGCGCGCGGCCCGCTCGATGTCGGCGCGGTCGACCTTGTCCGCGCCGCCGCGCGCGTAGGCGATGTTGTCGGCGATGGTGGTGCTGAACAGGAACGGCGCGTCGTCGACGACCGCGATCGCCTGGCGCAGCTCCACGGGGTCGACGGAGCGGACGTCGGCGCCATCGATGAGCACCGCTCCGCGGTCGACGTCGTAGAGCCGTCCGAGGAGCTGCACGAGCGTGGTCTTTCCCGAGCCGGTGGCGCCGACCAGCGCGACCGTCGTCCCGGCCGGGACGTCGAGCGAGACGTCGTGCAGCGTGGGGGAGGACGTGTCCTGGTAGCCGAAGGTCACGTCGCGCAGCTCCACGTGGCCGTTGCCGGCGGGCAGCGGCCGGGCGCCGGCCGGCGCGGTGATCGCCGGCTCGCGGTCCAGCAGCTCGAAGAGGCGGGCGCCCGAGGCGGTCGCGCGCTGGGCCAGGCCGAGCGACATGCCGAGCTGGCGCATCGGCCCCAGCAGCATCAGGAGGTAGGCGTAGAACGCGGCGAAGTCGCCGAGCGTCATGTTCCCGGCGACGACGCGGCGGCCGCCGATCAGCAGCACGCACGCCAGGCCGATCTGCGGCAGGAAGCCGATCAGCGGCTGGTAGAACGCGCTCAGCCGGGTGGCGATCATCTCCTGGTCGAACACCCGGCCGGTGGTGCCGGCGAAGCGCTCGAGCTGGCGGTCCTCGCGCGCGAAGGCCTTGACGACGCGCACGCCGCCGATCGACTCCTCGGCGTCGGCGGTCAGCTCCGCCAGGCGCTGCTGGACGGCCTGCTGCGCGGGTCGCGCCCGGTGCCCGTAGCGCGCGGCGATCAGCACCACGAACGGCACCGGCACGAGCGAGATCACGGCCAGCAGCGGATCGACGAGCAGCATCGCGACCGCCGCGAGGACGATCGTCAGCCCCGACTGCAGGATGAACACGAGGCCGTAGCCGAGGAAGAACCGGACGGCCTGCAGGTCGACCGTCGCGCGCGACATCAGCTGGCCGGTCTGCTGGCGGTCGAAGAACGCGAGCTCGAGCGAGAGCAGGTGCGAGTACAACCGCTGGCGCAGGTCCTGCTCGACGCCGAGCGACACGCGCCCCGCGACCAGCCGGCGGGCGACGGTCAGCACGAGGCGCCCGACGCCCGCGATGGCGATGAGGATGCCGAGGCGGTCCAGGTCGGAGCTGTCGTGCGCGCGGATCTGGTCGATCGCCTGACCGGTCAGCCACGGGATCGTCACCGTCAGGGCCATCGCCACCGCCGCGAGCAGGGCCGACAGCACGACCGCGGGGCGGTAGGGCGAGAGGAAGCGCAGGAGTCGCCGGAACGTGGGCACGAAGGGTCCAGTGTAGTTGCACAGGAAACGAACCGCGCAGCGTCCGGTCCGGCCCCCGGCGTGGAATGCTGCCAGGACGATGGCCACCCGATCGTTCGGCCTGTGCGACACGTGCGTGCACCAGAAGCTCGTCCGCAGCGGTCGCGGGTCGACGTTCTCGATGTGCCGCATCGGCCTGCGCGATCCCGACTGGCCGAAGTACCCGCGCATGCCCGTGCTGCGCTGTCCGCGTCACGAGGCGCGGCCCCGCAACGAGGCGATCTAGATGCGGGGGAGGCCGAGCACCAGGTGCGGTGCCGCGGCGGCGACGTCGGGGGCGACCGGCGCCGGCGCGATGGCGCCGCGCGTCCCGAACTCGAGGTCGCCCCTGCACTTCGGGCAGGCGCCGAGGATCCGCAGGCCGTCGGCCATCGCCGGGGTGTTCCACGTGAACCCGCAGCCCTTGCAGCGCACGGCGAAGTCGTCGGTCATCAGGGAGCCCATCGGCGAACGGGGCGCCGGGCTTGACTCGGCCGTTCGTCCACGCACGCCCGATCGGCTCACGTCGCCATGTCCGCACGTCGATCTTCTGCGGCCGCAGCGGGTACGGTTGCGCGCCTCATGCCGCGCCGCGTCCTCCTCGCCCTGATCGCCTCCGTCGCCGCGCTCGCGGTCGGGCCGGGCCCGGCCTCCGCCCTCGACACGCACGTCTGCGCGAGTTCCTCCGCTTTCCGGTGCGGAACGGTCACGGTTCCGCTGGACCGGAGCGGGCGCGTCCCGGGCACGGTGAAGCTGTCGGTCGCCGTCGAGGCGCCGCGCCAGGGCGCCAGCGGGTTCCTGCTGGCGCTCTCGGGCGGCCCGGGCCAGCCGTCGATCCCGTTTGCCGAGTCGTTCCGCGCGTCGCTGGCGCCGGCGCTGGCGCACCGCCGGCTGGTCGTGTTCGATCAGCGCGGCACCGGCGCGTCCGGCGCGCTCAGCTGCCCGCCGCTGCAGGCCCTCGGCACCCTGGACGTGGTCAACACGCGCATCGTGGAGCGCTGCGCCAACGCCCTCGGCCCACGGCGCCAGTTCTACACGACGACCGACTCGGTGCTCGACATCGACGCGGTGCGCGCGGCGATCGGCGCGCCGAAGCTCGAGCTGATGGGCGTCAGCTACGGCACCTACGTCGCCGCGCAGTACGCCCGCCGCTTCCCGGCGACCACCGACGGGCTCATCCTCGACTCGGTCGTCGGCCCCGACGGGATCGACGCCTACTTCCTCGACACGTTCCAGCGACTCCCGCGGGTGCTGACCGAGCAGTGCGCCGCCGGGCGCTGCCGCGCCGCGACCGACGACCCGGTCGCCGACCTCGGCCGGCTCACGCGGGCGCTGGCCAAGGCGCCGCTGCGCGGTGAGGTCCCCGACGCGCTCGGCGTGCCGCACGCCACCGCGGTCCACGACGAGTCCGAGCTGCTGCTCATGATCATGTCGGGCGACCTCAACCCGTTCCTGCAGGCCGCGCTGCCCGGCGCGATCGCCGCGGCCACGCGCGGAGACGCCGCGCCGCTGCTGCGCCTGCGCCGCTACGCGCAGGGGCCGCCGACACCGGTCAGCGAGCTCAGCTCGACGCTCAACGTCGCGACCACCTGCGCCGACGTCAAGCTTCCCTACACGCTGCTGACGCCCTACCCGGACCGCTGGACGCTGTGGCGACACGGCGTCGACGGCGTCCCCGACAGCGCGTTCGCGCCGTTCAGCCGCGCGGCGGTGACCGACACCTCGGTCGCGCACGACTGCCTGCGCTGGCCGTGGGGCGACACGCCCGCGGGCCCGTCGACCGACCCGCTGCCCGACGTCCCCACGCTGCTGCTCAGCGGCCGCCTCGACACCCGCACGCCGTTGGAGAACTCGAACGAGATGGTGCCGCTGCTGCCGCACGCCCAGCTGCTGACCGTCGCCGGCACCGGCCACGACGTGCTCGACAGCGACATCACGGGCTGCGCGGCCCGCGCGCTGCGGCGCTTCGCCGACGACCGCGCGATCGGCACGCCGTGCAGTGGCAAGGACAACGCGGTGCCGGTGCTCGCGCGCCCGTCGCGGTCGCTGTCGGCCTACCGCCGGCCGCCGGGCGTCCCCGGCAACCGCGGGCGCACGCTGTTCGCCGCGCTCGACACGATCGTCGACGCGCAGGTCTCGGCGCTGCAGACGCTCTACGCGGGCTTCACGCACGTCCAGGGCGGCGGTCTGCGCGGCGGGCGCTTCTCGGCCTCGGCCAACGGCGAGCGGCTGCGCCTGCACGACTACGAGCTGGTGCCGGGGCTCACGGTCACCGGCGCGCTGCGCGCCTCGGACACGGCCGACGCCGGCACCGTCACGGTCGACGGGCCCGGCGAACTGGACGGCCGGCTGCGCATCACGGCCAAAGGCGTGGTGACCGGGCGCCTCGGCGGCCGAGCCGTCCGCTACGACCCGGCCAAGGACACCGGGAGCTCGGCGGCCATCCGCGCCGGCCGGTCGCCCGAGGCACTGCGCCTGCCGTCGCTGGCCGCGGCGATGCAGCGGGCGCGGAGGGTCGCGCTGCCTGCGCTGGCGGTGCGCGGCTGAGTGGAGCTCCCTCACTGGCAGAGAGGGGTCAAACAGGCCGTTCGGCGCTCGCTGCCGTGTCAGCCCTTGGCACGTGAGGCGCGCGCCCGCAACGCGTCGGTGCAGTCTTCGCGAAACTCGAGCCTCCGCTGCTTATCCACGTGTAGGTGTACGGCGCGATGACGGTGAGGCCGCCGACGGCGATCGGGCCGTCCGCCCGCGTCGGCAGGCATCGTTGGGCTGAAGCTCCTCCACACGACTTAAAGGCCGCGAGCCACCCCGGCGGGGTGGCTCGCAACGTCCGGATCCCGGCGTGAGCGCGGGGTAGCGCGCTGCGCTAGTTGGCGCAGTTCCAGGCCGACAACTTGCTCGTCGACGTGCTGTTGTAGGTCTCGTAGGTGTTGTCGTTGAACCCGTTGCTGGACAGCGATGCGTCCTGCGTGCCGGGGACCGCGCAGTAGTTGCTGCCGTCGTTGCGCTTGAGCAGCGACCAAGCCGAGCGCCGATTGACCATGGACGAGGCCAACTGGTTGCAGCTCCCCAGCGACTGCCACACCGAGGTGGACTGCCACTGGCACTTGTTGCCCCCGAAGCTCCCGTCGGTGAAGACGCAGAACCAGGGAGACACGCAGTCAGACGCTGCCGCGGCATACGCCGTGGCGCCATGGTGCTTCGTCTTGCGCGCCGCCGCCGCGGTCGGCTGGGGTGCCCAAGGTCCGCTCATCATGGCGTCTGGGCCAAAGATGACCATCCACTTGCTCGCCCTCTCGACAGGGATCAGGTCGTCGGCCAGTGGAAGCTGCTTGACCTCCGCGGGGGCCGTGGCCCATTCCCCCGGAGCAACCACGTAGGCGACGGCCCGTTGGCCGTCGCTTCCGGGGGTGTTGTAGGCGTAGTAGCCGCTGGTTCGGATATTGGCCAGAGCCTCAGCGTTGGGCACGGTCGGCAAGAGCACATTCTGCGCTGCCGAGTTGTCCGGGAGAACTCCCGGACACGAGAGGCCCTGACATGCCGAAGCGCTGGCGGTGGACGCCATGGCGGTCACGACAGCGATCGCGGCCAAAGCAGACAACAGCTGCTTTCTCATCTGCCATCCCTTCCCTTCAGATGCTCGGGGTCCTCCCGAGCGCGGACCGCCACGGATGCCATCCCTGGTCGGCCCGGCGAACCTACGGGCGTCCGGACACGCAGACAATAGGACTACTGTAACTGCACCAGTTTTGAAGTGCTAGCGAACGCTTAAGCGATTAAAGCGGCCTCGTCGTTTCGCCGCCGCCTGGACTAGCCGCGTTCGCGGGGGCCGAGGTGGGCTACCTCGGCCAGGGCGGACAGGCGTGGGCGGCGTCGGGGCAGTAGCGGAAGTCCCCGAGCGCCTGGCCGGCCTTGCCGGGGACGAGATCCTGCGGGTCTGCGGTGAAGTCGAAGCGCGCGACGAGGTTCCCCGCCTGGTCGTAGCCGGTCAGTGAGCTCGGGCGCCGGTTGGTCTCGATGACGATGCCGAAGGCTCCCGTGAGGCGATCTGCCGTGACCGGTGGGCCGTCGTCGGCGTAGTTGAACCGGATGCGGGTGACGGTGCTCGAGACCAGCCCGAAGAGCGGTCGGAGGTCGTGTCGCCCGTTGGGGAGGAAGCGCCCGGGCCCCACGAGATCGATGCGCTGGCCGGACAGCCGGCGGCGCCAGCCGTCGATGGTGTCGGTCTCACCGAATCCGGCGAGCGCGAGGGTGAGCTTGTCGCCTTGGCGGATGGCGACGAGCTTCTCGCCGCCCGCCTGCGCGAGGACGCGCTTCTCGCCGTCCTCGGCAGACACCCATGAGGGCACGTCCTCGCCGGCAGAGACGGGGCGGCCCGGTGCGGCGGCCTCGTCTCCCGAGATCCAGCTCGACAGGGTGCCGTAGACGTCGTCGACGGCGGCGCGCGTGACGGGAACGGCATAGGTGCCACCGGCCACGGCCGCGATCGCGCCGAGCGAGAGGGCAAGACGAGCAGCCAGGTGCACGTGGGGCCGCGAGCCGGGCCAGAGCCGCGCCAACCGGCGCGCGGGGTTCGGGCGCATCCAGCGGTGCGCGTCGCGTTCGGCGAGCTCGTCGAGCTGCTCGCCGAAGGTCTGCAGTGACGGAAAGCGGTCGAGCTGGTTCATGAGATTCCCTCCGCGGAGATCTCGGGCGTCAGGGCCGTGCGTAGGTGGCCCAGCGCCCGCGACACGCGCATGCGAGCGGCTGGTTCGGTGATGGCCAGGCGCTGCGCCACCTCGGGGTAGGGCAACTCCTCGACGACGCGCAGGCGCACGGCGTCGCGGTAGCCCTGGGGCAGGTCGTCCATCTGCTGGGCCAGCAGCGCACGGAGGTCTGCCATGTCGCCGAGCTCTTCGACGCGCTGGAGCTCCTCAGGTTCCGCGGCAGGGCGCTCCAGGCCCAGGCGCGCGAGCGCGGCGCGATCCGCGTAGCCGCGCTGCAGGTAGCCGGCCAGCTGCCGCTGGGCGATCGTGTACAGCCACGCACGCGCTTCGGCATCGGTGTGGCCGCGAAACGTGCGCCGCCCGGCGTAGGCCTGGGCGAAGGTCTCAGCGGTCAGGTCGAGCGCCACCTCGGCGTCGAGGACGCGACGGGCGAGATATCGCGTGATGGCGACGGCCTGCTCGCGATAGAAGTCACCGAACGCCCGCGGTTCCTGCTTGGAGCGCGTGAGGGAGGACTCGGCCATCGCTCATAGAGTGGCGAGAGAGCCGGCGGCTGTAACAGGGTCGTCGTGAGGGGGGCCTCGAACGACCGTGAAGCCCCTAACGCTCAGGCGACGACCGCACCGCCGCCCCTGACTGCATCTACGCCTTCGCCTCGGGCTCGAAGTCGCCCTCGTCGAAGTCGAAGGACTCCTCGGCCTCGCGGCGCCGGCGGTTGCGCGACCCGAGGCCGACGACGCTGCCGACCACGATCCCCATCAGCGCCGTGAACGCGACCGGGAGGATGATCCCGTCGCCCTTCTGCAGGCTGACGGTCGCGACGGCGATGGCGAGGCCGACGCAGAACACGAGGACCCCGACCAGCGGCCGGGCACGGTAGAAGTCCACGACGGAGCGCACGCCCGTGACGGTAGCCGCTGGCCGGCCGGTCGCGCGCCACGAGCGCGAACACGCCGGGCGAAGACGTGTCGACACCGCGTGCGACTTTAGGTACGGTAGCGTTCCTCATGATTGGCACGCGCCCGTTCCTGACGTCCGACCCGCGTGAGTTGTGCGACACGGGGTCACTGCACGGCGATCTGGAGGCGCTGGCGCTGCTGGTCGTCGACCGCCTCAGCGGGCTCGACGCCGGGCTCGCCCATCGCCTGCACGACGCCTGGAGCGGCCTCGATCGCGAGCGCGTCGGGGCGATCCTCATGCGCGCCCGGCGCCGCGGCGAGCTCTCGGAGCCCGGCGCGGAGGCCGATCCAGAGTTCGTCCGCGCGATGCTCGTGGGGCCGCTGGCCTGGCCGCTGCTGACCGACACCGCGCCGACCCCGCCGCCCGGCGCGGTCGCCGCGCTGGTCTGCGCCTCGCTCGAACGCTGAACGCTCGGCGTTCGACGATCCTGGCGGGGCTGCGCCGATCCCGGATAGGCTCGGCCGGGTGGTGGGTCGGAGAAGGGTCCCGCGGGCGATCGTCGCGACGCTGGTCGTCGTGCTGCTCGGTGGGCTGCCGGGCGTCGCGGGCGCGCGGCGCGACGACCTGCCAACCGAGACGCGCGGCCCGGCGTCGGGCGCGACGGTGGCCGACGCCACGCACGGCGTCGCGGTGGAGTTCACCTGCCCGACCTACCATCAGTTCTCCTACGACGACGTGATCACGCAGCCGGCCGAGGGCTACCACGTGGTCCTGGCGCGCAGCGGCGAGGTCGGCGCCGACCGCCGGCTGCTGGCCGTCAACCGCGTGGAGACGCGCGACGCGATCCTCGTGGAGGGCAGGCTCGGCATGTGCACGGCGGCGCCCGACGACGCCGAGAACGGCCTGCTGCCGCCCGAGCCCGGCACCTACTGGTGGCAGCCCTATCGCGAGTGCGCGACCTACCTCTGCCCGGGCGGCGTGGAGGTGGGCGATCCCTCCTCGGTCACGGTCACCCGCACGGTCTGCAGCACCAACCGGACCGCGCTCGCCCGGGCGCGCCGCGACCTCACGGCCGCGCGGAAGGCGCTCGCGCAGCGCCGCACGGCCGGCCGCCGCGAGCGCGTGGCGCGCCTCGACGCCCGCGTGACGACGCTCCGCTCGCGCCTGCGCGTGGTGTACGGCTGCGCGCCGTAGGCGCGGGCCCGGTGGGCCTGTTGGGCCCGGTGCCGCGGCGTCGAACAGGCCAACACCTACACCGCCGCGATCTCCACGCGCAGGCGCTCGATCATGCCGTCGAGCCGGCGCGACACGTCGCGGACCGGGATGCGCAGGGCCTCGGCCACCTCGCTGATCGGGGTGCCGTCGACCACCATCGCCAGGATCGGCAGGTCGGACGAGTCGACCGCCTGCCCCGCGGCCTCCATCAGCTCGCGCGGCACCGGCGGCAGCACGCGGTCGCCGCGGGCCACGGCGCGCAGCGCGTCGTACAGCTCGGGCGCAGGAGCGCTCTTGTTGAGCAGCCCGTCGGCGCCGGCGAGGATCGCGGGGACGACCATCGAGCTGTCGGCGTAGGCCGAGTAGAGCAGCACCGCGGGCGCCGGGACCTCGCGCTTGAGGCGGCGGCACAGCTTGAGGCCGTCGGCGCCGGGCAGGTGGTAGTCGAGCAGGACGACGTCGGGCTTGGTGCGGTGCAGCGTCGGCTCGAGGTCGAGCTCAGACGAGGCCGTGGCCAGCGGGATGATGCCCGGCTCGGCGCGCAGCACGGCGGTGAGGCCGGCGCGCATGGCCGGGTGGTCGTCGACGATGAGCAGGCGGATCATGGGGTACCTCCGGGGTGGGGGAGAGCGAGGGCGACGGACGTTCCGCGCCCTCCGGGTCCGGGACCGATGTGCAGTTGGGCGCCGATGGTCTCGGCGCGGCCGTGCATGGAGCGCAGGCCGTGGCCGCTGGGCCGGTCGCCCGGCGGCATGCCGACGCCGTCGTCGGCGATCTCCAGGCGCGCGCCCTCGGGCGCGTCGCCCAGCGTGACGGTGATCTTCGTGCAGGCGGCGTGGCGCACGGCGTTGGTCAGCGCCTCGGCGGCGATGCGGTAGGCGTGAGCGGCGACGAGCGGCGGCAGCAGCGGCAGGCGGCCGAGCACGTCGATGCGGGCGAGGCCCGACAGCGTCAGCTCGGCGGCGCGCTCGCGCAGCAGCTCGTCGACCGGGCGGCCGTCCAGCGGCGTGCGCAGCTCGGCGACGCTGGTCTCCATGTCGGCGGTCGCGGCGCGCAGCTCCGACAGCGCGCCGCCGAGCAGGTCGTGGCCTTGGTGGTCGAATCCCCGCGGGTCCAGCGCGCTGACCATGAGGTGGGCGGCGTGCACGCGCTGCTTGGCGGAGTCGTGCAGCTCCCAGGCGATGCGCTGGCGCTCGGACTGCAGCGCGAGGCGCTCGGACTGGCCGCGCGCGGCGCGCAGGCGCTCGAGCAGGACGCTGGAGTACGCCAGCGTCGTGGTGACGACGACCGGCACGAACAGGTGCGTCGCCAGCGTCTCCAACCTGATGGTGTTGGTCAGCGTGTCGACGGGCAGCTTCTGGGTGAGCAGCGCCACGACCCCGTAGAGCCCTGAGAAGCCCAGTCCCCACGCGACGGCCGTGCGCCACGGCAGCGCGGTCGCCGGGAGGATGAGGGTGGTGAGGGCGAAGACGTAGAACGGGCTGCGCCAGTCGCCGCCGGCGAGGACGAGGCCGAGCGCCGCAAGCGCGTCGAGGGCCCACACCGCGGGCGCCCACTCCGCGTCCTCGGTCTGCCGCAGCGCCAGCAGGCTGATCGGCGTCCAGAGCGCGGTGATGACCGCCAGCAGCGGGTCGTCGTGGGTGACGCGGTGGACCAGCAGGAGCGCGACCGCCAGCAGCGCGCCGACCACCCGCGTCATCGACAGGAGGGCGAACCAGCGGTGCTGACGCAGGGTGCGCAAGGTGCTGAGCTCGCGTCGCCGGCCGGTCATCGGGGTCGAACCTTTCACGCGCACCTGAAGCGCGCATGAACGGATTCACATAGTCGTCACAGAGATCTCGACGTCGTCGCCCCAGAAGGAGACGTGACCGGCGATCGGGCTGCACTCGGCAAACGGCGCCTCGTAGCTCCAGGCGGCGTCGGCCAGCTCGGTCCCGTCGGCCAGCTCCAGCGTCCAGTAGGACGCGGTGCCCTTGTACGGGCAGAACGACGACGTGTCGGTCGGGCCGTGCAGCCCGGCCGAGACGTCCTCGCGCGGAAGGTAGAAGCGGTTGTCCAGGCTGGTCTCGCTCAGCAGCAGCGCGCGGTCGGAGGTCGCCACGAGCTCGCCGCGGGCGCGGACCTCGACGTGGCGGCTCGTGCGCCGGATGTCGACGCGGTGATAGGGGTCGGGGAAGGCGGTGACCTCCTCGTCCTCGTCGTACCAGCGGTCGAAGCGATCGAGGTAGACGCCGGCGAGGCCCGCCAGCCACGCGGCGGGCGCGAGGGGCTCGTCGTAGACCCACAGCGCGTCCTCGGCGACGCCGTCGCCGACCGTGACGGTGCGGTAGCTCGCGTCGCCCTTGAACGGGCAGTGCGTGGTCAGCGCGGTGCGCGACAGCGCGCCAGCGCGGACGTCGGCCAGCGGCACGTAGAGCCGCGGCGGCAGGCCGGTCTCGTGCAGCAGCTGCGCGTTCTCGGTGTCGATGACGGTCTCGCCGCCGAGCTCGGCGCGCACGCGGCGCGGCAGCGGGGTCAGCAGCAGCTTGTGCTTCGGCCCGTCGAGCGCGTAGTTCGTCGGGGCGGGCTTGCCCGACAGCGGACCGGGCGCGTGCGTGAGGCTCATGCCCTCGACAGTAGCCCCCGCGACGCGGTCGGGGTCAGGGCTGCTCGGTGATCCTCGCGCGGATCTGGTCGCGCTTCTCGCCCAGCTCGCGTTCCAGGCGGGCGATCTCGGCGCGGCGGCCGGCCAGCAGCTCGAGCTGGTGCTCGACGTGGCCGAGCGCCTGGTCGAGGATCTCGCGGCGCCGCCCGCTGTCCGGATTGCCGTGGCGCCACTCGTCGCGCAGCGCGCCGCGGGCCTCCTCGGCCTCGAGCAGCTCCTTGAGCTCGTCGAGGCTGACGCCCAGCAGCGTCCGGAGCCGCAGCGCGTCGCGCAGGCGGTCGACGTCCTCGGGCGCGTAGAGGCGATGGCGGCCGGCCTCGCGGTCGCCGCCGGCGGGCAGCAGCCCGATCTCCTCGTAGTAGCGGATGGTCCGCGGCGTGGTGTCGACCAGGCGGGCGACCTCGCCGATGCGCAGCCCGGCGGGCACGGGCACGGGCGCGGGCGCGGTGGTCGGGCCGGGGCTCATGCAGCCACCGCCTCGCCGGCTTGCGCCCGGGCGCTGCCCACGGCCTTCGGGCGCAGCAGCGACACGGCCGCGCCGGCGACCGAGGTCGCGGTGAGCACCCACAGCGCCAGGTGCATGTTGTGGATGAACGGCTGCAGCGCGGCGTCCGAGATGCCCGACGAGACGCCGGAGAAGATCGACAGCAGCACCTTGGTCGGCACCGCCGCGGTGATGATCGCCAGCACGAACGCGATCGACAGGACCGAGCCGGTGTTCTGCAGCATCATGCGCGTGCCGCCCGCGATCCCGCGACGGTGCACCGGCACCGAGCCCATCATCGCGGCGGTGTTCGGCGAGTTGAACATGCCCGAGCCGAGGCCGGCGACCAGCAGCCACAGCGCCGACCACCAGTACGACGTGCCGGTGCCCAGCGTGGTCATGCCGGCCATGCCGACCGCCGAGACGATCAGGCCGGCGGCGGCCAGCGTTCGCGCGCCGTGGCGGTCGGCGTAGGCGCCGGCCAGCGGCGAGGACACGAGCATGCCCAGCGCCAGCGGCGCGAGCTTGACGCCGGCGAGGATCGGGTCGTCGCCGAGCGCGCCCTGGAAGTACAGGACGAACACGAAGGTCAGGGCGAAGCGCGACAGGCCCGAGAGGAACGCGGCGCCCGTGGCGGCGGCGAACCCGCGGTCGGCGAAGAGCGAGAGGTCGAGCATCGGCGCGGCGGCGCGGCGCTCGATCGCCACGAACGCGGGCAGCAGGATCACGGCCGCGATCAGCGAGCCGATCGTCAGCGCGTCGTTCCAGCCGACGATCCCGCCCCGCGAGATGCCGAGCGTGAGCCCCGTGAGCCCGAGCACGAACGTGACCGTGCCCCACCAGTCGAAGCGGCGATCGAGCTCGGGGCGGACCAGCTCCTGGAGGACCAGCCCGGCCCAGAGCGTCCCGGCCAGGCCGAGCGGCACGTTGAACCAGAAGACCCAGTGCCAGGAGATCTGGACCAGCGCGCCGCCGAGGACCGGGCCGAGGACGAGGCCGATGCCGGCGACCATCACGTTGGTGCCCATCGCGACCCCGAGCTGCTCGCGCGGGAACGCGTCGGTCACGAGGGCCGACGCGTTGGCGAACAGCAGCGCGCCGCCGATGCCCTGGACGATGCGCCACAGGATCAGGTCGGTGCCGCCGGTGGCGAAGCCCGCGCCGAGCGAGGCGAGCGTGAAGACCGCGAAGCCCGCGACGAACGCGCGCTTGCGCCCGAAGAGGTCGCTGAGCCGGCCGAAGGTGAGCACGAGCACCGTCGAGGCGATCATGAACGCGAGGATCACCCAGACCAGCGTGAGGAGGCTGACGCCGAGCGCCTTCTCGAGGTCGGGCAGGGCGATGACCAGCGTGCCGGAGTTCACCGTCGCCAGCAGCATCCCCAGGCTCGTGCAGCTGAGCGCCCACCACTTGTAGTGCTCGTGGTCGGCGTCGACGCCGAGGCGGCGGCGTCGGGTGGTGGTGGGGGTGGGAGCGGCAGGCATCTCGTTCGATGGTACCCGAACTTATTCCTTACGTGAACGTCAGGTTCGCGCGAGGACGGTTGCCGCGGGACCGCTGAGGCCGTAGCGTCGAGCCATGAGCGATCGCGCGCCGTCCCGGGTCTGCGTCATCGGCGCCGGCTCGAGCGGGATCGCCACCGCCAAGGTGCTGCACGCCCGGGGCATCCCCTTCGACGTCTACGAGGTCTCCGACCGCGTCGGCGGCAACTGGGTCTTCGGCAACGTCAACGGGATGTCGTCGTCCTACCGCTCGTTGCACATCAACACGTCGCGCGAGCGGATGGAGTACTCGGACTTCCCGATGCCGAAGTCCTATCCCGACTTCCCGCACCACACCCAGATCGCGACGTACTTCGACGCCTACGTCGACCACTTCGGGTTCCGCGACGCCATCCGCTTCGGCACCGGCGTGGAGCACGTCGCGCGCCGCGACGACGGGGCCTGGGACGTGCGGATCTCGACGGGCGAGACGATCGCCTACGGCGCGGTCGCCGTCGCCAACGGCCACCACTGGGACCCGCGCCCGCCCGAGCCGCCGTTCCCCGGCCACGACACGTTCGCCGGCGAGCAGCTGCACGCCCATCACTACCGGACCGAGGACCAGCTGGCGGGCCGCGACGTGGTCGTGCTCGGCATGGGCAACTCGGCCATGGACATCGCGGTCGACGCGTCGTACACCGCGAGCCACACCTATCTGGCCGCGCGCCGCGGCGCGCACGTGATCCCCAAGTACCTGTTCGGCCGTCCGATCGACCAGATCGGCGGCGCCGAGTGGCTGCCGAGCTGGGTCCGCTTCCCGATCGTCCGGCTGATGCTGCGCCTGTCGGTCGGCTCGATGGAGACCTACGGCCTGCCGCGGCCCGACCACAAGTTCGCCCAGGCGCACCCGACGATCTCCGGGCGCATCCTCGACCGGCTGGCCCACGGCGCGATCGTGCCCAAGCCGAACATCGCCGCGCTGGAGGGCGACCAGGTGCGGTTCACCGACGGCAGCTCGGTCCACGCCGACCTGGTGGTCTACTGCACCGGCTACCGGATCTCGTTCCCGTTCCTGGATCCCGAGCTGCTGGCCGCGCCCGACAACGAGGTGCCGCTCTACCGCCACATGTTCCACCCCGACGTCGAGGGGCTCTACTTCGTCGGGCTGATCCAGCCGCTTGGCGCGATCATGCCGATCGCCGAGCGCCAGTCCGAGCTGATCGCCGACCACCTCCAGGGCCGGCACGCGCTGCCGCCCGCCGCGGACATGCGGCGCGCGATCCGCCGCGAGCGCGCCCGCACGCGCCGTCGGTACGTGGCGTCCAAGCGCCACACCATCCAGGTGGACTACGACGACTACATGCGGGCGCTGCGCAAGGAGCGCGAGGCGGGCGCCGAGCGCGCCGCTGGGGGTGCCGTAGGCGGCCGGCGAGGCCGAGGCCCACGACGGCCGGCCGTCGCCGCCGGAGGTGGGTCCCCCAGTCGCGATAGCGACACAGTCTCCTAGCTCTCCTGGGGCGACACGGTCTGCGGCCCCTCGATCGACAGGCGGGGCAGGCGCCGGTCCAGGCCCCTCGGCATCCACCAGCTCGCGCGCCCGAACAGGTGCATGAGGGCGGGCACGAGGATCAGCCGGATCACGAAGGCGTCGAAGAGCACCGCGGACGCGAGGCCGACGCCGAACAGCTTGATCGTGCGGTCGTCGCCCAGGATGAACGAGCCGAAGACCGAGATCATGATGATGGCCGCGGCCATGACGACCTTCCCGGTCAGCGCCAGTCCGTGACGCACGGCGAAGGCCGCGTCCTTGGTGTGCTCCCACTCCTCGTGCATGCGGGTGACGAGGAAGACCTCGTAGTCCATGGACAACCCGAAGATGATGGCGAACAGCATCACCGGGAGGAACGGCTCGATCGGGCTGGTCGTCTCCACGCCGATCAGCGAGGCGAGGTGACCGTCCTGGAAGATGAACGTGATGACGCCGAGAGCGGCGCCGATGCTCAGCAGGTTCAGCACGGCGGCCTTGGCGGGGATCAGCAGCGAGCGGAAGACGACCGCCAGCAGCAGCAGCGACAGGCCGATCACCACCCCGATGAACAGCGGCAGCTTGGACGACAGCACGTCGCCGAAGTCCACCGTCGACGCCGTGGAGCCGCCGATGCTGACGTTCAACCCGGAGCCGGGCTGGGCGATCCGCGGCACCACGTCGTCGCGGAGGTTGGTCAGCAGGTCCTTGGTCGCCGCGTCCTGCGGCTTGCTCGCTCCGATCACGGTGAGCGTCGCGGCGTCGCCCTGCTGGTTGAACGCCGGCGCGCTGACGGCCGCGACGCCCGGCGTGGACTTCAGCGTGCCCTCGAGCCGGGTGAGCTGGGTGCGGCCGGACGCGCCGTCGACGTCGGCGGCGAGCAGCAGCGGGCCGTTGAACCCGGGGCCGAAGCCGGCCGACAGCAGGTCATAGGCCTTGCGCGTGGTATGGGACGGGCCGTCGTTGCCGGCGTCGCCCGAGCCCAGGCGCATGCCGGTGACGGGCGAGGCGACGAGCAGCAGCACGACGAGCGCGCCGGCCGCGAAGGCACCGGGGCGCCGCTCGACGATGCGGCTCCAGCGGGCCCAGCCGCGAGGCTCGCCCTCGACCGACGCGACGCTGGGAACCGTCACGCGGCGGCCGAAGAAGCCGAGCAGCGCGGGCAGGAGCGTCAGGGAGCTCAGCATCGTCAGCGCCACCGCGGCGGCCGACGCGACGGCCGGGCCGTTGAGGAACGAGACGCCCAGCAGGAGCATGCCGAGCAGGGCGATGACCACGGTGGTGCCGGCGAACATCACCGAGCGGCCGGCCGTGTCCATGGCCGTCAGCGTGGCCTCGCGGACGTCGGCGCCCTCGGCGCGCTCGGTCCGGAAGCGGCTGATGATCAGCAGGGCGTAGTCGATCCCGACCCCGAGCGCGATCATCACCGCCAGCGTCGGCGCGAAGTCGGCGATCGCGAAGGAGCCCGTCGCGGCGTAGACGAGGCCCATCGCCGCGGCGATCGCGGCGAACGCGGAGATCAGCGGCATCGCCATCGCGGTCAGCGAGCCGAGGACGAGGATCAGGACGATCACGGCGACGCCGACGCCGATGAGCTCGCCCGCGCCGGTCGCGGCCTGCTGGGAGCGCTGGATGGCCTGGCCGCCGAGCTCGACCTGCAGGCCGTGGCCAGCGCCCTTCTGCGCCGTGTCGATCACGCGCTGGACGTCGGTCTTGTCGAGGTCGACGGCCTGCCGGTCGAAGAGCAGCGTGGCGTAGGCGGTGCGCCCGTCGCGGCTGATCGAGCCCTTGGCGGCCGACGGCGCGGTTGCGCCCGCGACGCTCGGGAGCTTGGTGACGCTCGTGACCACGCGGTCGACGTGCGCGCGGTTGGCGGCGCTGTCGAGACGACCGCGGTCGACGTGGAAGACGATCTGGCTGGAGTCGCCGGACTGCTGGGGGAAGCGGTCCTTGAGGAGGTCCAGGGCGCGCTGGGACTCGGTGCCCGGCAGCGTGAAGTTGTTGATGTAGCCCGAGCCGGCGGCGCCCGCGAGGGCACCGGCGGCGACGATCAGGGCGACCCAGAGGGTGGCGATCAGTCGGCGGCGGTCGTGGGAGAAGGCGGCGAGGCGGCGCATTCGGCGAAGATGGCACAGTCAGCGCAAGATTGCAACGAATGCAGAATTGCGCTGGATGCAGTTGTCACGAACGGCGGGTAGACTGAGCGGCGCAATGGGTCTTCGCGAGCGCAAGAAGGAGCAGACGCGGCGCACCATCGAGGACGCCGCGTTCCGGCTGTTCGCCGAGCGCGGCTTCCAGGCCACCACGGTCGCCGACATCGCCGCCGCCGCCGACATCGCCCCGCGCACGTTCTTCGGGTACTTCCCGTCCAAGGAGGACGTCGTCTTCTGCGACTTCGACGCGACCTTCGACAGCCTCGCCGGCGCCCTGCGCGAGCGCGCGGAGGGCGTCACGACGTTCGACGCGCTGCGCACCTGGATCTTCGAGATGTTCTCCGAGGGCGGCGACGGCGCGCTCGACCCGCACCAGGAGATCCGCCAGCGGCTCGTGCGCGAGAACGAGTCGCTGGCCTCCCACGAGAGCCACCTGCTCGGGCGGGTCGAGGAGCTGATCCGCGCGGCGGTCGCGGCCGACCTCGGCGACGAGGACCACGACCTCCGCCCGCGCCTCGTGGCCGCCGCGGCGCTCGCCGCCCTGAAGGCCATCCAGCCCCTCGACCCCGCCGAGAAGCACGCCAAGCCCTTCGGCGACGAGGGCGTGGCCCAGCTCGACGAGGCCTTCGCCTTCCTGGACGGCGGGATCGCCGCCCTGCAGGAGCGCCGCGCGGGGGCGCGCACGTCTTGAGCGGGCCCGGCGGCGGGGGTGCGGGAGACCGCACTAAGGGGTGCCGTAGGCGGCCAGCGAGGCCGAGGCCCACGACGGCCAGCCGTCGCCGCCGGAGGTGGGTCCCCAGTCGCGATAGCGACACAGTCTCCTAGAGGCAGCCGCATGGGCGGACGGGGGACATCCCTGATGCGCGGTCGGGCGGGCGAGGAGAGGATGCGCAGCGACTCCTCTCCCTGACTCCCCACGAGGCCCACCGTGATCTTCACCGCCCGTCCCGCCGTCGAGCTGGACACCCTCCGCCGGCAGTTCACCGGCGACATCCATGCGCCCGGCGACGCCGGGTACGACGACGCCCGTCAGGCGTGGAACCTGCTCGTCGACCAGCAGCCGGCGTTCGTCGCCGTGCCGCGGACCGCCGACGACGTCAGCGCGGTCGTGCGCTTCGCCCGTGAGGCCGGCCTGCGCGTCGCCCCGCAGGGCACGGGCCACAACGGCCAGGCGCGCAGCAGCCTGCAGGACAGCATCCTGCTCAACACCAAGCTGATGCGCGGCGTGCGGATCGACGCCGACCGTCGCCTCGCCCGCGTCGAGGCCGGCGCGCTGTGCGGCGACCTCACCGGCCCGGCGTCGGCGCTCGGCCTCGCGGCGCTGGCCGGCTCGTCGCCCGACGTCGGGCTCGTCGGCTACTGCCTCGGCGGCGGCATCGGGTGGATGGCCCGCGCCTTCGGCCTGTGCTGCAACACCATCACCTCGATCGAGGTCGTCACGGCCGACGGCGAGCAGCTGACCTGCGACCACGAGCAGCACCCCGAGCTGTTCTGGGCGCTGCGCGGCGGCACCGGCAGCGCCGCGGTCATCACCGCCATGGAGCTCCAGCTCATCGTGGTGCCCGACCTCTACGCCGGCGCGATGCTGTGGCCGTGGGAGCGCGCGAGCGAGGTCCTGCACGCCTGGCGCGAGTGGACGCTGGACGCGCCCGAGTCGGTCACGACGTCCGCCCGCATCCTCCAGGTGCCGCCGCTGCCGGACATCCCCGAGATGGTCCGCGGCCGCCAGTTCGTGGTGATCGACGGCGCGGTCCTGGGCTCCAACGCCTACGCCGACGAGGTCCTGGCCCCGCTGCGCGCGCTGCAGCCGGAGATCGACCTGTTCGCCATGGCGCCGCCCGTCGCGCTCAGCCACCTGCACATGGATCCCGAGCACCCGGTCCCCGGCATGGGCGACCACCAGATGCTCGAGGAGCTGCCGGCCGAGGCGATCGACCAGCTCGTCGCCGTCGCCGGCCACGGCTCCGGGTCGCCGCTGCTGGCGGTCGAGCTGCGCCACCTCGGCGGGGCGCTGTCGCGCATCCCGGCCGGCGCGGGCGCGTGCGGTCGCCTCGAGGCCTCCTACGTCCTGTTCGCGGTCGGCACGCCGATGACGCCCGAGATGGGCGCCGCGATCCCGCCGCGGCTGTCGCAGGTCATGGCGGCGCTGGCGCCGTGGAAGGCCTTGCGGCCCTACCTCAACTTCGCCGAGGGCGCCACCGACACGAGCACGGCGTTCAGCACCGACGCGTTCGCCGCGCTGCAGGCCGTCAAGGCCCAGTACGACCCGTACGACATCATCCACGCCAACCACGCGATCGCGCCGGCGACGCGGTAGCCGGTGGCGAGCGCGGGAGCTAGGGGTGGACCTTGCGCCCCTCGCGGCACATCGCCACGAACGTGGCGATGCGCCGCACCCGCGTCTCTGACCGCTTGGCCTCGTTGACGCGGTAGAGGATCGCGTAGCGGTTGCGGCTGTCCAGGGTGGCGAAGAACGCCGCCGCCGGGGCGTCGGCGTCCAGCGCCCGCTGCAGGTCGTCGGGGACCACCGCCACGCGCTGCCCGGCGTAGGCCGCGTCCCAGCGGCCGTCGGCCTTCGCGCGCTCGATCTCGGCGTGGCCCGCGGGGCGCATGCGGCCCGCGGCGATCAGCGCCTCCACCTTGTCGCGGTTGATCTTCGACCACGGGCTGCGCCGGCGCCGCGGGGTGTAGCGCTGCAGGAAGTGCGTCTCGTCCAGCGCCCGGCGCTGGCCGTCGATCCAGCCGCAGCAGAGCACGACGTCCAGCGCCTCGGCGGCCGTGACGGACGCGACGCCCGTGCCCTTCTTGGCGATCATGAGCCAGAGCCCGCGCGCGCTGCCGTGCTCGGCCTCCATCCAGGCCTCGAACGCGGCGGTGTCGGCGAAGCGCAGGACCGGGAGGTCGTCGGGGACGTCCGGGGCGGCCATCGGCTACCGCGCTCGGGGCGCCGCCACCAGGCGCGTGAACAGGCGGTCGAGCAGGCCGTCCGGATCGTCGGACAGACCGGTGTGGATCGCCGAGGGCTGGACGATCGTGCTCGACGCGGCCGTCAGCCACCCGAAGCGCTCGGACTGCGGCAGCGCGGCGATCGCCCCGGCCTCGGGATCGCCGGCGGCGACGCGCACGAGGCCGTCGAGATGGCGGCGGACCGCGTCGATGTCGAGCTGGGGCGCCAGCGCGCGCAGGCGCGCTTCGTCGAGCTCGATGCGCGCGGCGAGGAAGGAGCGGCGCCGGCAGAACACCACGACGCCGGCGTTGACCGCCTCACCGCGCTCGACGTCAGGCACGACGCGCCAGATCGCGTACTGGAAGGCGTCAGGCGGCGGCACGGCGCAGCTCCTCGGCCTCGGCGGCGAACGCGCGCGGCGCGCGCAGGCGCTCGGTCAGGTGCTCGGCGTAGGCGCGGCGCGCGGTGGAGGGATCGTCGCCGAGCCAGTCGTCGGGCACCGACCCGACGATCCGCTGCACGGTGTCGTCGTCGAGCTTGGGGGCCAGGCGCGCGTCGGCGTCGAGGATCGAGCCGGCGAACGGCAGCAGCACGTGGTCGGCGATCAGCGGGAAGCCGGCGGTCGCGGCGCCCTGGGGCCACGACGGCCCGTGATGGCGGTACAGCGCCGCGCCGTGGTCGATGAGCCACAGGCGCCCGTGCCACACCAACATGTTGGGGTTGCGCGGCGTGCGGTCGACGTTGGCGCTCAGCGCGTCGAGCCAGACGACGTCGGCGGCGAGCTCGGGCGTCACGCCGACCGGCGCGGCGGGCGAGAACGGCAGCGAGCCGGGCAGGAAGTCGAGCGCGGCGTTGCTGCCCCCGCTGGCCTCGACGAGCTCCTGGATCTCGGGGTCGGGCTCGGCCGCCGCGAGCAGCGGGTCGACGTCGATGAGCACGATCTCGGGCACGGCGAGGTCCAGCGCGCGGGCCAGCTCGCCGACGATCACCTCGGCGATGAGCGCCTTCAGCCCCTGGCCGGCGCCGCGGAACTTGACGACGTACAGGCCGTCGTCGTCGGCCTCGACGAGCCCGGGCATCGACCCGCCCTCCCGCAGGGGCAGGACGTAGCGCGTGGCGTGCACGGTGCGCAGATCGGCCGTGGCGGCGGAGGGCATCGCGGCGGGACGCTAGCGGCTGGGCTGGTCGGCGAGTGGACACCGTCCCGGCTTCGCCCGCGCGCTTCGCCGGCCACCGCCGCCCGGTACGGTCGCTCTCCGGTGTGGTTCGGGTTCGACAACCTGGTGCTGACGGTGGCGCAGGCGCTCTGCGTCGCGCTGCCGGCGGCGGGCGTGCCCTACTTCCTGCGCCGGTTTCGCGGTGGCTGGTGGGCGCTGGTGCTGCCGCTCTCGATCGCCGTCGTCATCGTGGCGATCAACGCGTTCCCCCAGAGCGCGGACGTCCTGACGTGGGTCGCGCTGCTGCTGATCCCGCCCGGCTGCGCGCTGGCGCTGGGCTGGGCGATGCACGGCGCACGGTGGTGGCTGGCGCCGCTGGCGGTCCCGCTGCTGGCGCTGGCCTGGGCCGACCAGGACACCAAGGTCGGGCAGCTGGCGACGACCGCCCTGATCGTCGGCTCGTGCGTGACGCTCGGGCGGCTGCTCGCGGGGGCGGCGCCGCTGACCCTGCTGAAGCTCGGCCTCGTCGCGATGGCGAGCGTGGACTCGATCCTCGTCTTCGGCAACGAGCTGCAGGCGCCCAACGCCGTGCTGGTGGCGGCGGCGCCCGGTGCGGGGCTGCCGCAGCTGCAGTCGGCGAGCTTCGGCTTCGCGAGCCTGGGCTACGGCGACTTCTTCGCGGCGGCCGTGCTCGGCGGGATCCTCGCGGTGCAGCGGCGCAACCAGGTCGCCGCCGCGGTCGCGATGCTGGTCGTCTCCTACGCGTGGGATCAGCTCTTCCTGGTCGTCGACACGCTCCCGGCGACCGTGCCGCCGGCGATCGTGCTCGTGGGCTACGAGGCCTGGGCGCATGTTTCGCGCCGGCGCCGCGTTGCGGTTGGCAGGACCTGAGACCGAGCGATACGGGAGGCGACGTGCAAAAGGGCAGGTTGACCCGCCGCGGCGTGCTGGGCGCCGGGGCGGCAGGAGGCGCCGGGCTGCTGCTCGGCGGCGGACGCAGCGCGTCTGCGGCCGTCGCAGAAGCCCCGACGGCGGTCGACGTGGTGGTGGTCGGCGCGGGGCTCGCCGGGCTGACGACCGCCCGCAACCTCGTGCGCGCCGGCCGCTCGGTCGTGGTGCTGGAGGCGCGCGACCGCGTCGGCGGCCGGACGCTGAACCACGACCTCGGCGGCGGCGAGGTGACGGAGGCCGGCGGCCAGTACGTCGGCCCGACGCAGAACCGCGTGCTCGCGCTCGCCGCCGAGCTCGGCGTCGGCACCTATCCCGGCTACGGGCCGGGGCAGAACGTCTACGTGGCCGACGGCCGCGCCACGCGCTACTCCGGCGACATCCCGCCCGATCCGCTCGCGCTGCCCGACCTCGCGCTGCTCCTCACGCGCCTGGACGCGATGGCGGCCAAGGTGCCGGTCGACGCGCCGTGGACCGCGCCGGACGCCGAGAAGCTCGACGGCGAGACGGCCGAGAGCTGGATCCGCGCCAACACCGTCAACAGCGCGCGGGTGCTGCAGCTCGTCAACCTGTTCCTGTCGCCCGCGCTGGGCAGCCGCGCCGCCGACGTGTCGATGCTGTTCATGCTGGCCACGATCGCGGGCTACGGTGACGCCGACACGCCCGGCACGCTGGAGCGCGGCATCGGCAGCAAGGGCGCCGCGCAGGACAGCCGGCTGGTCGGCGGCACGCAGCGGCTCTCGCTGATCATGGCGGCCGACCTCGGCGACCGGGTCGTGCTCGAGGCGCCCGTGCGGCGCATCGCGCAGGCCGGCGGCGCCGTGACCGTGACGACCGCCGACGGGCGGGCGTGGCAGGCGCGGCGGGCGGTCGTGGCGATCCCGCCGCCGCTGGCCGTCGAGATCGACTGGGCCCCGCTGCTGCCCGCCGAGCACGACAGCCTCCGGCGCCGCATGGTGCTCGGCACGCTGGCCAAGTGCGAGGCGATCTACGCCGAGCCGTTCTGGCGCGCCGACGGCCTCAGCGGCCAGGCGCTGAAGCTCGACGGCGCGGTTCCGGCGATGTTCGACAACACACCGCCCGACGGCCGGCCCGGCGTGCTGATGGGCTTCATGGGCGGGCGCTCGTGGCGCACGTGGCAGACGAGGTCGGCCGACGATCGGCGCCGCGCGGTGCTCGACGACTTCGCCGCGGCCTTCGGCGCGAAGGCGCGCTCACCGATCGACTACTTCGAGCAGGACTGGGTGGAGGAGCGCTGGACCCGCGGCGGGCCGACGTCCGTGCTCGGCCCCGGCACGCTCGTCGACTTCGGGCCGAAGCTGATCGAGCCGGTGGGCGCGGTGCACTGGGCGGGCACCGAGACCGCCGGCTACTGGAACGGCTACATGGACGGCGCGATCAGCTCGGGGGAGCGGGCGGCGCGGGAGGTGCTGGCGGCGCTCTGAGTGGGAGCGGCGCGGCGGACGTCGTCCGGGATCACCGACGAGAACGCGCGCCGCCGGCCCCTCCCCGGAGACGCCTGCGGACGACCGAGCCCGCCTCGCGCCCGCGCTCGCTCTCGTCAGTGCCCCCCGAAGGCGCGTCGCGGCGCGAGCGCGCCGGAGCGGAACGCCACGGACGCTCCGCGATGCCGGCGCCCAGGCCGGCGACCCCCCTACAGCAGCGCGTCGATGCGGGCGCCCGACAGCTCGCCCTTGGGGATGAAGCCCTGGGCGCCGCTGCGCATGACGAGGGGGCCGAACTCGCGCGGATCGCGGCTGGAGGTCAGCACGACCTTCGGCGCGGCCTGGTCCAGGCAGATGCGCGAGGCGACGTCGAAGCCGTCGAGGTCGGGCAGGTTGATGTCGAGGAGCACGACGTCGGGATCCAGCGCGGCGCTGGCGGCCAGGCCGCTGGCGCCGTCCTCGGCTTCACCGACGACGTCGAACCCCTCATGCTCCAGGAGCAGGCGGGCGGCCGAGCGGAAGCTCGGATGGTCGTCGACGATGAGAACCTTTTTGCGCACGACTCAAGCGTGCCCTGCAACGGCCGGTTCCAACGTGCGGGTATCCACACTCGTGCCGTCCGCTGTCCGTACGCCGTTCGGTGAGTTCACAACATCCCCTGGTGTCGGGCTCGCGCGACCGCCTGCTCGCGCGACCCAGCATGCAGCTTGATGTAGATGTTGCGGCAGTGGGTCTTGACCGTGTTGACCGAGAGGAACAGCTCGGCGCCGATCTCGCGCTGCGACAGGCCGGTGGGCAGCAGGCGCAGCACGGCGAGCTCGCTCGGGCTCAGCGTCTCGCGCGGCAGGCCGGCCGGCGCCGCGGCGGCCAGGGGGCCGGCGAGGCGGCCGTGATCGCCGCAGCCGGCGAGCAGCAGCGCGGCGCGCGCGTCGCAGTCGGCCGCCTCGTCGGCCCGCCCGCACGCGCGGTGCACGGTCGCCAGGCGCAGCAGCGGCTCGGCGCGCTCGTGCAGGCCGGCGCCGCGATCGGCCAGCGCGAGCGCGCGCTGCAGCGGCGCGACGGCGCTCTCGCACGCGCCCGCGAGCTCGAGCATCCGGCCCTCGGCCAGCGCGCCCGCGCAGGCGACGGCGTGCTCGCCGGCCGCGGGATCGTCGTCGCGCAGGTCCTCGAGACGGCCGAGGCGGCGGCGGGCGCCGTCGCGGTCCGAGCCCTCGGCGGCGACGAGCGCGAGGTAGCCCGTCGCGTAGGCCAGCGCGATGCGGTCGTCGTGGATCTCGGCCAGCCCGGCGGCGCGGGCGAAGTGGCGGTGCGCGACGCGCGGGTGGCCGCGCCAGAACGCCTCGAGGCCGCGGAGCTGCGCGTCTGCGGTGTGCCAGAAGCCGTCCTGCGGATCGAAGGCACTCGCGCGGTCGAGGCTCTGGGCCATCGTGGCGAGGTGCCCGCGGCGGAAGGCGTCGAAGGCGTGCAGCAGCAGCCCGCGGGCGCGGATCGCGCGCGGCAGCGTGGCCTCGCCGGTGGCCAGCAGGCGCTCGGCCTCGCCGGGGCGCCCGGCGTCCAGCGCGGCCCAGAGGCGCACGGGCCAGAGGCCCGGCTCGGCATCTGCTGCGGCGGCCGACAGCGCGCCGACCCAGCCGGCCACCGTGGCGTGCTCGCCACGGTGCAGGGTCGCCTCCCACTGCTGGGCCACGACGGTCGCGACGCGCTCGTGGTCGCCGGCGGCCAGCGCGGCGGCGATCGCGGCGGCGGGGGTGTCGGGCGTCCGGGCTCGTGCGCGGGCGGGGGCGCCGCCGGCCACGATCGTGGGGGAGCCGCGCCGGCGCGCGACCTCCTCCAAGGCCGCGGGCGCCTGCTCGGCGGCGACCGCCACGGTCAGCGTGGGCGGCAGGCGAACCAGCAGGCGGTCCAGCGTCGCGGACACCTCCGGCGCCTCGCCGAGCGTGCCGAACCCGTCGAGCACGAGCACCGCCGGGCGCTCCAGGGTCGCGGCCTCGGCGGCGATCAGCGGCAGCACGGCGGGCGCCAGCGCCGGCTCGCCGATCCGCAGCAGCGCGGCGGCCTGGGCCCCGAACCCGGCGTGCACGGTGCGCAGCGCCGCGATCGCGCAGCGCCAGAAGCGGACGGGGTCCGCATCCTCGGGATCGAGCGAGAGCCAGGCGAAGGCGCGATTCTCGGCCGGAGCATCGGGCCACCGCGCCAGCAGCGCCGAGGCGCCCGCGCCCGTGACGAGCACCAGCCGCGCGTCGCGGGCGGCGACGAGGCGATCGACGAGCACGTCGCGCGACACGAGCGCGCCGCGGCGCGCCGGGACGTGGAGCTTCGTGGGCGCGACGGCGTCGCCCGGGCTGGCGAGCGCGACGTCCATGAACGGCCGACCCTATCCGCGCGGGACATCGCTGCGGGACTTGTCACCACGGCGGGCACCGGCGCACTCGGACGCCGCGGGCGCTTTGATGGGCTCGACGACCATAGACGACGCGTGCTGATCCTCCTCGTGCTGAGCGCCGTGGTCGGCGCCGGCACCGCGCTGAGCCCGTGCGCCCTGCCGGTGCTGCCCGCGCTGCTGTCGGCCGGTGCGGCGGGCGGGCGCCGGCGGCCGCTGGGCGTGGTGATCGGGCTGTCGGCGACGTTCGCGGTGTCGATCGTGGGCGGCGGGGAGTTGCTGCGCCACCTCGGCCTCGGCGACACGACGCTGCGCCACGTCGGCATCGCCGTCCTGCTCGTCGCCGGCGTCGCGGCGCTCGCGCCACCGCTGGCCGTGCGCCTGGAGCGCCCGCTGGCGGGCCTCAGCCGCCTCGGTCCGCGGCGCCTCGGCGACGGGTTCGGCTCCGGCCTGGTGGTCGGCGGCGCGCTGGGCTTCGTGTACGCGCCGTGCGCCGGGCCGGTGCTGGCCGCCGTCGTCTCGATCTCTGCGGCCACGGGGCGCACGGTCGCGATCGCGATCGCCTACGTCGCCGGCTCGGCCGCCGTGCTGCTGGTCATCGCGCTCGGCGGCCGGCGCGTGATGGAGCCGCTGCGCCGCGCCGGCGCCCTGCGCGTCCAGCGCGTGCTGGGCGCCGTGATGATCATCACCGCGATCGTGTTCGCCGCCAACCTCGACCTGCGCTTCGAGACCGCGCTGGCGCGCCACACCTCGGCGCTGACGCTGACCGGCGGGATCGAGCGCTCCCATGCGGTGCAGGACCGGCTCGACCGCCTGCGTGGGCGCCCGCGCTTCGACGCCGCCGCCCACGCTGCCCCGGCGCACCCGCACGCCAAGCTCCCCGACCTCGGGGCGGCCCCCGACTTCACCGGCACGCAGCGCTGGTTCAACACGCCTGGGGGCCGGCCGCTCTCGCTGAAGGCGCTGCGCGGGCGCGTCGTCTTGATCGACTTCTGGACCTACACCTGCATCAACTGCCTGCGCACGCTGCCCTACCTCGAGGCGTGGGACCGGCGCTATCGCGACGAGGGCCTGACGATCGTCGGCGTCCACGCGCCCGAGTTCGGCTTCGAGCACGACGCGGGCAACGTCGCACGGGCGATCTCGACCAACGGCATCGACTACCCCGTCGTGCAGGACAACGACCTGGCGACCTGGAACGCGTGGGGCAACCAGTACTGGCCGGCCGAGTACCTGATCGACGCGACGGGCCACGTCCGCCACACGCACTTCGGCGAGGGCCGGTACGCCGAGTCGGAGGCCGCGATCCGCGCGCTGCTGGCCGAGCGCGGCGCCACGGTCGGCGTGGCGCCCGCCAAGCCGCGCGACGTCACGCCGGTGAGCGCCGCGACGACGCCCGAGACCTACGTCGGCGCCGCGCGCGCCCAGGGCTTCGTCGGCACCCCGCCGGCCAAGGGCACCCGCACCTACCGCGCTCCCGCCGGCGCGCCGCCCCTCCACGCGTTCGCCCTCGGCGGCACGTGGGCCATCGGCGACGAGGCGGCGACCGCGGTCTCGCACGCCACGCTCACCGCGTCGGTGCAGGCGCGCTTCGTCTACCTCGTGCTCAGCCCGCCGGCCGGCGGGCGCCGCGGCCGCGTGGACGTCACGGTCGACGGCCGCCGCTCGCGTACGGTGACCGTCGACCGCCAGCGCCTCTACACGCTCGCGGAGCTGCCGCGCAACGGGCGCCATCGGCTGGACCTCGCGCTGGCGCCGGGCACCTCGGCCTACGCGTTCACCTTCGGGTAGTGGGCCGCGACCCACCAGGCACTCCCAGGCAGCTCTCAGGTTCGCCTCAGCATCCCCAGGCATGCTGCGGCCATGAGGGTCAAGCGCTACATCATCGTGTCCGCCGCCGTCCTGGCCGCCGGCGCAGGAGCAGGGGCCGCCATCGCCGCCGGCGGCGGCGACGACGCCAAGAAGGCCGAGCAGTCGGTCCTCGACGACGCCGCCAAGCGGCTGAACGTTACGCCGGAGGCCCTGCGCTCCGCGCTCGGCGCCGCCGAGGACGCCCAGCTCGACCAGGCCGTCAAGGACGGCAAGATCACCCAGAAGCAGGCCGACGCGATCAAGGCCGACCGCGCGAAGGACGGCCGGGTCCTGGGCGGGCCGGGCGCCGGCCGTCCCGGGCCGGGCGGGCACGGCGGGCCAGGCGGCCCGGGCGGCCCCGGTGGTCCCGGGTTCGGCCACGGCCTCAACGGCGCGCTCGACGCCGCCGCATCCGCGCTCGGCCTGAAGGCCGACGAGCTGCGCACCAAGCTCCAGGCCGGCAAGAGCATCGCCGACGTCGCCAAGGACCAGGGCAAGCCGATCGCCGACGTCAAGAGCGCCATCAGGGACGCGATCGCCAAGCAGCTCGACGCCGACGTGGCCGCCGGACGCCTGACCGCCGACCAGCGCACCAACGCGCTCACGGAGCTCGACGCCCACCTCGACGACCTCGTCAACCGGACGCCGCCCGAGCGCGGCGACAAGCCCGCCCGCGCGGCGGGCCGCCACGCCCACTCGCGCTAGGAACGGGATTTCCCGGCGAACGTCGCCGCGCGACCTACTGGCGTCCGGCACACCGCCGTCACTCACGGCTCGCAGGAGGTTCCTGGGGTTCTCCCAGGAACCTCCCAGGAACCAGGGCGATACTGAGCGTGTGATGACCACCGCCACGCCCGAGAGCCACCGAGTGCTCGTCGTCGACGACGAGCCCAACATCGCCGACGTCATCTCGATGGCGCTGCGCTTCCAGGGCTTCACCGTCGAGGCGGTCGGAGACGGGCGCAGCGCGCTCGAGGCCGTGACGACCTTCAAGCCGGACCTCCTCGTCCTCGACGTCATGCTCCCGGACATGGAGGGCTTCGAGATCGCCCGCCGCCTGAGCGCCGAGCGCGTCCAGGTGCCGATCATCTTCCTCACCGCCCGCGACGCGACCGAGGACAAGGTCCGCGGGCTCACGATGGGCGGCGACGACTACGTCACCAAGCCGTTCAGCCTCGAGGAGCTGGTCGCCCGCATCCGGACGATCCTGCGGCGCGCCGGCCTCGCCCAGCCCGAGACGAGCCGCCTCGTCTTCGAGGACCTCGAGCTCGACGAGGACACGCGCGAGGTCACGCGCGGCGGCGACCTCATCGAGCTCACGGCGACCGAGTACCGGCTCCTGCGCTACCTCATGCTCAACCCGCGCCGGGTGCTCACCCGCGCGCAGATCCTCGACCAGGTCTGGGACTACGACTTCGGCGGCGACGCCCGCGTGCTCGAGACCTACATCAGCTACCTGCGCAAGAAGATCGACCGGCACGGCGCGCCGCTGATCCACACCGCCCGCGGCGTCGGGTATGCGCTGCGCGCGCCGAGGTCCTGATACGTGTCGCTGCGCGCGCGCCTCGTCATCGGGCTGCTGGTCCTCGCCACCATCGGGTTCGTCCTGCTGGCCGGCGTGACGTACCTCGAGCAGCGCAGGTTCCTGTACGACCGGGTCGACCAGCAGGCGCGGGTGGCGGTGCAGAGCGGCTCGCGGCCGGCGCCGTTCCTCCCGGGCGGCCGCGAGGGCGACGGCCGGCCGCCCGACCACATGCCCGGGGGCGGACCGGCGGGCGGGACGTGGGTCTTCGAGCGCGACGCGGGCGGCACGGTCATCCAGAAGGTGTGCCGCGCCTGCTACTCGGCCACCGCCCCGAAGCTGCCGTCCGGCCTGCACGACGGCCAGTACACGACGGTCAAGTCCGGCGACGGCACGCGCTACCGCGTCCTCGCGCAGGCCCGCCCGGGCGGCGGCTCGACCGTCGCCGCGGTCCCGCTCACCGAGACCGACGCCACGCTGCGCCGCCTGCTGCGGACCTCCGCGCTGGTGATCGCCGCGATCCTCGCCGTGCTCGGCGCGGGCGCCTGGTGGCTCGTGCGCATCGGCCTGCGACCGCTGGAGCGGATGGGGGACACCGCGGGCGCGATCGCCGCGGGCGACCTCTCGCGGCGCGTCGAGACGGCGACGCCGCGCACCGAGGTCGGCCGCCTCGGCCTGTCGCTGAACCGCATGCTCGACCGCCTGGAGGAGGCGTTCGCCAAGCAGCGCGCCTCCGAGGACCGGCTGCGCCGGTTCCTGGCCGACGCGTCGCACGAGCTGCGCACGCCGCTCGCGTCGATCCGCGGATACGCCGAGCTGTTTCGCATCGGCGCGGCGCGGCAGCCCGGGGACACCAAGAAGGCGATGGAGCGCATCGAGTCCGAGGCGGCGCGCATGGGCGTGCTCGTCGAGGACCTGCTGACGCTCGCGCGCCTGGACGAGGTGCGCGAGGTCATCCGCGAGGACGTCGACGTGGTCCGGCTCGCCGGCGACGCGGTCGACGACGCGCGCGCCACGGCGCCCGACCGCGAGATCGATCTGCGCTCCGAGGGGCGCGCGGTCGTCGCCGGCGACCCGCATCAGCTCCGCCAGGTGTTCGCCAACCTGCTGCGCAACGCGCTGGTCCACACGCCGGCGGGGACGCCCGTGGAGGTGGCGATCAGCCACGACGGCACGACGACCGTGCTCGAGGTCCGCGACTACGGCCACGGCCTGCCGACCGACGAGAACGACGCGCTGTTCGAGCGCTTCTGGCGCGCCGAGCACGGCCGCGAGCGCGGCAAGGCCGGCGCCGGCCTGGGCCTGGCGATCGTCGCCGGGATCGTGGCCGCCCACGGCGGCGAGGTGCATGCCGACAACGCTCCGGGCGGCGGCGCGCGCTTCGTCGTGCGGCTGCCCGCCGGCGCCCCGCCGCCGACCGCCTCGCGCGACGGATCGGTCTCGGCGCCGAGCTAGGCGAAGCCTCGCCCAAGGGGCTCGTTTCGCTTGCGGGTACTCGCCCAGGGGCTCGTACCCGCGGTCCGCTAGGGACCCACCGCCCCTAGCGGGCCGCCACGCGGCCGACGTGCGCGAGGAACGGCTCCACTTCGACCCCGTGCCCGGTGACGCTGGCCACCAGCGGCTCGGTGTCCAGCCGCCGACCGACATGGTGGACATGGTCGGCCAGCCAGGTGCGGATCGCCGTGACGTCGCCGCCGGCCAGGGCCTCGTCCTGGGAGCCGGCGTCCTGCTCCAGGCGGTCCCACAGCTGCGCGGCGATCAGGGTGCCGAGCGCGTAGCTGGGGAAGTAGCCGAACGCGCCGCCGGCCCAGTGGACGTCCTGCAGGACGCCGTCGGCGTCGCGCGGCACCTCGACGCCGAGCAGTCGCCGCATCCCGTCGTTCCACGCAGCCGGGAGGTCGGCGACGTCGAGCCGGCCTTCGATGAGCGCGAGCTCCAGCTCGAAGCGCAGCACGATGTGCAGCGGGTAGGTCAGCTCGTCGGCCGAGACGCGGATCAGCGACGGGCGCACCTGACCGAACGCCGCCAGCAGCGTGTCGGGATCGATCGGGAAGCCGCCGGCCGTCAGCTCCCCGGCGATCACGGCGCCGAACGCCGGGTTGCGGCCGACGTGGTTCTCCCACAACTTGCTCTGGGACTCGTGGATCGACATCGACGTGCCGTGCCCGAGGTTGGTCCGCGCCAGCTCCGGCGCGATCTGGCGCTCGTACAACGAGTGCCCGAACTCGTGCATCGCGGCCAGCACGGACTCCAGCTGCCCGTCCTCGTAGCGCGTGGTGATGCGGCTGTCGCGCCGGCCCACGTTGGTGGAGAACGGGTGTGCCGACACGTCCACGCGCCAGCTGTCGTCCTTCACGCCCAGGCGCGCCAGCGTGCTGGTCACGGCCGCCCGCTGGGCGGCGACCGGCACGTCCAGCGGCCGCGGGGCGGGGCGCTGCGCGGCTTGCGCCACCAGCGGCGGGAGCGCCTCGGCGAGGCGGCCGAAGACCTCCTGGATGCGCGCGGCGGTGAGCCCGAAGTCGTAGTCGGCCAGCAGCGCGTCGTAGGGCCGGGCGAAGCCCTCGAAGCACGCGGCGTACGAGCGCGCCAGCTCGATGTTGCGCCGCAGCGCCGGCGCGAACGCGGCGAAGTCGTCGTCGGCGCGGGCCGCCTGCCAGACGTCCTGGCCCTCTGCGCCGGCCTGGGCGAGCTCGGCGGCGAGGTCGGTCGGCACGCGGCGACTCCGGTCCCAGTCGCGCCGCGCGAGCCGGACGAGGTCGCGGTCCAGCTCGCCGAGGTCGCCCGCGGCGCCCTCGCGCTCGAGCTCCTCGAGCCACTCGCCGACCTCGTCGGCGGTCGCGCGCTCGTGCGCGAGGCGCTCCAGCGTGGCGAGCTGATGGGCGCGGGCCGGTGAGCCGCCGGGCGGCATCATCGTCCGCTGGTCCCAGGCCGCGAGGTGTCCGAGCAGCGACAGGTCGGCCAGCTCGGCGAGCCGATCACGGAGGGCGTCCAGGGCGGGCATTCCCGACACCCTAGAACGACGCCCCGGGGGCTGTCCGAGCAGGCGAGCCGGCGTCCGCGATGTGCCACCCTGGCGCGTACCACCAAAGGACCACATCCGGATCCGAGCCACCAGATGCCCCGTAACCCATGGCTGGCCATCGACGCGGCGACGCCGCCGGCCCTGCGTGCCCGCGAGCTGCGGCGAGACTGGGAGCGCTTCCTCAGCGGGGCGCGCGTGAGTGGGGTTCGACCACCGGTCGCCGACTCGTGGCGCCGGTCGCTGGACGCGGGCATCGACCCATCGGGGCGCCGGCTGGCCCCGGCGACCGCCGATCGTCAGGAGGCGTCGGCGCGGTGGGAGATGCACCCGCTGGCCGCGGCGGCGCCGCTGATCCGTGAATGCCTGGGAGCCGTCGCCGACGCGTCGGAGCACCTGCTCGTCGTGAGCGACGCGGCGGGCGTGCTGCTCCAGCTCGAGGGCAACAGCAGGGTGCGGTCCCAGGCGGCCGATTCGATGAACTTCACGGAGGGCGCCCTGTGGAGCGAGAACGGCGCCGGGACCAACGCGGTCGGGACCGCCCTGGCGGCCGATCACGCGGTCCAGATCTTCGCGGGCGAGCACTTCGTCGAAGTCGTGCAGGCCTGGACCTGCTCGGCGGCCCCCGTCCACGACCCCGAGACGGGCGAGCTGCTCGGCGTCATCGACCTGACCGGCCTCGAGAAGGACGTGGACCCGCAGAGCCTGGCGGTCGTCATGACGACCGCCCGAGCCGTCGAGGGCCACCTGCGCTACCGCCTGCAGGAGCGCGACGACCGGCTGCGGGCGCGCTATCAGGAGCGCATCACCGGCAGCGGCGACCGCCGCGCGCTCGTCGGGCCGACCGGACGGCTCATCGCCGACGACTCCCGAGGGTGGTTGCACGGCACGCGGCTGGAGCTGCCGCGCGGCGGAGGCGAGCTGGTCCTGCCCGACGGCGCGCACGCGTTCGCGGAGCCGGTCGGGCCCGAGCAGGCCTTCGTCGTGCGGGAGCTGCCCGACGCGCGCACGCCACGGCACGCTCCGCGCGACGAGCTGCGCATGCTCGCCGCCGAGCGTGCCGGGCTGCGACGCCTCGCCGCGGCCGTCGCGCACGATGCGTCCCCGGCCGACATCTTCACGGCGGTCGCGGAGGAGGTCGGCCTGCTCCTCGGCGCCGAGGATGCGGCCGTCGTCCGCTTCGAGCCCGACCGCACCGCCACGATCCTCGCCGGCGTGGGGCGGTGGGTCGACGAGCTCGGGGTCGGCATGCGCGTGGAGCTCGACGACTCACTCGCCATCGCGGCGGTGGCTCGCACCGGTCGATCTGCTCGCGTGGACGACCACGACTACGCCACGGCGCCCGGACCGGTCGCCGACTATCTGCGGCGCGTGGGAAGCCGCTCGGCCGTCGCGAGCCCGATCGTCGTCGAGGGCCGTCTCTGGGGTGCGATCGTCGCGGCGACCAAGCACGAGCCGCTGTGTGCCGACACGGAGAAGCGCATGGCGAGCTTCACCGAGCTCGTCGGCACCGTGATCGCGAACGCCGAGAGCCGGGCCGAGCTCACCGCGGCGCGCGGCCGCGTGGTGGCCGCCGGCGAGGCGGCCCGGCGCCGCATCCAGCGCGACCTGCACGACGGCGCCCAGCAGCGCCTGGTGAGCACGGTGATCGCCCTGAAGCTCGCGCGGCGGGAGCTCGGGGACGCGACCGGCCCCGCGGTCGAGCTGGTGGCCGAGGCGCTCGCGCACGCCGAGCGGGCCCACGGCGAGCTGCGCGAGCTCGCGCACGGGACCCTGCCGGCGGCGCTCAGCAGCGGCGGGCTGCGCGCCGGGATCGACGCGCTGGTCTCGCGCATCCACCTGCCCGTGTCGGTCGACGTCACCGCCGAGCGGCTGCCCGTGGAGCTGGAGGCCGCCGCCTACTTCATCGTCGCCGAGGCGCTGACCAACACTGTCCGGCACGCCCGCGCGAGCAGCGCGCGGATCACCGCCGTCGTCGGCGACGGCGTGCTCTGCCTCGAGGTCCGCGACGACGGCGTCGGCGGGGCTCGCAGCGACGAGGGTTCCGGGCTCGTCGGGCTCCGCGACCGTGCCGCCGCGATGGACGGCGAGCTGCGCGTCGAGAGCCCTCCGGGCGAGGGGACCGTGGTCGTCGCGGCGCTCCCGCTCCACGGCTCGCCCGTGGCCTGAAGCCGGCCGGCGCGCGGGGCCCGACCGGGTTCTTATGCGCGGTTTGGGATCCCTTGAAGCTCAGACAAGAACGCTGCCCGACAGTGTCTGCATGACCCCCTCATCCAAGCTCGCCGCCTTCGGCGCGTGCGCCCTCATCGCCGGCGCCGGTGGCGCGGGCGTCGCGGCCGTCGTCGTCAACGGCCACGGTTCCGGCCCATCCGCCACCGCGGCGGCCACACCCGCCTCGGGCGCGTCCCGTCCGGTCGCCGAGACCACGGCGTCGACGGCCAAGGACGTCTACAACTCCGCCAAGGACGCCGTCGCCTACATCAGCGCCCAGACCGGGCAGGGCACGGCCACCGGTTCGGGCTTCGTCGTCACCTCCGACGGCAAGATCATCACCAACGAGCACGTCGTCGACGGCGCCACGCAGGTGACCGTCAAGCTCGGGACCAACGGCAAGGAGCAGCCGGCGACGGTCGTCGCCGCCGACGCCTCCAAGGATCTCGCCCTGCTCCAGGTCGATGCCGGCTCCGCCAAGCTGCACGCCCTGTCGTTCGGGGATTCCTCCAGCGTGCAGATCGGTGATGCCACCTACGCGATCGGCAACCCCTACGGGTTGGACCACACGCTGACCAGCGGTATCGTCAGCGCGCTGAACCGCGACATCCAGGCGCCGGACGGCACCCCGATCAAGGGCGCGATCCAGACCGACGCCGCGCTGAACCCCGGCAACTCGGGCGGCCCGCTGCTCGACGCGGACGGCAAGGTCATCGGCGTCAACTCGCAGATCGCCACGAGCGGCTCCTCCGCCGGCGGCGAGAGCGGCAACGTCGGCATCGGCTTCGCCATCCCCGCGAAGATCGTGCAGGACTTCATCGCCAACCCGACGTCGTCGGGTGCGACGCAGGGCGGGCAGGGCCAGCAGGTCGACCCGTACGGCCGCGGGGGCCAGCAGGTCGACCCCTACGGCGGCCAGGGCCAGCAGGACCAGCAGGTCCCGCAGTTCGTCCTGCCGGGCGGCTACTAGCCGCGCGCGTGGGCGGCTACTAGGCGCGCGCGGGGGCGGTGGGCGGGGTGCCCGGTCGGGCGGCTGTACTCTCGACGGTCGATGCTGACCGCCACCGATCGCAGCACCGCGCCCGTTCGCCGGGTCCGGATCCTCACCGCCGGAGGGACCATCGCCATGGTGGGCGAAGGTGGCGCCCAGCCTGAGCTGGACGCCGAGGCCCTCGTCGCCAGCGTTCCCGGCCTCACGGCGTTCCCCGACCTGGAGGCCATCAGCGTCCTCAACAAGCCGAGCGCGCACCTCACGCTCGACGACCAGCTGCGCATCTGCCGCGCCGCCCGCGACGCCTCGCGCCGCGGCATCGGCGTCGTGGTGACCCACGGCACCGACGTGCTCGAGGAGACCGCGATGCTCTGCGACGTCCTCCACGACGCCGACGCGCCGATCGTCTTCACCGGCGCCATCCGGCCGGCGTCGGCCGCCGGCGCCGACGGTCCCGCCAACCTCGTCGACGCCGTCAGCGTCGCCGCCAGCGCCCCCGCCGCCGGCATGGGCGTCCTCGTCGTCTTCGGCGGCGAGATCCACCACGCCCGCTGCGCGCGCAAGACCGACACGACCTCGCTGGTGGCGTTCTCCTCGCCGCAGACCGGCCCGCTGGGCCGCGTCACCGAGGGCCACCCGACGATCTGGTCCCGGATCCCGCGCAATCCGCCGCTGGACCCGCCGTCGCTGGACAAGCGCGTGCACATCGTGCCGTCCTCGGCGGGCGACGACGGCTCGCTCGCGCGCGCCGCGCTCGCCACCGAGCCCGACGGCATCGTCCTCGGCACGCTCGGCGCCGGTCACCTCGCGCCCGAGGTCCTGGAGATCTGGGGCGCGGCCGCCAACGACATCCCGGTCGTCGCCTACTGCCGCCCCGAGCGCGGCGTCGTCCTCAACGCGACCTACGGCTACGCCGGGTCCGAGCGCGACCTGCGCGGCACGAACATCATCCCGGCCGGCTTCCTCTCCCCGCAGGCGATCCGCATGAAGCTGCTGGCCTGCCTGTCGGCGGGGCTGGACATCGACGAGGCCCGCTGGGCCTTCTCGCAGGACGACGGCTGAGGGACTGCGGGCGCCGGCAGGGCCGTCGAGGGACGATTGAATCTCGTACAGCGAGATTCAATCGTCCCTCGACGCTCGGGAGGGGCGGCGCGCCGGCGCTTGCGGCGTTCCGCACGGGCGCTGGTCGTGCCGCGGCGGGTGGTTCGTGGGCGATGACGGAGAGACAGTGAGCGAGGGCGCCGGCGTCGCGGGTCGTCCGCGGCGGTCCTCGGGGGATCGGGGTCGCCTGACGCTGAACTATTCATCACGAAGCGACCCGGACCCCGCCGAGCGGCGGTTCACGCGCGAACGCTCCCGCCCCGCGACGCCGGCGGAGACCCACGGCGCCCGCGCCACTCGCTACCTCGCCGTCATTGCCGACCGGCGACGTGGCGCGCCAGCGCAAGCGCCTGAGCGGAACGCCGCCGGCGCCCGCGCCGCCCGCGCCGCCCGCGCCGCCCGCGCCGCCGACGCTCGGAACGCGCCGAGCGAGGCCCGCGCGTCCGCGGTTGAATCCGGATTCAGGTTAGGGTTCGCGCCATGCGCGCCCTCCAGATCACCGAGCTGACCGGACCCGACACCGCCCTGCAGATCGTCGACGTCCCCGAGCCCGAGGCGTCGCACCTCATGACCCCGGGCAGCGGCGTCGTGGTCGACGTCGAGGTCGCCGGCGTCTCGTTCCCCGAGGTGCTGCAGACGCGCGGCGAGTACCAGATCAAGCCGCCGCTGCCGTTCATCCCCGGCAGCGAGGTCGGCGGGACCGTGCGCAGCGCGCCCGCGGGCGCGGCCGTGCAGGCGGGCGACCGCGTCGCCGCGTTCTGCATGCTCGGCGGCTTCGCCGAGGTCGCCGTCGCGCCCGAGTTCCTGACCTTCAAGCTGCCCGACGCGCTGGACTTCGCGCAGGGCGCCGCGTTGATCCTCAACTACCACACGGCCTACTTCGCGCTGAAGCTGCGCGGCCGCCTCGCAGCGGGCGAGACGGTGCTCGTGCACGGCGCCGCCGGGGGCGTCGGCACCGCGGCGCTGCAGGTCGCCAAGGGTCTGGGCGCCAGGACGATCGCGGTCGTCTCCAGCGACGAGAAGGAGCAGGTCGCGCGCGACGCCGGCGCCGACGAGGTCGTCCGCTCCGACGCGGCCTGGAAGGACGAGGTCAAGGAGCTGTCGGGCGGCGGCGTCGACCTCGTCCTCGACCCGGTCGGCGGCGATCGCTTCACCGACTCGATCCGGTCGCTGCGCGAGGAGGGCCGCGTGGTCGTCGTCGGCTTCACCGGCGGCTCGATCCCCGAGGTCAAGGTCAATCGCCTGCTGCTGAACAACACCGAGGTCATCGGTGCGGGGTGGGGCGCCTACATGATGTCCAAGCCAGACATGAATCGGGAGATCGGCGCCGCCGTCGACGAGCTGATCGCCGGCGGCGCCGTGCGCCCGATCGTCAGCCGGCGCTTCCCGCTGGACCGGGCCGCCGAGGCCCTGAAGACCATCGACGGCCGCGGTGCGCTGGGCAAGGTCGTGCTCGACGTGCGCGACCAGGCCCCAAGCGTGGGTCCCTAACCCGCCGCGGGTTTCGCCCCCTGGGCGAAGACCCGCAAGGGAACCTGGCCCTCTGGGCCAGTGTTCCCCTAGGCCTCGACCAGCACCTGCGTCTCGGCGGCGCTCGGCGCCTCGCCGGCCTCCGGCGCCGCGGGCTTGTGGCGGGGCAGCAGCAGCGCCGGGATCACGGCGAGCGCGATGATCGCCGCCGACCACCAGAACGTGTGGCCGAAGGCCTCGGCGATGTCGGGCGCGACCCGGTCGCGCGCGGCGGCCGGCACCGACTGCGCCGCCGCGAGCCCGCCCTCGCTGCCGCCCGGCAGGCGGCTCGAAAGCTGGTGGGTCAACACCACCGACAACGTCGCCGTGCCGATCGAGCCGCCGACGCGCTGGATGATGTTCAGCGCCGTCGTCGCTCGCGCGAGCTGGTCGTGCTGCAGCGTCTGGTAGGCCGCCGACATCGCGGGCATCATCGTCGCGCCCATGCCGAGCCCCATCAGGAACTGGGAGCTGCCGAGGAACCAGAACGACGTGTGAGCGCCGACCTGGGTGAAGCCGAGCATGCCGAGCAGCAGCAGTCCCAGGCCGCCGAGCACGACCTTGCCCGGGCCGATGTCGTCGGTGAGCTTGCCGGCGACGGGCATCATGAGCGCCGCGCCCACGCCCTGGGGCGCGAGCAGCAGTCCGGCGTCCAGCGCCGACTGGCCCCGGACCACCTGGTAGTAGAGCGGCAGCATGAACATGGCGCCGAACATCGCCGCGGCGAACGCGAACGTCGTCGTCGACGCGGCGCTCATCGTGCGGTTGCGAAACAGCTTGACGTCGATCAGCGGCCACGCGTGGCGCGCGGCGTGGAAGATGAACGTGGCGATCAGCAGGGCGCCGGCGACCATCGGGACGAACGCCTGGGGGGCGCCGATCCCGCCCGACGACGAGGTCTCGGCCAACCCGTACACGAACGCCGCGAGGCCGGGGGAGAGCAGCAGCAACCCGAGCCAGTCGAGGCGCTGGTGCGCGGCAGGCGCGTCGCGCGGCAGCAGCTTGGAGGCCGCGACGAGGGCCACCGCGCCGATCGGGATGTTCACGTAGAAGATCCAGCGCCACGAGATGTCGTCGACGAGCCAGCCGCCGAGGATCGGGCCGATGATCGGGCCCATGAGCATCGGCACGCCGACGATGCCCATGACGCGGCCCATGCGCTGCGGGCCGGCGGCCTGCGACAGGATCGTCATGCCCGCGGGCATGATCATGCCGCCGCCAAGGCCCTGCAGGATGCGGAAGCCGATGAGCGACTCGGCCGACCACGCGAGGCCCGACAGCGCCGAGCCGGCGAGGAAGAGGCCGATCGAGATCATGTACAGCCGCTTGGTGCCGAAGCGGTCGGCGGCCCACCCGGTGAGCGGGATGACCGTGGCCAGCGCGAGCATGTAGCCCGTCGAGACCCACTGGATCGTCGCCAACGACGTGTTGAAGTCCTTCGACAGGGTGTTGATCGCCACGTTGACGATCGTCGTGTCGAGGATCGACATGAACGTGCCGAGCACGACGACGGCGGAGATGCTGATGAGGGCGCGGTCGAAGACCTTCGCCTTGGTGGGCTGGGAGGAGGCAGCGGTCATCCGTGCTCCTTCGCGCGGATCGCGCAGTCGGGGGAGGAGGAGGTGGTCATGAGCGGCGCCAGCGCGTCCGACAGGGCTGCGCGTTGATCGTCGTCGAGGGTCTTGGTGAGCTGGACGAGGCCCTCGCGCCGCGCGGCCGAGATGCGGTTCACGTATTCGCGGCCACGCTCGGTGAGCGCCAGGCGCTTGACGCGCCGGTCCTGCTCGTCCTCGCGCCGGGACACGATGTCCTGGCGGGTGAGCGCGTCGACCGCGCGGCCGGTGGCCGCGGGGGAGAGGCCGACGAACTTGGCGAGCTCGGACGGGGTGAGCTCGTGCTCGGCGCCGTCGAGCACGTGCAGCATCTTGAGCTGGGTCATCGAGAGGTCCAGCTCCTGGACGATCTCGAAGACCTCGCTCTGGGCGGACTTCATGGTCGTCGCGAGGAAGGACATCAACTCGTCGGCCAGCTGCTGCGCGGAGACGGCGGGCTTGTGCATCGGCGCAAATACTAACGTGGGCGCAAAGAGTGCGTCCACGAAGGTCTTTGCGCGGACGCGGAGATGTCTTGCGGCGCCGGCCCTGCGCTCCTACCCTCAGCGTTGTGCCTCGTCGCGACCTCTTCCCCGCCGACCGCGGCCTCCAGGCGCGCATGGTGCTGACCGCCGTGCTCACGCCCGCGCTCGTCGTGGCCCTGCTCGCGGTGTGCGTGCTGGTGCTGCCGCCCAAGCTCCTGGGTGGGCTGGCGCTCGCGACGGCCCTCGGCGTCGCCGCCGTGGTGCGCGAGCGCCGGAAGACGTCCGCGGCGCCGCTGCTCGGGCCGCACGAGCAGCCGGAGCTGCAGGCGATCGTGGAGCGCCTCTGCCTGGTCGCCGACCTGCCGCGGCCCGAGATCGCGCTCGACGACGAGCGCCAGCCCAACAGCTGGATCGTCGACGCGCCCGGACGGCCGCCGCGGCTGCACGTCACCCGCGGCCTGCTCGGGCTCCTGGAGCCCGCCGAGCTGGAGGCCGTCGTGGCGCACGAGCTCAGCCACGTGGCGCACCGCGACGCGACCGTCATGACAGTGGTCGGCCTCCCCGGCGCGGCCCTGCGCGAAGGCGGCGTATCCAACGCCGGCTGGTGGTGGCCGCTGATGGCCGGCCGCCTGCTCGGCCTGGTCATCGGCACGCTGGCGGGCGTCGGCAGCAACGCGCTCTCGCGCTACCGCGAGCTGACGGCCGACGCGGGCGCCGCCGCGCTGACCGGGCGCCCGAGCGCGCTGGCCTCGGCGCTCATGAAGGTCTCCGGCGACCTCATGCGCCTGCCCGACGAGGACCTGCGCGCCGTCGCCGGGCGCGACGCGCTGCACCTGCTGCCGGTCGAGGACGTCACCGGGTGGCGGCGGTTCCTCGGGGCCACCCATCCGACCGTCGAGCGCCGGCTCGCGGCGCTGGAGCGCCTCGAGCGCGAGCTGCAGCACGCGCGGCCCGCGCTGCGCGAGCCGGACTGAAGCCCCGCGGGCCGAGCATCCGCGCGTGCTGTACTGCATCGATGGCCGATGCACCGCTGGATCCCGAGGAGCTGACCGCCGTCGCCGCCGTCGCGCCGCCGAGCGCGGCCATCGCGGCCGGCACGTACATGGGCGCCGTACGGCTCACCGTCGCCGACCTGGACCGCTCGATCGCCTACTACGGCGACGTGCTCGGCCTCGTCGCGCTGCGTCGCCAGGACGGCCTCGTCGCGCTGGGCGCCGGCACGCGCGAGCTGCTCGTGCTCGAGGAGGTTCCCCGCGCGGTGCCGTCCGACGGCTACCCGGGGCTCTACCACTTCGCGCTGCTCGTGCCCGATCGCGCCGACCTGGCGCGCTTCCTCGCGCACCTCGCGCGCGAGCGGGTCCCGCTCGTCGGCCTGTCGGACCACTTCGTCTCGGAGGCGATCTACCTCCAGGACCCGGATCACCACGGGATCGAGGTCTACTGGGACCGGCCGCGCGAGCTGTGGGAGGGCCAGGTCGGCGAGCGCATGGGCACGTGGGCGCTCGACGTCGACTCCCTGCTCAGCGAGCTGCCCGACCTCGCGAGCGAGCCGTTCGACGCTCTGGCCGACGGCACCGTCATGGGCCACGTCCACCTGCGCGCCGCCGACGTGCTGGAGACGATCGGCTTCTACCGCGACGTGCTGGGGATGGAGCTGATCGCGCAGCTCGGCGAGCAGGCCGCGTTCCTGTCGGCCGGCGGCTACCACCATCACATCGGCGCGAACGCGTGGGAGACACGGCGCCGCGAGCCGGCCCCGGAGGGCACCGCGCGGCTGCGCGAGGTCACGATCGTGCTGCCCGACGCGCGGGAGCGCGACCGCGTCGTGGCGCGGCTGACCGCGGCGGGCGCGGTGACCGAGCCGGTCGACGGCGCGGTGCTCGTCGCCGATCCGTCGGGCATCCCGCTGCGCCTCGGCGTCGAGGCCTGAGCGGCGCCGCGGGCGCGGGCCGTGCCGCGTTAGGCTGCCGCGCCATGCCCTCCCTGGACCGCGACGGCGACGTGTACCTGCTCGACCTCGGCGACGGGGAGAACCGCTTCAACCCGGAGTGGGTCGGCGCCGTCGAGGAGCTGCTCGACGAGGTCGCCGCGGCGCCGGAGCCGCGCGCGCTGGTGACCACCGCGACGGGCAAGATCTGGTCCAACGGGCTCGACCTCGAGTGGATGGGCGCTCACACCGATCAGGTGCCGGCGTTCGTCCCGCGCGTGCACGCGCTCTTCGGCAAGGTGCTGGCGCTGCCGGTCCCGACGGTCGCGGCGATCGGAGGACATTGCTTTGCCGCAGGCGCGATGCTCGCCGTGGCGCACGACTTCCGGGTCATGCGGGGCGACCGCGGGTTCTTCTGCCTGCCGGAGGTCGACATCCACATCCCGTTCACCCCGCCGATGGCCGCGCTCATCCAGGCGCGCCTGTCGAAGAAGGCCGCGCACGAGGCGATGACCACGGGCCGGCGCTACGGCGGCGAGGAGGCGGCCGCCGCCGGCATCGTGGACGCCGCGGTCGCCGAGGACCGCGTCCTGGCCGAAGCGGTGCAGCGCGCGGCGGCGCTGGCGGGCAAGCACGGCCCGACGCTCGGCGCGATCAAGACGGGGATGTACGCCGGCACGCTGGCCCTCCTGCTCGACCAGACCCCGGTCGCGTTTGGCTGACGACGGCCTGAGCGCGCTGCGGATCTCGCTCGGCGAGCAGCTCGCGGCGCTGCGGGACGTGGCGCCCGCCGAGCTGCCGCCGGCGCTGCTGCACGTCGCGGTGCAGCGGTTCGTCGTCGGCGCGGCGGGCGACGAGGTCTACCTCGTGCGGCCCGCCGACTGGGACCAGCTGCGCCACGAGGAGGGCGGCGCGGGACGGCCGACGCCGTACTGGGCCCGACCGTGGCCCAGCGGCCTGGCGCTGGCCGGCGCGCTGTCGGCGGCACCCCCGGCCACCGGCGCGCGGGTGCTCGAGCTCGGGTGCGGGCTGGGCGCCCCGAGCCTGGTCGCCGCGCGCGCGGGCGCCGACGTGCTGGCGACCGACGGCGTCCCCGACGCAGTGGCTTTCGCGGCCCACAACCTGGCGCTCAACGAGGTCGACGCGCAGGTGGCCGTCGTGGACTGGGCGGCGCACGGCGAAGCGCTGGTCGCCCGCGGGCCCTTCGACGTGCTGCTGGCGGCCGACGTGCTCTACACCCGGGGCAACGTCGAGACCGCGCTGCGCCTGTGGCCCCGGCTGCTGGCCGCCGACGGCGTGCTGCACCTCGCCGACCCGCAGCGCGCGGGGACGCGCGACTTCCTGGCCGCCGCACGCGGGACGTTCAGCCTGGTTTCAGAGCGACGCGACGACGGTGTCGCACTGCACGTGCTGCGGCCGGCGTCGCGGGCGTGGCCGGGCGGCGGATGAGCGGCGGCGTCGCGGGATTGGTGCTGGCCGCGGGCGCGGGCTCGCGGTTCACCGGCGGCGTCAAGCAGCTGGCCGCGTTCCGCGGGCGCCCCCTGGTGGAGCACGCGGTCAGCGTGCTCGCGACCCCGGCGCTCGCCGCCCGGTTCGTGGTCCTCGGGGCCGAGGCGGACGCGATCGTGGCCGGCGCCGACCTCGGGGACGCCCGCGTCGTCCGGTGCGCCGGGTGGGAGGAGGGGCTGAGCGCCTCGCTGCGGGCGGGCGTGGCCGCGGCGTCGGCGGCGGGCTTGCACGCCGTCGTGATCGTGCTCGGCGACCAGCCGCTGCTGGCGACGGCCGCGGTCGACCGCGTTGTGGCGGCGCGGGCACCGGAGCGCTTCGACGCCGTGCGCGCGACCTACGCCGGCGTCCCGGGCCACCCGACGCTGCTTGAGTCCTCGACGTTCGCTGCGGTCTCGGCGCTCCGCGGCGACGCGGGCGCGCGTGAGCTGCTGCCGTCGATCCGCGTGCAGCAGGTCGCCTGCGACGGCCTCGGCCGGCCCGACGACGCCGACACGCCCGCCGACCTGGCGCGGCTGGCCGCCGGCTAGGAGACTGTGTCGCTATCGCGACTGGGGACCCACCTCCGGCGGCGACGGCTGGCCGTCGTGGGCCTCGGCCTCGCTGGCCGCCTACGGCACCCCTAGTCAGATCAGATCAGCTTCGCTCCGAGGGCGGGTCTTCGGTGGCGCGGTCGTGCTCGGTGACCCCCGTGGTGAGGGCGACCAGGCGGTCGCCAAGCGCGGCGGATCGGCGGTCATGGCGGAAGCGGGCCCTGGCCCGGATCAGCCGTCCCGTGCGCCGGCCGCGGTAACGCCAGCGGGCCCACGGCGAGCTCGGCTTCGCCAGCCGGACGAGCGCGATCAGCCCCCAGAACGGCACGAAGAGGGAGACCACGCCCATCACGAAGCGGCCCTTGAGGAAGGCGATGGCCGAGAGGGCGACGGCCTGCACCGCGAGCATGACCGTGCCGACGACCGACTGAGGCTCGTCGAGGCCGAAGGGCTTGGTGCCCAGCACGACCAGCGCCGAAAACACGGTGGCGATGAGGGCCGCGTCCACCGAGAGCCGTCCCTGCTCGCTCCAGTAGACGTCGCGTAGGTACAACCACAGCGCAAACTCGTCGATGGTCAGGCCGGCGCCGATCCCGAATGCGATCGCCGCGATGTGCCACCACGGGCTCTGGAGGTCGGCGGCGAAGCCGAGGAACCCGACGATGAGCACGAGGCAGACGCCCCAGACGAGGTGATGGATGTGCAGGCCGCCGCTCTCGACGTTTCCGGGCCACCAGGTCACGCTCGGATTGCGGATCAGCCGCGCGCTGGTGCGGATGAAGAGGAACGTGACCAGGAAGGCGGTCAGGACCAGGAATGCCGTGCTGCGCCCTGGGGCCGTCGTGTCCGGAAACGGGTCGACGCTGACCAGCGCGGCAAGCATCACCCACCCAGCGTGCCACCTTCCATGACTGGCCCGCAAGCGACGCGCCGCCCGTGCTCATGTCTCTAGCCCGTCCGCGCGCGCAGGCTCCGGTAGCGCTTGGCGCGGTTGTTCTCGTCCCAGCCGCCGTCCTGCGCGGCGCGCCAGATCTTCTTGCGCTGGACGCGCATGACGCGGCGAAGCACGCGCCGGCGCTCTGGGTCGGCGTTCGTGCGCTGGAGGTGGTCGTACTCGCGGCACCAATGGCGCTCGCGCTCGGTGAGGTGCGCGAGCGGGTCGGGCTCGTGCGGGCGGCAGTCACAGTGCCGCGTGACCGAGTAGTAGTGCACGCGCTGCTGCAGCCCGTTCGTGCCGCCGTTGATCCGGCGGGTGATGGTGATGAACTCGTTCTTGTCGGCCAGCGCGTTGAGCCCGCGATGCTGCCAGTACAGCGCTGCGATCCGCCAGCCGATGTCGTGGCGCTCGGCCAGCTCGGGCTGCGCCTCCAGCGGCAGGTTCAACGCCGTGCCCGCCCAGCGGTAGTTCGCGCGGCCCGTCAGCTGGATCGGCCCGCGACCCTTGAACCGCCGGCCGTCGCCCTTCTTGACGTTGCCGAGATCAGCGCGTCCCTCGTAGGCCGCGCCCGACGCGATCTCCTCGAAGTACCGCAGCCCGCCGGACTCGTGGAGGACCTGCGCCAGGAACATGGCGGCGCGCGGCTGCGTCTCGATGCCGTGCTCCAGCATCGCCCGCTCGGCCAGCGGCGCCTCGCTCTGGGCGACGGTGCCCGAGACGCCGGCCGCACCGAGTGCGTCGAGGACGGTCATCGCGTGCCTCCTCCGTCCTGGGACGGCATCAGGACGCCGGGCTCGTGCAGCTCCCCGTCGTCCAACACGTAGGTGTCGCCGATCGCTGTGTGCTCGTCCTCGGGCGGCGGCGGGTTGGCGTCCTCCTCCTCGTCGGTCGGCAGGTCGGGGTCGTCGCCGGCGTCGTCGGCCTCCAGGTCGGCGGCGGCCGTCGTCGCCGCGCCCGCGGGCGCCGGCTCCTGCTCGGCGCCGAGGTCGTCGTCCAGCGCCGCCTCGTCGGCCGGATCGACGAAACCGGGGCCGGGGGCGTCGGGCTCGGGCAGCGCGACGCCGAGGTCGGCGCCGTTGGCGGGATGGTCCGGATGGGCCTCGAACCCGGTGGGCGCCGGCGCGCTCGGGGCCGTCGCGCTCGCGGCGGGGCCGCTCTTCTCCAGGCCCTTGCGCACCGCGCGACCCGCACCCTGCAGGCCGACGGCGAAGGCGAAGACGTTGAGCTTGTCGAGGTACTCGGAGAACCCGAGCCGCGCCGGATCGGCGATCGTCATCACACCGCCGGCGATCGCGGCGATCAGCACCATGATCCCGATGGTGAACGTCGAGATCGGCCAGCGCTCCAGCCACGAGCTGCCCAGCGGCTCGTCGGCGCGGCGGATCAGGCCCTTCTTGACCGACCGGCCGACGCCGAGCGCCGCCACCGCGAGCGCGAGCTCGCCGGTGCGCTGCAGGTAGTCGTCGAAGGTCAGCGACTCGACGTGCACGAGCGTCACGACGCCGCCGACGACCGTGAACAGGATCGCCAGCAGGCACGTGATGATCGTCATCCACGAGGTGTTCTCGTTCAGGGTCATGGCGGTCGGCTCCATGTCAGACGTGGGTGAGTCCGCGCAGCAGCTGGTAGCGACGGCGGCGGTGGGCGCGGTCCCAGCCCGTCTTCTGCGCCTCGTGGTAGATGCGCTTGCGTTGCTCGCGCAGCCACCGCCACACGACCCCGCGGCGGCGCACCTGCGCCGGCGTGGGGTGGTCGAGTCGGCGCAGCGCGAGCAGCTCGCGCACGAGGCGCTTCTCGCGGTCGGTGAAGAACTGCAGGGGGTCGGGCCGGTAGCCGCCGACGTAGCGGAAGTGCCAGTCCTCGCCGACCCGGCGGCCCTCGTCCCACGACCAGCCGTAGTTCGGGCCGATCTGTCGCAGGACCGCCCACATCTGCTGCGACACGTCCTTGGAACGGCCGTCGCCGAGGTCGACGGCGACGCCCCAGCCGCGGTTGCTCGTCCCCGGGACGGCCGCCTTCTGCGGCTCGCCGGCGGCGGTCCACTGGCGCTTGAGCTCGACCTGCTGCCGGTAGGTCCGGCACGCGCTGGCCCCGCCGAGCGGGTAGAGGTCGACGCCGTGGCGTGACAGCGACGCGCGCCGCATGTCCTCCCACGAGGCCGCGGCATCCCGGCGCAGGTAGACGGGGATCCCGCGCGGATGATGGATCTTGGTCAGATCCGCGAGGCTCAAGGATCCGTTGCCGCTCATCGTCCGGCGACGGTAGATCTGGCGATCGTGTGAACGCAAGGGGCCAGGTGAAAGCCCCGTCGATGGTCTGGGACCGCGACCTACCCAACGCTGCTCATAGCGCAGCAACCCTCAGCCGACCGCGCGGCGCAGCACCCGCCCTCCGGGCGCCCCACTCGTGAGCCGGCCTTCGCGGGCGATCGTGCGACCGCGCAGCATCGTACGCACGACGCGCCCGCGGAGGCGGCGGCCCACGAACGGGCTCAGCCGGTGACGGCCCAGCAGGACGTCGCGCGTCAGCGTCCACTCGGCGGCCGAGTCGAGCAGGGCGAGGTCGGCGTCGGCGCCGACCGACAACGTGCCCTTGGCCGGCGGCAGGCCGAAGCGCCGGGCCGGCGCCGATGCGGTGAGGACGGCGAGGCGCCCGAGCGGCAGTCCCCGGGCCACGACGCCCGCGTCGTGCAACAGCGTCAACAGCGTCTGGGCGCCGGGGATCCCGCCCCACGCGGCGAAGTGGTCGTCCCCGGTCGCCTTCAGCGCGGCGGGCGAGGGCGAGTGGTCGGTGGCGACGAGGTCGACGTCGCCCGCCAGCAGGCGGTCCCAGAGCGCGTCGCGCTCGGCGGCGGGCCGCAGCGGCGGCGCGCACTTGGCGGCGGCGCCGAGGCGCTCGGCGTCCTGCGCGTCGAGCACCAGGTAGTGCGGGCAGGTCTCGCACGTCACGTCGACGCCGCGGGCGCGGGCCTCGGCGACGAGCGCGACGCCGCGGCCGCTGGAGACGTGCACGACGTGCAGCGCGCAGCCGGTCTCGGCGGCGAACGCGATCGCGCGGCCGATCGCCTCCAGCTCCGCGATCACCGGCCGCGACGCGAGGTAGTCGCGGACGCCGACGCGCCCCGCGGCGACCGCCCGGCGCGCCAGCCGCCCGGTCAGCTCGTCGCTCTCGGCGTGGACCGCGACGGGCAGGCCGAGCTGCGCCGCACGCGCCATGCCCTCGACGAGCGTGAGGTCGTCGGCCGCCTCGAACTCCGCGACGCCGCTGGCCGACATGAAGGCCTTGAAGCCGACGACGCCGCGGGCGGCCAGCTCGTCGAGGCGGTCGAGGTCGCCCGGCACGAGACCGCCCCACAGCGCGACGTCGACGTGCGCGGCGCCCGCGGCCGCGGTGACCTTGGCGTCGAAGCTCGCGCCGTCGAGCGTCGGCGGGATCGCGTTGAGCGGCATGTCGATGGCCGTCGTCGTCCCACCCGCCGCGAGCGCGGCCGTGCCGGTGGCGAAGCCCTCCCAGCCGGCGCGCCCCGGATCGTTGAGGTGCACGTGCGCGTCGACCGCTCCCGGCAGCACGAGGAGCCCCGCGGCATCGACCTCGTCGGCCGCGCCGCCGGCCAGCTCCGGCCCGATCTCCGCGATCGCGCCGTCGAGGATCCCCACGTCGGCGACCACCGGCTCGCCATCCGCCACGACGACGCGCCCGCCCCGCACGAGGACGTCGAACGCGCTCACCCCGCCGCCAGGCCGACGACGAAGTCCCGCAGCACGTCCAGCGCCACCGCGACGTCGGCGACGGCGACCGACTCGTCGGGATGGTGGCTCAGACCGCCGGCGCAGCGGACGAAGAGCATGGCGATCGGGCACAGCTCCGACAGCGCCACGCCGTCGTGGCCCGCGCCGCTGGCCAGGCGGACGTCGGGCAGCCCGCGCGCGCTCACGACTCGCGCGAGCCGCGCGGTCAGCTCCGGATCGACCGCGACCGCCGCGCTGTCCAGCCGCGGGGACCAGTCGAGCCGCAGGCCACGGCCCGCCGCGATGTCGCGCGCCTCGGCCCGCAGCCTCGCGACGGCGCCGTCGCGAACCGCGTCCTCGGCGTGCCGTACGTCGAGCGACGCGACCGCGCCACCGGGCACCACGTTCGGCGCGCCGGGCAGCGCGCTCAGGCGGCCCACGGTCGCGACCAGCCCCTCGGTCTGCCGCCCGGCCGCCTCGACGGCCAGCACGAACTCGGCGACCGCGCACGCGGCGTCGTGGCGCGAGGCCATCGGCACGGTGCCCGCGTGGCCCGCGACGCCGGTGAAGCGCACCTCGGCGCGCGTCGCCCCGGCGATCGCGGTGACCACCCCGACCGGCGCGTCGCGCTCTTCGAGCACCGGCCCCTGCTCGATGTGCACCTCGACGTAGCCGAGGATCCGCTCGCCGCGCCGCGACGCGCCCGGCACGCCCGCCGGATCGCCGCCGAAGCCCGCCAGCGCGTCGCGCGCGGTGATCCCGTCGTCGTCGGTCAGCTCCAGCAGCGCAGCGTCGAACGTCCCCGCCACCGCGCGGCTGCCGAGGTAGGCGGTGCCGAACCTCAGACCCTCCTCGTCGGAGAAGCCCAGGACCTCGACCGCGAACGGCAGCAGGACGCCCGCGTCCCGCAGCGCGGCGACGCACGCCACCGCGCTCAGCACGCCCAGCGGCCCGTCGAACGCGCCGGCATCGCGGACGGTGTCGAGGTGCGATCCCAGCAGCAGCGTTCCCGCCGCCGGATCGGCGCCGTCCGCGCGCCCCACGAGGTTCCCCGCGGCGTCGGTGCGCACCGACATCCCGGCGCCGGCCATCCACCCGCCGACCAGCGCGTTGGCCTGCTGCATCGCCGGCGTCGCGAACCGGCGCGTCAGCCGCGCCGGCTCCTCGCTCACCGCGGCGAGCACGCGGCAGCGCTCGACGACCCGCTCGGCCGGCGTGGGCGTCGTCAGCTCCCGCGGTAGGTGCTGTAGGACCACGGCGAGACCAGCAGTGGCACGTGGTGGTGGGCGTCGGGGTCGGCGACGGCGAAGCGCACGGGCACGACGTCCAGGAACGGCGGGTCGCTCACGTCGTCGGGCGCCGTCAGGGCGAAGTACGCGCCGACGGCGAAGCGCAGCTCGTAGCGCCCCACGGTCAGGGCGCCCGGCGCAACCAGCGGCGCGTCGGTGCGCCCGTCGGCGTTGGTCACCGCCGCGGCCGACGAGGCCACGCGGTCGCCGCCGTCGCCGAAGCGCACCAGCTCGATCGCGACGCCCCGGGCGGGCCGGCCGCGGGCGACGTCCAGCACATGCGTGGTCAGTTGGCCGGCGTGCGTCACGCGGCCCATTGAACCACTCGGCGCCGTCGCGCCCCAGCGCTCACCGGTCCAGCACCAGCGTGATGAGCCCCCACGCGGGAAACGGCGAGGTGTAGGTCTTGCGCAGCGGGTCCGCGTCGCCCGCGCCCGGCACCGGGTCGTAGGTGTGGTTCTCCGAGCGCAAGCTCACCTGCGCCAGCGCCCCGAAGCGCTCCAGGATCCGCGTCCCCATCTCGTGCACCAGGTGCTGGATCGATTCGCTGACGAAGTCGTCGTAGGTCTCGAGCACGAGCGCGAGCACCGCGTCGGGCGCGACGTGCGCGGGGCCCACCGCGTCGTGCGGATCGCCGTAGGTCCAGTGCACGTCGAGGTGCACGAACAGCGGCCGATCCAGCCGCTCGGGCAGCGTCGTGTCGTCGTCGCGCGCGAACTTCGTGAACGCCGACCCGGTGGTCTTCAGCAGCCGCAGGCCGACGTGGCCGCTGCGCTGCGCCACCACGTCGATCGCCCCGGCCGACGACTGCCCGAGCTCCAGCGACGCCACCGCGTGGTCGCCGTCCACGCGCCGGAACACCCGCCCGGTCTCGGCCACCCACGGCTGGCGCGCCGCCCACAGCCGCAGGCCCTCCATCTCGGGATAGGTGGACAGGAACCCGTGACCGAGGTCGTGCAGCAGGCCTTCGAGCGTCGGTCCTTCGTACTCGTGGGCTCGGCGCAGGATCACGTTCTTCATGGTGTCGGTCGCCACCACGTTGGTGTTGTCGCCCTCGGTGTAGGCGGGGAGGAAGCCCTGGCCGAGGACCTCCATGCTCACGTCGGCCGCGAGCAGCCGCTCGCCGCGCACGAGGTGGACGGGCACCTCGAGCTTGCCGTAGGAGATGCGGGCGCCGGTCAAGCGGTGGTCCCTTCGTCGGTGACGAGGTCGGCGAGCCGCAGCTCCGCGATCTTGGCGATCTCGGCCAGGGCGGTCCGCTCCTCCTCGTCGGGGTCGTGCGCCAGCCGCTGCTGCGCGGTGGCGATGATCGAGTCTGCGGTGTGCTCGCGCGCGCAGACGACGAACGGGAAGCCGAAGCGCGCGCGGTAGTCGGCCGTCAGCGCGAGCAGCCGCGCGTGCTGCTCCGGCGTGAGCCGATCGAGCCCGGCGGCGACCTGCTCGCGCGCCGACTCGGCGGTCAGCGCACCGGCGACCGCCGCCTTGCCGGCCAGCTCGGGATGCGCGCCGATCAGCGCCCGGCGAACGCCCAGCGGTGCGGCGTCGACCGCGGCGACCATCGCACCGTGCAGCGCCGCGACGCTCTCGTACGGGCCGAAGTCCCATGCGGCGCCGGCGATCCACGGCGTCTCCTCGAAGACGCCCCCGAAATGGGCGACGAAGTCGTCGCGGTCCATGCGGACCGCGTCGCGGATGCCCAGTCGCCGGTGTCCCGGGTCGGCGACCCGGCCGCTCCTGGCGGGCGGGTCGTGCGTCATTCGAGGGCCAATCTAGTGCACCGCGGACCGCGCCCGCAACGCGGCCCGCGGGGTACGCTAGATTCCGGCGATCGTCGACCGAGACGCCCTGGTCAGGCCCCACGCCCGAGCGGCTCGGGTCCAGCGCGACACACGCAAGGAGAGCTCCTGACCATCCTGCAGCCCCGCAGCCTCGACGACGCGCTCGCGGTCCGGGCGCAGCGACCCGACGCCGTGGTCGTGGCCGGCGGCACGGGGGTGCTGGTGGAGCTCAACCGCGGCCTCGACGTCCCGGCGCTGCTGGACCTCTCGCGCGTCGCCGAGCTGCGCGAGAGCACCACCGTCGACGACGGCGCCGCGGTGCGCCTCGGTGCGACCACGACCTACACCGACGTCCTCGAGCACCACGCCGCCGCGCTGCCCGGCCTCGCCGCCGCCGCCCGCACGGTCGCCTCCCGCCAGGTCCGCAACCGCGCGACGCTTGCCGGCGCGCTCGTCCTCGGCGATCCGTCCGGCGACGCCCTGGCGGCGCTCGGTGCCGCCGACGCGACCGTCGAGGTCGCGGGCCCCCACGGCATCCGTCACGTCGTCGCGAGCGCGTTCGTCACCGGTCCCGGCGCGTGCGACCTCGGGCCCGACGAGCTGGTCACCGCCCTGATCGTCCCGGTCGCCGACGGCCCGACCGCCTACGCCAAGGCCGGCGCCCGCAACGCGATGGCGCGCGCGGTCTGCGCGGTGGCGATCGAGCTGCACCCCGTGGCGCGGACCGCCACGGTGTGCGTCGTCGGCGCCGCGCCGACCGCGATCCGCCCGGGCACCGCCGAGGCGCTGGTCGCGGACGCGTGGGACGAGTTGGACGACCGGGTGCTGCGCCGCTTCGGCGCCCTCGTCGCCGAGGCCGTCGACCCGCTCCCCGACGCGCGCGGCTCGTCGGGCTACCGTCGCCACGCGGCCGGCGTGCTCGCCACGCGCGCGCTCGACCGAGCCTGGGACGCGCTGTGAGGCTCGAGGTCGACGGCGTCGTCCACGACGTCCCCGACGCGCTCGCCGGCCAGAGCCTGCTGCGCGTCCTGCGCGACGTCCTGGGCGTCACCGCCGCCAAGAACGCCTGCGAGCAGGGCGAGTGCGGATCGTGCACCGTGACGATCGACGGCGAGGTCGCCTGCGCCTGCCTCGTGCTCGCCGCCCAGGCCGACGGCGCGACGGTCGAGACCGCCGCCTCGCTCGCCGCCTCCGACGGGACGCTCCATCCCGTGCAGCAGGCGTTCCTGCGCGCCGGCGCCGTCCAGTGCGGCTTCTGCACGCCCGGCCTCGTCGTCGCCGCCGCCGACCTGCTGCGCCGCAACCCCGACCCGAGCGACGCCGACATCCGGGAGGGTCTCAACGGCAACCTCTGCCGCTGCACGGGCTACCAGAAGATCGTCGACGCGGTGCGCCTCGCCGCGCAGGAGGGCTCAGCATGAGCATCACGACGATCGAGGGCTGCGCGATCGCGACGGTCGACGACGCCCGCCGCGAGATCGCCGCCGGCCACCTCGTCCTCGACGGCGATCGCATCGTCGCCGTCGGCGAGGGTCCCGCGCCGGTGCAGTGGAAGGCCGACCACCGGATCGACGCCTCCGGCAAGCTCGCCACGCCGGGCCTCGTCAACTGCCATCACCACCTGTACCAGTGGGCGACCCGCGGCTACGCGCAGGACGCCACGCTGTTCGAGTGGCTCGTGGCGCTCTATCCGGTCTGGGCGAACATCGACGACGCGACCGTCGCGGCCACCGCGCGCGCCGGGCTGGCGGCGCTGGCGCGCTCGGGGTGCACGACCTCGACCGACCACCACTACATCTTCCCCCGGCACGCGGGCGACCTGCTCGCGGTCGAGATCGACGCCGCGCGCGCGATCGGCGTGCGCTTCCACCCGTGCCGGGGAGCGATGGACCTCGGCGTCAGCGCCGGCGGCCTGCCGCCCGACGCGATCGTCGAGGACCGCGACGCGATCCTCACCGCCTGCGCGGAGGCAATCGACCGCCACCACGACCCGTCGCCCGGCGCGCGCGTGCGCATCGCGCTGGCGCCGACCTCGCCCTTCAGCGTCAGCCGCGAGCTGATGGTCGAGACCGCCGAGCTCGCCCGCCGGCGCGGGGTCCGGCTCCACACGCATCTCGCCGAGACCGACGACGAGGAGCGCTTCTGCCTGGAGCGCTTCGGCGTGCGGCCGCTGCAGTACCTCGACGACATGGGGTGGTTGGGCGACGACGTCTGGCTCGCGCACTGCGTGCACCTGAACGCCGACGAGACCGCGCGCATGGGGGCGACCGGCACGGGCGTCGCCCACTGCCCGACCTCCAACGGGCGCCTGGGCGCCGGCATCGCCCCCGTTCCCGCGCTCCTGGCGGCCGGCGCGCCCGTCGGCCTGGGCGTCGACGGCGCGGCGTCCAACGAATCCGGCGAGCTGGTCGACGAGCTGCGCGCCGCGCTGGTCCTGGCACGGGCGAAGGCGGGCCCGCGGGCGCTGACCGCCCGCCAGGCCCTGGAGCTGGCCACGCGCCATGGCGCGCGCTGCCTCGGCCGCGACGACGAGCTGGGCCACCTGTCGGTCGGCGCGCTGGCCGACGTCGCGCTGTGGGACCTCAGCGACCTCGGCTACGCCGGGATCGCCGACCCGGTCTTCGCCCTCGCCTTCGGGCCGCTCCGGCCGGTCGACCTGCTGGTCGTCGGCGGCGAGGTGATCGTCGAGGACGGCGAGCTGCGCACCGCTGACCCGCTGACGCTCGCCGCGGACCTCGCGCGCGAGAGCCGGCGCTTGGCCAAGGCGGCGCCATGAGCCCGCAGCAGGGCGACCACGCCGCGCTGCTGCGCGAGCGCGACGAGCTCGTGCGGGGCCGCGGCCTGGTCGGCGAGCGCCTCGCACGCAGCGACGGCCCGGCGAAGGTGGCGGGCGCCTTCGCCTACTCCTCAGACCTGCACGTCGACGACATGCTCTTCGGCGCGACGCTGCGCAGCCCGCACGCGGCCGCGCGCATCCGGTCGGTCGACACCGCCGCGGCGCGGGCCATCCCTGGCGTCCGTGCGGTGCTGACCCACGCGGACGTCCCGGGCCACCGGCTCGTCGGCAGCGTCATGCCCGACCAGCCCGTGCTGGCGATCGACCGCGTCCGCCACCACGGCGAGCCGGTCGCGATCGTCGCCGCGGACGATCCCGCGACCGCCCGCCGCGCGGCGGCGACCATCATGGTGGACTACGCGCCCGAGGCGCCGCTGACCACCGTCGAGGCGGCGCTGGCGCCCGGCGCGCCCGCACTGCACCCGGGTGGCAACGTCGTGCGCAGCGTGCCGATCGTGCGCGGCGATCCGGACGCGGCCGCCCCGGTGGTCGTGCGCGGCCGCTACGAGGTCGGCATGCAGGACCAGGCCTTCCTCGGGCCCGAGTCGGGCCTCGCGATCCCCGACGGCGAGGGCGGCGTGGAGCTGCACGTCGCGACGCAGTGGCTGCACGCCGATCGCGACCAGGTCGCCGCTGGCCTCGGCCTGGCGCCGGAGCGCGTGCGGATCGTGCTGGCCGGAGTCGGCGGCGCGTTCGGCGCCCGCGAGGACCTGTCGATGCAGCTGCACGCCTGCCTGCTCGCGCTGGCCACGGGGCGGGCCGTGAAGATGTCCTACCTGCGGGAGGAGTCGTTCGCCGGCGGGCACGTCCACCGCCATCCCGCGTGGATGGAGTACGAGCACCGGGCCGGCGCGGACGGCCGGCTCGTCGTGGTGCGCGCGCGGCTCTGGCTCGACGGCGGCGCCTACGCGTCGAGCTCGTCGGCGGTGATCGCCAACGCCACGACGCTTGCCGTCGGCCCGTACGCGGTGGACAACGTGGACGTGCTCGGCGTCGCCGTCTACACCAACAACCAACCGTGCGGCGCGATGCGCGGGTTCGGCGCGGTGCAGGTGGCCGTCGCCTACGAGGCGCAGATGGACCGCGTCGCGCAGGCCGTGGGGATCGACCCCGTGGAGCTGCGGCGGCGCAACGCGCTCGCCGAGGGCGGGAGGCTGCCCACGGGCCAGGCGATCCGCGGGCCGGTGGCGACCGTCGAGCTGCTCGATCGGCTCGCAGCGCTGCCGCCGCCGGTCGACGCCGAGGACGACGCGGGGCTCCGCGATCCCCGCACGCTCCCCGGCAGCACGTTCGGCGCGACCCTCGGAGAGGGCGTGCGCCGCGGCGTCGGCTACGCGGTCGGGTTCAAGAACATCGCCTTCTCGGAGGGCTTTGACGACCCGGCGTCCGCCCGGGTCGCGCTGATGGTCCGCGACGGCCGCGCGGTCGCCGAGGTCCACACCGCGGCGACCGAGGTCGGCCAGGGGGTCCTTGGCGTGCAGGAGCAGATCGTGCGCACCGAGCTCGGCGTCGCCGACGTGCGCGTGCTGCCGGCCGACACCGCCGTCGACTCGGCCGGCTCGGCGTCCGCCTCGCGCCTGACGTGGATGGTCGGCGGCGCGGTGCGCGCCGCCTGCGCCGCCGTGCGGACGCGGGTGCTCGAGCGCGCGGCTCACGCCCTCGGCGGCACGGACGGCGCGGTGCTCGCGCTGCGCGACGGCCACGTGCTGCGCGACGGCGAGCCCGCGTTCCCGCTCGCCGAGCTGCTCGCCGGCGCAGAGATCGAGGAGACGCGCACCTACCGCCACGACCCCACCGAGGAGCTCGACCCGCTCACCGGCCAGGGCGACTCGCACGCGGGCTTCGCGTTCGTCGCGCACCGCGCGACCGTCGACGTCGACGTCGAGCTCGGCCTCGCGCGCGTCGTGGAGCTGGCATGCGCGCAGGATGTCGGCCGGGCGATCAACCCCTTGGCCTTGGAAGGCCAGCTCGAGGGCGGATCGATCCAGGGCCTCGGCCTCGCGCTGACCGAGGAGCTGCTGGTGGCCGGCGGCATCGTGCAGAACCGCAGCTTCGGGAGCTACCGGATCCCGACGATCGTCGACGCGGCGCCCGTGCCGACGATCGTGCTGGAGCTCGGCGATCCCGCCACGCCCTACGGCCTGCGCGGGGCGGGGGAGATGCCGGCGATCTCCGCGACGCCCGCGATCCTGGCGGCGTTGCGCGCGGCGACGGGGCTCGCGCTGACGCGCGCGCCCGTGCGGCCCGAGGATCTTGTTGTAGGCGATGAACGGAGCGGACGATGACGGTCGAGCTGTCGCGGGGCACGCTGGGCCACGGCTACACGGTGGTCACGCCGGCCAACCACTACCCGAGCCGGCTGCCGGAGCTCGGCGACCAGCCGGTGGTCAAGCTCGTGACGCCGCGGATGGCGCCGTCGCGGATCGGCGAGTACCTCGTGTCGCTGTCGGCCGGCGGCGGGACCGTCCGCACCGTCGAGGCGGGCTTCGAGACGTTCGTCTACGGCTTGGACGGCACGACCGTGCTGCTGGCCGACGGCGCCGAGCATCCGCTGGGGCCAGGCGCGTTCGCCTACGTGCCGGAGTCGACGGCGTACGACCTGCGCGCGGGCGCGACCGCCGGCCGCGTCCTCGTCGTCAAGCGCCGCTACGAGGGCCACCCGGGGCACGACGCCCCCGCGGCGATCTCGGGCCACCGCGACGACGAGCCCTTCGCCGAGACCGCCGTGCCCGGCTTCACCCGTCGCGAGCTGCTGCCGGTCGGCGACCCCGCCTGGGACTTCAACATGTCCCTGCTGCGCTTCGCGCCCGGCGTCGGCCTCGACAAGATCGAGGTCCACGACGAGGAGCACGGCCTCTACATGACCGAGGGCGGCGGCACCTACATGTTGGGCTCCGAGGCTCACCAGGTCGCCGACGGCGACTTCATCTACATGGCGCCGTACTGCCCGCAGGGCTTCACCGCCGGGCCCGGCGGTCCCGCGGAGTACCTCCTGTACAAGGATGTCTGGCGCGACGGGTTCTCGGCGCCGGTCGATTGAGCTCCCGCGCTCCGGAGTACATTGACCGGCATGGAAGACCAACAGATCAGGGATCGCATCGAGGCCCTCGAGGCCGAGGAGAAGCAGCTCCGCGCCCAGGAGGGTGCCGCGGCCGAGACCGGGCACGACGACCTGATCGCCGCCGACGCCGAGCGGCTCGCCCACATCAAGGTCCAGCTCGACCAGCTCTGGGACCTCCTGCGCCAGCGGCAGGCCAAGCGCAACGCCGGCGAGGATCCCGAGAGCGCGCAGCTGCGCGATCAAGGCACCGTCGAGGACTACCTCGGCTGACATGGCCGTCGAGCGCCCGATGGCCGGCCGTGTCGTGCTGGTCACCGGGGCGGGGAGCGCGGCCGGCATCGGCCTCGCCTGCGCCCGCTGGCTGGGCCACCAGGGCGCGGGCGTGGCGATCACGTCCACGACACAGCGCATCGAGGACCGCGCGCGCGAGCTGGCGGCCGAGGGCGTGCACGCGACCACGCACGTCGGCGACCTCACCGATCCGGCCACGGCCGTGCGCATCGTGGCCGAGGCGGCCGCAGCCCACGGCGGCCCGGTCGACGTCCTGGTGCACGCGGCCGGCATGGTCCAGCAGGGCGTCGACGTCGGGTCACCTGCGGTCGTCGACACGACGCCCGAGCACTGGCGCCTGGACCTCGCGCTGAACCTCGACACGGCGTTCCACACCGCGCACGCGGTGCTGCCGGCGATGCTGGAGCGCGGCCACGGCCGGATCGTGTTCGTCTCCTCGGTCACGGGTCCGCTGGTCACCGCCCCGGGCGCCGGCGGCTACGGCGCGGCCAAGGCCGGCGTCGACGGGCTCATGCGCGCGATCGCGCTGGAGGGCGGACCGCACGGCGTGACCGCCAACAGCGTCGCGCCCGGCTGGATCGCCACGGCCTCGGCGCCGGCGGCAGAGCTGGAGGCGGGGCGCCACACCCCAGTGGGTCGCCCCGGCCGGGCGGACGAGGTGGCGGCGGCCGTCGCCTTCCTGGCCTCCGACGGCGCCAGCTACGTGACCGGCCAGTCGCTCGTGGTCGACGGCGGCAACACGATCCAGGAAGTGCATTAGGAGCTTCGCGCCGCGAGCCGCGCGACAGCCAGCCGGCTGTGGACGCGCGGCGCTGACCTGTCGAGACTCTCCGAGCGCGCTGGCGTCCAGGTCGCCACCGGCGAGCATGCGGACGCAGACGGCCCACCATCACCTCGGGGACGATGGCTCCGGTAGGAGGAACAAATGTCTTCCAGACTCGCGAAGGCACTGGTGTTGGGGGCGACGGTTCTCACGGCCATCGGGTCGGCGTCGTCCGCGTCGGCCGTGAACTGGTCAAGCAATGGATCGCCGTCCCCGGGGACCTCGTTTGCGGCTCCGGGTGGCTTGGGACTGAGAATCCACGTCACGAATCCGTCGCATGTCGTCGGGCTCGTATGCGGATCCGGGCAGGTGTCGGGCAGGCTCTTCGGCCCCGCCGGACCGGTCAACACGGGTCCGTGGAACGACGTGGCCACTCTGCGACCGACCTTCACCGGGTGCGCGCAGGCAGGCCAAACCGCGACGGTGACCTGCCAGGAGGCACATCTCGACGCGGTCAGCCAATCCTGGTTCGGGACGCTGATCACGGGCACCGTCCGTGGCATCAGCTGCACGGTCACGGCGCTGGGCTGCGTCGCCTCGGTCACCGGGAACCTCAGCAACAGCACCTACGACAACGGGTCGTACATCCTGGCGCTCAACGGGACGACCGGCATGAGCGCGAGCTGGAGCGCGAACATCCCGTGCCGCACACTGTACGGCCTCACAACGACAGGGCCGGGCAGCGCGCCCGCGACGTTCAACACGACGACGGGCTTCCAGTCGTTCACGGTGAACACGTCGTTCAAGCCGAACATCCAGCACAACTAGCCGCCGTACGGACGGGACTGGTGAGGGCTTTTGGGTTGAGGCCCTCACCAGTGCCACGAGCAGACCTACTGGCCCGACAGCCGCGCGAGCGTCCCGGCCAGCACGGCGACGCCGCGGTCGAGCTCCTCGGGCGAGGTGTACTCGTCGGGGTGGTGCGAGACGCCGCCGCGGCTCGGCACGAAGATCATGCCGACCGGCACGCGCCGGCCCATGATCATGGCGTCGTGGTACGCGCCGCTGATCATCGTCCGCGCCGTCAGGCCCAGCTCGGCGGCCGCCTCCTGCGCCGCGGCCACGACCGCCGGGTCCGACTCGACCGGCACGTCCTCCACGATCTCGGCGAGCTCCAGCTCCAGCCCGCGCTCGGCGGCGATGGCGCGCGCGTCCGCGACGATCGTCGCGACCACCTGCTCGCGCGCCGCCGCGTCGCTGTCGCGGACGTCCACGTCCAGCTCGACCGTCCCCGGCACCACGTTGATCGCCCCCGGCCGCGCACGCACGACGCCGACCGTGCCGACCGTCGTCCCACTCGAGGACGCCCGCGCGATGCGCTCCACCGCGACGACCGCCTCGGCGGCGCCGACCAGCGCGTCGCGCCGCAGGTCCATCGGCGTGGCGCCCGCGTGCGTCGCGGCGCCGCGGAACGTCAGCCGGAAGTCGTGCGGCGCGGCGATCGCGCCGACGACGCCGATCGGCTCCCCGCCCGTCTCGAGCACGATGCCCTGCTCGATGTGGAGCTCGACGAGCGCGTGGACCGTCGCCGGATCGATCCGCGCGTCCTCGACGCGGTCGGGATCGAAGCCGGCGCTGCGGAGCGCGCCGGCCATCGTCACGCCGTCGCGGCCGCGCAGGCGATCGAGGTCGGCGCGCGACAGCTCGCCGGCGGCCGCGCGCGAGCCGACGCATCCCGTGCCGAAGCGCGGCTCCTCGCCGGCCCAGGCCACGAGCTCGATCGACCGGCGCGGGACGAACCCCGCCGCGCGCAGCGCGTGCACCGCCTCGATCGCGCCCAGCACGCCAAGGACGCCGTCGTAGGCCCCGGCGTTCAGCGTGGTGTCGACGTGCGAGCCGGTCAGCACGACGGGCGCCCCCGCGTCGGTGCCCGCCCACCGGCCGAACAGGTTGCCGACGGCGTCGAGCCGGGTCTCCAGCCCCGCTTCGCCCATCCACTCGACGACGCGCCGCAGCGCCGCCGCGTAGGTCGGCGTGTAGATCTCCCGGGTGATCCCGCCCGCGGCGACGTCGTCGTTGAACGTCGCCAGCTCGGCGATGGCGGCGTGCAGGCGGCCGGGAGCGTCGGTCACCGGCGGCACGCTATACGCACGCAGCGTTGCCCGGCGCACCTCGGCCTGGAACGATCGCGCGATGCGCTCCGGAGCCCCTCGCGCCCTCGTCCTCGGCGTCCGACTCGCGGTCCTTGTCCTGGTCCTCGCTCTCGGGGCCGGCCTCGCCTACGGCCGCAGCGGCAGCGGCGGGGTGGATCGGATGACCGGCGGCGGCGGAGCCGACCAGCTGCTCGGCCTCGGCGGCAACGACGTCATCAACGGCCTCGGCGGCGCCGACCGTCTCGCCGGCGGCGACGGCAACGATCGCATCGAGGGTGGTCCGGGCGCCGACACGATCGACGGCGGTGATGGCGACGACGACGTCGACGGCGGGCCCGGCAACGACGCGATCGTCGAGCAGGGCTACGGGGATGATCGGCTCGCGGGCGGCGACGGCGACGACGTCATCAAGGGCAACCGCGGCAGCGACCGCATCTCGGCGGGCCCGGGCAACGACCGGGTGTACGGTGGCACCGGCCCCGACACGATCGACTGCGGCCCGGGCGAGGATGTCGCGTACTACAACCTCCAATCCGACCGCGCTCGCATGACGGGCTGCGAGACCAAGCTCGAGGAGGAGGCGGACGCCAAGGGCGTCGTGTACTGCCCCGGGGGTGGCACGGACGCCGCGGAGCGTCTCGTCGGCGACGGCGGCGACGACACCTGCCGCGCGGGTGGCGGGGACGACGAGCTCGAGGGCGGCGGCGGCAACGACACCCTCGTCGGCGGCCCCGGCAACGACGTCATCGCGGGCCGCACGGGCGCTGACCAAATCGACGGCGGTGCGGGCGACGACAAGATCACCGGGGACCGCGGGCGCGACACCATCGACGGAGGCCCTGGCAACGACGAGATCAAGGGCGGCTACGACAACGACGTCATGCACGGCGGATCTGGCAACGACGTCATCCGCGGATCCTGGAGCGACAGCGACCGGATCGACTGCGGGCCGGGCAGGGACACCGTCTACTACCGGCCGAGCCGCACCAAGGTCACCAACTGCGAGGTCAAGAAGAAGCTGTTCTGATCGGTGCGGGGCGTGCTGGGGCGCGGGCGCGGCGTTCGTGGTCGACGCGGTCGTGACCGTCGCGGTGACGCTGAGATCGTCAAGTCCGCCGGCGTCCACATCAACCTGCTCGCCGGCCTGGGCATGCAACAGGGGAGCCGGATCGGGGCGGGGCGCGGTCGATCTGCCGCCGACGGCACATCACCCTCCATATTGGAGGGCAGGGTGCCATCCGTCGCCGGCGGGGCCAGCGGTAGCCCGACGGCGCGCGCGCCCGGGGTGCTGGGCGGGCGGTTCCTGGCGGCGGCGTCGGTCACGGCCCTGACGCTACCCGCGCGTCGCGTCGGACTCTCGCGGGCATCATGATCAGGTCCATGACCCCCGCCCGGATCGCCATCGCCTCCGCTGTGCTGCTGGTCGCCGGCATCCTCCTGGCCGCGATCGGCACCTCCACGACGGTCGACGCGGCCGGCGTGGCGGTGGGCGGCGTGGGCGCGGTGGGCCTCGTCGCGGCGGCGTTCTTCGCGGTCGGCGAGGGCGAGGACCGCCAGCGCGCGAAGGACGACGCGGCGCGCGGGCGCCGCCCCGGACCGTAGGGGTCGTCACCTCCGGCGGTGTGGGAGCGTTGGACGGCCATGAGCCTCCGCGTCCTGCCCGTCGCCGCGCTCGCCGTGCTCGCGTTCACCGCGAGCGCGCGCGCCGACTTCGGCCCGCCCGTCGAGGTGGCGCCCGGCCTGGCGACGGCCTCGGTCGCCGCGGCGACCGACGCGGCCGGCACCACGTCGGCGATCGTCACGGGCACCGGCGGGCCGTGGCTGGTGTCGCGGCCGCGCGGGGCGGAGTGGCCGGCGCCGCAGGCGTTCCCCGGCACCGCGGCCGGGTCCCGCAGCATCGTCGGACCGGTCGTCTCGGCGGCGGGGCGCGGCGCGCTTGCCGTCGCGTGGCGGATCGACCGGCCGCGCGCGTACGGCGGGATCGGCGTGGCGGTCCGGGATCCCGGCACCGGCGCGCTCGAAGCGCCGGCGACGATCGCCGACGAGACCGCCGGCGGGGTGCGCCATCCGGCGATCGCGATCGACCGAGCCGGCGACGCGGTGTTGGCCTACGACACGGGCACGAACGCGGCGCACCTGAACGTCGCGGGCGGGATCGCGGTCGCGCTGCGTCCCGCGGGACGGCCGTTCGGCGAGCGGCGGATCGTCGAGTCCAGGCTCTCGGGCCCGCCGGCGGTCGCGATCGCGCGCGACGGCCGCGGAGTCGTCGCCTGGAGCCGCTCGCGTCGCGTGTACGCCGTGACGGTCGACACGGTGGCCGGCACCATGGGCGCCGTGAAGATGCTCTCGGGCGCCGCCGGCGTGTCGTCGCTGGTCGCCGCCGCCGGCCCCGGAGGCGCCGCGACGGTCGCATGGGTCACGCATCGCACGACCGTCACCGGCCGCCGCTCGCGCTCGAGCTACTGGATCGCGGTGGCCCGCCGACCCGCCGGCCACCAGTTCGCGGCGCCCGTCGCCGTCGGCAAGGGCGCGACGTTCGTGCGCGACGTCGCGCTGGCCGCCGACGAGGCCGGCACCGCGACGCTCGCCTGGACGCCGATGACCTTCGGCCGCGACCACAGCGTCGGGATCAACGGCATCACCACGACGACGCGCACGGCGACGGCCGCGCCCGGCCGGCCGTTCGCGGCGCCCCGCGTGCTCGTGCCCGCGGGCGACGCGAGCTGCACGACGCCGTCGATCGCCGCGGCGGCCGGCCGGACGGCGCTGGCCTGGGCCTGCGTGCGCCACGACGGCCACCAGGAGTTCCAGGCCGCCGTCGGCGCCCCGGACGACAGCGTGCCGTCGACGATCACGACGACCGACCGCGCCGCCCCGATGATGGGCTCCATCGCCAACGTCGTGGCGACCCTCGACGCCCAGGGCACCGCATCCATCTTCCTCGTCCGCGCCGACCCGGTGACCTCACCCACGCCGGGCATCGAGCACATCATCGGCGTCATGGGCGACTGACGAGGGAGGGGCGACCCCGTACACCCGTCGCGCTAGACTCCGCGCCCCTTGGCTGGGTAGCTCAGCTGGCTAGAGCGCACGACTCATAATCGTGAGGTCCGGGGTTCGAGTCCCCGCCCAGCTATGTGGTGGATTTGCAGGGCTTTTGGCGCCTTTCGCAGCGTCAGTAGAGGCCCGAGATGGCCGGAGGGAGCACCTGGCTGCTCCTAAGGTCTGGTCCATCGCGCAACCGCCTTTGCCCTCGGGCGCCGCTCGCCCGGTCGGCAGCTTCGGGTGGCCGGGCGACCGGCCAGCGGTGTCGACGCTGAGCGCCATTCGGACTACGCTTGGCCCGTCGAGACCCGACCGAGTAGGTGCCACATGGCCAAGAAGAGCGCAGTCAACGGGAAGGCCACCCCGAAGAGCGCGGACGGCTCGACGGCGGGCATCTCGAAGAAGGAGTTCGAGCGGCAGCTGGCGCTCCTGCAACTCGAGCTGGTCAAGATGCTCGACTGGATCCGCGAGAGCGGCCATCGGCTCGTCGTCGTGTTCGAGGGTCGTGACGCGGCGGGAAAGGGCGGCACGATCAAACGCGTCGTCGACCCACTCAACCCGCGTTTCTGCCGGGTCGCTGCGCTTCCGGCGCCCACGGAGCGGGAGCGGACGCAGTGGTACTTCCAGCGCTACGTCGCTGAGCTTCCCGCGGGCGGCGAGATGGTGCTGTTCGACCGGTCCTGGTACAACCGGGCCGGCGTCGAACGTGTCATGGGCTTCTGCAGTGACGAGGAGTACTGGGAGTTCCTCCGCGCCGTGCCTGAGTTCGAGCGCATGCTGATCCGCTCGGGCATCCAAGTCGTCAAGTACTGGTTCTCGGTCAGCGACGAGGAGCAGGAGCGGCGCTTCCGGGCCCGCATCGGGGACCGCAGCAGACGCTGGAAGCTGTCGCCCATGGACCTGTACTCGCGCAGCAGGTGGGTCGAGTACTCCAAGGCCAAGGACCTGATGATCGAGCACACCTCGACGCCGGAGTCGCCGTGGTACGAGGTTGACGCCGATCTCAAGCGGCGGGCCCGCCTCAACTGCATCGCGCACCTGCTGTCGCTCGTCGACTACGAGGAGGTGGTGCACCCGGAGATCGAGCTCCCTGCGCGCCAGGAGGACCTCGGCTACCGGCGGCCGCCGAAGGGATCACTCAACTGGATCCCGACGCCGTACTGATCGGCGGCCGGCGCCGACCGGCGAGCGGGGGAGGCGGGTTGGAGGGCGAGGCCCACTCACCATAGAAAAGCCGCGTACGTGATCGTTACAGTCGCGGCCATGCCATACGGTCGGACCGTTCCGAGCGGGCGCCCTTTGCAGATCGTGATGATCGCCCACGCCTTCCCTCCGACGATGGGCGGCGTCGAAACGCATTTGGCCGATCTCGCACGCGCGCTGCAGCGGCGCGGCCATAACGTCGCTTGCCTTGTAGGGGGCCACCAGGACGTCGACGAGATGCATGCTGGAGTGGCGGTGCATCGTCGCGCCGCGATTGCTCCGGGCGAAATGATCCGGGCGCGCAGCCGCGTGGGGCTGCAGGACGGGATCTCCCGGGTCGTTGTCCAGGTGCTCGATGCCGCTGCTCCCCAGGTCGTGCATCTCCACAACGCCCACCACTTTGGCACCGAACTCGCGGAGGCAGTCTTCCGAGCGGCGGCGCACCACGGGTCTGCCCGGCCGGCGCTGGTGAACAGCGTTCACGACCACACCGGCGAGCATCTGTGCCCGAGCGTGGTCGAGCTTCCGTGGGACCACCTGATCTATGTGAGCGACTTCATGCGTCGAGCGCTGCCGAGTTCACGGCCGTCGTCGACGTTGCTGCTTGGCATTGATGTTGATGCGTTCGCCACTGCCGGAGCGCCTCACCAAGCGCTCGCCGCCCTTGAGCCGCCGGTGGTCTTCCATCCGGCGCGGCTGTTGCGCTGGAAGGGCGTCGAGGTGGGACTTGAGGCCTTCTTGCTGCTGCGAGCCGCGCTAGGTCGGGGATCCCTGGTGCTTTGCATGAGCGAGCAGATCGTCGGTGATCGCTTGGAGATCGCGTCGCTGCGCGAGGAGTTGCGGGCCACCGCGCGTCACAGGGGCGCCGAGGCCCACGTCCATTTTCACGATTTCCCACGCGATGAGATCGCGGCCGCATATCACGCCAGCGACCTCGTGTGGTACCCGACGCTCGAGGACGAGCCCTACGGGTTGGTACCGCTCGAGGCGATGGCCGCCGGCGTCCCGCTGATTGTGAGCGACTCGGGCGGGATGACTGAGACCGTGCAGCCCGGTGTCACAGCACTGGTGGTGCCGAAGGGCGACGCGGGCGCACTCGCTGAGGCTGCCCTGCGGATACTGCGCGATGAGCCCCTGCGCGCAAGCCTCGTCACTGCCGGGCGCCGGCACGTCACCAACTTCGCGCTGCAGCCGTTCGTGTCCCGCGTCGAGGCCCTCTACGGCCGCTGCGTCGGCGCGCGAGAGGCATCTTAGTGCCAGCCCCTGACGCCGCCCGTGCCATCGCGCTCTCCGAGTACGACAGCTTGCGGAGCGAGATCAACAACCGCACGACCCTTGCTTATACCCTCATCTCGCTGCAGCTGGCGGCGGTCGGTGGCGGCCTCTCCGTGCTCACAAAGCTGCCAGATGTGCTGCTCGGCTTGGCGGCGGTCTCATGCTTCCTATGGCTGTTTTGGGTTGACCACGCGGGTGCGGTCTACAAACTCGCCAGTTACGTCGCGCTCACGCTCGCGCCAATGCTCAGCGGCACCGCGGGCGAGGCGATGCTCGGCTGGGAGTACTTTCTGCGGCGCATCAATAAGGATCGCGACACGGCTCGTGTGACCCTCTACGGCGAGCACGCAACGGATCAGCCTGCCTACATTCAGTCGACGACGGCCGCCGATCGCTACACGATGCTCCTCTTCGGCGTTCCCCCGCCGATCTTCATCGTGGCCTACCTGGTGACGCTCCTGGGGCGGGAACACCACCGCTCGACCCTCGTCGTTTGGCTCTCAGCCGCCGCTGTGTCGCTGCTCTGGCTGTTCGCGGTTCGCCGCTTTCTCGGATTTCGGCAGATGGTCAAGAACATCGGCGACGCGATCCTCAGCCGCGGCGAGCCGGGTCAGGGGCCGCCGCCGGCGAACGATGCTTCCGCCTGAGGGCCGGCGTACCTCGTCGCCGGGCGCACTGCGGCGGTGGGTCGCCGCCCACACCGACGACCGGGCGATCCGGCTATTGCGCGCCGCCGCGTATCGTGCCACCGCGGTTCTCCACACGGAGGATCACAACCCGGCGACGAATGGCGAGTTGCGCGTTCTGCGCTGCCTCGCCTCGGACGCGCGAGTCCTGCTGGACGTTGGTGCTCATGACGGGGCCTGGGCGTTGACGGCGGCTCAGGCTTGTCCTGAGGCCGTCATTCACTGCTTGGAGATCGCGTCCCCTACGCGCGCTCTGTTGCGCGAGCGCGTCGGCCATCACCCGCGCATCGTGGTGGCCGACCACGGTCTCCTTGACACGTCCGGCATCACGCGCGTCAAGTACTACCGCGGCGACGATCGTTTGTCGTCGGTCGTCGACTACCCGCATGGGTACACGGGCGACTGGCTCGAGGAGCGTGTAGAGACGGGCGATCAGTACCTCGCGCGGGCGGGCCTCAACCATGTCGACCTGCTGAAAGTCGACGCCGAAGGAGCCGACTTGCGTGTACTGCACGGCTTCGACGAGGCGCTCAGTGACGGTCGAGTTCGCGCGGTGCAGTTCGAGTACGGGTATGCCGGCGTGCTGTCCGGCGCGCTGCTCGAGCGCTTCTACGCGCTGCTCGAGCCGCGTGGCTACGTCATCGGTCGGGTGCTGCCCGAGCGAGTCCTATTCCGGCAGTATCGGCTCAGCGACGAGCGCTTCTTCGGCCCAAACTTTCTTGCCGTCCGACGCTGCGACGACCTCTGGCGCCTTGTGGAAGGTGCCTCACGCCGCAGGTGACGCGCCGCCGCCTCGTCACGCAGCTCGTGTGGAACGCGCCGACGCTGGCGGAGACCGCGGATCACGCCCTCGATCATCGCCGGGAGACCCTCCGCCTCACGCCTGCGCGTCCAACCCCCGCTGGACGAACCGCATCGTCTCCTCGAACACGCCCGCGGGGATCTGGTCGGTGTCACCCCACAGGATCCAGCGCAGGCCGATCATCTCGCCCACGCCCATCAACGCCCACGCCAGCACCTCGGGGTCGCCGGTCGCGACCTCGCCGCTGGCCATCGCCTCTTCGAGGCCGTGGGCGTAGCCGGCCACGATGCGCTCGTAGTGCAGGCGCAGCGCCCGAGGCGAGACGAACTCGGCCTGGCGGATCACGCGGTAGAGGCCGGGGTGCTCGGCGGTGAAGCGGAAGAACGCCTGGAACCCGAGGCGTTCGGCCTCCGCGCGCGTCCGCCCGCCCGACGCCGCCTCGGCCATCGCGTGGCGCACGCGCCGGTTGAGCTCCTCGACGAGCTCGTCGAAGATGTCCTGCTTCCCGGCGAAGTACAGGTAGAACGTCCCGGGCGCGACGCCCGCGGCCTCGGCGAGCTTGACGATCGAGGCCTCGTGGTAGCCGAGGTCGGTGAAGACCTGCTCGGCCGCTTCGAGCAGGCGCGTCCGGGTGCGGGCGCCGCGCTCGGTGCGAGCGCCCCGCGGCGTCGCGGTGCCGTCGGCACTGCCAGGGACCCGCGTGTCGCTCAACGCGTCCTCCCCAGCGAGAAGCGCTCGCGCAGCTCCATCTTGAGCAGCTTGCCCGACGCCGAGCGCGGAAGCTCCTCGGCGAAGCGCACGACGTGGGGCGCCTTGAAGGCGGCCAGCCGCCGGCGGCAGTGGGCGAGCAGGTCCTGCTCGTCGAGGCTCGTGCCGGGGCGCACCACGACGATCGCGACGCCCACCTCGCCCCACCGCTCGTCGGGTACGCCGATCACCGCGGCGTCGGCCACGGCCGGATGCTCGTGCAGGGTGGCCTCGACTTCGGCGGGATAGACGTTCTCGCCTCCCGAGATGTACATGTCCTTGAGTCGGTCACGGATACGATAGAAGCCCTCGGCGTCGCGCTCGGCGATGTCGCCGGTGTGCAGCCAACCGTCGCGCACGCTGACGCGCGTGCCCTCCGGGTCACGCCAGTACCCCGCGAAGACGTTCGGTCCCCGGACGAGCAGCTCGCCGCTGCCGCGACCGTCGATCAGCGTACCCGACGTGGGGTCCGCGAGCGCGACGTCGACGTGCGGGTAGGGCTTGCCCGCCCAGCCGAGCCTGCGCATCGCGTCCTCCGGTGGCAGGCACAGGACGTTGGGGGACGCCTCGGTGAGGCCGTAGCCCTGGAGGATCTCGACCCCGCGGTCGCGCCAGGTGCGCAGCAGCGGCTCGGGCATCGGCGCGCCGCCCACGATCGCCCGGCGCAGGCTCGAGAGGTCGGCGTCGCCGAAGCGTGGCTCGCCCGCCATGAACAGGTAGTTGGCCGGCACCCCCATCATCGTGGTGATCCGCCTCCGCTCGATCAGCTCGAGAGCGCGCGCGGGATCGAACCTCGACTCGAGCACGACCGTCGCGCCCTTCCACCACGCGAGCAGCGGCTGGACGTTCCAGCCACCGACATGGAATTGCGGGAGCACCTGGAGGACCACGTCCGTGGCGCTCAGGTCAGCGGTGCGATCGAAGCTGAGGTTGGTCCAGAAGCAGTTGCGGTGGGTCAGCCGCGCCCCCTTGGGGCGGCCGGTGGTGCCGGACGTGTAGAGCAGCAGCAGATCGTCGTCGTTCGCAGGGACGTTCGGCGGAGTCGTCGCACCGGGCTGCGCGAGCGCGTCCAGCTCGCCGCGCGCGAGCGTCAGCCGCCAGGGCCTCGACGCGGCCAGCGCCAGCACGGCGTCGGCGAGCGAGTCTTGCTCGGGCTCGACGAACAGCGCGGCGGGCTCGGCGTGCACCAGCTGGTAGGCGAGCTCCGCCGGTGCCAGGCGCCAGCTGAGCGGCGCCAGCACGAGCGCCGCCTTCGCGCAGGCAAAGAACAGCTCGACGTGCTCGGGGCGATTCCCGGTCAGCGAGGCGACGCGGTCGCCCTGGCGCAGACCGAGCCGCACAAGCGCGTCCGCCAGCCGCTCCGAGCGCGCGTCGAGCTCGGCGTAGGTCGTGCGCTCGCCGCAGTGCTCGATCGCGATCCGCGCCGGAGTGACCGATGCCCGGTCACGGACCCAGCGTCCGAGCGTGAGCTCGCCGGCGGATCGGCTTCTCCCGTGCCGGCCGCTCTCGGCTGATGCAGCGCGCGCCGATGCCGTCATCGCACAAGCGTAGGTGGGGACGCCAAGGGGCGCCCCCACCCCAGCTGATCCGCGGTGCATCTCACTGCGCTGCCTGGAACGTCATGCTTCTGGCGGCGTCGCCCATGTAGAAGCCGCTGAAGCCCTTCAGGAACCCTGGGGTGGTGGAGCTCACCTTGGAGATCCCGCTCATCCGTGAGGCAGGGCCGAGCCGCGGGGTGTAGTCGAGCGGGGGCACGAGACCGCCGAGGTCGACCTTGCCGAGGTGGAGCTTGGCGTCGAGGATCCCCGCGCGCGTGAGGTCGCCATTGGCGATCGCCTTGCGCAGGACGGCCGTCTCCATCTTCGCTTGCGAGTACCCGTACATGAAGTAGTAGTCGGGGATCTGCGAAGGAGCGAACCGCTTCTGATCGGCCAGGAACTTCGCCATGCCCGGCACGCTCATGTCACCCCATTGCGCCTCGTAGCCGAGCACCCACACGTTGGACCCGAGCGCCTTGGCGACGGCGGTGGGCTTGCCGCCCGTGGTGCCGTCGGACGTCATCAGGAACCCGGACCACGCCGGCCCCTGGAACACCCATGTCGGGTTGTAGCCCTGCGAGGCGCCCGTGCCGACGATCGTCGAGGACACGCTGGGAGTGGCCACGACGAACACGTACCGCGCGCCTGCCGAACGCATCTTCTGCACCTGCGCGGTGAGGTCGGTGTCGCCGACCTTGTACGTGGTCTCGCCCACGCTGTTGAGGTGGTACGCCTTCAGGCCCGCCTGATAGCCGCGCAACCCGTCCTCGCCGTAGGCGTCGTTCTGGTAGATGATCCCGACCTTGGCGTTCTTGCCGCCCTTCTGCTTGGCGATGTAGTCCAGCGCGTTGGCGTTGTCGATCGCGTAGGGCGTGCCGATCACCGCCATCATCGGATCGGTGACGAGCGACGAGTCCTGCGCGGCGGCGCCGATCAGCATCTTCTGCTGGGTGGCGAGCGGTTGGATCGCCTTGGTCGTCGGGCTGCCCAGCGACTGTGCGATGAATGCCACGTTGCCGGCGATGCGGTTGTAGGCCTGCACCTCGGTCTGGGGGTCGTACTTCGTGTCCTGCTCGATGAGCTTGACCTTCCAGCCGTCGACTCCGCCGGCGGCGTTCACCGCGTGGAAGTAGGTCTCCTGGCCGGCGGTCAGCGGCTTCCCGATCGCCGCCACCGGCCCGGACAGCGGGCTGAGGACGCCGAGCGAGATGGTCTTCGTCTTGGCGTCGACCCCGGGGCCGGTCTTGACCCCTGCGCCTCCGCCGGAGCCTCCGCCGCCGCTGGAGCCGGTCCCGCACGCAGCGAGGCCGATTGCGATCGTTCCCGCCGCGCAGACCGCAGCCAGCGGGCGCATCTTCACCCTGCCCATGTTGCCTCTCCCGTCTCGATTGCCTGGGCTTCCTGTGACAGCCTTCCGCCCTCGCCGGCACCCCCAGCGACGCGCGCCCACAGCGACGCGACACGGCGGCCGAGCCCGACGACCCCGTGCGGCTCCAGGACGACGAAGGCGATGATCAGCACCCCGTAGGCGATCGACGTGATGTCGTCGATCGGCAGCCCGCCGGACGAGGATTGCGGGATCAGCGACTGCAGGACCGAGGGCAGCGCGAAGATCACGATCGAGCCCAGCAGGGCGCCCCAGACCGTGCCGATCCCGCCGACGATGATCGCCGCGACGTACTGGACCGAGAGCAGCAGGCTCCACTGGCCGGGGGTGGCGAACGACAGGTACGAGGCGTACAGCGCGCCGCTCACGCCCGTCAGGAACGACGAGATCACAAAGGCGTTCATCTTGGTGCGGGCGAGGTCCACTCCCATGATCGCCGCCGCGATCTCGCGGTCGCGCACCGCCTGCATCGCGCGTCCCGGCCGGCCGCGCGTGAGGTTCCAGACGAAGAGCATGGCCGCCGCCAGGATGATCAGCGCGAGGTAGTAGTAGAGGCCGTTGTGGTCGATGACGAGCCCGCCGAGCGTGAGCTGCTGCCCGGCTGAGAAGTCGAACGAACCGAACGTGACCGGCGGGAACGAGCGCCCGCCGGGGCCGCCGGAGATCGCTGCGACGTTGAACCAGATGTGCTGCCCGATGAAGACCAGGCCGATCGTGACGATCGCGAGGTAGAGGCCGCGGAGGCGCAGCGCCGTCGGCCCGACGAGCGCCCCGCAGAGGGCCGCGACCACGCCTGCGGCCGGCAGCCAGATCGCGGCGGTCAGATGGTCGTTTCCTCCCAGGACTGCGGCCGTGTACGCGCCCACGGCGAGGAAGAACGCGTGCCCCAGCGAGATCTGGCCCGTGTAGCCGGTGAGGACGTTGAGCCCGAGCGCGCCGATCGCCGCGATCAGCACGAACGTCGCGGTGGTGAGCTGGAAGGCGTTGAGGCCGAACGGGAGCACGATCGCGAGGATCGCGACCGCGAGCACCGCTGCGCTCTTCGCACCGATCCTCGCACCGAAGCGTCGCCGTCGGAGAGCAGGCCCGGTCATACCCGCTCCACCGGCGGAGTGCCGAACAGGCCGTAGGGCCTGCTGAGGAGCACGAGGATCATCACGACATAGGGCGCGACGGCGGCGAAGTCGCTACCCAGGAATCCCGGCGCATAGCCCGACGACATGACCTCGACGACCCCGATCGTGATGCCGCCCACGACCGCGCCGGGCGGCGAGTCGAGGCCGCCGAGGATGACCGCCGGGAACGCGCGCAGCGCGACGTCTCCCAGCGCCGGGTTCACCGAGCTGGGAAAGCCGGCCAGGAACATGCCGCCCACCGCAGCGATGCCGCCCGCGATCGCCCAGGTCAGCGCGTACACACGCCGCACGGGCACGCCGACCGCCATCGCCGCCTCCTCGTCGGCGGCCGTCGCGCGCATCGCCAGCCCGTAGCGCGAGAAGCGGTCGAAGGCGAAGAACAGCGCCAGGATGAGGCCGGTGCAGAGCACCGTCCAGATACGCACCCAGTTGAACGTGACGCCGCCCACGTTCACGGCGGAGGCGCCCCATGGGTCCCCGAGGATCCGGGCGTTGCCGCCGAAGATCGCGGGGATCGCCGAGTTGATGACGATGCTCAGGCCGATCGTGATCATGACGAGCACGAACACGGGCTCCCCGAGCACCCGCCGAAGCACCATCATCTGGAAGACGGCGCCGCCCGCCGCGAGCAGCGCGATCGCGGCGATCACCGCCAACGCGAACGGCAGGTTCAGGCCGGTCGCCAGCACCGAGACGAGGTAGGCGCCGACCAGCAACAGGCTGCCCTGCGCGAAGTTGATGACCTTGCTGGCGCGGTAGACCACGGTGAACCCGAGCGCGACGAGCGCGTAGATGCACCCGAGCGCGATGCCCTGGAAGAGCAGCTGGAGAAAGGCCGTCATCGGCGCACCTCCGGTAGCCGTTCGGCCTGGGCGAACTCGAACTCCTCGCCCAGATAGGCGCGGATGACGCGCTCGTCGCGCTGGATCTCGGCCGGCGTGCCGATGGCGATGATGCGTCCGAAGTCGAGCACCAGCACGCGCTGTGCGATCCGCATGACCATCCCCATGTCGTGCTCGACGAGCAGCAGGGTCAGGTCGCGCTCGTGGTGCAGGCGGCGCACGAGCGCCGTGATCTCCTCGCGCTCGGCCACGCTCATGCCGGCGACTGGCTCGTCGAGCAGCATCAACTTGGGCTCCATGGCCAGCGCGCGGGCGATCTCCACGCGCTTCTGGATGCCGAACGGCAGGGTGCCCGTGGGGGTGTGCGCGTGATGGCCGATGCCGGCGAACTCGAGCGCCTCCATCGCGGCGGCGCGATGGCGGCGTTCCTCGCGGCGCGCGTATCCCAGCCACAGCCCGCTGCGCAGCGTCCCCGAGCGCATCAGGTGATGGCGACCGATGAGGACGTTCTCGAGCGCGGTGAGCTCCCCGAACAGCCCGAGGTTCTGGAAGGTGCGCGCGACGCCCGCGCCGGCCAGCGCCGAGATGCGCAGGCGCAGCAGGTCGGCGCCCTCGAAGCGCACGCTGCCCGCGGTGGGGACGTATGCGCGCGACAGGACGTTGAAGAGCGACGTCTTGCCCGCCCCGTTGGGCCCGATGACCGCGAACAGCTCGCCGCGGCCGACATCGAAGCTCAAGTCCGCAAAGGCGGTGACGCTGCCGAACCGGAGCGTCAGGTCGCGGACCTCGAGGACCGGTGCGGCGCTCACGGTCATCTCGGCACCGCCTCCGCGCGGCTGAGCACGGCGGGAGCTCCGAGATAGGAGGCGCGTACGCGCTCGTCGGCGAGCAGCTCGGCGGTGGGGGCCTGCGCGCGGACGCGTCCGGTCTCGAGGAGATAGGCGTGCTCGGTCGCACGCAGGGCGAGCGCCGTGCTCTGCTCGACCAGCAGCAGTGCGCAACCCCGCTCGTTAATCGCGTGCAGCGCCTGAGCGATCTCGGCGACGACCCGCGGAGCCAAGCCGAGCGACGGCTCGTCGAGCAGGAGCAGCCGCGGCTGCGACATGAGCGCGCGCGCGATGGCCAGCACCTGCTGCTGGCCACCGCTGAGCAGGCCCGCGGGCTGGTCGGAGCGCTCCGCCAGCACGGGAAAGAGCTCGGTGAGCTCCTCGCGGATCTCACGCTCCCGGCGGCGCGCACGGCCTGGGAACGCGCCGACGCGCAGGTTCTCCGCGACCGTGAGGTCGGCGAAGACGCGCCGGCCCTCGAGCACCTGCCCGATGCCGGCGGCGACCAGGGCGGCGGCGTCGGTGCGCATGATCGAGCGGCCCGCGAAGCGGATCGAGCCGGCTGTCACCTGGCCGCCGTGGAAGCGGAGGAGCCCGGTCACGGCGCGCAGGGCCGTGCTCTTGCCCGCCCCGTTGGCGCCCAGGAGAGCGACCGTACCGCCTTCCGGGACCGAGAAGCTCACGCCGTCGAGCGCCAGGACGGAGCCGCCATAGGTGACTCGGACGTCCTCGACCTCGAGCAGCATGTCGTGTGCCTCCTCTTGCTCGGACTTGCCGGGCTGCTTGACAACATGAAACCTGATTCATATGTCAGATGCAAGGGCGCATTGCGCGGCGCGGTAGGTTGCGCTCCAACATGCTCGACGGGCGCGTGGCACTGGTCACCGGGGGCAGCGGCGGCATCGGCGCGGCGCTGTGCCGGCGGCTGGCCGAAGAGGGCATGGCGGTCGCCGTCCACTACCGCGACCGCGACGAGCTGGCGCGGACGATCGCCGAGGACATCATCCGCGGCGGCGGGCGCGCGATCGCGGTGCCGGCCGACCTGCTGGTCCCGCGTGCGTCGGACCTGCTGATCGACCAGGTCGAGCGCGATCTCGGCCCGGTGGACGCGCTGGTCGCCAACCACGGGCTGGCGCATCGCGCGACGTTCGACGAGGTCGACGCCGGCGCGTGGGACGAGACGATGGCCATCAACCTGCGCGCGCCGTACCTGCTCGCGCGGCGCGTGATCCCGGGGATGGCCGACCGCGGCTGGGGCCGGGTCCTCTTCGTCTCCTCGGTCGCCGCGTTCACGGGCGGCATCGTGGGCCCGCACTACGCGGCGTCCAAGGCGGGGCTGATCGGGCTCACGCACCACCTGGCGTCGCGCGTCGCCGAGGCCGGGATCACGGTCAACGCGATCGCGCCGGCGCTGATCGAGCACACCGACATGCTCCCCGGCGACCCGGGCTACCTGGCGCGCGCGATCCCGGTCGGCCGGCTCGGCCGGCCGGCGGAGGTCGCCGACATGGCGGTCGCGATGCTGCGCAACGCCTACCTGACGAGCAAGGTCGTGGCCCTCGACGGCGGGATGCATCCGCGCTGGTGGGCCTCGCCGCCGGCCGCCGGCCGCCGGCGAGGGCCCACTCGTCATCCGAACGACTGCTTACCCCACCTTCTCGATCCGGTTCGGCGTCGGCGGGGTGAGCGGCGAGTGCGCGCCGAGGTAGCGGGCGAACGCGTCGAGGTCGACCTCGCCTCCGAGCGGCTCGGTGCATGAGGTGAAGACCATGTAGCCGTCGCCGCCGTCCGCCATGAAGTTGTTGACGACGACGCGGTAGCTGGAGGTCTTGTCGATGGGGGTGGTGCCGCCGTCGAAGGACACGGATCCGTCGACGACGTGGGGGCCGTCGGCGGTGGTCCACTGGTAGTGGACGTTGCCCGAGGGCAGCATGATCCGGCTGGATCCGGCGGACGGGTTGTTGAACTGCTGGTTGAGCACGTCGTAGATCTGCTGTCCGGTGCAGGTCTTGACCACGAGCGTGTTGCCGAACGGCTGCACCGTGAAGGCCTCCGCGTAGGTGACCTCGCCGGGCTGCTCGCCGCCGCTGATCTGGTTGTACAGCAGGCCCGACCGCACGCCGCCCGAGTTCATGAACGCCGCGACGGCGGAGCCGAAGTCGCTCGGCGTGGTCGCCTCCAGCATGGCGTCGGCGATCACGTCGCCCATCAGCTGCTCGCCGGCCGCGTTCTGGCCGCCGGGGTTGTCGCGCGCCGAGCGGATGTCGGCCGTGATGCTGCCGACGACCCGGTTGGCGAGCGGCGCCGACAGGTTGGTGTACTTGTCGAGGATCGCCTTGGCGGCAGGATCCTGCGGCACGTCCTGCGTGACGATCTGATTGCTCGCCGTGGCCGCGGTGACGGCCTTGGACTCGTGGTCGATCGTCAGGTCGATGTCTGTGACGAGACGGCCGAAGGAGGCCGCGCTCGTCACCAGCTTGCCGGCGATCGTGCAGACGTAGGGCTGGTGCGTGTGGGCGCTGATGATCACGCTGACGCGCCGGTCGAGGCCCTGGGCGATCGACTGCATCTCGGGCCCGTTGAAGTTCACGCAGCCGTTCACGTCGGTGTACTCGTTGCCGGTCGGCGTCGTCGACGCCGCCGGCGGCGCGGGCGGCCGCTGGGCGCCGCCCTGGTGCAGCAGCACGACGAACGCCTTGACGCCCTGTTGGCTGCGTAGCTTGTCCACCAGCGTGTTGACGGTCGCGACCTCGGGCCGGAACTCGAGCCCGGCGACGGCGCTCGGCGTCACGACGGTCGGCGTGCCTTCGAACGTCAGCCCGATGAAGGCGATCTTGGCGTTGCCGACCGTGCGCACCTCGTACGGCGGCAGGATCGTGGTGTTCGTGCCGGCGTAGAAGACGTTCGCGGCGAGGTACTGGAAGGTGGAGCCCGCGAACGGCGTCCCGTCCTGACAGCCGTCGATCGGATGGCAGCCGTCGCCGCCGTGCTGGTTGCCGTACTGCATCCGATGCAGCTCGTCCACGCCCTCGTCGAACTCGTGGTTGCCGACGCCGCTGACGTCGAGCCCGATCGAGTTCATGGCCTCGATCGTCGGCTCGTCGTGGAAGAGCGCCGAGACGAGGGGGCTGGCGCCGATCAGGTCGCCGGCGCCGACCGTGAGCGTGTTCGGGTTCGTCGCCCGCAGCGCCTTGATGTGCGTGGCGAGGTAGGCGATGCCCCCCGTCGGCACGGTCTTCTGCGTCCAGCCGGTCCGCACGCCGCCGGACATGACGGGATTGCAGCAGCCGACCTGGATCGTCCCCGGGGTGTTCGGCGCGAGGTGCCCGTGAAGGTCGTTGATGGCGAGCAGCTGGACGTGCGTGTCCTTGTCTCGCGACTTCGTGTCCCGCGGCTTGTCGGCGGCGGCCCCTCCCGGGAGAGCCAGCAGGGACGAGAACACCAGCGCCACCGCGAGAAACGTCTTCATCGGTTTCCTCCCAGAAATCGGTGCAAGCCAAAGGTCGAACGGCGCCCAGGCTCGACGGCTCCCGGGACGCCGGTAGCCTAGTCGAGCGGCTGCTCAGGATGTTGCACCGGTGTTACCGATGTCCGAAGCTGATCGAGAGTCTCGGCACGGCGCTGCACCACCGTCGCCGCCCGTGGGGGCCACCAGGCTTGGACGTCGGGGCGTTCGTTCGCCGGCGCCTCAAGCCGGTCCTCACGAGCGATGCTTGCGACGTTCAAGCGCCGTTGCAGCGAGTTCTGCAAGCCCAAAGCCGGCGACGCCAATCGCGATGGCGAGCGCCCCACCTGCCACGAGACCCGTGGTGACAGCACTCGCGATCAACAGTCCGAGGATCAACGAGCCGAGGGCCGCCGAAAGCCGCTGGCCGCGCATCCCTCTAGCGCCCCGAGACAAGCTTGACGGTCCCATAGGCGAGGCACGCAGCTGCCACCGGTGCGCTGACCTTGAGGTGCGACGGCACCTACCGAGGAAGCCCATGGCAGGCGCCCTGTGCCATCCCGGGTTCGGCGGAGGCGTGGTCCACCAACGCGGGAGACGTCCACCTTTGGCGAAGCTGCATTAGAGGGTGGGCATCGTTGGTGGCGACACGTCGCCGTAGGCGTAGAGATCTAGACGCAACCAGAGAACGCTCCCAGCCGTGGCGCGCGAGTAAGCGATACTCGATAAGCGGCCTGAAGGCTCCAGCTCGACGACCGCAGGGATATTTCGCTCCCACGATGACGATCGCAGCAGCGATGCCCTTAGCGCGCCAATCCCGAAATCCCGGGTGAGATGCCCCGCTCGGCGGAGGTCAATGTGACCGCTGAGTTCCCACGAGCCCGATGCAAGCGTGGCCGCCGTGTCGGCGGTGAAGCCCCGCGCGGCGTGAAGAGTCCAAAACGGATCGGTAGGCGCACGCGCTTCGGAACCGAGTCTCACTTCGGTCCACTGACCCGCCTGCTGCCGCACGACCCGTCCGCTGGAGTAGTAAGCGTCCTGCCACTCGTTCTTCATGCGGCGCACGGACTCCAGATTGCTCCTATCGGCGACGACTGCGGGCAGCGGACGCTCCCGTAGCTGCGCGATTTCACATTCGAACCCGACGGTCCCGGACGCCCTCAAGGCGTCTTCACCTCGAGCGTCACGTGTCGGTGCGACAAAGACTTTGCAGGCGGCCGCGCCGACTCGGTCGAACGCAATGGCGATGGGAGCGCTCAACCCATACCTAGCCTAGCAACGGAATAATTGGCGGGAGCCCGTAGTGGAGACATTTCGCGGCGCACAAGAAGAACTTTGCGTTGCAGTAGCCCTTCACACAGAGAATGAACCCGGCCGTTGAGTGTGCGAGTTGCAGGCACTGAGACACCCTTAGCGTGTCGCCACAATGATGGATGGCACAGGTAGCTACGCACGGCAGTACCCTCGGCTTGCACCCGGAGGGATCCGTGAGGTTTGTTGGGTCGCCGCCGACGTAGCCGTAGCGGTTGGCTTCGGTGAGGCTGTCGATCTGGTTGAGGGGGTCTTGTTGGGTCCAGCGGGCGGTGTTGGGGTTGTAGTAGCGGGCGCCGTAGTGGTAGAGGCCGGCTGGGAGGGCTTGGCCGCCGGCGAAGCGGATGTCGGTGGTGGGGCCGCTGCCGGTGCTGGTGGCGTTGCCGTCGGGGTCGTAGCTGTAGTCGCGGACGGGGCTGGTGCTGGTGCCGTTGACGAGTCCGATGGTCGAGCCGAGCGCGTCGGTGGTCAGGTAGTCGGTGTCGACGGGCGTGTTGTTGGTGTAGCGCCGCTGGGCGACGACGGCGCCGGAGGGGTCGCGGACGTAGTAGGTCTTGGCGGTGCCGGTGACCTGGCCGGAGAGTCCGAGGGCGTTGTTGGTGTAGTTGGTGGTGCCGTAGCTGATCAGCTCGCCTTGGGTGGGGGAGAGGTAGCCGAGGTTGGTGGTGCCGATGGTGGTGGTGCGGTTCCAGCTGTCGTAGCCGAAGGCGCCGCCGGGGCCGCCGGTGAGCTGGTTGCCGTTGGCGTCGTAGGTGGAGCCGGTGGCGCCGGTCGGGACGCTGTTGCAGGCGTTGGCGCTGGTGCCTGCGAATGTCCAGCAGAGCTGGTTGACGCGGTTGTACTTGTAGGTGGTGATCGCGTCGGGTTGGCTGGTGCGCTTGAGCGTGAGCTTGGTGCGGTTGGTCGCGTCGTCGTACTCATAGACGCGCTCGGTGACCGAGCCGCCCGCCGCGGTGGTCTTGGCGTCGGTCAGCTCGCCGTCCTGGCCGTAGGCGTAGGTGGTGACGTTGCCGGCCAGATCGGTGACCTTGGTGATCTGCTGGCCGGTCTGGCCGGTGGAGCTGTGGTCGGTCCATCCGTACTCGTAATCGAGCTGGGACCGGATCGTGGTGCCCGACTTGACGATGATGCGCTTGGGCTTGCCGGCGAGGTCGAAGTCGGTGCGCTGGGTCATGCTGCTGTCTGGCAACGTGACGGTGCGGCTGCGGGGGTCGGTGGCCGTGCCGGTGTCGTCGTAGCTGTAGGTGACCGCTGCGCTTTGAGGGTCGGTGATCTTGCTGACGCGGTCCAGCGCGTCGTACTCGTAGCCGGTGATGCCGCTGGGCTCGGTCAGGTTCAGCAGCTGGCCGTTGAGGGTGTAGCTGTAGCTGTTGGTGTAGCCGGGGAACGTCTCGGACGTGCGGCGGTTGATGTCGTCGTAGCAGTAATCCGTCGTGGTCGTGGAGGAGCCGTTGACCTCCTTGCGCTGCTTGAGGTTGCCCACCGCGTCCCACGTGTACGTGATGTAGGTCGTTGCGTTGACGGCATCCTTGGTGACGCGATCCAGCGGGTCATAGTCGAAGGTGTGGGTGATGCTCTTGCCGTCGGTGAGCGTGCGGACCCGTCCCAGGCTGTCGTAGGTCAGGGCGGTCGCGCCGAGGATGCTGTTGCCCGAGTCGGCCTGCGGCGTGACCGAGGTCAGCTGGTGGTTGGTGTAGCCGAAGGTCGTGGCGTTGCCGGCGTTGGTCGCCGTCCGGACCGTGCCGTCGACGCCGGATGAGCCGTAGCCGAACGTGACGGTGTTGCGCACCGTCGGATGCTCTGGGTCGCTGGCGTCGGCGTCCTTGATGGTCGAGAGGTTGCCCGCGCCGTCGTAGGTGTAGTACTGCGATTGGCCGTTGGCGTTGGTGGCGTGCTTGATCGCGTACTGCGACTGCGGGAAGCCGGCGCCGCCGGCGTAGTAGTCGGCGGTCGACTTGGCCCCCGACTTGTCCTCGGCCGAGGTGAGATTGCCCAGGCCGCCGGCATCGTAGGCCAGCGTGGCGAGGTTCTGGTTGGCGGTGCCGGCGAGGTCGCCGAAGGTCTGGGCGTCGCTGTTGTCGGTCCAGGTCGTCTCGGCGTCGAGGCCCTTGGGGTTGGTGGCCCTGGTGACACGCAGCTGCTTGTCGTAGATGTAGGTCGTCTGACCGTCGGTCGTCGGCGAGGCGGTGCTGTTGCCGACCGGGTTGGTCACGACGGTCTTGTGGTTGGCCGGGTCGTAGCTGTAGCTGGTGGTCGGGTTCTTGGCCGGGTTGGTGGGGTCGGTGCTGTCGAGCACGCGGATGATCTTGGTGGCTCGCCAAGAACCGAAGTCTGCGACCCATTCCCACTCGATGCGGGTCTGGTGACCGAGCGGGTCGGTGATCTTGGTCAGGTACCCGTCGGAGTTGTAGTCGTACTGTGTCGTCTTGCCGTTGGGGTCGGTGGCGCTTTGCAGCCAGTCCGGGTCGGCGCCACCCCGGGTGTAGTTGACCGAGCGCGATCCGTCGGTCAGCGACGTCGTGTAGCTGTCGCTGTCGAGGTCGAACGTCACGTGGCGGCCCTGGGTGCCGGAGATCGTGGTGGTGGTGTTCTGCCAATCCAGGTCGATGGTGTTGTTGTTCTTGTCCCTGATTGCGCCGAGCTGTCCGGACGGATCCCAGAAGTAGTAGCGCAGCCCGCTCTTGTTGTAGGTCAGCTTGTACTTCACGCCGCCGCTGACGCCGTCGGTCCCACATCCGCTGGCGACGCCGATCGTGCACATCGTCGCGCTGAGCCCAGACGGGCTGACGAAGGTCCCTGCCGCCGTAGCGGTGGCAAAGCGGTAGTGAGCGCCGGTCGGATCGGAGAAGAACAGCGAGTCATCGGCGTCTCGATGCACATAGGTCTGGTGGTAGGTCTCCGACCAGCCGCGGGCGAACGTGCCCGGGGTGTAGTTCTCGACCGCACTCCAGGTGCGATCGATCCCGAGGTTCAGTCCGGCGGTACCGGGCAGTTGCAGGTCGTTGACCGAGTAGGTGAGGTTGCCGTTGGCCACGTTGACGGCCAGCTGAGAGCGATCAGACAGCTGCTGGGTGTCCTGCGTGTAGTAGCTCTTGGCGCCCTCGTCCTCGCGCCAGTAGAGATCCAGCGCCGGCCACTTGTACGGGTCGCCGTCGGTGGACTCGAACGTATAGGCCTGGGTCGGGGAGCCGGCGTCGGCGGCGACCTGCAGGCCGAAGTCGGGCTGATCGCCCCAGATCCAGCTCTGCACGATCTCGACGGGCACGCGCCAGTAGTTCCACGTGTTCAGGCTGGAGATCGACGTCGCCGGGCCGACCTCGCTGCCGACGTCACCGCCCGCGGTGCCCCAGGGCGTGCTGCCGTTGCGGGTGGTCCACGTCGCGGCGTTGGTCCAATCGCTGCTCAGGCGCCGCACCCGCAGATTCGACGCCGGCACCGTCCCAGAGCCCGAGGCGTGCATCAGCAGCGTCGCGTCATAGATCGTGGCGTCCTGCGGGATCACCGACCGGGCGTTGAAGTACAGGTTCGCCCGGGAGGTGCCGGCCGCATCGCTGCCGACCTTGAGCGTCGGATCGGCACACAGCGAAGCGGTCGGGGTGGCGCTCGACAACGTGCAGTCGCGCGGCGCGCCGCTGTAGCGCATCTCCCCGCCGACGATCCACTGAACGTTGGGATCGACGATCACCGGAAAGGCACGAGAGGAGTCCTTCAGCCATTGCTCATCGACGCTCAAGGTCAGCCGCCAGCCCCCGGCCACAGCCGCGATCGCGAGCTCTGAGGCGTGCGACACCGACGGCCGCGCAGCCGAGTCCCACACCACCGGCGCGCCGAAGGAGAACCGCGCACGCTGCTGCCCGTCGACGAAGGCGATCGAACCGTCCGCGGCACGGCGGGGCGCAAGACCGGCGCCGGCCTGCACGTCATAGACGAATTCCCGCTGCACATTGGCGCCGGCCAGCGTCAGCGTCTCCTTGATCCCCGAGTTGACCGCCTGATAGCGCGCATCGACACCGTCGGCGATGTCGGGGTAGGTGACCGAGTCGCCTGCGATCTCGGCGCCGCCCCGGCCGCCGCGCAACGAGAACCGCAGCCAGTCACCGCCCTGGCTCACGCGAAACGGGTCCGAGAGTTGCTTGGGGATCAACACATCGCCGTCGTTGGCGCGGCGATGGACATAGCCGTCGGTGGCCGCATCGACCAGCGTGTTGTCGATCGCCCGCCACTCCTTGCCCTCGCGGAAGTTGACCGGCTGCGGATAGACCCGCGTCGTCATCGAACCATCCGCGTCGCGAAACGTCCGCGAGCTCGCCGTGCGATCGCCCACGACCTCGTCGCCGAGATCGCGCTGCTCCCGCGACGGCTTGAGCTCATCGCTTGCGGGCGCCACCGCGGCCGGCGCCTTCGCCACCGGCGTCGCCGCACCCGACGACACCCCGGTCAGCAACGCCACCAACAACGCCGCCGAACATCCCAACAGCGAAACGAGCAGCACGTAACGCGACCGCAAAGCGCCCACAGCCCACCCCCACTAGAGATCTCATCCCCGGGCAGGCCATCGACCGGTCGTCCGCTCCGCGGACGACGCCACCCAACACTCAGCGCAGCTCCGTGTCAAGAGGCATGCAGACGATCAGGTCCGATCCGTCCGCCATCGAACATCGACACGTTTCCAACGCCTGCGACGCCGTCGGTCCTCCGCGATGGAGACCAGCTCACCCCGCGCCGTCACCTCCCGCGCCCGCGTTGCGGTCGACGAGGGCGGCACATCGCCGCCCTCCTCGGCCGCAACGCGGGCATCCCGGAGGAGCTACGCGGACGGCTGGATGTTCTGGTTGATCCGGAACACGTTGTCGGGGTCGTAGGTCGCCTTGATCCGGGCGAGGCGGTCGTAGTTGTCGCGGTAGCTTGCGCGGACGCGCTCCTGGCCCTCGTCCATCATCATGTTGACGTAGGCGCCGCCGGCGGAGTGGGGGTGCAGCGCGTCGAAGTAGTCGACGGTCCAGTCCTTGATGGCGCCGGCGTTGTCGGCCGACGGGTCGACGCCGGCGAAGACCGAGCCCCACTGCGCGTCGCGGTAGCTCCACGCGGTGTCGTCGGACGCCACGTCGTGGACGGCGCCGTCGATCGGGTAGAGGTGCATCGTCGACTGCCACGTCGGCATCGCGGCGCCGAACCGGGCGTGGGCCGCGACGGCCTCGTCGGGGATCTCGTTGACGAAGTCGGCGCGCCAGTACCACTGCTGCCCGGCCGGGTAGACGCCGTCGAACGCGCTCTGCAGCGCGGCGTGCGGCATCGGCGCGGCCCCGTGCAGCAGCGGCTCGGGGAGGGCGTCGAGCATCGGGGCCATCGCCGCCGCCGCGTCCTCCTCGCCGCCGACGTAGCACCACACCACGGCGCACACCTTGCGCAGGTGGAGCTCCTCGGGGAACGGCGGCCCGGGCGGCACGCTGAGGAACGCGAAGAAGCCGTTGAGCTCGCGCGGCGCGGCCGGCAGGAACTCGCGGTAGACCGACAGGACCTGCTCGGCGTCGTCGATCGACCACAGCGTCGGCCCGGCGACCACGGTGCCCACCTCGTGGAGGCGGAACACGAACGACGTCACGACGCCGAAGTTGCCGCCGCCGCCGCGGATCGCCCAGAAGAGGTCGGGATGCTCGTCGGCGCTCGCGCGCACGCGCTCGCCGCTGGCCAGCACGACGTCGGCCTCGAGCAGGTTGTCGATCGTGAGCCCGAACTTGCGGGTCAGGTGGCCGAGGCCGCCGCCGAGCGTGAGGCCGCCGACGCCGGTCGTGGAGATGATGCCGCTCGGCGTGGCGAGCCCGTGCTCGCCCGTGGCCTGGTCGACCTCGCCCCACGTGGCGCCGCCGTCGACGCGGACCGTGCGCGCCTGCGGGTCGACCTGGACGTCGCGCATGGGGGAGAGGTCGATGACGACGCCCTCGTCGCACGTGCCCAGCCCGGCGCCGTTGTGGCCGCCGCCGCGGACGGCCAGCGGCAGGCCGTGGGCGCGCGCGAAGCTGACCATCTGCGCGACCTCGTCGGCGCTCGTGCACTGGGCGACCAGGCCCGGGCGCCGGTCGATCATCGCGTTGTAGACCTTGCGCGCCTCGTCGTAGCCGGCGTCCCCGGGCCCGACCAGCCGTCCGCTGAACCGCGAGAACTCACGGCGGGCGGTCGCCGCGGGTGTCATGACGGTGCTCATGTGTGCTCCAATTTCGTTTGGCGAATGTGGAGCCGACGGTACGGGCGTCGCAACCGGCTGTCATGACGTGTGCTGACCCACTTTCGTGAGGCCTCGGCCCGAAAGATCCGGCACGGATGATCAGTCTTGACTATGGTCGGTCGCGATCGCCGCAATGCCCGATCTCTCTGGCTCGCTTCGCCTGACCTCGACGTTCCCGTTCGTCGGACGCTCTGCGGAGTTGCGGACGCTGCGGACGCTGCTGCCGCGAGCGGAGGGCGACGGCGGGCGCGTCGTGCTGCTGGGCGGCGAGCCCGGCTCGGGCAAGAGCCGCCTGGTCCGCGAGCTGGCGTCCGAGGCCGAGAGCGACGGCGTCCTCGTCCTGTCCGGCGCCTGCGACGCCGTGGTGCGCACGCCGTACGGACCGTTCGTCGAGGCGCTCGGCCAGCTCGTCCGGGCCGCCGATCCGGACGAGCTGCGGGCCGCGCTCGGCGCCACGGGCGGGGAGCTGACACGGCTGCTGCCCGACCTGCCGGCCCGGGTCGGCGGCCTGTCGCCACCGGTGGCGGCCGATCCGGACACCGAGCGCCACCGCCTGCACACGACCGTGGCCAACGTCCTCACCGGCATCAGCCACCGGCGCCCGGTGCTGCTCGTCCTCGAGGACGGGCACTGGGCCGACACGCCTACGCTCCTGCTCCTGCGCTACCTCGCGCGCGCGGCCGGCAGCGCGCGGCTGCTGGTGCTCGCGACGTTCCGCGACGCCGAGGCCGACGTCCCCGAGGCGCTCGCGGAGACGCTCGCCGACCTGCGCCGGTCCGACGCCGTCGTCCGGATGCGCGTCGCCGGCTTCTCCGACGAGGAGGTGACCGAGTTCATCCGGCGCGCCGCGGGCGGCGAGGTCGGCGCCGGGCCGCCCCAGCTCGCGAAGGCGATCGGCGACCTCACCGAGGGCAACCCCTTCCTCGTCTGCGAGCTGTGGCGCGCGCTCGTGGAGACCGACGCGGTCGAGATCGTCGACGGCACGGTGCGGCTGACCGGCTCGACGGTGGACCTCGGCACCCCGGAGAGCGTGCGGGAGGTCGTCAACCAGCGGCTCGCTCGCCTGGCCGGCGGGACCGCCGAGCTGCTGGAGCTGGCCGCGACCGCCGGCGGCGAGTTCGGGCTCGACGTGGTCCGGCGGGGCTCCGGCGTCCCGGACTCCGAGCTGCTCGCGCGCCTCGACGAGGCCGTGCGCAGCGGGATGATCGAGGAGCTCCCGTCACGGACGCTGACCTACCGCTTCGCCCACGAGCTGGTGCGGCGGGCCCTGTACGACCGGCTCACCGGCGTGCGCCGCGCCGAGCTGCACCTCCGCGTCGGCGAGGCGCTCGAGCGCGACGATGCGCGCTCGGGCCGCGCGCTCGCCGACCTCGCCCACCACTTCGCCCTCGCGGCGCCGCTCGACGGCTCCCGGCGCGGCGTCGACTACAACGTGCTCGCCGCCCGGGCGGCCACCGAGGCGCTCGCGTTCGAGGAGGCGGTGGCGCGGCTGCTCACCGCGCTGGAGCTGCGCATCGAGAGCCCGGAGCGCCGGGCCGAGGTGCTCATCGAGCTCGGGACCGCCTGCCATCGCGCCGGCAAGGCGCTCGACGCGCAGGACGCGCTGAGGACCGCGGCGGAGATCGCCCGCGAGTTGGGCGACGCGCAGCTGCTCGCGCGCGCCGCGATCGGCTACGAGGACGCCTGCTGGCGCCCCGGCATCGCCGATCAGGGCGCGGTGGAGCTGCTCGAGGAGGCGGCCGCGGCGCTCGGCGAGGCCAGCTCCGAGCTGCGCGTCCGGCTCCTGAGCGGGCTCGCCCGCGCGCGGGACTTCCGTGGCGACCACGAGCGCGCGGCGATCGTGCGCACGAGCGCCATCGGCATGGCCCGGCAGCTGCACGACCGTGCCGGCCTGGCCACCGTGCTGGTGGGCGCGTACTGGTCGCGGGGAACGAACTCGTTCGAGGAGATCCTCGCCATGCTCACCGAGGCCGCGGTGATCGGCGAGGAGCTCGGCGACACCGAGATCCGCGCCGAGGCGATGTCCTGGCGCGTGCCGGCGTTCGTGGCGCTCGGCGACATCGACTCCGCCCGGCGCGAGGTGGCGACGTTGGAGGCGACGTCCGAGCAGACGGCGCAGCCGTTCATGCTCCACGTCGCCGCGCACTACGGCTCGGCGCTCGCCCTCTCCGATGGTCGCCTGGACGCCGCGCAAGCGCTGGCGGCCCGCTCGCACGACTGGAGCCGGCTGCTGACCGGGCGCGACGCGTCGGGCGTGCACGGGATCCAGATGTTCGGCATCCGCCGTGAGCAGGGGCGCCTGGCGGAGCTCGCGCCGGTCGTGCGGCTGCTGGCCGGCCAGGTCGGGAGCAGCGGGCCGTGGCGGCCGGGGCTCGTCTCCGTGCTCGTGGAGCTCGGCATGCATGCCGAGGCGCGGCGAGAGCTCGAGCGCGTGCGCGTCGACGGGCTGGACACGCTCCGCGAGTCACTCTGGCTCGCCTCGCTCACGTACCTGACCGACGCCTGCACGGCGCTCGGAGACGAGGAGACGGCCGCGCTCGTCTACCCGGAGCTCGCGCCACTCACCGGCGCCAACGTGATGATCGGCCACCTGGTCGCCTGCTACGGCGCGGCCGATCGCTACCTGGGCATGCTCGCGGCGACGCTGGGCGAGTGGGACCGCGCGGAGGATCACTTCCGGCGCGCCACGGAGCTCAACCGGCGCACGGGCATGCTCACCTGGTTGAGCCACACGCTGCACCAGCACGGCCGGGCGCGGCTGGCGCGCGGCGACGGCGCCGGTGCCGCGCCGCTCCTGGCGGAGGCGGCGGCGCTCGCCGAGGCCCTCGGCCTGCGGGCGCTGGCCGGGCGCATCGGGGCGCTCGAATCGCCGGCGGCGACGACGACCGTGCTGCCCGACGGGCTGTCGTCGCGCGAGGTGCAGGTCCTCGGCCTCGTCGCCCGCGGCCTGAGCAACCGCGAGATCGGCGGCACACTGATGATCAGCGAGCACACCGCGGCCAACCACATCCGCAACATCCTGCGCAAGACGGGCTGCGCCAACCGCACCCAGGCCGCCTCGTACGCTCACCGTCACGGCCTCGTCGAGGCCTAGATGGCTCGCCATCGGCCCCTGTAGGATCGTCGGACCATGCCGCTCTACGTCATCGAGCGCAACTTCGCCGTCGAGCTCGACCTCTCCAGCGAGGACGTCAGGCTGATCGACGAGATCAACGCCGACGAGGGCGTGCGCTGGCTGTTCTCGTTCCTCAGCGCCGACCGGCGCCGGACCTACTGCCTGTACGAGGCGCCCTCGTCCGACGCCATCGTCGCCGCCGCGCAGCGGGCCAACGTGCCGGTGGACGCGGTGGTCGAGGTGGGCGCGGCCGCGCCCGAGCTGTCGGATCGCCTGCGCGACTGGGCCGCCTCCCAGGCGCCGTCGTAGACGGTCTCCTCGCACCGCAGGGCGGCGCAGCGCAGGTGTGAATCGCGACCCCTAGGGCCCCTGGTCGCGACGGCGGGCAGCGCGGAGCATGGCTCCAGCCTCCCTGCCGTCTCCTCGAAAGGCCCACCATGCTCTCGCATCCGACCATCAGCAACGCCGTCGCCCGCACCGTGGTCGCCGACCGGATCCGTGAGGCCGAAGCCTTCCGGCTCGCGCGCAGCGTTCGCCGCGCCGGGCGCCTGCGGACCGCGATGCAGCGGGCGGCGCTCGGTCGTCCCGGCGGCCGTCTGCGTCCGCAGCTCCCGGCGGTGCACGACACGACGCTCCTGCGCCGGCGCTGAGCGAAGCTTCGTCCACCTTACCTCTGGGCTTGCCTGCGCGAAGCGGCAGGAGTAGAAAACCAATGTGTCGGATCTGCTCACCGACCGTGAGTTCGCCGGATATCGCGTCGACAGCGTCGTCGGGCGCGGCGGGATGGGGGTCGTCTACCGAGCAACCGACCTGGCGCTCGACCGGACCGTCGCGCTCAAGGTCCTGGTCGAGGCGCTGGCCGAGGACCCCGAGTTCCGGCGCCGCTTCGTGGCCGAGTCCAAGACCGCGGCGTCGCTGGACCATCCCAACATCGTCCCGATCTACGCCGCCGGGGAGTGCGAGAGCGTGCTGTATCTGGCGATGAGGTTCGTGCCGGGCGACGATCTGCGGACGGTCCTCCACGCAGAGCGCCGCCTGGCGCCCTCCCGGGCTGCGCGCGTGATCGCCCAGGTGGCGGCTGCGCTGGACGCGGCCCATGCGAGCGGGCTCGTCCACCGCGACGTCAAGCCGGCCAACGTCCTGATGGCCAAGGAGGACCACGTCTACCTCAGCGACTTCGGACTGAGCAAGCGCGTGATGGCCGACACCGTGTTCACGCGCGCGGGCGACGTGCTGGGGACCTTGGACTACATCGCCCCCGAGCAGATCCGCCGCGAGACGCTGAGCGCCTCCACCGACGTGTACGCGCTGGGCTGCATGGCCTTTGACCTGCTGACTGGTGAGGTCCCCTTTCCCGCCGACACCGAGGAGGGCAAGCTCTGGGCCCATCTCTCCGAGCCGCCGCCGCGGCTCGGGGCGCTCGTCGACGGGATGCCGTCGGCGTTCGATCGCGCCGTCCGCCACGCGCTGTGCAAGCGGCCCGAGGATCGCTTCGCCTCCGCGGGCGAGCTCGGCGCGGCCATCCAGGCGGCGGCCGGCGGTATGCCGGCCCGCGACTTCGAGCAGACCCGCAGCCGCCGGGGGAGCGTCCCGCGGCCGGCCGCGCCGGCGGCGCCGTGGCGGTCCGCACCTGCCGCACGCACCCCCGCCCGCCGGCCGGCCGTGCGCGCCGCGGTCGCGCGTCGCGAACGCGACCAGCCGCTCCTCACGGCCCTGACCGACCCGTTCAACCTCGTGCTGCTCGCCGTGCTCCTGGCCGTGGGCGTCGCGCTCGGCACGGTGGCGTTGATGGTGCCGATGGCGCTGGTGGTCTACGGCGCGGGCGTCGTGCGCAGCTACCGGGATCCGGCGGAGCGCCGTCATGGGTGACCCCGCGGTCGCCGACCCGCATCCCACGAGTGCGCGCGAGGTCAAGGCGCAGCTGGACGCCGAGCGGCGCGGCCTGCCGTTCCTGACCTACGGCGGCGAGGACGGAGCGCTCGCGACCGTGCAGCTGGACGGCGGCGCCTGCGCCACGGCGACCGCCTCTGCTTCGGGGAGACGCCGGTCGTGTTCCACGCTCCCGGGGAGGGGCCGTCGCTGCCGACCACCGGGGTGTCGACGGGGCAGGGCGACGTCGTGCTGTCCGAGGCGCAGCGCAAGGTGCTCGTCTCCCTCTGCCGCCCCCTGGGCGACTCCGCCTACGCGACGCCCGCCACCAACCGGGAGATCTCCGCCGAGGTGCACCTCAGCGTCGACGCCGTCAAGGCGCACCTGCGGGTGCTGTTCGAGCGGTTCGGCCTCGACGCGCTGCCCCAGAACCAAAAGCGCGCGCGGCTGGCCGCGCTCGCCCTGGTCAACCGGGTCGTGCGACAGCACGAGCTCTGAGGACGGTCGTGCGCGGCCGCGCCGTGGTGCTGCTGCTGGCCCTCGGCGCCGTGGCGATCGCCTTCGCGCAGTCGCGCGCCAAGGACTCCGGCCCCCCGCCGCCGGCGCGGACGGCCGGCCCGCCGGCGCTGCGCGTCTCGTTCGTGTACTCGCCGGAGAAGGCGCAGCTGATCCGCTCGCTCGTCGCGCGCTTCAACGCGCAGCACCGCACCCTGGGCGGGCGAACCGTCGTCATCCAGGCGAGCAACGTCACCTCGGGGGCCGCCGAGACCGCGATCGCGCACGGGCGGCTCAAGCCGGTCGGGTGGTCGCCGGCGGACGATCCGCGACCTCGAGCGCTCGATGGTGCACTACCCGAAGGAGGGCACGTTCTTCTCCGACAACCCGTTCGTCGTGCTCTCGGCGGCGTGGGTCTCGCCGGAGGAGGCGCGCGCGGCCCGGCTGTTCGAGCGCTTCGCGCTGAGCCAGGTCACGGCGAAGGCGGCCGCGGCCTTCGAGTTCCGCCCGGGCGGGGCGCAGCTGCCGTCCCCGTCGAGCGGCCGGGGCGCCGACGTCGCGGTCGATCTCCGCCAGCCGCAGCGGGTCCTCGCGCTGCCGGAGCCGCGCGTGCTGGCCGCGATCCGGCGCGCGTGGCAGCTCGACCGCAAGCCGGCGCGGATCCTGCTCGTCGTCGACACGTCGACCTCGATGAGCGCCGAGCGCCGGCTCGACCACGCGAAGGCCGGGCTGCGGGCGTTCCTGAGGCAGGTCTCACCGCAGGACAGCGTCGGGCTGACGGCGTTCTCGGACCGCGTACGCAACCTCGCGCCGATCCGGTCGATCCGCGCGAACGGCCGCGAGCTCGCCCGGCTCGTCGACGGGCTCGTCCCGGACGGCGCCACCGTGCTGTACGACGCGACCGCAGCGGGGGTGCGGCGGGTCGAGGCGCACGCCCGGGCGGATCACATCAACGCGGTGGTCGTGCTGACCGACGGGCAGGACGCCACCAGCACGCTCCGGGCCCAGGACGTCATCGACCGGCTGAACCTGCACAGCGAGAGCGACCGGCGGGTCCGCGTGTTCACCATCGCGTACTCGCCCGACGCGCTCCAGGCGCGGGGCCCGCTGACGGAGATCGCCCGAGCCTCGGGTGGCGCCGCCTACGACGGGACCACGGCGAACATCGCCTCGGTCTACCGCTCGATCGGCTCGTTCTTCTGAGCCGCGCGGGACGCGCCCGGGCGCTTGGTCGAGGCCCGCGGGATGATGGCCGTCGGGACCAGGACATGGCCGCCCTCGGCTCTGCCCTCGACGATGTCGATCAGCAGCTCGACGGCCCGCTGCCCGATCTGGTCGGGATGGAGGTTGAGCGCCGTCACCGACGGCCCGGTCGACTGGCCGTGGCTGCTCTCGGTCGCGGTCATGGCCAGCAGCAGCTCGTCGGGGACCTGGACGCCGCGCGCGTTGGCGGCCAGGAGCGCGCCGAACGCCAGCCGGTCGTAGCTGGCGAAGATCGCGTCGGGCGGGGTCGGCAGGCTCAGGAGCTCGGAGGCCGCCGCGTATCCCGCGCTCTCGGTCAGCTGCTGATCGGTCTTCGTGATCAGCGGCTCGACGTCGTGCTCGGCGCACCACTCGCGATACGCCCGCTCGACGTCGACGCTGTAGGAGATGACCGTCGGCGTCGTCATCAACGCGATCCGGCGGGCCTTGCGGCGACCCAGGTGGTCGAGGACCGATCGTGTCGCGGCGATGTGGTCGTTGTCGACCCACGCGTTGCCCGGCTCGTCGCCGACGACCCGTCCCGTGGTGACGAGCGGCATCGACGCCTCGCGCAGCTCCTCGACCAGCGGATCGCCCTCGACCGGGTCGACGACGATCGCGCCGTCGACGGCGACCCCGACCGCGGCGCCGAGGCCGACGTCGGAGGGGGTGAGCACCAGGGCGTAGCCGCGGTCCAGCGCGGCCGCGGAGGCGGCGGCGGTCAGGTAGGTGAAGTACGCGAAGTCCGAGAGCGCGAAGCGGATGTCGGCGGGCTGCGAGATGACGAGGCCGAGGAGCCCGGTCTTGCCGCCCGCGAGGTTGCGCGCCGTCGCGTTGGGGCGGTAGCCGAGCTGCTGCGCGATCTCCTGCACCCGGTCCCGCGTCTCCTGGGGGAGCCGGCCCTTGCCGTTGAGGGCGTGGGAGACGGTGGTGACGGAGACCCCGGCCGCCGCCGCGACCTGGCGAATGCCTACACGTCGATTGGCTTCGGCCACGCCCAGAACTTAGCCGATGCCACCTTGACATGCAAAAACGGTTTCCTTAGGCTCGCGCCGGTCACCTGCAAAACCGTCTTTGCCATCAGAAGAGATAAGGGTATCCATGTCGGTCGCTCCCCCTCAGAATGACCCCACGATGTGGACGAGCCTGCTTCACGCAGGCCTCGTCAGCTCGTTCATGCGCCTCCCGTACGTCGCCCCCGACTCCCAGGCGCTGCTCGCCGCCGGCGCCCGGGCCGGGATCTACGGGCTGCCGTTCGACGCGACGAACGTCAGCCGCACCGGCGCCAACTACGGACCGCGCGGCATCCGCGAGGTCTCCTGCCAGTTCCTGCCCTACAACGCGATGCTCGACTTCGACCTGATCGCGGCACTCAACCCCGTCGACTGCGGCGACTGCGACGTCGTGCTCGCCAACGCCGAGAAGACGTTCGCCCGCGCCCAGGCCGACATCGGCGCGATCCTCGACGCCAACGCGCTCCCGGTCACCTTCGGCGGCGACCACTCGATCACGATCCCCGCCGTTCGCGCGCTGCGCGAGCGGGTCGCCGACCCCGGCCTCGTGCTCGTCGACATGCACCTCGACAGCGCGCCGGACGTGGGTGGGGAGGAGCTCAACCACTGCTGTCCGGTCTCCCGCGCGGTCGACGCCGGCTTCGATCCCGCCAAGATCGCGCTGGTCGGCATCTCGGGCTGGATGAACCCGCGCACCGAGATGGACTACTGCCGCGAGCACGGGATCACGGTCATCTGGCTCGAGGAGATCTGGGAGCGCGGAACCGCGTGGGCCGCCGACCGCGCCCGGGAGATCGCCGGGGCGGGGGACGGGATCTACCTGTCCTTCGACGTCGACGCCCTCGACGCCGCCTACGCCCCCGGCACGTGCTGCCCCTCTCCGGGCGGGCTCACGAGCCGCGAGGCGATCGAGATCGTGCGCGGCGTCTCGCGCGGCGGCCTGCTCGGAGTGGACGTCGTGGAGGCCGCGCCGAGCCTCGAGGCGACGCCGTCGACCTCGCTGATCGCCGGCCGCGTGGCCATCGAGGCCATGGCCTTCCACGCCGGGGCCGGCGCCGCGCGCTGACCCATGCACGTGCTCCTCGGCCAGCTCTGCCCGGTGCCCGGTGACGTCGCCGCCAACGTCGGCGCGATCGCCGACGCCCTGGCGGAGCACCCGACGGCCGAGCTGGCCGTGTTCCCGGAGCTGTTCCTCGGCGGCTACGACCTCGCTCGCGTGGCCGGGCTGGCCGTCGAGGTCGGCGACCCGGTGATCGGCGAGCTGCGCGCCGCCGCCCGCGACGCGCAGACGGCGCTCGTCGTGGGGTTCGCCGAGGCCCTCCCGCACGGGGGCGTGGCCAACGCCGTCGCCTGCATCGACGCCGGCGGGAGCCTCGCGACCACCTACCGCAAGACGCACCTGTTCGGTGCGGGCGAGCGCGAGGCGTTCGTGGCCGGCGACGCGCTGCGGGTCACCGAGCTCGCGGGCCGGCGCGCCGGACCGCTCGTGTGCTTCGACATCGAGTTCCCGGAGCCGGCGCGCGCCCTGGCGCGCGCCGGCGCCGAGCTCCTGGTCACCGTCGCGGCCAACATGGACCCCTACGGGCCCGACCACGCGCTCGCGGCCCGCGCGCGGGCGCTCGACAACCGCCGTCCGCACGTCTACGTCAACCGCTGCGGCGACGAGGCGGGCATGAGCTTCGCCGGCGGCAGCGCCGTGATCGGGCCGGACGGCTCCGTGCAGCACCAGCTCGGTCGCGCGTCGCAGCTGGCCTGCGTCGAGCTCGCCGGCGGGCCCGCGACGGGCCTCGACGCCGACTACCTGCAGCACCTCCGCCCGGATCTGGCGGTGGAGGACGATCAGCCCATCCCCACACACGGAGCCACCTCATGAGCGCCCACACCACCGATCCGCCGGCAGCGGGACCCGCGCCGGGGCTGTTCACCCGCAAGGCCACGGGCCTCGTCCGCGAGGGCCGCACGCGTGATGCGCTGTTCTACAACCTGCTCTGGTCCAGCGTGGCGCTGACCTTCGCGTTCTACTGGCTGTTCGCGGCGTTCTACCCGGGCTCCAACGCCCTGCTGTCGGCCCTCATCGCTGCAGCCCTGGGGCTGCCCGGTGCGTTCCTGTACGCCATGCTCACGCAGCTCATGCCCCGGACCGGGGGCGACTACGTGTTCAACAGCCGGTCGCTGCATCCCTCGGTCGGGTTCGCGGGGAACTTCAGCTACTCGTTCTGGCTGGCGGTGGTGATCGGCGTCTACACCACCTACATCGCGTCCTACGGCTTCGGCGCCTTCGGCCGCATGATGGCCGGCTACGGCGCGGGCTCGGGGTGGCTGAGCTTCGGCGACTGGTTCTCGACCGACGTCGGGCTCTTCATCACCGGCACGGTGATGCTCCTGCTGTCGGCGACGATGTTCGCGCTCGGCGGCGTGCGCCTGTTCTTCCGCATCCAGGCCGCCTGCTTCGTGCTCTACCTCCTGGGAGCGATCCTCATCCCGGTGCTCGTCGGCGTCTTCCAGGGCCACGGCGGCTTCCTGGCGAACTTCGACGACTACGGCGCCCACCTGGGCACCACCGGCGCCACGGCCGCGCTGGCGGGGTCGGCCAAGGACGCCGGCTTCGCGCACGCGGGCTTCAGCTGGGAGATGACGCTCAAGGCCGTGTCGGTGTTCTGGTTCATCTTCGGGTTCATCTTCTCCAGCAACTACTTCGCCGGGGAGATCCGCCTCGCCAAGCGCACCCACCTGTACTCGATGCCGGGAGCGGTGCTGCTGGCCGTCGTCGTGCTCGTGTTGCTGGTGCCGTCCTTCACGCACATCGTGGGCTACGACTTCGCGTCGCAGCTCGGCCTCGCCGACCCGGCGGCCTACGGCTTCACCGCCGGCGCGCCCGCGTACCCGGAGCTCGTCGGCATCGCCTCGGGGAGTCCCGTCATCGCCGCCGTCACGATCATCGGGTTTACGATCGGCATGGCCGTGTGGCTGCCCCAGACGATCATGCTCGTCAGCCGCAACATGTTCGCGTGGTCCTTCGACCGCGTCGTCCCGGAGCGGCTGTCCTACGTCGATCGCCGCTCGCGCTCTCCGATCGTCGCCATCGGCGTCATGCTCGTCGTGAGCATCGCCAGCACCGCGGTGTACGCCTTCACCGACTGGCTCAGCTCGCTGGCGGCGCTGCTGGGCCTCTCGCTGCCCCTGCTGGTGACCGCCATCTCCGGCTCGCTGCTGCCCTTCCGGCAGCCGGCCCTGGTCGAGAACTCGCCCTACAGCCGCCGGATCGCGGGCGTGCCGATCCTGACGCTCGTCGGGTCGCTCGCCACGCTGGGCTTCGCCGCGGCGATCGGCGTCCTGCTGTGGGATCCGGGCTCGGGCGCCAGCCTGAGCGAGAACCCGGGCCGGGTGGCGCTCGTGGTGGGCGTGTACGTCGTCGGCCTCGTCGGCTGGTTCGTGGCGCGGGCGATCCGGCGCTCCCAGGGCGTCGACATCGACCTGGCCTACCGTGAGCTGCCGGCCCAGTAGGAGGCTGTCGCCGATGAGCCTCTTCCGACGCAGGGACCGGGGCGGCGAGCCGGCCACCCGGCTGTACTACGCCTCCGACATCCACGGCTCCGAGGTGCTGTGGCGCAAGTTCCTCAACGCGGCCGCGGCCTACAAGGCCGAGGTGCTCGTCATGGGCGGCGACGTGACGGGCAAGGTCGTGGTCCCGCTGGTCGAGGGGCCCGCGGGCTTCCACGTCGAGCTGTTCGGCCAGAGCCAGGACGTCGCCTTCGACGACGTCGAGGAGATGGAGCACCGGATCCGCTCCAACGGGATGTATCCCCACCGGATGACGAGCGAGGAGGTGGCGCGCGTCGCCACGCTGGAGGAGGACGCCAAGGAGGAGTGGTTCGCCGACGTCATGCGCGAGACGTTCGACGGCTGGCTGGCGCTCGCCGACGAGCGGCTCGACGACGACACCCGCTGCTTCGTCATGCCCGGCAACGACGACCCGGCGGGCGTGGACCGCTCCATCGAGGAGGCGGCGAAGGTGGAGGCGTGCGACGACCGCGTCGTCGAGTTCGCCGACTACACCATGATCTCGCTGGGCTACGCGAACCCCACGCCGTTCGACTCGCCGCGTGAGCTCAGCGAGGACGAGCTCTACCGCCGCGTCAGCGCGCTCGCCGACCAGGTCGAGAGCATGGATCGCTGCATCTTCAACCTGCACGTGCCGCCCTACGACTCCTCGCTGGACACCGCGCCGGCGCTGACCGACGACCTCGAGGTGGTGATGTCGGGCTCGGCGCCGAAGATGATCGCGGTGGGCTCCACGGCGGTGCGCGATGTGATCGAGCGCTACCAGCCGCTGCTGTCGCTCCACGGCCACGTGCACGAGAGCCCCGGCGCGACGAACATCGGGCGCACGCTGTGCATCAACCCGGGCAGCGACTACCACACCGGGCGCATCTCGGCCTGCCTGATCAACCTGCGCGACGGCACCGTCCGTCACCAGTTCGTGACCGGATGAGCACGGGCCCGGCAACCCCCGAGCCGTTCGCCCACCGGCTGCTGGAAGAGAGCCGGGAGCTGGTCGACCAGGCCGCCGCGCAGGGGCTCGCGGTCCGGCTCATGGGCGGCATCGGCATCCGCATGGTCCTGGGCGACCGCTTTCCGGAGCGGTTCGCCCGCGCCTACGGCGACATCGACGTCCTCGTCGGCCGGCGTGACTCCCGCGGGGTCGAGGAGCTGCTGGCGGCCCGCGGCTGGGATCCGGCGACGGCCTTCAACGCCCTCAACGGGTCGCGCCGGCTGCTCTTCCACGACCCGGCGAGCAGCGCGCAGGTCGACGTGTTCGTCGAGGCGTTCGAGATGTGCCACGCGCTGCCCCTCGCCGACGGCCTCCAGCGCCCGGGCCCGACGCTGCCGGCCACCGACCTGCTCATGAGCAAGCTCCAGATCGTCTCGCTCAACGCCAAGGATCGCGGCGATCTGTACGCGCTGCTGGCGGGCTGCGACCTGCGCGACGGCGATCACCAGGCCATCGAGCCAGATCGGCTGGCGGCGCTCAGCAGCCGCGACTGGGGCCTGCACCATACGTTCGAGCTGAACCTCGCCCGCCTGCGCGAGGGCCTCGCGGCCGGCGAGGCGCCGCCGGAGGTCGGACCGCCCATCGCGGCCATCGCGCAGGCGATGGAGGACACGCCCAAGACGCGGGCCTGGAAGCTGCGCGCCAGGATCGGCGAGCGCAAGCGCTGGTACGACGATCCGGAAGAGGTCGACCGCACGACGGAGGCCGGATGAGCGCCTGTCGCTCCACGCCGCCGCTCAGAGCGCTAGACTTGTTGTACAGGTCGGGCGTCCGCTCGGCTACCGCAGTGTCCCGCGTTTCCGCAGTCGTTGCTTAGCCGCACCCTCCGCGTTCGCCGTGCACATATCCCGGAGGGAACCTGATGGCTACCGGAACCGTGAAGTGGTTCAACGACGACAAGGGCTTTGGCTTCATCACGCCCGACGACGCCGGCAAGGACCTGTTCGTCCACCACAACGCGATCCAGGGCAGCGGCTTCAAGTCGCTGGCCGAGGGCGCGAAGGTCAGCTTCGACGCCGAGCAGGGTCCCAAGGGTCCCGCGGCGGCCAACGTCCAGGTCATCTAGCAGGGGGACGGACCCGTGGCCTCCAGCGGCAAGAAGAAGACCACGATGGCGAAGCTGAACCGTGAGAACCGGGTCCGCGAGCGTCGCGCCGAGAAGCAGGCCAAGAAGGACGCGAGGAAGCGGGCGGCGGTCGAGCAGCCGGACGTCGCCGTCGACCCGCTCCTCAGCGACGACTGAGCCGTCGTCCGCGCGCGACGGGCGAGCGGCGTAGCGCAGCGTCGGCGGACATGCCGACGCTGCCGCGGCAGGCCCTGGGGTCCTGGCGGCGAACAGCCACCACGACTCTCGTCCTGTCAGGGTGTTGACGCTTGTCCATGATCCGTCTGTCGTTCGTCGCGGCGCTCGCCGCGAGCCTGGTCGCGCTGCTGGCGCCGGCCGCCGCTCCTGCTCGTCTGCCCCTGCACGTGGGGATCGCCGACGACGCGTCGCTGTTCGGCGACCCGGCGGCGGCTGCGCAGTCGGTCGCCGCGTGGAAGCGGGCGGGGATCGACACGGTGCGGATCCAGGTCTCCTGGGGGCGCATCGCGCCCGACCCGAAGGAGCTCGTCCCGCCCGACGGCTTCCAGGCCGGCAACCCCGACGATCCCGGCTACCACTGGGGCACGATCGACCAGGCGGTCGACCGCGTCGTGGCAGCCGGCATCACGCCGATCCTGATGATCGACGGCCCGCCGCCGCTCTGGGCGTCCGCCGCGCCGTACGAGCGCAACCCGCGCTACCGCCCGCGTGCGACGGACTTCGGGCCGTTCGCCACGGCCGTGGCGCGCCGGTACGGCGACCGCGTCGACCAGTACATCCTCTGGAACGAGCCGAACCTCCCGCTGTGGCTGCAGCCGCAGGCGACGTGCGGACTCGCCAAGACCTGCACGCCGGTCTCCGGCGATCTGTACCGCGCGATGGTCCGCGAGGCCTACCAGCCGATGCACGACGTCGACCCGGGCGCGGTCGTGCTGATCGGCGCGCTCGCGCCGGCCGGCGGCAACCTCACCAGCGAGAACGCCAACACGCGCCCGCTGCAGTTCCTGCGCGCGATGGCGTGCGTCGACGCGCGGCTGCACCCGATCAAGACCGGCCGCTGCGCCACCTTCAAGCCGGCGGTCGCCGACGGCATCGCCTACCACGCCCACAGCACGCGCAACGCGCCGGACCAGCCCTACGCCAACCCCGACGACGCGGACCTGGCGAGCCTCTCGCGCGTCGAGCGCCTGCTCGACCAGCTTCAGCAGCGCGGTCGCCTGTGGGGCTCGACCACGCCGTTGAACCTGTGGCTGGACGAGTACGGCTACCAGACCAACCCGCCCGACAAGGCCCGCGGCGTGTCGCTCGCCCGTCAGGACCGCTACCTCCAGCAGGCGGCGTACATGGCCTGGCGCGATCCGCGCGTCAAGCTGCTCGGCCAGTACCTGTGGAACGACGAGCCGGTGGGCGGCGGCCGGCTGTACACGGGCTGGCAGTCCGGGATGTTCGCCACCAACGGCCGCGCCAAGCCGGCGCTCAAGCACTTCGCCAGCCCGATGTGGATCGACGCCAAGCGCTCGATGATCTGGGGGCAGATGCGGCCCGGCGACGACCACCTGGTGTCGATCCAGCTGCGCCTGCCCGGCAACGCGACCGCGTGGCAGGACGTCGGCGAGGTCCCGACCGCGCCGGACGGCACCTGGTCGCTGGAGACCGGCCTCGTGCCCTACGGCTCCTACCGCGCCGTCGCCGACGACGGCCAGGTGACCGACACGATGGTCGCGACGCCGGCGACCGCCACGACCGGCGACGCCGGCAGCGCGACCAAGGAACGGACCGCCGCGGGCGTGCTCGTCGAGCGGCGGTCGGTCGGCACCGTGCCCGGCGTCGCCGTGCCGCCGTCGTTCGCCGGGTTCTCCATCGAGTACTGGTCGGCGCTGGACTACCTCGGCGCCTTCGGCCAGGTCAACCCGGCGTTCGCCCGGCTCACCCGGACGCTGGCCGCCGGCGGTCGCGGCGCGCCCACGATCCGGCTGGGCGGCAACTCCACGGACGGGACGTGGTGGAACCCGGACGGCCTCCCGCGCCCGAGCGGGATCGACACCGACCTCACCGCCGCCTGGCTCGCGCAGCTGCGCACGTGGACGGCGGTGACGCGCACGCCGATGATCCTCGGCGTCAACCTCGGGCTCGACTCCCCCGACAACGCGGCGGCCTACGTCCAGCAGGCCGTCGGCACGCTCGGCCCCGGCGCGCTGGCCGGCTTCGAGCTCGGCAACGAGCCGGATCGCTACTCGCAGCTGCGGACCTTCCACGTGGGGACGCGCAAGCTGGAGCGCGTCGAGCGGCGCCCGCCGGACTACAGCTTCCAGCAGTACAGCGACGAGCTGGACCGCTACGTCCGGACGCTGGCGCCGATCGCCGGCGGCGTCGGCCTGTCCGGCGGCGCCTTCGCCGGCTCGATCTGGGATCCCGACACCGACGCCCTGCTGGCCCGCGAGGGTCCCGGGACGACGGCGTTCGGCGCACACGCCTACGCGCTCGAGGCCTGTGGCGCGGCGGCGCGCAACCGCAAGAAGGCCTCGTTCGCCCGCGCGCTGCTGGCTCCCGGTGGGAGCGCGCCGATCATCGCGCGCATGGACCAACTGGTTTCGGTGGCGACCGCGCACGGCGCGGCGTTCCGCGTCTCGGAGACCAACTCCGCCAACTGCGGCGGGGTGGACGGCGTGAGCAACGCATTCGCCTCGGCGCTGTGGGGCACCGACATGCTCTTCGGCCTCGCCGAGGCGGGCGTCGCCAACGTCGACTTCCACTCCTGGAACGGCGCCTACTACTCGCCCGTCGACTTCGTGCACAGCCAGGGCAGCCTCGTCGCGCGGGTGCATCCGTTGTTCTACGGGATGCTCCTGTTCGACCGGGCCCTCCCGGCGGGCGCGCGCCTGCTGCCGGTGGCGCCGAACTCGCCGAACGCGGCGACCAAGACGTGGGCGACGGTCGACCCGGCCGGCACGCGGCGTGTCGTCGTCATCAACAAGGACAGCGAGCGCGCGCGTCAGGTGGTGCTGCGCGTCCCGCAGGGCGGTACGAGCGCCCGCGTCGAGCGGCTCAGCGCCCCGTCGGTGCTGTCCAAGGACGGCGTGACGTTCGCCGGGCAGACCTATGGGCGCACCACCGCGGACGGCGTGCTGACGGGCAGGAAGGTCGTCGAGACGCTCGTGCGCGCCGGCGGCGCGTTCCGGCTGTCGGTGCCGGCGGGCAGCGCCGCGCTGGTGACGGTGCCGCGGCAGTAGGGGTGCCGTAGGCGGCCAGCGAGGCCGAGGCCCACGATGGCCAGCCGTCGCCGCCGGAGGTGGGTCCCCAGTCGCGATAGCGACACAGTCTCCTTGGGCGCCGTCACGGCACCCACGTCTCGGCCAGCGGCGTCACCTGGAGCTCGTGGGTGGCGGCCCGCGGCCCCTGCTGCGCCAGGAAGACCACCGCGTCGGCGATCTGCCGCGGGTCGGCCAGCGCGGCGGGGTCGGCGCCCGGGCGGCCCGAGCCGTCGAGCGGCTCGATCCCCGCGTCGACGATCAGCAGCGCGACCTGGATGCCCTGCTCGCGCAGCTCCAGCGCGGCGGCCTGCGTGAGCGCGCGGACCCCGAACGCGCCGGCCGCCCACAGGCCGCGGCCGGGCATCGCGCGCCGTGCCGACCCGCCGGTGACCTGGATCAGCGTCGCCGGGCCGCCCTGCTCGACGACGAAGCCGGCGGCGCCGGAGAGGAACGCGAAGGCCGAGCGCGCCGGCGCCGCCGCCCACGCGTCGAAGGCGTCCGGAGCGGCCTGGGCCAGCGGTCCGCCGCCGAACGGCCCGGAGCGCGTCCCGCCGTACGCCGACGCGGCGTTGACGACGAGGTCGACGCGCCCGTGCGCGTCGGCCGCGGCCGCCATCGTCGCGCGGACGCTGGCCTGGTCGGTGACGTCGGCGCGCAGCGCGAGCGCTCCGGCCGCGGTCACCCCCTCCAACGTCGCCTCCGAGCGGGCGGCTCCCACGACCGCCCAACCGCGGTCGACGAGGGTCTCGATGATCGCCTTTCCGAGGTTGCGCGCACCGAAGATCACGGCGCTCGGCCGGTCGCGGGAGTCGTTGACGTCGCTCATGGCCGTAAGTCAACCGCTGCGCGGCCCGCGGCGCCACCCGTCGATGTCGAGACCGGGTTGCCGGCTCCGACCGGTTCGTGACACGGTGCCCGCGGGGCATCGACACCGCGAGGAGCGACGACATGAAGTACATGCTGCTGATCTACAACAACGCTGCGGCGATCGAGGCGATGACCGAGGAGGAGCGCAACGCCACCTTCGGCGAGGTCGACGTGATCATGAAGGAGCTGACCGACTCGGGCGAGCTCGTCGGGGGAGAGGCGCTGGCCGATCCCTCGAACACGAAGACGGTGCGCGTGCGCGACGGCGTCCCGGCTGCGACCGACGGTCCGTACGCCGAGTCCAAGGAGCAGCTGGCCGGCTACCTGATGGTCGAGACCGAGACGCCCGAGCGCGCGGTCGAGATCGCCGCACGCTGGCCCGACGCCCGCTACTGGGCGATGGAGGTCCGTCCCGTGATGAACACCGCCGGCCTGGAGATGTGATGCCGGACGGGCGCATCGAGGATCTGCTGCGCGGCCTCGCCCCGCAGGTCCTCGGCGTGCTCGTCCGCCGCCACGGGCAGTTCGACGCGTGCGAGGACGCCATGCAGGAGGCCCTGCTGGCCGCCGCGCTGCAGTGGCCCGGCGAGGGGATCCCGGAGAGCCCGCGCGCGTGGCTGATCACCGTTGCGACGCGCCGGCTGACCGACCAGTGGCGCAGCGAGAGCGCGCGCCGCGGGCGCGAGGACGTCGCGGCGGCGCAGGAGCCGCCCGGCGTGCCGGTCGCCGCCGCCGAGGACGACACGCTCACGCTGCTGTTCCTCTGCTGCCATCCCGCGCTCTCGCCGCCGTCGCAGATCGCGTTGACCCTCCGTGCCGTGGGCGGCCTCACCACCGCCGAGATCGCCCACGCCTTCCTCGCGCCCGAGGCCACGATGGCCCAGCGCATCAGCCGGGCCAAGCAGAAGATCAAGTCCTCCAACATCCCGTTCGCCCTCCCGCCGGACGCCGAACGCGCGCAGCGCCTCGGCGCGGTCCTGCACGTGCTCTACCTGGTCTTCAACGAGGGCTACACCGCCACGTCGGGCGCCGACCTCCAGCGCGCCGACCTGACCCGCGAGGCCATCCGCCTCACGCGGGAGGTCCGCCGGCTGCTGCCCGCCGACGGCGAGGTCGCCGGGCTGCTCGCGCTCATGCTGCTGACCGACGCGCGCCGCCCGGCCCGCACCGACGCCGACGGCACCCCGATACCGCTGGCCGAGCAGGACCGCACGCGCTGGAGCCGGCGCGACATCCGCGAGGGCGTCGCGATCGTCACCGAAGCGCTGGCCGGCGCGCCGCTCGGCCCGTACCAGCTGCAGGCCGCGATCGCCGCGGTGCACGACGAGGCGCCGAGCGCCGGCGAGACCGACTGGCCGCAGATCGTCGCGCTCTACGGGCTGCTGGAGCGCATCGCGCCGAACCCGATGGTCACGCTCAACCACGCCGTCGCCGTCGCGATGGTCGACGGCCCGCGGGCCGGGCTGGACCTGCTCGCGCCGCTGGACGCCGACGCGCGCGTGGCCGACCACCATCGCCTCGCCGCCGTGCGCGGCCACCTGCACGAGCTGGCCGGCGACCACGCCGCGGCGCGCGACCAGTACCTCCGCGCCGCCCGGCGCACGACCAGCCGTCCCGAGCAGCGCTACCTCGACGCCCGTGCGGACCGGCTGCGCTGAGCTTCGCCGCAGCGCCGCCGCCCGCTCACTCCTGCGACGGCGCCGCCGGGATCGCGGTCGGGGCCGCGGGCGGCGCCGACTGCGCACCACCCTCGCTCGTCGCGTCCTCCGGAGCGGAGACGAACTCGAAGTGCTCGGTCAGCGCGGCCATCTGCAGGAAGCGCTGGACGGCGAACGAGCCGCGCACGAGGACGAGGCGCCGGCCCGCGCGGCGCGCACGGCGCCGGGCGGCCAGGATCCTCGACATGCCCGCGGAGTCGACGAAGTCGAGCTCGCGCAGGTCGATGATCAGAGTCGACGAGGCCTCGCGCTCCGCGCGGCGCAGCTCGTCGTCGAACCTGTAGGCGTATGCGAGGTCGAGCGCCCCGCGAAGACGGATGGTGACTTCACCCGTCCCGATGTGCTGGACCGTCAACTCGAAGCCGTGCATTCCGACCCCCTGATTGACGTTGCGGGCGGGTTACCCGTTCGGCTTCGCGACAAACGCTCTGCGGATAGCCTGCCCCCGCCCGTGCTGCTCGCCGTCCCCAACGTCTCCGAGGGCCGCGACGCCGCGACCATCGCCGCCATCGGCTCCGCCTACGTCGCCGGCGGCGCGTGCCTGCTCGACACGCACGCCGATCCCGACCACCATCGCGCGGTCCACACGGTCGCCGCGCGCCGCGGGATCCTGGCCGGCGCGCTGCTCGACGGCGCCCGCGCCGCCGTGCAGCGGATCGACCTCCGGGCCGAGCGCGGGATCCATCCGCACGTCGGCGCGCTCGACGTCGCCCCGGTCGTCTTCCTCGACGACGGGCGCCGCGGCGCCGCCGCCGCCGAGGCGCTCACGCTCGCCGAGCGGCTGGGGGAGGAGGCCGGCCTGCCGGTCTTCCTCTACGGCCTGCTGGGAGGCGGGAGGACGCGCGCGGAGCTGCGCCGCGGCGGCATCGCGACCCTGACCGCGCGGATCGCCGCCGGCGAGCTGCGCCCCGACTTCGGCCCGGCGACGCCGCACCCGACGGCCGGGGCCGTCCTCGTCGCCGCCCGCCCCCCGCTGGTCGCGTTCAACCTCGAGCTCGCGCCGCCCGCCACGCTGGCCGACGCCCGCGCCATCGCGGCCGTCGTGCGCGAGGGCGGCGCCGAGGGCCTGCCGGGGGTCCGGGCGCTCGGCCTGGAGCTCACCGCGCAGGGTGGGATCGTCCAGGTCTCGACCAACGTGGAGGACCACCGCGCGGTCCCGCTGGCACGGCTGGTCGCCGCCGTCGGACGCCACGCGCGCGTGTCGGCCGCCGAGCTGGTGGGCCTCGCGCCGGCCCTCGCGTTCGACGGCTTCCCCGACGACGTCGCGGTTCGCGGCCGTCGCACGGTGGAGGAAGCCCTGCAAGAGCTATCGTCCTGAGCATGGCTCAGACCAAGCGCAAGCGCCGCTCCAAGCATCGTGGCAACGCGGCGGGCGCGGTCGAGTCCCGAGGCCGTACGGGCCGCCCGGTCGCCCCGGCCAAGGGCGGCAAGGGCGGGGCGCTGCGCACCGACCGGCTCGACCGGCCGCCGTCGTGGCGCTCGGCGGCCAACCGCGCCGCGATCGCGACCATCCTGTTCATCGTGGTCATCACGCTGATCGGCCAGGCGATCGGCGTCGCGATCGCCATCGGCGCGTTCATGTTCTTCACCTACATCCCGCTCGGCTACTACACCGACGCCTACATCTACAAGCGCCGCCAGGCCAAGAAGGCGCAGGGGAAGCGGTAGGCCATGGACGTCCGGATGTTCACCGTCGGCCCGGTGCAGGAGAACAGCTTCCTGGTCCGCCGCGACGGCAGCGACCGCGCGGTGCTGGTCGACCCGGGAGAGGAGGCGCCGCGGCTGCTCGAGGCGATCGACGCCCTCGGCGTGACGCTCGACGCCATCCTGCTGACGCACTGCCACTTCGACCACGTCGGCGCCGTCGCGCCCGTCGCCAAGGCGACCGGCGCGCCGGTGTACTGCCCGCAGCTCGAGGTGCCGGTCCTGCAGGACATCATGGCCTACGTGCCGTGGGCGGGCTTCGGGCCGTTCGAGTCCTGGGATCCGGAGCAGACCGTCGCCGGCGGCGAGCGGCTCGCGCTCGCGGGCTTCGACGTCGACGTGCTCTTCACGCCCGGCCACAGCCCGGGCCACGTGACCTACGCGCTGAGCGCCGAGGGCGAGGCGCCCGCGCTCTTCTCGGGCGACGTGCTCTTCCAGTCCTCGATCGGCCGTACCGACCTGCCCGGCGGCGACCACCCGACGCTGCTGGCGTCGATCGCCACCCTGCTGGACCGCTTCGACGACGCCACCGTCGTGCACCCCGGCCACATGGGCCTCACCACGCTCGGCGCCGAGCGCGCCACCAACCCGTTCCTCGCCGAGCTCTCCGCGCAGCAGTGAGCGAGAAGCCCCAGGCGCCGCGCGGCACGTATGACGTGCTGCCCGAGCAGGACGCTGCCCGCCGTGCGGTCGAGGACGCCGCACGCCGCGTGCTCGGCGGCGCCGGATACCGCCGCATCGAGACGCCGATCTTCGAGCACACCGACCTGTTCGCCCGTGGCGTGGGCGCGTCGACCGACATCGTCCAGAAGGAGATGTACACCTTCGACGACGCCGGTGGACGCTCGCTGACCCTGCGCCCCGAGGGCACCGCGCCGGTCGTGCGCGCCTACGCCGAGCACGGCATGCAGAAGGCGCCGCAGCCCGTGAAGCTCTGGTACCTCGGGCCGTTCTTCCGCCAGGAGAAGCCGCAGGCCGGGCGCTTCCGCCAGTTCTGGCAGGTGGGCGCCGAGGCGATCGGGTCCGACGATCCCGCGGTCGACGCCGAGACCATCGTCCTGCTGCACACGCTGATCCGCGAGCTGGGCGTCGAAGGCGCGCGGCTGCGCCTGGGCTCGCTCGGCACGCCCGAGACGCGCGCCGACTACCGCGAGCTGCTCATCAGCCACCTGCGCGCCAACGAGGACCGGCTCAGCCCCGAGGTCCGCGCGCGGATCGACCTCAACCCGCTGCGCGCGTTCGACGCCGACGATGCGGGCACGCGCGACGTGATGGCCACCGCGCCGCTGCTCATCGACCATCTCACCGCCGAGGACGGCGAGCACTTCGCCGAGGTGCGCGCGCGCCTCGACGCGGCCGACGTGCCCTACGAGATCGACCCGACGCTCGTGCGTGGCCTGGACTACTACACGCGCACGCTCTTCGAGTTCACCTCCGACGCGCTGGGCGCCCAGTCCGGCGTCGGCGGCGGCGGCCGCTACGACCGCCTGGCCGAGCAGCTCGGCCTCGGCTCCATCCCCGGCATCGGCTGGGCGGCGGGCGTCGAGCGCCTCCTGCTGGCCGGCGAGCACAGGCCGGAGCCGGAGCCCGTCACCGACCTCTACGTGGCGGGCACGAACGTGCCGGCCTTCACCCTGGCCGCCGAGGCGCGCCGCGCCGGGCTCAACGTCCAGCTCGAGCTGGCGGGGCGCTCGCGCAAGGGGCAGATGAAGCAGGCATCCCGCATCGGAGCGCGCTGGGTCGCGATCCTCGACGACGAAGGAACGTTCTTGAAGGACATGGAGACGGGCGAGCAGGAGGAGCTGGAGGCGACCGCGGTCGTCGCCCATGTCTTGAAGGGACGGCACTTCGCATGAGGCAGCCTCCGCGCCCCAACGGCTACCGCGACACGTGGGCCGGCGACCTCCGCGCGGCGGATGCGGACCCCACCCACCCGCGGACCGTCCGCGTCTCCGGCTGGGTCCACCGCCGCCGCGATCACGGTGGGCTGATCTTCATCGACGTGCGCGACCGCAGCGGGATCGTGCAGCTGGTGTTCCACCCGGACGTGAGCGGTGAGGCGTTCGCCGCGGCCGAGCGCCTGCGCTCGGAGTACGTGATCTCCGTCGCCGGCGAGGTCGTCGAGCGCGAAGCGCAGAACAAGAACCCCAACCTGCCCACGGGCGACGTCGAGGTCTCCGTGACCGAGATGACGGTCCTCGCCGAGGCCGAGACGCCGCCGTTCCCGGTCGACGAGGACGTCGAGGCCGACGAGATGCTGCGGCTCAAGCACCGCGCCGTCGACCTGCGCCGCGAGCCGATGCAGCGGATGCTCGAGCTGCGCCACGCGATCGTCAAGACGATGCGCGACGTGCTCGACGAGCGCGACTTCCTGGAGGTCGAGACGCCGATCCTCACGCGCTCGACGCCCGAGGGCGCGCGCGACTTCCTCGTGCCCTCCCGTCTGCAGCCGGGCGCCTGGTACGCGCTGCCGCAGTCGCCGCAGCTGTTCAAGCAGCTGCTGATGATCGGCGGCACCGAGCGCTACTTCCAGATCGCGCGCTGCTTCCGCGACGAGGACCTCCGCGGCTTCCGCCAGCCCGAGTTCACCCAGCTCGACCTCGAGATGTCGTTCGTGGACGAGGAGGACGTCATCGCCACGATGGAGGACATCATGGTCGCGGTGTTCGCCGCCGCGGGCTTCGAGGTCCCGCCGGCGCCGTGGCCGCGGATGTCGTTCGCCGACGCGATGCTGCGCTTCGGCTCCGACAAGCCCGACACCCGCTTCGGGCTGGAGATCTCCGACGTCGGCGAGCACCTGCGTGGCTCGGACTTCAAGGTCTTCGAGGGCGTGCTCTCCTCCGGCGGGGTCATCCGCGCGTTCAACGCCGGGCGGCGCGCGATGTCGCGCTCCGAGCTCGACGGCCTCAACGAGGTCGTGCAGCGTCACGGCGCCAAGGCGGTCGCGCCGATCGTCGCGGGCGGCGGCGACACGCCCTGGACCGGCAACCTCGCGAAGTTCTTCTCGACCGAGCAGATGCGCGCGGTCAACGACGCGCTCGGCGCCTCCGAGGGCGACCTGCTGTTGTTCGTGGCCGACCGCGAGGCCATCGCGGCCGCCGCGATCGGCGCGCTGCGCCTGGAGCTGGGCGAGCGCTTCGGGCTGATCCCCGAGGGCCGCCACGACCTGCTGTGGATGGTCGACTGGCCGCTGTTCGAGCCGACCGGCGACCCGGCGCACCCCTGGACGGCGATCCACCACCCGTTCACCGCGCCGACCGGCACGGACTTCTCGGATCCGGGCGCGCTCGGATCGCGCGCCTACGACCTCGTCCTGGACGGCGTCGAGATCGGCGGTGGGTCGATCCGCATCCACGACCCCGAGGTCCAGCAGAAGGTGTTCGACGTGCTCGGCATGGGCGAAGGGGAGGCGCGTGCGCGCTTCGGCTTCCTGCTCGACGCCCTGAAGACCGGCGCTCCGCCGCACGGCGGCATCGCGATGGGCATCGACCGCATCGTGGCGATCCTCCTCGGGCGCGAGTCGATCCGCGACGTCATCGCGTTCCCGAAGACCGCCAGCGGCGGCGATCCGCTCACCGGGGCGCCTGCGCCGGTGGACGAGCAGCAGCTGCGCGAGCTGTTCGTGAAGTCGACCGCGCCCGCGCCGGCGGCCCAGACGGACTAGGAGCGGCGGGCGGCGCCGCGAGCGCCGCTAGGGGTGCCGTAGGCGGCCAGGGAGGCCGAGGCCCACGACGGCCAGCCGTCGCCGCCGGAGGTGGGTCCCCAGTCGCGATAGCGACACAGTCTCCTACTTCTTCTTGTCGGCGGCGGCCGCGCGGCGGGCGTCGCCGACGGCCTGCTTGACCGTGGCGGCCTCGATGAAGCCGGTCAGCGTCGTGGCCTTGCGGTTGGTGCCGATGACCATGACGGTCGGCGAGGTGAGGACGTCGACGCCGGTCGTGATCGCCTCGTAGCTGCCGACCTTGCTGATCGGCACGTAGGCGGACACCATCTTCCTGTCCTTCAGGGCGGTGCGGTGCACGGCCTTGCGGGCCGCGTCGTCGTCGTAGCCCTTGCCGTAGAAGAGGATGACCAGCGTCTTGCCCTTGGACAGGTAGGCGAGGAGGCGGTTGGACGGGTCGACGAGGGTCGCGGCCTTGGTACCGGGCTTGCGCGCGGCGGCGACCGACTTGGTGGTCTTGGCCTTGGTCTTCGCCGTCGTCGTCGCGGCCTTGGCGGCGGCGGTCTTCGTGGCGGCGGCGGAGGCGTCGCCGGTGGCGGCCTGGATGCGCGCGTTGGCGGCGTCCGAGGTCGACGCGGCGCCCTTGGCCTTGTCGACGGCGCGGGCGAGGCCCTTCGTGCCCGGGGCGACGGGAGCCGACGAGGCGTCGGCGGCCGGCGTGCCGCCGGCGTCGGCCTTGGGCTTGAGCACCGTGAACCACATGCCGGCGAGCAGCACGACGGCCACGAGGGCGATCTGCATGGGGCGACTGACCTGGTCCACACCCGCGTTGTCGACCGCCACCCCCCGGAAGTTGAGCGGGGATGTGGGCGCTTGGACGGCCACTAGACGGCGAACCCGGCTCGCAGGCCCGGCGCTTCTAGACTCGTACCGACGTGCCCGACGAGCGCTTCGAGGATCATCTGCTGCACCCCGTGGGACGCGGCCACGTGCCCGCCGGCAGCCATGCCGGCGCGGCGGGCGGCGCCGTCTGCGGGGATCTGGTGACCATCTCGCTCGCCGTCGCGGGGGAGACAGTCGTCGATGCCGGCTTCGAGGCGTCGGGCTGCGGCGCGGCGATCGCCGCCGGCAGCGCCGCCGTCGAGCTCGTGCGCGGGGCGCCGCTCCTCGACGCCGCACGCGTGGGGACCGAGGCGATCGCGCGCGCGCTGGGCGGCCTGAGCGTCGGCAAGCTCCACGCGGCCGACCTGGCCTCCGACGCGCTGCATCGCGCCCTCGGCGCCGCCGCCGCGGCCGACGCGCAGGCGGCGCCCGTCGCCGACCGGACGCTCGTGGCGATGTCGGGCGGCGTCGACAGCGCCGTCGCAGCGGTCCTCAGCGACGGCGAGGTGGTCGCCGTCACGCTCGAGCTGTGGCGCGATCCCGAGAACGACGCCGAGGCGTCGTGCTGCTCGGCCAACGCCGTGCGCGCCGCACGCTCGGTCGCCCATCGCCTCGGGCTGCCGCACTTCACGCTGGACCTGCGCGACACGTTCCGCGCCGGGGTCGTCGAGCCGTGGATGGCCGAGCACGCCGAGGGCCTCACGCCCAACCCGTGCGTGCGCTGCAACGGCCACGTCCGCCTCGACGCGATGCTCGACTTCGCCGACCGCCTCGGGGCCGCGACGCTGGCCACCGGCCACTACGCGCGCCGCACCGGGGACGGGCTGCTGCGCGCGGCGGCCGACCCGGCCAAGGACCAGACCTACATGTTGGCCGCGCTCTCGCGCGCGACGCTGCGGCGGATGCGCTTCCCGCTCGGCGAGCTGACCAAGCCGCGCGTGCGCGAGCTCGCCCGCGAGCACGCGCTCAGCGTCGCCGAGAAGCCCGACTCGCAGGACCTCTGCTTCCTGGCCGGCACGGGGCGCGAGCGCTTCCTCGCGCGGCACGGGGGCATGGGCGAGCGGCCCGGCGACGTCGTCGACCGCAGCGGCCAGGTCCTCGGTCGCCACCGCGGCCACTTCCACTTCACCGTCGGCCAGCGCCGCGGCCTCGGCGTCCACGCCACCGAGCCGCTCTACGTGCTCGGCACCGACGCGCGGGCCAACACCGTCACCGTCGGGCCGCGGGCGGCGCTGGACGTCGACCGCGTCGCGCTGCGCGGCGTGCGCCTTCACCGCGACGCCGGGGCGGTCGACGGCGTCCGCCTGCGCTACCACGCCGCCGTACTGCCCTGCCGCCTGGAGGAGGATGCCGTCGTCCTCTCGCAGCCCTTCTCGGCGCCCGCGCCGGGCCAGACGGCAGTGCTCCTCGCGGGGGACGTCGTGGTCGGATCTGCGACGATCCGATCGTGACCTCCGACGAGATCCGCGAGACCTTCCTGTCGTTCTTCGAGAAGCACGACCACAAGCGCCTGCCCAGTGGTTCGCTGGTCCCCGCGTCGTACGACCCGTCGGTCCTGCTCACGACCGCGGGGATGCACCCGCTCAAGCCCTACTTCCAGGGTCTGGAGGAGCCGCCGTACCCGCGGCTGACCAGCTGCCAGAAGTGCTTCCGCACGCCGGACATCGACGTCGTCGGCACGACGACGCGGCACCTCACGTTCTTCGAGATGCTCGGCAACTTCTCGATCGGCGACTACTTCAAGGACGGCGCCATCGAGCTGGCCTGGAAGCTCTCGCTCGAGGGCTTCGGGTTCAAGCCCAAGGACATCTGGGTGACGGTGTTCGAGGGCGACGAGGAGCTCGGCCTCGGTCCCGACGAGGAGGCCATCGAGGCGTGGCTGAGGATCGGCGTGCCGCGCGAGCGGATCGTGGCGTGCCCGCGCTCGGAGAACTTCTGGCAGGCCGGCCCGACGGGCCCCTGCGGGCCGTGCTCGGAGCTGTACCTCGACCGCGGCCTGGAGTGGGGCACCGAGGACGACCTGCCCGGCGGCGACAACGAGCGCTTCCTGGAGTACTGGAACCTCGTGTTCATGCAGTTCAACCAGGACCCGGTCGGGACGCTCACGCCGCTGCCGAAGCCGAGCATCGACACCGGCATGGGCCTCAACCGCATGGCCTTGATCCTCCAGGGCGTCGACTCGATCTTCGACACCGACCAGTTCGTGCCGCTCATGGAGCTGGGCCGGGAGCTGGCGACCGCCGAGGAGCTCGACGAGCGGGCGCTGCGCATCCTCGCCGACCACGCGCGCGGGATGACGTTCCTGATCGCCGACGGCGTCGTCCCGTCCAACGAGGACCGTGGCTACGTGCTGCGCCGGCTGATGCGCCGCGCGATCGTCCAGGGCCACCGCCTCGACATCCAGGGCGAGTTCCTGCCGCGCTACGTGGACGTCGTCATCGAGACGATGGGCAACGCCTACCCCGAGCTGCACCGCGAGCGCGAGACGATCCTGCGCTGGGTCACCGCGGAGGAGCAGGGCTTCGGCCGCACGCTGGAGACCGGCCTGGCGATGCTCGACGAGCTGCTGGCCGGCGGGTCGGTCAGCGGCGAGGACGCGTTCCGGCTGCACGACACCTTCGGGTTCCCGATCGACCTGACGACCGAGATCGCCGCCGAGCGCGAGGTGCCCGTCGACGTCGCAGGCTTCGACGTGCTGATGGACGAGCAGCGCGTCCGCTCCTCGGCGGGCGCGGGCACGCAGGAGCGCGTCGGGGCCAAGCAGGAGGTGATCCGCCGGCTCTCCGACGAGCGCACCGAGTTCACCGGCTACGAGCACCTCGAGGAGCGCACGACGGTCGCGGGCGTCCTGGAGCAGGGCGGCCGCACGTTCGTCAAGCTCGCCAGCTCACCGTTCTACGCCCAGGGCGGCGGCCAGGTCTCCGACACCGGCGTGATCGAGCGCGAGGACGGCTCGGGCCGCGCCGCGGTCTCCGAGGTGCTGCGCGCAGGCGAGGACCAGGCGATCGTCGTGGAGGGATTCGGACCCACCCACCCCTCGCTGAGCGCCGGCGAGCGCGTCGTGGCGCGGGTCGACCGCTCCACGCGGCACGCGACCGCGGCCAACCACACCGCCACGCACCTCCTGCACGCGGCGCTGCGCGAGGAGCTGGGCACGCACGTCCGGCAGGCGGGCTCCTACGTGGGGCCCGACAAGCTGCGCTTCGACTTCACGCACGGGCAGCGCCTCTCGCCCGAGGAGCTGCACCGCGTGGAGGACCGCGTCAACGAGTGGGTCCTGCGCAACGACCCCGTGCGCCCGATCACGACGACGCTGAAGGAGGCCCAGGAGGCCGGCGCGATGGCGCTGTTCGGCGAGAAGTACGGCGACGTGGTGCGCATGGTCCAGATCGGCGACGGCGACTACTCGCGCGAGCTGTGCGGGGGCACGCACGTGCGCGCGACCGCCGAGATCGGCGTCCTGCGGATCGTCAGCGAGGGCTCCAGCGCGTCCAACGTGCGACGCATCGAGGCCGTCACGGGGCCCGAGGCGGTCACGCTGCTGCGCTCCCACGACGCGCTCGTGCGCGAGGCCGCCGCGGCGCTGCGCACGTCGCCCGAGCAGGTGCCGGCCCGGGTCGCCGACCTCCAGCAGCAGCTCAAGCAGGCCGCCAAGGCCGGGCCGTCCAACGGCGCGGTCGACGTCGCCGCGCTCGTCGACCTGGCCGACGAGGTCGGCGGCGCTCACGTGCTGACGAGCATCGTGGAGGTGGCCGACGCCAAGGCGCTGCTCGACGCCGCGGACCGGCTGAAGAACTCCCTGGGCGACGCCGCGATCGTGCTCGGCGCCGACACGGGCGGCAAGGTCGCGCTCGTCGCGTCGGTCGCGCCCGCGCTCGTGGAGCGCGGCGTCAGGGCCGGCGAGCTCGTCAAGGTGGCCGCCCAGATGGTCGGCGGAGGCGGCGGCGGGCGCGACACGATGGCCCAGGCCGGCGGTCGCGATCCGCAGAAGCTCGACGACGCCCTGGCGGCGGCGCGGAGGGCGATCGAGACCGCCCTCGGCGGGTGAGACGTCGTCCGCGGGTGCTGATTCTCTAGCCTCATGCGTGTGCTGGCGCTGGACTACGGCTCGGCCCGGTGCGGCTGTGCGCTGAGCGACCCTACGGGAACGCTCGCGACGCCCATCGAGCACATCGAGCGACCAGGGACCCGCAAGGGCCTCGTGCGCGTCGCCGACCTCGCGCGCGAGCGGGAGGTCGGACGCATCGTGGTCGGGCTGCCACTCGGACTGTCGGGGCGCGACACCGACCAGACGCGCGAGACGCGCGAGTGGGCCGATCGGCTGCGCGAGCGCGTCAAGCCGATCCCCGTCGAGCTCTACGACGAGCGCTTCACGACGGCCATCGCGTCGAAGTCGGGCCCACCCACCCACGCGCGCACGAGCGAGGACTCCCGCGCCGCCGCCGTGCTCCTCGAGGACTGGCTGGCCCGCCACGGAAGCGAGATCGGATGACCCCGCTGTTCGGCGGCGACAAGAAGGGCACCAGCGCGGAGCAGCGCGCGCGCAGCGCCGCCGAGCGCGAGGCCGCGCGGCTGGAGCGCGAGCGCCGGCGTGCGGAGCGCGAGGGCCGGCCGCTGCCGCCGGTCCCCGAGCCCGCCTCCACACTTCCTCCTGAGGGCCAGGCCCCGCGACAGGAGACGCACGAACCTGTGTCGGATGAGGCGGGACTGCTCCCGTTCGAGGACCAGGCGGAGCCGGTCTACGAGCCCGAGCCGGACTTCGAGCCCGACCCCGAGCCGGTCTTCGAGCCCGAGCCCGTCACCGTGCCGGCGAGCGACGAGGCGCCCGCGGGCGTCCGTCGGGTCGCCGCGCCATCGGTCCGCGACCTCCCGGAGGTCGCCGGTCCGCGGCCGGCGGGACCCAAGGGCCGGCAGAAGCGGCCGCCCAGGCAGCGCGGCCTCCCGCGCGCGCGGCGCGGCCGCCGGCTCATCCCGCTGCTCGTCCTGGTGGTCGTCGTCGCGGTCGGCTACTTCGCCTTCCGGGTCGCGCAGCCGTTCGCCGGCGAGGGCGACGCGGCTCACCCCGTGCGCGTCACGATCCAGCCGGGCGCCACCGCCGGGGAGATCGGCGACGAGCTGGCCCAGCAGGGCGTGATCGACTCCGCGTTCTTCTTCAACATCCGTTCGCGCCTCTCCGGAAAGCGCGCCGACCTGAAGGCCGGCAGCTTCACGCTCAAGCGCGACATGAGCTACACCGCCGCGCTCGACGCGCTGACCCAGAACCCCGCCGCCGCGCCGACGGTCAAGGTCACCATGCCCGAGGGTCGCTCGATCCGCGAGGCCGCCCCGGCGGTGCGCGGAGCCGTGAGCGGCAGTTACGTCAAGGCCGCGACCCGCAACCCGCGCGAGGTCACGGGACTCAAGAACTACGGCGTCCCGCGCGGCACCAAGACGCTCGAGGGCTTCCTGTTCCCGGCGACCTACGAGCTGAAGCGAGGCGCCAAGACCGCCACCGCGAGCAAGCTCGTCGCCCAGCAGCTGGCCACGTTCCGCGAGAGCTACAACAAGCTCGACCGTCGCGGCGCCAAGCGCAAGAACCTCAGCGACTACGACGTGCTCATCATCGCCTCGATGATCGAGCGCGAGGCGGGCGTCGCCAAGGACCGCAAGCTCATCTCGGCCGTCATCTACAACCGGCTCAAGGACCACATGCCGCTCGGAATCGACGCGACCCTGCGCTACGGCCTCGACAACTGGACCCGGCCGCTCAAGCAGTCCGAGCTGCAGAAGGACTCGGCCTTCAACACGCGCACGCGCCAGGGACTGCCGCCGACGCCGATCGGCAGCCCCGGCCTGGCGTCGATCAAGGCCGCGCTGGCGCCGGCGAACGTGTCCTACCTGTTCTACGTCGTCAAGCCCTGCGGCAACGGCGCGCACGCGTTCTCGTCCTCCGACGCCCAGTTCACCAAGGACGTCCAGGCCTACAACCGCAAGCGTGACCAGCTCGGCGGCAAGGACCCGTCGCACTGCTGAGCCCAGCGGCCGGCGCATGACCATGCACCGCCTCGGGGTCCTCGGATGGCCCGTGTCGCACAGCCGCTCGCCGGCGATGCACAACGCCGCCTTCGCGGCCCTCGGGCTGCGCGACTGGCACTACCAGCGGCTGCCCGCCCCGCCGGAGATCTTCGAGGAGACGGTCAGGTCGCTGCCGGCGTCGGGCTTCGTCGGCGCCAACGTCACGATCCCGCACAAGGAGGCGGCGCTGGCGCTGGCCGACTCGGCGACCGACGCGGCCCGCGCGATCGGCGCCGCCAACACGCTGAGCTTCGACGCCGACGGCGCCATCGCGGCGTCCAACACCGACGCGCCCGGCCTCCTGGCCGCCCTGCCCGACGCTCCCGCGGGGAAGGTCGCGCTGGTGCTCGGCGCGGGCGGCAGCGCGCGCGCCGCGGCCTACGCGCTCCGCGAGGCCGGCGCCGCCCGCGTGCTGGTCTGGAACCGGACGCCGGAGCGCGCTTGCCGGCTGGCCGAGGATCTGGGCGTCGAAGCCGTCATTCGGCCGCTGGCCGCGGATCTTTTGGTCAACTGCACGAGTGTCGGGCTCTCCGACGGCGAGTTCAAGCAGCTGCCGATCGATGCCGATGCGCTGGGCACATACGCGACCGTGGCGGACCTGGTCTACCGGTCCGGCGGCACCGGGCTCGTCGCGGAAGCGCGACGCCGGGGATGCACGGTGGTCGATGGCCTGGAGGTCCTCGTCCGTCAGGGCGCGTTGAGCTTCCAGGCCTGGACCGGCCGGGAGGCGCCCATCGACGCGATGCGGGACAGCGCGCGTGGATCGAGCCCCGACGAACATGACCCCGGAACCAGCGACCCATCTCACCGCCGTGCCGCCGATCCCCGGCGCACCGATCGGTGACGTCGCGGGCGGGGGCAACGGCGCGGCGACCGTCGCGGCGCCGCCCATCGTCCCTGCCGGCTCGAACGAACGTCCAGCCGACTGGAACGGCATCACCCCGCCGCGTCGCACCGGCGGGGGCAGCGCCCGCTTCCTGACCGACGTCATCGTCGAGCTCGGCTTCTCGGACCGCCCGCGCGTGGAGCAGGCTGTCGAGGCCGCGCGCGCCACGGGCACCACGCCCGAGCACGTCCTGCTCGACCAGGGCGCGATCAGCCTCGACAACCTCGCGCGCGCCGTCGCCGAGCGCCACGGCCTCGATCACCTCGACCTCAACGTCTTCCAGGTCGACATGTCGGCGGCCAACCTGATCGCGCCCGCGTCGGCCAAGCGCTACGAGGCGGTCCCGATCTCGTTCGTGGGCGAGCGCGGACTGCTGATCGCGATGGCCGACCCGGCCAACGTCCTCGCGGTCGACGACATCGCCCTGATGACGGGCTACGAGGTTCGCGTCGCGGTCGCCTCGCGCGAGGACATCGCGATGCTGATCTCGCGACAGAGTCGACTCGACCACGTCGCCGCCACCGCCGAGATCGACCTCTCGCCCGACGAGGGCGTGGGCGAGATCGTCGACCTGCGCGAGTCGGCCGACGACGCGCCGGTCATCAAGCTCGTCAACCAGATCATCGCCCAGGCCGCCGAGCAGGGGTCCTCGGACATCCACTTCGAGCCCGAGGACGGCTCGATGCGGGTGCGGTTCCGGATCGACGGCGTGCTGGTCGAGACGATGACCGTCCCGCGGCGGATGGTCAGCGGCGTCGTGTCGCGCCTGAAGATCATGAGCGACCTCGACATCGCCGAGCGTCGCCTGCCCCAGGACGGCCGCGTCGGCCTGAGCCTCGACGGCCGCCACATCGACCTGCGCGTGGTGACGCTGCCGTCGGTGCACGGCGAGAACATCGTCATCCGCATCCTGGACAAGTCCAACGTCCAGTTCGACTTCGAGAAGCTCGGCATGGACGAGGACGACGCCGCGCGCTTCCAGAAGGCGTTCCACCAGGCCTACGGCGCCGTGCTCGTCACCGGCCCGACCGGCTCGGGCAAGTCGACCTCGCTCTATGCCGCGGTCGGCGAGCTCAACACGCCCGAGAAGAACATCATCACGATCGAGGACCCCGTCGAGTACCAGCTCGAGGGCGTCACCCAGGTGCAGGTCAACAAGAAGGCGGGCCTCACGTTCGCCAACGGCCTGCGCGCGATGATGCGCGCCGACCCCGACGTGATCATGGTCGGCGAGATCCGCGACGCCGAGACGGCCAAGATCGCCATCGAGGCGGCGCTCACGGGCCATCTCGTGCTCTCGACGCTGCACACCAACGACGCGCCGACGTCGATCACCCGCCTGGTCGAGATGGGCATCGAGCCGTTCCTCGTGGCCTCGGCGGTGGACTGCGTCATCGCCCAGCGCCTGTGCCGCACGCTGTGCCAGAACTGCAAGGAGCGAACGATCATCCCCGCGCCCGTGCTGCAGGACCACGGCTTCCGCAGCCACGTGGACATCGAGGCCTATGACCCCAAGGGCTGCTCGCGCTGCGGCGGCTCGGGCTACAAGGGCCGGATCGGCCTCTACGAGGTCATGACGATCACCGACGAGATCCGCCGGCTGGCGATCGAGCGCGCGCCGGCCGACCGCATCGCGGAGGTTGCGATGCGCGACGGCATGCGCCGCCTGCGCGACGACGGCCTGGAGAAGGTCAAGCAGGGCCGCACGTCGATCGCCGAAGTGGCGCGCGTCACGGGCACCGGCTGAGCCGGCGCGGCGACGTCCTGCGCACCGAGTCCTACAACTCGCGTGCGAGGACTTGACCCGTCATGGTGGAGCCCATGCAGACGCGACAGCTGGGAATCGACGGGCCCGAGGTCGGCGCGATCGGCTACGGGGCGATGGGCCTGAGCTGGGCCTACGGCAACCGGGAGGGGACGGACCCCGACGCCGTCATCAACCGCGCGATCGACCTCGGCGCCACGCTGATCGACACGGCCGACGTGTACGGGCCGTTCACCAACGAGATCCTCGTCGGCCACGCGCTCAAGGGCCGCCGCGACGAGGTGACGCTCGCAACCAAGTGCGGCCTCCTCGTGGACGATCCGGACACCAAGAACGTTCGTCGCGACGGCCGGCCCGAGCACATCAAGGCATCGATCGACGGCTCGCTGCGCCGCCTGGAGGTCGACCACGTCGACCTGTACTACCTGCACCGACCGGACCCGGACGTGCCGATCGAGGAGTCCGTCGGCGCGCTGGCCGAGGTCGTCGCCGCCGGCAAGGCCACGGGCATCGGCCTGTCGGAGGTGACGCCCGACCAGCTCGAGCGCGCACTCGCCGTCCATCCGATCGCCGCCGTGCAGAGCGAGCTGTCGCTGTGGACGCGCGACCCGCTCGCGGAGATCCTGCCGCTGTGCGCGCTCCACGGCATCGCGTTCGTCCCGTTCTCGCCGCTGGGCCGCGGCTTCCTGACCGGCCGTCTGGACCGCGACCAGCTCGAGGACGACGACGCCCGCCGGCGCTGGCCGCGCTTCCAGCAGGAGGCCTTCGCGGCCAACCAGGCGATCGTCGACGCCGTCCGCCGCGTGGCCGAGCGCCACGACGCCGCGCCCGGACAGATCGCGCTTGCGTGGGTCCTCGCCCAGGGCGAGCACGTCGTCCCGATCCCGGGCACCAAGCGCATCCCGTACCTGGAGGAGAACGTCGCCGCGACCGACGTCCTGCTCAAGTCCGACGACCTCGACGAGCTCGACGCGCTCCCCGAGGCGGTCGGCGCGCGGTACTGAGACGAACCGTCGACGCGGCGCAACTTCGGCGCCGGGGCATCGTTGAAGGGCCGAATGCTGAAGACGCCTCTCGCAATCCTCGCCGTCGCCGCCACCATGGCCGCGGCGCCCACCGCCGCGCTCGCCGGCCCGCCGAACCCGCTGAAGGCGACCACGGTGCTCAACGGCTATGACGCGCCGCAGGTCGCCGAGCCGGGCGCGCTGGCCTTCCGGACATCGGACGGCACCGCTGGGGTCATCGACGACGCGCTCGTCCAGCAGCGCGTCCCGCCCGTGGCCGGTTGCCGGTTCGCCGCGGCGGGCGGGAACCACCTGGCGTGGGACTGCGGCGGCGAGCTCCTCCAGAACCGGCAGAACCCGTCCGACTCCAAGTCCGTCCGCCACGTCGCGATCACCGACCTCGCCGGCACCGTGCTGGCCCGGCCCGACGTGATCCTGCGCGATGGCCAGCCGTCGGCGCCTGACGTGGTGGGGTCGCAGTGGCTGCGAGTCTCGACGCCGGGCAACAAGTCCGACGCGCGGTGGGTGCAGAACTGGCGGACGGGCGAGCTCCGCAGCGGCCAGGACGACGCTCAAGCCACGCATTTCGACTACGACGCCGCCACGCTCGTGCTGCCGTACTGCGCGCCGATCCAGGCGCAGGCGGTCGCGTGGTCCGATAGCTACTCCGGGCCGTCCTACCGTCCGGTCGAGTACCGCGGAGGGTGGGCGATCGTCGACACGCGCACGGGGCACCCGGTGCCGACCAACCCGGTCCACCACGAGCTGCGCCGCTGCGGCCTCGCCCGCCCGGTGAAGGCGCCCGCGTCGCTGACCACGGCCATCGCCGTGACGCTCGGTGACGGCTGGGTCGCCTGGCGGCCGCGCGGTACGGCGGCGCGCCTGCACGTCATGCGCCTCTCGGACCGGCGCCGCTGGGTCGTCGCCGCCAGGGGCCGAGCGATGCTCACGGCCGCGAGCCTGTGGGTGGCCGACGACGCGACCCGGCAGGTGTCCTGGGCCCGGCTGCCGCGCGGCTGACGCCCGCCCCTTCCGCGGGCCGTCCAGTCGGGGCCTGCCCGCTCAAGAAACGGGGTGGATGCGTCGACCATCGTGGCGATGCGACTCGACTTCGCCCAACTCCTGCTCGACGTCCTCGAGCGTCGCGCGTCCGACCTGCACATCACCGCCGGTTCGCGGCCCATGATCCGGGTCCGCGGACGCCTCACGGCGCTGGACGACTACCCGGTCCTCGACTCCACCGACACTCGCGAGCTCGTGTTCGGCATCCTCACCAACGACCAGCGCCAGCGGCTCGAGACCGACTGGCAGCTGGACTTCGCCTACGCGGTGCCCGGGGTGGCGCGCTTCCGCGTCAACGCCTACCTGCAGCGCTCGGCTATCGGCGCGGCCTTCCGGCTGATCCCGTCGCAGATCGTCCCGATCGACGACCTCGGGCTGCCGCCGGTCGTGCACGACTTCTGCAAGAAGCCGCGCGGCCTGGTGCTGGTGACCGGCCCGACCGGCTCGGGGAAGTCGACCTCGCTGGCCTCGATGATCGACGAGGTCAACGAGTCGCGCGAGGAGCACATCCTCACGATCGAGGATCCCATCGAGTTCCTGCACAGCCACAAGAAGTGCATGGTCAACCAGCGCGAGCTGGGGTCGGACGCGACCAGCTTCGCCGCCGCGCTGAAGGCGGCGCTCCGTCAGGACCCCGACGTCATCCTCGTGGGTGAGATGCGCGACCTGGAGACCATCGGCACCGCGCTCACCGCCGCCGAGACCGGTCACCTCGTCTTCGCCACGCTGCACACCCAGAGCGCCCCGCAGACGATCGACCGCATCATCGACGTGTTCCCCAGCCACCAGCAGGCCCAGGTGCGGGTTCAGCTGTCGGTCGCCTTGCAGGGCGTCATGACCCAGACGCTCATCCCGACCGCCGACGGCTCGGCGCGCGTCGTGGCCTGCGAGACGCTCGTGCCCACGCCAGCGGTCCGCAACCTGATCCGCGAGGGCAAGACCCACCAGATCCTGTCGGCGATGCAGACCGGCGCGGGGACTGGGATGCAGACCCTGGACGCGGCGCTCGCGGCGCTGGTGCGAGCGGGCAAGATCAGCCAGCGCGCTGCCGAGGCGCGCTCCTCGAGCCCAGACGACCTTCGGCGCCTCATGGGCACCGGAATGACGATGGCGGCCTGAGCCATGGCGACCTACGTCTTCAAGGCCATGGACATGACCGGCGCCAAGGCGTCGGGCGAGGTCGAGGCCGACAGCAAGCAGGTCGTCGCCGACCAGCTCAAGCAGCGCGGCCTGATCGTCCTCGACATCGCCGGCAAGCACGGCTCCAAGCAGCTCAACATCGGGTTCCTGAACCGGATCAAGCCCCAGGACCTGACGATCCTCACCCGCCAGCTCGCCACCATGGTCAGCAGCGGCATGACGATCCTCCGCTCGCTGTACGTGCTCGAGGCGCAGACCGAGAACAAGAAGCTCGCCGAGACGCTCGTCGCGGTCCGCAAGGACGTCGAGGCCGGGCTTCCGCTGTCGGACTCCCTCGAGCGCCATCCCAAGGTGTTCAACCAGCTCTTCGTCGCCATGACCCGCGCCGGCGAGACCGGCGGCATGCTGGACCAGTCGCTGGAGCGTGTCGCCTCCCAGCTGGAGTCCGCCGACTCGCTGCGCCGCCAGGTGCGTGCGGCCATGGCCTATCCGCTCGTGGTGATGGGCTTCGCGTTCAGCGTGCTCATCGCCCTCGTCGTCTTCCTCGTACCGGTCTTCGTGGGGGTCTTCAAACAGTTCGGTGGCGACCTCCCGACGATCACCAAGTTCACCGTCGGGCTGTCGCACGTCATGACCGGCTACTGGTGGGCGCTCATCCTGGGGTCCTGCGGCACGGTGTACGCATTCCGCAAGTGGAAGGCCACGGCCTCCGGCATCCGGCTCTGGGACACCTTCAAGCTCCGCATCCCGATGAAGATCGGCGACATCGTCCAGAAGATCGCGCTGGCGCGCTGGTCGCGGACGCTGTCGGCGCTGATCAGCGCCGGCGTGCCCCTCATGGCGGCGCTGGAGATCACCGGTAAGACCGCCGGCAACTGGTGCATCGAGAAGGCCATGGGCGACGTCATCGAGAGCGTGCGCCAGGGCGGGACGATCTCCGATCCGCTGAAGGCCGCGTCGGTCTTCCCGGGCATGGTCAGCCACATGGTCGGCGTCGGCGAGGAGACCGGCGCCATGGACACGATGCTGTCGAAGATCGCCGACTTCTACGAGGACCAGGTCAACGCCGCCGTCAAGCAGCTGGCGTCCATCCTCGAGCCGGTGATGATCATCGTCGTCGGCGGGATGGTCGGCTTCATCGTGATCTCGATGTACATGCCGCTGTTCAAGGTGTACGACTCGATCAAGTAGGGCGGGGTCGTTCTCGGGTTTCACAACCCGAGAACTACCTGCACAGAGCGGCTTTCGGAAAGCTCGCCCCGACGGGCCGTGCCGGTTCTCAGGTTTCGGTCCATTCTCAGGTTTTCGCAGGGGTGGCAACACCGCGATCCGCGGCACAGAGCCAAAGCGCCGCCGATCCCAGGGCGCCGGGTGGGGATGGCCGGGCCGACCGCGTTGCCGGACGCGCTTCGGCCCGCTCCCGTGCGGCATAGCGGTGTAACGCGGGCGCGACGAAGCGGGTGCTCCGTTGCATGGAAACGAGTAGCGCACTTACCGCGTCCTTCGTCGCGCGGGTGCGTTAGAAGGAGCATTCGCCGCTCCGTGGTATCCACTGCCGTCCTTACGATCACCTCGGCGCTGAGCGCCGCTGTCGTGGTGGCGGGCGCGTCGCCTGCTCGTCCGCCGGACGCCGTGATCGCCCCGACCTCCGCCCCCGCGACCGCGGACTTCCGGCTGACCAGGGAGCCCGTCGTCGTTGTCGAAGGGACGAGCGACGGCGCACCGTACTTTCAGGTCCGGGTGCGGATGAGCCGCTCTCTGCCTGTAGACCGCCAAGGGGTGCGAGCCAACTTCCTCGTCGGCAGTTCGGGGTCCGACGCGGACCCCGTGCCGTTCGGCAAGCGCGCGCGTCACTGCTACGCCTCGTCCGTCGGCAACGACAAGCCGGATCCCCACCTCGCCCACGTGACGCCAGGATCGAAGGTGCGGCTCACCGTCCGGATCACGGGTCACCGGCAGATCATCCGCACCGTCACCCTCCGCTCGTCTCGCTACATCAAGTTCCGCACCCTGGGGTGCGGAGTACGCCGGTAGCCGCCGGTCAACCGCTGCCGCCTTGGACGAACAGGAGCAGCGCATCCGCGCTCCTCCTGAGCATGGGAAAGCGGAAGCGGGTCGCTGAATAATCGGGTGCCGTTGACGAGGCGGGGCTTGGGCGTCGCCTCGGGCGGCAATCTCAGCGCCGGGCTCGGGGGGGCGTCGCGCCCCCCGCGCTCATGACAGCATCGCCCGGAGCTGTATCGGCGCCCAGCCGCGACGGCTAGATGGCCGCACCCCCGCAGCCCATATCCATCAACGTCCCGCCGATCGCGTTCGCCAAGATGGGGTTCCCTACCAGCTCCGCACCGTTGAGTTGGAAGACCAACGAGCTGCAGAGCACCGTGGAGGGCGTGTACACGGGGCTGACGACCGGCCAGGGAACGCCAGGCCCAGGCCCGAACGTCGAGGCGTTCGCGCTCGCCGCCGGGACAACGACGGCGAGTGCGGCCGTGACGGCCGCCAACGCGGCCAGGGGCTTTCGGTGAGACATGATTGGCAGAAACCTCTCCTGAGTGCAGGACGGCCGGGGCTGCCGCCTGTCGATGGTTGACCGCGTGCTGTCCTCCAGCGCGGCCCCGTCGGTGACCCCGTCGATCCTGCCGTCCGCGTCGCTCCCCGCGCGCCGTCCCGCGGGACCATTGATGCTGGCAAAAGGGACCTACGACAACTCGTTGGCGCGTCGCATCGGCGAGCGGGGCGCCGAGCCCGTCGAGTCCGGTCCCGCTATTCACGGTAGGTCGCTACTCGGCACGCTGGCCGTTCACAGCGACATCCCCAGACCCGCATCGCCGCGACAAGTTCAGCGTCCGCACCGACGCCCGGCCCTTCGCTCGGAACGAAGAGCGGGATGTTCTGCCGTCGCTGCTGCATCGGACGACGAGCAGCACTCTGCGATTCCGCGAAAGCTGCGGTCGCCTGTCGCCTGTTGGTCAGTGCTCCTGCGCATGGAAAGCGAGAGTGGTGGCCGGTCGAGCCCGCCGCTGAGGGACGGAGTCGCGCGCCGGCGAGATGCTGCCTCCGCAGCGGCGCCCATGCCGTGTCCCTCGCGGCGCCGCGCCGACCTGGCTGCCGACTCCAACCGGCGCGCCTGCCATTTCGTCGCTCTGCCGCCGAGGGCAGTGCAGTGCCACAACACTGCGCATTCGAGTTCTTTGGCGTCGCGGCGTTGGCGCGCGTAGAGTCAGTTTGCGCTCCCAGTCGGCGCTCGACTTGAGCCCCCGCAGCACACCCCAGGGCCATCCACGGGCGCGCAGTGCATTAACACGATCAGGCTTCGTGCGACGGGCCGGTGCCTGCAAGCAAGGAGGATCCCGCATGTCTGCCACCACTGACAGGTCAGCGGAAGCCACGGCAGTCCGGCCGTTCACGGTCAAGTTCCCCGAGGCGGACCTCGAAGACCTGCTCGCCCGCATCGCGGCCACGCGCTGGCCCGAGAAGGAAGGCGTCGACGATGCGTCGCAGGGCGTGCAGCTGGCGACGATCCAGGCGGTCGCGCGCTACTGGGAGACCGAGCCCGACTGGCGCAAG
>Ga0193699_10000005_pt1 | contig 257350 bp, 264 predicted proteins | sample L3c2metaG_FD_160095 | JGI IMG/M metagenome (GOLD analysis project Ga0193699, IMG submission 160095) | Soil microbial communities from a riparian zone of the East river system, Colorado, United States - L3c2 | ecosystem: Environmental > Terrestrial > Soil > Riparian zone | place: USA: East...
CCCGAGATCATCAAGCAGCTCATGGGCATGGGTGTCCTCGCGACGCTCACCAAGACGCTCGCCGACGACCAGATCGAGGCCGTGGCCGAGGCGCTCGGCAAGAAGATGCAGATCGTCCACCTCGGCGATGAGGCCGAGGAGGAGATCGAGTACGACGACGCGGACGCCGACCTGGTCGAGCGCCCGCCGGTCGTGACGATCATGGGTCACGTCGACCACGGCAAGACGTCGCTGCTGGACGCGGTCCGCAAGACCGAGGTCGCCGCCGGCGAGGCCGGTGGCATCACCCAGCACATCGGCGCCTACCAGGTGCACCACAACGGCAAGACCATCACGTTCCTGGACACCCCGGGCCACCAGGCGTTCACCGCCATGCGTGCCCGCGGCGCCCGCGTGACGGACATCGCCGTGATCGTGGTCGCCGCCGACGACGGCGCGCGCCCGCAGACCGACGAGGCCATCGACCACGCCCACGCGGCCGACGTGCCGATCGTGGTCGCCGTCAACAAGATCGACAAGGAGGGCGCGGACCCCACCCGGGTGCGCACCGAGCTCACGCAGCGCGGCCTCCAGCCGTCGGACTGGGGCGGCGAGACCGAGTACGTCGACGTCTCGGCCAAGACCGGCCAGAACCTCGAGGACCTCCTCGACACGATCCTGGTCGTCGCCGAGCTCGAGGAGCTCGAGGCCAACCCGAGCGCCGAGGCGTCGGGCGTGGTCATCGAGTCCAAGCTCGATCCGGGCCGTGGCCCGGTCGTGACGGTGCTGATCCAGCGCGGCACGCTGAAGATCGGCGACGCGCTCGTGGCGGGCCCGCAGCCGGGCCGCGTCCGCGCGATGATCGACTACCGTGGCCAGCGGGTGAAGGAAGCGGTCCCCGGCGACCCGGTCGAGATCCTCGGCTTCGACGGCGTCCCCGACGCCGGCGAGCAGGTCCGCGTGGTCGCCAACGACCGCGAGGCCCGTCGCCTGGCCCAGGAGCGCGAGACGCGCGAGAAGTCCGAGCAGATCGCCCGCCGGTCCGGCCGCAAGGTCTCCTTCGAGGACGTGTTCCGGCGCGCCCGCGAGGACGAGCTGGCCGAGCTCGCGCTGGTCGTCAAGGGCGACGTCGCCGGTTCGGTGGAGGCGCTCGAGGACGAGATCGCCCGCCTGCCGCAGGACGAGGTCCTGGTCAACGTCATCCACAGCGGCGTCGGCGGGATCAACGAGTCCGACGTCATGCTGGCCGCCGCGTCGGAGGCCGTGATCATCGGCTTCAACGTCCGGCCGGTGGGCGACGCAGGCTCCCTCGCCGACCGCATGGGCGTCGAGATCCGCAACTACTCGGTCATCTACTCGGTGCTCGACGAGCTGCGGGCGGCCATGCAGGGCCTCCTCACGCCCGACGAGGTCGAGGAGACCATCGGCACCGTCGAGGTCCGTCAGACGTTCCGCGCATCGAAGATCGGCACGATCGCCGGCTCCTACGTCACCGACGGCGTCGTGCGCCGTGGCGCGAAGGTGCGCCTCGTCCGCGACGGCACGGTGGTCACCGAGACGACGATCGACACGCTGCGCCGCTTCAACGAGGACGCCCGCGAGGTCGCCAGCGGCTACGAGTGCGGCATCGTGCTCCACAACGTCCAAGACGTCCGCGAGGGCGACATCCTCGAGGTCTTCGAGACGCGGCAGGTGGAGCGCGAGCTCCAGCCGCAGTGACTGGGGTCGCACCCACCCGCGCGGTGAGCGCCTCAGCGGACAATCCGCACGACATCTGTACAAATCGGCTCTTCGGGGCCCATCCGAGCACCGCGAAGGTCTAGGATGGGTTCCGGAGGAGCACGTATGCGTCGAGTGGACGAGGCCGTCCGCGAAGTCCTCGGCGCTGCCGTGACCCAAGATCTCAAGGACCCCCGGGTCGGATTCGTGACAGTCACCGAGGTGAGGACGAGCCCTGATCTGCGCCAGGCGCGGGTGTTCGTCAGCGTGTTCGGGACCGCCGAGGAGCAGGCGGCGACGCTGGAGGGGCTGAGCTCCGCGCATGGCATCCTCCAGGCGCGGATCGCTCGCGAGCTCCGCATGAAACGCACCCCGGCTCTCGAGTTCGCACTCGACGACACCGCGGAGAAGGCCGCCCGTCTGGAGGCCATCATCGAGGACGTCACGGAGGACGCTGACTGATGGATCGCAACGGGGCCACGGCCGCGCGGCAGCAGGTGCTCGACGAGATCCGCAAGTTGGAGCGGTTCGTGCTCGTGACCCATGAGCACCCCGACGGCGACGCCCTCGGCTCGCTGGTCGCTATGCACAGGATCCTCACGGCGCTGGGCAAGGACTCGGTCATGCTCATGGCGGCCGACGAGTTCCCGCTGCCCTACGAGTACCGCTTCTTCGACCTGCAGGGGCTCTCGACGGTGCCGCCGTCAGACCTCGTGCAGCGCACGATCATCTTCCTCGACTGCGGCAACATCGACCGCACGCCGCTGGCCGTGGTCAAGGGCGACGACGCCCACATCCTCAACATCGACCACCACCACGACAACACGCGCTTCGGCACGGTCGACCTCGTGGATCCGGCGGCCTCGTGCACGGCCGAGATCGTCTGGGACCTCATGCGCACGCTGGGCGTGGAGCCCGACCAGGATCTCGCCGAGGCGCTGTACGTGGGCCTCGTGACCGATACCGGCAAGTTCATGTACGAGAACACCGGGCCGCGGGCGCACGTCATGGCCGCCGAGCTGATCGACGCCGGCGTCGACACCCACGCGATCTACCGCCGCCTCTACGAGGACATGCCCTACGCCAAGCTCGCGCTGCTCGCCCGGGCGCTTGCGCGGGTCGAGCGCCACGACGGCGGCGCGTTGACGATCGCCCACCTGACCCGCGAGGACTTCGACGCCACCGGGGCCGAGGACAGCTACACCGAGGGCATCATCGACCACCTGCGGTCCGTCGAGGGCACGAAGGTGGCGGCGCTGGCCCGCGAGATCGGCATCGACGGCGACGTGCACCACAGCAAGGTCTCGCTGCGCTCGACCGACGGGGAGGTCGACGTGTCGGCCATCGCCCGCGCCGGCGGCGGGGGCGGGCACCGCCAGGCCGCCGGGTTCTCCACCGAGCTCGACGACGAGCAGCTCGTGGCCTTCCTGCGTGAGCAGATCGCCGCGCAGATGGCGCTGTCGTCGACGTAGGAGCCTTCGCCATGGAGGGTGTACTGCTCGTCGACAAGCCGGCCGGGCCGACGTCGCACGACGTCGTCGCCCGCGTGCGGCGCGCGCTGCCGCGCGGGGTCAAGGTCGGCCACACCGGCACGCTGGACCCGTTCGCCACGGGTCTGCTCATCGTGCTGCTGGGGCGGGCCACGCGCGTCCAGCGGTTCCTGATGGAGCTGCCCAAGTCCTACGAGACGGTCGCGCGGCTGGGGTGGACGTCGACCACCGGCGACCCCGAGGGCGAGCTGGTCCACACGGGCCGGACGCCGGCCGATCCGCCGGCGCTGCCGACCGGCCTGGTCCGCCAGCGCCCGCCGGCCTACAGCGCCATCAAGATCGGCGGCCGGCGCGCCTACGCGATCGCCCGCGCCGGCGAGGTCGTGGAGATCCCGGAGCGTGAGGTGCACGTGGAGCGCTTCGAGCAGCTCTGGCGCGAGGACGACCGCGCGGCGTTCGCCATCGACTGCTCCTCGGGCACCTATGTGCGCTCGCTGATCGCCGACCTCGACGACGCGTACTGCGTGGAGCTGCGCCGGACCGCGATCGGGCCGTTCCGGGTCGCTGATGCGGTGGCGCCGCCCGAGCGTGACGCCACGGGCCTCGCCGGCGAGCCGCTGTCGCTGGCGCGCGCGCTCGCCGATGTGCTGCCGTCGCACACGCTGGACGAGGCGCTCGCCGTGCGTGCCGGATACGGCCAGACCGTGCCGGTCGACGCGGCGCCCGCCGGCCACGTGCTGCTGCTCGACCCGGCGGGCGAGCCGGTGTGCGTCGCGGAGCTGGCGGACGGTCTCGCCAAGCCCCGCGTAGGCTTCCGGGCGTGAAGCTCACGTACCTGCCTGACGTGGTGCCGCGGCCCCGCCGGGTGGCCATCGGCACGTTCGACGGCGTCCACCTCGGCCACCGCGAGGTCATCGGCGGCGCCGACACGGTCGTCACCTTCGATCCGCACCCACAGGCGGTCGTCGCGCCCGGCACGCAGCCGCGGCTGCTGACGACCCTGGATCGCAAGGCCGAGCTGGTCGCGTCGCTCGGCGTGGAGGAGCTCGTCGTGATCCCGTTCGACGGCGCGTTCGCCGAGCGCAGCGCGCAGGACTTCGTCGACCACGTCCTCGTCGAGCGCGTGGCCGCAACGCACGTGAGCGTGGGGGAGAACTTCCGCTTCGGCCACAAGGCCCAGGGCGACGTCGCGCTGCTCGGCGCCGACGAGCGGTTCGAGACGCGGGTCGTGCCGCTGCTGGAGGTCGACGGCGAGGTCGTCAGCTCCAGCCACATCCGCGGCCTCGTCGCCGGGGGCGCCGTGCACTACGCCGACGAGCTGCTCGGCGCGCCGTTCGCGGTCGACGGCGCGGTCCAGCACGGCGACAAGCGCGGCCGCACCCTCGGCTTCCCGACGGCCAACCTCGTGCCGGCTCCCGGCTTCGTCGTGCCCGGCCATGGCGTCTACGCGTCCCGCGTGCACCTCGCCGACGGCACGCGGGTGCCGGCGGCCACCAACGTCGGCGTGCGGCCCCAGTTCGTGACCGGACGGGGCGAGCTGATCGAGGCGTTCCTCATCGACTGGGGCGGCGACCTCTACGGCCAGCGGATCCGGATCGAGTTCCTGCGCCGGCTGCGCGGAGAGCGCCGCTTCGACAGCGTCGAGGGGCTGATCGAGCAGATGGGACGCGACGTCGACGAGGCGCGAAGCCTCGCCGGTTAGCCCCTGCTAGCCTCTCACGCCGCACATGAGCACGCTGACCGCAGAACGCAAGCAGGAGATCGTCGCCAAGTTTGGGGAGACCGCCCAGGACACCGGAAGCACCCGTGTCCAGGTCGCTCTGCTCACCGCGCGCATCAACGATCTCACCGAACACCTTCGCGAGCACAAGAAGGATCACCACAGCCGTCGCGGGCTGCTCATGCTGGTCGGCCAGCGTCGTCGTCTCCTGAACTACCAGGCGAAGAACGACCTCGAGGGCTACCGCGCCCTCATCGCCGAGCTCGGCCTGCGTCGGTGACGATCATCGCTGCGGGGACCAAGGTCCCCGACTTCGTCCTGCACCGCGCGGACGGCAGCGAGTTCACCGAGAAGGACCTCCAGGGCACCACGACGGTCCTGGTCTTCTACCCGTTCGCCTTCAGCCCGGTCTGCACCGACCAGCTGCAGGTCTACGAGGAGGCCGTCGACGAGCTGCGCGAGCAGGGCGCGACGCTGTACGGCGTCTCGACCGACCCGACGTACGCGCAGACGGCCTTCCAGGAGAGGCTCGGCGTCTCGATCGAGCAGCTCTCCGACTTCGAGCCCAAGGGCGCGACCGCCCGCAAGCTCGGCGCCTACTTCGAGCCCGGGGGCATGACCAACCGCGCGCTGGTCATCGTCGGCCCCGACGGCACCGTCGCCTGGTCGCATCTCGCCGGATCACCCGGCGACCTGCCCGGCGTCAACCTGATCTTCGACGGCCTCGCGGCCGTCGCGGGTCGCGCCGCTTAGCGCGGGCGCAGCGACGGCGACGGCGGCGCGTCGATGGCGTTCCGCGCGGGCGCGGTCGTTCTGCGGCGCGTGGCCTGGGATCACCGACGAGAACGAGCGCTGGGGTGGGCGCCGGCGGGGTCGGTCGTCCGCGCGCGCCGGGGGCGGACGGGACCGATGTCGAGTTGACGTTGGCATCCAACGACAACTCGCCATCGGCCGTCGAGGGACGGATGGCAGGTCGGGGTCGCATACCGACCCCGGCGCGCCATCCCTGGGCGGGCGGGACCGAACCCCGCCCCACGAGGCCGGCGGACGACGGGTGCCTGCGTCACCCCGGCGCCCGCGCTGGGCCCCATGGTCGTTGTACGGTCCAGGCCTGATGGGCGATCTCACCAGCGCGGCGGTCGCGGGACCGCGGCCCGAGGACCATGTCCGGGGCGACGGCGAGCTGGTCGTCATGTACGCCGACTTCAGCTGCCCCCGCTGCGCGGTCGCCGCGCTCGAGCTCCGCGCCGGCGGGGCGCGCGTCGTCTTCCGCCACTTCGCGCTCAAGACCCGGCACCCGCGGGCCGTCGCGCTGGCCCACGCCGCCGAGGCCGCCGCCCTCCAGGGCGCGTTCTGGCCCTTCCACGACGCGCTCTTCGCCGACCAGGGCCATCTCGACGACCCGCACCTGTGGGAGCGCTGCGAGCGGCTCGGCCTGGACGTGGCGCGCTTCGACGCCGATCGCCGCCGGCCCGAGGTCGCGGCGCACGTCCAGCGGGACCTGCGCGAGGGAATGCGCGCGGGCGTGACCGCGACGCCTGCCCTGCTCCGTCCCTCGGTAGACTGAGGCGGAACTTTCGGATCGTGAGACAAGAGACACCCGGCCCGCCGAGTCCGACGCGCGGGCCCCAGGAGGATTGACATATGTCAAATGACGCTGTGACCACGGTCACCGTCGAGATCGCCGGCTCGGAGATCTCATTCGAGACGGGCAAGATGGCCAAGCAGGCCTCTGGCGCCGTCGTCGTCCGCCAGGGCGACACGATGGTGCTCAACACCGCCACCATCGGCAACCTTCGCGACATCGACTTCCTGCCGCTGAGCGTGGACGTCGAGGAGCGCATGTACGCCGCGGGCAAGATCCCCGGTTCGTTCTTCAAGCGCGAGGGTCGTTCCGGCGAGAAGGGCACCCTCACCGCCCGCATGATCGACCGGCCGATCCGCCCGCTCTTCCCCAAGGGTTGGCGCTACGAGACGCAGATCGTCGCGATCCCGCTCTCGATCGACCACGTCCACCCGTACGACATCCTGGCCATGAACGGCGCCTCCGCGGCCCTCATGCTCAGCCCGGTCCCGCTGCCCAACCCCGTGGGCGCGGTGCGCATCGGCAAGATCGACGGCAACTTCGTGGTCAACCCGCCCGAGGAGGACCTCCTCGACAACACCGACCTCGACCTGATCGTGGCCGGCACCGACGAGGCCATCCTGATGGTCGAGGCCGGCGCCAACGAGGTGTCCGAGGCCGAGATCCTCGACGCGCTCGACATCGCGCACGACGCGATCAAGAAGCTCGTCGCCGCTCAGTGGGAGCTGCGCGAGAAGGCCGGCAAGGAGAACCTCGTCGTCGAGGTCCCGGGCGTCGACCCGGGCCTGCTGAGCGAGATCGAGGCCAGCCACGGCGGCCAGCTGCGCGACGCGACGCAGGTCTTCGACAAGCTCGAGCGCCAGGCCGCGACCAAGGCCCTCGAGACCGCGGTCGTCGAGAAGTACTCCGGCGACCCCGAGGCCGACACCTACGGCGAGTACAGCACCAAGGCCCGGGCCGCGTTCGCCAAGCTCGAGAAGCAGATCATCCGCGAGCGGATCGCCAAGGAGAAGAAGCGTCCCGACGGGCGCGGCGAGCGCGAGATCCGGCCGATCTCGATCGAGACCTCGGTCGCTCCCCGCACGCACGGCTCCGCGCTCTTCACCCGCGGCCAGACCCAGGCCCTCAGCGTCGCCGCCCTCGGCACGCTGAAGGAGGAGATGCGGCTCGACACCCTCGGGCTCGAGACCAAGAAGTACTACTGGCACCACTACAACTTCCCGGCGTTCTCCGTCGGTGAGACCGGCTTCATGCGCGGCCCCAAGCGCCGTGACATCGGCCACGGCGCGCTCGCCGAGCGCGCGCTGGTGCCCGTCGTCCCGTCGATCGAGGACTTCCCCTACACGATCCGCGTGGTCTCCGACATCCTCGAGTCCAACGGCTCGTCGTCGATGGCGTCGGTCTGCGGATCCTCGCTGTGCCTGATGGACGCGGGCGTGCCGATCAAGGCGCCCGTCGCCGGCATCGCGATGGGGCTCATCAAGGAGGGCGACGACTACACCGTCCTCACCGACATCGCCGGCGTCGAGGACCACCTCGGCGACATGGACTTCAAGGTCGCCGGCACGTCGGAGGGCATCACCGCCCTGCAGATGGACATCAAGATCACGGGCGTCACGTTCGACATCCTGCGTGACGCGCTGGCGCAGGCCAAGGACGCCCGCCTGGACATCCTCGGCCAGATGCACGAGGCCCTGCCGGCCCCGCGCGAGCAGCTGTCGCAGTACGCGCCGCGCATCCTCACGGTGCAGATCGACCCGTCCAAGATCGGCCTGCTGATCGGCAAGGGCGGCGAGACGATCCGCGGCCTGTCGGAGGAGTTCGAGTCCCAGATCGACGTCAACGACGACGGTCAGGTCCTCGTGTACTCCGCCAACGGCGAGCTCGGCGAGAAGCTGGCCGAGCGGATCCGGTCCATGACCAAGGAGGTCGAGGTCGGCGACGCCTTCAAGGGCAAGGTCGTCAAGACCACGACGTTCGGCGCCTTCGTCGAGCTGGCCAAGGGCACCGACGGCCTGCTGCACATCAGCAACGTCGCGCCGGGCGAGCGCGTCGACACGGTCGAGCAGGTCCTCAACAAGGGCGACGAGATCGACGTCCGCGTGGTCGAGGTCGACCGCGAGCGTGGCCGCATCGGCCTGCGCCTCGCCGAGGACCCCGAGATCGCCGGCAAGTCGGTCGAGGAGCTCGCCACGGTCAACGCCGGCGGTGGCGGCAACGGCGGCGGCCCGCGGCGTGAGCGCGGCGGCGACCGCGGCCCGCGCGGCGGTGGGGGCGGCGGCGACCGCGGCCCCCGCGGCGACCGTGACGGCGGCGACCGCCCGCGCGGCTCCGGCCGCCCGCGGCACCGTTCCGACCGCGATCCCGACCGCGACTGACGGAGCCACGGCTCTGCGCGAAGACCATCGCCTGACCGAGTTGCCCTCGGGCGTGCGGATCGTCACGGAGTCCATGGACTCCGTGCGATCCGCGGCCCTGGGGTTCTGGATCGGCACGGGCTCGGGGTTCGAGGACGCCGACCGTGCGGGCCTGTCCCACCTGCTGGAGCACATGCTCTTCCGGGGGACGGACCGCTACGAGTCGGTGCAGATCGACCAGCTGTTCGACGGCATGGGCGCCGAGATCAACGCGGGCACCGGCAAGGAGACCACCTCGGTCTACAGCCGCGTGCTCGACGTGCATCTCGAGCAGGCCTTCGACGTCATGGCCGACATGGTGTGGCGTCCGCGCATCGCCGACGAGGACCTCGCCCAAGAGCGCGAGATCGTCCTCGAGGAGATCGCGATGTACGAGGACGACCCGCAGGACCGCGTCTTCGACGTGCTCGGCGAGGCCGTCTTCGGCGATCACCCGCTCGGACGGGCGATCATCGGGACGCGTGAGGTCGTGTCCGGCACGCCCGCCGCCGAGCTGACCGCCTTCCACGCCGGGCGCTACACCACCCAGAACGTGGTCGTCGCGGCCGCCGGGTCGGTCGACCACGACCGCATCGTCGAGCTCGTGCAGCAGACGATCGGCGATCCGGTGCGCACGGGCGCGCCGCCGGCGCCGCTGGCGCTCCCGACCGGCGCGGTGGCCCGCCGCCGGTTCTTCGCCAAGGAGACCGAGCAGTACCACGTGGCGCTCGGCGCCCCGGGCGTGGCCCGCGACGACGACCGTCGCTTCGTGCTGCGCGTGCTGGACGGCGTGCTCGGCGGGACCTCCTCGTCGCGCCTGTTCCAGGAGGTGCGCGAGAAGCGCGGCCTGGCCTACTCGGTCTACTCGTTCACGGGGTCCTACGCGGGCACCGGCCAGATCGGCCTGTACCTGGGCACCCGGCCCGACAACGTGCAGAAGGCGATGAAGGTCGTCGGCGAGGAGCTCGAGCGGCTGCTGGCCGACGGCATCACCGCCGAGGAGCTGCACCGCTCCAAGGAGAACGTGAAGGGCCGGGTCGTGCTGGCGCTCGAGTCCACGACGGCGCGGATGAACCGCCTCGGGTCCTCGGTGCTGGCCGACATGCCGGTGCTCACGGTCGACGACGTCGTCGAGCGCATCGACGCGGTCACGGCCGACGAGGTCGTGGCGCTGGCGCGGGAGCTGTACGCGCCGGAGAAGCTCAGCGCGGCCGGCATCGGCGGCGACGAGTCCGTGTTCCGCAACGCGCTCGTGCCGGTCAGCCCCGCGCTGGCCGACCTGGTGGCATGAGCGCGCCGCCTGCGGTGCTGCGCGTCGGCGTCGCCGGCGCGGCGGGGAAGGTCGGGCAGGCGATCTGCGTGGGGGTGGAGGAGGCGAGCGATCTCGTCCTCGCCGGTCGCGCGGATCCAGCGCTCGGCACCTCGCTGTCCGACATCCTCGGCGACTGCGACGTCGTCGTGGACTTCACGCGGCCCGACACGGCGCTGGACAACGCGATCGCGTGCGTCGAGGCCGGCGTGCACGTCGTCATCGGGACGACGGGCTTCGACCCCGCGCCGCTGCGCGAGATCCGGCCCCGCCCGCCCGGGAACGCGTTCCTCGCGCCGAACTTCGCGATCGGCGCGGTGCTGATGATGCGCTTCGCGGCCGAGGCCTCTCAGCACATGGCCAAGGCCGAGATCATCGAGCTGCACCACGACGCCAAGCTCGACGCGCCTTCGGGCACGGCCAAGCGCACGGCGGAGCTCATGGACGGCGACGTGCCGATCCACTCGGTGCGGCTGCCGGGGCTCGTGGCCCATCAGGAGGTCCTGCTCGGCGACGTCGGTCAGACGCTGACGATCCGCCACGACTCGACCGACCGGACAGGGTTCGTGCCCGGCGTGCTGCTGGCCGTGCGCCGCGTCGCCGACCAGGACGAGCCGCTGGTCGTGGGACTCGAGCAGCTCCTCTTCCCGGCGGCGTGATCCGCCCCGCCGGGCGCGCCGACGCGCGCGCCATCGCCGAGCTGGAGGTCCGGGCGTGGCGCTGGGCGTTCGTCGACGTCGTGCCCGACGGCGACATGCCGACGATCGAGGCGCGCGAGGCGCGGTGGACCGGCGGGGCGCTGGACGGCGCGTTCGTGGCCGAGGTCGAGGGGCGCATCGCGGGTGTGGTGCAGATCGGGCCCGAGCCGGCCGAGGTCGACGGCGCGGTCGGCCGGCTGCGCGGGCTCTACGTCGATCCCGCGGCCCAGGGCGCGGGGCTGGGCGCGGCGCTGCACGACCACGCGGTGCAGGCGCTGCGGGCGTCGGGGTTCGGCTCCGCCATCCTCGAGGTGTTCACGGCCAACGGCCACGCCCGGGGGTTCTACGAGCGGCGCGGATGGGAGCCCGCCGGCGAGGCGCAGGAGTGGGCCGGGGTCCCGAGCATTCGCTACCGCCTCAGCCTTGGCGGCATGACGATCCGCCTCGTCAAGGCCGGCGACGTGCACGCCATCGCCGCGCTGCAGGTCCGCGCTTGGCGCGCCGAGTACGCCGGGTTCGTGGACGAGGCCGACATGCCCACGATCGCCGACCGCACCGGGCTGTGGAACGGCGTGCGCCCCGGCGAGGCGTGGCTGGCCGAGCAGGACGGCTCGATCGCCGGCGTGGTCGGCGTGGCCGAGGGCGAGATCGGGATCCTCCACGTGGATCCCGCCTTCCGCGACAGCGAGGTGGGCAGCGCGCTGCTGGGACACGCGGAGGGCGTGCTGCGCGACCGCGGCCACACGATGGCGCTGCTCTGGACGTTCCGCGAGAACGCCGCGAGCCGCGCGCTCTACGAGCGCCACGGCTGGACCCTGGACGGCGCCGAGCAGGAGCGGTCGCCCGGGGTCTCCGAGGTCCGCTACCGGCGCGCCCTGTAGCGCGCGCCCCGCGCATGCTGGTCGCCGTCACCGATCACGCCGTGGAGCGCTTCCGCCAGCGCGTCGCCGGCACGCTGGACGCGCGGACCGAGATCATCGGGCGCGTCACCCGGGCGGTGCAGGCCGGACGCCTGACCGACGATCCGCCGCCGGGCGCGACCGCCGCCCGCGGCTCCGTCTACGTCCGTGACCTCGTCGATCGCTCGGTGGTCTTCGTCTGCCGGCGCGAGGGTGCGGAGCTGATCGTCGTGACCCTGTGGGAGCAGGAGGGCGGGGTGGCCCCGCCGCGCGTGCCACGGCGCTACACCGACGCGCTCAAGCGCGACGACGAACGACGCCGCGACGCCGAATAGGGGTGCCTGGACGACCTGGCATGGTCCGTGCATTGCGACGGGCAGGGGTGGGGAGTACGGTCGAAGGAGCGGAAGCTCTCACCCGAAGAGGAGCAGTGATGTACCGGACCAAGCTCCTCGTCGTGGCCAACCAGACGGTCGACTCCGACGAGCTGTACGACACCCTGCGCGCCCGCGCCGACCGAGGCCCGCTCGCGGTCACCCTGCTGGTGCCCCAGGACTCGCAGGCGGGCTCGGCCCACCGCGTCAACGCGGCGCTGGAGCGCCTGCACGCGGCCGGGATCGAGGCGGAGGCCATGCTCGGCGACGTCGACCCGGCGTGCGCGGTCATCGAGATCTGGGATCCGCGGCGCTGGGACGAGGTCCTCGTCTCGACCCTGCCGACCGGCACTTCGCGCTGGCTGCGCATCGACCTGCCCCAGCGCATCGGCCGTGCGGTCGACGCCCCGGTGACCCACATCGTGTCCGAGCGCGCACCGGCGCGGACGGTCGCCTAGCTAGGTCCCCAGTCGCGACAGCGACACAGTCTCCTACGACACCAACTCGACGAGCCGCGTGTTGCGCCGGGAGGCGTCGACGCGACCCAGCGCCGTCGGCAGCGCGCCGCGCTCGGCCACCACGACGCAGGCCGTCTGGCTGCGGGTCACGGCGGTGTAGACGAGGTTGCGGGTCAGCATCGGGGCGTGGCCGCGGGCCAGCGCGATCACGATGGCGGGCGCCTGCGACCCCTGCATCTTGTGGACCGAGCAGGCGTAGGCCAGCCGCAGGGTCGCGGCCTCCTGCGTGTCGAGGGTCAGCCGGCGGCCGTCGTCGCCGACCAGCGTCAGCGTCCCGCGGCCGGGGTCGGCGGCCACGATCACGCCGATCTCGCCGTTGTAGAACGAGCGCTCGTGGTTGTTGCGCGTCTGCATGATGCGGTCGCCGAGCCGGAACGGCGTGCCCTTGACCGCCCGGCCGTCCGGGTTGAGCCGCTCTCGCAAGGTGGTGTTGAACGCGTCGATCCCCGCCGGCCCCTTGTGCATGGGGACGAGGACCTGGAGGTCGGCGACCGGATCCAGGTCGTAACGGGAGGGGAGGCGCCGGGCGGCCAGCGAGACCACCTCGTCGAAGACCTGCTGCGCGCTGTCGCGCTCGATCAGGAAGAAGTCGCGGACGTCGTCGGGGGCGGCCTGGGTCGGTGGCAGCTCGCCCCGGTCGATCGCATGTGCCGCCCGGATGATCAGCGACCGCGCGGCCTGGCGGAAGACCTCGGTCAGGCGCGTGGCCGGCAGCGCTCCGGAGGCGATCAGGTCCTCCAGCACCCGCCCGGGGCCGACCGGCGCCAGCTGGTCGACGTCGCCCACCAGCAGCACGTGCGTGCGCGGTCCGACGGCCTCCAGCAGCGCGGCGGCCAGCCGCACGTCGAGCATCGACGCCTCGTCGACGACGAGCAGGTCGACGCCGGTCAGCGGATCGTCGGCGTCGCGGGCGAAGCCCTCGCCCGGGACCCACTCGAGCAGGCGATGGATCGTCGTCGCCTCGGCGCCCGTGGCCTCCGACAGCCTCTTCGCCGCCTTGCCGGTCGGTGCGCACAGGCGCACGGTCCGCTTGGACTCGCGCAGCAGGTCGACCAGCGCGCGCATCGTCGCCGTCTTGCCGGTGCCCGGCAGACCGGTGAGGATCGACAACCGGTGCTTGGCCGCGGCGCACACCGCCGCCCACTGCGTCGGGGTCGGGGCGTGGTGGGTCGACGGGTCCGATTCCGGCGGGTCGGCCGGCACGTCGACGTCCAGCGTCGGCGGGGCCACCGCCAGATCGCGCACGCGCTCGGCCAGCCGCCGCTCGGTCCGGTCCATCCGGGGCTCCAGGATCCGGTCGCCGTCGACCACCAGCCCGGCGCCGTCCAGCGCGCCCGCCACGACCTCCAGCGGCAGCTCCAGCAGGCGCGCGGCCCGCGGCACCAGCTCACCGCGCGGCAGGAAGCAGTGGCCGTCCTGCTCGGCGGCGCGCAGCGTGTGCTCCAGCGCGGCATGAAGGCGCTCGGGCGCGTCGGCCGGGGTCCCCAGCGCCCGGGCGACCGCGTCGGCCGTCGCGAACGCGATCCCCTCGACCTTGGCCAACGCGTAGGGGTCCTCCTGCAGCAGCGCCATCGCGCCGCCGCCCAGCGCCTTGAGCACGCGCGCCGCCGCGGCGGCGGGCACGTGGTGCTCGGCCAGCAGCAGCCGCAGCGCGCGGCCGCCGGCCTGCTGCTCCCACGAGGCGACGGCCGCGCGCAGCCGCGCCGGCCCGATCCCCGGCACCTCGCGCAGGCGCGCGCCCGGGTCGCGGTCGACGCGCTCGAGCACCTCGGGGCCATGGCGCCCCAGCAGCCATTCGGCGCCGCGCGGACCCACGTGCTTGACCGAGCCCAGCAGCGCCAGCAGCCCCTCCTCGCTGGCCGGCGCGCCCACGCGCAGCTGCTCGACGTGCAGCTGGCGCCCGAAGCGCGGGTGCTCGCGCCAGGCGCCCTCGACCTCCACGGTGTCGCCCTCGTGCAGGTGCGCGATCGGTCCGGTGAGGACCACTTCGTCGCCCCCGTCGTCGACCGCGGCGAGCACCGCGAACGCGCCGTCGTCCGCGCGCCAGCGCACCGCGACGATCTCGGCGGCGAGGGAGCGAGGCGGATCCGGCACCCGACGAGGGTACGCTTCGTGGCCGACCGATCCCCACAGACGGAGTAGACGATGGGCTTCATGGACAAGGCCAAGAAGTTGGCCGAGCAGGCGCAGAGGGAAGCCAAGGACGGCACGCTCAAGGAGCGGGCCAAGGCGATGGCCGACCAGGCGCAGGCCAAGATCGACGAGGTCCAGTCGCAGTTCAACGAGCGCCAGCAGGGCGCCGACAAGCCCGTGCCGGCGCCGGGCACGCCGCCGGCGGAGACGCCCGCGCCGTCGCCCGAGGCCACCACCGCCGCGGCCGAGACCGTCGCCGACGCCGCCGAGACGCCGGCCGCGCCCGCTGCGGCACCGCCCAGCGGCGACGCCGCCGGCGTCGACCGCAGCCACGAGGCCGCGCCCAAGGTCACGGGCGGCGATCCGCTCGCGAGCTGATCCTGGGAGAATGCGTCCCGTGGCTGAGCTCGGCGGCATCCTCACGGCGATCGTCACGCCGTTCGACGACAACCTCGGGGTCGACGAACAGGCGTTCGTCGACCTCATGCACCACCTCGCCGCCCACGGCTCGGACGGGTTCGTCGTCTGCGGGACCACGGGCGAGGCCTCGACGCTGACCGACGAGGAGCACCTCCGCGTCGTCGAGCTGGCGATCGCCCAGCGCCCCGCGGGCGTCTCGATCACCGCCGGCGTCGGCTCCAACGACACGCGCCACGCGGTCGAGCTGACCGAGCGCGCCACCGCGCTGGGCGTCGACGCGGTCCTCAGCGTCACGCCGTACTACAACAGGCCGAACCGGCGCGGGATCGTGCGCCACTACGAGGAGATCGCGCGGGCCACCGACAAGCCGATCATCCTCTACAACGTCCCGTCACGCGTGGTCGTCGACGTTCCCAACGACCTTCTGGCCGAGCTCGCCCAACTCGACAACGTCGAGTACGTCAAGCAGGCCAACAACGACAACCTCGCACCCATCGACGGCCTCGGCATCTACGCCGGCAACGACGAGATCCTCCTGCGCACGCTCGAGATCGGCGGCTGCGGCGGCATCTGCGTCGCCAGCCACGTCGTCGGAGACGAGATGCGCCGCATGATCGACGAGCCCGGGCAGCGGGCCGCGATCGACGCGGCGCTGCGCGACGTCTACGCCGCGATGGGCGTCACCACGAATCCAATTCCCGTCAAGGCGGCGCTGGAGCTGATCGGCCATCCGGTCGGTGGCCTGCGCCTGCCGCTCGTCGAGGCCGACGAGGACGAGCGCGCACAGATCCGCGCCGTCCTCGAGCGCCACGGGCTGCTCGCCTCTGCCGGGGCTTCCTAGGAGAACATGGCCAACAGCAAGCTGCGCGTCCTTCCGCTGGGCGGACTGGGCGAGATCGGCAAGAACATGACCGTCGTCGAGTACGACGGATCGATCGTCGTCGTCGACACCGGACTGCGGTTCCCCACGTCGGAGCAGGTCGGCATCGACCTCGTGCTCCCCGACTTCGCGTACCTCCGTGAGCGGGCCGACGACATCGAGGGCATCGTCATCACCCACGGCCACGAGGACCACCTCGGCGCGCTGCCGTGGATCCTGCGCGAGCTCGGCACCGACATCCCGGTGTTCGGCGGTCCGCTGACGATGGCGATGGCGCGGTCGAAGCTCGACGAGCACCGCCTCAAGGAGACCGACCTCACCGACGTCACGCCGGGCGAGACGCTCGAGCTGGGCCCGTTCGACATCGAGCTGATCCATCTCACGCACTCGATCCCGGACATGATGGGCGTCGCCCTGACGACCGAGCTCGGGACGATGCTCATCACGGGCGACTACAAGTTCGACCAGACGCCGGTCGACGGCAAGCCGGCCGACGTCACCCGCCTGGCCGAGCTCGGCCGCGAGGGGCTGCTGCTGCTGTGCGGCGACTCGACCAACGCCGACCGGCCCGGGTTCTCCCCGAGCGAGTCGGTCGCCGGGCCCGGCCTCGAGGCGGTCTTCGGCCGCTGCAAGGGACGCATCGTCGTCACGTGCTTCGCGTCGAACATCCATCGCGTCCAGCAGGTGATCGACGCCGCCAAGCTCTACAACCGCAAGGTCGTGCTCGTCGGCCGCTCGATGCGCAAGAACATCAACATCGGGCGCATGCTCGGCCACATCGAGGTGCCCGACGGCATGCTCGTGCAGCCGCGCGAGGCCCGCGACTTCCCCGACGAGAAGCTCGTCGTCGTCTCGACCGGCAGCCAGGGCGAGCCGCTGAGCGCGCTGCGCCGGATGGCCTACAAGGACCATCCGCAGGTCGAGCTGCACCAGGGCGATACGGTGGTCTTCGCCGCGACGCCGATCCCCGGCAACGAGCGCGCGGTCAACGACACGATCGATCGGCTCTACCACATCGGCTGCGACGTGATCACGGCCAAGGAGGCGCCGATCCACGCCTCGGGCCACGGCTATCAGGAGGAGATCAAGCTGATGCTCAACCTGACCCAGCCGAAGTACGTGATGCCGTTCCACGGCGACCACAAGCGCATCCACCTGCACGCCGAGCTGGCCGAGGCCGTCGGCGTCAAGGCCGAGAACATCTTCAAGGGCGAGAACGGCCTGCCCCTGGAGATCGACGCCAAGGGCGCGCGGTTCGGCAAGCCCGAGCGCGCGGGCATGATCTACGTCGACGGCGTCGACATCGGCGATCCGACCGACGTCGCGCTGCGCGACCGCCGGATGCTCAGCGCCGACGGCATCTTCGTCGTCGTCGCGACGATCTCCGAGCAGGACGGCGCCTCGGTCGCCGACCCCGAGATCATCTTCCGCGGCGTGCCCTACTCCGAGGACGCCGAGGGGCTGCTGGGCGACATCCGCGAGACGGTCAACCACTCGCTGGAGCGCGCGGCCAAGGAGGAGATCCGCGAGATCGACCTCCTGCAGCAGACGCTGCACGACGACCTGGCGAAGTTCGTGTACGAGCGGCTGCGCCGGCGCCCGATGGTGCTCCCGGTCGTCGTCGAAGTCTGACGCAGCCCGAGGGGTGCCGTAGGCGGCCAGCGAGGCCGAGGCCCACGACGGCCAGCCGTCGCCGCCGGAGGTGGGTCCCCAGTCGCGACAGCGACACAGTCTCCTAGTGCGCCGTGGCGGTGGCCGGCTCGTCGGAGCCGGCGTCCGTCGTGGCCGGCAGCGCGGGCAGCGTCACCACGAAGCGCGCACCGCCCTCCGGCGGCGACTGGAGCACGACGTCGCCGCCGTGGGAGCGCGCCACCGCGCGGACGATGGACAGGCCCAGGCCCACCGAGCCGCCGCGGTCGCCCTCGGCCCGCACGAAGCGCCCGAAGGCCTCGTCGCGCAGGTCGGGCGCCACGCCCGGTCCGTCGTCCACGACGACGAGCCGCGCCCGCCCGCCGTCCTGGCTGACCGACGCTTGGACGTGCGTGCCCGGCGGCGTGTGCTGCACGGCGTTCTGGATCAGGTTGAGCGCGAGGCGGTGCAGCTCGTCGCGCGCGCCGTCGATCTGCACCGGCCGGGCGTCGACGCTCAGCACGTGCTCGGTGGCCATCGGCCCCAGCTCGGCGGCCGCCTCGACCAGGACGCGGCCGAGGTCGGTCGGCTGGTGCGGCACCTCGCGCTTGGCGTCGGCGCGCGCGAGCAGCAGCAGGTCGGCGACCAGGCGTCGCATCCGCTGGGTGGAGCGCAGCGCGGAGCGGGCGGCGTCGCCGCGCTCGCCTTCGAGCACCTCGGCCAGAAGCTCCAGGTTGGCCAGCACGCTCGTCAGCGGGGTGCGCAGCTCGTGGCTGGCGTCGGCGACGAACTGCCGCTGGCGCACGAGCATCGCCTCGCCCTCGGCGCGCGAGGACTCCAGCGCCTGGAGCATCTCGTCCAGCGTCCGGGCCAGCTCGGCAACCTCGTCCTCGGTGTCGGGAATCGGCACGCGCCTGTTGGGGTCCCGCGTGTTGGCAATGTCGCGCGCCGTCGACGTCAGGCGCGTGATCGGCGCCAGCGCACGGCGCGAGAGCGCCAGCGCCAGGGCGAGCGCGAGCCCCGACCCCAGCAGCACGCCGAACAGCAGGAACACGCGCACGCGATGGATCCGGTCCTCGACCGGGCCGACGAGCCGCGCGTACTGCACGTAGGCGTGCAGCGCGATGATCGAGTCCTTGTCCTGCACCTTCAGGACGGTCGGGCGGGTGTCGACGCGGTAGCCGCCGACCTGCCCGGTCTGCCCGGCCTTCAGCCCGAGCTGCTCGAAGTTCGGGGCGCCGGGCGTCTGGGCGATCACCACGCGGTTGGGAAGCACGACGCGGATGACGGCGCGGTTGGACGCGGCGTAGGTGGTGACCAGCGGCGCGGCGATCTGCGGACGGCCGTTGACGAACTGGAAGTCCAGGCGATCGCGGAGGTTGACGACCGCCGTGGTCATCTCCTTGCGGAAGTCGCTGCGGATGCCGGACGCCGTCAGCTGGCCGATGACCACCGCGAACGCGCACAGCACGACGAACGTCAAGCCCGCCGAGAGCAGCGCCAGACGCCAGCGGATCGAGAGCGTGCTGAGCAGCGCCCTCATGCGCGCAGGACGTACCCGGCGCCGCGGATCGTGTGCAGCAGGCGCGGCTCCCCGCCTCCCTCGAGCTTGCGGCGCAGGTTGGACACGAAGACCTCGATGGTGTTCGTGGTCGCGAACGGGTCGTAGCCCCAGACGTCCTCGAGCAGGCGCTGGCGCGGCACGACGATGCGCTCGTTGCGCATCAGGTACTCCAGGAGCTCGAACTCGCGCTGGGTCAGCTCGACCGTGCGGTCGCCGCGGCGCACCTCGTGGGTGTCGGGGTTCAGCGACAGATCGGCCACGACCAGCGACGCGGTCCCGCGCGGGGGACGGCGGCGCAGCAGCGCGCGCAGGCGGGCCAGCAGCTCCTGGCGCTCGAACGGCTTGACGAGGTAGTCGTCGGCACCGGCGTCGAGGCCCTCGACGCGGGACTCCAGCGCGTCGCGCGCGGTCAGCATGAGGATCGGCACGTCGTCGGAGGCGCGCAGGCGCCGCGCGACGTCCATGCCGTCGATCTTCGGCAGGCCGAGGTCCAGCAGCACGAGGTCGGGCACGAAGTCGGCGGCCGCGCCGAGCGCCGCCTCGCCATCTCCGGCGATGCGCGTCTCGTAGCCCTCCAGCCGCAGGGAGCGCTGGAGGACCTGTGCGATGTCGTCGTCGTCCTCGACGATGAGCACGCGTGCCTGCCGGTCATGACCGTCGATCACACTGGAAGGGTAGGGCCAACTCTCAAGCGCAGGTCAAGGGCAGGACGATTCGCCGGACGGGGATTCCCGGCCCAGACCACCCGTCCGGGGCAAGATCCGGGACCGCGTGCCGATTCAGAGGTGGTGGGGACCCCCACCCGCACCCGCTCGGCCCTCGCCCGCGACTGGCTTCCGGTCGGCGGCACGCTGCCCGATGCCGCCTTCGAGGCGCGCCATCGCGCGGTCGTCTGGCTCCTGTGGCTGCACGTGCTCGCGCTCCCGGCCTTCGCCGTCGCCCGCGGCTACGCGCTGCGCCACGGCCTGCTGGACGTGCTGCCGGTCGTCCTCTGCGCCGCCGGCGCGACCGCCCACCGCTTCGATCGCCGCGGGCGCGCGTCGCTCGGGGCGCTCGGGCTCGTGACCTGCTCGGCGGTCTTCACCCACCTGTGGGGCGGGGTCACCGAGGCCCACTTCCACTTCTTCGTCGTCGTCGCGCTGCTCTCGCTGTACGAGGACTGGGTCCCGTGGGGCCTGGCGTGCGGGTACGTCCTCGTCCACCACGGGATCATGGGCGTGCTGGACCCGAAGTCGGTCTACGGCACCCACGCCGACGCTGCGCAGCACCCGCTGCAGTGGGCGCTGATCCACGCGGGGTTCATCTCCGCCCTGGCCGGGGTCAACCTCGTCAGCTGGCGTTCCAACGAGGCCGCGCGCATCGAGGCCGGCGCCAGCGCGGATCGCTTCCGGCACGAGCTGCTCTGGCAGGCGCACCACGATCCGCTGACCGGCCTGCCCAACCGCCGCGCGTTCGTGCAGCGGATCGACGATGCCCTGGAGCGCTGCGCCGCCTCGCCGGCGGGGGCCGCCGCCCACGTGGCAGTCCTGTTCGTCGACGTCGACGACTTCAAGGTCGTCAACGACTCGCTCGGCCACGCCGCCGGCGACCGGCTGCTGGAGGCCGTCGCGCAGCGCCTGAGCTCGGCCGTGCGCCCGCAGGACGTGATCGCGCGCTTCGGCGGCGACGAGTTCAGCATCCTGCTGCCCGGCGTCACGGGCGAGCGCCAGGCGCTGAGGATCGTCGAGCGGCTGGCCGACGCCCTGCGGGCGCCGATCGACCTCGACGGCGAGGCGCGGTTCGTCACCGCCAGCGTCGGTGTCGCGCTCGCCGGCGATCGCGACCGTGACCGCGACCGCGAGGCGACACACGCCGCGTCGCTGCTGCAGGACGCCGACGCCGCGATGTACCGCGCCAAGGAGCTGGGCAAGGACCGCTGCGAGGTCTTCGACGACTCCATGCGCGCCCGCGCCGTCGAGCGCCTCGAGCTCGAGAGCGCGCTGCGCGAGGCGCCGGGCCGCGGCCAGCTCTACCTCGACTACCAGCCGCAGGTCGCGCTGCCGGGCGGCGCGGTCGTCGGCGTCGAGGCGCTGCTGCGCTGGCGCCATCCGCGCCTCGGGACCGTGCCTCCCGGCGTGTTCGTCCCGATCGCCGAGCGCACGGGGCAGATCGTCGAGATCGGCGCGTGGGTGCTGCACGAGGCCTGCGCGCAGGCGATGCGCTGGGAGAGCGACGCGCTGGAGATCGCCGTCAACGTCTCGGCGCGCCAGCTCGAGGACGGCGACTTCGCCGATGTCGTGCGCAGCGTGCTGGCCCGCACGGGCGTGCCGCCGCGGCGGCTGTGCCTGGAGGTCACCGAGACCGCGCTGCTGGCCGACGCCGACGGCGCGCGGGCGATGCTCGCCGAGCTGAAGGCCATCGGCGTCCGTGTGGCGGTCGACGACTTCGGGGTCGGGCACGCGTCGCTGCGCCATCTGCGCCAGCTGCTGCCGGTCGACACGCTGAAGATCGACAAGTCGTTCGTGGACGGCGTGGTCGACGACCCCGAGGACGCCGCGATCGTCGAGGCCGTGGTCCGGCTGGCGGCCGGCCTCGGCCTGGAGTGCGTGGCCGAAGGCGTCGAGCACGCCGCCCAGGCCGACGTGCTCGCCGACATCGGCTGCCACGCCGCGCAGGGCTTTCACTTCGCACGGCCGATGGCGCCGGACGCCGTCGCCGGACTGCTCGCCGCCGCGACGCTTTGACGTCGCGGCAGGGACGCCGCGGACGGCGTCGAAGCAGGTGGTCCGAGTTATGGCCACGACCCGCACCCCCGCCCCGCGCAAGCGCAAGCCTGCCCCCAAGTCCAAGACGACCGCCTCGTCGGCCGCGCGCAAGCGCAAGCCGGCCTCGCGCACCCGCGCGCGGCGATCGTCGGCGACCTGGGCGCCCCGCCTGCCCGTCATCGAGCAGCGGCACCTCGACCTCTTCGGCCTCGCGCTGGTGGCCTGCGGCGTCTTCCTCGCGTTCCCGCTGTATTTCGGCTGGGACGGGGGGCGGGCGGGCGATGCCGTCCTCGACGGGCTTGCGCTGTGCTTCGGCGCGCTGCGGTTCGTGGCGCCCCTGGGCGTCATCGCCGCCGGCGCGGTCATCGTGCTGCGCCCGGTGCTGCCCTCGGTGCGGCCGTTCAAGTCCGGCGGGCTGCTCCTCGTCCTCGCGCTCGCACTGATGTTCGCCGCGGGCACGCTGGGCGTCGGCCCCGAAGGCGTGCGCCACGGGTACTGGCACGACGAGTTCCTGCGCGACCGCGGCGGCTACCTCGGCGAGGCGCTGTTCTACACGTCGAGCACGCTGATCGGCACGATCGGCACCCACATCCTCGCCCTCTTCCTGCTGCTGGCCGGCGTGCTGCTGCTGACCGGCGCCTCGGTCGCCGGCGTGCTGAAGGCCACCGGCACCAGCGTCGCCGACACCACCCGCGTGCTGCGGACCGCGCCGGACGCGATGGGCCTGCGGCGGTCCGCCACGCCGGAGACCACCGCGGGGCGCCGTGCGGCGGCGGCCTCGGCCCCCAAGGGCGCGACCGTCGCGGGCGCTCGCCCGCGCGTGCGGGTCCCGGAGCCGGGCGACGACGAGGTGGTCGTCAAGGCCACGCACGTCGAGGCGCCGGCGCTCGACGGCGAGGAGCGCTACCCCGACATCTTCGGCGACGACGAGGCGCCCACGCCCGACGACCTCGCCGCGGAGCTCGACGAGCCCCGCATCAGGCGCAAGGGCGCGAAGGCCAAGCGCGCGAAGGTCGAGGAGCCGGACCTGCCCGACCTGGGCGGCGCCGTCGAGGAGGAGGAGGAGCCCGATCCGCTGGACGCGGCGGTGCAGGAGGCGGTGCTCTCCGAGGACCACGTCGACGATCCGGCCGACGACGGCAAGCCGCGCCAACTCGAGCTGCCCGCGGCGCGCGGGGAGGACGACGAGGAGGACATCGAGTACGTCGTCCCGGATCCGCGCGTGCTCCAGCGCTCCACCGGCGACCAGATCCGCCCCGACACCAGCGGCAACGCGAAGGTCGCCGCGTCGCTGGTCGAGGCGCTGAGCCACTTCAACGTCGAGGCACAGGTCGTCGGCACCGTCAGCGGCCCGCACATCACGCGCTACGAGCTGCGCCTGGCGCCCGGCGTGAAGATGAGCAAGGTCGCGCAGCTCAAGGACGACCTCGCCTACGCGCTGGCCGCGACCGAGATCCGCATCCTCGCCCCGATCCCCGGCAAGCAGGCCGTCGGCATCGAGGTCCCCAACCGCGACCGCCGCATCGTGCACCTCGGCGACGTCTTCCGCGCGCGGCCCGAGGGTCACTCGCCCCTCACGGTCTGGCTGGGCAAGGACGTCTCCGGCAAGGCGATCGGCGCCGACCTGGCCAAGATGCCGCACATCCTGGTGGCCGGCACGACCGGCGCCGGCAAGTCGGCGTGCATCAACGCGATGTTGTCGTCGATCCTGCTCAACGCCACGCCCGACGAGGCGCGGCTCGTGCTGGTCGACCCCAAGCAGGTCGAGCTCAACCACTACGAGGACGTCCCGCACCTCCTGACGCCGGTGATCACGTCGCCGCGCCTCGCCGCCAACGCCCTGCAGAACCTCGTCCGCGAGATGGAGTGGCGCTACGGGATCATGGCCATGAAGCGCACGCGCTCGCTCAACGAGCTCAACCGCGTGCGCGAGGAGGAGGGCGAGAAGCGCCTTCCCTACATCCTGTGCGTGATCGACGAGCTCGCCGACCTCATGATGGTCGCGCCGGGCGACGTCGAGGACTCGATCATCCGGATCGCGCAGAAGGCCCGCGCGGTCGGCATCCACCTCGTGCTCGCCACGCAGAGCCCGCGCGTGGACGTGATCACCGGGATGATCAAGGCCAACGTGCCGTCGCGGATCGCGTTCGCCGTGAGCTCGCAGATCGACTCGCGCGTCATCCTCGACCAGAACGGCGCCGAGTCGCTGCTGGGCATGGGCGACATGCTGTTCTCCCCGGTCGGCTCGTCCAAGCTGCAGCGCATCCAGGGCGCCTACATCGACGAGGCGCAGGTCGCCCAGATCACCGAGTTCTGGGCCCGCCAGGGCGAGCCGGAGCTGCGCGCCGACCTCCTCGAGGAGGTCGCGGCCGAGGCGTCCGACGGCGGCCGCGACGAGGCCGACGGCAAGGACCCCGACGAGGATCCGCTGCTGGCCGAGGCGATCCAGCTCGTCGTCGAGATGGGCACCGCGTCGACCTCGATGCTGCAGCGCCGGATGCGCCTGGGCTACACCCGCGCGGGGCGCATGATGGACATGCTCGAGCGCCGCAACGTCATCTCGGGCTACGAGGGCTCCAAGCCGCGCCAGGTGCTCATCACGGAGTCCGACGTGCCGCGCGTGCTGGCGGCTCTGGCGGAGCGCGGCGACGTCGCCCCGCAGGCCGACGTCGAGCTCCCGCCGCCGCTGCCCGGCGGCGAGGACGACGACGCCGCCGCAGCCGGCGACCGGCCTTCGTAGGCCGCTCCATAGACTGCGGGCCCACGCATGCCGGAGATCGGGGCCACACTTCGCGAGGCGCGCATGCGCGCCCGCATCGACATCTCGGATATCGAAGCCGAGACGAAGATCCGTGCCAAGTACCTCCGGGCGCTCGAGAACGAGGAGTGGGGGCTGCTGCCCGGCCCGGCGTACGTGCGCAGCTTCCTGCGGACCTACGCCGAGGCGCTCGACCTCGACGCCAAGCTGCTGCTGGAGGAGTACAAGCTCCGCCACGAGCGGCCGTCGGATCACGACCTCATGCCGATCGGCTCGCCGCGCCGGCGAGGCGGCGGCGGCCGCGGCGGTCCCGTGCGCCATCAGGAGCCGCGCGGCGTGCCGCGCGGGGTGGTGGTGGGCGTGGTCGTCGTGCTGCTGCTCGGCGCGCTGTACCTGCTGGGCCGGGGCGGCGGCAACAACGGCGGCTCGGCGTCCGTCGGCACGCAGACCAGCCGCACGACGACGACGCGCGTGCCGGCGAGCACGACGAAGACGTCGACCACGTCGTCGAAGAAGCAGTCCTCGTCGAAGGCCTCGTCCTCGTCGCGCCTGGTGCGGATGCAGGTGATCGCGACGGGCCCGGGCCCGGTGTCGGTCTGCCTCGTCGATGCCGCGGGCCAGGCGCGCATCCCGGGCGCCACGCTGCAGCAGAACAGCACGGCCGGTCCGTACCGCTCCAAGTCCTTCAGGTTGAAGCTCGGCAACGGCAACGTGCGACTGCGGATCAACGGCAAGATCCGCAGCGTGCCGAACGCGAGCCCGGTGGCGTTCACCATCACGCGCACGACCTTCAAGCGGGTCGACGCGACCACGGCGCCGGACTGCGCGGGATGAGCGTCCGGGCCGGCATCGTCGTTACGGGGACAGAGGTCCTGACCGGACGCGTGGCCGACCGCAACGGGCCGTTCCTGGCCGAGCGCCTGCGCGAGCTCGGGGTCGACCAGGCGCACACGATCGTCGTGGGCGACCGGCCGTCCGACGTGGCCGACGCGCTGCGCTGGCTCGCTGATGCGGGCGTGCGGCTGATCGTCACCAGCGGCGGCCTGGGGCCGACCGAGGACGACCTGACCGCCCAAGTGGTCGCAGACTTCCAGGGCCGCCCGATGGCGCTCGACGAGCCGCTGGAGGGCCGCATCTGGGCGATCCTCGAGGGGCTGCGCGTGCGCTGGCCCGATCTCGACGAGGAGGCGATCCGGCGCTCGAACCGCAAGCAGGCGCTGGTGCCCGACGGCGCCACGGTGCTGGAGCCGGTGGGCACGGCGCCGGGGTTGATCGTGCCGCCGGCGGCGGGACGATCCGGACCGGTCGTCGTCGTGCTTCCGGGGCCGCCGCGCGAGCTGCAGCCGATGTGGGCCACCGCGGTGGACACCGCGCCGTTTCGCGCCGCGGTGGCGGGCGCGACGGTCTACCGCCAGCACACGCTGCGCCTGTTCGGGATCCCGGAGTCCGAGATCGCCGAGACGCTCGTGCGCGCCCGCGATGCGGGGGTCGACCTGGATGCGCTGGAGATCACCACCTGCCTGCGCCGCGGCGAGGTGGAGGTCGTCACCCGGTTCGAGCCGCCGCAGCAGGCGATCTACGACGCCTTCGCGGCGGTGGTGCGCGACCGCCACGCCGGCACGCTGTTCTCCGACGACGGCTCGTCGGTCGACGAGCAGGTGGCGGCGCTGCTGCGCGGCGACGGCGCCCGCGCGGGCCGCACGATCGCCACGGCCGAGTCGTGCACGGGCGGGCTGCTCGCGGGGCGGCTGACCGACCTGCCGGGATCCTCGGACTACGTCCGCGGCGGGCTGGTCGTCTACTCCGACGAGGCCAAGGTGGCGCTGGCGGGCGTCGATCCCGCGCTGATCGAGCGCGTGGGCGCGGTGTCGGTCGAGGTCGCCGAGGCGCTGGCCGACGGCGCGATCGCCGCGCTGGACGCCGACGTCGGCGTCGGGATCACCGGGATCGCGGGCCCGGGCGGGGGCACGCCGGACAAGCCGGTGGGGACGGTGTGCTTCTCGGTCGCCGCGCGGGGCGGTGGCCGGCTGACGCGACGGGTCGTGCTGCCCGGCGGGCGCTTCGACGTGCGGGATCGCTCGACGACCGTGGCCATGCACCTGGTGCGCCGGCTGCTGCAGGGTGAGAGCGACGGGGACCGGGCCGAGCCCTGAGCGCGCGCCTCTTCGTCGCCCTGGAGATCGGCGAGGAGGACCGCCGGTCGCTGGTGGGGTGGGCCGAGGAGGTGGTGGGAACCGACCGCGGGATGCGCGTGGTGTCGCCCGACGCCGTGCACCTGACGATGGCGTTCCTGGGTCATCGGGCGATGGACGAGATCGAGCCGCTGTCGGAGCTGGTGTCCGGCTTGGACGGCGTCGCCGCGCCGGTCCCGCTGCGGACGGCGGGGGCGCTGTGGCTCTCACCGCGCAAGCCGCACGTGCTGACGGTGGCGGTGGCCGACGAGACCGGCGTGCTGCGGGCCCTGCACGAGCGGCTGTGGGAGGGTCTGGAGGATCTGGGCCACGTGCGGGAGCGGCGGACGTTCCGCCCGCACCTGACGGTCGCCCGCGTGCGCCACGGCTGGACGGCTCCGAATCACCGGCTGCCCGACTTCCCCGACCGGCCGCTGCAGCCGTCCGCGCTGGTGCTGCTGCGCTCGTGGCTGGGCGGTGGTCCGGCGCGGTACGAGCCGCTGGCCCGTGCGGAGTTCGCTGCCGAATCGTGACGCGGCGCGCGCGTGTCGTGACACGAACGTGCGTACGGTTCGGGCCGTCCCAGTTTCCGTCCGACGCGACCCGCACACTGGTTGCACTTCCGCGCAAGAGAGAGGCTTCACCCGCATGCCCGCTACCGACGAAAAGGCCATCAAGGCCCGCGACACCGCGCTGGCCGGCGCCCTGACGCAGATCGAGCGCCAGTTCGGCAAGGGCTCGGTCATGCGCATGGGCGACCCGGGCGCGCAGGTCAAGGTCAACGCCATCCCGACCGGGGCGCTGTCCCTGGACCTCGCCCTCGGCATCGGCGGCATGCCCCGCGGCCGCATCGTCGAGGTCTTCGGGCCGGAGTCCTCCGGCAAGACGACGCTCGTCTACCACGTGCTCGCCGAGGCCCAGAGGCTCGGCGGCGTCTGCGCGTTCATCGACGCCGAGCACGCCATGGACCCGCTGTACGCCCAGCAGATCGGCGTCAACATCGACAACCTGCTCGTATCGCAGCCCGACTACGGCGAGCAGGCGCTGGAGATCTGCGACATGTTGGTGCGCTCCGGCGCGGTCGACCTCGTGGCGATCGACTCCGTCGCGGCCCTGACGCCGCGCGCCGAGCTCGAGGGCCAGATGGGCGACCAGACCGTCGGCCTGCAGGCGCGGATGATGAGCCAGGCGATGCGCAAGCTCGCCGGCAACCTGAACCGCACCCAGACGCTCTGCCTCTTCACGAACCAGATCCGCGAGAAGGTCGGCGTCATGTTCGGCTCGCCCGAGACGCAGCCCGGTGGTCGCGCGCTGAAGTTCTACTCGTCGCAGCGCCTCGACATCCGGCGCATCGAGACGCTGAAGGACGGCACGGAGGCCGTGGGCAACCGCGTCCGCGTGAAGGTCGTCAAGAACAAGGTGGCGGCGCCGTTCCGCCAGGCCGAGTTCGACATCGAGTTCGGCAAGGGCATCTCGAGCTCGGGCTGCATCCTCGACCTCGGGATCGAGCACAACATCGTCACGAAGTCCGGCTCGTTCTTCTCCTACGGCGAGGATCGCCTGGGCCAGGGGCGCAACAACGCCAAGGGCTTCCTGGACGAGCACCAGGAGATCGCCAAGGAGATCGAGGCCAAGGTCTACGAGGCGCTCGACTTCAACCGCGACCTCGTTGCCGAGATCGACCGCGACGAGATCCCCGAGGGCGTCGATCCCGTGACCGGCGAGATCAAGGCCGAGCGCACGACTGCCGCGGCCGCCTAGGCGACGCAGGGAGGCCGGTCGTGACGACCGCCGAGCGGGCCCTCGATCCTCTGGGAGCCGTCCCGGAGATCCCCGCGGCCCGTGAGCACCGTCCCGCGGCGCCAGACGGATGATCACCGAGACGACTCCCGAAGCGCGCCTGCAGCACGCGCTGGATCTCAGCTACCGCTACCTCGGGTTCCGTGATCGCACGGTGCTCGAGGTGCGGCGGCACCTGGAGGCCAAGCGGGTCGAGCCGGACACGATCGAGCAGACGATCGCCGAGCTGCTGGAGCTGAGCTACCTCGACGACGCGCGGTTCGCCCGGCGCTTCGTCGAGGACCGGCGCACCCTGGACCACTGGGGCAACGAGCGCATCGAGCGCAAGCTGCTCTCGTCGGGAATCGCAGGCGACCTCGTCGAGGCCGCGCTGGCCGACCGCGACGACGGTGGGGAGCTCGAGGCGGCGCTGACCGTGCTGTCGCGCCGGTTCCGCGAGCCGCCCGAGACCGATCGCGACCGCGAGCGGGCGCTCGGGTTCCTGGTCCGCAAGGGCTACGAGCTCGAGGTCGCCTACGACGCGATCCGGGCTTACGGCCGCCGCTGAGGGCGCGCGTTTGCCGGGCGACTTCGGCATCGATCGGGTCGCGACCGCGCGGCTGGTGGGGCGCAGGCCCGAGGAGGGCGACGCTGACGCGTGGGTCCGGTGGTACACCGACCCGGCGGTGGACGAGGCGGCCTGGCCCGAGCATCTGCGGACGGCCGACGACGCCCGCGCGCAGGTCGAGGCGGCGATCCGCCACTGGGAGCGCTGGGGCTTCGGTCGCTGGACGGTGCTCGAGTCCGGTGTGCCCGTCGGCGACGCCGGCCTGTCGCACACGACCGTCGAGGGCCGGCCCGAGGTCGAGCTCGCATGGTTCTTCGCCTCCGAGGTCTGGAACCGCGGCTATGCGACCGAAATGGCCCGCGAGGCGGTCCGCGTCGCCTTCGAGGTCCTCGAGCTCGACGACGTCGTCGCGTTCACCACGCCGGCCAACGGTCCGTCACGCGCGGTGATGGAGAAGCTGGGCATGGAGTACGAGCGCGAGATCGTGCATGCCGGGCTGCCGCATGTGCTGTACCGGCTGGGGCGGTGAGGGGGGGGGCGCGGGGCGGGGCGGGGCGGGGCGCGGCTGGCGTTCCGCTCGCGGCGCTGGCGGTGGCGCGGGGCGTGGTTCGGGGGCGATGACGAGTGCGTGACCGGGAGGCGCCGGCGCCCCGTGTCCTCCGCCGGCGCCGGGGGGTCGGGGTCGTTCGGGCGCGAATGGCTGACGGATGGCGCGTGGGGGTCGGCATACGACCCCTACTCGCCGTCCGTCTTGTGGCGGCGGCGCGTGGCGTGGCTGGGGCTCCGCTCGGGGCGCGGGTGGTGGTGCGGGGCGTGGTCCGGGGGCGATGAGGAGTGCGTGACCGGGAGGCGCCGGCGCCCCGTGTCCTCCGCCGGCGCCGGGGTCGGGGTCGTTCGGGCGCGAATGGCTGACGGATGGCGGGTGGGGGTCGGCATACGACCCCTACTCGCCGTCCGTCTTGTGGCGGCGGCGAAAGGCACCTGGACGTTGAGATACAACGGCTAGGTGCCGCTCGCCGGCCGACGATGGCGATTTGCCGTTGAGATGCAACGTCAACTCGCCATCCGTCCCGCGGACGCCCGCCCGGCTACCGCGGCGTCCGCGGAGGACACGCCAGCGTCCGGGCACCGCTTGCGCACTCGTCGGTGCTCCCAGACCCCGCGCCGCAGCACAACCAGCGCGCGAGCGGCGCGCCAGCCACGCCCGCACCGGCCCCGCGAGCGGCCCGCCACGCCCGCCGGCGCCCCGCGAGCGGCCCGCAACGCCCGCCGGCGCCCCGCGAGCGGCCCGCCACGCCCGCCCGAACGGATGGCGATTTGCCGTTGAGATGCAACGTCAACTCGCCATCCGTCCCGCGGACGCCCGCCCGGCTACCGCGGCGTCCGCGGAGGACACGCCAGCGTCCGGGCACCGCGTGCGCACTCGTCGGTGCTGCCAGACCCCGCGCCGCAGCACAACCAGCGCCCTGAGCGGCGCGCCAGCCACGCCCGCACCCCGCCCTCGAGCGGAGCGCCAGCCACGCCCGCACCGGCCCCGCGTCGCGCGCCCGCCCGGCCACGCCGGCGCCCCGCGAGCGGCCCGCCACACCCGCCCGCGCCCACCCCAATCCTGAGTCTCGACGCGCGCACCGCAACTCCTGCCCCGGGCGGTGTTCTGTAGCCCGACCTGATTGACCAGGCCGAGTCCCGTCGTCTCCGGACGGCGGGAGCGGGGGAACCACTCGGATCGGCGCTGCCGGTCCTGGGGCGAATCGCCGCCGTCCAGCGGCGTAGCGCACTGCGCGAGCCCGTCAGCTCACCTCGTAGGCCGCCCAAGCCGAGGAGCATCTTCGATGGACGCGTGCGCCCAGACCATCATGGACGGCCTGCTGCGGGGCCCGGACGACCGGTTTGCGATCTTCGCCGAGCCGCCTGGCATCCGCGATCTGGGGGCGATCGAACCATGGGAGCACTCGCTGGCGCGCTCGCGGCGCCGGCGGCAGGCGGCGGCCGCGCGGGTGATCGCGCTGCCGAAGGCCGCGACCGCGCGCATCTCCGCGGTGCTGATCGCCGCCGGCATCATCGGCCAGACGGCGCCACTCGTCGGGGCGGCCCAGGCCGCCCAGACCACGCAAGCCGGCGGGGACCTGCGCTCGGGCTCCCGCGGCGACGCCGTCGCGGCCGCGCAGCGCGCCCTCGGGCTGGCCGCCGACGGCGTCTTCGGCCCCGCGACGCGGGCCGCGGTCCGCTCGTTCCAGAAGGCGCACGGCCTCACCGTCGACGGGCGTATCGGACCCAAGACGTCCGCGGCACTGGGCCTGAGCGGCAGCGCCACGGCGAGCGCGAGCACGGCCGACCTCGGCGCGTCCGCCTCCGCGCCGGCGCCCTCGGCCTCCGTCACGCGCGCGGTCCAGCGCGCTCTCGGCCTCTCCGCCGACGGCGTGTTCGGTGCCAAGACCCGCGCGGCGGTCGTCGCCTATCAGCGCTCCCACGCCCTGACGGTCGACGGGATCGTCGGCCCTCAGACGCTCCAGGCGCTCGGCGTCTCCATGAGCACGTCCACCGGCGCGAGCACGAGCAGCGACTCCCCGACGTCCACCGCCTCCAAGACGTCCACCTCGGGCTCGGGCGTCCAGGCGGCCGTGGCGGCCGCGATGTCCAAGATCGGCTCGCCCTACGTCTCGGGCGCCACCGGGCCGAGCTCCTTCGACTGCTCGGGGCTCACCAGCTGGGCGATGAGCCAGGCCGGGATCTCGATCCCGCGCACGAGCTTCGCGCAGTACGGGATCGGCGCCGCGGTCGGCAAGGACTCGATCCAGGCGGGCGACCTCGTGTTCTTCAACACGGCGGGACCGGGCGCCTCGGACGTCGGCCTGGCCACCGGCCCGACCACGGCGGTCTCGGCGACCACCCACGGCGTGATGACCCACGCGATCTTCGACAGCTACTGGGGCTCGCACTTCGTCGGCGCGCGCCGGGTGGGCTAGGGGTGCCGTAGGCGGCCAGCGAGGCCGAGGCCCACCACGGCCGGCCGTCGCCGCCGGAGGTGGGTCCCCAGTCGCGATGGCGACACAGTCTCCTAGTGGCCCACCGATCAGGCTGATTGCACGCGCAACCCGTCCGGTACTACGATCCCGGCCAGCGAAGAACTGGCCCTCCACGGCGACCGAACCTGAGAAGTTCCAGCAGTTTCGTACCGCAGTGCCCGCCGTACCCGCGCACCACTGAGCGCGACCGGCACCCGCAGCACCCGAGACCCTCCGCCCACCTCGCCCGGGCGGCCCCGTCCCTCGCTCCCTGATCGCAGCACCGGAGACCAGGCGTCGCCTCCATCGGCGGCTGGGGAGAGGACACCCAAATGGAAACCCTGATCGGCGCGGGCCTCATCGGTGTGGCCATCGTGATCGCCGCCGTCGTGTACGGCAGGGGGCGGCCCGCCGTGGCGGCCATGCCCGGGGCCGTGGTCGTCGGCGCGACGGCGACCCCCGAGGAGACCGAGCTCCTGCGGCGCGCCGCGGAGCTGGAGCGCAGCGCCGAGCGCACGCACGCGCTCGAGGCCGCGCTGGACCGGCGCAGTGCGGACCTCGACCGTCGCGAGGCCGAGCTGGAGCGGCGCGATCAGCACCTGCGCGCGCACGCGACCGAGCTCGAGCGCCTGCGCGTCGAGCGCGAGGGCGCGCTCGAGCGGATCGCCGGCCTCAGCGCCGGGCAGGCCAAGCAGGCGCTGCTCAAGGACGTCGAGGACGAGGCGCGCCACGAGTCGGTGCGCGTCCTGCGGCAGGTCGAGGAGGAGACCAAGCGCGACGCCGAGCGGCGCGTGCGCTCGATCCTCAGCGTCGCCATGCAGCGCCTCGCCGGCTCGCACGCGGCCGAGACCACGGTGTCGGTCGTCCAACTGCCCAGTGACGACATGAAGGGCCGGATCATCGGCCGCGAGGGTCGCAACATCCGCGCGCTGGAGAACCTCACCGGCGTGGACTTCATCATCGACGACACGCCCAACGCGGTCGTGCTCAGCGCCTTCGACGGCGTGCGGCGCGAGATCGCGCGCATGACGCTCGAGAAGCTGCTGCAAGACGGCCGGATCCACCCGGCGCGCATCGAGGAGACCTTCTACCAGGCGAAGTCCGAGCTGGAGAGCCACATGATGGAGGCGGGCGAGGAGGCGGTCTTCGAGGCCGGCGTCCAGGGGCTGGACCCCGAGCTCGTGAAGGTCCTGGGCCGCCTCAAGTTCCGCACCAGCTACGGGCAGAACGTGCTCGCGCACTCGGTCGAGTGCGCGCACCTCGCCGCGCTCATGGCCTCCGAGCTGGGCGCGAGCACCAAGACCGCGCGCCGCGCCGCGCTGCTGCACGACATCGGCAAGGCGGTGTCGCACGAGATCGAGGGACCGCACGCTCTGGTCGGCGGCGACCTCGCCCGTCGCCACGGCGAATCCGAGGCCGTGGCCCACGCGATGGAGGCCCACCACAACGAGGTCGAGCCGCAGACCGTGGAGGCCGTGATCGTCCAGTCGGCCGACGCCCTCTCCGGCGCTCGGCCCGGCGCACGCGGCGAGTCGTTGGAGGCCTACGTCAAGCGCCTGCGCGACCTCGAGAAGCTGGCGACCCGCCACGACGGCGTCGACAAGGTGTACGCCATGCAGGCCGGCCGCGAGATCCGCGTGATCGTCGAGCCCGGGGCCATCACCGACGACAAGGCCGTCGCGCTCTCCCACACGATCGCCCGCGAGATCGAGCAGGAGCTCGAGTACCCAGGCCAGATCAAGGTGACGGTGATCCGCGAGTCCCGGGCGGTGGATTACGCCAAGTAGAGCTACCCTCTGGCGGCCGTGAGTAAGACCTTCCACGTCACCACCTTCGGGTGCCAGATGAACGAGCACGACTCCGAGCGCATGAAGGGCATGCTCGAGTCGCTCGGCTACACCGAGACCGCCGAGCAGCAGGACGCGGGCCTGATCCTGTTCAACACGTGCTCGATCCGGGAGAAGGCCGACAGCCGCTTCATCTCCTACCTGCAGCTGGCGGCGTCCTACAAGCGCCGCGATCCCGAGATCGTCATCGGGGTCGGCGGCTGCTGGGCGCAGTCGGTCAAGGAGGACGTCTTCCGCCGGTTCCCGTTCGTCGACGTCGCGTTCGGGCCTGGCCAGGTCCACAAGCTCGCGGAGTTCCTGACCAGCGAGTCGCTGACGGCGCAGGGGTTCTTCGAGTTCGAGGGCTTCACCGGGCACCTGCCCGAGAAGCGCGCCCGGAGCTTCCAGTCGTGGGTGCAGATCTCGGTCGGCTGCAACATGAAGTGCTCGTACTGCATCGTGCCCTCGACGCGGGGCCGCCAGGTCGACCGGCCGCTCGACGAGCTCGTCGCCGAGGTCCGGGCCCAGGTCGCCGAGGGCGTGCGCGAGGTCACCCTGCTCGGGCAGAACGTCAACGCCTACGGGCGTGAGATGAGGGCCGGGGCGGGCCGCGGGTCGTTCGCGCAGCTCCTGCACGAGCTCGACGCCATCGACGGCCTGGACCGCATCCGCTACACCAGCCCGCATCCGCAGGACATGAAGGAGGACGTCGTCCTCGCGCACGCCGAGCTGGACTCGGTCTGCCCGCATATGCACCTGCCGCTGCAGTCGGGCTCGTCACGGATCCTCAAGGCGATGCGGCGCACCTACAACCGCGAGCGGTTCCTGGACCGCGTCGCGCTGATCCGCGAGCACAACCCGGACATCGCGCTGACGACCGACGTCATCGTCGGCTTCCCGGGGGAGACTGAAGAGGACTTCGCGGAGACCCTGGAGGTCTGCGAGGCGGTCGGGTTCGACGGTGCGTTCACGTTCATCTACTCGCCGCGGCGCGAGACCGAGGCGGCCGAGCTCGTCGCCGACTTCGTCGGGCACGAGGTCAGCGTGGAGCGGATGGACCGCCTGGTCGAGGTCATCCAGCGCCGCGCCGGCGAGCAGGCCCGGCGGTTCGTCGGGCGGACGCTCGACGTGCTCGTCGAGGGCTCCTCGCGCACCGACGCCGCGCGCCTGCGCGGCCGCATCGGACACGGCAAGGTCGTGAACTTCTCCGGCCTGGCCGAACCCGGCGAGATCGTGCCGGTCGCGATCACGTCCGCGACCTCGCAGACGCTGGCCGGCGAGATGTCGCTGCTGGCCAGGGCGCTGACCTAGTCGGTCGCATCCATCCGCCCCGCGTGCGAACATACGTTCGTGCGCTGGGACAACCTCAAGATCGAAGCCGAAGAGGGCGCCCGCCTTCCCGGCTACCGCGACCCGGCGACCATCCGCCGGTTCGACGCCCCGGAAGCGCTCGACATGCGCTTCTACGAGATCCACGCGAAGTCGGCGCTGAACCGCGTGCCGGAGGCGTCGCGGATGCCGTTCCGATGGACGATCAACCCGTACAGGGGCTGCAGCCACGCTTGCGTGTACTGCGTCTCCGGGGACACGCGGGTGCTCATGGCCGACGGGCGCCACCGGGCGCTCGCGGATCTGCGCGTCGGCGACGAGATCTACGGGACCGAGCGCCAAGGGCACTACCGCCGCTACGTGCGCACGCACGTCCGGGCGCACTGGTCGAGCGTCAAGCCCGCCCACCGTGTGACGCTCGAGGACGGCACCGAGCTGATCGCGTCCGCCGACCACCGCTTCCTCACCAACCGCGGGTGGAAGCACGTGCTCGGCGCCGAGCAGGGAGCACAGCGCCGTCCGCATCTGACGACCGGCGTTGACCTCCTCGGCACGGGACGGTTCGCGGAGGCGCCCGAGGAGAACGAGGCGTACCGGCGCGGTTACTTGTGCGGCATGGTCCGTGGGGATGGCCACCTCGGCCGGTATTCGTACCAACGCCCCGGCCGGACTGTGGACGACCACCACCGCTTCCGCCTCGCGCTCATCGACCAGGAGGCGCTCGACCGCTCCAGCGCCTACCTCGCCGCGGCCGGCGTGCTCACCACCGAGCTCGCGTTCGCCACCGCGACGGCCACGCGCAGTCCGGTGCGCGCGATCCGGACGTCGGCACGGGCCCACGTCGAGGCGATCGAGGAGCTCACGCGGTGGCCCCTGTCGCCGGACGCGCAATGGCGCAAGGGCTTCCTGGCGGGCATCTTCGACGCGGAGGGCTCGTGCGGCTCGGAGGCGCTGCGGATCTCCAACGCGGACCCCACGATGCTGTCGTGGACCGAGAGCTGCTTGAGGTCGTTCGGGTTCGACTGCGTCGTCGAGCCGCCCAACGCCATCGGCGTGCGCTGCGGGCGGGTGCGGGGCGGCCTCGTCGAGAAGTTACGGTTCTTCCATCTCACTGGTCCGGCCATCAGCCGGAAGTGGGGTTTGGAAGGACGGGCGATCAAGACCAAGGCCAAGCTCGGCGTGCGGTCCATCGAGCCGCTTGGGACCACGATGCGGTTGTACGACATCACGACCGGCACCGGGGACTTCATCGCCAACGGGGTCGTGAGCCACAACTGCTTTGCCCGTCCAACGCATACATATCTGGACTTCGACGCCGGGCGCGACTTCGAGCGCGAGATCGTGGTCAAGGTCAACGTGCCGGAGGTGCTGCGGGCGGAGTTGCGGCGGCCTTCGTGGAAGGGCGAGCACATCGCGATGGGGACCAACACCGACCCCTATCAGTGGGTCGAGGGGCGCTACAAGCTCATGCCCGGGATCTGGGAGGCGTTGCGCGACTTCCGCAATCCGTGCTCGGTGCTGACCAAGTCGCCGCTGGTGCTGCGCGACCTGCCGTTGCTGAAGCAGATCGCCGAGGTGACCGAGGTCAGCGCGAACCTGAGCGTGCCGACGATCGACGAGAAGGCCTGGCGCGCGACCGAGCCGCACACGCCGAACCCGCGGGCGCGGCTGGAGGCGGTCGCGGAGCTCAACCGCAACGGGATCCCGACGGGGATCCTCGTGGCGCCGCTGATGCCGGGGATCAACGACGACCCCAAGCAGGTCGAGGAGATCATCCAGACGGCGATCGACGCCGGCGCGACCAGCATCGGCGGGATCGGGCTGCACCTGCGCGGCGAGGTCCGTGGGGTGTTCATGGAGTGGCTGAAGTCCTACCGGCCCGATCTGGTCGAGCACTACGAGGAGCTCTACGCGCGCGGCGCCTACCTGCCGCGGGACGAGTCCGACCGCATCCGCGGGCTGCTGCGGGCCGGCGGGGCGCCCCGCGCGCGGCCGTTCCGCCGCGACCCCGCCGACGACCGTCCGATGGAGCGGCTGATGCGCCGCCGTCCAGGCGCGCCGGCCGCCCCCCGGACACCGGAACCCGAGCAGGAAGCATTGTTCTAGCAGGCACGGTTTGCGGGCCGCCCGCCCGCGCCTGACGGCCGCCACCGGCTTGACGTACGGCCGTACGCCTGCGCTCGCCGGCGACCGTCAACCACGACCGGTCGGGCCGCAAACCGCACCTGCCCCTGGGCGGAACGTCTCTCGCCGGCTGCGCCATCGCGCCGGACGGCACGGCAACCGCCCCTCAGGCTGCCTCGGCCCGGCCGTGCCGCGAACCGTGGCTGCGCGTCGACCCCTCCGTCTAGCGCTTGTTGGCCTGGCCGGCTGCCAATTGCTCGCCCACCTTGTCGCCGCCCAGGCGCTTGGCGACCTTGGCGGAGATCGTGGGGGCGATGGAGGCGAAGGTCGTGCCGGCGCGCATGCCGATCGGGGCGACGTCGATCTCGCCCTTGTCGGTGGTGATCGCGCGGACGACCGCGGCCGCGACGTCCTCGGGCGTGCTCGTGCCGACGCCCTTGGGCAGCTTGGCGCCCGACTCGTGGAACATGCCCGCGTCGCGGATGAAGCCGGGGAAGACGACCGAGACGCCGACGCCGCGGGGGCCGAGGTCGCCGCGCAGCCCCTGCCCGAAGCCGCGCAGGCCGAACTTCGTCGCGCTGTAGATCGAGCTCGACGGCTGGCTGGACTTCCCCGCCAGCGACGAGATCAGCACGATGTGACCGCTCCCGCGCTCCACCATCCGCTCTCCGAGCACGCGCGACAGGATCATCGGCGCGCGCAGGTTGACCTCGAGGGCCCGATCGATCTGCTCGACGCTGAAGTCCAGGATGTCGCCCGAGGCGGGCAGGGCCGCGTTGGCGACCAGCACGTCGACCGCGCCGGCGTCCTCGAGCAGCCGGTCGACCTCTCCGCGGTCCGACAGATCGACCGGCATCGCCCGGCCGCCGATCTCGGCAGCGAGCGGCTCGAGGACGTCGGCACGCCGGCCGGTCAACAGCAGCGAGGCGCCCGCAGCGTGCAGCTGCCGGGCGATCGCGTGGCCGATGCCGCCGGTGGCGCCGGTGAGCAGGACGGACGAGCCGCGGAGTTCCATGCGCGCAAGCCTGACATGCTCCGCCACGTGCCGTCGACGGACCCAGGAACCGGCCAAGCAGTGCTCGCCCTCTTCGGGCCGACCGGCGTCGGCAAGACCGCCGTCGCGCTGGCGGTGGCCCAGCGCCTGCGCGACCGCGGCGAGCGCCCGGTCGCCGTGTCGGCCGACGCGCTGCAGGTCTACCGCGGGCTCGAGATCCTCACCGGCACCGCCACGCGCTCCGAGCAGGAGGGCCTCGAGCACCGGCTGGTCTCGTTCCTCCCCGTCGATGCCACGTTCAGCGTCGCCCAATACGCCCGGATGGCCCACGCCGAGATCGACACGCTGCTGCGCGAAGGGGCGACCCCGATCGTCGTCGGCGGGACCGGCCTCTACCTGCGCGCCGCGCTCGCCGAGCTCGAGCTGCGCCCGCCGCCGCCGCCCGGCGTCCGGGAGCGCCTGACGGCCGAAATCGCCGCCCGCGGGCCCGAGGCGCTGCACGCCGAGCTGCGCGAGCGCGCACCCGAGGCGGCCGCGACGATCGATCCGCACGACCGCCATCGCGTCGTCCGGGCGCTCGAGCTCGAGGTCCAGGGCGCGCTCCCGAGCCCGCCCGCCCCCGACGAGAACCGCCTCTGGACGCACGACACCCGCCACCCGACGCGGCTCATCGCGCTCACGATGGAGCGCGCCGCCCTGCACGCGCGGATCGACGCGCGCGTGGACGCGATGGTCGCTGCCGGCGTCCTCGCCGAGGTCCGCGCCGCCGACGCCGCCGGCGCCTCGCTGACCGCGCGAAAAGCGCTCGGCTTCGACCAGCTGCTCCGCGGCGACGTCGACGCGATGAAGACGCGCACCCGCCGCTACGCGCGCCGGCAGCTCACCTGGCTGCGCAAGCTGCCCGACGTCGAGCTGGTCGACATCACCGGCCGCGACCCGCGCGACGTCGCCACCGAGCTCGTCGGGTAACGTCGCGCGCCGATGAGGTTCCACAAGTGGCAGGCGCTGGGCAACGACTACATCATCGTCGAACGCGAGGCGCTGCCGTTCGCGCTCACGCCGCCCCGCGTCCAGCGGCTCTGCGAGATGCACCACGGCATCGGCTCCGACGGCATCCTGGAGCTGTCGCCGCCCGACGCGCCCGGCTTCGTCGCCCGCCTGCGGATCCTCAACCCCGACGGCTCCGAGGCCGAGCTGTCGGGCAACGGCGCCCGCGAGGCCGTGCTCTACCTGCGCCGCGCCGGCTGGACCGACCAGAGCCAGTTCTCGATCCAGACCGCCGCCGGCGAGATCCGCCCGACGATCCTCGACGAGCGGACGTGCACGCTGGACATGGGGCGCGCGCGGCTGCAGTCGGCCGATTACCCGTCCGGGGGCCCCGACGGACTCGGCACCCTGGAGGCCGGCGGCCGCACCTGGCACTTCCAGCACGTCCAGGTCGGCAACCCGCAGTGCGCGATCCACGTGGCCGACGCCGGCGAGCTCGAGGCGCTGGACCTCGCGGCGATCGGTCCCGCGCTCCAGCAGCATCGCGACTTCCCGAACCGCACCAACCTGTCGTTCTTCCGCGCGCTCGCGCCCGACCGCGTCCGCGCCCGGATCTTCGAGCGCGGCGTGGGGGAGACGAGCGCGTCGGGCACCGGCGCCTGCGGGGCCGCGATCGCCCACGTGCTGCACGGCGGCGACAGCCCGGTGACCGTCGAGCTCGACGGCGGCGAGCTGACCGTCGACGTCGACGAGAGCCTGCTGTTCACGCTCACCGGGTGGGCCGTGCCGGTCTACTCGGGCGAGCTGAGCCCCGAGCTGCTGGCCGATCTCCAAGCGCTCTAGGGTTCAGGTCACATGACCGAGCAGCAGCGCATCTCCGGCGGCGCCTGGGCGATCGGCCTGGCGACCGCGACCGTGGCCGAGGGCCGCGTCCTGGACACCCTGTACCTCTCGCCGACCCTCGGCCTCGACGGCGTGCCGGCCGGCGCGCCCGGTGGCACGCGTCCGTTGAAGTTCGCCGAGGCCACCGACCTCGGGGGCGGCGCGTTCGCCGGCGCCGCTCGCGCCGACGAGCTGCGCGGCGTCACGGTCGCCGCGGTCCTCACGGTCATCGAGGACCTGCAGGCGCCGCCCGCCGACGTCCACGACGCCTACCTGCGGCTGCACCTGCTCAGCAGCCGGCTCGTCGCGCCCAACACCATCAACCTGGACGGCATCTTCGGCGCGCTGCCCAACGTGGCGTGGACCAACCGCGGTCCGGTGGATCCCGCAGCGCTGGAGACCGTCCGCCTGCGCGCCCGCGTGCTGGACCGGCCGCTGAGCGTCACGTCGGTCGACAAGTTCCCGCAGATGACCGACTACGTCGTCCCGTCGGGCGTGCGCATCGCCGACGCCCGCCGCGTGCGGCTCGGCGCGCACCTCGCCGAGGGCACGACGGTCATGCACGAGGGCTTCGTGAACTTCAACGCCGGCACGCTCGGCGCCTCGATGGTCGAGGGCCGCATCAGCCAGGGCGTCGTCGTCGCAGACGGCAGCGACATCGGCGGCGGCGCCTCGATCATGGGGACCCTCTCGGGCGGCGGCAAGGACATCATCTCGATCGGCAAGGGCAGCCTGATCGGCGCCAACGGCGGCCTCGGGATCTCGCTCGGCGACGACTGCATCGTCGAGGCCGGCCTCTACGTCACCGCCGGCACAAGGGTCCTGACGCCCGAGGGCGAGACCATCAAGGCCAAGGAGCTCTCCGGCGCGAGCGGCCTCCTGTTTCGCCGCAACAGCGTCACCGGCGCCGTCGAGGTGCTGCCGCGCTCGGGCACCTCGTGGAGCGGCCTGAACGCCGCGCTGCACGCCAACTAGCAACGAGCCCAGCGCCCGGGTGCTGCGAGCGGCGTCGAGGGACGACGTAACCGGCGTTCCGCGAGCGGCGTCGAGGGACGACGCAACCGGCGTTCCGCGAGCGGCGTCGAGGGACGACGCAACCGGCGTTCCGCGCTGGCGCCGTCGTGGCGCGGGACGTGGTCTGGGGTCAGTGACGAGAACGAGCGGAGCCGGCGGCGCGGGCGCGGCCGGTCGTCCGCGAAGGTGGGGCGCGCACGGATGGCGGGTGGGGGTCGCCCTGCGACCACAAACCGCCGTCGGTCGTCCAGAACGGCCGTTCATGCCCGAATGACCCACCCCACGACGCCGGCGGACGAGCCCGGAGCGCCGGCGCCACCACTTGGCTCGCTCTCGTCCGTGATCCGCACCGCGCGTCGCACCATCCAACCGCGCGAACGGAACGCCACGAACGCCAGCGCAGCGAACGCGCCGGCGGCGGTGGAGGTTGTGTGCGCGGGCCGCGCCTCGCCGCGCCGCCAACTACCGCAGGCGCTTGGCCGCCGCGGCGCAGGCCTCGGGCGTCGGGACGAGCGCGAAGCGGACGTGGCCGGCGCCGCCGGGCCCGAAGTAGGATCCGGGCGCGCAGACGATGCCGTGCTCGAGCAGGCGCACGGCGCAGGCTTCGTCGTCCTCGCCGTCGGGCGTCGTCATCCACAGGAAGAACGTCCCGTGCCCGCCGGCGCTGCGGAAGCCGGCGGCGTGGAGCGCGGGCAGCAGCAGGTCGCGCTTGCGCCGGTAGCGCGCCCGGACCTCCTCGACGTGCGACTCCTCGTTCCACGCCGCGATCGACGCGCGCTGGACGAACTCCTGCGGCGCGACGCCGACGTTCGGCCGGTAGCGCTTCAGCGCCGCGATCAGCGCCGGGTCGCCGGCGACGAACCCGGAGCGGTAGCCGGGCATCGACGAGCGCTTGGAGAGCGTGTTGAGCACCGCGACGTTCGTGCGGTCGGCCAGCTGCAGGCCCGAGACGGGCGCGTCGCCGTCGAACCACAGCTCGGAGTACGCCTCGTCGCAGGCCAGGACGAAGTCGTGCTCGCGCGCCAGCGCCGCGGCCTGCTCCAGCAGCGCCATCGGCGCGACCGCGCCCGTCGGGTTGTTGGGGAAGTTGAGCCAGAGGATCGCCAGCCGGGAGAGCACCGACGGCGCCAGCGCGTCCAGGTCGGGCAGGAACCCGCGTGCCGGATCGAGCGGCAGCTCGACCACCTCGCGCCCGGCGAAGCGCGCGCCGCGATCGGGCACGGGATACCCCGGCGTGGTCACCGCGACCGCCTCGCCGCCCACCACCTGCGCGAGGTGGAACACCGCCTCCTTGGAGCCGAGCGTCGGCACCACCTCGGTCGCCGGATCGAGCGCGACGCCGTAGCGCCGTCCCACCCAGCTCGCGATCGCCTCGCGCAGCGCCGGCAGCCCGTGGGCCTTCGGATAGGTCGAGACCGGGTCCAGCGCGCCGGCCAGCGCGGCGCGGATGAAGGCCGGCGTCTCCTCGCGGGGCTCGCCGGCGCCGAAGTCGATCAGGTCGATGCCGCGCGCCAGCGCGTCGCGCTTGGCCTCGTCCAGCCGCACGAACGGGTAGGTGCCCAGCGACTCCAGGACCGGGTTCAGGCGCACAGGAACCTCACCAGCGTGTTGTAGGAGTCGACCAGCGAGGCGACCGCCACGCGCTCGTCGCGGCGGTGGGCGTACTGCGGATCGCCGGGACCGAAGTTGACGGCGTCGACGCCGGCGGCCGCGAACTCGGCGACCGGCGTCCACGCCTGCTTGGGCGCGACCGACAGGCCGCCGGTCTCGATCAGCCGCGCGACGAGCGGGTTGCCGTCGGGCACCGCACCGGACGGCGCGTTTCCGTCGATCCGCACCTCCCCGAACGGCTCGCACAGCGCGCGCAGCCGCGCCTCGGCCTCGGCCGCGCTCGTGCCGGGCGCGTAGCGCATGTTGACCTCCACGACGCAGGCGTCGGGCACGACGTTGCGGGCGACGCCGCCGTGGATCGTCACCGCCGAGACGACCTCGCGGAACGTCAGGCCCGCGAACGCGTGGTCGACCGGCTCGACCTCCGCCAGGGCCGCGATCCCACGGCCGGCCCGGTGGATCGCGTTGTCGGCCAGCCATGGCCTGGCGCTGTGGCCCGCGACGCCGCGGAACGTCCACGTCGCGTTGATGTTCCCGACGCAGCCGGCGTGCAGGCCGTTGCCGGTCGGCTCCATGACGAGGACCAGATCGGCCTCGCGCAGCCCGGGCTCGCGCTGCAGCAGCGGCGTCAGCGCGCTGTCGCCGAACGGCAGCTCCTCGCGCCCGAAGAACACGAACCCGACGTCGACCGTGGCGTCCGGAGGGGCGAGGGCCAGCTCGATCATCACGCCCAGCGCGGCCTTCATATCGGCGGCGCCGAGGCCGTGCACCCAGTCGCCGTCGCGCGACCCCGGGAAGTTGCCCTGCGCGGGCACGGTGTCGAGGTGGCCGGCGAGGAGCACGAGCGACCGGTCGCCCCGGGCCGTCGCGCCCGCCACCACGCACGTGTCGCCAGCATCGCGGGCGCCGGCCGCCGGCGCCAGCACGTCGAGCACGTGGGCGGCCAGCGCCGCCTCGGACCCCGACTCCGACGGGACGTCGACGAGCTCCAGTACGCGGGCGGCGAGGCGTTCGGCGAGGCCGTCGTCGGGCATGGAGCGCCACGCTATCGCCCGCCCGCCCTCAGCGCTTCTCCACGACCACCGTCGTCGACTTGATCAGCGCCACGGCCTGGTCACCGGGCTTGATCCCGAGGTCGTCGGCGGCCTCACGGGACATCAGCGACACGATCCGGTACGGGCCGCACGCCATGTCGATCTGGGCCATCACGCCGTCGCGCCGCACCCCGAGCACGATGCCCTGAAGCCGGTTTCGCGCGCTGGAGCGTCCCTCGCGCGCGCGCTCGCGCAGGAGCGCCGCCAGCTCGTCGGCCCGCAGGTAGCGCTGCTGCCCGCGCCGCTCGAACTGGATCCGACCGTCACGCTCCCAGCGCCGCAGGGTGTCGACGCTGACCCCGAGGGCCGCCGCCGCCGCTCCGATGCGGATCCAGTCCTCTGGCCGTCCGGTCACTTCCGACACCAGCCCACCTCCTTGGCCCCCGACGCTACTCCGACCGTACCCAGGCAACCTGCATCATCTGTCCAGGGCAACCACCCACAACTGACTAGCCAGAGCGGTGGGCCAGGGTCCGACTTCCGGTGCGTCGCGGCACCTGGACAGGCCATGCCAAGCACCTAGACTCACGTAGCACATGGAACGCAGTCGCAATGGACGCACGACACCCACCCGCTCAGGAGCCACGCCGACCGAAGGACGCGCCAAGCAGCGCGCGTACCTGATCGCCGCGCTGGACGAGGGCGAGGACCTGTCGGAGCTGCGCGAGCTGCTGAGCACCGCGGGCGTCGCCGTCGTCGGCCAGGCCGTCCAGCACCGCGACAAGCCGCATCCCAACACCTACCTCGGCCCCGGCAAGCTGCTGGAGGTCAAGGACGCCGCGAAGGCGGCCGACGCCAACGTCGTCGTCGTCGACGACGAGCTGAGCCCCCGCCAGGAGCGCAACCTGGAGAAGGACCTCGGGATGTCGGTCGTCGACCGGACGGCGACGATCCTCGACATCTTCGCCGCGCACGCCAACACGGCCGAGGGCAAGCTGCAGGTCGAGCTGGCCCAGCTCGAGTACAACCTCGCGCGCATGCGCGGGCTGTGGACCCACCTCGAGCGCCTCGGCGGCGTGTCGAGCGGCGGCTTCGCCACCCGTGGACCGGGCGAGTCGCAGATCGAGACCGACCGCCGCCTGGCGCGCGATCGGATCGCCGCGCTGCGCCGCCGGCTCGAGCACGTCAAGGGCACGCGCGCCGTCCAGCGCGCCGAGCGCGAGCGCGCGCACCTGCCGCAGGTGGCGATCGCCGGCTACACGAACGCCGGCAAGTCCACGCTGCTCAACGCGATGACGGGCGCCGACGTCGGCGTCCGCGACCGCCTCTTCCACACGCTCGACCCGACGACGCGCCAGCTGCAGATCGACGGCCGGCCCTACCTGCTGACCGACACCGTCGGGTTCATCCGCAAGCTGCCCCACCAGCTGGTCGACGCCTTCGGCGCGACGCTGGAGGAGACGCGCCTCGCCGATCTGATCCTGCACGTCGTCGACGCCTCGGCCGACGAGGACGAGCTGTGGGAGATGCTGCGCTCGGTCGAGGAGACGCTCGAGGCGATCGGCGCCGGCGACCGGCCGCGGCTGCTCGTCCTCAACAAGGTCGACGCGCTCGACGAGGAGCGCCGGCAGGCCCTGTGGCTCCAGCATCCCGACGGCATCCAGGTCAGCGCCCTGTCGGGCGAGGGCCTGGAGCAGCTCAGCCGCGCGATCGAGGAGGCCTTCGTCCGCACCCTGGAGCCCGTCGAGCTCCTGCTGCCCTACTCCGAGGGCGGCCGGCTCGCCGAGCTGCACGACGTCGCCGGCGACCTCCAGCGCGAGGACACCGCCGACGGCGTCCACGTCTTCGCCCGCCTGCCCGCGGCCACCGCGGAGCGCTTCTCGCGCTTCGCGGTCGGCCGGTAGCCGCGCCGGGCCCTACTTGCTGGCCAGCACGTCGACCTGCTCGATCGACGGCGGCGCGCCGAAGAGCTCGGGGTGGTCGGCCAGGCCCTGGGCGACCGCGCCCGCGAGGTGGGCCTGACGGCCGTCCTCGCCGGCGAAGGCGTCGAAGATGCCGAACGTCGTGGGCCCGAACCGCAGCACGTACCAGACGATCGTGCCGGGCTCCTGGGCGACGAGCGCCTTCGCGCTGCGCAAGAACTCCGCAAGGGCCTCGCTCTGGCCGTCGGCCGCCTCCAGCCGCACGAACAGTCCCACGCTCACGTCTGCCATCGTCGCTCCTCGTCGATCGGGTGTTGATCCACGGCGATGCCCCGGATTGCGAGAGACGAACCGCCGGATGCCGCGTCAGCGTCCCGACGAGCCCCAGCCGTCGACGCCGCGATCGTCGGGCGACGGCGGCAGCTCGTCGACCACGGCCAGCGCCGGGGCCCAGAACGGCAGCAGGAGCAGTTGGGCGATCCGGTCGCCGGCCTCGGCACGAAACGGCTCGGCGCCCGTGTTCAGCAGCGTGACGGCCAGCTCGCCGCGGAAGTTCGGATCGATCAGCCCGAGCGCCGGCACGACGCCGTGCCGCGCCGCGAGGCCGGAGCGGGGGACGACCAGGCCGCAGAAGCCGGCCGGCAGCGCGATCGCCACGCCGGTGTCGACCTTCACGCGGCCGCCCGGCGCGAGCGCCACGGCGGCCAGGCAGCGCAGGTCGTAGCCCGCGTCGCCGGGACGCGAGCGCTCGGGCGCGCGGGCGCCTTCGCGCACGAGCTTGATCTCGAGCTGATCGAGGGCGACGGCGACCGGATCCATGGGCGCAGAAGCTAGCGTCTGAGCAGGACATCCCCCGTTGGGGGACACCTGCAGTGGGGATGCAAGAAGGGGTGTCAGCCGTACCTCCGGGGTCGCGCCGCAGGTCTACCTTCTCGGCTGTGTCGACCCGCCGGATCGTCCTCCTGGCCGCGCTCGGCCTGCTCGTGCTGAGCGGGGCCGCGTTCGCGCTGTCCGAGACGCTCCACCGCAGCGTCGACACGAGCTCGACGCTGACCGCCCACGTCCGCAAGATCGTCGTCCGGACCGACGTCGGTGACGTCGACGTCCGCGCCGGCCTCACCCGCGACGTGATGATCCGGCGCCACGACGCGTGGCTGCTGGACCGCCCGCAGATCAGCGAGCGCTACGCCGGCGGCGTGCTGACGATCGAGACGCACTGCGGCAGCCTGAAGAACGTGCTGCGCTGCCGCAGCGACCTGCGCATCGACGCGCCCCCGGAGGTCGACGTGACGGTCCGCGCCGACACCGGCGACGTCGACCTGCGCGGCCTCAGCGGCCGGGCCGACATCCAGACGACGTCGGGCGACATCCGCACCCATCGCCTCGAGCCCGTCACGGTCCGCGCCAGCGCCGACGGCGGCGACGTCTCGCTCGACCTCTTCGGCGAGCCCGCCCGGACGGAGGCCAGCAGCAACGGCGGCGACGTCCGCGTGACCGTCCCCTACGGCCCCTACCGCGTGGACGCCGACACCGCCGCCGGCAACGTGAAGGTCGAGGGCGTGATCCGCGACGACCTCGCCCCGCAGGCCATCGCCGCCCTGACCGACGCGGGCGACATCACGGTGCGCGCGCGGTAGCTCGCCCAGGGCTCGCTCGCGCGGCCCTGGGCAAGGCTCTCGACCGGCGTGCCTACTGCACGTAGCCCGCCTCGGAGAGGTACTCCCCGGCGACCTTCGCCGGGGTCTCCTTGTCGAGGTCCACGCGGGAGTTCAGCTCCTGCATGACCTCCAGCGACAGCCCACCGGTGACCGCGTCGACGGTCTTCTGGAAGTCCGCGCCGGCGGCATCGGCGACCGACGTCTTGGCCAGCAGCGACGCGTTGTAGGGCGGGAACAGCTGCTTGTCGTCCTTGAGGAGGACCAGGTTGTCGGCCTTGATCTGGCCGTCGGTGGTGAACACCTCGCCGACGTCGGTCTGCCCGTTCTTGATGACCTCGTGGCGCTTGGCCAGGTCGATCGAAAGGAACTTCTTGAACTTCAGGCCGTAGACGCTCTCGAGGCCCAGCAGGCAGTCCGTGCGCTGCTGGCACTCCGGCGGACCGGAGATCGTCAGGTCCTGGGACTTGCCCTTGAGCTGCGACAGCGTGGTGATGCCGCCGAGCTTCTTGGCCTCGGCCTGCGTCACGGCGAAGCCGTTGGAGTCCGTGAACGGGCTCGGCGCCTCAGCGGTGATGCCCTCCTTGGCCATGCAGGTCTTCGACTGGTCGTAGGCCGCGGCCGCGTCGTGCGGGACCGCCTTGTCCTTCACCTTGCAGAAGCTCGTCAGGATCGTGCCCGTGTACTCCGGGTAGGCGTCCACGCGGCCGGCCTTCAGCGCCTTGAGCGCGATCTGCTCGGAGCCGAGGTTCAGCTGCTTCTTGACCTTGTAGCCGGCGGCCTTCAGCGCCTGCGCGTAGATCTCGCCGAGGATGAACTGCTCGGTGAAGTTCTTCGAGCCGATCGTGATCGTCGGCTTGCTCGCGTTGTCGGGGTTGGCCTGGATGACCTTGGAGTCGGTGGTCGTGGCGGTTTCGGTGGCGGTCGCGGCGGCGGCGCCGGTGTCACCGCTCGTGTTGGTGTTGTTGTCGCTGCCGCAGGCGGCCAGGCCGAAGGCCAGGGCCAGCGCGAGCAGTGCGAGAACGCTGCGGGATCGCATGCGTCGGTTCCTCCTCGTAGGGGTGTTGGTCTTCTCTGATGACAGCTTGAGCCCGCGCGGCGTCACGGCCCCCTGCAGCGCTGCGAACAGCAGCTCTGCACCGATGGCCAGGACCGCGATCAGCAGCGCCGTGCCGAGGCGCCCCGCGTCGCCGTGCACGTTGGCGTTGATGATCGGCACGCCGAGGGTGTCGACCCCGACGTAGGGCCCGAGCGTCACGGTCGCCAGGACGTTGACGACCGAGGTGCGGATGCCGCCGAACACCAGCGGCAGGGCCAGGGGGAGCTCGACGCCGAGTGCCAGCCGGCGCTCCGTGAGCCCCATCCCGCGGGCGGCGTCGACCACGTCGCGGTCGACCTGGCGAACGCCCACGTACGTGTTGGTGAAGATCGGGGGGATGGCCAGCAGCACCATCGCGAAGACGAGGTTCGTGACGTTCAGCCCGATGTAGGTGCTGGCGAACACGAGCACGGCGAAGCTCGGGACCGCGCGCCCGACGTTGGCGGCGGTGCTGGCCAGGAGCTGGCCCCGGCCCTTGTGGCCGAGCCAGAGCGCGAGCGGAAGCGTGATCGCCACCGCGATGACGATCGCCTCGAACGTCACGCGCAGATGGGTCCACAGCAGCGGCAGCAGGTGGCTGCCGCCGACCTGGACGCCGCCGCCGACCGACTCGCGCGAGTGCAGCAGGTAGTCGAGCACGTCGATCATGCGACGGCCCTCGCCCGCTGCCAGGGCAGCAGCGCCCGCTGGGCGCCGAGCAGCCCGAGGTCCAGCACGAACGCCAGCAGGATGCAGATCGCCCCGGCGGTCAGGACGTTGGACTTGAACGCGATGTCGCTGAGGATCTGCTGGCCGAGGCCGCCGGCGCCCGCGTAGAAGGCGAGCGCCGCCAGGCCGACGGTGGAGGTCGTCGCCACGCGCAGGCCGGCGAAGATCTCGGGCAGCGCGAGCGGCAGCTCGACGCGCCAGAAGAGCTGGCGGTCGGTGAAGCCCATGCCGAGCGCGGCGTCGCGCGCCTCGGCGGGCACGTTGTCCAGGCCCGCGACGATGTTGCGAAACAAGATCAGCAGCGTATACACGGTGAGCGGGATCAACGCGGTGACGAACCCGAAGCCGGTGAGCGGGATCAGCAGCGCGAAGAGCGCCAGCGACGGGATGGTGTAGAGGATCCCGGTGACGCCGATGATCGGGCCGGTCAGCCAGCGGTGGCGGTGGGCGACGATCGCCAGCGCGAAGGCGATGACGAAGCCGATCAGCACCGCGGCCAGCGTCAGCTGCACGTGCCGCCACGTCGGCGAGGCGTAGTCGCCGAGATGATGGACGATCCAGTCGGGGCAGATCCCGTTGTTCTGGACGCAGCTCAGCTTCCCGCTCTCGCGGTTGTGGAGCTGGACCTGCCCGAGGATCTGCAGGGCGCCGGTCACGCGTCCTGCTCCTGTCCCTGGCGGCGCACGGCCAGCAGCCACTCCAGGCGCGCGACCATGCGGTCGACGCCGACGAACTCCTCGACGAACTCGTCGGCCGGCGAGCGCACGAGCTCCTCGGGCGTCGCGTACTGGGCGAGCACGCCGCCGGGCTTCATCACCGCGATGTGGTCGCCCAGCTTGAGCGCCTCGTCGATGTCGTGCGTGACGAAGATGACGGTCTTGCCGAGATCCTGCTGCAGCTTGCGGAACTCCTCCTGCAGGCGGCCGCGCGTGATCGGGTCGATGGCGCCGAACGGCTCGTCCATGAGCAGCAGCGGCGGGTCGGCCGCGAGCGCGCGGGCCACGCCGATCCGCTGGCGCTGGCCGCCAGACAGCTGCGCGGGGTAGCGCGTGCCCATCGAGGGCTCCAGGCCGACGAGCTCCAGCAGTTCGGCCGTGCGCGAGCGGATGCGGGCGGCGTCCCAGCCGAGGAGCTTGGGGACGGTCGCGATGTTGTCGGCGACCGTGAGGTGGGGGAACAGGCCGATCTGCTGGATGGCGTAGCCCATGGAGCGCCGCAGCTCGGCGGGCGGGCGGTCCATCACGCTGACGCCGTCGACGCGGACGTCGCCGGAGGTCAGGTCGGTCATGCGGTTGACCAGGCGCATCGCGGTCGTCTTGCCGCAGCCCGACGGGCCGATCAGGATGCAGACCTCGCCGGCGGGGACCTCGAACGTCAGCTCGCGGATCGCCGGCTCGGTGGCGCCGGGGTACCGCTTGGAGACGTGGTCGAACTCGACGGTGGCGGCAGACGGGGACGGGGACATCAGTTGTCCACCAATCTACTTGGAAACGGCTCGGCGTAGGCCAACGGCCCCTCGGGGTGGGCGGAGTTGGGAAGGGTCATGACACTCCGCAGCCGGCGGAACGCACGATCCTACCCCGATGCGCCGGCGGGCCATCGCAGAACGGCGCCTGCGAGACCTTCGGCGACCGTGTGGAGACGGGCGCCCGAGCGTGCCAAGCTCCGTCCATGAGCGAGCTTCCCCTCACCGGCGGCTGCCTCTGCGGCGGCGTGCGCTACGAGATCTCCGAGCCGCTGGTGTCGGCCGGCTACTGCCACTGCACGCGCTGCCAGCGCCGCGCCGGCGTCGGCGCCGGCGTCTCCGCGCGCGTGGTGCCCGGCAGCTTCCGGATCACCGCCGGCGAGGAGCTGCTACGCGCGTGGTACCCGCCGGACGGCGGCAACGCCAAGGTGTTCTGCACGGTCTGCGGCAGCGGCATCTTCGCCCACGATCCCGAGAACCCCGAGCTCATGGGCGTGCGCATCGGCACGATCGACGGCGATCCGGGGATCCGCCCCGGCTACCACCAGCACCTTGAGAACGCCGCCGTCTGGGAGCAGCTCTCCGACGACGGCCTGCCGCGCTTCGACGGCGTGGCATCCTCACCGCCGCGATGAGCCCGGGGAACACTGGCCCAGACGGCCAGGTTCCCTTGCGGGTGTTCGCCCAGGGGGCGAAACCCGCGGCGGGTTCGGGACCATGCTCCGAGCTAGACGCCGGCCGCGTGCCGGGCGCTCTGGTGCGCCGCGTCCTCCAGCGCGTCGTCCAGCGGCGCCAGCGCCGCCGGCTCGATCCGCAGGGCGGTCGCCAGCAGCCAGTCGGCGAACCAGGCGTTCTTGGGCAGCAGCGGACCGTGGAGGTACGTGCCGATGACCGTGCCGCGGCGGACGCCCTCGACGCCCGACCGACCGTCGTTGCCGTGGCCGCGGAGCACGCGCCCGAGAGGCTGCTCGCCGGTCGCCAGGAACGTGCGCCCGCCGTGGTTCTCGAAGCCGGCGAGCGTCCGCGGGCCGTCGAGGCCGGGCAGCTGCACCTCGATCGCGACGTTGCCGATCAGCCGCGAGCCGTCGATCGAGCGGACCGTGTGCAGGTCGACGAGGCCGATGCCCGGGACGCGCTCGGTGCCCAGCTCGTAGTGGTCGCCGAGCAGCTGGATGCCGCCGCAGATCCCCAGGACGATCGCGCCGCGGTCGGCGGCCGCGTGCAGCGCCTCGCGCTTGGTGTCGACGAGATCCTGCGCGCAGAGCTTCTGGTCGCGGTCCTGGCCGCCGCCGAGGTAGAAGAGGTCGTGGGCGTCGGGGTCGACCGGCTCGCCGAGGCCGGCCGCGGTCAGCTCGAAGCCGATCCCGCGCCAGGCGCACCGCCGCTCGAGCATCAGCATGTTGCCGCGGTCGGCGTAGATGTTCATCAGGTCGGGGTAGAGCGCGCAGACGCGCAACCGGTCAGCCACGCAGGACCACCACCGTCGAGCCGACGTAGACGTCGGTGGCCGGGATCCGCAGCGCCGACTCGGCGGTGAAGCCGAGCGCCTCGGCCTCCTCCGCGACCTCCGCCGCGCTGACGCGATCCAGCCGGATCACGTCGTGCGCCTCGCTGGTCACGGCGCCGCCGGCGTCCTCGACCTGGCGCAGCCGGTGGATCGCCGCGCGGTCGCCCTCGTCGACCACCGCCAGGGGCCGGCTGGCGTAGCGCACCCCGTCGAGCTCACAGGTGTCGGGCTCCGGCAGGCCGTCGCTCTCGGAGTCGAAGCTCTCCAGCGCGTCAGCGAGCGCCGCGGCGACCGCGCCGCGCGGCGCGAGGTGCGCGCGGGCGCTGCGCAGGAAGCCCGCGCGTCCTTCGGGCCCGCCGAGCAGCTGCAGCGTCTGCATGGGCACGATGATCAGCGAGAACCGGGCGTCGTCGCCTAGGGCGAAGGCGCGGGCGTCGGCCACGGCGGTCCGCACCGGCAGCCCCGCGGCGCGCTCGTCCAGGGCTGACAGCAGCGTCGCCTCGGCGTCGAGCGCCACCACGGACACGCCGCGCGCCGCGAGGTCCAGCGACACGCGCCCGGTCCCGGCGCCCACGTCGAGCACCGGGCCGCGACCGCCGTCCGTCTCGGACTCCGCGAGCCGGCGCCACAGCGGGAGGTCCTCCGCGTAGCCGCCGCACTCGACGTCGTGCCACAGCACGTCGAGGATCATCCGAAGCTGCTCCCGGCGACGCCGCGGGCCACCAGCTCGCGCCGCAGCTCCAGCATCGCGGTGTAGGTCGGGATCGCCACCAGCCGGCCGGGATCGTCGGGGACGGCCGCCAGCGCCCGGTCCAGCCCGGCCGCCAGCTCCGGCTCGACGACGAGCCGGTCCTCCGGCACCCCCGCGTACTTCAGCCGCAGCGCCATCTCCGGCGCGCGCGTGCCGCTGCAGGTCACGCGGCGCAGGCGCCCGGCCAGCGTCTCGAAGTCCGCGTCCCAGATCCAGCTGACGTCGCGCCCGTCGGCCGTGTGGTCGTTCAGGACCGCCAGCAGGTCGTGCTCGCCGTCCTCGAGCGCCAGCGTGCGGAGCACCTCGTTGGCGCCCGCGGGGTTCTTGACCAGCAGGAGCAGCATGTCGTGGCCGCCGACGGTCACGGTCTCCGCGCGCCCGAACGCCGCGGCGACCGACTCGAGGCCCGCCACGATGTCGTCGCGCCCGGCGCCCAGCGCCGTCGCCAGCGCCGCGGCGGCCAGGGCGTTGTACACGTTGTAGAGCCCGGGCAGCGGCAGCCGCACGTCGACCACACCCGACGGCAGCCGCATCGTCACGCGCGCGCCGCGCAGCCCGTCGAGCACCACGCGCTCGGCGGCGACCTGCGGCTCGGGGCGCGTCGCCCCGCACGAGTCGCAGTGGTAGTGGCCCAAGTGCCCCAAGAACACGTAGTCGTAGCGGTACGGGGCGCCGCAGCGGCGGCAGTGCTTGGAGTCCGCGGCGTGGGCCATGCCCGCCAGCGCCATCGCGGGATCCTCGACGCCGAAGAAGATCACGCCGTCGGTCCCGACGCGCTCGCGCCCGAGGTCGGCGACCAGCGGATCGTCGGCGTTGAGCACGAGCGTGGTGTCGGGCACGTCGGCGACGACGGACTGCCAGCGGTCGGCGATCGTCTCGAGCTCGCCGTAGCGGTCGAGCTGGTCGCGGAAGAGGTTGGCCAGCAGCAGCGCGCGCGGGTGCAGCTGGGGGACGAGGCGGTCCAGCCAGAACTCGTCGATCTCGAAGAGCCCGGTGTCACCGGCGATCGCCCCGCCGCGCCCGGCCGCCTCCAGCAGCGTGCCGGCGATCCCGCCCGCCATGTTGGCCCCGGCGCGGTTGTGCACGAGCGCGTGGCCGCCGCGCTCCAGGATCGAGGCGACCATCGCCGCGGTCGTCGTCTTGCCGTTGGTCGCCGAGATCACCGCGTTGCCGTTGGGCAGCCGCGCGGCGAGCGCGCCGACCGCGCCGGGCTCCAGGCGCAGCAGGAGCTTGCCGGGCAGCGACGTGCCGCCGCGGCCGGAGCGGCGCGACACCGCGCCGGCGGCGCGGGCCGCGGCCAGCTTCGGTCCGAGCAGCGTCATGACGCCGGCAGGAGTACCCGGACGGCGCCCGGAATCGCGCGGATCGTGACCGGCAGGTCCCCGATCGGGTCGCCGTCGGCGTAGACCGTGAACGGCCGGTCGGCCGCGATGCGGACCTCGGCCCCGCGCAGGACGCTCACCGAGTCCAGCCCGACGTGCGTGCCCTTGAACACCATCGGCAGGCACCGCACGAACTGGCGGCGCGACCGCGGGGCGATCATGACGACGTCCAGACGGCCGTCGTCGAGCTCGGCGTCGGGGGCGAGGAACATCCCTCCACCGTAGGCCTTCGCGTTCGCGGCGGCGACCGTCCAGCCGGCGAACGTGCGCCGGTCGCGGTCGACGACCACGTCGAACGTCGCGGGGCGCCACGTGGCCAGCGCGCGCAGCGCGCCGTAGGCGTAGACGAGCGGTCCCAGCCGCGACGGCGCGCCGTTGGCGATGCGGTTGGCCTCGGAGTCGAAGCCCAGCGAGGCGATGCCGACGAAGGTCCGGCCGGCGCCCGTCGTGCTGGTGACCTCGCCGACGTCGAGGGCGCGGACCTCGCCCTGCGCGAGCACCGTGCACGCCGCGACGGGGTCCCGTGGGATGCCGCAGCCGCGCGCGAAGTCGTTGCCGCGGCCGCCGGGCAGCACGCCGATGATCGCGCTCTCGTGGCCGCGCAGCGCGCCCGCGACGGCGCCGACCAGGCCGTCGCCCGAGAACGGGACCACGACCTCGCCGATCGCGGCGGCCTCGGTGGCCAGCGCGCAGGCGTGCAGCAGCGACTGGGTGCGCTCGGTCCGGAACGCGACGCCGAGGCGGCGCAGCTCGTACTCGACGGCGGGCAGCGCGCGCAGCGCACGGCCGCCGCCGGCCGAGGGGTTGACGAGCAGGGCGACGGGGCGCGGCATCGGCCGCCCATCCTGCCGCATCAGCCGCGCAGGACGAGGGCCGCCAGCGTCTGCGCGATCGCCACCGGAGCCGGGTCGGTCGCCGCGCGGGCCTCGGCCTCGCCGGTTGCGCCGCTGAGCACGATCGCGCCGTCCAGCCCGGCGGCGTGGGCGCCGGCCAGGTCGCTGTCGAGCCGGTCGCCGATCACCAGCGCCCGCGGATCGGCCGGGTCGGCGCCGAGGCGGTCCAGCGCGGTGAGGAACGGCTGGGCGGCGGGCTTGCCCGCGTTGACGGCCACCGCGCCGGTCGCGGCCTCGACCGCGGCGATGATCGGGCCCGTGCCGGGCCACAGGCCGTCGGGCATCGGGAACGTGGGGTCGCGCCCGGCGCTGATGAGCTCGCCGCCCGCGAGCACGGCCTGGACCGCGCCGCGCAGGTCGGCGTAGTCGAACTGGTCGTAGGCGGCGACCACGACGACGTCGGCCTCGGGGACGTCGACCCCGTTGACGATCGTCACGCCGGCGTCGGTGACGTGGCGGTGGATCACGGGAGCGCCGACGACGTAGGCCGTGCGCCAGCGCTCGGTCTCGGCCAGCACGTGCTGCACGGCGCCGCCGACCGTGACGACCTCCTCCAGCGCCGCCCGGAAGCCGAGGCCCCAGAGCTTGCGGACGTACTCCTCGCCGGAGTGGCGGGCGTCGTTGGTGACGAAGGCGATGTTCTTGCCCGCGGCGCGCAGCGCGGTGATGGCCTCGGCGGCCCCGGGCGTCGGCTCGTCGCCGACCCACACGCACCCGTCGAGGTCGAGCAGCACGTGGTCGTAGCGCGTCAGCAGCGGCGCCAGCCGGCGCTCAGCCACGAGCGGAGATCTCGTACACCTTGCGGTCGCCCTCGTCGGCGGCCAGGTGCATGCCCGCGCCGAGCAGGACGCGCTGGGAGGCGAGGTTGACCAGGTCGGTGTCGGCGTGCACGGTCCGGACCTCGGGCTGCTGCAGCGCCCATTCGAGGAAGGCGGTGAGCGCCTCGCGGGCGTAGCCGCGCTGGCGCGCGACGGGCACGATGCCGAAGCCGATGCTGACCTCGCCGAGGTCGTCGGGCGGGGCGTGGAACCCGATGTCTCCGATCACGAGGCCGTCCTCACGCAGGAGCACCTGGTAGTGGCAGAACGGGCCGCGGGGCACGTCGTGCTTGACGAGGTCGGCCTGCATGGCGACCGCGACGAGCGTGCCGTCCAGCGGATAGCCCTCGGCCCAGCGGTGGCCGCTGGCGGGGCGACCGTCGAGCAGGTCCTGCATGGCCGCGGGCGAGAGCGGCGCAAGACGCAGTCGAGGGGTGGTCAGCTCCACGACATCGACCCTAGCCGCTCGTCGCAAGGAGATCGTCAGAAGAGGCTGAGGTCGCCGGGACCCGCGCGCTCGGAGCGCGCCTCGGGCTCCGGCTCCGGGTCGGCCAGGCAGTCCGGTCCGTCGTATCGCGCGTCGCTGACGGCGAGGCCGACCGGGCGGCGGGCGGTCAGCGCGTCGGGCAGCGGCGCGAGCAGGTCGGTCAGCGCCGCGCGCGGGGTGCCATGGTCCAGCCACGCGTCCTCGGCGCCCTGGTCGGGCAGGATCACCGGCATCCGGTCGTGGATGTCGGCGAGCAGGTCGTTGGCGCCGGTCGTGACGATCGTGGCGGTGCGCAGCACCTCGTCGCCGGGGCCGTGCCAGACGGCCCACAGGCCGGCGAAGGCGAACGGCGCGCCGTCGGCGCGGGTGATGTGGAACGGCTGCTTGCGCGCCCGGTCGTCGCGCTTGCGCCACTCGTAGAAGCCGTCGGCGACGATCAGGCAGCGGCGGGTCTTCAGCGCGTCCCGGTAGGCGGGCTTCTCGGCGATGGTCTCCGACCGCGCGTTGATCAGCTTGAAGCCGGTCCTGGGATCCTTGGCCCAGTGCGGGACCAGGCCCCAGCGCAGGACGTCGCCGCGGGGCTCGCCCTCCTTGGAGGTCGTCACGGCGAGGATGTCGTCGCCGGGCGCGACGTTGAAGCGGCGGCGGATGTCGACCGACTCGCCCAGCCCGAAGCGCGCCCGCAGCTCGACCTGGGCGGGGGTGGCGAGCGAGTAGCGCCCGCACACGGCTACTTCCCTGGTCCGGCCGCCCGCGCGGCCTTGGCGCGGCCCTGGCGACGGCGCCCCAGGACGGCGAGCACGACCAGCGCGAGGATCACGATGACGATGCCGAGCCAGACCGCGGTCAGCAGGCTCAGGCCGCCGAAGGGCAGGCCGATGAGCAGGGCGATGCCGGTGCCGACGAGCACGAGCGCGACGATCAGCGCGAGGATGATGACGATGCCGCGCACACGCGCCAGGACGCCGGCGTTGCCGGGCGGCGCCACGAGCCCCATGAAGCGCAGCAGCATGAGCTGGCGGTTGGACGGCGGAGCCTGCCCGAGGCGCTCGACGGCGGCCTTGAGGTCGTCCGGGCGGCGCTCGGCGAGGGCCAGCGACGCGTCGGCCATGCGGCGCAGCGCCATGCGCTCCTGCGGGCGGGCGGACGCCAGCGCCTGGCGGAAGTGCTCGCGCGCGGCCTTGGCGTCGTAGCGCTCCGCCGCACGCGCGCCGAGGATGGCCTGCGCGGCCGCCTTGAACTTCTGCTCGCGCTCGAGCTCCTCGTCGGAGCGGGTCTCGAGCTGCTGCATCGCAGCAAGTCCACCTTGCTGCTGCATCCGGATCTGGCGCTGCTTGGGCGGCATGTCCTTCCCAGCCTATCGACAGCAGGCTTTTCCATTGCGCCCGCCGCACGTGGAAGGATGTCGCGCTCGATGCTTCGCCGGTTCAGGCTCCTCATCTGCCTCGCCGCCCTCGCGGCGCCCGTCGCCGCCCAGGCCCAGGACTCGCCGTTCGCGCCGCTGCCGCCGGCCCAGACGGCGCCGCCGGAGCCGACCACGACCTCCTCGTCGAGCACGACCGACGACGGCGGCCTGAAGGGCTGGCAGACCACGCTGATCGTGCTTGCCGGCGGGATCCTGCTGCTCGGCATCGCGTGGGCGATCGTCACCGACGCGCGCAGCGTCGCGCCGACCGGCGACGAGCCCGAGACCAAAGCCGAGGCCAAGGCCCGCCAGGAGGCCGACCTCAAGCGCCGCAAGGCGCGCAACCGCGCCGCGGCGAAACGCTCGCGGGCGTCGCGGAAGAAGAACCGTCCGTAGCTAGGAGCCCGGGTCCCTACTGGACCGCGGGTACGAGCCCCTGGGCGAGTACCTGCAGCGAAACGAGCCCCCTGGGCGAGGCTTCGCCTGTCAGCGCGTCGGGTCGTCGGAGGCCACGTAGCCCGTCCCCAGCGCCTGGCCCGTCGCCGCCAGGCACGCGCGGTCGAGGCGGACGAAGACGAGGGCGACGCCGGCCTCGCCCTGGGCCGGGGTGTTCCGGCACCAGGTGTAGGTGTAGGTGTCGAAGTTCAGCGCGGCGACGAAGGCGTGGCCCAGCTCGGCGACGTTCTCGCCGCCGATGCCCTCGACGTGCTTCTTGATCGCCACGCAGTCGTAGCGACCGATGTGCTTGGTCAGGACGCGGTCGTCGGGGATCGCGGTCTTGGACTTCAGGATCGGACCGCACTCCGTGCCGAGGATCGGCCCGTCGAGCTCGCCCGTCCGCTCGCGGCCGCGCGCGTCGGCGGTGATCCGGACCTCCACGGCACGCACCAGCGAGGCGCGCGCGGCGAGCCGCCGGGCGGCGCCGGCGCCGGCGGGCGGGCGCAGCGAGCGCGCCGCGCCATGGTGCGGCGCCTGGTAGCGGGCGATCCTGGCCCGCAGCGCGGCGACGCGCTGGGCGGTCTCGGCCTTCTGGCGCGCCTCGCGGTCCGTGCGATCGCCGAACGCGAGCACGGCGAACGCGGCCAGCGCCGCCGCGACAACCGCGCCCGCGGCCCCGCCGATGATCCGGCGCCGGCGCCGCACGTCCGGCGGCGTGGCGAAGTACGACCCGTTGCAATGCGGACAGCGCTCGAACCGCGTGCGACCCTCCTGCCCGCAGGTGGGGCAGATCCGGGGCGGCGGCTCCTCGGCGTCGGGCACGACCTAACCAGCGTAGACAGGTTGGGTGGTTGTGCGCAACCATGGCGTGCGTGGATCGCTTCGACCCCGGCCCCCAGCCCTCGGGCCGCACGCCCGCCCCGGGCCGCCTCGGGCTCGTGCAGGCGTTCACCAACTCGTTCTGGGACCTCGGCCGGGGCGGCGCCGACGAGTGGGCCGACGTCGCCGGCTTCCGCCGCTGGCTGCGGGCGCGCGGCTTCGCCGGCGAGGCCGCCGGAGCGGCCGACCGCGCTCGCGCCGTCGAGCTGCGCGAAGCCCTGCGCGCGCTGGCCCGCCGCCACCACGACGCGCCGCACGATCCGCCCGACGCCCCCGAGCTCGCGGTGCTCGACGCGCTCGGGCGGCGGGGCGCGCTGCACCTGCGCTTCGGCGGCGGCGACGCCCACCCGCGCCACGCGCCCGCGGGGGACGGGCCCGACGCGGCGCTGGCGCTCGTGCTCGGCGTGGTGGCCGAGGCGATGGCCGAGGGCAGCTGGAGCCGCCTGAAGGCCTGCCCGGGCCCGCACTGCGGATGGCTGTTCTACGACGGCTCGCGCAACCGCTCGCGCCAGTGGTGCTCCATGCAGCTCTGCGGCAACCGCGTCAAGGGGCGCGAGTTTCGCGCGCGGCGGCGTGGGGGCATGGCCGCACCCGATGCCCTCCGGCCGCGTACCTAAGGTTCGCGAACCTGGTCGCCGGGAGGGGGCGGGAAGCCGGCTCCGAACTCAAACTGCGTGGTCCGCCGGTCGACCACCGTCACACGACCTTCACGACAACGACGACCTGACCCTTCACCCTTATGCCTCGCGCCATGGCCACCCGCCCTCGCATGACGCAGCTGCTGCCGCCGCTGCCGAAGCTCCGGCACCTGCGCCGCGAGCGCCTGCGCCTCGGCGACGGCGCGCGGACGACGCTCTACGTCGCGCGCTACGACCTGCGCCGCACCGAGGTCCGCGTCGTCCGGCTGGCGCGCCCGCTGCCGCTGGAGGCCTACTGCCAGGCCAACGGGTTCGACGAGGCGCTGGTCGGCGGCTTCTACCAGCGGCCCGACCTGACGCCGCTGGGCGAGCTGCGCACGGGCGGCGTGGTGCGGCGCCACGTGCCGTTCGCCACGCCCTACGGCGACGTCCGCGCCTCGCTGAGCGTCAGCGGCGGCAAGTTGACGATCGGCCACCGCCACGACCTGCCCGCCGAGCCCGCCGGCGACCTGCTGCAGGCCGGCCCGCTCCTGGTGCGCGGCGGCGCGCTGGTGACCGGCGACCGCGAGGGCTTCTCGGCCGGCTCGCACCAGTTCGACTCAGACATCACCGACGGCCGCTACCCGCGGACCGCGATCGGCATCACGCGCCGCGGCGAGGCGCTGGCCGTCGCGTGCGACGGACGCGCCGACGACGAGGCCGGGCTGAGCATGGCCGAGCTGGCCGAGGCGATGGCCGCGCTGGGGGCGGTCCAGGCGATGAACCTCGACGGCGGCGGCTCGACCTCGCTGGTCTGTGGCGGGCGGCTGCGCAACGCGCCGCGCGAGGCGCACGGCATCGCGCTGCCCGGCGGGCGCACGGTCCCGACCGCCATCGTCTTCCGCAAGCGCTGAGCCCGCGCCCCTACCCTCCGGCGGCGATGAACGTCGCCGCAGAGCAGGTGCTCGCCTTCCGTCTCGCGGGCCAGGATCTCGCCACGCCCGCCGCGGACGCCAGCGCCGCGCTGCGCGGCTGGACGGTGCAGGACTCGCCACCGGGGACCGCGGTCGCGGCCGTGCTGGCCCGAACCGAGGACGGAGCGATCGACGCCGGCTGGCTGGACCGCGCGCTCTTCGAGGACCGCACGCTGGTCGCGCTCTACAACGCGCGCACCGCCACCGCCGTCCTGCCCGCCGGGGAGGCCGCCACGTACGCGACCGCCATGCTGCCCGGCGACGACGACGCCGGCCTGAAGGCGATCGCGGGACCGGCGCTGCCGGACATCTCGGAGGGCTTCGCGGAGCCGGTCGCGCTCGGCGTCGCCGCGATCTCCGACGCGCTCGATGGGGCCACGCTGAGCCGCGACGACCTGCACGAGGCGCTCCGGCAGCGGCTGCCCGGCGCGCTGCTGCCGTGGTGCAAGGGCTGCGAGACCCACCACGCGCGCCGCGGGCTGCTGGTCCTGGCCGGCCTCCACGGGCGGCTGTGCCTCGCGGGGCGCGTGGGCCGGCAGCCCGCGTTCGCCCGCACCGACCAGTGGACCGGCTGGGATGCTCCGGACCGCGCGACCGCCGGCATCGAGCTCGTGCGCCGCTACCTGACCGCCTACGGGCCCTCCACGCACCAACACTTCCAGCAGTGGTCGGGCCTCGGCACCGCGCACGCCAAGGCGCTCTGGACGAGCGCGGCCGGCGAGGTCAGCGAGGTCGCGGTCGGCGGCGCGCCCGCCTGGGCGCTCACGCGCGACCTCCCGCGGCTCCAGGACCCGCCGCCCGCCCCGGGGGTCCGCCTGCTCGCGCCCGGCGACCCTTTGCTCGTCGGCCGCGACCGCGAGGCGCTCGTGCCCGATCCCGCCCTGCGCAAGCAGCTGTTCGCGGTCCTCGCAGGACCCGGGCTCGTCCTGGTCGACGGGCGACCCGCGGCGCTGTGGCGCGCGCGCAAGCAGGGCAAGCGCCTCACGGTCGCCGTCGCGCCGCTCGGCCCGGCCGCCGACCGGCCCGACCCCAGGGCGCTGCAGGCCGCCGCCGAGCGCCTCGCGCCGCACCGCGGGGTCTCGTCGGTGACCGTCGAGACCTCCTGAATCCCGACTCCATACCCGGGTTTCGCCCGCCATCCGGTACAACAGTGGTGTGCGTGTGCTCTCCGGACTGATGTTCTTCCCTCGTGGTGGATCCGCGCATGTCGCCCGTGCACTGGCCCACGAGCTGCCCGCACACGGCTGGGACGTGACCCTCGTCGCCGGCTCGCGCGACGGCCACGGCGACGCCCGCGCCTTCTACGCGGGCCTCGACATCCACCCGGTCGACTTCGACGCCGGCGACGCGCCGATGCATCCGTCCTACGAGGACCGCCCGGGCGCGACCGACGGCGTCTTCGCCGCCATCGACGACGCGGGCTTCGAGCGCCACGTCGACGCCTGGGCCGACGCGCTGAGCGAGGCCGGCGCCGCCGAGCACGACGTCCTGCACCTCCATCACCTCACGCCGCTGCACGAAGCCGCGGCGCGCGTCGCGCCCGGCGTGCCGGTCATCACGCACCTGCACGGCACCGAGCTGCTCATGCTCGAGGAGATCGCCGACGGCGCGCCGTGGCCGCACGCCGACGCCTGGGTGCGGCGGATGCGCCGCTGGGCCCAGCGGTCCGAGCGCCTGCTCGTGCTGTCGCCCGGCCAGGTCGCCCGCGCCGAGGAGCTGCTCGGCGTGGATCCCGGCCGCTGCGTGCTGAGCCCCAACGGCTTCGATCCCGAGACCTTCGATCGCCTCGAGGTCGACCGCGGCACGCACTGGCGCCACCACCTCGTCCGCGAGCCGCGCGGCTGGCGCCCCGGCGGCGACGAGGGCAGCATCGGCTACAGCGCCCACGAGGTCGAGCCGCTCTCGCGCGGCCCGGTGCTCATCTGCGTGAGCCGCTTCACCGCCGTCAAGCGCCTCGGCCTCCTCGTGCGCGCCTGGGCCCGCGCCCAGGCCTCGGGGCGCCTGACGGCCGACGCGTCGCTCGTGCTGCTCGGCGGCTACCCGGGGGAGTGGGAGGGCGAGCATCCGTCCGACGCGGTCGCCGCCTCCTGCGCGCGCAACGTCTTCCTCGCCGGCTGGCACGGCCACGACGAGCTGCCGTCCTTCCTCTCGGCGTCGGACGCGCTGGTGCTCGCCTCGGTGCGCGAGCAGTTCGGCTCGGTGCTCGTCGAGGGCATGGCCTGCGGCCTGCCACCGATCGCCGTCGACCGCTTCGGGCCTGCCGACATCGTCGACGACGGCACGACGGGATGGCTCGTCGCGCCCGACGACGAGGCGCAGCTCGCCGACGCCATGGTCGAGTGCATCGGCGATCCGGTCGAGCGCCGCCGGCGCGGGCGGCGCGCGTGGCGCGACGCCCGCGACCGCTACTCGTGGCCGGCGCTGGCCGGCGATCTCGCCGAGGTGCTCGACGAGGTCGCCGACGTCGCCGGCGGTCGCCTGGCCGGCAGCCAGGCCTCGTGACGCCCGAGCGCTCCGAGTTGCGGCGCATCGCCGCGCTGTTCCGGCCATACCGCGCACGGCTCTTCTCCGTGCTCGCGCTCATCGCGCTGAGCGCCGGGCTGAGCATGGTGTCGCCGTTCCTGCTGCGCGAGGTCCTCGACCAGGCGATCCCCCAGCGCGACACGACGCAGCTGACGTGGCTGGTGGCCGGCATGATCGCGATCGCGATCGTCACCGGCGCGCTCGGGGTCGCGCAGACCTACCTGTCCAACATCGTCGGCCAGGAGGTCATGCACGACCTCCGCGCCGCGGTGTACCGCCACCTGCAGCGGATGTCGCTGGCGTTCTTCACGCGCACGCGCACCGGCGAGGTGCAGGCGCGGATCGCGTCCGACATCGGCGGCATCCAGAGCGTCGTGACGAGCACGGCGACGTCCATCGTCTCCAACGTCACGACGGTCCTGGCGACCGTCGCCGCGATGTTCGTGCTGGACTGGCGGCTGGCGGCGTTCTCGCTGGTCGTCCTGCCGTTCTTCGTGTGGATGACCCGGCGCGTCGGCGGCGAGCGCCGCAAGATCACCGCCCAGCGCCAGGGGCGCGTGGCCGACATGTCGTCCCTGGTCGAGGAGTCGCTGTCGGTCACCGGCATCCTGCTCGGCCGCACGATGGGCCGCGGCGACGAGCTCGTCGACCGCTTCACGGCGGAGTCGCGCGAGCTGGCGACGCTGGAGGTCCGCTCGCGCATGGCCGGGCGCTGGCGCATGGCGTCGGTGCAGATGAGCTTCGCGATCATGCCCGCGCTCGTCTACTGGTTCGCGGGGCAGACGTCGGCGATCAGCGTCGGCACCCTGGTGGCCTTCACGACCCTGCAGACGCGGCTGCTGTTCCCGATCGGCTCGCTGCTGTCGGTGTCGGTCGACCTGCAGAGCTCCATGGCGCTGTTTCACCGCATCTTCGAGTACCTCGACCTGCCGATCGACCTCGCGGAGCGCGCCGACCCGGTGCAGCTGCACGACATCCGCGGCGAGGTGCGCTTCGAGGACGTGACGTTCGGCTACGACGAGGACGTCGCGCCGACGCTCGACGGCATCGACCTCGACGTCCCGGCGGGCTCGTTCACGGCGATCGTGGGGGAGACGGGCAGCGGCAAGACGACGCTCGCCTACCTCGCGGCGCGGCTCTACGACGTGCGCGCGGGCCGCGTGACGATCGACGGCGTGGACGTGCGCGACGCGAGCTTCGCGTCGCTGGCCCGCACGGTCGGGCTCGTGTCGCAGGACACCTACCTCTTCCACGCGACCGTCCGCGAGAACCTGCGCTTCGCGCGCCCGACCGCGACCGACGAGGAGCTCGAGAACGCGGCGCGCGCCGCGCAGATCCACGACCTGATCGCGTCGCTGCCCGCGGGCTACGACACGGTCGTCGGCGAGCGCGGCTACCGGTTCTCCGGCGGCGAGAAGCAGCGCATCGCGATCGCGCGCGTCGTGCTGCGCAACCCGCCGATCCTCGTGCTCGACGAGGCCACCAGCGCGCTGGACACCGAGACCGAGCGCGCCGTGCAGGACGCGCTCGACCGCCTGGCCGAGGGCCGCACGACGATCGCGATCGCGCACCGCCTCTCGACGGTCCGCGATGCCGACCAGATCGTCGTGCTCGACGGCGGGCGGCTGGTGGAGCGCGGCACGCACGAGGAGCTGATCGAGCGGGGCGGGCGCTACGCGGCGCTGGCCGCCCAGGGCGAGGGAGCCCCGGCGTGAGCCGTCCGCGGCTCGTCGAGCTCGACGTGGCCGGCGTGGCGGAGGACTGGACGGCGCTGGGGTTCGCCGTCGACGGCGACGGGCGCTGTCGCGTGGGCCCGACCGACCTGCTGCTGCGTGGCGGAGCCGGCGGGATCGAGGGCTGGGCGCTGCATGGCGCGATCCCCGCCGACGACGGGATCGACGGCGTGCCGACCGCGGTCAAGCCGGCGCCCGACGCCGAGCGGTCCTCGCCCGCGCATCCCAACGGGACCGTCGCGATCGACCACGTCGTGGTCATGACGCCCGACACCGTGCGGACGTTCGAGGCCTTCGAGGCCGCGGGCTTCGAGCTGCGGGCGGTCCGCGACGCCGGCACGCCCGAGCAGCCGCTGCGCCAGGGGTTCCTGCTGACGGCCGAGGCGATCGTCGAGGTCGTCGGACCGCCGGAGCCGGACGACGACGGGCCGTCGCGGCTGTGGGGGATCACGTTCGTGGTGGCGGATCTCGACGCCACCTGCGCGCTGCTCGGGGCCGAACGCGTGAGCGGGCCGCGCGACGCGGTCCAGCCGGGGCGCCGGATCGCCTCGGTGCGCCGCGCGGCGGGACTCACCGTCCCCGTGGCGTTCATGACGCCGCGCGCCTGAGACCGGATCGACACTGACGCGCGGGCGTGGCGGACGTAGCGTCGTCCTCGACCGGCGTGAGCACGGATGAGCACGCCGGTCATCGACGGCACACCATCCCCGATCCCTCCAGGAGCAGACGAGCAACATGGGGTTCTTGAAGGACATCCGCAACCTCGAGGAGCAGGCCGGAGCGATGGTGCCGCCCGAGCATCGCGCCGTCGCCGGTGGTCGCATCGGCACCGCGACGATCCAGGCGGTCCGCGACGCCGGCACGACGGTCGACGACGACCCGATCGTCGAGCTCGACCTGTCGGTGTCGGTCGGCGGCGGGCCGGCCTACGCCGTGACGCACGAGCAGGCGATCTCGCGCAGCGCGATCGCGAGCTTCCAGCCCGGGGGCACCGTCCCGGTGCGCGTCGATCCGGCCGATCCGTCGTCGCTGACGATCGGCTGACCCCAGCTTGGCCACCGCTCTCCGCTGGACCGGAATGGTGGCCAACCGGTGGGCGTCCCCGGCCCCGCACGGCCGGGGACGTCCCGCCCCTTCTCAAACGATCGTCCAGAATCCAGCGCACCGCGTCATGCGAGGGCGCAGAAGCCCGATGGGCACCGGGAGTGCCGACCTACGCGCGCCGACTCCTGCTGTCCTGCGGCGCGCTCCTGGCGCTCGCGCTCCCCGCACCGGCGTTGGCCGCGTGCGCCGGTGAGGGCGGGCCGCCCGCCGATCCCGGCGCCGTGGCCGCGACGCTGTGCCTGCTCAACGAGCAGCGCGCGGCGCAGCACCTGCCGGCGCTCAGCAGCTCGTCGCCGCTGCGCGCCGCCGCCTCCGCCTACGCCCGCGAGATGGTGGGCCGCAGGTTCTTCGACCACGTCTCGCCCGACGGCTCGACGATGCTCCAGCGCATCAAGGCCGCAGGCTGGGTCGCCGCTTCGGGTTCCTGGACCGCCGGCGAGAACATCGCCTGGGGGTCGGGCGGCTCCGGCACGCCGGCGTCGATCGTCGACAGCTGGATGCACAGCGCGGGCCACCGCGCCAACATCCTCAACGGCGCCTTCGTCGAGATCGGCATCGGCATCGCACCGGGCGCGCCCCAGGCCGGCGTCCGCGGCGACGCGGCCACCTACGTCACCGACTTCGGCTCCCGCGGCTCGGCCACCGCAGCCGCAGCCAAGCCCAAGAAGCCCACCGCGCGCTGCGTGACGCGGGCCGGCGCGACCGCCGCCAAGCGCTGCGCGCGGCGGTAGGGGGGCGGGGCGGGGCGGGCGCCGGTGGCGTTCCGCTCGGGCGCTGTCGGAGTGCCGGCGCGTCGTGGGGGCAGTGACGGAGTGAACGCGCTTGCAGGGCGCAGGCGGGGTCGGTCGTCCGCGGGGCGCCCGGGTGGGCGGGCGTCCGCAGGACGGATGGCGACTTGACGTTGCATCTCAACGGCGATTCGCCATCGATCGGCCGAGTGGGAGACGAGCGGCACCTGGCCGTTGCATCTCAACGTCCAAGTGCCGTTCGCCGGTCGCCACCGAGACGGATGGCGGGTTGGGGTCGTGTGCCGACCCCTATCCGCCAACGGTCGCGCGCGGTGCATCATTCGCGCCCGAACGACCCCGACCCCGGCGCCCCGCGGAGAACACGACGCGCCCGCACCCCGTTCACGCACTCGTCATCGCCGCCGGACCACGCCCCGCACCACGACCAGCGCACGAACGGAGCGCGACAACGCCACGGACCACGACCCCGACCCCGGCGCCCCGCGGAGGACACGAGGCGCCGGCACTCCCGTTCACGCACCCGTCATCGCCGCCGGACCACGCCCCGCACGACGACCAGCGCACGAACGGAGCGCAACAACGCCACGGACCACGACCCCATCCCGGCGCCCCGGGGAGGACACCAGGCGCCCGCGCCCCCTACAGCCCCGCCGGATGCCGCACGGTGTAGCCCGCCGCCGAGCGGCTGTCGGGCTGCCAGCGCGAGCCGTTGCCCGAGCGCCCGGAGGTGTCGAAGCGCCGGCCGTCGATGACCATGAAGGCGTGGCCGGGGTTCGCGTAGACGGTCACGTGGCGGCCGGGCCCGGGCGAGCCGTAGTGCATCAACTCGCTCGAGTCCATCGGGCGGCTGAGCTTGCCCATCGCGTGCAGCACGTAGGAGACCGAGCCCGAGCAGTCATAGCCCGACGCCTTGAAGCTCCCGTGGCCACCGCCGTAGACGTAGGGCCGACGGGCGATGCGGTTGCCGGCGGCGACCGCGCGGCGCAGCAGGCGAACGGACGCCGAAACCGCGGTGGCGCCGCGCAGGTGCGCACGCTTGAGCACCGGGTGCGAGCCGCGAATGCCGAGCGCCTTCCAGGTGCCGGGTCCGACGATGCCGTCGGCGGTGAGTCCGTGGGCGCGCTGGAAGCGCTTGACGGCGCTCGACGTGCCCGGGCCGAAGACGCCGTCGGCGCCGACGCCGAGCTTGCGCTGCAGCAGGCGCACCGGGGCGCCGCGGGTGGCGACGCGGACGCTGCTGCTGCCCGCCGAGGCGCTGCTGTGTGCGCGGCGCGCACGGCGGATCATCGCCCACGTCCCGGCGCCGACGACGCCGTCGGCGGTCAGGTCGTGGCGGCGCTGGAAGCGCTTGACCGCGCGCAGCGTGCCCTTGCCGAACACGCCGTCGGCGGGGGAGATGCTCAGGTCGCGCTGCAGCGTCTTGACGCGCGCGCCGTGACTGCCGTGCTTGAGCGGCTTGGCGTCGGCGGCGGCCGGCAGGACGACGAGCGTCGCGGCGAGCAGCGCCAGGAGGAGGCGGAAGATGGGAACAGGCATGGTTGGCGCGCCTGCGGGGTGAGCTGTCGGGCTCGCGCTGCGGAGAGCAGCGCTACGACGTCATCCAGACGTCGATTCGCCCCGGCGGCCGGTTCGTGGCCGCAGTGGGTCCCCCGTCCGTTCGCAAGCGAACGATTCGGCGCGGCGTCGTTCTACCACCAAAAATCCCTGCAAGCTGCAACATCCGTTGCAGCTTGATGTGCTGCAACTACACGCCCACGCGGCCCAGCCGCCGGGTCGCAAGCCCGCCGAGCACCGCCAGCAGCCCGAACACGGCCAGCAGCGCCGGCCACGTGTCGCCCCACGTGACGCCGCCGGTGAAGCCCTGGCGCACGCCCTCCAGGACGAACGTGACGGGGTTGACCGTGGCGATCGCGCGCAGCCACCCGGCCAGCAGCTCCTTCGGCGCGTAGGCGGTGGTGAAGAGCACGGCGATGAAGCCGACCGCCTGCATGAGCGGGGCGGCCTGCTGCGTGCGGAACCGCAGGGCGACGAGCACCGAGTAGAACGCCACCGCCGTCGCCAGCCCCATGACCAGCACGACGTCGAGCGCCAGCGCGCCCACGCCGGGGAAGTCCGTGCCGAGCGCGAACGCGACCACGAGCAGGAACGTCGCCGGCAGCAGCGCCCGGAGCGCGGCGCTCGCCACGATGCCCAGCAGGATCGTGGTCCGCGGCGCGGGGCAGACCATCAGCCGGTCGAACCACCCGCGCTCGATGTCGCGCGCCAGGTTGACGCCCGTCGCCGCGCCGGTGAACGCCGCGCCCTGCAGGAGGCCGACGGGCACGACGAACGTGCGGAAGTCGGTCGCGTCGAAGCCGGGCAGGCGCGCCGCCTCGCCGAAGACGCCGCTCATCCCGATCAGGAAGATCGTCGGCGCCAGCACGCCCGGCAGCGCCGCGCCCGGGACGCGCGTGATCTCGTTGAGCGCCCGCACGACGAGCGCGCGGATCACCGACAGGCTCGCCCTCATGCGTCGCGCAGCCTTCCGCGCAGCGCCCACACGGCGAGGGCCACGAACACCGTGGTCAGCGCCGCCGCCGACGCCACGCCCTCCAGCGCCGAGCGCGCCGAGACCGAGGAGATGATCGGGTCGCGCATGCCCTCGGCGATGTAGCTCAGCGGGTTGTAGGTGGCGAACCAGTCGGCCGGCGCCTGCAGCAGCTCGCGCGGGAACCAGGCGCTGGAGACCAGCAGGATCACGAAGACCAGCGGGAAGATGCCCTGCACGGTCGAGGCGTTGCGGGCGCGCAGCGCGAGCACCACGCCCAGCGCGGCGAACCCCGTCCCGGCCAGCACGCCGATGACCAGCACCAGCAGCGCGCCCGGCACGCCCGCGCGGATCTGGGCGCCGAAGATCAGGCCGAGCACGAGGAACCAGACGACCTGGACCGCCGCGATCGCCGAGCCGGCGAGGATGCGCCCGAGCACGATCGACACGCGCGGGATGGGGGAGGCCACGAGCCGGTCGAAGAACCCGCCCTCGATCTCCAGCGCGGTGCCGATGCCCTGCATGACGCCCCCGAGCAGCAGCGACTGGACGATCGCGCCGGCCAGCTCGAAGTCCAGGAAGCTGTCGACGTCCGGGAAGCCCGGCAGGCCGGTCGTGCGCGTGAGCCCGCCGGTGTTCACCGCGAGGAACAGCGTCGGCATGATCACCAGCGGCGCGAGGAACTGCGGGCGGCGCACCGCGCCCATCAGGGTCCGGCGCGCGAGCGCCAGCGCCGGGGCGATCACGACGGCACGGCCGGCTCGACCGGCTCGCCGGCCGCGGCGCCCTCCAGGTGGTGCCCGGTCTGCTCGGCGAAGACGTCGTCCAGCGTCGGGCGCACGACCTCGATGCCCTCGACGACGCAGCCCGCGTCGTCCAGGGCGCGGACGACGGGCGCGATCGCGGCGGCGCCCTCGACGACGCGCAGCGAGAGGTGCGTGCCGCCGGCCCCGGCGCCGTGCGCCAGCAGCTCGCCGAGCGGCCCGATCGCGCTGCGGGCGGCCTCCACGTCGGGGCGCTCGCCCCCGAGCGTGATGTCCAGATGCGGGGCGCCGACCTGCGCTTTGAGCGCCGCGGGCGTCCCCTCGGCCACCAGCACGCCGCTGTCGATGATCCCGACGCGGTCGGCCAGCACGTCGGCCTCCTCCAGGTACTGCGTGGTCAGGAAGACCGTGGTGCCCTCGTCGCGCAGGCGGCGGACCTCGTCCCACAGCGTCATGCGCGACGTCGGGTCCAGGCCCGTCGTCGGCTCGTCGAGGAACAGGACCTCGGGCTCGTGGATCAGCGCCATCGCGAGGTCCAGCCGCCGGCGCATGCCGCCCGAATAGGTCCCGACGCGCCGCCCGGCGGCCTGCGCCAGCCCGACGCGCTCGATCAGCTGATCGGCGCGCCGCGCCACCGCCCGGCGCGGGATGCCGTGCAGCGTCGCCTGCAGCTCCATCAGCTCGCGGCCGGTCATCAGGAGGTCCAGCGCCGCCTCCTGGAGCGCGACGCCGATCCGCCGCCGGACCTCGGCCGGCTGCGTGGCGACGTCGAAGCCCGCGATCGTCGCGCGGCCGCCCGTTGGGCGCAGCAGCGTCACGAGCATCCGCACCGTCGTGGTCTTGCCCGCGCCGTTGGGGCCGAGGAACCCGTACACCTCGCCTGGCGCGACCGCGAGGTCGATCCCCTGGACGGCCTTCAAGCCGCCCTTGAACTCGCGCTGCAGGCCGATGGTCTCGATCGCTGGACGTGACACCGGGCGCATCCTACGAGCCCGTGCGGGTAACTCAGTGAGATGGAGCTCGACGACAGGCAGCGCGCCGCGGTGACCACCCTGCTCGACCTCGCCGAGGACGACGGCGTCCTCTGCCTGGCCGACATCGCGACGCTCGTCGCACGCCTGGAGCTCGACGACGAGGCCCAGGGCCAGATCGAGGACGAGGCCCGCACGCGCGGCCTGGAGCTCAGCGACGACTGCGGCCGCCTGCGCGTCCCGGCGACGCACTACCTCAACGGCGAGCTGGCCGGCGCCACGACCGACGCGCTGTCGCTCTTCCTGCGCGAGATCCGCAAGCACCCGCTGCTGAGCGCCGCCGAGGAGGTGGAGCTCGCCAAGCGGATCGAGAACGGCGACGAGGCGGCCAAGGAGCGGATGATCACCTCCAACCTGGCGCTCGTGGTCTCGATCGCCAAGCGCTACCCGACCGACGGCCTGACGCTCCTGGACCTGATCCAGGAAGGGATCTTCGGCCTCATCCGCGCCGCCGAGAAGTTCGACTGGCGCCGCGGCTTCAAGTTCTCCACCTACGCCACCTACTGGATCCGCCAGGCGATCCAGCGGGGGATGGAGAACAAGGAGCGCACGATCCGGATCCCCACCAACGTGCTGCAACGCGAGCGCCGCGCGCAGAAGGCCGAGAAGGAGCTGTCGGCCGAGCTGGGGCGGCCGCCGTCCGACGACGAGGTGGCCGTGCGCGCCGAGCTCGGCGTCGGCGAGGTCGAGGCGCTGCGCGACATGGCGCGGACCGTCACCAGCCTGGACCGGCCGGTGGGCGAGGGCGAGGGCACCGCGTTCGGCGACCTCCTCGCCTCCGCCGCCCCGCCGCCCGAGGAGCAGGTGGTCGTCAGCCTCCGCGAGAGCGCCGTGCGCCACGCGCTCGAGGGGCTCAGCGACACCGAGCGCCAGGTCGTGCAGATGCGCTACGGCCTCAACGGGGACACCAAGCCGGTCGGCATCCAGGAGATCGGCCGCCGTCTCGGACTGCGCCAGAACGAGGTGCGCACGCTCGAGCGCCGCGCGCTCGAGCGGCTGTCGATGGTGCGGGAGATCGAGGCGCTCAAGGACGCGGCCTGAGCCGCGCCGGCGTCCGGCGGCGGATTGCGCCGCCCGGACCACGTGGGTCCGAGCGGCTCCGCCCGGTCATAGGCCACCGCTGTTTTCTTACATCCCAGGACGAGTGTCTATGCCTGGGCGGCGTGACACTCCCAACCACCAGGACGGGCCGCCGATCCGAGGATCGGCGCGTTGCCTGGCTGGGTCCACCACAAGGGAAGGACCCCGGTCGAGTGGGCAGCCCGCCGGACGACAGAGGTTAGCTGTTCCGAGGGCTATCACTCGAGCGTCCAGTGCTGCTAGCCTTTGTGATGTACAGGCTGAGCGATCATGCTCAGCACCGCAGTGCCCGTGTGTCCGCAGTCGTTGCCAGAAGCATCCTCCGCGTCACGCAGTGCACAACACCCGGAGGATCGATTTACATGGCTACCGGAACCGTGAAGTGGTTCAGCGACGAGAAGGGCTTCGGCTTCATCACCCCCGACGACGGGGGCAAGGATCTCTTCGTGCATCACTCGGCGATCAACAGCGACGGCTTCCGTTCGCTGCCCGAGGGCGCGAAGGTCTCCTACGAGGCTGAGAGCGGGCCCAAGGGCCCCAACGCGGTCAACGTCCAGCAGCTGTAGCACCCAGCTCGCTGCTCGGCGCCTGATCGCGCCGAACGAAAGGATCACCAGATGATCCGCTTGATCTGCGGCAGCTGCCTGCGTCTTTGGGACGCGCAGTTGCACGGCCATCGCAGCACCTGTCCCCATTGCGGGGGCGCGCTGCGGTCGCACTAGGAACGCATCGGCCCGGGGCGCGCAAGTCACGCCCCGGGCAGTGTTCCCTCCACGTACGGCATGTCCTGGTCGTCCGGAGTGCCGGCGTAGGCCTCGTCCGGCGAGGTGGTCTCCTTCGTCACCCCGGCGCCGCGGCGCACCGCCAGCGGCTCGACGGGGTACACGCAGTCGGTCTCGGCGCCCGCCCGGCGCGCGCCGACCATGAGCATCGTGCACGGCTCGTCGCCCTCGTTGACGAACGTGTGCCGCGTCCACGCGGGGCAGTGCAGGAGGTCCCACTGGCGCAGGGTCCGCTCCTCGCCCTCGACGATGGCCAGGCACGCGCCCGCGACCACCAGGAAGTCCTCCTGGCCGTCCTCGCCGTGGTACATCGTGCTGCGCTCGCCCGGGTCGATCGTGTGCAGGTTGATGCCGTAGTCCTGGAACCGCACGCCCTCGGGCTCGAACTTCGTGCACCGGCCCCAGCCGGGCGCCCCGCGCCAGGTCTGCTCGGTGACGTTGGCGATGAACCAGGTCGGATCGTCGGTCATACGGCCACAGCCTAGGCGGGTGGCCTGACCGTACCGGCGTGAGCGCCGCCGTCCTGGGCGACGCCTAGGATGGTCCGCTCATGTCGCCTGCCGCCAGTACCTTCCGCCGCCGTCGCTCCGCGCCCGTTCCCGAGATCCCGATCGTCGCGCGCCCGGGGGAGGCGCTGGTCTGGACCGACGGCGCCTGCCAGGGCAACCCCGGCCCCGGCGGCTGGGCCGCGATCGTCGTCGTGGAGGGCTCCGAGAACGTCGAGCTGTCCGGCGGCGAACCGCACACCACCAACAACCGCATGGAGTACATGGCGGCGCTGGAGGGCCTGCGCTCGTTGCCGGCTGACAGCGTGGCGTGCATCGTCACCGACTCGCGGCTGATGCTCGACTCCATGACCAAGTGGATCCACGGATGGAAGAAGAAGGGGTGGAAGACCGCCTCGGGCGACCCGGTCAAGAACCAGGACCTCGTGACGGCGCTGGAGACCGAGATCGCCCGCCACGCCGACGTGCGCTGGCACTGGGTCAAGGGCCACGAGACCGGCGCCGAGCACGCGCACAAGGTGCTCAACGACCGCGCCGATCGCCTCGCGGTCGCCGCGGCCAAGGTCGCGGCCGGCGGCTGACGCGCACCGCCCGGCGGCGGCGCCATGACCTCCGAGGTCATGGCGTGCGTCACCCCCGGCGCCTACGGTGGAGGGCATGAGCGCCGCCGCCGTCCTGTCCCGTCCCGCGCCCGAGGGCGTCGGCCCGCTGCTGCGGCGCTGGCGCGACCAGCGGCGCCTGAGCCAGATGGAGCTCGCCCTCGATGCCGCCGTCTCGACGCGCCACCTGAGCTTCGTCGAGACCGGGCGCTCCAAGCCCAGCCGCGACATGGTGGTCAAGCTCGCCGAGCACCTCGACGTGCCGCTGCGCGAGCGCAACGAGCTGCTGCTGGCCGCCGGCTACGCGCCCGCCTACCCGGAGTCCGGCCTCGACGACGAGCAGATGGGCCAGGCGCGCGAGGTCGTGCAGCGGCTGCTGGCCGCCCACGAGCCCTACCCGGCCGTGGCGATCGACCGCCAGTGGGAGCTGCTGGACGGCAACGCGGGCCTGCCGCTCATGACCGCCGGGGTGGCCGCGCACCTGCTCGAGCCGCCGATCAACGCGCTGCGGCTGAGCCTGCATCCCGAGGGCATGGCGCCGCGGATCGCCAACCTCGCCGAGTGGCGCGCGCACCTGCTCGGCCGGCTGCGGCGCGCGGTCGCCGCGACGCACGACGCGCAGCTCGTGTCGCTGCTGAGCGAGTTGTCGTCCTACCCGGGAGACGATCCGGGCGCGGGCGTCGAGGTGCCGGGCCCGGGCAAGATCGTCGTGCCGCTGCGGCTGCGCCACGAGGCCGGCGAGCTGGCGTTCATGAGCACGGTCACGACGTTCGGCACGCCGCTCGACATCACGCTGTCCGAGCTGTCGATCGAGGCGTTCTTCCCCGCCGACGCCCGGACGGCGGCGGTGCTCCGGACGCTCGTGGGTTAACTGTCGAAGCCCAGGCCGAGGCGGTCGAGCAGCCGCAGCCACGGGCCGCGACGGCCCTCGTGGCGATCGGCGGCGGCGAGCCCGCGCTGCGTGAGGGCGACGACCGCCGAGCGCAGCGGCTCGGGCGGGAACGGCACCGGCTTGCGGCGCACGTAGCGCAGGCGGGTCGCCTCGGTCTCGCGGCCGTCGAGCAGGTCCAGCCCGACGCGGGCGCCGAAGCGCGTGGCCGCGACGCCGAGGCCGGTGTAGCCCGTGGCGTAGGCCACGCGACCGCCGTGGGCGGTGCCGAAGAACACCGAGAAGCGGCTGCACGTGTCGATGGCGCCGCCCCAGCGGTGCGTGAAGCGCACGCCCTCCAGCTGCGGGAACGTCGCGAAGAAGTGCTGGGACAATGCAGCGAACGTCGGGTCGTGGTCGTCGTACTGCGGGCCGACGGGGCCGCCGCGGCGGTAGACCGCGTCGTAGCCGCCCCAGAGGATCCGGTCGTCGGCGGTCAGGCGGTAGTAGTGGAACTGGTTGCCGCCGTCGCCGATGCCCTGGCGATTGCGCCAGCCGACCGAGGCCTTCTGCTCTGCGCTGAGCGGCTCGGTGACCAACACGTAGTCGTAGACCGGGACGACGAAGTGGCGCAGGCGGGCCAGCAGCGGCGGGTAGGCGCTCGTGGCCAGCAGCGTGCGGCGGGCGCGGACGGTGCCGCCGGGCGTGCGGACGTCCATGGCGTCGCCCGCGCGCTCCAGGCCCAGCGCGGGCGTGCGCTCGTGGAGGCGGACGCCGGCGACGAGCGCGGAGTCCCGCAGGCCCGCCACCAGCCGGCCGGGGTGCAGGACGCCGGCGCCCGTGCGGTCCCAGACGCCGCCGAGGAAGAGGGGGGAGTCGACCTCGGCGCGCATCGCCACGGCATCGAGCACCTCGACGTCGTGCCCGAAGGCCCGGGCCAGCTCGGCGTCCTGCTGCGCGGCCTCGACCTCGTGGGGCTCCAGCAGCGCCAGCAGCTCGCCGGTCTCCTCGAGCTGTGCGTCGATGCCGTGGCGGGCGAGGTCGTCCTTGATGCCCGCGAAGTTCTCCAGCGCCAGGCGCTCGAGCGCCGGCATCTCGGCCGGGAAGCGCGCGAGGCCGTTGCCGAGGCCGTGCGTCAGGGACGCGACGGCGAAGCCGCCGTTGCGTCCGCTGGCGCCCGCGCCGATGCGGTCGGCCTCCAGCAGGACGACGTCTCGCGACGGGTCGTCGGCCTTGGCGTGCAGCGCGGCCCAGAGGCCGGTGAAGCCGCCGCCGACGATGCAGAGGTCGGCGGTCGTGGAGCCCGACAACGGCGGGTCGCCGGCGCGCTCGGGCAGGTCATCGAGCCAGAACGACGTCGTCGCCGCGCCCGCGTAGGCGGCGCGATGCGCGGCGGTCGGCGGGTCGGTGGGCCAGGGGCGCGGCATGCGCGCCGGACCGTACCGTTACGTGCGGGTGGGGGCGAGGCGCCCGACGGTGGCGCGGACGACCGCGTCGAGCAGCGCGCCGGAGCCGTCGGCCAGGCGGTTCAGCAGGGCCCGCACGGCGGGGAGGTACAGCACGAGCGCCGAGAGCCCGCCGATGGCGGCGCCCCCGAGCACGTCGGTCGGGTAGTGGATGGCCATCGCCACCCGTGTGAACGCCAGCAGCGTGGCGAGCACGAGGACGACCGTGCCCCACGTCCGGAAGCGCAGCACGAGCGCGACGCCGATCGCGAACGCAGCGGTCGTGTGGTCGCTCGGGAAGCCCGCGTCGGCGGCGTGGTGGGCGAACAGGTGGACCGCGTGCGGGTGCGACACGAACGGCCGCGGCCGGTCGACCAGGCGCGAGACGACCTGCGCGACCGCGAGGCCGACCGCGGCGCTGAGCCCCGCGGCGACGACGGCGCGGCGTGTCGCGCGGCGGGCCGGCCCCGCGATCAGGACGAAGGCCAGCACGAGCATGGCCAGGAACAGCAGCTCGGAGGCGTTGGCGTAGGCCACGAGCGGATCCTCGACGGCATCGTGCCCGGCGAAGAAGTCGTTGAGACGCTGCAACAGAGAGAGGTCCATCGGGCGCCCGCCAGCGTCGCGCAGACCTCCTGAACATCGCCTGAACATGGTGTTCACAACGGCATGGCGCGGATCCCGCGTGGGGGGATAGCCCGAGCATGCGGACGGGGGCGTCCGGCGCGCCGGACGGCGCCGCGCCCCAGCGACGCGCGGCCTCCGCGCGACGACGCTTGGGCCATGACCTCCTCTCCTTCCTCTGACTCCTCGCAGCCGGTGCGTGGCGACGGGGCGCTGGCCGGCGCGGTGCGCCGCGCCGCAGGCGCCTCGGCCCGCCGGCCGCGCACGATGATCGCCCTCTGGCTGGTGCTCGTCATCGGCTGCTTCGTCGCCGGGGGACTCGCCGGCACCAAGGAGCTGACCGGCGCGCAGGCCGGCGTCGGCGAGTCCGCCCGCGCCGATGCGCGCATCGACGCCGCCGGCCTGCGCGATGCTGCGACCGAGAACGTGCTCGTCCGCTCCGGCGACGCCGCCACGACCGCCCGCGCGGCCGCCGCGCTGCAGCAGCGCCTGCGCGCGGTGCGCGAGGTGGAGTCCGTCCGCGGCCCGCGTGACGCTCCTGCGCTCTCGACCGCCGGCGGGCGCACCGTGCTCGTGCAGGCGACCCTGCGCGGCGATCCCGACGACGCGGCCGACCACGTCGCCGGCGTGCAGCGCGCCGTCGCCGCCACCCAGGCTTCGCAGCACGGGGTCCGGCTCCAGCAGTCCGGGCCCGGATCGATCGACGACGCGATCAACACGATGGTCGGCGACGACCTGCACCGCGCCGAGCTCATCTCGCTCCCGCTCACCCTGATCATCCTCGTCCTGGCCTTCGGCGCCCTGGTGGCCGCGTCGGTGCCGCTGCTGCTCGGAGTCACCTCGGTCGCCGCGGCGATGGGCGCGCTGGGCGTCGTCTCGCAGGTCGCGCCGATCGATCAGACGACGGGCTCGCTCGTCGTGCTGATCGGCCTGGCGGTGGGCGTCGACTACTCGTTGTTCTACATCCGCCGCGAGCGCGAGGAACGCGCCGCCGGCCGCGGGCCGCACGCCGCGCTGGAGGCCGCCGCCGCGACGGTCGGCCGCGCCATCCTGGTCTCCGGGCTGACGGTCATCGTGGCGCTCTCGGGCCTGCTGGTGACCGGGCTGTCGGTGTTCAAGGCCAGCGCGCTGGCGACGATGCTCGTCGTCACGATCTCGGTCATCGGCTCGCTCACCGTGCTGCCGGCCGTGCTGGCGCTCCTGGGCGACCGCATCAACAAGGGACGCGTGCCGTTCCTCGGGCGCCGCGGCGCCACGCCGGTCGGGGCCCGCCCGCGCGGCGCCTGGGCCGCGCTGGCGCGGCTGGTGACGCGCCGGCCGCTCGCCTCGCTCGTCGCCGCCGCGTGCCTGCTCGGCGCGCTGGCGGTCCCGGCGTTCCAGATGAACACGGCCAACGGCGGCAACTCGGGCCTGCCGCGCGACCTGCCGATCGCCCAGGCCAACGCCGCGATCGAGCGCGCGTTCCCCGGCGCGCCCGACAGCGCGCAGCTGGTCGTCAGCGGCCGCCGGCTCGACACCCCGACCGCGCGCACGAGGCTCGAGGCGCTCGGCCGGCGCGCGCTGCGCACCACCGGCGGCCGCGGCCGGATCACGATCGATGTGGCGCGCGACGGGCGCACCGCGCTGGTCGGCGTGCCGATGCCCGACCACGGCGCGGGGAAGTCGGGCGGCGTGGTCCACGCGCTGCGCGCCGAGGTGCTGCCGACCGCGGCACGGGTCGGGCCCGGCGCCCAGGCGCTGCTGACCGGCTCGGCGGCGGGCGAGACGGACTTCACCGACCGCCTGGCGCAGCGCACGCCGTGGGTCATCGCGTTCGTCCTCGGCCTGGCGATGGTGCTCCTGCTCGCCGCGTTCCGGTCGCTCCCGCTGGCGCTCGCCGTCATGGGCCTGAACCTGCTGTCGATCGGCGCGACGTACGGGATCCTCGTCAGCGTCTTCCAGAGCACGTGGGCCGAGGGCGTCCTGGACTTCACGTCCACCGGCGCGGTCGTCAGCTGGCTGCCGCTGTTCGCGTTCGTGATCCTGTTCGGGTTGTCGATGGACTACACGGTGCTGGTGCTCGAGCGCGTCCGTGAGGCGCGGCGCTCGGGCCTGCCCGCGCGCGAGGCCGCGGCGGCCGGCGTCGGCGCCACCGCGGGGACGATCACCAGCGCGGCCGTGGTCATGGTGGCCGTCTTCGCGGTCTTCGCGACGCTGCGGCTCCTGGACATGAAGCAGCTCGGCGTCGGCCTGGCCGCCGCCGTGCTGCTGGACGCGACGCTCGTGCGCGGCGTCGCGCTGCCGGCCGCGATCGCCGTGCTGGGCGACCGGGGCTGGAAGGTCCCGCGCCGTCGCGCTCGCGACCGCACGCAGTGGGATCATGGCCGTCCCGCGGTCGCCACCGTGGAAGCCCACCATGGACGCTAGCCCGGCGCAGGCCGACACCCCGACGGAGCCGACGGCGGCCACGCCGCCCGAGGCTCCCACGCCCGCCGAGCCGTTCGACGCGCTCCCGCTGCACGTGGCGCTGTCGGCGCTGGCGGGCCTCGCGGTGACGATCGTCTGGGGCGCGTCGGGCGGCGGGTTCTACTGGCCGATGTGGGTGTGGCTCGGCGTGTCGATCCCGATCGCCGTCCACGTCCTGATCCGCTTCGGGCTCAGCCGGCCGACCAGCGCCGGGCATGCGCTGGCGATCCACGCCGCGAGCAGCGGCGCGCTCGGCGTGCTGCTGCTCCTGCTCTGGGCGATGACCGACAGCCCGACGTTCTGGCCGGTCTGGCCGCTGCTGGCGCTCGGGTCCTCCGTCGCGGTGCATGCGCTGATCACCTACGCCGACCGGCTGCCGGGCCGCCGGCGCGAGGCGCAGCTTGCCGAGCGGGTGGGCGAGCTGACCCGCACGCGGCGGGGCGCGCTCGACGTCCAGGCCGCCGAGCTGCGGCGCATCGAGCGCGACCTGCACGACGGCGCGCAGGCGCGGCTGGTGGCGCTCAGCCTGCTGCTCGGACGGACCGAGGAGCGGCTGGCCGACCGGCCCGAGGAGGCCGAGCTCGTGCGCCGCGCGCGCGGCGAGGCGAGCGCCGCGATCGGGGAGCTGCGCGACCTGGCGCGCGGGATCGCGCCGCCGGTGCTGGCCGACCGCGGCCTGGCCGCGGCGGTCGAGGCCCTGGGGCGCCGCGCGGCGACGCCGGTGACCGTCCACGCCTCGGAGCTGGACCACCGCCCGCTGCCGGTCGTTGAGACCGCGGCGTACTTCGTCGTGGCCGAGGCGCTGACCAACGTGGCCAAGCACGCGGGCGCGCCCGCTCACGTCCACCTCGTGGAGGAGGATGGACGCCTCGTGATCGAGATCGTCGACGAGGGCCCCGGCGGGGCGGACGCCAACGGCGGCGGGCTGACTGGCCTGCGCCATCGCGTCGAGGCGCTCGACGGCGAGCTGACCGTCACCAGCGTCGCAGGGCAGGGCACCACGGTCCGGGCGGAGCTGCCGTGCGGGCCGTGATCGTCGAGGACCTCGCCCTGCTGCGCGAGGGGATCGTGGCGCTGCTGCGCGAGCACGACGTCGACGTCGTCGCCCAGGCCGAGGACGGCGAGGGGCTGCTGCGGATCGTCGCCGGGCACAAGCCCGACCTCGCGGTGGTCGACGTGCGGCTGCCGCCGACGTTCACCGACGAGGGGCTGCGGGCCGCGATCGAGGCCCGCCGGCGCCAGCCGGGCCTCAACGTGCTGATCCTGTCGCAGTACGTCGAGCCGGTGTACACCGCGGAGCTGCTGGAGTCCGGCGAGGGCGGCATCGGCTACCTGCTCAAGGAACGGGTGGGGGAGGTCCGCGCGTTCATGGACGCCGTGGAGCGCGTGGCCGCCGGCGGCACCGCGCTGGACCGCGAGGTCGTCTCCGAGCTGGTCCGCGGCCGCGACCGGGGCGCCGGCGGCGACCGGCTCGCCGCGCTGACGCCGCGCGAGCGCGAGGTCCTCGAGCTGATGGCCGAGGGCCGCACGAACGCCGCGATCGCCCGTCACCTCGTGGTGACGCCCGGCGCCGTGGAGAAGCACGTCACCAACATCTTCGGCAAGCTCGACCTGTTCGCCACCGACGACGACCATCGCCGGGTGCTGGCCGTGCTGACGTTCCTGCGGGCGGCGTGAAGGGGGCCTGCGACGTCACGGGCGCAGCATGCCGTACGTGCCCAACCGGCCGGGCTGTCATCCTCTCTCGACATGAGCAACCTCTCTCGCCGCCCGGGCTCCGGCATCTCCCGCAGCGCGCGCGAGCGCCGCGCGTTCCAGCTCCTCGTGGTGGGCGGTGGCGCGGCCGCCGTCGCCGTCGTCACGTTCGTCCTGGCCGTCGCCGGCGTGATCGGCTGGGGCATCTTCCTGCTCGCGCTGATCGTCGCCGGCGTGTCGGGCCTGCTGTTTCGCCGCACCGTCGGGCAGTAGCCGTTCGGCAGCTCCGCGGCGGGCTCGAGGGTGCTGCCAGCGGCGACCGGTCGCTCAGGAGGCGCCGGACCCGGTGGCGAGCGCCTCTCGCTCAGCGTCGCTCAGCGCACGTGCGCTCCGCGCCCGGGCGTCCCAGGCGACGAGCACCGACCGGCCGGCCGCGGCGACCGTCCCGTCGGGCAGCGTGATCTCCTGGCCGACGGTGATGCTCGTGGTGCCGACGCGCTCGACGAACGTCCGCACGTCGACGTGCCCGTGGGCGTGGCGCACCTCGCGGCGGTAGTCGAGCTCGACGCGCGCCAGCACGAACGGGAAGCGGCCGACGGCGCCGAGCGAGCTCAGCAGCGCCCCGCGGCCCTCCTCCAGCAGCTCGTGGTAGACGGCCTGGTTGACGTGGCCGAGCATGTCCATGTCGCGCCAGCGCAGCGCGATCCGGACGATGGTCTCAGCGCCGTGTTCGGTCGTGGGCACCGGCCCCACCCTAGTTCCGGGAGCGCATGCGCGATCATCGCCCCATGTCCAAGGCCCTGCTGCTCATCGACATCCAGCGCGACTACTTCCCCGGCGGCGCCCATCCGCTGGTCGGACCCGAGCCTGCCGCCGAGGCGGCACGGCGTCTGCTGGCGGACTACCGCGACCGCGGCGAGCCCGTCATCCACCTCCAGCACATCTCCGAAGGCCCCGACGCGACGTTCATGCGACCCGGGACCGACGGGGTGGAGATCCACCCGCTCGTCGCGCCGGCCGGCGACGAGCCGGTCATCCAGAAGCAGGCACCCAACGGGTTCGTCGGGACCAGCCTGGAACGCGAGCTGCGCGGCCACGGCATCGACGAGATCGTGGTCGCCGGGATGATGAGCAGCATGTGCGTGGACGCGACCGTCCGCGCGGCGGTCGACCTCGGCTTCACCGCGACCGTCGTCCACGACGGCTGCGCCGCCCCGGATCTCCGCTTCGGTGACGAGACGATCCCGGGCGCCACGGTCCACGCCTCCTTCATGGCGGCCCTGGACGGCATGTACGCCGACGTCGTGAGCGCCGACGAGGCGCTCGGTGACTAGGAGGCCCCTGACGCCATGCCGACCACCATCGCGGACGTCGTCGTCGCCACCCTGAAGGACTCGGGGGTCCAGCGGGTGTACGGGTTGCCCGGCGACTCGCTCAACGGCTTCACCGACGCGCTGCGGCGCGACGGCGGGCTCGCCTGGCAGCTCGTCCGCCACGAGGAGGCCGCGGCGTTCGCCGCCGCCGGCGAGGCGGCCGTCACGGGCGAGCTGGCCGTGTGCGCGGCCAGCTGCGGCCCGGGCAACCTGCATCTCATCAACGGCCTGTTCGACGCGCACCGCAGCCGAGTGCCGGTGCTGGCGATCGCGGCGCACATCCCACGCGAGGAGATCGGCGGCGGCTACTTCCAGGAGACGCATCCGCAGGAGCTCTTCCGCGAATGCAGCGTGTACTGCGAGATGATCAGCGTCGCCGAGCAATTGCCGCGGATGCTCGAGATCGCCATGCGCTGCGCGATCGAGCGCCAGGGCGTCGCGGTCGTCGTCGTCCCGGGCGAGATCTTCCTGGAGCGCGCCGCCGAGCCGGCCGCCCGGCCTCGCGCGATCCGCGCGACGTCCTCGGTCGTCCGGCCCGCCGACGGCGACCTCGCCGCGGCCGCGGCGGTGCTCAACCGCGCCGAGCGCGTGACGATCCTCGCCGGTGCCGGCTGCGCGGGAGCGCACGACGAGGTCGTGGCGCTCGCCGGCGCGCTGCAGGCGCCGATCGTCCACGCGTTGCGCGGCAAGGAGCACCTGGCGCACGACAACCCGTTCGACGTCGGGATGACCGGGCTGCTCGGCTTCACCTCGGGCTACCGCGCGATGGAGCACTGCGACGCGCTGCTGATGCTCGGCACCGACTTCCCGTACCGCGCGTTCTACCCCGACGACGTGCCGGTCGTGCAGGTGGACCTCCGCGGTGAGCAGATCGGCCGGCGCACGGCCGTCGACGTCGCGCTCGTCGGGACCGTCAAGGACACGATCGACGCGCTGGCGCCGCGGCTGCGCACCGAGCGCGACCCAGCGCACCTGGAGCGCATGCTCGCCCACCACCAGCGCGCGCGAGCGCGGCTCGACGCCCTGGCCGGCGAGGACCCCGAGCGCAGCCCGCTGCACCCGCAGCTCGTAGCGGCGACGATCGACCGGCTCGCCACCGGCGACGCCGTGTTCGTCGCCGACGTCGGCACCCCCGTGGTGTGGGCGAGCCGCTACCTGACGTTCAACGGCCGCCGGCGCCTGCTCGGCTCGTTCGTCCACGGGACGATGGCCAACGCGCTGCCGCAGGCGATCGGCGTGCAGGCGTCGCAGCCCGGGCGCCAGGTGGTCTCGCTGTCGGGCGACGGCGGCCTCACGATGCTGCTCGGCGAGCTCGTCACGCTGCGCCAGCAGGAGCTGCCCGTCAAGGTGGTGGTCTTCAACAACGGTGCGCTGTCGTTCGTCGAGCTGGAGATGAAGGCCGCCGGCATCGTCAACTTCGGCACGGAGCTCGACAACCCCAACTTGGCCGACGTCGCCCGCTCGGTCGGCCTCCACGGTGCCCGCGTCGAGCGCGGCGCCGAGCTCGAGCCGGCCCTGCGCGCCGCCTTCGCCCACGCCGGCCCGGCCCTGGTCGAGGTCCTGACCGACCGCCACGAGCTGTCCATGCCGCCCAAGGTCACCCTCGATCAGGTCAAGGGCTTCTCGCTCTGGGCGACCCGCACGATCCTCTCCGGACGCGGCGACGAGATCCTCGACGTCGCCCGGACCAACCTGCGGGAGCTGGGGAGGGAGTGACGCGGGGGCGGGGGCCCGAACGCGCGCCTTATGTGAGCCGGGCTCGCCGTAAGGCGGGCTGGGGGCTGCGGTCCGGGCGGGTCGGGCGGCGGCGCCGGGTCCGGACCGGGCGGTCCCGGCTCGGGGCCGGGCGGCATCGGATCGGGAAGCTCGACGGATACGCGAACGGACATGGCAGCACCTCGTGGTCGTGGGCCGTGCGTTCAGTGTGACGCGCGGGCGCTCTGGAAGGAGCGCGTCGGGAACGCGGTCCGGGACCGCCGCCTACGCGCGAGAACCCTGTGTGGTCAACGGTCCTGCAGGAGGCAGCGGAGGACCACGATGCGGTCGTCGTTCGGGTAGGGCTCGGAGGTCGTGAAGCCCACCGCGGCGTAGGTCCGGATCGCCGGCGTGTTGTCGGCGAAGACGCGGAGCTCGACGTCGGTGAAGCCGTGCGCAGCGGCCCAGTCCAGCGCCGCGCCGACGATCGGCTTGCCGAGGCCTTCGCCGCGGCGGGCCGGATCCACGACGACGCGAGCGAGGCGGCCTTCGCTCGGGCCCAAGCGGACGATCTCGAGATGCGCGACCGGGACGTCGGGCGTGGCCGGCTCGTGCGCGGTGAAGGGGGTGTACGTGGCCTCGTCGCGGAGGCCCTGGAGCTGCTCGGCCGTCAACGGCCACGTGAGCGTCCGGCCCGCGATGCGCTCGAGCGCCACAGCGTCGGGGACCCACGAGAGCAGCGCGGCGTCGTCGGCGGACGTGAAGGCGCGCAGGGCGATGCGGGGCGCGGTCATGCGTCTCCTAGGGCCATCGATCGGAGGCTAGACGAGCGACCCGCTTGTCACGGCCGCGACAGGAAGCGAGACTCGATCCATCGGCTGCCTCCTCGCACTCCTCGCGCAGGTAGGACCATTCCGAATCCCAGTGATAATCTCGTAGTAGTGATGTCCCGCTCGCATACGATCGACCTGTCCGCCGCCGCAGCGACGACGCTGAGCGCCGATCGCGTCGGCGTCCGACATTTCCAATGGTCGTGCGCTGAGCGATCCATTCGAGAGGAGCACGTGAGGTCATGGGGCGTCGTCTACCCGCCGCGGGATTCTGCTGAGCTGCACGAGCGGGCCCTAACCCCGGCAGAAGTGGCGACTCGACTGGCACGGGACGATCTGACGCCGGGGATGCGCGAAATCGTTCGGCAAGGCGGTAAGCCGATCCGGGTGAGATATCGCGGGGGACTGCGAGAGGTCGAAGTCGACTCCGGGGCGGTCACGAGCATCGGCTCGGCGGGCGGGCCATATCAACCTGGCAGTCCCCAGTGGTTTCTTGAGGTGTGCCGCACGATGGCCCCCGTCGCGTCAGAGGCGCGGGAGACACCGCTAGGAGCCGTCACAGCCATCAGGGGCGTGACCGATCTCGTGCGCGCACGAGAGCTCCGCCGCAGACTCGCGGCCCCGGGCCGCGTCCGACGCACGGTTCTGGACCGCCATCCGAGTTGGCGGGCCATGCCCACAACGGTCGTGGTCGACACCAATGGAGCCGTCGCGGTCGTGCGTGTCGAGCCGCCGGCACGATTGCGGAGTGGCGCGGTGATGACGTGGCTGGTCGAGTTCTCGGCAGTCGTACCAATCGGGCCGGCTGCGGGCTTGGACGACCCCTCCTGGCTCGCGCACCTCGCAGCGGAGTGAGCACGGGCTCCTGTGCGTTTCTCGCGAATTTCGCCCACGAACTCATCATTGCGGTCGCGTCACACGCGCGGCGCGCCCTCCCGCCCGAACCATCAATGCTCGCTAATCGGCGTTATGTCTACTAGCAACCGTCAGGCCGCGGCTCCGGCAAGCCTCCATGCTCGTTCTGAAGGCGGTTGTCAGCCGGCGGCCATGAGCACGTTCACGCGCCCGAAGCCGTACTGCGGATCGCGCCCGGGAGCGCCGCGGTCGTCGACCGACGCGTCGAGCTTCGCGCGCGCCTGGTCGGCGGTGAAGCCCGGGTTCCGCGTGCGGATGATCGCGGCGACGCCCGCGACCTGCGGCGTGGCCATCGACGTACCCGACATCGGCACGTAGGCGCTGTCGGACGTGTTGAACGTCGAGAGCACGTTGACGCCAGGCGCGGCGATCTCGACGTCGCTGTTGGCATTGGAGAACAACGCCCGCCGGTCGCTGCTGTCGGTCGCGGCGACGGACACGACCTCGGCGTACGCGGCCGGATAGTTGAGGCTCGCGTTGGCGTCGTTGCCGGCGGCCGCGACGAGCAGCACGTCCTTGCCCGCGGCGTAGCGGACCGCGTTCTGCAGCGTCGTCGTCCCGGCGCCGCCGAGGCTCATCGAGATGACCTTCGCGCCCTTGTCAGCGAGGTAGGTGATGCAGTTGGCCACGTCGGAGGTCAATCCCTGCCCGAGCAGCCCCCCGACCGGCTTGCAGACCGCGAGCGGACTGTCGAACGCGACGCCCGTGACGCCCTTGCCGTTGTTCGCGTCGGCCGTGATGAGCCCGGCGACGTGCGTGCCGTGGCCGTAGTCGTCCGCGCAGGTCCCCTCGGTGATCGATGCGGCCCCGGTCAGCGGCGCGCTGGAGGACTCCGCGCAATCGGCGAGCTTGCCGACGAGGTCCTCGTGCGTGGCGCGGATCCCCGTGTCGACGATGCCGACCTTCACGCCGCCCGTGGCGGGGAAGGTGCCGAGGCCGGCGGCGTCCCAGCCTTCGGGCGCGTCGATGTCGGCGTCCGGCGTGCCACCCGTCTGGCCGGTGTTGTTGAGCCCGTAGAGCTCGGGGTAGCGCGGGTCGTTGGGCGTGGTGAAGATCCGCAGCGTGCGGTTGGGCTCGGCGTAGTCGACAAGGTCGCGGCGGTTCAGCGCGGCGACGAGCGCCGAGGGATCGCCGTCGGGCCGCACCACCGCGGCCCCGAGCGCCGGGACCGTGCCCACCTGCCGCGCGGCGCCCAGCAGCGCGGCGGTCGCCGCCGGCGCGGCGCCCGCACGGAACTTGACGATGACGGTCTGCGGTTCGGCGGCGCCGGCCGGGCCGGCCGCCAGGCCGCAGCCGACGGCGATGAGCACGACAGCGCGCACGACGGCGTGCATGAACGACATTCTCCCGGTCCGGGCGCAAGGAGCGCAACGCGTGGCCCAGCAGATCGCCGACGTTCTTGACCGCGGCCCGTCGCCCGGCCATCGCTTGGGGCCATCTGCTTCAAGCCGCCGGGTTCATCCGATCCGGGCGATGCGCGGGCTGGGACGCCGTCATACGGTCGGGACATGGGTGTCGGGCCGGGGAGCTCGGACGCGAGCGCTTTCTCATGCCTAGACCATGAATGGAGATTTCAGGCTCATGGATGCGACGTCATCGGCCGCGGATCAGAGCACACGGCAGTATCTTGCTGAGCGGTTCGAAGCGGATGTGATCCGTCCGATCGAGGACTTCCAGAACCCGAAGCAGGAGTGGAGGCGACTGTTCTCCGAGTTGTTCGGAACGTTCCTCCTGGTGCTCGTGGCGGCCGGCGGCGGAATGATGAGCCACGCGTTCCCGGACACGATCGAACGCTCCGCAGCGGTGGTCGCGCCGGGCCTGATGGTGCTGGGAATCATCCTGTTCATGGGCAAGATCTCGGGCGCACACCTCAACCCGGCGGTCAGTCTTGCGTTCGCTGCGCGTGGTGACTTTCCGTGGCGCCGTGTTCCCGGCTACGTCGTCGTGCAACTGGTCGGCGCGACGCTGGCCGCGTTGTTCCTTCGCGCGGTCATCGACGTGTCGGCGACCTATGGCTCGAACTACCCGGCGGCCTCGTACTCGGCGGGCTCCGCGTTCTGGATGGAGCTCATCCTGACCTTGGGGCTGGTGAGCGTGATTCTCGGCACCGCGTCCGGTGCGCAGAACATCGGGATCGTCGGCGCGTTCGGCATCGGCGCCTACATCGCACTGGCCGGCCTGTGGGGCAGCCCGATCTCGGGAACCTCGATGAACCCGGCCCGCACGTTCGGCCCGGATCTCGTCGGCGGAAGGTTCACCGACTACTGGGTGTACATCGCAGGCCCGATCGCCGGTGCCGCGGTGGCGGTCGCGGTTGCATTCGTGCTGCGCGGACCCGGCGGCGGGGGCGCGGGGTCCGGCGCCGCCCAAGGCGCGCTGCACACCGAGATCGCCCACCCCGACGAACTATGAGACGTCGTGAATGACGAGCCCGACCCGATCTGGCAGCGATAGCGTCGCGCCCGGTGCGTCGTGAGCCGCGAGCGCTTGATGGCCGGGCCGTTCGCGCTCGGATCCGTGTGCTTCGTCGTCGGGCCGTTCCCGGGCTACGCGCAGCTCGTCGGGGCGCAGGCCGATGCGATCACGTTCTTCGTCGGCTCGATCTTCTTCACGGGCGGCGGCGCGGTGCAGGCGGCGATCGCGTTCCCCGAGCGACGCTCCTTCCCCCACGGCCCGGCGGCGTGGCACGCCGCCGCGATCCAGCTCGCCGGAACGCTCTTCTTCAACGTCACGACCTACCAGGCCGTACATACGTCGCTCTCCAACGCCGACTACAACCGCGTCGTTTGGCGACCGGACGCGTTCGGCTCGATCTGCTTTCTGGTGTCGGGCGTGATCGCTTACCGCGCCTCGGCCCGCCGCGGCAGGCGGCCGGCGCACGGCCCCGCGGGCTGGTGGGAGCCGTCGATCAACCTGCTCGGCTGCGTCTTCTTCGGCATCGCCGCCGTCGCCGGCTACGTGGTCCCCGCGACCGGCTCGCCGCTGGACCTGGCCGCGGCCAACGTCAACACCGCGCTGGGCGCCGCGTGCTTCCTGACGTGCGCAGTGGCCACGCTGCGCACCGGACGCACGCTCAAGTCACCGCGCTTGCGCCGTCTAGGCGCGGTCGCCGTGCGCGACATCGTCCGAAGCGGGTGATGCCAACCGCCCGGCGCGGCGCCACGCTGCGGTGGCGGTCTCCCGGTCGCCGAGCGACCGGGGAGCGTCGATGACATGCCCGCCCGGGCGATGCCCACACCACGACCAGGGGGAAGGTTCCATGGAGAAGCGGCGTGACGAGCCCTCCGGCGGCGATTTTGCCGAAGGCGAGGAGACGGTGCCGAGGGACGAGCAGGTCGGCTCATTCGCCGAGGGCGAAGAGACCCTGCCCGAGGACGACAAAGTCGGCACGTTCGCCGAAGGCGAAGAGACCCTGCCCGAGGACGAGCAAGTCGGCACGTTCGCCGACACGGAGGACACGGACGGCGACTGACGCACAATCGCTCTCGGAGTGAAGTCGCGCGCGACGAGCGGACCTACCGGCGCTCGCCGAACTCGGGCTTGGGCACGACGCCGTAGCCGTCGCAGACCGGGCAGCGCGGGTCGATGTCTGCAGCGCGCCCGCGCGACCCCACCAAGCCGGTGCCACCGCAGGCGGGGCAATCCTCGGGCTCGCTCCCGTCCCCCCTCTGGTGCGCATCCCGCCCTGCTCGGTCACGGGGCATGGTGCCCATAGCCCATTGGCCTATAGGTCGTGGAAGGTCGGCGTCAACCAACGACGTCGGCCGACCGACGGCCCCAGACCAGAGCATCGGAAGCGGTACGCCCGCGTCGTCCTGGCTCGGCTTAGTGTGTCTTATGACCACGAGCGGGGAGACCAGACGAACGCGTCAGCCCCACCGTCCTCGCTGGACCGGCCATCCCAACCAAAGACGGACCGCCCATGCGCGTGCTGCTCAACATCATCTGGTTCGTGTTCGCCGGCCTGTGGCTGGCCATCGCTTATGCGTTCGCCGCGCTGATCTGCTTCGTCTTGATCATCACGATCCCGTTCGGCATCGCCGCGCTGCGCATCGCGCTGTTCGCGCTGTGGCCGTTTGGCAAGACCGTCGTCAAGCGCGCCGACGCCGGCGTGGCCTCCGGGATCGGCAACATCATCTGGTTCGTGCTCTGCGGGTGGTGGCTGGCGATCGGCCACCTCATCACCGGCATCGTGCTGTGCTTGACGATCATCGGCATCCCGCTCGGGCTCGCCAACTTCAAGCTCATCCCGGTGTCGCTGCTGCCCATGGGTCGCGAGATCGTCGACGTCGATCGCGCCCGCCGGCTCGGGATGACGGCGGTGGTCGAAGTGCCGGTCGACCCGTCGAAGCGCTAGATGGGTTGCTCCACGAGGCGGCAGCGAACCCGTGGAACAACTCATCTAGAGCAGGTCTCGCCCTGACAGGCCTCAGCTGGACTCATGGACAGTCGCCGGCCGGGGTGCTCGCGGCGAAGGTGGAGTCCGGTTCGTGGAGCTGCCTCAAAGGCGGTTCGCCGGATTCGCATCCGCCAGTGCACAGCGACGGCGCCGCTGACCGGTCCGTGAGGACAGGCCAACGGTGCCGGGCGGCCAGTGTCCGGGCTCGCAGGCCGCGGCCAGCATGTGCACGGCACTGACTCGGACGAAAAGGACAGCGAACAGCATGATGCCGGTCCGCAAGGCCCTCGTCGCAGCGCTCACCGCCACCGCCGCGCTCGCCGTCGGTGTGCCGGCGGCGAGCGCGAACGCAGCCGCCACCCCCCAGTTCTCCGTTCCGACGGGGTTGGCTCCAACCGCCTTCGGGGGGTTCCCGGAGACGCCGGTCGGTGGCATCTTGTCGACCCCGAGCAACACCGGCGCCGGGCCGTGCGGGTCCGCCACCGGCAACGAGGGCCAGGGTCGCACGGGCGGAAATGACTACCAGGTCTGCATGGGCACGGGCCTCAGCTTCATCGGCCCCTCCGTCGGCCAGATCGCCACGGTGGTCGGCCCTACGATCATCGGCCCCGCGTTCGTCGGCACCTCGGTCGTGTCCGCCGGCAACGTCGCGATCGGCCCCTGACATGCCCGCGCGCATCGTGGGCCAGCCGCGGCCGGCGATCGTCGGCGCACGTGTCGGCTGAGCACCGGCGCGCGAACCTGCGTGGAACATGATCGGCGCCTCTGTCACGGCGGTTGTCGCGGGTGCCCAAACGTGGAAGCAGATCGGTGAACTGGGGCTGGCGTTCGGGCTCGCATCGCTGATCGGGGTGGAGCGCGAGTGGCGCCACAAGCCCACCGGCCTGCGCACCCATACCTTGGTGGGCGTCGGTGCGGCGCTGTTCGTGATCGTCAGCAAGTACGGCTTCAGCGACGTCCCCGGCCGCCACGTCGTCCTGGATCCGTCGCGCGTGGCGGCCCAGATCGTGTCAGGGATCGGCTTCATCGGCGCGGGCCTGATCTTCGTGCGCGGCGATGCCGTACGGGGCCTGACGACCGCCGCGATCATCTGGATGACGACCGCGATCGGCATGGCCTGCGGCGCCGGGCTGGTCCACATAGCCCTGGTCGCCACGGCTGCCCATTTCGTCGTCGTGCTGGTCTACCCCCGGCTGCTCGCTGCGCTGCCTCGCTCACGCCATGTCAGCTTCGACCTCCGGGTCGTCTACGCGGACGGTCGCGGCATCCTTCGCGCGATCCTGTCGGAGAGCACGCGTCACGGCTTCGCGATCGTTCGGGTCACGACCCACCAGCTGGAACGCGAGATCCAGGGGATGTCCGCGGTGGCCGTGACGCTCGAGGTCCAAGGCCAGCCGACGGTCGATCCCCTGGCGGTCGCGGTGACCGACCTCCACGGCGTGTTCGAGGTCGCCACGACCGATCACTCGCGCAACGGCGAATGACGGGCGTCAGCAACGCGTTCGTCGGCCGCCTACCATCGCCGTGTCGTGCACGCCTCGCCCACCACGTCCGGCTCACCCGCCGTCAGCAGCGACCGCCGTCGCGGCCTGCTGCTGGTCGGGGCCATGTCGGCGGTCATGTGGATCGAGGAGATCGCCGACCAGCTCAGCGGCCAGCATCTGGACCAGTACGGCATCCGGCCACGTGGGACCGACGGGCTGATCGGCATCGTCGACGCGCCGTTCCTGCACGGCGGGTTCGGACATCTGATCGCCAACACCGTGCCGTTCCTGGTCCTCGGCGCGATCATCGCGCTGTCGGGGCTGGCGCGCGTCGCGCTGGTCACGGTGATCGTCGCCGGCGTCGGCGGCCTCGGCGTCTGGCTGCTGGCCGCCTCCGGCACCGACCACATCGGCGCGAGCGGCATCGTCTTCGGCTACGCCACCTACCTGATCACCCGCGGCCTCTTCAGCCACGACCTGCTGCACCTGGCCGCCGGCGCGATCGTCGCCGTCGTCTACGGCAGCACGCTGCTGTTCAGCGTGGTGCCGCACGACGGCGTGTCGTGGCAGGGGCATCTGTTCGGCGGCATCGGCGGCGTCATCGCCGCGCGTCTCCTGGACGTCCGCACGCAGCGTCGCCGGCTCGACCCGGCAATTGCCTAGAGCGTGGGTCCCAAACCCGCCGCGGGTTTCGCCCCCTGGGCGAAGACCCGCAAGGGAACCTGGCCCTCTGGGCCAGTGTTCCCCTGGGTCACGGTGCGACGACGATCTTGCCTCGCACCCGTCCGGCGGCGAGGTCGCGGATCGCATCCGGGACCTGCTGCAGCGCGACGACGCGGTCGATGACAGGCGTGACCGCGCCCGTCTCGATCAGTGCCCGGAGCACGTCGAGGTCTGCGCTGCTCTCGTTCGCGATGAACGTCCCGAGGCGCTGACGCACGAAGGGCGACAACGCCATGGCACGGAGTTGGCGGTCGATGCCGCCCGTCCAGCGACCTCCGCCTTCGCCGCCGACGATGACCAGCGTTCCGTGACGCGTGAGCACGCGACGCAGCTGTGACAGCGGCCGGTTGCCGCCGATGTCGAGGACGACGTCGTAGCGCTGGTCGTCGTCGGTGATGTCGGCGTGCGAGTAGTCGATCACGTGATCGGCGCCGATCGATCGCACCAGGTCGACCTTCGGCGTGCTGCAGACGCCGGTGACCTGCGCTCCAAATGCCTTGGCGATCTGCACGGCGAAGGTCCCGACGCCTCCCGAGGCACCGATGACCAGCACGCGCTGGCCGGCCTCGACGCGCCCACGATCGCGGAGGGCCTGCAAGGCGGTGACGGCGGAGACGGGCACGGCGGCCGCCTGCTCGAGCGTCAGGTTCTCCGGCATCCGCGCCAGCCGGTCCGGTCGCGCCAGGGCGTACTCGGCGAACGACGCGCGACACGTGCCGAACACCGACTCCCCGGCGCGGAATCCGGTCACGGCCGCGCCGACCGCCTCGACGACCCCCGCCACCTCCGAGCCCAGCCCGGCGGCCTTCGGCCTGCGCAGGCCGTAGCCGGCGATGCGCATCAGGTAGGGCCGGCCCGCCATGATGTGCCACGCACCCCGATCGAGGCCGGCCGCGCGCACGCGCAAGAGCACGTCGTCGTCACCGACCTGGGGCCGCTCCACGTCCCTGAGGTCCAGCACCTCAGCCGAGCCGTAGCGGTCTCGCACGACGGCCTTCATGGTCGGCCCGCGCGCCGGCGACGGCCTCGACGCGGCATCGCCACCGCCGACGGTCCCTGCGGTGCTGTCCATCACTCCCACCCTCCCCGAAGCGCGCCGTACGACATACGGCCCGTTGGCCGGATCGTACTCGTACGGTGCACACGTCCGAAGCCGACCGATGAGTTCCGCCCGTCCGCGTCGTCCTGGGGATATGACCGATACCAAGCAGGCCCCCACGACCGTCTCGAACATCGGCGTCGTCATGTTCACCGTCGCCGATCAGGATGCGGCCCTGGCGTTCTACACCGAGAAGCTGGGCTTCGAGCTCCGCGGCGACACCCGCTTCGGCGAGAACGACGAGATGCGCTGGCTCGAGGTTGCCCCGCCCGGCTCCCGCGCCCGCCTGGCGCTCAACCCGCCGATGTACGACAAGCCCGGCGGCAGCTCGATCGGCGTCGAGACGAAGGATGTCCTCGGCGAGCACGCGCGGCTCAGCGCCATCGGCGGCATCGACCTCGACGCCGAGCCGATGCGCACGCCCGGCGCGCCGCTCATGTTCATGCTGCGCGACCCCGACGGCAACACCGTCGTCGTGGTGGAGGAGCCCGCCGCGTAGGACGCCTCGACGCACACGCTCTCGGACGGCGGGCGGCCGCGCCCGGCTCAGCCGGGTAGGTAGGCCGCCCGCATCTGGCCGGTGCGCATCCGCTGTGGGTGGTCGCCGACCGGGATGCTGGCCACCTCCCTAGCGTCGTCGTAGGAGATGACGCCGACGCGGTCGTCGCCGCTGAACGACACCAGGCAGTGCTTGCCGTCGATGCTGTTGGTGGCCCAGTAGGGCTTCTGGCCGTGGGCGGCGATCTGGGTGGTGAACGTCGCGCGATCGACGACCGCCGCGTAGTCCGACATCGTTCCGGCCGCGCACAGCTTCGTGCCCGCGGCGTTCATCGCCAGGCCGTGATGGGCCGAGTCCAGGACGTACTCGTCGCGGCGCAGCGCCTGCGCGCTCTCGCTGACCGGCAGCATCGCCAGCCGCGTCGGCTTCTCCTGCTGGAGGTCGAACTCGACGAAGCCGTGGAAGAACGAGACCTGGAAGTACAGGAAGCGCTCGTCGGGCGAGAGCGTCATCGGCCGCACGGCCGAGCTCATGTCGGGGAAGCCGTAGTCGCGCAGGATCTTGCCCATGTCGAGGCGCTTGAGCACCTTGTAGGTCTTGGCGTCGACGACCTCGAACCAGCGGTCGCCCTTGGTCGCGTCGAGCTCCGGGGCGTCCAGCGGCGTGTACACGGTGCCGATGCTCGCGTGGAAGATGCTCGTGCCGTCCTTGGAGAAGTTGCTCTCGTGCGGCGAGTCGCCCGAGTCGATGCGGGCCACGATCTCGCCCTTCGCGGTGTCGATGACGTCGACGACCCGCGCGGTGGATGCCGAGACCAGCAGCCGCCGGCCGTCGGCCGAGAGCGCCATGTGGTCGGAGCGCTGGCCGTCGACCGGGACGCGCCAGACGATCTTCTTGGTCGCGAGGTCGAACGCGACGACGTCGGCGAGGCTGGGCCGCGACACGTACGCGTACCGGCCGTCGGGCGAGGTGAAGATGTCGTCCACGAACTGGTCGTGGCCTTCGCCGATCATCTGCCGGATCGCCAGGAAATAGGCCAGCCGCGCCGGGTCGGTCCGGATCTCGGCCATCCGCTCGGCGAGGTCGGGGACGACGTCGAACCGCGTCAGCCGCTGGAACGTGTGCCCGTCGAGCACGTCGGCCGTGCCGTCCCAGTTGTTGCCGACCATCACGACGTCGCGCGTCTCGGCCGTCGCCTGAGCGCCGGCCGGCGTGGCGCCCACCGCCAGTGCCAGCGCGAGCGCCGCGATGCCCACCAGCACCTTGGTCCTGTGACTGCGCACGTCGGCTCCTCCTGCTCCGGGGTTCTCGAAGGCGTCAACGACGCACGGGGCCGAAACATGCGGTCGGTCCGCCGACCGACCGCCTCAACGGTCACCGGTGAGGTTCCCGCGCACGCGGGTCTGCCCGCGGCTCGTGCCCCACCCCTCCCCCGCGGGCCGAGTCGCGCCGGTCGTGCCGGCGCGACTCGGGAACGGCGTCAGGCCGTCGTCTGCAGGTTGATCGTCACCTGGGTCAGGCGGAAGCTGTTGCCCGACGGATCGCGGAAGCCGCAGTCGATGCCGTAGGGCCGCTCCTCGGGGGCCTCGCTGAACTCGACGCCGCGGGCCCTCAGCTCGTCGTAGCTGGCCTGGCAGTCGTCGGTCGTGAGGAAGACCGTTCCGGCGAAGCCCTTGGCCATCAGCGTGCGGATCTGCTCGGCGGTCTCGTCGTCGAGCATCGGCGGGCCCGGGATCGCCATCAGCACGATCGACATGTCCTCCTGGCCGACCGGCCCGACCGCGAGCCAGCGGAAGTCCCCCATCTCGGGAAGCGTGACGTCGGAGCGCACCTCCATGCCGAGCTTCTCGGTGTAGAACGCGAGTGCCTCGTCCTGGTCGTGCACCCACACCTGCGCGTTGGCGATCCTCATCATGATGTCCTCCTGCGTGGTCGTTGTCCGGAGCGGAGTGCAGGAAGCTATCCCGGCGCGGTGCGGCTGTCTTCTCCAAACGTGCGGCGTTGCGGCCGGGCGAACGCGCGGACCACGCACGCCGGGACGCGCGCCTGGGCGGAGGCCGGCGGGAACGCCTTCCGGTACGCGGTCGGCGACCGGCCGTAGGTGCGCGTGAAGCTCGAGGTGAACGAGCCGACGCTCTGCAGGCCCACCGAGAAGCAGATGTCCGCCACGGTGCGGTCGGTGGCGCGCAGGAGCGCCGCGGCGCGCTCCAGGCGCCGGGTCAGCAGGTAGGCGTGGGGCGGCTCGCCGAAGGCACGGCGGAACTCGCGGCTGAAGTGCGCACGCGACAGGCCCGCGGCGCGGGCGAGATCCTCCACGCCGAGCGCGTCGGCGTACCGCGCATCGGCCAGGTCCTTGGCGCGCAGCAGGTGGCGGGCGGGTGGGACGAACGCCGGCAGGCTCGAAGTCACGCCACGAGTGTTCTGGGGTCGCGGCGCGGCGTCAACTAGGGGTGCCGTAGGCGGCCGGCGAGAGGCCGAGGCCCTCGACGGCCGGCCGTCGCCGCCGGAGGTGGGTCCCCAGTCGCGATAGCGACACAGTCTCCTACCGCGCCCGCAGCCCGTCGAGCGCCATGTCGAGGATGCGCTCGATCTGCGCCTCGTCGGCGGCGCGGATCGAGGCGATGCCGCTGACCATCCGGCCGACGTCGGTGAAGTTCGTGTCGGTCCGCGCCGCGCCCGCCGCCTGGGCGCGCTGCAGCAGCGCCTCGCCGGCTGCCGTGATCGCCGTGCGGCAGCCGCGGAAGACCTCGGCGTCCTGGTCGATGTAGGCCATCATCTCGTCGGCCAGCGCCCGCTTGGTAGCGGCGTAGCGGACGAACTGGTGCAGCCAGTCGACGAGGGCGTCCCACGGCGGCAGGTCGGCCAGGTCGGCGGCCGAGCGCGCCATCGCCTCGACCTCGTCGACGTAGACGGCCTCGAGCAGGTCCGGCCGGCTCGGGAAGTGCCGGTACAGCGTGCCGATGCCGACCTCTGCGCGCCGGGCGATGTCCTCCAGGGACGCCGAGGTCCCGTCCTCTGCGAAGGCATCGCGTGCCGCGGCGAGCAGCTTCGCGTAGTTGCGACGCGCGTCGGCGCGCCTGGGGCGCTTGGAAAGGCCTTCGAGGTTGGTCTCGGTGCTGCTCATGCGACGGATCTCCTGGATCCACTTGTCAAACGGAGGGGGCCTCCGCTACAGTAGGTGGAGGCTGCCTCCGCTTCTCTTCTGGAGGCGCCCTCCATTTTAGCGGCCATCCCCGCTCCCACACCGAAGGATCCCTCTCCCCATGACGTCCACCACCCTCCGTCGCGCGCCCGCCGCCCGGTTCCTGCGCCGAGCCTCGGACGCGACCCCTTCGAGCTCCGCGCTGATCCTGGCGATCATCCTCGCCTGCCAGCTGATGATCGTCGTCGACGCCTCGGTCATCATCACCGCGCTCCCCAAGATCCACGACGCGCTGCACTTCTCCTCCACGAGCCTCTCGTGGGTGCAGAACGCCTACACCTTGACCTTCGGCGGCCTGCTGCTCCTCGGCGCCCGCGCCGGCGACATCCTCGGCCGCCGCCGCACCTTCGTGGTCGGCATCGGCCTGTTCACCGTCGCATCGCTGGCCGGCGGCCTCGCGCAGTCCGAGGCGTGGCTGCTCGTCGCGCGAGCCGTGCAGGGCATCGGCGCCGCGATCGCCGCGCCGTCCACGCTGGCGCTGCTGATGACGAGCTTCGCCGAGGGCCAGGAGCGCACGCGCGCGGTCGCCTTCTACAGCGCCGTCGGCGGCGGCGCCGGCAGCCTCGGGCTCGTCCTCGGCGGCATGCTGACCGACTGGGTCTCGTGGCGCTGGGGCTTGTTCATCAACGTGCCGATCGGCCTCGTGCTGATGTGGCTCGCGCCGCGCGTCCTGCCCGAGACCGAGCGCCACGCCGGGCGCTTCGACCTCACCGGAGCCGTGACGTCCACGCTCGGGATGACCGCCCTCGTCTATGGCTTCGTCCGCGCCGCGTCGGACGGCTGGAGCGAGCGCGGCACCGTCGCCTCCTTCGGCGCCAGCGCCGTGCTGCTCGGGGCCTTCGTCCTGACCGAGCTGCGCGCCGAGCAGCCGATCACGCCGCTGCGGCTCTTCGCCAGCCGCCGGCGCTCGGGCGCCTACCTCGCCCGCGTGCTGATGGTCAGCGGCATGTTCGCCATGTTCTTCTTCGTCACGCAGTTCCTGCAGGGCGTCCGGGGCTTCAGCGCCCTGGAGGCCGGCTTGGCGTTCCTGCCCATGACCGCGGTCATGTTCTCGATGGTGCGCGTCGTGCCGCGGCTCACCCCGCGCTTCGGCGACGCCCGGCTGCTCGTCGGCGGCGTGTCGCTGGCCCTCGCCGGCATGGCCTGGCTGAGCCGGATCTCCGACGGCACGCAGTACTTCCCGGGCATCGCGCTGCCGATGGTGCTGCTCGGCGTGGGCATCGGGCTCGCGTTCACCCCGCTGACGTCGGCCGGCATCGCCGGGGTGGCCCCGCGCGACGCGGGCGCGGCCTCGGGCCTGGTCAACGTCGCCCACCAGCTCGGCGGCTCGCTGGGCCTGGGCATCCTCGTCACGGTGTTCGCCTCCGCCGGGCGCGCCGCCGCCGACCATCCCCTGGCCGGCGCGTCACACCAGGCCGAGGCCCGGTACGAGCTGGCCCATGCCGTCGGCAGCGCGATCACCGGCTCGGCCGTGTTCCTCGCGCTGACGCTCGCGGTGATCCTGCTCGCGCTGCGCACCCGGCCGGTGCGGGCGCCCGCGGCCGTGGGCGCCACCGGGTAGGCGCCTCAGAGCGGCCGCAGCCGCGGCCAGTGGAGCTCGACCCCGTGCTCCTCGAGCACCGCCTGGAAGGTGCCCACCCGCAAGGGGTCGCCGCTGATCTGGTGGGGTTGGCTGCGGGTGTCGAGGCAGTGCGCGGCGAGGCTTCCGGCGGCCTCGCCGATGTTCCACTCGACCGGGTGCAGGCGGTAGCAGCCGTTGGTGATGTGGGTCGTGCCGATGTTCTTGGCGGCCGGCAGCAGGTTCTCGACGCGCTGCGGGATCAGGCTGCCGAGCGGGATCTCGAACGGCATGCTCGGCACGTCGAGGTAGGTGCGCCCGCCCGTGCTCGGATGCAGGTCGATCCGGTAGGCGCCGATCCCGACCGTGTCGAGGAACGACGCGGCCCACTCCAGCTGGCGCACCTCCGGGTTGATGTCCTGCTCGACGACCGTGCGCTGCGCGCGGATGCGCCGCGACTCGCGGATGTACACGGCCTTGGCCAGGCCGTGCTCGGTGTTCATCAGGTCGGTGCGCAGGCGCAGACCGGGGTAGCCCTGGCCGCCGTCGCGCCGTGGCGCCTCGGTCTGCAGCCAGTACAGCAGCGACAGGCTCTGCTGGGCGGCGCCGCGCAGGTGGCGCGCGACCTCGTCGGCGGGCACCTCGTACACCGGCCCGAGGAAGTAGTCGTTCTGCGGCCAGTTGACGAGCGTGATGTCGCTCTCGATCGTCCCGGGGATGAACTGCTCGCGCTCGATCAGCCGGCGGTACCGGAAGAGCGGGAACGTGCCGACGTCGCCGAACAGGCTCATCCGCCGCACGCGCTCGGGGTCGGGCGGGTCGGGCGCCGAGAACGACAGCAGTCGATCGGGCCAGAACGGAGGCCGGAACTCGCGCCAGAACGGATAGTCCTCGGGCTGGTCGATCGTGTGGTCCTCGCCGGGGAGATGGTCGAGCGCGAAGCAGTGCGTGACCGCCTGCATGTCGAGCGGATCGGCCACGGCCGGCGCGTGCGGCTCTCCGGTGTCGGCCTGGGACTCGGTGCCCGTGACGTACTCCGTCCCGGTGAGCGGCAGCACGTCGCCGCACTCGGTCGCGTCGAGGAAGTAGGTGCCGGTGAGCACCGTGCGGTGTCCGGTCCGCACGTCCTCGACCGTCACGGCCAGGACGCGGTCGCCGTCCATCTCGGCGGCGACGGGCACCGTATGGATCAGCGGCAGCACCCGCCCGGCGATCTTCTCGGGCAGCAGGAGCTGCTCGACGACCTTGAACGCGATCTCGGGCGGGCACGGCACGCGCGTCACCAGCGCGCCGCCGAGCTGGATCCGCTCGTCGACGAGCGCTTCGGCGTTGAGCGGGAAGTGGTCGCGAAAGCACGCCCGCACGCCGGTCCGGAACCGTCGCCAGCTCCGGCTGCAGCCGAACTCCTCGATCCACGGATGCTCGTCGGGCGGCACGGCCTGGCTGGTCATCTGGCCGCCGAGCCAGTCCGTCGGCTCGGTGACGATGACCTCGCGGCCCATCCGCGCCGCCGCCAGCGCCGCGGCGCACCCACCGGTGCCGCCACCCAGGATGATGATGTCGGCTTCGAGCTCGTCCGCAGCCCCGCGCTCATGCCGGCGCACGGGCACCCACCAGCTCGGCGGTCATCGTCGCGGTGCTCGCCGCCGCGGCGCGCAGCTCCGGCAGCCGCTGCGAGACGCGGCTGAGCTGCTCGTCGCGCAGATCCCACAGGCGGTCGATCCCCGCCAGCAGCGTTCCGGGGTTCGTGGCCGCGACCGCGTCGGGCTCCTCGAGGCCGATGGCCTTCAGGAACGCGCCGATCTTCGCCGCGTAGGGCAGCGGGGCGATCGGCACGCCGGCCGACGCCGCGAAGATGAGGAAGTGCAGGCGCATGCCGACGGCCATGTGGAAGCTGCCCATGACCGCCCGCAGCTGTCCCGGCGTGTAGGTGCCGGTCAGGACCGTGGCGCACTCGGGCCGGGCCATGTGGCTGATGACGCGGTGCGCCTCGCGGAGGTCCTCGCGCTCCATCGGGACGAACACGGCCTGCGCGTCGAAGCGCTGCACGATGAAGTCGGCGGCGGTGGCGAGCAGGGCGTGGAACTCGCGGTCGGCGGTCTCGGCCGCGGCGGCGCCCCCGCTCTCGCGGACCGAGAGCGCGACGAGCCGCCGGCCGGTCTCCAGGCGCTCGCGCTGGAGCATGTCGACGGGCAGCGGGGCCGGCTCCAACAGCAGCGCCGGGTCGGCGGTGACGACGATCTCCCCTTCGACCCCGATCTCCTCCAGCAGGCGGCGCGCCGTGGGCTCGCGGACGGTGATGAGGTCCATGACGCTCAGCGCCTCGGCGACGGCGGCTCGATCGGCGGTTCGGTGCAGCGGGCCGGCGCCGATCGCGTAGGTCGCGGTCGGGACGCCGAGGCGCTGCGCGGTCCGCACGACGTGCAGGTAGCTGCTCGCCTCGCTGTCGTAGAGCAGGCCGCCGCCGCCGAGCAGGAGCAGCGCGAGGCCCGAGAGCGCGTCGGCCAGCTCGCTCCGGCTGCTGGTGCGCGCGTCGACGACGGCCTCGACGTCGTGGTGCTCGATGGTGTGCGGGGCGTTACGCGAGAAGACGACCAGGCGCACGCCCGGGATGCGGCGCCGCAGCTCGCTGACGATCACGGTGAGGATCGCCTCGTCGCCCATGTTCAGGCCGCCGTAGCTGCCGGCGACCCCGATGGTCACCGGCCATGTCGGGTGGAGGCCCACGTGCGCCGGTCTACCCGCCGGGGGCCGGGCGGCAGTCGCGGAGGTTTCAGCTCCCGCACCGCCCGCCGTGTGTTTTCGCGTCCGCCGCAGCGGACAGGATCCTCGGCATGGCGACGTCCACGGGACCCGGTTCCGACGCGAGCGACACGAGGCCGGCGCTCATCACGCTCTCGGCGTCCTACGGCGCGGGCGGCAGCGAGGTCGGGCCGGCGCTGGCCGAGCGGCTCGGCGTGCCGTTCGTCGACCGCGCGATCCCCGCCGGCGTGGCCGACCGCCTCGGGATCACCGAGCAGGAGGCCCACCGGCGCGACGAGGAGGTCGAGCGGGGGCTGGACCGGATCCTGGCCAACATGGTGCCGATGGCCGAGCTCTACGGCGTGGGCGGCGTCGACCCGGCGCTGCTGCGGCGCACGGCTCATCACGAGTGCGCCGCGGAGGTCATCCGGGAGATCGCCGCCGCCGGCAGCGGGGTCGTCCTCGGGCGCGCGGGCGCCGTGGTCCTCGCCGACGACCCGCACGCCTTGCACGTGCGGCTGGACGGACCGGTCGGGCGCCGCATCGTCCAGGCGATGCGCGTGGAGGGCATCGACCGCGAGACCGCCGAGCGCCGCCGGCGCAAGGTCGACCGGGCGCGCGAGACCTACGTCCGGCGCTACTACGACCGCGACCCGTCCGACCCGGCGCTGTACCACCTGGTGCTCGACTCGACGCGCCTGCCGCTGGACGCCTGCGTCGAGCTCGTCGTGACCGCCCTCACCGCGCTGCAGCGGGCCGACGACCTCTCGGTGACGTGAACGGCGCGACCACATGACGGCCTCGGATCCGGTGGACGAGCCGCGCGACCGCGACGCGACGCGGCTCGCCGGCGAGTCGCTGGCCGCCAACGACCCCACGGGCTGGTTCGAGCGGCTGTACGCCGCGGCGCGCACGGGCGACGCGATCGTCCCGTGGGATCGCGAGGCACCGCATCCGCTGCTGATCGGATGGACGCAGGAGCACGAGCTCGAAGGCGCCGGCCGGCGCGCCATGGTCGTCGGCGCCGGGCCGGGCCACGACGCCGAGCACGTCGCGGGCCTCGGGTTCGCGACCACCGCCTTCGACATCTCCGAGACCGCCGTCCACGCCGCGCAGGAGCGTCATCCGGACTCGCGGGTGGAGTACGTGGCCGCCGATCTGCTCGACCTGCCCGCGGAGTGGATCGGCGCCTTCGACCTCGTGGTCGAGATCATGACCGTGCAGGCCCTGCCCGATCCGCCGCGCCGCGCGGCCATCGCGAGCGTCGCGCGCCTGGTCGCCCCCGGCGGCACGCTCCTCGTCGTCGCCGCGGCGCACGACGGCGGCGCGCGTGAGGGCGGACCGCCGTGGCCGCTGGTGCGCGAGGAGGTCGAGGCGTTCGCCGCCGGCGGCGCGCTCACCACGGTCGCCGTCGAGGAGCACGCCGACCCGCACCGCTGGCGCGCCGCGTTCCGCCGGCCGGGGTGAGCGCGCTCAGCGCAGCTCGCTCGGCGATCGCCGCCGGGCGAGCCCGCGCCGCGCGAGCCGGTATGACTGAGGGCATGCGAGTCGCGCTGATGATCGAGGGCCAGGAGGACGTCACCTGGGAGGACTGGGTCGCCCTGGCCGAGACCTGCGAGCGGGTGGGCATCGAGGCGCTCTTGCGCTCCGATCACTACCTGTCGGTCAGCGGCGCGCACGAGCGGGGCGCGCTCGACGCGTGGGGCACGATCAACGCGCTGGCGGCGCGGACGTCGACCCTGCGGCTGGGGACCCTGGTCTCGCCCGCGAGCTTCCGGCATCCGTCGGTGCTCGGCAAGCTGGCCACGACCGCCGACCACGTCTCGGGCGGCCGGATCGAGGTCGGCGTGGGAACCGGCTGGTCGGAGGTCGAGCACACCGCGCTCGGCTTCCCGTTGCTGGCGATGCGCGAGCGGATGGACGTGCTGGAGGAGCAGCTGACGATCCTCCACGACGGCCACTGGGGCGACGGCCCGTTCACGTTCCACGGCACGCACTACGCCGTCGAGAACCTCGATGCGCGGCCCAAGCCCGTGCAGCGTCCCCACCCTCCGCTGATCCTCGGCGGCGCCGCCGGTCCTCGCGCCGCGCGCCTCGCCGCGCGCTTCGCCGACGAGTACAACACGGTCATGCCGACGCTCGACGAGATCGCCGAGCGCCGCGCCGCCATCGTCGCGGCGTGCGAGCGCGCCGGGCGCGCGCCGATCCCGTTCACGGTGATGACCACCGCGCTGATCGGCACCGACGAGGCCGACCTGCGGCGCCGCGCCCAGGACCTCACGATCTGGCGCGGCGAGCCCGTCGACCTCGCGGCCGCGGCCGACAGGTGGGTCGCGGGCACCGTCGAGCAGGTCGTCGCACGGCTGCGGACCTACGAGGCCGCCGGCGTGGAGCGCATCTACCTCCAGCACCTCGTGCATCGCGACCTCGACACCGTGGAGCTGATCGGGCGCGAGCTGGTGCCCGCGCTGGCCTGAGCTGGCGGCCGACCCGCGGCGACCTCCCTCCCGGCCTGTCCCGAGCACGAGACCACTCTGGGCCCGCGCAGCGCCGGGCCCGCCGAGGGCGAGGAGTAGCCTCGATCCATGGAGTTCGGCATCGGCTACTTCCCCACCCACGACGGCATCCGGCCCGGTCCGCTGGCCCGCCTCGTCGAGGAGCACGGTCAGGAGTCGCTGTTCTTCGCCGAGCACACGCACATCCCGGCGGAGCGCACGACGCCGTATCCGGGCGGCGAGATGCCGCGCAAGTACTGGCACACCTACGACCTCTTCGTGGCGCTCACCGCTTCGGCGGCCGCGACCTCGCGGCTGCGGGTCGGCAGCGGCATCTGCCTGGTCATCGAGCGCGACCCGATCATCACCGCCAAGGAGGTCGCCAGCGTCGACCAGCTCTCGGGCGGGCGCTTGGAGTTCGGCGTCGGCGCCGGGTGGAACCGCGAGGAGATGCGCAACCACGGGACCGATCCCCGCAAGCGCATGGCGATCCTCCGCGAGCGCGTGGAGGCGATGAAGGCGATCTGGGCCGACCGCGAGGCGAGCTACCACGGCGAGCACGTGAACTTCGACCGCATCTGGTCCTTCCCCAAGCCGCTGCAGCGCCCGCACCCTCCGATCCTCGTGGGCGGTGAGGGGCCGACGGTGCTCGACCGCGTCCTGGCCTTCGGGGACGCGTGGATGCCCAACTACAACAACCCGGACGAGCTCTACGCCCGCGCCGCCGAGCTGCGCGCCCGGGCCGACCGGCCGATCGAGGTCCAGACGATCGGCATCCCGGCCGACGCGCGCCACCTCGAGCGCGCCTACGAGGCCGGGCTCACGCGGGTCGTGCACTGGCTGCCCAACGGCGGGCGCGCGCCGGTCGAGCGTGCGCTGGAGGAGTGGGAGACGGCCATCGCCGAGCTCACCGGTGGCTGAGGTGCAGGCCGCCGAGGCGCATGCGCGGCTGGCCGGCGCGCGCGTGGCGCATCTCGCCACGGCCGACGCCGACGGACGGCCGCACGTGGTGCCGATCACGTTCGCGGTCCTCGCAGACGGCACGATCGTCAGCGCCGTCGACCACAAGCCCAAGCGCACCACGGCGCTGCGGCGGCTGGCCAACATCGCCGCCAACCCGCAGGTCGCCGTCCTGGCCGACTACTACGCCGAGGACTGGACGCAGCTGTGGTGGGCGCGCGCCGACGGCGTCGCGCGGGTCGTGGACGCCGGCGAGGAGCCGGCCCTGCGCACCCGCGCGCTCGACGCGCTCGAGCTGCGCTACCCGCCCTACCGCCGCCGGCCTCCGACCGGCGCGCTCGTCGTCGTCGACGTGGCGCGCTGGTCGGGCTGGTCGGCGGCTGAGCCGGCAGCGCGACCCGCGTCGTGACGGTGCGTGGTGGCGGCCGCCCTGGGTGTCCTCACGTTCCGGGGTTCTGTCCGAGCTTGACGTCGAGGGTCTTCGTCGAGCCGTCGGCGCGCCGGACCTCGACGGGCACGGTCTGCCCCGGCTTCAGCGTGGCGAGCACGGTGGCGAGGTCGTCGGCCGTGGGCGTGGGCTTGCCGGCGACCTTCAGGATGACGTCGCCTGCGCGGACGCCGGCCTTGTCGGCAGGCCCGCCCTTCGTCACGGCCGCCACGACGACGCCGGTGCCCTGCAGGGTCGAGGCGATCTCGACGCCGAGGTAGGCCCGCCCGGAGTTGGTGACGCGTCCGTTCTTGACGAGCTGGTCGGCGATGTTCCTCACGGTGTCGCTGGGGATCGCGAAGCCGATGCCCGGCGCCTGGCCGCCGCCGAGCTGGGGGTCGGTGGCCGCGAGCGTCGGGATGCCGACGACGTTGCCGTCGAGGTCGACGAGGGCGCCGCCCGAGTTGCCCGGGTTGATGGAGGCGCTGGTCTGAACCGCCGAGGCGATCACCGCGCCGCCACCCTCGCTGACCGTGCGGCCCAGCGAGGAGATGATGCCATCGGTGACGCTGGAGCGCAGCCCGAGCGGGTTGCCGATCGCCAGGACGACCTTGCCCACCGCCAGCTTCGACGAGTCGGCCAGCGGCGCGGGCGCGACGGTCCCCGACTCCAGGTGGATGACGGCGAGGTCGGACGGCGGGTAGCTGCCGACGAGCGTGGCCTTGTGGGTGTCGCCCTTGGCCAGGGTGACCGTGAAGGTCTTGGCCGTGCCGACCACGTGGGCGTTGGTCACGATGTTGCCCTTGTCGTCGTAGGCGACGCCCGAGCCCAGGCCGTCGGTGGTCTCGATCTGGACGACGGAGGGCGCGCGCTGGCGGACGACGTCGATGAACTGGGTCTCGAGGCTGTCGGCGGCGTTCGCGCCCGCCGGGGCGGAGCCGGAGTCGGCGGTCACCGTCTGGGTGGTGGTACCGCCACCGCAGCCGGCAACGGCGACGGTCGCGGCAGCGAGCACGAGAAGCAGGAGGAGAGTGCGCATGCCCTGCCGACACTAGGTCCGCGGCGGGACTTGTCCACGCCGAAGCGCACGCCGGTGAACGGGAATGGCGATGACCGCCGGTCACAGGCGCAGGAGCAGCGCCTCGCCGGGGCCCAGCGTCACGGTCTCGAGCGCGAGCGTCCCCGGCGCGCGGTCAGGGTCGGTCGAGAGGGCGAGCACGGCCGTGGGCGGCAGGTCGGGGGCGCCGGCGAACGGACGCGACCGGGCCGCGAAGTTGACGATCGCCAGCAGCGCCGTGCCGTCGTCGCCGGTGCGGACCCAGGCGAGCAGGTCGGCGCCGGCGTCGAGCGAGCGCTGCGCGCCGGACTGCAGCGCCGGCTCGCCGCGGCGCAGCCACGCCAGCCGCCGCGTCAGCGCCAGCGTGGAGCGCGGGTCGCCGCTCTGGCGCTGCGCGGCCAGCTCCTCGGCCTCGGCCGCGAGCGGCAGCCACGGGTCGCCGGTGGTGAACCCGGCGCCGGGGCCGGCCTCCGACGGCGGCCGCCAGGGGATCGGCGCGCGCTCGGGGTCGCGTCCGTCGACGTCGACGACGCGATCGGGCGGGATCGCCGCGTCGGGCAGCCCGAGCTCCTCGCCCTGGTAGACGAACGGCGTCCCGCGCAAGGCGTACAACATGAGCAGCACCGCGCGGGCGCGGGCCGGCCCCTGGTCGTCGTCGTCGAAGCGCGAGGCGACGCGCGGGTTGTCGTGGTTGGCCACGAACCAGGCGGGCCACGCCGCTGCGGAGGCCAGCGCCTCGAAGCCGTCGATGGCCGCCCGGAACGCCTCCATCCGCCACGGCAGGTGCACGAACGTGAAGTTGTGAGCCAGGTGCAGCTCGTCGCCGCTGTTGACGTAGGCGACGATCCGCTCGAGGTCGAGGAGGTACACCTCGCCGACGAGCATGCGGTCGGGGTACTCGTCCACCACGGCGCGCAACCGCCGCAGCCGCTCGTGGATCGCCGGCTGCCAGTCCTCGTAGGGCACCGGCGCGCCCTCGACGACGTCGCGCAGCAGGGGATCCTTGGCCAGCTTCTGCACCACGTCGATCCGGAACCCGTCCACCCCGCGCTCCAGCCAGAAGCGCATCACGTCGTGGATGGCCTCCTCCACGGCCGGCTCGTCCCAGTTGAGGTCGGGCTGCTGCGGCAGGAACGAGTGCAGGTACCACTGCTCGGAGGCCGGATCGTAGGTCCACGCAGGGCCGACGGCCCGGAACGTCGACGCCCAGTCGTTCGGCGGGCGGCCGCCGTCACGCCCGTCGCGCCAGACGTACCAGTCGCGGCGCGGGCTCCCACGGCCCGCGCGCGAGTCACGGAACCACGGGTGCTGATCGGAGGTGTGGTTGGGGACGAGGTCGACGACGACCTTGATCCCGCGCCGGTGCGCCTCCTCGACGAGCCGTTCGAAGTCGGCGAGCGTGCCGAACGCCGGGTCGACGTCGCAGTAGTCGGCGACGTCGTAGCCGAAGTCGGCCATCGGCGAGGGGTAGAACGGCGAAAGCCAGATCGCCTCGACGCCCAGCGAGCGCTCCGTGCCGTCGTTGAGGTGGTCGAGGTGCTCGACGATGCCGCGCAGGTCGCCCACCCCGTCGCCGTCGGCGTCCGCGAACGATCGGGGATAGATCTGGTAGATCGCCCCGCGCCGCCACCACGTGCTGTCGCCGGCCACCCCGCGCTTCTACCCGGATCCGCCCGGCTTGCGCGCCCGCACGATCGCCGCGGCCGCGTGCTCGTGGACGCGGTGGCTCTCCTGGATCTCGATCTCGCCGAAGCCGGCGTCGGCGAGGAGGCGCGCGTACTCCTCGCGGGTCAGCGCGCCGGCGACGCACCCGACGTACTGCGCCAGGTCGGAGCGCGTCGCGGCGTCCATGGCGCCGTCGGCGACGACGTCGGAGACGGCGAAGCGCCCGCCGGGGCGCAGGACGCGCGCGGCCTCGCGCAGCACGCGCGGCTTGTCGGTCGACAGGTTGATGACGCAGTTGGAGAGGACCACGTCGACCACGCCGTCGGCCAGCGGGACGTCCTCGATGTGGCCCTTCAGCCACTCCACGTTGTCGACGCCGGCCTTGGCCTGGTTGGCGCGGGCCAGCGCGAGCATCTCGTCGGTCATGTCCAACCCGTAGGCCTTGCCCGTCGGGCCGACGCGGCGCGCGGAGAGCAGGACGTCGATGCCGCCGCCCGAGCCGAGGTCGAGGACCGTCTCGCCCTCGTGCAGCGCGGCGACGGCGGTCGGGTTGCCGCAGCCCAGCGACGCCAGGAGCGCCGTGTCGGGCAGCTCGTCCCGCTCGGCGGTGGCGTACAGGGTCGCGCCGAAGGCGGTGACCTGGTCGTCGGGGATGATCGCGAGGCCGCAGCAGCCTGCGCCGGGATCGGCGGTCGCGGCGCCCGTGCCGCAGCACCCCAGGCCCTCGTCGCGCACCGCGAGGGCGCTGGCGGCGTAGCGGTCCCGCACGATCGCCCGCAGGCGCCGGGCGGCGCCGGCGTCGGCGTGCGGGTCGAGGTCGTTCATCAGAGCCTCCATTGGCGTTTGTCGATGGAGCGAGCCTACGCCAATCCATCGACGTTCGTCAATACGCTCAGACGTCCAGCCAGGCGGCCAGCGGAGCCAACGCCTCGGGCAACACGTAGTAGTACGCCCACAGGCCGCGCTTCTCGCTGTCGACGATGCCCGCGTCGCGCAGCTTCTTGAGGTGGTGGCTGAGCGTCGGCTGCGCGACGTCGAACAGCGGGACGAGCTCGCACACGCACACCTGGCCGGCGTGCTTGCGCAGCACGTCGACGAGCTGCAGGCGGATCGGGTCGCCGAGCGCCTTCGCGAGCTCGGCGATTCGCACGGCCTGCGCGCGGTCAACGTCGGGGTAGACGACGGGCTCGCAGCACGGCTGCCCCACCGGGCGCTTCGTCTTGGGCGTGAGCTCGAGATCGACAGCCATCGATGCAGACGATAGGGCGCGATGGTCGGGCATGGTGCAGCGGTTCGCCCGCGGCCTACCATCGGACGGCACACTCCCTTCGGAGGCCTTCCCCATGACCCCGTCGCGCCCGGCTCCCCTCTCGGTCCTCGACCTTGCCCCCATCCGCGCCGGCGGCACCGTCGGCGACGCGCTGCGGGAGACGCTGCAGCTCGCCCGCACGGTCGAGGACCTCGGCTACCACCGCTTCTGGCTCGCTGAGCACCACAACATCCCGGGCATCGCCAGCGCGGCGACCGCGGTGCTCATCGGCCAGGTCGCGGCCGTGACCGAGCGCATGCGCGTCGGCTCCGGCGGCGTGATGCTTCCCAACCACGCCCCGATGGTCGTCGCCGAGCAGTTCGGCACCCTCGCCGCGCTCTACCCCGGCCGCATCGACCTCGGCCTCGGGCGCGCGCCCGGCGCCGACGTCAACACCGCCTACGCCCTGCGCCGCGCGCAGGACAACGGCCAGAGCTTCCCCACCGACCTGCAGGAGCTTCGGGCGTTCCTGGCGCCCGCCCAGCCCGGGCAGCGCATCACCGCGATCCCGGGCGCCGGCTCCGACCTCCAGATCCTCCTCCTCGGCTCGAGCACGTTCAGCGCCCAGCTGGCCGCGCAGGAGGGCCTGGGCTTCGCGTTCGCCGCGCACTTCGCGCCGCAGCTCATGCTCGACGCCTTCGAACTGTACCGCGCGCGCTTCCGCCCGTCGGAGATGTTCCCCGAGCCCTACGCGATGGTCGGCGCCTACGTCGTGGTCGCCGACACCGACGAGGAGGCGCGCCGGCTCTTCACGTCGACGCAGCAGAAGCACACGTGGCTGATCCGCGGCAACCCCCGGCCGACCGCGCCGCCCCTCGACGACATCGATGCGTTCTGGTCGCCGATGGAGCGGGCCTCCATCGACTCGCAGCTGCGCGAGGCGGTCGTCGGCAGCCCCGAGACCGTGCGCGCCGGGCTGGAGTCGCTGCTGGAGCGCACCGGCGCCGACGAGGTGATCGTGGCGACCGACGCCTACGACTTCGACGCCCGGCTCCGCTCCTATCGCCTGCTGGCCGACGCCTGGGGCCCGCCGCGCACCCCCGAGCCCGCGGCGGCGACCGCCGGCGCCCGGGACGGCGCGCAGTAGCTCAGGCCTGCAATGCCGCGGCGACGGCCGGCGCGAGATCGCCGGATCCGGCGACCAGGACGTCGTCGAGGTCCAGCCACGCTGCGAGGCGCCGCAGCTCGATCGCAAGCGCCTCGGCGGTCTCGGGCGGCGCGCCCGGCTCGGCGTGGGCCGCCTGGACGAGCAGCGCGCGCGCCGCGCGGTCGCTCTTGAGGTCGACGCGCCCGACGAGCTCGTCGCCGAGCAGGAACGGCAGCACGTAGTAGCCGTGCACCCGCTGCTCCTTGGGCACGTAGATCTCGATGCGGTAGCGGAACCCGAAGACGCGCTCCACGCGCGGACGCTCCCAGATCAGCGAGTCGAACGGGCCGACCAGCGCACGGGCATCGACCCGGCGCGGAACGCGGACGCCTGGCGCGAGGTACGCGGGCGCCGTCCACCCCTCGACGGCGACCGGCTGCAGGTCGCCGGCCTCGACGAGCTCGGCGACACGGAGCTTGGACTCCGCGGACGGCAGCCGGAAGTAGTCGCGCAGGTCGGGCTCGGTGGCGATGCCCAGGGAGCGCGCTGCGGTCCGCAGCAGCGTGCGCTGGGCCTCGTCCTCGTCGGGCGTCGGGGCGGCGAGCACGGCCGCGGGCAGGACGCGCTCGGGGACGTCGTAGCGCCGCTCGAAGCGGACGCGCCGCGCGCTCGTGACCTCACCGCTCCAGAACAGGTACTCCAGCGCGCGCTTGACGTCCGACCAGTCCCACCACGGCCCCTTGGGTCCGCGCGGCTCGTCGAGGTGGGCGAGCTGGGCGGCGGTCAGCGGCCCGCGGTCGCGGATGTCCTCGAGCACGGCCGCGACGAGGTCGGGCCGGTCGCGGGCGATGCGGCGCATGCCGCCCCACGCGTCGTCGTGCGCGCGGCGCATGCGCCAGCGCAGGTGCGGCTGCAGCTCGACGGGGATCAGCGACGCCTCGTGCCCCCAGTACTCGAACAGCCGCCGCGGCGCGTAGTGCGACAACTTGTCCAGCAGGGCGACGTCGTACTCCCCCAGCCGGCTGAACGCCGGGAGGTAGTGCGCGCGCTGCAGCACGTTGACCGAGTCGATCTGGATCAGCCCGACACGGTCGAGCACGCGGCTGCGCAGCGCGCGGCCGTCGACCTCACGGCCCAGCGGCGGCTCCGCGAACCCCTGCGCACCGAGCGCGACACGCCGCGCCTCAGCAGCCGACAGCCGCTCACGCCTCCGCCCACCCGCAGCTGCCGCGCGGCGGCGACGGGTCGGATCGGCGGGGGTGGACGACATGCCGGATCCACCCTAGAGGGCGGGTGCGACGCCCTCGGCGCTCGGTGGCTCAGCCACCGCCGGCGCAGCGGCGCAGCGACGGCAGCGCGCGGCCATCAGCGGTCTCGCGCACCAGTCGCACGCAGGCGCGCCTGTCTCGCGTCACGATGACTCCCGGCCAGCTGGTCGGGAGCGCCGTCTTCGATCGCGACCGGGTCATGAAGTTGCGCCTTCTGACCGTTCAGGGGTCTAGTCTTGCCGCGATGCACACACTGAAATGTATGAAAACCGGTCGGAGCCTCTCGTCCGCGGTGCTGTTGGGCGCTACCACCGCGGCGCTGGGCACGGGCTTCGGGCTGTCAGCCGCGCAAGCAGCCCAGACAACGGTCACGAAGACGATCAAGACCGTGGATCCCGGCTCGACCGACACGGGCACCTACGGAACCGCTGCCTGGCGCTCCGGCTCGCTGACCATCGTGGCGACCCGGACCGGCGATGGACGCATCGCCGTGCGCATGCAGGCAACGCTCGTTGCGCGCCGAGCGTTCCTGGCACAGCTGTACATCTCGCCGTGCAACGCCGCCATCAACACGGCCATGCTCCTCGACCCCGCCCGCTACCCGCCGGTGCCTGCCTGGAACTGGATCGGACCGGACGTCACCGAAACCAAGCAGGTGCACAAGGGCGTCAACGACCTGCGGTTCGCAGGAGTGGTCAGCAGCGACGACAGATGGACGCCGGCGCCGCGTCACTGGACCGATTGCGCGGTCGCGGGTGTCGCCGACGAACGGGAGACCGACGCCGCAGCCTTGAGGCTGACGCCCGAGATCCGCGCCCGCGAGGGCGACAGCGCCTTTGCCAAGGACCCGGCGATCCTCACCCTGACCACCGACGACGGCCAGCACCTCTAGCCGCTGCGCGCGATCACCGCGCCCCGCTCAGCCCACCGCCGAAGCCGGCTCGGGCGGGTCGGGCGGCGTGGTCGCCGCGCTGCCGGTCGCCGCGGGCGCCGTCGCCGGCCGGGACGCCGGATCGACGCGCACCAGCCGCCAGGTGAGCCATAGGCCCAGCGCGAAGAGCGGCAGGCCCATCGCCGTCCGCGCCACGCCGAGGGCCACGACCGCGCCGGCGAGGTACAGCGGCAACTGCACGACCAGGCGGGCCAGGAAGAGGATCGCCCAGAGCCACGTCGCCATGACGTAGCGCCGCGCCCGCACGGGATCGTCGCGGTCGTCGGCGTGGGTCCCGGGGATCTGCCCGGCGACGAGCCCGACCAGCGGCTTGCGGATCGCCAGCGACACGAGGAACGCCGCCGCGTAGGCGGCGTTGAGCAGCAGCCCGGGCAGGTAGAAGTTCTCGGCCTTGCCGCTGCGCGCCGCGATGAACGCAGCGAACGCCACGCCGATCAGCCCCGTGAGCGCGTGGCGCGGCGACTCGCGCTTGACCAGCCGCGCGATCGTGAGCACCAGCGTCAGCGCGACCGCCGCGATGGCGGCCGGGTTCGTGCCGAAGAACCCGTAGACCGCCGCGTAGGCGATCGCGGGAACCGACGTCTCCACGACGCCCAGGCGGCCACCCATCGCCTCGACGAGGTCGAGCGGTTCGGTGGATTGCACGTCGGTCTGGCCGGCCATCGCCCACGATGATGGCGCACCGCGGACGTCACCGTGCACGGGTCGTACGCGCGCGGAGGGCGCTACGTGCCAAATCGCACACATTCGTGTCACCGATTCATGACACCCTGATCGATGTCATGAATGCCCTATCTCCCGTTCTGACACCCCGCGAGCTCGTCGGCGATGCCCCGCCGTCGCCCGCCGGACCGCTGGATCCCGCGGAGGCCGCGGCGTTCCCAGGGCCGCCCGAGATCACCCTCCCCCGCACGCTCCAGATCCTGCGCTTCAACCAGCGCCAGATCGAGTTCGTCTTCCGCGCGCGGCGCGAGCTCGGCGAGGTCTTCCGGATGCGCGGCACGGTCGACGACAGCCCGGTGATCACCAGCCACCCGGATCACGTCCAGTCGCTGTTCACCGCCAAGCCCGAGCTGGCCCCCTCGCTGACGGGCGAGTCGCCGCTGCGGCCGATCGTCGGCCCCAACTCGGTGCTGACCGCGATCGGCCCGCGCCACATGCGCCAGCGCAAGCTGCTGCTGCCGCCGTTCCACGGCGAGGCGATCGAGCGCTACGCGCAGATGATCGCCGACGCCGCCGAGCGCGAGATCGACCGCTGGCCCGTCGGTCGCCCGTTCGCCCTCGCGCCCCGCATGCAGGCGATCACGCTCGACGTGATCATGGCCGGCATCTTCGGCATCGAGGGCCGCCCGCGGCGCGGCACGCCCGAGCACGGCCTGCGGACCGCCACCAAGAACCTCATCAACGCGTCGACGCTGCCCGCCGCGCAGCTCGTCGAGTTGATGAACATCGGTCGCGACGAGCCGGTCGGGATCGCCAAGGTCGGCCTGGCGATGCTCGACCGCCCGACCTACCGCGTGATCGCGCAGCGCCGCGCGACCGACGACCTCGGCGAGCGCCGCGACATCCTCTCGCTGCTGCTGCAGGCGCGCACCGAGGACGGCGAGGCCCTCACCGACCAGGAGATGCGCGACGAGCTGCTCACGCTCGTGCTGGCCGGCCACGAGACGACCGCCAACCAGCTGGCCTGGACCTGGGAGCGGCTCGTGCGCGCGCCCGCCGCCTACGAGCGGCTGCGCGACGCCGTCCGCTTCGGGGACGCCGACGCGTCGGCCGCCGCGGTCGAGACCACCATCCTCGAGTCGATGCGCTCGCGACCGGTCATCCCGATCATCGGCCGCCGCGTGAAGGTCCCGTGGCGCCTGGGCGCGTTCGCCGTGCCGGCCGACACGCCGGTGACGATGAGCATCCTGCTCGTCCACCACCGCGAGGACGTCTACCCCGACCCCTACGCCTTCCGTCCCGAGCGCTGGGACGACAACAAGCCGGGGACCTACACCTGGATCCCGTTCGGCGGCGGCATCCGGCGCTGCCTCGGCGCCGCGCTGGCCATGGCCGAGCAGCGCGTCGTGCTGGAGACGATGGCACGGCGTTTGGACCTCGAAGCCGACGATCCCGAGCCCGAGCGTGCGGTGCACCGCAACGTCACGATGATCCCGTCGCGCGGCGCGCGGGTCATCCGCCGGCGCTGAGCTCGACGGTCCGCTCCGTCGCGCCCGGCGCCGCGAAGGCCAGCAGCCGCGCGCCCTCGCGCTCCAGCGCCGCCGCGACCTTCTTGGTGGCCTTGCGGCCGAACGGCGTGATGGTCAGGGTCGCGCTGCGGCGCGCCGCCGTCACCTTCCAGCCGCCCTGCACGAAGCCGTCGACGAGGTACGTGCCCGAGACGAGCCCGTTCTGGGTCATCACCCGCCCGCGATGCTCGGCCGGCAGGATCCGCGTCGTGTCGACGTGCGAGAGCAGCACGTTGTCGAACGGCGCCACGAGCCGGACCGCCACGGGCGTGTCGGGATCGGGCCGCGGCGCGCCGGGCAGGTCGAACAGCTCGCGGCCGCTCTCGTCGGAGAAGGACACCAACTGTGGCCGCAGCCGCTCCAGCACCGGTCCGAGCTTCGTCAGGCCCGACCACTTCTGCACGTCAAGCGCCGAGGCCGGCCCGAACGCGCCGAGGTAGCGCAGCACGGTCTGCGCCACCGACGGCTCGGGAACGGCGAGGCCGTCCAGCCAATGCTCGGCCGACGTATGCGCGGCCTGGCCGCTGCGACCCCACAGCCCGCGCGGCGGGACCTGCACGAGCGCGACGAGCGCGCGCACGAACTGGGCCAGCGACCTGGGGTCGGCCTCCGGCCACCGCGGGCCCAGCAGCTCCGCGAGCTGCGCGAACGTCCGCGGCCGCGCCTCGACCAGGGCGCGGCCCGCGGCCTCGATCTCCTGGAGGTCGGCGCCCCGCAGGCCCGGGCCCCACGAGGCGTGCGTGGCGCGCGTGATCATCTCCTGGACCACCGGCCGCAGCGCCAGCGCGTCGCGCGCGCTGACCAGGTGGATCGTCCCGCGCATGAGCGCCACGCGCACCGCGCGGCGCTCGGCCAGCAGCGCCGAGAGCGCCTCCGCGTCGAAGTCGGCGATGCGCGTCCAGAGCCCGTAGTACGGGGCCTTGACGTCCTGGGCCTGGAGCCCGACGAGGTGCTCGACGACCTCGACCGGCGCGCGGTCGGTGCGCTCCAGCAGTCCCTGCCGCGCCAGCAGCGCCCGGTTCAGCGCACGCGCGCTCAGCACCTCGCTCATGTTGGCGCGACCGTAGCAGCGCCAGGGTCCATCATGGTGTCCATGACGCGCGCTCGCCGTGCTGCGTTGCTCCTGGTCCTCGCCGGCGTGACCGCGGTGGCCGGGTGCGGCGGCGGATCGCCGCAGCCCACGACGACGGCCACCACGCCGAGGCGCGCCACCCCGCCCGCTCCTCGCGGCGGCCTGGGGATCGACCCCACGGTCCTGCCGCCCAAGGCGGTGCCCACGCAGCCGACGCGCGCCGCCGACCCCGCGGCGGTGCAGCTGATCGAGCGCTGGGCGCGGGACGTGCGCCTCGGGCACTTCACCGCGGCGGCCCGGGCCTTCGCGCTGCCCGCGCGCTTCCAGAACGGCACGCCGGTCCTCACGCTGCGGCGGCGCATCGACGTGCTCGCGGTCACGTCGGGCTTCACCTGCGGCGCGTTCCCCACGCGCATCGCCGCTGCGGGCCATTACACGTTGGTGCGCTTCCGGCTGACCTCGCGCGTCGGCGGCGACTGCGGCGGCGCCGAGGGCCACACCACGGGCGCCGCGATCCGCGTCGTCGACGGCCACATCCGCGCGTGGTTCCGGCTGTTCGACCCGGAGGAGCTCGCACCCCGCGCACCGCGCGTCGATCCAGGCGCTCCGAAGGCCTGAAGCGCCGACCGGCCGCCCCTATCCTGAAGGGGAGTGCCGCTCGCCCAGCTCAGAACCCGCCTGGACGAGCTGACCCTGCTCGACGAGCACCGGCTGGGCCGGCGCCTCGAGAAGGCCCGCCGCCATCCCGAGGACGAGCAGGCGCTCGCGCGCCTGGACCGCGACTTCGCGACCGCCGAGCAGCGCGTCGCCCGCCGCCGCGCCGCCGTCCCGGAGATCACGTACCCGCCCGCGCTGCCCGTGAGCGCGCGCCGCGACGAGCTGCTCGAGGCCATCCGCGACAACCAGGTCGTGGTGGTGGCGGGCGAGACCGGCTCGGGCAAGACGACGCAGCTGCCGAAGATGTGCCTGGAGCTGGGCCGCGGCGTCCGGGGCGCGATCGCCCATACGCAGCCGCGGCGGCTGGCCGCGCGCACGGTCGCGCAGCGCATCGCCGACGAGCTCCGCGTCGACCTCGGCGAGGCCGTCGGGTACTCCGTGCGCTTCAACGACCGCTCGGGCGAGGACACGCTGGTCCGCCTGGTCACCGACGGCCTACTGCTGGCCGAGGTCCAGCGCGATCCGCTGCTGCGCCGCTACGACACCATCATCATCGACGAGGCCCACGAGCGGAGCCTCAACATCGACTTCCTGCTCGGCTACCTGCAGCGGCTGCTGCCGCGGCGGCCCGACCTGAAGCTCATCATCACCTCGGCGACGATCGACCCGGGCCAGTTCAGCCGGCACTTCGGCGACGCACCGGTCGTCGAGGTCTCGGGCCGCACGTTCCCCGTCGAGGTCCGTTACCGCCCGACGATCGACCCCGAGCGCCCCGAGGCCGGCGAGCGCGATCAACTCGAGGCGATCGGGGACGCGGTGGAGGAGCTGATGGACGAAGCGCGCGACGGCGACGTCCTGGTGTTCCTCAGCGGCGAGCGGGAGATCCGCGACACGGCCGACGCGCTGCGCGGGCGCCTGCGCGACGGTGTCGAGATCCTGCCGCTCTACGCACGGCTGTCGGCCGCCGAGCAGCAGCGCGTGTTCCAAGGTCATCGCGACCGCCGCGTCGTCCTCGCCACCAACGTCGCCGAGACCTCGCTGACCGTGCCGGGCATCAAGTACGTCGTGGATCCCGGCTTCGCGCGCATGAGCCGCTACAGCGCGCGCCTCAAGGTCCAGCGGCTGCCGATCGAGCCGGTCTCGCAGGCCTCGGCCGACCAGCGCAAGGGCCGCTGCGGCCGGACGTCGGACGGCATCTGCATCCGCCTGTACTCCGACGAGGACTTCCTCGAGCGCCCCCGGTTCACCGATCCCGAGATCCTGCGGACCAACCTCGCGTCGGTGATCCTCCAGATGGCCTCGCTGGACCTCGGCACGGTCGCCGACTTCCCGTTCCTGGACGCGCCCGACCCGCGCCAGGTGCGCGACGGCGTCAACCTGCTGCACGAGCTCGGCGCGATCGACCCGAAGGCCGAGACCGCCAAGCGGCTCACCGGCGTCGGGCGCAAGCTCGCACGGCTGCCCGTCGACCCGCGCATGGCCCGCATGATCCTCGAGGCCGACCGCCTCTCGTGCGTCGACGAGGTCATCGTGATCGCCGCGGCGCTGTCGATCCAGGATCCGCGCGAGCGGCCCGTGGAGCACCGCGCGCACGCCGATCAGCTGCATGCGCGCTTCGCCGACGAGCACTCCGACTTCCTGGCCTACCTCAACCTGTACAACTACGTGCGCGAGCAGCAGCGCGAGCTGTCGGGCAGCCAGTTCCGCAAGCGCATGAAGGGCGAGTACCTCCACTTCCTGCGCATCCGCGAATGGCAGGACCTCGTCGCGCAGCTGCGCTCGACGGCCAAGGAGCTCGGCATCACCCGCAACCAGCAGCCGGGCGATCCGCAGCACGTCCACGTCGCCCTGCTGTCGGGGTTGTTGTCGCACATCGGCGTCAAGGACACGGCGCGGCGGGAGTACCTCGGCGCGCGCGGGGCGCGGTTCAACATCTTCCCCGGGTCGGTGCTGGCCAAGAAGCAGCCGAGCTGGGTGATGGTCTCCGAGCTGGTCGAGACCGCCCGGCTGTTCGGCCGCACCGCGGCGCGGATCCAGCCCGAGTGGGTCGAGCCGCTGGCCGGCCATCTGGTGAAGCGCACGTACTCCGAGCCGCGCTGGGAGCGGCGCCGCGGCGGGGTCGTGGCGACCGAGCGCGTGACGCTCTACGGCCTGCCGATCGTCGCCGGGCGCAAGGTGCCCTACGCACGGATCGACCCCGATCTCGCGCGCGATCTGTTCATCCGGCGCGCGCTGGTCGAGCGCGACTGGGACACGCGCCACGCGTTCTTCGCCGCCAACGGCAAGCTGCTCGAGGAGATCGACGCGCTCGAGCAGCGCGAGCGGCGCCGCGACATCATGGTCGACGACCAGGCGCTGTACGACTTCCTCGCGGCGCGGATCCCGGAGAGCGTCGTCTCGGGCGAGCACTTCGACCGGTGGTGGAAGGAGGCGCGGCGCGCCGACCCGGAGCTGCTGACCTACACGCACGAGCTGCTGGTCGCACCGCAGGCGGCGAGCGCGCTGGCCGGCGCGGGGCGCCCGGCCGCGTGGCGCCAGGGCGAGCTGGTCCTGCCGCTCACCTACCGCTTCGAGCCGGGCGCCGAGCACGACGGCGTGACCGTGCACATCCCGCTGGACCTGCTGCCGAGCGTGCGCGCGACGGGCTTCGACTGGCTCGTGCCGGCGTTTCGCGAGGAGCTCGTCACGACGCTGATCCGCAGCTTGCCCAAGGAGCTGCGGCGCCCGCTCGTGCCCGTGCCGGAGACCGCGGCGCTGGCCGTCGAGCGCATGCGGCCGCGCAGCGGGCCGCTGCTGGAGGTCCTGGGGCGGGAGCTGGCCGCCATGCGCGGCGTGCCGATCGGTGCCGCGGCGTGGGATCCGGGCAGGCTGCCCGCGCACCTGCGCGTGACGTTCTCCGTCGAGGACGAGGCGGGCGCGGTGCTGGCCTCCGGCCACGACCTCGCCGCGGTGCGCGAGAAGGTCAAGCCGCGGCTGCGCGCCGCGCTGTCGGCGGCGACCGCCGGCCTGGAGCACGCGGGCCTCACGGCGTGGACGATCGGCGATCTCCCCCGGGAGATCACGCTGCCGGGCACCGGCGAGGCGGTGCGCGCCTACCCGGCGCTCGTCGACGAGGGCGCGACGGTCGCCGTGCGCATGCTCGAGTCGCGCGCCGCCCAGGAGCAGGCGATGCGCGCCGGCACGCGGCGCCTGCTGCTGCTGACGATCCCCTCCCCCGCGCGCCACGTGCAGGGCACGCTCGGCAACCAGGCCCAGCTGCTGCTGGCGGCCGCGCCACACGGCAGCCTCGCGGCCGTGCTCGACGATGCGACCGTCGCGGCCGCGGACGCGCTGATCGACGAGGCGGGAGGCCCGGCGTGGGACGCAGCCGGGTTTGCGCGGCTGCGCGACCACGTCGCGGGCGAGCTCGCGACGCGCGCCGCGAACGTCATGAAGGACGTCGTGGCCGTCCTCGGCGCTCGCGCCGACCTGCACCGCCGCATGGAGACGCTCGTGGCCGAGCCGCTGCGCCCGGCGCGCCAGGACGTCGCCGAGCAGCTCGGCGGGCTCGTCTACCCCGGGTTCGTCGCAGCGTCCGGCGCGGCCCGCCTGCCCGACGTGCTGCGCTACCTGCGCGCCGCCGAGCGGCGGCTGGAGCGCCTGCCCGACGTCGTGCCCGTCGACCGCGATCGGATGGCCGGCGTCCGCGAGCTCGAGGCCGAGCTGCGCGCGCGCACCAACGCCTACGTGTCGGCTCGCCGCCCGGTGCCCGCGGGCCTGCGCGAGGCCGCCTGGATGCTGCAGGAGCTGCGCGTCAGCCACTTCGCCCAGGCGCTCGGCGTCCACGGGCAGGTCAGCGCCAAGCGCATCCGCAGGCTGATGGATGACGCCGCGCCGCGGACTTGACCTCGGAGGTCATCGACCGAGCGCGGCGCCGCTGGCACGCTCCGTCCCATGACCGACCCCATCACCCAGCTCGTCAACACCTACATCTCCGCCTGGAACGAGGCCGTGCCGGAGCGCCGGCGCGCGCTCGTCACCCAGGCGTTCGCCGACGGCGGCACGTACCTCGACCCCATGATGTCGGGGTCGGGCGCCGACGAGATCGACGCCATGATCGGCGCCGCTCAGCAGCAGTTCCCCGGCCACCGGTTCGTGCTCGCGGGCACGCCGGACGCCCACCATGACCAGGTGCGCTTCGTCTGGCACCTCGAGCCGGCGGTCGGCGGCGACGTGGTCGCCATCGGCTACGACTTCGCCACGCTGGCCGGCGACGGCCGCCTGCGCTCGGGTTCCTCGAGCAGCCGGCCGCCGCCTAGCGCCGCGGCCACCAGCCCGGCACGGCTCGCCGGTAGGCGTCGTACTCGGCGCCGAACCGGCGGGCCAGCCGCGGCTCCTCGACGGCGTGGCTCAGCGTCGCCATGGCGGTCAGGTAGGCGAGCGCGCCGGCCAGGAGCACCGGTTGGGCGAGGGCGAGCGCCTCGCCGACGATCACCGTCGCCGTCGCGACGTACATCGGGTGGCGCAGGTGCGCGAACGCGCCGCGCGCGAGCAGGCGCTGGGCGGGCGCCGCGGGCGACGGCGTGCCGGCGCCGTCGCGCACGAAGCGGAAGAAGACGTCGAGCAGCACCGCGAGCCCCACGACGATCAGCAGCGCGCCGACGACGCGCAGCACCGCCGGCCAGCCGTCGACCTCGCTGCCCGCGATCCGCACGAGCAGCCATGGTCCGACGCCCGCCTCGAGGCCGGGCCCGGCGAGGAGGAACGCGACGCTCCCGGCGGCGGCGACCCTGGTCCTGTGCACCGCGCCATCTTGCCGGACGGTGGATCCGCGCCCGCGTCTCGTACGCTGCGCCCCGATGAAGCATCTCCTGCGCCCCCTCTTCGATCGCGTCGTCATCAAGGAGCTCGAGCCCGAGCGCTTCCGGCAGTCCGGCCTCCTGGTCCCCTCGGGCTCCAACGAGCCGCCACCCCAGCACGGCATCGTCCTGGCGGTCGGCCAGGGCCAGGACTGGTGGGAGCACGTCGGCTTCCGGATGCCCATCGCACCCGGCGACCACGTCGTGTTCCCCGCCTCAGCCGGGGCGTGGATCGAGGTCGACGAGGAGCGCCTGCTGGTCTGCCGCGTGGGTGAGATCCTCGGCGTGCTGGAAGAGGTGCGCGAGCGTGGTGGGGATCCGCGGGGGGAGTGAGGGCGCGCCGCGGGCGTTCGTGGCGCGTGGTGCGGGCGTTCGTGGCGGTCCGTTCGGGCGCGTTGGGTGGTGCGGCGCGTGGTCTGGATCACTGACGAGAGCGAGTCGTCGCTGGCGGCGCGGGCGCCCGGGGTCGTCCGCCGGCCTCGTGGGGCGGGTGGTTCGGGCGTGAACGGTTCGTCGACCGCCGATGGCGAATAGACGTTGAGCCTCAACGTCGAGACGCCATCCGCCTCGCCGGCGCGGGTGCCTGGGGGCGTCCGCCAGCCTCGTGGGGCGGGTCGTTCGGGCGTGAACGGCCGCACTTCGACGACCGACGGCGACTTGGGGTCGCAGAGCGACCTGCAGCCGCCATCCGTCTCGCGGCCGAGCGCGAGCGGCACCTGGACGTTGACATCCAACGTCCAGGTGCCGCTCGTCCCCGCGCCCGCGGACGACCGGCGGCGCCGGCGCCACCGCGCCCGCTCGCTCCGGTCAGTGATCCCAGACCACCTGCCGCACCACGACGGCGCCGGAGCGGGACACCAGCACGGCCGCGCTCGGCACCGCTTGCGCACGGCAGCCTCCAGCGCCACCGCCGCTTCCGGCGCGCGGGCGTTCGTGGCGCTCCGTTCGGGCGCGTTGGGTGGTGCGGCGCGTGGTCTGGATCACTGAGAAGAGCGAGCCGTCGTTGGCGGCGCGGGCGCTCGGGGGCGTCCGTCGGCCCTCGTGGGGCGGGTCGTTCGGGCATGAACGGTCGTTCCTCGACGACCGCTGGCGACTAGACGTTGAATCTCAACGTCCAATCGCCATCCGTCTCGTCGCCGAGCCCGAGCTGCACCTGGACTTTGACATTCAACGTCCAGGTGCCGCTCGTCCCCCTCCCTCCCGCCCCCCGCCCGCGGACGACCGGCGGCACGGGCGCCACCGCGCCCGCTCGCTCCGGTCAGTGATCCCGGACCACGCGCCGCACCACGACGCCGCCTGAGCGGAACGCCATCACGCCCGCCCCACGACGGCGCCGGAGCGGCGCCCGCGGACGACCGGCGGCACGGGCGCCACCGCGCCCGCTCGCTCCGGTCAGTGATCCGGACCACGCGCCGCACCACGACGCCGCCTGAGCGGAACGCCATCACGCCCGCCCCACGACGGCGCCGGAGCGGCGCCCGCGGACGACCGACCGCGCCGGCGCCGCCCAGCCCCGCTCGCTCCCGTCAGTGATCCCGGACCACGCGCCGCACCACGCCGCCCGCGCGGACCGCCATCACATCCGCGCGCCGACCTGCACCACGACGCCGCCCGCGCGGAACGCCATCACGGCCGCGCCCCCACCCCCGCCACCGCCCGCGCCCCACTCGCGCACGCCGCCTCCAACGCCGCCGGCACCCCCGCGCCGGCGCGCCGCGCGGCCAGCCAGCCGCCCGCGAACGCATCACCGGCGCCGGTGGTGTCGACCACGTCGGCGGCCGGCGCCGGAGCGCGCAGGATCGTTGAGCCGTCGGTCCAGACCGCGCCGCCGACGCCCAGCGTCACCACGACCTCCCGAGCGCCGGCCAGCGTCGCCAGCGCCCGGGCGGCCCGCTCGGGGTCGGCCTCGCCCGTCAGCGCCGCGGCCTCGTCGGCGTTGGGCAGCAGCAGGTCGACGCGGCCGATCCACCCGAGCACGCGGTCCACGCCCGCCGCCCGCAGCGGCGCCGCCGAGGCCGGATCCACCGAGATCGTCATTCCCGCCGCGCGCGCCCGGTCCAGCGCGGCGAGTCCCGCGGCGCGGGGGCCCGCGTGGAGGAGCACGTAGCCCGACAGGTGCAGGTGCCCGCCCGCCGCGAACACGTCGCCGGGGAGGTCGTCGACCGCCAGCGCCAGATTCGCTCCGCGGTCGGGCAGCATGGTGCGCTCGCCGTCGGCGCCGATGACCACGACGCACGTCCCGGTCGGCCGCTCGGCGTCGAAGGCCACACGCACGTCGATGCCCGCGTCGACCAGCTCGGCCACCGCGCTGCGGCCCGCGACGTCGTCGCCGGTCCTGGCCACGAGCGCCACCGGCGCGCCCGCCGCCGCCAGCCACGCCGCGACGTTCGCCGCCGCGCCTCCGCCGGTCCAGCGCACCCGCGCCTCGGTGTCGGACGCGTGCGCCAGCGGCCCGGCCGCGGCGGCCACGACGTCCACCATGAGATCGCCGACGACGACGATCGCCGGTCGCGTCATCCCTGCCGCGCGACCGCGATCTCGCCGGCCAGGCGCGCGTTGGCCAGCACGAGCGCGACGTTTGCCCGCAGGCTCTCGCCGCCCGTCCCCGCGTGGAAGCGGTCGAGCAGGAACGGCGTGACGTCGCGGCCGCGCACGCCCTCGGCGGCCGCCGCCTCCAGCGACGCGCGCAGCACGCGCTCGTGCAGGTCGGGATCCAGCTGCTCCGGCTCGGGCAGCGGATTGGCGATCACCAGCGCCGAGCCGTCGAGGCCGAGCGCGCCCCGCGCGGCCAGCACGTCGGCGATCTCCTGCGGCGAGTCCAGCCGCCACGGCAGCTCGTAGCCGCTGTCGGTGAGGTAGAAGGCCGGGAAGCGCGCCGTGCGGTAGCCCGCCACGCCGATGCCCAGCGTCTCCAGGCGCTCCAGCGTCGCGGGGATGTCGAGGATCGACTTCACGCCCGCGCAGACCACGCAGATGCGCGTGCGCGCCAGCGCGGCGAGGTCGGCCGACTCGTCCCACGTGTCGCGCGCCTCGCGGTGCACGCCGCCCAGGCCGCCCGTCGCGAAGAGCTCGATCCCGGCCTGGGCCGCGACGTGCGCGGTCGCCGCGACCGTCGTGGCGCCGGTCGCGCCGCGCGCTGCCGCGATCGGCAGGTCGCGGGCGCTGCACTTGACGACGTCGTCGCGCGTGGCGATGGCCTCCAGCGCCGGGTCGTCGAGGCCGACGCGCACCTCGCCGTCGACCAGGGCGATCGTCGCCGGGACCGCCCCGCCGTCCCGCACCGCCGTCTCGATCCGGCGGGCGATCGCGACGTTGTCGGGACGCGGCAGGCCGTGCGACACGATGGTGGACTCCAGCGCGACGACGGCGCGCCCGGCGGCGAGGGCTTCTGCGACTTCGGGAGCGACGTTCAGCATCGCGCGGGACGGTAGATGACCGGCGGCCGATCGGGCTTCGACGGTCCCCTCACCGGGCAGTCGTGGGACATGCCGCCCTTCGCCGACCGCGCCGACGCGGGACGCCGGCTCGCGCCGCTGGTCGCCGACGCGCTGCGCGTGCCGGGCGGGGACGGCACGCCGATCGTCCTGGCGCTGCCCCGCGGCGGCGTGCCGGTGGCGTTCGAGATCGGCGCGGCGCTGGGTCTCGAGCTCGACCTCCTCCTGGTTCGCAAGCTCGGCGTGCCCGGCCGCGAGGAGCTCGCCTTCGGCGCGATCGCCTCGGGCGGCGTGCAGGTCCTCAATCCCGAGATCGTCGCGACCGCCGATGTCCGGCCCGAGGCGCTCGAGGCGATCGTCGAGCGAGAGCTCGCGGAGCTGCACCGGCGCGAGCGGCGCTATCGCGGCGACCGGCCGCCGGCCGCCGTCGCGGGTCGCACGGTCGTGGTCGTCGACGACGGACTGGCGACCGGCGCCACGATGCGCGCCGCGGTGGCGGCGCTGCGCGAGCGCGGCGCCGCGCGGATCGTGGTCGCCGTCCCGGTCGGCTCCGGCGACGCATGCGCGCAGCTCGACGTGGAGGCCGACGCGCTGATCTGCCCGGTGCTGCCTCGCCGCTTCCGCGCGGTCGGCGCATGGTTCGACGACTTCGAGCCCGTCGGCGACGCCCAGGTCGCCGAGCTGCTGGCTCGCGCCGCCGCCGCCGCCCGCACGTAGCGCCGCGCGCGGCCGGCGTGTTCAGCTTCGCGCGCCGTGGCCGACCACGAAGGGGACGATGGCACGCATCCTGGTGGTTGACGACGCGGCGTTCATGCGTCGCATGGTGATCGACGTCCTCCAGACCGGAGGCCACGAGGTCGTCGGCGAGGGCGTCAACGGCAACGAGGCGCTCGCCCGCTACCAGGAGCTCCGGCCCGACGTGACCACGCTCGACATCACGATGCCCGAGAAGGACGGCCTCACCGCGCTGCGCGAGATCATGGCCTTCGACCCCAGCGCGAAGGTCGTGATGTGCTCGGCGCTGGCGCAGGAGTCCAAGGTGCTCGAGGCCGTCAAGGCGGGCGCGAAGGACTTCATCGCCAAGCCGTTCCAGGCGCCGCGCGTGCTGTCGGCGATCGACAAGGTCGTCGCCCCCGCGTAGCCGTCGGTCGCGTCACCCTCGGCCCTCGTCGGAGCCGACGAGGTGCTCCGAGATGTAGGTGTCGACCTCGGTCGAGCGTTCCTGGGTCACCCCGGGATCATGCCCAGGCCGCGAAGCGCACGAGCTGCGCCTCGACGCCCGGCGCGCGCGAGGCCAGCACGCACGTGTGGCCGGCACGGCGCCAGGTCACGAACGTCGTCGCACCGCGCTGGAGCACCGCCAGGCGCACGTCGCCGACCGTGACGTGCCGCGCGCCGGCCGGCTCGTCCAGGGGCTTGCCATCGACGATCGTGTAGCCGACGTCGCCCTTCGGGCCGCGATAGGTGACCGTGACCGCCTCGCGCCCGCCGACGCGGTCCTGCCGCGTCCCCGCCGTCCGCCACTTCGGCCACGCGTAGGCGTAGTTGGGGAAGTCGATCCCGCCGAGCTGCGCGCTCACCCGCGTCGTGTTGGCCGGGTCCACGGCCGGCGCGGGCGCGTTCGGGCGCGCGAGCGCGAGCTGGGCGGCGTCGTCGAACGAGGGTGACCCACCGCCGTCGCCACCCGTCAGACCCGCGACGACGAGCACGAGCGCCACGGCGGCGGCGAGGCCGGCGGCGACCGCGGGCCGCCACCACCGCACGCCGCGCGCACCCGATCGGTGACCGGCGCGCACGCGCTGCTCGGTCACGCGGGCGCGCAGCCGCGGCGGCGCGTCGATGCTCAGCGAGGCCTGGCGGATGCGCCGGCCGACGGCGTCGGTGTCCGGATCCTGGTCGGGGGTGAGGGGTGGGTCGATCATGGCTTCCTCATCGGGCCGGCGGCGGGCGCCTGCAGCCCCCGGACCAGCCGGGCCCGGCCGCGGTGCACGCGGGTGGTGAGCGTGGCCTCCTTGGTGCGCAGCGCGTGCGCGGCTTCACGGTAGGACAGCCCGACGACGTCGACGGCGACCACGGCGTCGCGCTGGTCGCCGGGCAGCAGGGCGATCGCGGCGAGGAGCTCGCTGGCCTCCAGCGCGGCCTCGGGATGGCGCGGGTCGGTCGCGCGCGGCAGGCCGTCGCGCTCGTCGTCGAGCTCGAGCGGCGCCGGCCGGCGGCGCTGGCTGCGCAGCCGGTTGACGAACGTGTTGCGCAGCACGCGCAGCAGGTAGCCGAGGTCGTCGTCGTGACGCAGCAAGCGCGGACGCGCGAGCACGCGGGTGTAGGTCTCCTGCACGAGATCCTCGGCGTCGTGGGGATTGCCGCACAGGACGAACGCGGCGCGGTAGAGCCGGTCGACGTGATCGCCGAGACGCTGTGGATCGAGCGGACGAAGCCGGTCGTCCTGGGGCATCTCCCCGACTGTAGCCGCGATGGTCTGCGTCGTCACGGCGTCGAGCTCACCGCAAGCCGGCCCCCCATGCGCCCGAGGAGACGGCGGCGGGAGCGGAGTCGGGTGTGGCCGGCGCCCGAGGTGGTCGTCTTGGTCGCCGGCTGGGAGGACCCGCCGCCGTAGGCACCGCCGCCGCCGCCTCCTCCGGCGCTCGAGCTCGAAGAGAACGTCATGTCCGTAAGACGCTCTCGGAGCCGGATCCTTCCCTCAGCCGCGCGATGTAGGCCCGCGCGCCCGCCGTGGCGACCGGTAGCGTCTGCACCCTGATGGAGAACCTCGTCCGCATCGGCGCCGCCGCCTCCGCCCTCGGCGTCAGCGTCGACACGCTGCGCCGCTGGGAGCGCGACGGCCGCATCCCGTTCGAACGCCACGGCGGCCAGCGCTACCTGCGCGCGGAGGATCTCGCGAACCTGCTGCGCGAGCGCTCCGCGCACGACCACACCAGCGCGCGCAACCGCATGTCCGGCGTCGTGGTGGCGATCCAGCGCGACGGCGTGATGGCCCAGGTCGATCTCGCGTGCGGGCCCTACCGCATCGTCTCGCTCATGTCGCGTGAGGCGGTCGACGACCTCGGCCTGCGCCCCGGGATGGCCGCCACCGCGGTGATCAAGGCCACCAACGTAATCGTGCAGAGCTGAGGCCCGCCGGCGGCCATTGAAGTACGGGTTGCTTTTCCGGTAGACTTCCCGGGTGACCGACCAAGGAGGAACCGTCATGGCGGTGCTGGACCCCCTGAAGGTGAGCGACGAGGCGACACGCCTGGGCATCGACGAGATCGCGGGCTATCTCCAGCAGCAGCTGGGCCAGAAGCTCACGGCCTACGTCGCGGGCGTCGCCGATCCGAAGATGGTCGGCCGCTGGGCCGCGGGGCGCACCCGGCCGCGCGACGAGCGCGAGATGCGCCTGCGCGACGCGTTCAAGGCCACCAGGATGATCAGCGAGGCCTTCGGGCCCACCACCGCCAAGGCCTGGTGGGTCGGCTCCAACACGCGGCTCGACGACCAGGCGCCCGCCGCGGTCGTGCGCCGCGCCGGCGATCCCGACGCCCTGCGCTTCGTCGTTCCCGCGGCACGCGCGTTCGCCGGGGGTCCGGCCTGAGCTGGCGTCGCCGGGCGGCCACGCCCGCCCGCGTCTGGCGGCTCGGCCACCGTGCGGCGCCGCTGGAGTTCATCCCGTTGCCGCACTGCGCGTGCTCGCCCCCGCCACCCTCGCGCTGGACGGCGCGCTGACCGACGTCGACGATCCCGCGACGCGCACCGCCCACGACCGCGGCGCCGCGGGCGTGCGCTTCGGCTCCAACCTGGACGACCGCCCCTGCTTCGCGGTGTTCGAGGCGCGGCACCCCTAGGCGTCGAGCAGACCCCTCCGGCGCAGCACCGGGATCACGCCCTCGCCCACGCGGTAGGCCTCCTCCAGGTGCGGATAGCCGGAGAGGATGAACTCGTCGATGCCCAGGTCGTGGTATTCCGCGATGCGGTCGGCCACCTCCTCGTGGCTGCCCACCAGCGCCGTGCCCGCACCGCCGCGCACCAGGCCGACGCCGGCCCACAGGTTCGGCGAGATCTCCAGGGAGTCGGTGCGTCCGTCGTGCAGCGCGGTCATCCGCCGCTGCCCCTCGGACTGTGACGCGCGCTGTACCTCCTGCGCCCGCGCGATCGCCTCCGGATCGAGCCCCGCCAGCAGGCGGTCGGCCTCCGCCCACGCCTCCTCGGACGTGTCGCGCGCGATCGCGTGCAGCCGGATGCCGAAGCGGAGCTCCCGGCCGACGCCGGACGCGGCCTCGCGGACGCGGTCGAGCTTCTCGGCGACCTGCGCGGGCGGCTCGCCCCACGTGAGGTAGACGTCGGCGTGGCGCGCCGCGACGTCGATCGCCTCGGGCGACGACCCGCCGAGGTAGATGTCGGGCCACTTCGGCGGCGCCACCAGCTGCGCGCCTTCGATCTTGTAGTGCTCGCCCTGGTGGTCGACGGGCAGGCCCGTCCACAGCTCGCGCACGACGTGCAGGAACTCGGCGGCCCGGGCGTACCGGTCGCGCTTTTCGAGGTGGTCGCCGAAGCGGCGCTGCTCGGCGTCGTCGCCGCCGGTGACCACGTTGAGCAGCAGCCGCCCGCCCGAGATGCGCTGGTAGGTCGCGGCCATCTGCGCCGCGAGCGTCGGCGACTGCAGCCCCGGGCGGAAGGCCACCAGGAACTCGAAGCGCTCGGTCACCTGGGTGAGGCCGGCGGTGATGACCCAGCCGTCCTCGCACCAGCTGCTGGTCGGCGTCAGCGCCCCGCGGAAGCCAAGCTGCTCGGCCGAGCGGGCGATCTGCCCGATGTAGCCGACGTCGGGGGCGCGCTCCACCCCGCTCTCCGTCACGCGCGAGCCGCTCACACCGACGGCGTTGCCGAGGCTGAGGTCGGCGCGCGAGTCGCCGTTGGTGGGCAGGAACCAGTGCAGGACGACGGGGCTCATGCAGGAAGGTCCTCGGGGCGCTCGACATTCACCATAAGATTGATAGACAATAACAAGAATGTCGAGCCGTGCCCTCCCCGCCGCGGCTACGCTGCCTCTTCGACGAGTCCGAGCCCGAGCGCAGCGAGGTCCTCACCGACCTCCGCACCTGGCTCGACGCGCAGCTCCGACCACGGCGCCCTGCCCGCAGCGCTCCGGCCAGCGGGACACTGGGGAGCCTGCCCTCGGGGGTGGGCAGGCTCCCCGGTGATGTCCCCCTCCCGCAAGTGCAGCCGAGTGGCGCCCCACGCGCCTATATGGTGGCCGCGCCCTGCGAGAGGACCTGGAGAGGACGTCCCGTGCCGGTCCAGACACGAGTTCGTCTCTCAGTTCGAATATCACCACACGGGCGGACCGATGTCAACCGATTTTGCGCCCGCCGGCTCAGCGCTCAGCGCGGAGCTGCGGCACGGCAGTCGAGAAGCCCGGGTAGGCGCCCTGCGGCTTGCACGCGGGTCGCGCCACGGGCGCGCCGTCGCTGCGGAAGGCGAACTGGGCGACCAGGGGCGCCAGCTCCTGCGGATCGGCGTCCGCCGGGGGCGTGAGCTCCGGGCCGGCGCAGTCGCCGTTGCCGAGGATCGACAGCCCGCTGGCCAGCTCGTCCAGCGATCCGGGCTTCGGGTAAGCGTTCAGGCGCGAGGAGCCCAGCGGCCGCGGGTAGAAGGTCAGCGACTCGGGCGTCAGCGACTGCGACGTGCGGAGGTAGTGCACGGCGCCCTTGGCCCCCGGCAGCACTTCGTTGAAGTCGCGTGCCTCCGAGGCGGCCGCGGTGTTGGCGAAGAACGACGTCACCTCGCGCTTGTTCTTGCCGATGTAGTCGACCATCGGGTTCGCGTTGCGCAGGAACGGCTGGAACGCGTCGAAGAGCGGCGGCAGGTTGCCGAGGATCCGGTCGAAGGCCGGCAGGCCGGCCTCCGACGCCTTGACCACGTCCTTGAGCTGGCCGAAGAAGCCGTCGAACTGGGGTGCCAGCTGGTCCAACGCCGCGAACGCCGGCTTCATCTGGGTCGCGGCCGGCTGCAGCTGCTCGACGACCGGCTGGGCCTTCTGCCCGAACGCCGTGAGCTTGGGCAGCGTCGCCGAGCTCTCGCGCTCGAACCGCGGCAGCTTCTCGAAGATCTGGGCCAGCTGCCGGTTGCGCGCCGCGGTCGTGGCGAACAGGCGCTCGGAGTCGGTCACCAGGCCGCGCAGCTCGCCTTCGCGCTGGCTGATCGCGTCGAAGACCTCGCCGGTCGTCGAGATGGCCTTGCTCGTCGCCGCCTGCTGCGCGTCCAGCGTCGTGAAGAGGTCGTCGAACTTCTGCGTGAAGCCGGGCAGCTGTCCGAAGAACGCGTTGATGTCGGTCCCGCGGCCCTGCACCGCGGCGGCCTGCGACTGCATCCACGTGCGGAACGCGGCGCGGGTCTTTGCGTCGAAGGTCGAGAAGATCTCGTCGATCTCGACGGTCGGCGACACCGCGGCGTCGTGGAGCGACCCGTTGTCGGGCACGCTGGGCCCGCGCCGGTTGCCGGGCGTCAGCTCGACGAACGTCTCCCCCAGCAGTGACTTGACGCGCAGGATCGCCTTCGTGTCGCGCGGGATCGGCGCGTACTTGGGGCGCAGCTCGATCGTCGCCGTCGTGCGGTCGCGACGGGCGTTGGGCTCGAGCCGGATGACCTTGCCCACCGACACGCCCGAGATCCGGACGTCGGACTGGTTGGCCAGCGCCGTCGCCTCGGGGAACGCCACCTGCACGCGGTAGCCCTTCGGCTTCATCGGCGACGAGCCGCCGAAGGCCATCCAGAGATACAGGCACGCGCCGAAGCTCGACAGCGCGAAGAGCGCCATGACGGCGATGCGGCCGGCGGTGGGGACGGTCTTGATCACTTAGGTGGAGGGCACTGGTCGGACTTCGGGGCGTTGAGCAGGCCCACGACGGTCGAGAGGGTCGGGTTTCTCTTGGGGTCCGCGAAGACGTCGAGCAGCTGCAGCGCGCCGCAGCTGAACAGCACGAGGCTGTGGCGCGCTGGCCCGATGCCGTCCTGGGACGCCATGGCCGAGTTGGTGTTGTGATTGGCCCACGGCACGTTGAACAGGTAGCTCTGGCCGTGGACGTCGTTGCCCGGCGGGTCGTGCGCCAGCTCGTCGAGCAGGGCGTTGAGCGTCGTGGTGAGCGTGTCGAGGTCGGGCGTCGCCTTGGCGAGGTCGCGCGCGGCGGGCACGAGCCTGCGCGCCGTCGGCTGGGCCTCCCGGGCAAACGGCCGCAGCGAGTCACGCAGCACCGGCGCCGTCTGCTTCAGGAAGGGCTGGGTCTGCTTCAGCGTCGGTCCGAGCGACGCCGCCCCGGGCCGCAGGGCCGTCAGCCCGGTGCGCAGCGTGGTGCCGAGGTCGTCGAGCTTGCCCAGGGCCTTGTCGCTGGACTGCAGCGCTCCCGGCAGCAGCGCGAGCGTCTGGCCGAGGTGGTCGTTCTGGGCGCTGAAGTGCCGGAACACCGCGGCGCTGGAGCTGACGAACTGCCCGAGGTCGCGATCGCGCGCGCCGAGCTCCTGCGAGAGCTTGGACAGGTTGCCCATCAGGCGCCGCAGCTGGACGCGCCGATGGGCGACCAGCTTCGACGCCTGCGCGGCGTGGCGCGAGAGCGGCTCGAACCGGCGCAGCGTGCTGGCCAGCTCGCGCCCGTTGCCCTTGCCCAGGGCGGTGGCGCCGTTGCCGAGCAGCGCGACGAGCGCAGCACGGGTGTCGCCGTCGAGGCCGGCGAGGATCTCGTCGAAGTTGACGTCGGGCAGCGTGGCCTTGACGCCGAGCGTCGCGCCGTCGCGGAGCTCCGGACCCGCCTTCGCCGTGCCGGGGTCGAGCTCGGCGACCATGTCCTTCAGCGCGGTCTTGGGGCGCAGCAGGATCGTCGCGTCCGGCCGCACGTGGCCGTAGCGCCCGTCCAGGCGCAGCTTCAGCACCGCCTGGCCGTCCTGCAGCGTGTCGCCGGTGATCTCGCCGACCTTCACGCCGGAGATCGTGACCGCGTTGCCCTGGCCCGGCAGGACGCCCGGCGCCGCGGAGAAGCGGGCGTTGAGGTAGAAGTAGTCCTTGCCGACGAGCGGTGCCCAGCTCGGCCACGTCAGGCGCTGATGGCCGAGGATGTAGCCGCCTACGAGCAGCCCGGAGACGATCATGGCCACCAGCCAGACCGCGTTGGCCATCTGCTTGCGCACGCCGCGCATCAGCCGCCGCCTCCGCTGTCCACCGCGGCGGCGCTCGGTGCCGCCGCGTCAGGCTTGGAGCCGTCCGCGGGACCGGTCGAGGCCGGGCCGTTGACGTCGGGCACCGGGCTCTTCGCACACGGCACGGAGCGGTCCAGCGGCGGCAGCTTGTTCCCGTAGGCCGGGCGCGTGCTGAGCGGGGGCAGGGTCGGCTTGGAGAAGAAGCCCTCCTGCGAGTAGTTGGTCTTGCCGCTCTTGATGATCTGCGGCCCACCGCCCGCCTGCAGGCGCAGGTACGGCCCGTTGCCGTCGAACGCCTGGCCCTCGCCGGCCATGCCGACCATCCCGTGCCAGAACTCCTTGTAGTTCTCGGTGTTGGCCGAGAGCGCGCCGTCGTCGACCTTCAGGTTGCCCGTCGGCAGGATCACGTCGGTGATGCAGCGGTTGAACGCGTCGATCTTCGGCAGCCACACGCGCGTGGCGTGCCCGAGTGCGGCGAGGTCTGCCGTCGCCGGCGAGAGCTGGTCGAGCAGCCCGCCCAGCTCGTCGGGAGCCAGCAGCTTCTGCGCCTGCTGCAGCCAGGGCTGCGCGGCGGCGATCGTCGCCGGCAGCTCGGGGAGGCTCGCGCTCAGGTCCCGGGCGAAGCGCTGCGTGGCCGGCAGGGATGCGTCGAGCTTGGTGAAGGCGAGCTGCGCGTGCTTGGCCGTCGGGCCCAGCTCGGCGACCGCCGCCCGCAGGTCCGCCGCATGCGCCGCCGTGGTCGACATGGTGGCGTTGAACTCGGTGATGAGGTCGGCGAGATCGCCCTGACGGTCGGCGAGCGCGGTCATCGTGCGCGCCAGCCCGTGGATCGTGCGCGAGAGGTCGTGCGGCTTGGGGCCGAGCAGGGCGCCGGTGACCCGCGCGGTGTCGCGCAGCGACGCCGGGCTGGTGGCCAGCGTCTTGTTCAGCGCCTGCGCACCCGTCAGCCCCCGCACGCCCGGGTCCTGCCGCGCGTCCTCGGCGGCGGTCGGCTTCTCGTCGAGCGCCTGGCCGAAGCCCTTGACCGCCTCCTGCAGCGAGCCGCGCGTGTCGCTCTGCAGCGCGGTGAGGACCTGGTCGAGCTGCACGGGCGTGGAGGTCTGCGTGATCGGCAGCAGCCCGCGATCGGCGAGGTCGCCCGCGTCCGGCGTGCCCGGCCGGAGGTCGACGTAGAAGTTGCCCTCCAGGAACAGCCGCGGCCGGATCTTCGCCGTCGCGTCGCGGTGCACCGGCCGGCCGCGGTCGTCGATGCGCATCGTGACCACCGCGAGGTCGGTCTTCTTGTAACGGCCGACCTCGACCACCTTGCCGACGTTGACGCCGGCGATGCGCACCGGCGAGTTCGGCTTGAGCAGGTTGGAGCTCTTGACGACCGCCTGGATCTCGTAGTGATGGCGGAACGGGATCGCCTTCGTGAAGCCGAAGTACGCGGCGACGACGAGGAGCAGGATCGCCAGCAGGCCGGCCCGCAGCGGCGGCATCCCGAGGCTGTGGTTGCGCCTCACTTCAGCACCCGCTTCGTCGGGTCGACGTACGTGCCCTGGTTGCCCGGGACGTTGCCGATGACCTGCCGGTTCGCCGTGTATGCCTCGTTGCCGGACTCGCACTCCTGCGTCTGGCCGGGCGCCGCTGTGTTCGGGTACGGGTTGCTGTGCAGGAAGCTGTCCTCTTCGAGGGACCCGACCTTGCCGCTTCCCCGGGGGCCGTTGGCCGGCGTCGCCGACGGACCCAGCTCGCTGCCCGGCAGCTGCGGCGGGGCGACCAGCGAGAAGCGCAGGAACGACCCGACCGCATCGCTCTCCGACAGTGCGCTGCCGAGGTTGCGGAACAGCAGCGTCAACGCGTTGCACTTCGTCTGCACCGGCGTGGCGAACGCGATGGTGGGCTCCAGGAGGTTCGCCGTGCGGGTCAGTCGCTGGAGCGCGGGGATCACCCGCGGGTCGCTCGCGAAGGCCTCCAGCGCCTTGAGCGTCGACACCACGCGAGCGTTGAGCTGTGGCGAGACCTTCAGCGCCGGCGCGCCGGCACGGAACGCCGAGGCCAGGTGCGGCGACGCGGCCGCCAGCGACGTGAACGGCGCCCGGAAGCGGCGGAACAGCTCGGCGCTCTCGCGCTCGAAGCCGGCCTGCGCCGGCAGCTCCCGCGTCGCGACGTCGAGCGCGCGCGGGCCGCCCCGGATGGTGGCCTTCAGCGCCTCGGAGCTGCCGGCCAGCGCCCCGAACGTCCGGTCCAGGTTGGCGAACAGCCGGCCCTGCGTCTCGGCGACGGGCGCGACCTCGGCCGCGGCCTGCTCGAACGCCGGGAACAGCTGGGCGAACTTCGTCTTGGGCGCCGCCAGGTTGCGGGCGCCGGGCTCGAGGTGCGTCACGAGCGGCTCGAGCGTGCGGAACGCCGCGTTGAGGTCGCCGCCGCGGCCGGCGAAGCCGGTGCCGAACGCGAACAGGTTGTCGGTCGACCCGTCGCGCGTGGGCGTGTCGAACATGTTGAAGAAGTCGTCGATCTCGACCGGGCGGCCGGAGCTCTGCGGGACGGCCAGCGTGCCGCCCTCGGGGACCGTCTTGGGGGAGGTGCCGTCGGTGAGCTCCACGTACTTCAGGCCGAGGGCCGACTTCGGGCGCACCCGGACCTTGGTGTCGACCGGCAGGTGGTGCTTGGTGTCGTCGAGCGCAAGGCTCAGCCGCGCGCTCGTGGACCCGTCGCGCCGGGAGAAGGCCTGGATCTCGCGCACGACGCCGACCCGGTCGCCGCCCATGCGCACCTCGTTGCCCTTGACCAGTCCCGAGGCGTTCGGCAGCACGACGTCGAGCTTGTAGGTCGGGACGAACGGCAGCCCCTGGTTGGCGTTGTAGGACAGGAACACCGCGACGATCACCACGAGCACGGTGACGCTGCCGATGAGGATCGGGTTCGCGGCGATGGACACGTTGCGCCGGCGGTTCATGGCCCGAGCAGGTAGTCGAGGAGCTTGGTGGTGCTGGACCCTGCGGTCGTGCCCTGTGCGGGGGCGGGCTTCGCGGTGGTGGCCTTCGAGGCCGACCCGGTGCTCGACGCGCGTGCCGCGTTCGCCACGCTGTCGCGCGAGTAGTTGGCCGAGCAGCCGCCTCCGGGTTCGAACGCGCGGTCCACGCACGCGTTGGGCCCCAGGCCGGCGCGCGTGTAGTGCCCTGAGGCGTCCTCGCCGTTGACGGTGCCCGTGTAGAAGTAGATGAACCGCATCAGGCTCTCGATGCCGCCCGTCTTGTCGAAGCTCGACGACAGCGCGGCGAGGTCCGCCGACAGCGGGCGCAGCGGGAGGCCGAGCTCGCCGAGGCGGCTCACGAGCGCGTCGAGCTGCGGGAACGTCTTGCGGCCGCGGTCGGCCACGTCGCCGAGGGTCTTCAGCGCCGGCGTCGACTGCTTGGCCAGCGGCCCGAGCCGCGCCGTGGCCTCGTTGACCGCCGGCGCCTGCGCGGCGAGCGCCTGGATCGTCGGCGTGGTCTGGTCGGCGAGCTCGCCCAGGCGGTCGGCGGCCGGGCCCAGCTCGCGCAGGAAGGCGGGGAACTTGGCGAAGTTGGCCTCGAGCGCGTCGCCCTCCTGGGCGGTCGCGGTCGCGGTCTGGCCGGCGTGCTTCAGGAAGCCGGTCAGGTCGCGACGGTGGTCGGCCAGCGGGCCGAGCACGGCGTCGGACTCGGCGACCAGGCGGCTCAGCGTCTGGTCCTGCTCGGCGAGGATCGCCACGAGCTTGTCGGCCTGCTGCAGCGCCGGGCTGGCACGCTTGATCGCGGCCCGCAGCGACTCGCCGTTGCCCGAGAGCCCCGCGCCGAACTCGTTGATGATCAGCGGCAGGCGCTGCTGCTCGGGCACGCGCATGATGTCGTTGAGCAGATCCGCGCCGACGGGCGAGGAGTTCTGCTTGACGGGCAGCAGGTACTCGCCCTCGCCGGGGCCGGAGTCGATCCGCGGCAGCGGGGCCGCCGCGGCGCGATCGCCGCCGCGCACCTCGGTCGGCTCGCACTCCACGAACTGCTCGCCGATGAGCGACTGCACGCCGATGCGGCAGTGGGCGTCGCGGCGAAACGGCCGGAAGGCCGGGTCGTCGATCTGGAGCACCAGGACCGCGTGGTGGTCCGGGGTGACGTCGAGCGCGTGCACCGTTCCGACGGTCACGCCCGAGACCTTCACGTTCTCGCCGGTGGTGATGAAGCTCGCGTTGTCGAACTCCGCCCGCACGAGGTACTTGCCGCCGGCCGGGTCGTCGCCGCCCGCGCCGACCGCGCCGAGGACCGCGGCGGTGGCGAAGGCGGCGGCGCCGGCGGCGACGAAGCGCGCCCGCCTCATCCGGTCGCCCTCACGCGCTGGGCGGCGTTGCAGTCGGGGGCGGCGAGATCGCCGTCGTCGACGAACGGCGCCGAGCCGTCCGAGGGCGCCGGCGTCGCCGCGCCCGGGCAACGGCGCAGGTTGCCGCTGGTGAGCGTCGGGTTGGTGCCGCGCTCGCCGGCGGGGCGCGGCGTGAGGCGCGGGCCGGTGCCGTCTTCGAGGTAGGTGAAGGCATTGAACACCGGCACGGCTCGTGTGTAGTGGCCGTTGGCGTCGTAGGTGGCCGACGCTCCGCCGAAGCTCTTGACCCACGAGACGAGATCCGGCACGTAGGGCCGGGCGAACGAGAACACCGGCGTGGAGTCCTTCAGCGCCTTCTCGGCGTTGGGGAACGCCTTGTCGGTCAGCCTGCCGAGCGTGGGAAGCTCGCGGAGCGCGTCGAGCAGGTCGTTGGCCCCGCCGGGCTGGGCGAACATCTTGCGCAGCTGGCCGAAGGTCGGCGTCGCCTCCTGCAGCACGGGCGTGAGCTCGCGCAGGAAGCGCTGCAGATCCTTCGTCGCGGGCTTGGTCACGTCGGTCAGGTGCTGCAGGTCCTTGATCGCGGGCCGCAGGGCGACGAACATGTCCGAGCCGCTCTGCAGCGCCCCCGGCACGTTGTCCAGCGCGGCGGTCAGCGACGCCGTGTCGGAGCCGAGCGCCGCGGTCGTCTGGCGCGTGTTGCTGACGAGCTGGGTCAGCTGGTCGCGGTGGTCGGCGATGGCGCCCATCGCGTCGCCCGTCTCGGTCAGGAACTGCTCGAAGGTGGCGCTGTCGCTCGTGATCTCCCCCGCCAGCGCGCTGAGCGTGGCCAGCGTCTTCGGGATCTCCTTCGTGGACGCGTTGGCCGCCGGCTCGCGGCCGGCGTACCAGTCCGCCGAGCCCTGGATGAACCCCTGCAGCCCCTTGCGGGTCTTGGGCTCGAGCGTGTTGAACAGCTGGTCGATCTCGACGATCGAGGTCGTCTTGTCACTGCGGATCAGGCCGCCGTCGTCGAGCTTCGGGCGCGTCTGCGACGCCGGGCTCAGGTCCACGTAGCGGCTCGCGACGCCGGTGAGGCCCTCCGCGCGGATCGTCGCCGTCGTGCCCTCGTGCAGCGGGCCGTAGTCGCCCGAGACGGTGACGTCGACCTGGGCCTGGTCGTCGTCGCTGAGGTCGACGGACTTGACGGTGCCGACCGGCGTTCCGCCGATGCGCACGACGTCGCCCTTGACCAGTTGGCCGGCGTTCTGGAACACGACCCGGTACCGATGAGGGGGGTCGCGCAGGAGCACCCACGCCAGCGCCGCCGCGACGAGGACCAATGCGGCGAGGGCGAGCCGGCGCGGCGCCCGATACGGATGGCGGGCCGCGGAGGGGATGGCCGGAATGTACACGTGCTCGTTTTCGGGGGCAACGTGCATGTGTTGGGCTGGCGTTATGACCGGCTCCCTGCGATGCTCCTCGGACCGCTCCGTCGAGCTCCGCGCCGTGTTCCTATTGAAGACATGGTCGTTTGCAGCCGACCGCGCCAGGCGTTACGGTGCCCGGAGTCGCGGTCCCAACGAGGAGAGTAAAGATGCGCAAGTTCCTGATCCCGGCGATCGGAGTCCTGGCCCTGGTCGCGGTCGAGGTCGCCCCCACAATCGCCCAGGACAGTCCACAGACGACGCTGACCGTGACGCCGACGGTCTCGCCGAACAAGGCCGGGACGAAGAAGAAGCCCCAGGGCGTCAAGCTCAACGTCAAGATGCACTTCGAGACGCCCGGCGACCTCGAGAAGCCGATCTTCCAGACCGGCGTGGTGTTCTTCCCGAAGGGCTCGCTCTACAACGGCGCCAAGTATCCGAAGTGCACGGAGGCCAAGCTCAACAACGGCGGCCTCGCCGCGTGCCCGAAGGACTCCATCATGGGCAAGGGCACCGGTGACGCGTTCGCAGACACCGTCATCACGCACCCGGACATCACCGTCGTCAACGGCGGCGGCAACAAGGTGCTGTTCTGGACGATCCTGACCAACCCGGCGCGCGTCCAGAAGACGGTCGTCGGCAACATCACCAAGCAGACCGGCAAGTACGCCTACAAGCTGACGTTCACGGTCCCGAAGGCGCTCCAGATCGTCGCCGGCGTCCCGATCTCCGTGCGCGACCTTTCGGTCACCGCCGGTGGCAAGGCCAAGGCGAAGGACTGGCTGGCCACGACGTCCTGCCCCGCCAACAAGAAGTGGCCGTTCAGCGTCACCGCGTCGCTGAGCACCGGCGCGACGGTCGAGTTCGCCGACACGGTGGCCTGCAAGTAGGGCCAGCGCAGCATCACCCGGCCGCTGGCCGGGCCACGCCCGCCCCGGGGACTCGACGGTCCCCGGGGCGTCGCGCGCCATGACGATCAGGGAAGGTCGGTCGTGCCCCATCTCAGTGAGCTCACCCGGCCGGTCATCCTCCGCGAGGGAGCGGCCGCCGTCCCCCACTCGTGGCCGCCGTGCGCACGCAGCCGGCTGCTGGCGGCCATGGCGCAGCGCGCGGCGATCAGCGGCTTCCTGGACGTCACCGTCGATGACGTGATCGTCGCCGCCCGCGCCTCGCGCCGGACCTTCTACGAGCACTTCGCCAACCGCGAGGAGTGCCTGCTCGCCAGCTACGACGCAATCCGCGACGACGCGCTGCAGCTCGTCACCGAGGCGGGCCCCGGACTGCAGCCCGCGCTTACCGAGCTGCTGCGCTACTTCGCCGCCTGGCCGGCCCACGCCCGCGTCCTCTGCGTCGACATCCTGGCGGCCGGTCCGGCGGGGCTCGCGCGGCACGAGGCGACCATGGCGCAGCTCGCCGCCGAGGTCGTGCGGTATCAGGATCCGGCCGAGCGGCCGGCCGTCGGCGTGCTCCGCGCCGACGACGTCGCACACGCCGTCCTCGGAGCCGTGCACCGCATCGTCCAGCGGCGGCTCATCGATGGCCGGCACGCGTCGCTTCCGCGCCTCGCGCCGGCCATCTGCACGCTCCTCGCCGCCGAGCGCCGGGGAGCCGTCACGCCGTGACGGACACCCGGGGCTCGAAGACCTGCGCCGCACCCGCGACGTCCTCCAGCAGCGCCGGCAGCTCCGGGGCGCGCCCGTCGTAGACGAGGCCGCTGATCGTGCGGAACACCGCGCCGACCATGAGCTCGAGCTGGAGCCCGGGAAGCGGCTCGGCCCCGTCCTGGCGCTGCTCATCCTCCAGCAGCTGGACGTAGCGCCCGCGGTACGTCTCGCGGATGTCGCGGAGCTCCTCGTCACCCGTGGTCGGGGTCACGAAGCACAGGTGCGCCATGGCGGGCTCGTCGGCCAGCCGGCGCAGCAGCCGCTGAAGCGACGCCGTCAGCTTCTCCGGCCACGAGTCGGCGAGGCGGAACGACGCCGCGTACTCACCGAACAGCTCGCCGGCGGCCCGGCGGTAGGCGTCGGCGACGACGCGCGCGGCGCCCTCGGGACAATGGCCCTCGGCCTTCGAGGCCGCGATGCCGGCCGCCGCCGCCAAGTCGGCCAGCGTCACCTCGCGCCCTTCGTTCATCAGCACCGCAGCGGCCGCGGATCCCCGCAGCCGCTCGCAGATCGCGCAGTCTGGCACGCACGTGCGCGCACCGGTCAGGACCTCGCTCAGCATCCTCATCCGACCCCCAGTTTCGGTTGCCGACGCCCTGCAGCAGGCCGCCGGATCGCCCACACGAGTGCTAAGAGCCGCCTGGCGGCCGCCTGTGACGCACGGATCGCCGTCGGTCCGAGACCAGACGGCCGGTCCGAAACCGAGCGCAGCACTGGCGCAAGGTGAGAAACAACAGTATGTTTTGACCCGTGGAGCACCGTTCGACCCACAACCGCGGACCACACCAACTTCCGGCGGGTCGGCACGGCCTCCCACGGGCCTTCGTGGTCTCCAACCAGCGCGAGCGCATCCTCGACGGGGTCCTGCAGGCGGCGAGCCGCGGCGGGTACGCCGCGATGCGGATCGAGGACGTCATCGCGATCGCGGGCGTGTCGCGCCGGACGTTCTACGACCACTTCGCCAACAAGGAGGACGCGTTCCTCGCGTCCTACGACCTGGTGCTCGAGCAGCTGCTCAGCGGCGTCTCGACCGCCTTCGCCTCCGGCGAGACGTGGACCTCTCGCGTCCGCCGCGGTCTGGCGGCCTTCCTCAACCTGCTGGCGGCCGAGCCGGTGCTCGCCCGGGTGTGCGTCGTCGAGGCGCTTGCGGCCGGCCCGCGCGCGCTCGAGCGCCGCACGCGCGCGATGCGCGCATTCCAGGAGCTCCTGATGCCCCCGCCGGGCGACGCGCTCGCCACGGGGTCCGCCCCGCCGGTCGCCATCGAGGCGATCGTCGGCGGCATCTACGAGGTCATCTACTCACGCGTGACGACGCATCGCACCGAGGAGCTGCCGACGCTCCTGCCGTCCCTGCTGCACAGCGCGCTGCTGCCGTTCGTGGGGCCCGACATCGCCGAGGCCGAGTACCAGCGCGTGACGCAGACGGCGAGCAAGCGGAGCGTCCCCGCGCCCTGACTCGCGCCACGGCCGACGAGACATGTATGTTTCCGTCCGCCTTGCCCGATTCACGGAAGAAGCGCCAGCGCGAGCCCTATCAGCTCCCGGCGGGCCGACACGGGCTGTCCCGCCAGTTCGTGGTCTCCAACCAGCGCGAGCGGATCCTCGCCGCAGTGGCCGACGTCTGCAGCGCCGCGGGGTACGCGGCCATGAGCGTCGAGGACATCGTCGTCACGTCCGGCGTCTCGCGACGGACCTTCTACGACAACTTCAGTGGCAAGGAGGACGCCTATCTGGCGGCCTTCGACGCGGTGACCCAGCAGCTGCTGGAGCGCGTCGGCGCGGCCTACGCGGAGGCCGACGGCCTCGTCGCCAAGGCGCGCGAGAGCCTCGCGGGGCTCCTGAGCTTCATCGCCGACGAGCCCACGTTCGCCGACATGTGCATCGTCGAGGTCATGGCGGCCGGGCCCAGCGCGATCGAGCGGCGCAACCGCACGATGACCGCGTTCGCCCAGATGATCGAGAAGGCGGCGGCCGACGAGCTGCCGAAGTCCAAGCTGCCACCGCAGCTGACCGCGGAGACGCTCGTGGGCGGCATCTACGAAGTCGTCTACTCACGCGTGCTCCAAGGCCGCGGCGACGAGCTTCCGGCGCTGCTGCCCGATCTGCTGTTCTCGGTCGTCCTGCCCTACGTGGGCCAGGAGACGGCGACGTCGCTCCTGAAGAACGAACGTCGCCGCTCCAAGCCTCGGGCCGCCAGGCAGGCCGGCCCGGGCGACTCCTAAGGGGCCGCAGGCGGCGCGAGCACCGTCTCCGGCGCGGCCGGGCCGACCGGCGCCGGCGGCGGCGCGGAGACCGGCACCACCCGCTCGCCGTTCGGACCCGTCCAGGCGACCGCCTTGGGCTCGAAGGCCACGTCGGTCTGCCAGGCGTTGCCCGCGGGCGCCGCCGTGCCGACCTGGCCGTCGCCGCGCACCTCGACCCGGTCCACGCCGTCGGGCACCAGGCCCGAGAGGCGGAAGCCGGACGGGATGGGGCGCAGGCTGACCGCGTAGCCCTCGGCGACGCGATCGGTGGGCGTGCAGGTGCCGCGCGCCTCGCTGGACGTCAGGCAGACCCAGCCCCGGGCCGGCACCACGTACAGCTGCTCACCCAACGGCGTCGTGAGGGCGAGGCGCGCGAGCGCCGGGTTGGCGCCCAGGGACGGGCCCGCGCCACGGGCCACGTGGTCGCGCGCCGCCTGCGGCAGCGTGTCGCCGCGACCGACCGCCCGCCGCAGGACGCCCATCGTGGCCTCCTGCGTCGCGTCGGCCGCGGTGACGGTCTGCGCCGAGCGGTCCTGCGGCACCGCCGGCGGCGGAGCCGGCGGGGCGCCCGTGGTCGCCGCGACCGCCACGCCGGCGACGGACGCCGCCGTCGCGAGGACGCTGGCGACCTTGATCAGAGTGCGCCGGCCGCTCATGCGGTCGCGTACCCGTAGATCGTGTGCTGGGATCCCGTCTGATGCTGGATCTCAGCCTCGGTGAGCTGCGGGAAGGACGCGAACGACTCATCGACGGCGTTGTATGCACACGATGGGGTCGCCCGCTGCGTCGTCGAGTCGGCGATCAGCAGGCGCTCGCACAGCCAGACGTCGCCGGCGCCGGCGTAGGTGGCGCTGTTGTAGTTGTAGCTGTGGTTCGACCCGTCCCCGCACCACGAATACGCCGTCTTCAGCACTCCGCAATACGAGTTCGTGTACGCGGAAGCGCTCGCCGTGCCGAGGGCGACCAGACCCAGACAGGCGCAGGCGGCGACGACCGCCGCTCGATGCGCGATGCTTTCCATGCGAAACTCCTCCATCGGTGCTGTTGCCGACGAGTAAGAGCCACCAGCGTCTCTATCTGTGACGCTGCCCCCCTGTCCCGTGCTTCGCCGCCGTCCCGCAACCCCACGCTTCGCGATCACCAGCGAGTCCCTGGACGCGCTCTTTCGCTCCCATGCCCCCGGGATGGCGGTCTTCGTGGCGCGCAAGACGATGGATGCGGGCGTCGCCGGCGACCTGGTCGCCGAGACGTTCGCCCAGGCCTACATGCACCGCGCGCAGTTCCGCGGCGCCACGCAGGAGGAGGCGGTCGGGTGGCTCTACGGCATCGCGCGCCACCAGGTCAGCCACTTCGTCCGGCGCGATCGCGCGGAGGCGCGCGCGGTGGAGCGCCTGGGCATCCAGCGGCCGCACCTCAGCGATGCCGAGCTCGAGCGCCTCGAAGATCTGGCTGGGATCTCCGACCTCCGTCGGCGCGTTGCGTCACATTTGGAGGACCTGTCCCACGAACAACAGGAGGCGCTGCGCCTCCGCATCCTGGAAGAGCAGTCCTACGAGCAGATGGCACAACACCTCGGCATCAACGAGCAGGCCGTGCGCGCACGCGTGTCGCGCGGCATGCGGACGCTCGCCGACCGGCTCAAGGACGAGACCGGCGACATCCAGGAGCTCATGTGATCGACCCTGACCTTCATGATCTGCCGAGCCTGCGCCAGTGGGGCGAGGAGCTGCGCGAGGCGACCAGCCGGGCCGAGGCCGAGCGCGAGCAGTCGCGCCGCCGCCGGCGGCTGCCGATGGGCCGTCTGGGCATCGCCGTCGCGGCGACGTTCCTGCTCGTGCCGGCCGCGGTGGGGACGCGCAGCATCTGGGACGACCCCGTGCAGCGCGTCGCGCCCTTGGCGCCGCAGCCGACCACGCCCGCCGCGCGCCTGGCCGCGGGCAACAGCCACGGCGTGACCTGGCGCCTTGGCGGCTATGACAGCACCGGCGAGCAGCGATGCCTGCAGTTCGACACCGCCACCGACAGCGGGCAGGGCTTGCGCGGCTGCGCGTCGCCGCGGACGGCCGCGGGGCTCACGCTGATGACCGCGCGTCGCCAAGGCGTCGGGTTCGTCTTCGGCACCGCCGCCACCACCGTACGCAGCGTTCAGGTCGTGGTCCCGGGAGGCGGCAGCGTGCGCGTGGCCACTATCCCCGTGGCGCCCGACGTGGTGCGCCGGAGCGGAATGCGCGGCACGTTCCGCACGTTCGTCGCGCCGTTCCCGGGCGGGTTCGCGACGACGGGGCCCCCGGCGGTGATCGGCTACGACGCAGCAGGACGCGTCGTGGGTCAGCGGGGTACGCGGTGAGGGCGGGCGTCGCGGCGCTGGCGCTCGCCCTGGCGTTCGTCTCGCTGCCGGCCGCCGACGCCTCCGCGGCGAAGCTGCCCTTCCAGTGCGCCACCGCCAACCGGTGGTGCACGTTCGTGCTCAGCAAGAGCGGCCGGATCCACTTCGACATCGCGGGCTTCGACCTCCAGAACCGCTACAGGGTGTGCGTGACGCCGCCGAGCGCCAAGGAGCGGTGCAAGACGTTCGGGTTGCGTCCCAACCCCACCGGGGCCAACTCCTCGTCGGTGCGCTTCACCACCAACTTCCCCCACGCCCGTCACGGCCGCTACCGCGTGCGCTGGGTCTACGAGGGACGCCAGCTCGGCAAGGTGCTGTCCTTCTCGGCATGACCGCCGCCTACCGTCCGAGCGGGCTGCTCGCGCCCATCGTCACGCCGTTCGACGTGGCGGCGCCGCCGCTAATGCGGGCGCAGCGCCCCGCCGCAGCGGGGGCATGAGGAGCGCTGCTCGTCGCGCCGGGGATGCCACAGGCGCAGGCAGCGGTTGCAGATGTGACGCATATGCTCAGTGATCGGCGCGTGGGGCCGGTGCTGAAGTGATGATGTCCGCCATGCCACGGTCTTTCGGCGTCTTCGGCCGACTCTCCTCCGCGTCGCTGCCGCCGAGGCCCGGCACGCCGGCCTTCCGGGCGTGGACGGCGCTGACCGCGATCAACACGTGGACGTACCGCGCGTCGGGCGGGCGGATCGGCGGGTCCTTCGACCGGGCACCGGTGCTGCTGCTGCACCACGTCGGTCGTAAGTCGGGCGAGGAGCGCGTGGCGCCGCTGCTCTACCTCCCCGACGGCGAGGACGTCGTGATTGTGGCCTCCTACGGCGGGGCGCCCAGGCATCCCGCCTGGTTCCACAACCTCCGCGACCGCCCGGAGACCGAGATCGAGATCGGCCGCGAGCGCCGCGCCGTCACCGCGCAGGTCGCGAGCCCCGACGAGCGCGCGCGCCTCTGGCCCGCGCTCCTGGAGCTCTACCCCGCCTACGGCACCTACCAGGATCGCACCGAGCGGGAGATCCCGCTCGTGGTCCTACGCCGGCGCTGACGCGCGCGGCGGGGCGCGGTCGCTACGGCCGGTTTCGCCCGTACGCGTCGTGGGCGGTGACCCACTCCTCGGCCACGATCGCCGGGCCGGCGATCCCGATCGGCAGCTGCGCCACGCCGGTGAAGTGCTCGATGTTGCCGGGCAGCGTCGCGGGATCCAGCGAGTACTGCGCGACGTGGTTCAGCGACGCGCCGGTCTGCTGCTCCAGGAACTCGCGGCGCAGCCGCGCGGCGTCGCGGGTGTAGTCGTCGGCGCGGTCGCGCGGGACCGGCGTGCGGTCCTGAGCAGCGGCGTCGGTGGTCACGCTCTCTCCTGCCTTGGATGGTCGGGGGCATGCGGCGCCGCGGCGCTGAGCAGCCGCAGCTCGATCTCGAGGATCGGGCCGAGCAGCTCGGGCAGCGTCTCGGCGCCCTGCTTGAGCAGCCGGTCGGTCACGAGCTCGTGGATCGCGCCGACCGCGGCGCGGAAGATGTAGTCGGGCGGCTCGGGCAGATCGCCCGCGATCGCGCGGTAGCCGTCGGCCAGCCGCCGGGCAAAGCGCTCATGCACGGCGTCGCGCCGCGCCAGCGCCTCCGGTCCCGCGCCCAGGACCTCGATGAGGAACGTGCGGGCGAAGGCCGGGTTGTCGGCCAGGATCTGCAGGTAGACCGCGGTTCCGGCGCGGGCGGCGGCGAGCAGCCCCTCCCCCGCCCCGGCCTCGGCCTCGGCGATCGCCTCCAGCAGACCGCCGACGCCCGCGTCGTAGGCGGCGAGGAAGCACTCCTCCTTGTTGGCGAAGTGCTCGTAGAAGCTGCGGCGCGAGACGCCCGCGCGCTCGATGACGTCGGCGACCGCGACGTGGGCGTAGCCCTTGTCCGCCGTGGCGTCGGCCATGGCGACGAGCAGCCGCTCGCGCTGGGACTCGGCGACGACCTCGCGCGGCGCCGCGTGCCGGCCGCGCGGCAGGACTCGGAGCACCGGAGGTTCGCCGTGCACGCTCATGGAGACAATATTGTACCATCGAGACAGCAGTGTTCCTACGAGCGATCCTGGAGCCTCACCGATGACCCCGACGTCCCAGCACCAGAACGGCACCGCCCCGCGCCACGTCCGCGTGGGCATCATCGGCGCGGGCTTCGGCGGCCTGGGCACCGCCATCCGCCTCGCCCAGCAGGGCGACGACGACTTCCTGATCTTCGAGCGTGCCGCCGACGTCGGCGGCACGTGGTGGGCCAACACCTATCCCGGCTGCCAGTGCGACATCCCGTCGCACCTCTACTCGTTCTCGTTCGCCCCGAACCCGAACTGGTCGCGCACCTACCCCAAGCAGCCGGAGCTGCGCGACTACCTGCGCACGACCGCCGAGAAGTTCGGGGTCTACGACCGCGTGCGCTTCGAGTCGCCGGTCACCGCCGCCGACTGGGACGACGAGGCCGGCGTCTGGCGCCTGACGACGCCGAAGGGCGACTACACCGCCGACCTGCTCGTCGCCGCGCCGGGCCCGCTGAGCGAGCCGTCGATCCCCGACCTGCCGGGCCTCGAGACCTTCGAGGGCACCGTCTTCCACACCGCGCGCTGGAACCACGACCACGACCTGACCGGCCGGCGCGTCGCCGTCATCGGGACCGGGGCCTCGGCCATCCAGGCCGTGCCGGAGATCCAGGAGGTCGTCGAGCATCTCGACGTCGTGCAGCGCACGCCGCCGTGGGTGGTCCCCCACCGCGACCGGCCGATCACCCGCGCCGAGCGCTTCATCTACAACAAGGTGCCGGCGCTGCAGCGCCTCGTGCGCTCGTCGGTCTACTTCGCCCGCGAGCTCCTGGTGCCGGGCCTGGTGTACCGCCCGCAGATCATGAAGGTGGTCGAGAAGCTCGCCCGCAAGCACATCGCCGACCAGGTCCCCGATGCCGACCTGCGCCGCCGGGTGACGCCCGACTACGCCATCGGCTGCAAGCGCATCCTGCCGTCGAACAAGTGGTATCCGGCGCTGGGCGCCGGCAACGTCCGGCTCGTCACCGACGCGATCACCGAGGTGCGGCCCGACGGCTACGTGACCGCCGACGGGGCGCTGCACGAGGTCGACACCATCATCTTCGCGACCGGGTTCTACGTCACCGACATCCCGCTGGCCAACATCGTCTCGGGCCGGGGCGGCACGAAGCTCTCCGACGTCTGGCACCGCTCGCCACAGGCCTACCGCGGCACGGCCGTCGCCGGCTTCCCGAACCTGTTCCTGCTCGTCGGGCCGAACGTCGGCCTGGGCCACAACTCGATCGTGTTCATGATCGAGGCCCAGATCAACTACGTGCTCGACGCGCTGGCGCAGATGCGCCGGCGCGGCGCCGGCACGGTCGAGGTCCGCGCGGACGCGCTGGAGGCCTACAACGCCCGCCTGCAGAGCCGCATGGGCCGTACGGTCTGGAACTCCGGCGGCTGCGCCAGCTGGTACCTCGACGCCGAGGGGCGCAACACGACGATCTGGCCGGACTTCACGTTCCGGTTCTGGAGCGAGACCCGCCGGTTCGACGCCGCCGCCTACGAGCTGGCGCCCGTCAGGACCGCGGCCGAGCCCGCGGTGGCGGTCGCCTCGTAAGGGTGCGGCTGGTCCTCCCTACTGCACCCGGAACGCCCCGCGCATGAACGGGTGGATCCGGCAGAAGTAGGTGTAGGTGCCGTTGGAGAGGGTCGACGGCGTCTGCCACGTCAGGCGGTTGGCCGCCGGCGAGGCGCCGACCGGGCCAAAGCCCAGCTGACCCGAGTCGAACTGCGTCCCCGCCAGGCCGTTGGCCAGCGGGTAGGAGATCCCCGTGGGCTTGTTGCACGGCGCGCGGCAGGTCGTGATCGAGTGCCACTCGACGTTCGGGTCGTCCTGGTTGAGGAACGACAGGCTCTGGCCCTGCGGCACCGTCGGGATCCGGTCGCGCTCGTAGAGGAGGCCGAGGTCGCCGGGCTGGAACTGGAAGCCCTTGATCTTGACCTGCGTGGTCGCCGGCCCGCTGGCCGCCTTGCGCGGATCCGGGTAGACGGCCTTGCCGGTGCCGCCGTGGTTGTCGTTCTCGGGCAGGTGGCCGTGCGTGAGCTCGCCGTTCGGATCGACCGTGGTCGCGAACGGGTCCGGGCCGCCGGGCTCGTTGGGCGAGACGAACAGCAGGACGATGCCCATGTTCTCGTACCACGAGGACTGCCGCGCGTCGTAGGTCGCGCTGATCGCGATCCGGTCGCCGGCCTTCAGCCCCACGCGCCACCGCGGCTTGGAGGCCGTCAGCGAGACGTCCCAGGACACGGGTCCCGCCGGGTCGTAGTACTTGGCCTGCGAGCGGAAGACCAGCTTGCGGCCCACGCCTTCGCGGGTCACCGTGATGTCGTCGCGCAGGCCCCCGGGATGCAGGTGGCCCACGGCGGCGACGACCGTCGCGTCGTAGGGCATGGAGAACTCGTTCTGGCGGTTGCCGTCGCCGTAGGGCGACGTCCCCTCCTCGTCGGGGAACGTGAACTGGCCGTCGGCGCCGCCGGAGTGCTGGGCGACGTCGAACACCGGATAGCCCCAGCCGCGGCGCACGTCCATCCAGAACGGCACGACCGGCTTGACGGACTTCGCCAGCGCCGACGAGGCCGGGATGAAGTCGAGATCCCACACGAGCCGGACCTTCGTGGCGTTCGGCGTGTTGTTGTGGATCATCTCGTTGAGGATCCACGTGTCGGTCTTCTTGTAGGCGTAGCCGTAGCCGCGCGGGATCCGGAACACCGTCTTCTCCTCCCCGCCGAAGAAGATCGGCTGGACCGTCCCGGCCGGCGACGCGGGCGACTGCCCCGACGCGTTGAGCCACACGCCGTGGTGCAGGTGGATGACGTCGACCGGCGGGACCTCGCCGTCGAGGTACGTCAGGTCCGGCCGCGCGCGGACGATGAAGCCGTCGACCTTCGGCTTCTGCGCGGGCGGCACGATGATGTTGTCGATCGAGTTCTGTCCCGGCTTGACGAGGATCGGCTTCGTCGCGAAGTGCAGGTGCTGGACGCCGGCGACGCCGTCCCAGAGGCCCTTCTCCGCCGCGGCGGGCGCGGCGAGCACGAGCAGGGAGACCAGGGCGGCGCAGGCCGCCAGCACGCGGGACATGGGCTGACCATCTCAGAACGCGCAGCGCTACGCCACCGGCGTGAGATACAGGCGCGCGACGGCCGGGACCTCGGCCTGGACGTTGCGCCGCACCTCGGCCAGGGTCTCGGCGACGTCGGTCGCCGTGAAGCAGGCGCGCAGCTCGACCTCGGCGGCCGCGAGGATGCTCCCCGGCCCGAGGTGCACGGCCTCCATCCGGCCGACGCCGGTCACGCCGGGCTGGGCGAGCAGCCGCTTGCGCAGCGCCGCGACGTAGCGCTCCGGGACGGCCTGGTTGGTCAGCAGCGCCCGGTTGCGCCCGCTGAGCCGATAGGCGACGTACGTGAGCAGGAGGCCGATGATCACCGTGGCGATCGGGTCGAAGATCGCGACGCCGGTGACCTTGTGCAGGATCAGCGCGGTGAGGGCGAGCGTGGCGCCGAGGACGTCGACGGTGTCCTCGAGGTAGACCGTCGTGATCGTCGGATCGGAGCTCTCGTCGAGGAACTGGCGCAGCGGCACGCCGGCACGGGTGGCGCGGCCGCGCAGCTCCCGGACCGCGATGGTGCGGCTGATGCCGTCCAGGACGATGGCGAACGCGAGCACGCCGACGCCGACCCAGAACGCCTCGAGCTCGGGCGGGTGAAAGAGCGCGTTGACGCCCTCCCAGATCGACACGGCGCCGCCGACGACGAAGATCCCGATGGCCGCCAGCAGCGCCCAGTAGTAGCGCTCCGGCCCGTAGCCGAGCGGGTGGCTCTCGTCGGGATCGCGCGCGCTGCGGCGGATCGCGATGTAGAGGAAGACCTCGTTGCCGGCGTCGGCGATGGTGTGCAGCGTCTCGGCGAAGAGCGCCGCGGAGCCCGTCAGCGCCGCCGCGACGCCCTTGGCGATGGCGATCAGCGTGTTGGCGGCCAGCGCCGCGAAGACACTGGTGAGGCTGCCGTCGCGGGACGCGTCGTCGGCCGCCGCAGCCCGCCGGACCGTCTCCTCGGTCACGCGGTGTCCCGGCGCGGCACGCGTCGTGTGGCGGGCGTCACAGGGCCAAGCCTAGGGCGCAGCAAGCGGCGTCGCGGGGTAGAGCAACGAGAGCCCATGCCCGAACGCCCCACCTTCCACCGCGTCATCGTCGCCGTCGACGGCTCGCGCCACTCGGACCTGGCGCTCGCCGTGGCGATCGCCCTGGCCGAGCGCGACAACGCACGCCTGGCCATCCTGACCGTCATCCCGAACGTCAGCGACAGCACGGCCGCGCTGGCCTATGGCGTGCCCGTGGACCCCATCGCGATGCAGTTCGAGGCCGACAGCGGCGCCGAGCGGACGATGCGCAAGGCGATCGACGCGGTCCCCGACGAGCAGCCGCTCGACTCCGTGACGCGCCGCGGCCACGCCGGGCCGGAGATCGTCGCGCAGGTCAAGGAGGGCCGCCACGACGCGGTGGTCCTCGGCGCGCGCGGCCTCGGCCGGATCGGCGCCCTGTTCGGCAGCGTCAGCCAGTACGTGCTGCACCACGCGGGCGTCGCGGTGTTCGTCGCTCACGCACCCGAGGACTGACGCCCACGGCGTCACAGCGCCACCTCCGTCGTGAGCTCCAGCGCGTCGCGCAGGCGTGCGTCGTGGGTGGCGACCACGAGCGCGCCGGGCCACCCGGCGAGCGAGCGCTCCAGGAGCTCGAGCGATGCGACGTCGAGGTGGTTGGTCGGCTCGTCGAGCAGCAGGCACGACGCGCGGCGCTGCGCGAGGACCGCCAGCTCCGCGCGGGTGCGCTCGCCGGGCGAGAGCGTGGCGGCGCTGCGCTGGGCCTGGTCGGCGGTCAGGCCGAAGGCGGCGAGCGCCGTTCGGGCGTCCGACTCGTCCTGTCCGGTGAGCGCCCGGACCGCGGCGCTCAGCGGCACGTCGGCGGCGAGCGCGTCGCGGGCCTGGCCGAGGCGGGCGATCACCGCGCCCGGTGCCGCGAGGCGGGTGCCGGCGGCCGGAGCGAGCGTCCCGGCCAGCGCGTCCAGGACGGTGGACTTGCCCGAGCCGTTGGGGCCGCGGAGCGCGATGCGGTCGCCGTGGGCGACGCTGAGATTCAGCGGTCCGAGCGACCACGTTCCGCGGCGCAGGACCGCGCCTTCCAGCGCGACCACGTGCGCGCCGCCCCGCTGCGCCGCGGTCAGCGCCAGCTTCAGCGGCGCGTCCTCCCACGGCCGGTCGGGGATCTCGATGCGCTCGAGGCGCGTCTCGACGCGCCCCGCGCGCCGCTGCATCCCCTGCGCCCGCGAGCGGACCCACTCCTTCGTGTGCTTGTCGCCGTCGTGCGAGTTGTGCTGGACCTTGCCGATCGACGCCTGCGCGCGGGCGCGCGTCGCGGTGACCGCCGCCTCCAGCGCGCCGCGCTGCTCGAGCGCCTGCTCGTGCTCGGCGAGCGCACGGGCGCGGGCGTTGTCGCGCTCGCGCTCGTAGGCGTCCCAGCCGCCGGCGTAGGCCGTCGCGGCGCCGGTACGGCCGTCGAGCTCCAGGAGCTCGTGCGCGCTCGCGCTCAGCAGGGCGCGGTCGTGGGAGACCAGCACCACGCCGCCGGCCCGGGCGTCGAGCAGCGCCGCGAGCCGGGCGAGGCCGTCGTCGTCGAGGTGGTTGGTGGGCTCGTCGAGCAGGACGACGTCGAACCGCGCGGCGCGCAGGGCCGCGAGACCGGCTCGGGCGGCCTGCCCGCCGGAGAGCGCGAGCAGTGGGCGATCCAGCAGCGTGGCGGAGAGGCCGAGCTCGTCGGCGGCCGCCGCGACGCGGGCCGGGGCGTCCGCCCCGCCGAGCGCCAGCCAGCGCTCCAGCGCAGCGGCGTGCGGCTCGACCGCCTCGAGGTCGCCGCCGGCCAGCCGGGCCTCGAGCACGTCGACCGCGCGCGTGGCCGCGGCCACGCCGATGCGCGCGAGGATGGTGTCGCGGACGGTCGCCGCGGCGCCGCCGGGCGCCGCGTCGGCGAGCTGCGGCAGGTAGCCGACCGTGCCGTGGCGCGTGACGGTGCCGGCGTCCGGCGGCTCGCTGCCCGCGAGGATGCGCAGCAGCGTGGACTTGCCCGAGCCGTTGGGTCCGACGAGCGCCAGGCGCGTGCCGGCGTCGACGCGCACGTCGACGTCCTGCAGGACGGTGCGGGCCCCGTGGTGGCGGGTGATGCGGTGGGCGTCGAGGAGGGTCGACGGCATGCCGTGCTCCTTCCGAGAAGCGACGAGGGACGGATCGGAAGGACAGCCGCGGCACCGCGACGCGAAGGCGTCGGCGGGCGCTGAGGTCGTGGCGGCTGTCTAGCGATCGTCGCGCATGCAGAGGCCCGAGGGCCGCATTAGACGGTAGCGCACGTCCGGCGACGCACGAAGGGGACTGTCCCCCACCCGTTTGGACGGGGGACGGTCCCCGCTCGCTTTGTTAAGGGGACTGACCCCTTAACAATTGCGCTCGCTTTGTTAAGGGGACTGACCCCTTAACAGAGCGTCAGGCGGGGCGGTAGGTGCCGAAGGACCAGACGTTGCCCGCTGGGTCCTTGGCGGCGTAGTCGCGGGAGCCGTAGTCCTGGTTCGTGAGCTCGCTGGTGATCTCGGCGCCGGCGGCGACGGCGCGCGCGTAGTGGGCGTCGGGGTCGTCGATGATCACGTACGTCGTGGTCGGGCCGGTCGGGTACTTCCCGCCGTCGTCGCGGTCCTGGCCGAGCATGACCCAGTCGTCGCCGAGGCGCAGCTCGGCGTGGACGATGATGCCGTCCTGCTCGTGGGCGGCATGCTCGGTGAAGCCGAACGCGGAGCAGAGGAAGTCGATGCCGGCGCGTGCGTCGGGGTAGCGGAAGGTGGGGATGACGGAGGACATGGCGCTCACCCTAGACCCGGTCGCCGAGGCGCGTCTTGGACGGATGGGAACGGTGCGCCGGGCTCAGATGAGTTGTTCCACGGGTTCGCTGCCGCCGCTGACCGGCCCGGCCGGCGCCTGAGGCCACCCGATCCCTTGCCGATCCGACCAGGATCGGCTGCGAGATCGTGCGACCCCAGGCATCCGCCCGGACCAGCCATCGACGGGACCGCCTCGTGGAACAACCCATCTCAGGCCGCGACGCCGCGGTTCTCGGGCAGGCGCCGCGCGACGTACTCGGTCGGCGTGCAGCCGGCCAGCTCGCGGAAGTCGCGGTTGAGGTGCGGCTGGTCGTAGTAGCCGCCGACCGCGGCGATCTCCGCGAAGCGCGCGGGGCCGTCGGCGCGGTCGAGCAGCGACAGCACGCGCCGGAAGCGCAGGATGCGCGCGATCGCCTTCGGCCCGAGGCCGACGTCCTGCGCGAACCGGCCCGACAGGTGGCGCCGGCTGCAGCCCAACTCGGCGCAGAGCTGGGCGATGCCGACGGCGCCGTGCGTCGCGCTCAGCCGCGACCACGCGAACGCCACGTCGGGCCGCGGCGCCGGCGCGCGCTGCAGGCGGGCGAGCAGGAACGCGTCAAGCAGCGCGAAGCGCTCGGGCCAGTCCGGCAGCTCGGCGAGGTGCTCGGTCAGCTCGGCGGGCAGGACCGCGTCGAGAGCGACGACGCGGCGCGACAGCTCCCCCATCGGCAGGCCGAAGAGCATCTGCGCGCCGAGCGGGGTCAGGTCCATCTGGATCCCGAGCTGCTCTCCCCCGTGCTCGGTGACGACCGCGCGGTCGTGCAGCCCGGCGACGAACGATCCGAAGCGCGGGCCATCGACCATGATCGCCGGTCCGAGGTTGAGGATCACCGTGATCGCCTCGTGCGGGACCTCCAGGCGCCGCAGCGCAGCGCCGACGTCCTCGCGGTAGCCCAGGTACCCGCGGTGGACCAGCGGACGCAGCGCCGGGTGCGGCGGGCGGGCGACGGTCTCCCAGTCGCCCGCCGGCGAGACGTGGTGCTCGATCACGTCTCGCAGTGTGCCGCGCCCGGCGCGCCGCGCCAAGCGCCGGGCGCCAAGCGCCGGAGCGCTACCGCTTCTCGCGCACCGGCAGCGACACCTTCACCTTGGTCAGCGTCGCCGAGAACGCCGCCGGGCTGGGCCCGTAGGTCGGCGCGTCGCGGCCGAGCAGCTCGGCGACGATGCGGTGGCCCTTGGGGAACTTCCAGCCGTTGCCGTCGAGCGTGAAGCGGAAGCTGCCCTTCTGGTTGTCGGTCAGGCGATACGTGCCGCGATCGATCAGCTGCTGCTTGCCGGTCTTGGGGTTGAGGTCCCAGATCCGCGCGTCGAGCTGGCCGTAGCGGCCCTTGGTCGCCACCGTGCCGGTGATGACCGTCTGGCCGATGAGCGTGGCGCCGGGCGACACGGTCGTCACGGTCGCCTTGCTGGTCTTGTCCACCGGGTGCGCCAGGCAGTGCGACGCCGTGGCCGACAGCGGGGCCACCGCCGCGGCGAGCGTCGCGCCGGCGCCCTTGGAGGTGATCTTCAGCGCCTTGGCCGACCCGAACCTCAGGGTCGAGCGCGAAAGGCCGTCGAACGACGTCGCCGTGTACGGGCCGCCGCCGGAGGGCGCCGTCGCCGGGCAGGTCATCGTGTAGGCCGTGGCCGACCCGGGCGTGGGCTTGGCGCCCGTGCCCTTCAGCCATGCGTCGAAGAACGCCAGGCCGGAGGCGTCGAACGCGGCCGTGTCCTTGGCGTGGTTGGCCCCCGGGGCGTGACCGAGGTCGCCGACCTGCAGCGACACCGGCGCGGTCCTGCTCTGCGCGCGGACGTGGTCGTAGGCGCCGAGCGACTGGCCGACGGGGAACAGCGCGTCGGTCCAGCCCGACTGCAGCAGCAGCGGGCTCGGAGAGCCCGCCACGCCGGCGACCCCGTGGTAGTTGTAGGAGTTGTCGAGCGTCGCCTGGGCCGAGGCGCCGAACGTGCCGGTGTCGAGCTGCTGCTTCCAGCTCGTGATGTCGGTGCTGAGGTCGCCGCCCGGCGGGGCGACGAAGGCGCTCAACGCCACGGCGAAGATGCCGCCCGCGTAGTTCTGGGCCTCGACGCCGGTCGGCGTGCGCGACCACGGGCCGCGGCCGTTGCGCGTGAAGATCGACTCGCCGTTGGACCACAGCCAGCGCGGCCACGCCGCAGCCAGGCTGATCGGCGTGCCCTTCGGGCTCGTCCACGGCGCGTAGCCGCCGTCGGGGAGCCGCACGCGATCCTTGAGGAAGGCCAACATGGTGGAGAACCCTCCGCCGTAGGAGATGCCCGTCGAGCCGATGGCATCGGGCTTGACGACGCCCTGGTCGACGAGCTGGCCGACCAGCGTCTGGACGTCGCGGACCTCGTAGCGCATGTCGCCGAGGCGGGTCCACCCCGCTTCGCAGCCGGCGGTGCGGGAGTCGGGCTTGCCGCACGAGTTGCCGAAGCCGCGAGCGGTCGGCGTGACGACGGCGTAGCCCTGCTGGGCGAAGAACCAGTTGGTGTAGTTCTCCTTGGACGTGGTGCTCTCGAACGACGTCTTGTCGCCGCCGAGTCCGTGGAGCAGCAGGATCGTCGGGAACGGACCGTCGCCCGTGGCGGGCAGCGTGACGTCGACGTCGATCGGCGTGCCGTCGAAGCTCGTGGGCCGCGAGGCGAGATCGTTGGTCGGGCAGAAGCGGACGCCGTTGGCGGGCGTGCACTCGTGGCCGAAGGGCGTGGGGGCGGCGTGGGCCGCGGCGGGGGCCAGCGCGAGGAGCGCTGCCACCGCCGCGCCGAGCAGCGCGGGGCGTGGGACGGGCACCATGCGCGCACCCTAACTGAACGCGCGGTCAACAGCGAAGGATTGCGGGACACCGCGGATCCGGGCGCGCCACGAAGTAGGTTCCGCTCCGTGCGCGGCACCCCGTCCGACCTCGAACGCCGGCTGTGGCTGCCCTATGCGGCGCTGATGATCGGCGCCAACGTCGTCGGCGCGATCATCGTGTTCGCGCTCATCCGCTGGGTGCTGCCGCTGCCCGCGATCGACGACTCGGACGCGGTCCGGCGCACGAACGTCGTCGCGCTGATCGCGTACCTCGTCTTCGCCGTCCCCGCCGGCACGCTGTCGGTGCTGTGGCTCCTGCGGCCGGTGCTCGACTGGCTGCGGGAGGATCGCCCGCCGACGGCCGCCGAGCAGCGCGTGGCCCTGCTCGCCCCGGCCCGCGAGCTCCTGGTCCACGCCGTGCTGTGGACCCTCGGCGGAGTGGCGTTCACGCTGCTCAACGCGCAGTACGACGGCCACCTGGCGCTCATCATCGCGATCACGGTGACGCTGGCCGGCACCGCCACCTGCGCCGTCGCCTATCTGCTGGCCCAGCGGGTGCTGCGCCCGATCGCCGCCCGCGCGCTGGCCGGCGCGGTGCCCGACGATCCCGCGCTGCCCGGCATCGCGGTGCGGCTCCTGCTGACCTGGGCGCTCGGGACCGGCGTGCCGGTGGTCGGCGTCGCGCTCGTCGGCGCGGGCGAGCTCACCGGCGTGCTCGACGCGTCGGCCGACCGGGTGGCCGCCACCGCCGTGATCCTCGGTGGGATCGCGCTCGTCGTCGGCCTCACGGTGATGGCGCTGACCGCACGCTCGCTGGCCGATCCGCTCGAGGGCCTGCGTGGCGCCCAGGCCCGCGTGCAGCGCGGGGACGACGACGCGCACGTCGACGTCTACGACGGCAGCGAGCTCGGCCTGCTGCAGGCGGGGTTCAACCGCATGGTCGAGGGGCTGCGGGAGCGCGAGCGGCTGCGCGACCTCTTCGGCCGCCAGGTCGGCGAGGACGTCGCACGCCAGGCGCTGGAGCGCGGCATCACGCTCGGCGGCGAGGAGCTCGAGGTCGCGGTCCTGTTCATCGACCTGGTCGGCTCGACCGAGCTGGCCCACGAGCGGCCGCCGGCCGAGGTCGTCGAGCTGCTCAACGAGTTCTTCTGCGTGGTCGTCGCCGTCGTCGCCGGCGAGGGCGGCTCGGTCAACAAGTTCGTCGGCGACGCCGCGCTCTGCGTCTTCGGCGCACCCCTGCCCCACGACGACGCCGCCGGTGCCGCCCTGCGCGCGGCGCGCGCGCTGCGCAGCCGCCTGGCCGAGGAGCTGCCCCGGTGCGATGCCGGCATCGGCGTCTCGGCCGGCACCGCGGTCGCCGGCAACATCGGGGCGGCCGAGCGCTTCGAGTACACCGTGATCGGCGATCCGGTCAACGAGGCGTCGCGCCTGACCGAGCTGGCCAAGCAGCACGACGAGCGCATCCTGGCCTCCGAGGCGGCGGTGCGGCGCGCCGGCACGGACGAGGCGCAGCGCTGGGCGCTCGGCGAGACCGAGACGCTGCGCGGCCGCGCCGCGCCCACGCGCCTGGCCGCGCCGCGCCCGCGCGAGGCGGCCTAGAACGCCCGGTCCCTACTGGACCGCGGGTACGAGCCACTGGGCGAGTACCCGCAGCGAAACGAGCCCTCTGGGCGAGGCTTCGCCTAAAAGCGCACGGTGAAGCGCGCGCCGCCCAGCGGCGCGTCGCCCACCTCGACGCCCGCGCCGTGGTGGCCGGCCTGCTGGGCGACGAGGGCCAGGCCCAGGCCCGAGCCCGGACGGTCGGTCCCGTCGATGCGCGCGAACGGCGCGAAGATGCGCTCGCGCTCCCCGGCCGGGACGCCGGGCCCGTCGTCGTCGACGGTGAGGACCGGCCCGCCGGCGTCCGCGCCGTTGCCACCGGACAGCGCGACGTGCACGCGTCCCGCCGTGCCCTCGCCGCCGCGCCCGTGGCGCGCCGCGTTGGACACCAGGTTCTCCACCAGCAGCCGCAGTCCCGGCTCCCAGCCCTCCACGACCACCGGCGCCTCCGGCAGCTCGGCGGTCAGCGCGAGCTCCGGGTGGCGCGCGGCGGCGGCGGTCACGACGCCGTCGACCAGGTCGGCCAGGTCGACGGAGGTGTGCTCCAACGGCCCCGCGTCGCCGCGCGCGAGCGCCTGCAGCCCGTCGAGCAGGTCGACCATCCTGCGCTGCTGGTCCAGCGCGTCGTCGAGCATGTCGCCCCGCCGCGGCGCCGCCAGGTCCGGGTGGCGGCGCAGCGTCGACAGCGCCGCCTGCACGCTGGTCAGCGGCGTACGCAGCTCGTGCCCGGCGTCGGCGGCGAACCGGCGCGTCGCGGCCAGCGCGCGCTCGCGGTCGCCGGCCGAGCGCCCCAGCCGCGCGAGCATCGCGTTGAAGCTCGTGGCCAGCGAGCGCAGCTCGGCGGGGCCGTCGTCGGACGGCACGCGGCGGTCGAGGTCCTCGTCGCCGGCCACGCTGGAGGCCACCGCCTGCAGCCGCCGCAGCGGGCGCAGGACCAGCGAGGTGAGCAGCCAGACCGCCGCGCCGACGACCGCGAGCGCGGCGAGCGCCAGCAGCGCCAGGCGCCGCTGAAGGTCGGAGATGCGGCGGTCGACCCCGCGGAGGCTGGAGACGACCTCCAGGCGGCCGAGCCCGCCGAGGTCCCGATCGCTCAGCGTCGTTACGTAGGCGCGGTAGCGCTGGCCGGCGGCGGTGAACGTCGACAGCCCGCTCGGCAGCGACCGCGGCCGGCTCGGCGGCGGCGCCCCGGTGTCCAGCAGCGTGACCCGGCCGAGCCGCAGCCGCAGCGAGCTGCCCGTGGCCCGCAGCACCGCGTCCAGGCGCGGGTCGTCCTCGGGCACCTCCTGCTGCACGGCGGCGACGGCCGTGGGCCGCGACAGCTCCGCGGTGCGCTTCAGGCGGTCGTCCAGCGCCGAGCGCTCCGAGGCGTCGACCTCGTCGAAGGCCAGCGCCCCCGCCACGGCCAGGGCCGCGGCGAGCACGAGCAGGACGCCAAGCGTCAGGCGACCGCGGAGGCTGCGCACCCGGTCAGACTCGCAGGACGAAGCCGACGCCGCGCACGGTGTGCAGCACGCGCGGCTCCCCGGCGGTCTCCAGCTTGCGCCGCACGTAGCCCACGAAGACGTCGGCGACGTTGGTCTGCGGGTCGAACGTGTAGCCCCAGACCTCCTCGTGCAGCCGCCGGCGGTCGAGCACCTCGCCGGGATGGCGCAGGAACAGCTGCAGCAGCTCGAACTCCCGGCGCGTCAGGTCCAGGTCGCGCTCTCCGCGCCGCGCGCTGCGCGTCCGCGGGTCGAGGCGCAGGTCGCCGACCGCCAACGCCTCGTCCTCCCCCGCCGGGCGGCGGCGCAGGAGCGCGTGCAGCCGCGCCACGACCTCCTCCAGCGCGAACGGCTTGACCACGTAGTCGTCGGCCCCCGCCTGCAGGCCGCGCACGCGGTCGTCGATCTCGTCGCGCGCCGAGAGCACGCACACCGGCACCTGGTCGCCGTCTGCGCGCAGCCGTCGCAGCACCTCGAGGCCGTCGAGGTCCGGCATGCTCAGGTCCAGCAGCACGACCGCGGGATGCACGCGCGCCACGGCCTCCAGCGCCGCCCGCCCGCCGGACGCGGCCACCACCGCGAAGCCCTCCAGTTCCAGCCCGGCGCCCACCGCGCGCCGGATGGCGGGGTCGTCGTCGACCAGCAGGACAACGGGCCCCGCGGGCGCGGCGTCAGCCACGCGAGACGACCTCGCAGTCGTCGGCCACGGCGTCTTGCGCGTCGGCGGTCACGCGATCGCGCCCGGCACCGCAGCGGATCGTGTCGACCTCGCCGTCGCGGGCCAGGATCGTGTCGTTGCCGTTGCCGCCGATGATCAGGTCGGCGCCCGGTCCGCCGGTGATCCGGTCCTTGCCGCTACCGCCGAGGAGCGTGTCGGCGCCCGCGCCGCCCTTGATGGTGTCGTTGCCCTCGTCGCCGGAGATGGTGTCGCCGCCGGCCCCGCCGTCGAGCCGGTCGGCGCCGCCGCGGCCGTGGAGCGTGTCGTCGCCGGCACGCCCGTCGATCCGGTCGGCCCCGTCGGTGCCCACCAGCTCGTCGGCGGCGCGCGTGCCGGTCAGCGTGTCGGCGGCGGCCGTCGCCGCGCCGAGCGCGAAGGGGACGAGGAGGAGCAGGACGGCGAGGCGGCGGCGCATGGGCATGAGGATGACGCAGGTTCCCGCCCCGTCATCGCGCGCGGAGAGCCTCTCACGAATCTCTCATCGAGCGTGAGAGGTGCGTGAGAGAACGGTCGGCGGCCTCGAAGATGCGGAGAGCCTCTGTGCAGCAACCACGACGCAATCCCAGGAGGAGCACGTCCATGCAGCTACGCAAGACCCTCATCGGCGCCACCGCGGCGCTGGCCATCGTGCCGGCCGGCACCGCGCTCGCCGCTACGATCCAGGGCGGGCCCGGGAACGAGCGCCTGCGCGGCACGCAGGTCGCCGACGCCATCGACGGGAACGCGGGCAACGACCGCATCTGGGGGCGTGGCGGCGACGATCAGGTGACCGGCGGCGAGGGCGCCGACCGCGTCTATGGCGGCGCCGGCAACGACGGGCTCAAGGGCGGCGACGCCCGCGACCGCATCTACGGCGGCAGCGGCAACGACACGTCCTCGGGCGAGGCCGGCAACGATCGCATGGCCGGCGGCACCGGCGACGACGTCCAGGACGGCGGCCCCGGCAACGACACCATCTACGCCAACCTCGGCCGGGACACGTCCACCGGCGGAGACGGCAACGACACGCTGTGGGCGCTGGCCCGCGGCGACGTCCAGCCCGGTCCCAGCGGCGAGGTCGACCAGACCGGCGACACGCTCGACGGCGGCCCCGGCAACGACACGTTCCGCACCCGCGACGGCGAGGTCGACCGCATCACGTGCGGCGACGGCACCGACCGCGCGCTGCTCGACCAGGTCGACGTGATCCTCGACGCCACCGCCGAGCGCCCCGACGGCTCGTGCGAGAAGGTCGTGCGCAGGGCGGCCAAGGGGAAGGACTCGAAGTCCGAGGACGCCCAGCAGGCCCCCAAGGAGGCCGGCGTGCAGTCCTAGACATGACGCGCGCCGGGGACTGTCCCCCGCCCGATCGGAGGGGGGACAGTCCCCGGCGCCTGCGACGATGCGCGGGATGCCGCAGCTGCGCCTCGAGCGGTTCACCGCGGAGCACCTCGACGGGATGAAGGCCATGATCTTCGATCCCGACGTCCGGCGGTTCACGGGCTTTCCGGAGCCGCCGGACCTGGGCTTCCCGCGCCGCTGGCTGGACAGCTACGCCGCCGGCCGGGTCGACGGGACGCGCGAGGCCTTCGCGGCGGTCGACCCGGACGGTCGCCTCCTCGGGCTCGGGCTGGCGCCGGTGATCGTGCCCGCCGCCCGCGAGGCCGAGCTCGGCTACGTCGTCGTCCCCGACGCGCGCGGCGCCGGAATCGGCACCGAGCTGCTGCGCCAGCTGACGCGCTGGGGCTTCGACCGCCTCGGCGCTGTGCGCCTCACGCTCCAGATCGACGCGGCCAACGGCGCCTCGCTGGAGGTCGCACGGCGGTGCGGCTACGTCCGCGAGGGCGTCAAGCGCAACGCCTACGTCAAGCGCGGCCTCCGGGCCGACATGGTCCAGCTCGCGCGCCTGGCGTCCGACCCGGACCCCGACGAGGTCTAGGAGACGGTGTCGCTATCGCGACTGGGGACCCACCTCCGGCGGCGACGGCTGGCCGTCGTGGGCCTCGGCCTGGCTGGCCGCCTGCGGCACCCCTAGGAGCGTGCGTCAGTAACGGCGACCGAGGGCGGTGGCGGTGCGTTCGGTGTTGTCGAGGTCGTGAAGGGGGCGCGCAGCGCCGGTCGGGTCGGGGTCCGGGCGGGCGCTGGCGGGTCGTTGGTCGGCGGCGTCGTCGGTCGTGTGAGCGCCCTGGTGGCCGTCATCCGGTGGGGATGAGGGCCAGCCCGCCGTTGCGGTGCAGCTTGAGCAGGTTGTGGATTGCGCAGTGAAAGCGCCACTGCTGGCGGGCCGGATCCCGGCCGCGGAGCAGCAGTTGGCGGGCGTCTTGGACGGTGTCGATCTGGCCGAAGACCGGCTCGACGATCGTCTTGCGGCGGGCGTAGAGCGCGGCGCCCGCCTTCTGTTTGAGCTTGCGGGCCATCAGCTGCTTGGGGGCGGCGTCCTTGGGGATCGGCCCGCGCGGCGCTGGCGCCGGTGGTTCTGAGTGCTTGAAGCGGCCGGTCGCCAGGTGCGGATCTAGGCCGTGCTCGGCGGTGATCGCGACGTTGTGCTCGGAGAAGTAGCCGGCGTCGCCGAGCAGCGCCGCCGCGTCGGGCAGCTCGGCGCCGATCGCGTCGAGGTTCTCGTCAAGCTGGTCGAGCGCGCCCTGAAGCAGCCGCGCGTCGGGCGCCTGGTCAGACAGCTCGGAGACCACGATCACCTGCGTGCTGGAATCGACGATCGCCTGGCCGTTGTAGCACTGGTGAAACGACCCGTCGGAGGTCTTCATGATCCGTGACTCGGGGTCGGTGAAGTTGCGCTGCGCCGTCGGCTTGGGCTTGAACGGATCGCGGCCACCGGGCGGCCGGCGCGGCTTCTTGCCCTGCCGCTCAAGCTCCGCGCGTCGGGCGGTCTCGGCCTCGGCGGCCTCGGCCTCCAGCGCCGCCTTGGCCTGCCGGATGACCGCCAGACGCGTCTCGCGACGCTGCAGCTCGTCAGGCAGCTCGTCGCCGCGCCGGTCGGCGCCGAACGCCTCATCCTCGGCCGCGTCGGTGGCCTCGGCGTCGGCCAGCAGCGCGTCGACCCGCCCGCGCAGCACCGCGACCTCCTGCTCAAGCCGGGCCTCCTGCTTGCCCATCCGCTCATAGCTCATCGCCTTGTGCCGCGACGCGTTGGCACGCAGCTTGGTGCCGTCGACGGCCAGCACCCCCAACCCGACCAGCCCGCCCTTCTCGCACAACCGCAGCGCCTGCACGAACAGCTCGCCCAACGCGGTCAGGTGGCGCTTGCGGAAGCGCGCGATCGAGCGATGGTCGGGGTGCTGGCCGGCGCACAGCATCCGCACCGCCACGTCGCGGTAGGTCGCCCGCTCCAGCTTGCGCGAGGAGACCACGCTGTTGGCGTAGCCGTAGATCAACAGCTTGAGCATCAACCGCGGGTCATACGGCGGAAAGCCACGCTCCTGCTCATAGGACGCATAGATCGCCGCCAGATCCAACGCGCCCGTCTCGACCAGATCCGAGACGAAGTGCGCCAGATCACCATCGGGCACCCAGTCCCGCAGCGACGGCGCCATCAACAACACCTGATCGGGGTCATAGGCCCGAAACGTCTTCTCGGCCCCCACCGGCCGCCGCTCGGCCACCATCACCACCACCGCCGCCGCATCGACGTCCAGCAACCGCTCCTGGCCCTCAACCACTCCCACATCCGCCATGTCGACATACTTAACAACACAGCGGACGGAACCGGCCCGGTTACTGACCCACGCTCCTAGCCGACCGCGACGGAGGCCAGCGGCGCGCCCCACGACTCGAGGTCGTCGGGCGGCGGCACCTTGTAGCCCAGGTAGAGGTCGACGCCGATGTCGCGCGTCGCCCACTTGGCGAAGCTCTCCGCGAAGCGCTCCCGCGTGTCGGCGCAGCCGCCCATCTGCTGCTCGTCGCACCCGTAGCCCGTGGGGATCGCCGCGTCCAGCCGCCGGTGCAGCGCGGAGTCGACGAGGGCGAAGTCGACCACGTGGCCGAGCTCGTGCAGGACCGTGCGGTCGATGCCGCGCTGGCCGTAGCGCCGCGACACCACCGCGAGGTTCAGCGTGACCGAGTAGCGCGGGCCCACCGACTGCGTGGTGCCCGCGATGCCCGCGGCGGTGGACGCGACGTGGACGTCGACGATGCCGTCGATGGCGGCGATCAGCCGCTGGGCCTCGGGCCGCGCGTGGCTCACGGCCAGCAGGACGGCGTCGCGGTCGGCCGGGGCCGCCGCGGGGTCGAACGCGAACGTCGCGGCCCGCTCCGTCGCGGTGACGCGGCCGACCTGCCGGCCCTGCTGCGCCGTGCTGGCGGCGCCGCGCGGACGCGTCGCGAGCACGACCAGCGCGACCACCGCGAGGGCGATCAGGGGCGCGGCGAGGCTCCGTGTCCGATCCGGCATTCCCCCTGTATCGGCCGCCGAGGCGCTAATTTGGAGGGAGTGACGCCCAGCGTCGACGTCCCGCGCTTCGCCTACGCCCTCCATCCGCTGCCGCCCAACCGCGTCGGGCTGCGACGGTGGCGCTGGGAGCTGTGGCACGGCGCCAGCCTCGTCGCCGCCGGCTGGCGGCTGACCCAGGAGCACGCCCAGCGCGCGCTGTGCACCGCCGCCTCGCGCCGCGGGCACGCCCAGCTCGGCGTCCATCCGCTGCGCCCCGAGCGCACGCCGACGCCCGGCGGGCTGGCCGCCGGCGCGCCCGTGCGCCTGGACTGCGGCGCCTTCGAGTGCACGCTCGTCCCGCGCCTGCCCGGCGCCGCCGGGTGGACGCCCGCCATGGCCGTCTGACGGACCGGCCGCCGCCCCGTCGTCTACCGTGATGGGCGATGCCGCCCCTGGTTCGGCGCGCGGCGGCGCTCGCCCTCACCGCCTTGGTCCTCTACGGCGTCGCTCCGGCGGTCGTCGAGGTCCTGGGCGCGTGGCCCCAGGTGCGCGACCTGCAGCCGTGGTGGCTGGCCGCCATGGTGTTCTTCGAGATCGCCTCGCTCTGGTGCCTGTGGGAACTGCAGGCGGTCTCCATCGGCACGCACGACCACACCGCGGTCGCGACGTCGCAGCTCGGCGGGGGCGCGCTCGGCCGGGTCATCCCGGGCGGCGCCGCCACCGCCGCGGCTGCGCAGTACAACATGCTCAACGCATCCGAGGACGTCCCGCGCGGCAACATCGCCACCGGGCTGGCGGCCGCCACCGTGCTGCAGATCGCCGGCCTGTGCGTGCTGCCCGCGCTCGCGGTCCCGGCGATCGTCTTCGGCCTGCGCGTCCCGCACACGCTGCTGGAGACCGGGATCCTCGGCCTCGGACTCTTCCTCGCGATGCTCGCGCTCGGCTTCGGCGTCGGGCGCAGCGAGCAGGCGCTGCGCTGGGTCGGGCGCATGGCGCGCGAGCTGAGCTCCCGCCTGCCCGGCGACCGGCGGCTGCCCGCCGACCTGCCCGACCGGCTCGTCGCCCACCGCGACGAGGTCGTCGAGCGCCTGGGTGACCGCCTGGTCGCCGCGGCCGGCGCCGCCGTCGGCCGGTGGCTCTTCGACCTGATGGCCTTGGTGACGGCGATCGTCGCCGTCGGCGGCCATCCGCGCTTCTCGCTCGTGCTGCTGGCCTACGTCGCCGCGCAGCTCCTGGCGCAGATCCCGATCACGCCGGGCGGCATCGGCGTGGTCGAGGCCGGGCTCACCGCGACGCTCGTGCTGGCCGGCGTCGGCGGTGGCGACGCCGCCGTGGCGACGCTCGCCTACCGCCTGGTCTCCTACTGGCTCATGCTGCCGGCCGGGCTGGTCGCGTGGGTCATCCACCGCCGCCGACTCGCGGTCGCGGCGCCGACCGTTTGACACCAGGGTGAGGAGCGCTACGCCGGGGTCGGGCTGACTGGGGTCCTCCCGGGCCGGGCCTCCTCGGCGCGCAGTTGCCGCAGACGCCAGCCGGTGGCGGTCAGCAGGACGCCATGGAAGATGAACGAGATCGCCACCAGCACCGCCAGCGTCGCCAGGCCCAGATCGGGGAGCGCGAGGATGAGCACGCCGATCACGAGGTCGACGATGCCCCCGAACGCGTGGAACAGCCGATGCCCGTCATCCAGCGTGAACGTCCGGATGAGCTCGAGCACGCCGGCCATGACCAGCCAGACACCGGCGGCGACGACCAGCACGAGCAGCGTGTCGCCCGGCCGCCGGAGGATCACCATGCCGCCGATGATCCCCGATACCCCGAGGACGATCCGCAGCGTGCGATCGTCGGGATCGGCGTCGTCGGACAGCGCGTCGGCGATCGTGAACGCGCTGAGCACGGCGAGGTTGATGCCCAGGATCAGCGCGAGGGCGAGGAGGGTGATTCCGGGCCAGACGATTGCCAGCACGCCGGCGATGACCGACAGGATGCCGACCACCATCGGCAGCCACCACCACTTCCACGCCGGGTGGTCTACACGCACAGCCATCACAACGCCTTTCGTCGGGTTCGGTGGTGGAGATAGGCCCGCGTTCGGCGGGGGCAAACGGCGCGTGTGACGCACCTCACGCACTAATTGCTGAAGCAACTTCCTACCGTGTCCGACCGTTTGGCATGAACGCCCGACCCCTCTCCCCACGCTATGTCGCTTCTCACCCTCTTCTCCTCCACCGCCATCGTCATCGGGCTCTGCGCGGCCCTTCCCCAGCTCGCCGCGATGCTCCGCGCCCGCTCGGCCGCCGGCCAGTCCTCGCTGGGCTGTGAGGCGCGCCGCCGCGACGAGCTGCAGCTGGTCGCGGCCTAGCAAGACCCCTGAACAAGTCGCTGCGGCCAGCGCGGCCGTGGACACATCTGACCGGACCGCCCGATTCTCAGCGGCCTTCTAGCCGCTCAGCCCGCGGCAGCCGACGCGCGCGCCACCGCGTCCGCGTCGCCGAGCGCGGCCTCCGGCACGCCGAAGGCCTCCACGAGGTCGGACGCGTGCGGGCGCAGCTCGGCGCACAGCGCGTTGACGGCCTTGATGACCGCCTTGGAGCGTGTCGAGGAGAGCCGGCCGTGCTCCTGGAACCAGCCGCGCTCGGCCTCGATCGTGCTCAAGGCGTACAGGTCGCACACGCGGCCCAGCAGCGCGCGTGAGCCCGGGTGCTCGCAGCGCTGCACCGCCGCGGCGAAGGACTCCAGGACCACGCTGTCGACGTACGCGCGCGCAGCGGAGATCACGTGATCCTGGCAGTCGACGAGCACCGCGAACGGGTCGCGCCCGGCGTCGATGCCGCCCTTCAGGCGCCGGGCGGCGCCCGACAGGATGTGGTCCGAACGCCAGCGGAACAGCTCGAGCTGCGTTGCGCGCTCCGACAGGTCGCCCTCGTCGGTGCGGCCCGGCAGCAGGTCGTCGGCCAGCCGGCCGAGGACCTCCCGGATCGCGCTGCGCTCGGCGACCGTCTCGAACACCTGCCCGGCGAGGAAGCTGGCCGTGCCCAGCGGGTCGAGCTCGCCGAGCTGGTCGCGGAAGTCGGTGAGCAGGTTCTTGGCCGCGAGCTGGAGCAACACGGTGTTGTCGCCCTCGAACGTCGTGAAGACGTCGGTGTCGGCCTTCAGGGCGGCGAAGCGGTTGCCCTTCAGGTAGCCCATCCCGCCGCAGGCCTCGCGGGCCTCCTGGATCGTCGCCGTCGCATGCCAGGTCGCCACGGCCTTGAGGCCGGCGGCCAGCGTCTCGAGCTCGCGCCGCTCGCGGTCCAGCGGCTCGCCGGAGCTGAACACGCGGTGCAGGCGGGCGACCACGTCCTCCTGGGCGAAGTGCAGGGCGTACACCTTGCTCAGGGCCGGCAGCAGCCGACGCTGATGGGTGCGGTAGTCCATGAGGACGACCTCCTCGCCGCCGGGCGGGCCGAACTGGCGCCGCGACTCGGCGTGGCGCACCGCGATCGCCAGCGCGACCTTCGTGGCGTTGATCGAGGCGCCGCAGACGCTGACGCGCCCCTGGATCAGGGTGCCCAACATGGTGAAGAACCGCTTGGTGGGGTTCTCGATCGCGCTCGTGTACACCCCGTCGGCGCTGACCTCGGCGTAGCGGTCCAGCAGCGCCTCGCGCGGCACGCGGACCTCCTCGAACCAGATCCGGCCGTTGTCGACGCCGTCGAGGCCGAGCTTCGCGCCGCAGTCCTCGATCCGGATGCCGTCGAGGACGGTCCCGCGCTCGTCGCGCAGCGGCACGAGCAGGGCGTGGACGCCGCGCGGCTCGCCGCCGACGATCAGCTGCGCGAAGACCGCGGCCATGCGCCCGTCGCGGGCGGCGTTGCCGATGTAGTCCTTGCGCGCGCCGTCGTCGGGCGTATGGACGACGAACTCCTGCGTGGCGGCGTCGTAGGTGGCGGTCGTGGCGAGCTGCTGGACGTTGGAGCCGTGGGCGGTCTCGGTCATCGCGAAGCACCCCGGGAGCCGCAGCGACGTGATGTCGCTCAGGTACGCCTCGTGGTGCCTGCGCGTGCCCAGATGCAGGACCGCACCGCCGAACAGACCGAACTGCACGCCGCACTTGACCAGGAGCGACAGGTCGCCGAACGCCAGCGTCTCGAACGCCGCGATCGAGCCGCCGACCTGGCCGCGGCCGCCGAACTCGGTCGGGAAGCCGATGGCGGTCTCCCCCGCCTCGGCCAGCTCCCGGGCCCACACGAGGACCTGCTCGCGGTGCTCCTCGAGCGGCAGGTCGGGACGCGGGGCGCTGCTGGGCCGCGCCAGCCACTGGCGCGTCATGTCGCGGATCGCGGCGTGCTCGCCGTCGAGCAGGCGGCGCAGCGCGGCGACGTCGGCGGCGGGCGAGGCGGTGGGATGGGAGGTGGTCGCGGCCATGGGAGATCCTTTGGTGCCGGGAAGGTGCCGGGGCCAGCGTTCCCCGCAGGGGCCGTTCCCATGTGCCGCGACCCTCCAGTGGGCCGCGCGACCCACTAGGTTCTGCGGCGATGGCGCGCCGCGGCTCCGGACCCGAGATCCTCGCCACCGCCGGCGAGCTGGTGGTGCAGCGCGACGGCGCGCGCCCGACGGGGCGGCTGCTGCGCCAGGGCGACATGGACGCCTCCTACGTCGACCTCGCCGACCCGCGCCACGTCGAGTTCGACTACCTGCGGCGGATGCGCGACCTCGTCGAGGCGCTGCGGGCCCGGCGCATCGTGCACGTCGGCGGGGCGGGCTGCGCGCTGGCGCGAGCGCTCGCCGCCGGCGACCGCGACCGCATGCGCCGCCAGGAGATCGTCGAGGTCGACGCCGCGGTCCTCGAGCTCGCACGCGAGCACCTCGGGCTGCGCAAGGAGCCGGGGGTGAAGGTCCGCTGCGCCGACGGTCGCGCGCATATCGCGTCCCGCGCCGACGCGTCGGCCGACGTCGTGCTCGTCGACGCGTTCGTCGGCGCGCGCGTGCCGCGCCATCTCGCGACGGTCGAGGCCCTGGCCGACGCCGCCCGCGTGGTCGCGCCCGGCGGCGCCTTGGCCATCAACGTGGTGGACGCGCCGCCGATGGCCGACGTGCGGGCCATCGGCGCCGGGCTGCGCGAGTGCTTTGCGACCGTCGCCGCGGTCGGCGGCGGGCCCGTGCTGCGCGGCCGCCGCGCGGGCAACGTCGTGCTGATCGCCGGCCACGGGCCGCTGCCGCTGGAGCGCCTGCGCGTCCGGGCGACCGCCGACCCTTCCCCCGCCGGCCTGCTGAGCCCGGCCGAGGCGGCGGCGTTCTGCGGCGGCACCCCGCCCTGGCGCGATTGACCGCTCGGGGCGTCCCAGGGGAACACTGGCCCAGAGGGCCAGGCTCCCTTGCGGGTGTTCGCCCAGAGGGCGAAACCCGCGGCGAATGAGGGACCAACGCTCCTAGGATGCACCCGTGCACCTCTCCCTCGCGTCCGTCCTGCAGGAGTCGGCGCTGCGGCGCCCCGACAAGGTCGCCGTGATCGAAGGCCCGCCCGCCCGCCGCCAGGTCACCTACGCCGAGCTGTGGGACGCGGCGCTGCGCCGCGCGGGGGCACTGGAGGCCGCCGGCGTCGAGCCGGGCGACCGCGTCGCGCTGCTCGCGCTCAACACCATCGACTTCATCACCGCGTACTACGGGATCCTGGCGCGGGGCGCCGTCGTCGTCCCGGTCGCGCCGATGCTCGTCGCGGACGAGATCGCGTTTCTGCTCCAGGACTCCGGCGCGAAGCTGGCGCTCGTCGCCGACGACCTCGACGAGGTCGTCGCGGGCGGGGCGGCCGCGGCCGGCGTGCCCGTGCTGGCGCTGGGCGACGACGCCGCGCTGGCCGGCGAGGCGGGCGCGCACGGGTTCGTCCGCGAGGCGCGCGAGCCGCTGGACCCGGCCGTGCTCTTCTACACCTCGGGCACGACCGGCCGGCCCAAGGGCGCCGTCCTCACCCATCTCAACCTGGTGATGAACGCGTTCGTCAACGCCTTCACCGCCAACCACATCGTCGCCGACGACGTCATGTTCGGGTGCCTGCCGCTCTTCCACACGTTCGGGCAGACGGTCGCGCTCAACGGCACGTTCCTCGTCGGCGGGACGCTGATCCTGCAGCCGCGCTTCGACCCGGCGCAGGCGCTGGAGCTGATGGTCGAGCACGAGGTGACCGCGTTCCTCGGCGTGCCGACCATGTACATGGCGTTGCTGGCGGCCGTCAAGGCGGGCGGCCCGATCCCGCGGCTGCGCCTGTGCGTCTCGGGCGGCGCACCGCTGCCGGTCAAGGTGCTCGAGGAGTTCGACGACACGTTCGGCACGCACGTGCAGGAGGGCTACGGCCTCTCGGAGACCTCGCCGACGGCGACGGTCAACCAGCTCGAGCTCGGCATCGAGCCCGGCTCGATCGGCCATCCGATCTGGGGCGTCGAGGTCGAGGTCGCCGACCCCGACATCGACGATGCGATCGTGCTGAAGCCGGCCGGCGAGGTCGGCGAGATCGTCATCCGCGGCCACAACGTCTTCGCGGGCTACCACGAGCGCCCCGAGGCGACCGCCGCGGCGATCGTCGACGGCTGGTTTCGCAGCGGCGACCTGGGCACCAGGGACGAGCGCGGCTTCCTGCGCATCGTCGACCGCAAGAAGGACCTCATCCTCCGTGGCGGCTACAACGTCTACCCCCGGGAGGTCGAGGAGGTCCTGGTCCGCCATCCCGCGGTCGACCAGGTCGCCGTCGTCGGCATCCCGCATGCCACGCACGGCGAGGAGGTGCTCGCCGTCGTCGTGCCCGATCCCGAGCACGGTGGCGACCTCGACGCCGAGGAGCTCCTGGCCTGGGTCGGCGAGCGCGTCGCGCGCCACAAGCGCCCGCGGCTGGTCGAGGTCGTCGACGAGCTGCCGCTCGGCCCCAGCCGCAAGGTCCTCAAGCGCGAGCTGCGCGAGCGCTTCGCGGCGCTGGGCGACGCCTGAGCCCCGGCGTGCGGTGGTCCAGGGCCGATGCCGGAGCCGCCCTTCCGCAACGGGGCCAGGCCCCATGACGGAAGGGTGACGGAAGCGTCTCAACGTCCGTCGAGGCCGGCCGCGAGCGTGTGGACGAGGCGGTCGAAGGAGGCGTCGAGGTCGAGCGGGAGGCCGAAGCCGCCGGCGGCCTCGAGGGACACGAAGCCGTGGATGGCGCTGCGGTAGGCGCGCAGCGCGTGGATCGTCTCGTCCTCGTCCAGCGACCAGCTGCGCAGGACCCCGCGCAGCACGTCGAGGACCGCGGCGCCGGCGGCGAGCAGCTCGGCGTCCTCGGCGTCGGGTGCGGTGATCGCGCCGGCGGCGTAGCGGCCGGGGTGCTCGAGGACGTAGCTGCGGTAGGCACCGGCGGTCGCCACCAGGCCCTCGGTGCCGGAGCGTCCGATCGCCGCCTCGCGCAGCGCCGCCGCGATCTCCGACAGCCCGAGCAGGCCGACGCCGCGGAGCAGGTCGTCGCGGCCGGCGACGTGGTTGTACAAGGACGGTGACTTGACGCCGAACGCGGCCGCCACGCGGGCCAGCGTGACCGCGTCGAGCCCCTCGGCGTCGGCGATCTCGGCCGCCGCCGCGACGACCCGGTCGCGGTCCAGCCCAGCGCGCGCCACGGCGCTCAGGACGCCTTCGCGATCGCCGCGTCCATCGCGGCGCCCGGCGCCTCGACGATCGGGCCGTGCCCGGGCGCCAGGCGCGCCGGGTTCAGGGCCCGCAGCGCGCGGGCGCTCTCCAGCTCGATCTCGCGCGACCAGGTGGCGAAGGTCGGCAGCGGGAACCGCGGGTTCATCCTGGCGCTCGTCGCGACGCCGCCGAGCGTGGAGTAGGCGTCGCCGCACAGCAGCGTGCCGTCGCGCGCGTCGAGCAGCGCGACGTGGCCGGGCGTGTGCCCGGGCGCCGCGACGACCTCCAGCGAGCCGATGCGGTCGCCGCCGACGACGGTGCGCGTCGGCGCGGTCTTCGCGCCCGGGAAGCTCCCGCGCCAGCGGCCCTCGGGCTCGCCGGGGTCCAAGGACTTGTCCTTGTTCAGCAGCCGCGCGTCGCGCGCCGAGATGATGACCTCGGCGTCGGGCAGCGCCCGGGCCAGCGCGTCGAGCGAGCCGATGTGGTCGCCGTGGGCGTGGGTCAGCGCGATGCGCCGGATCGGCGTGCCGAGCTGCTCGGCGGCCGCCAGCAGGCGCTTGGCGCTGCCGCTGAACATCGTGTCGACGAGCGTGAACCCGTCGTCCTCGCGGACGAGGTAGGCGTTGACCATGCCCATGCGCACGACGCGGGTGACGGCGGAAGTGGAGGCGGAGGAAGAAGGCATAGCCGCAAAACTAATGCCCTTAGTTTCCTCTGTCAAGTCATCGCGTCAGGTCGCGAGCGCGAAGGACGCGTGGACCGCGCCCCCGTCGGCCACCACCCACCGCCGTGCACCCTCGGCCAGCACGGAGAACCGGCCCGGCTGGGACGGCGCACGGAACTCGAGCTCCACGTCGAGCGCCTCCGGCTCGGCCCCGCCGAGCAGCTCCTCCTCCAGCACCGCCCAGTACGCCGCGTTGTTGACGTGTCCGGCGAGGTCCAGATCGGTCGCGCGAAACGCCCACGGGCGGGCGTCCAGGTCCACCGTGTCCGGGGGCGGCGGGGCCGGGTGGCGCAGGCGCGCCTTGATCTCCCGCCCGCCCGACGACGCCCGGTAGAGCTCGAGCTCCTCGTCGGTCAACGGCACCGGCCGCCCGCTGGCGGGATCGAGGTGCACCCACAGCGCGACGGCCTCCACCAGCGCGCCGGCGGACGTCGTCACCCGCGTCCGCCGCTGCGCCCACATCCGCCCGAGGCCGCTGGCGAACGTGCTCACCGTCGCGGCCTCGCCGAAGCGCGGGAAGCGCGCGACCTGCATGCGCGCACGCCGCACGACCCAGACCGCGCGATCGCCGACGCCGGCGTCGCTGACGTCGGCGTGCGCGACGTCCTGCAGCCAGCGGGCCAGCGCGTCGAGGCGCACCCGGCCCCCGGGCGCCGCGTCGGCGAGCCCGGGCCGCACCGTGTGCTCATAGACCCGGCCGCCGTCGGGGACCGGGACGATCTCGTCGAACTCGCTCAAGGCGGGGACGCTACCGAGCGGGCACGAGGACCAGCGTGTGGCTGCCCGGCAGCACGCGCGTGTTTCCTGCGAAGCGCGCGGTGATCTTCAGCGACCGCCACGTGCGGGCGGCGCGCGGCAGGTTCAGGTGCACGACGAACCGCCCGCCGCGCAGGCTGCGCGCCGTCACGACCGTCACCATGCGCTTGGCCCCGGTGCGGGCCGCGACGGTGATCCCGAGCGCCCCGACCGCCAGCGGGCTGGAGAGCCCGACGACCGTCAGCCGGCGGCCGTCGCGGGCCACGCGCGCCCGGGACACGACGAGTCCGGACCGGATCTTGGAGGGCAGGACCGCGCCCTGGCCGGACAGGCCGTCACCGGGCGCCACCGGCGTCAGGGCCGGCGGCGGGGCGGGCAGCCCGCCGCCGCCGGTCTCGCTCACCGCGCCCTCGCCGGTCAGCGCGATGTCGTGCGCCCCGGAGTCGTCGGTGCCGTTGACGATCCACGTCGAGGCCGCCGCGCCGGTGGCCCGCGGCGTGAAGGCGATCCGCAGCGTGCGCTGCTCGGCGGGCTGCAACGTGGTGCCCTCGTCGAGCGCGTCGAGCGCGACGAACGCGTCGGAGACCGGCGGCTTGGACTTCGTGATGCGAAACGCCGTGTCGCCGGTGTTGGCCAGCGTCAGCTCGCCTACGACCGTCTGGCCCACCGGCACTGCGCCGAACGCGAGCCCGCCGGCGGGCCGGATCTCCACGTGGCCGCCCTGCCCCGCGGTTCCCGACAGCCCGATGGTCTTGATCCCGCCGGTCGTGTGCAGCGTGATCTCGTCGACATACGCGCCCGGCACCTGGGGCGCGAAGCGCACGGCCAGATCCTGGTGCCCGCCCGAGGGGATCGTGGCGCCGACGTCGGGCACGCCGGACACGGTGAACGGCCCCTGCGGCAGCTCGACCGACTCGACCGTCAGCTCCTCGCTGCCCTCGTTGCCGAAGGTGGCCGTGCGCACGAGCGGGCTGGCGCCCGCGACGATGCCGCCGAACGACAGCGCCGGCGGCGAGGCCACGAGCATCGGTCCGTTGGCCTGACCCGTGCCGTTGAGCCCGAAGTCAAAGGTGCCGGCGCTCGTCACGACGTGCAGCGCGCCGCCCGCCGCGCCGGTCGCGGTCGGGCGGAACGTCACCGCAACGGGAACCGGGTCGCCTGCCTTCAGCGGCTTGGACAGGTCGGCGAACGCCGCGTCGAAGGACAGCGTCGTCGAGCTCACCGAGTTGATCGTCAGCTCCACCGACGGCGTCAACATCACCGACTTGGTGATCGACTGGCCGATCGTCGTCCTCGCGAACGTCGTGGACGGTCCCCGCAGCGCGGCGTTGACGGGCGCGCCGAAGCCGAGCACCTTCCCGTCGCGCGTGCCGACGTAGATGCGGCCGCTGCCCACGCCGGGCATCGCGAACTTCGTCGCGGTGCCGATCGGGTAGGAGAAGCGGAGCCGGAGCTTGTCGTTGACCGGAACCGCGTCGTAGGCGCGCAGCTCCGCGCCCTCGCCGGACCCGCCCGTCGAATGGATCGCCCAGCCCAGCGCGCTGCCGGACGTCAGGCCGTCGGACGTGATGACCGCCGAGCCCGAGCTGAAGCCCCACGGGTCGGTCGACTTCGCGCGCGCCACCATCGTCGGCTTGCCGCCGACCTGCGAGTACTGATACATCTTGAGGTAGCCGCTGGCGCCGCTGGCCGCCTCCTCGGCGTCCGACGTCGACGTCGGGATCATCAGCCAGCCGCCGTCGCCGGGCCAGATCGCCGGCCGTGCCCACACGCCGCCGTAGGGACCGACGCGGCTGACGACGTCGTCGTCCCCGGTGGCGGTCATCCCGATGCCGCCCAGCCGGTCGCGGTTGAGCACGTAGACGTAGCCGCTCTTGCCCACCGCCACCGCCAGGTGCGGATATTCCGGCGTTCCGAAGACGCCGTCGCGCAGCGCGGTCACGCCGCCCGACGCGAAGTCGGCGTCCCAGTTGTCGAGCTGCGCTGCGTCGTAGGGTGCGAAGAAGTCCTGTGCGCGCAGCTTGCCGTCGGACTGCACCGCGAGGCGGACGACCGACTCGCCGTAGCTGCCCAGGGGATCGCCGCCGGCGTGCCCGACCGGCGGCGAGCCGCCGTTGCCCGTCGCCACGAAGATGCGCCCCGGGCCGTCGGACATCAGCCCCGAGCCCGACTGCCAGATCCCCGCTCCCCAGCTCGTGGAGGCGCTCCAGCGCGCCTTGATGGCGCCCGCGGTGCTCACCCCGAACACCCAGCCCTGGTACCAGCCGTAGTCGCAGTGGCCGCCGAACGCGGCGTAGACGACGCCGTCGAGCAGCAGGAGCCCGGGTCGCTGGAGCTCCACGGTCGGGTTGAACGTCACCCCGGGCGCGTTGTCGGCGCTGCCCTGGATCTGCACCGGGAAGCCCGGGCGCTCGAGTCCGGTGCCGGCGTCGAGCGCGTCCATCCACCATTGCGCCGGGCCGCTCGTGCCACCCGAGGCATAGGTCTTGTGCGTCAGGTAGATCGTGTTGGTCGCGGGGTCGATGACCGGCGTGGCCGTGACGCCGATGTCGGGCAGCAGGTCGCTGCAGCCGAGGTCGCGCGGGTTCCACGGCGTGCCGTGCGGGAGCGTCCGCGCCCACGACCGGTTGCCGGTCTCCGCGTCGAGGCTCACGACCTGGTTGCGCTGGGTCGCCACCACGACGTGGCCGTCGTGCACCAGCGGCTGCGCGTAGACCTGGCCGTCGACGTCCGCGCTCCAGAGCTTGCCGAAGGTGGAACCGCCGACGAGGTCGGGCGCCAGCTTGGGCTGGTCTCCGTACCAGCCGTCGCGCAGGTCGCTGCCGCTGTTGGTGATGCCGGCGGCGAGCGCCGAGCCCGCGCTCAGCACGCACAGCAGCACCGCGATCCCGATGAGCCCAGCGACCTGCCGCACCACGCCACGTCCTTGTCCGCCCGGCTCCGCTTCCCCGACCGACCATCATGGCGGACCGGATTCCGGAACAACCTATCCGTCCGGACGGGCTTCAGAGACGACCGGCGTCCAGCAACCGACGGAGGAAGCGCTGCGTCTCGGGGTGCTCGGGCGCGCCGAACATGTGCTCGGGCTCACCGCGCTCGACGATCGCGCCGTCGTGCAGGAAGCACACCTCGTCGGCCACCTCGCGCGCGAAGCCCATCTCGTGGGTGGCGACGAGCATGGTCAGCCCCTCGCCCTTGAGGTCGGCGACGAGCTGCAGGATCTCGCCGACCAGCTCTGGATCGAGCGCGCTGGTGATCTCGTCGAGCAGCAGGGCCCGCGGCCGCGTCGCGAGCGCACGGGCGATCGCCACGCGCTGCTGCTGGCCGCCCGAGAGCCGGTCGGGGTAGTCGTCCTCGCGGCCGCCCAGGCCGAAGCGCGTCAGCAGCTCGCGGGCGCGGTCGGCCGCCTCCTCGCGCGAGACGCCGTGGGCCCGCACGGGTCCCAGCACGAGGTTCTCCAGCACGGTGAGGTGCGGGAACAGGTTGAAGGCCTGGAAGACCATGCCGAGCCGGCGCCGCACCTCGATCGGATCGACCGACGGGTCGGTGATGACCGCGCCGTCGAGCAGCACGTCGCCGTCGTCGATGTCCTCCAGCAGGTCGACGCACCGCAGCAGCGTCGACTTGCCCGAGCCCGACGCGCCGATCAGCGCGATCGCGCCGTGCTCGCGCACCGCGAGATCGATGCCGCGCAGCACCGGCCGGTCGCCGTAGGACTTCGTGACGCCGCGGACCTCGAGGACGACCTCGCTCACAGCGCCACCTCGCCCCCGCGCTCGCGGCGCTTGCGGTTCTGGATGTGGTCGACGTACCGCGCCATCGGGATCGTCACGCACAGGTACAGCACCGCGGCGGCCACCAGCGGCGTGTAGACGAAGTTCGACGACGCCTCGATCTGCGCGACGCGGAAGGCCTCGGCCGGCCCGAGGATCGAGACGAGCGCCACGTCCTTCTGGAGCGCGATGAAGTCGTTGAGCAGGGGCGGCACGACCCGCCGCACGGCCTGCGGGACCACGACGTGGCGCAGCGCCTGCACGCGCGTCAGGCCCAGCGCCAGGGCGCCGGCCATCTGCGTCGGGTGCACCGAGTCGATGCCCGAGCGGAAGACCTCGGCGACGTACGCCGAGTAGGCCACGGCGAGCGCGGCCCCGCCCAGGACGAGGGGATCGGTCGGCACCCCGTTGAGGTTCAGCGCGAGCACGCCGAAGCCGACGAGGTAGACCATCAGGATGGTCGGGATCCCGCGGAAGATGTCGCTGTAGACCGCGGCGATCAACCGGAACGGGAACAGCGCCGGCGAGCGCGTCGTGCGCACCAGCGCGATGAACAGCCCGAGGATCAGCACGACGACCTCGACGATCACGAACAGCTTGACGTCGAGCCAGAACCCCTTCAGGACGTCGGGGAACGAGTCCTTGAAGTCGCTCCAGCTGAAGAACGTCTGCCGGACGTCGTCCCAGCCGGGCGACGTGAGGACGAGCGCGGCCAGGCCGCCGAGCACGACGACCGACGACAGGACGGAGATCGCCGTCCCCCGCCGGGCGCGACGCTGCCGGGCAGCGGCGCGCACCTCCTGCCGCGACGTGCTCAGCGCAGCTCCGGCGCGCCCGCGGCGGCGACCATCCACTTGGCCTCGATCGCCTTGAGCGCACCCGAAGTCGAGAGCTTCTCAACGGCCTGGTCGACGCACGGCGTCAGCTTGGAGTCCTTCTCCAGCACGGCGCCCCAGGCGTCGCCGCCCGGTGCCTGGAACTGCCCGACGATCTTCGCGTCCTGGACCTGCGCGGCGGTCAGGTAGAAGGCCGTCGGGAGGTCGACGACGACGGCGTCGACACGGCCGGTCTTCAGCGCGCGAACGACGTCGTTGGAGTCGTTGAACACCTGCGGCTGCGACGACGGCTGGATGGTCGCCGTCGTCGCGTCCAGGCTCGTCGTGCCGATCTGCACGCCCAGCTTGGTGGTCTTGAGGTCGGCCAGCGACGTCGCGCCCGCGGCGGCCGACTTCTTCAGCGCCACGACGGCCTGCGGGGCCGTGTAGTAGGGCTTCGAGAAGTCCACGCGCTTGGCGCGCGCGGGTGAGATCGAGATCTGGTTGAGGTCGAGGTCGAACTTCTTCGGACCCGGAGCGTAGGACGAGTTGAACGGCACGACCGTCCACTTGACCTCGGCGGGCGTGAAGCCGAGCTGCTTGGCGATCGCGTAGGCGACCGCGCTCTCGAAGCCCTTGCCGTTGGACGGCGTGTCGTCCGCGAAATACGGCGGGTAGGCCGGCTTGTCGGTGCCGACCGTGAGCTGCCCGGCGCTGATCAGCGACAGGTTGGCCTTCTGGCACTCGTTGCCGGCCGCGGCCGTCGTGGTCGTGGAGGCGGTGGTGGTGGCCGAGGAGGACGAGGAATCGTCGCTGCCGCAGGCGCCGAGGATCAGCACAGCGGGAACGAGGATCGCCGCGACGGCGAAGCGGAGAGGCGACATGATGGTGATGCTCCGAGGAGAGAGGCGATCGGCAACTTCCGGTTGCCGATCGGGAATTGGAGAATCCAGGAATCTAGCGCGCACGCGGCCGATCAGGCCCGTGACCCCGGGCGGCAGGCGCCCGTCGGTCGACAGCCACGAGCCGGCGAGGATCAGCAGCAGGCCGGCGACGGCGCCGGCGCCCGGCCGCTCGTCGAGCACCGCGACGCCGAGCGTGACGGCGACGATCGGCGACACGTAGGTGATCACCGTCGCCCGCCCGGGACCGACCTCGGCGATCAGCGCGCCGAAGAGCACGAACGCGGCCGCGGTGCAGAACAACCCGAGCACCACGATCGACAGGAGCGCGTCGGCGCTCGGCATGGTGGCCGGTGGGGCGGCGAGCGCCGGGATCGTCAGGACCGCCGCGGCGATCGACAGCGCGACGGCCATCAGCGCCCGCGGGTCCAGCCCGCCGAGCTGCTGGTTGATGAGCATCGGCCCGGCCGCGTAGCCGACGGCCGCCAGCAGGATCGCCAGCGCGCCGAGCAGCTCCCCGCCGCTGCCCGAGACGTCGAGGCCGACGAGCGCCACGACGCCCGCGAAGCCGACGGCGACACCGACCGCACGGCGCCCGGTCGCACGCTCCGACGGGTCGAAGCGCAGCGCGAGCAGCGCGACGATCATCGGCACGGCGGCGATGAGGATGGCCGCCAGCGAGGACGGGACGTGCTTCTCCCCCGCGGCGATCAGCGGGAACGGGAAGACGATCTCGACCACCGCGTAGAGCGCGAGCCAGCGCAGCCGCGGGCGCGCGAGCGCCGGGCCCAGCACGCCCGCGCGATGGCTCAGCGCCAGCAGCACCATGGCGGCCATGAGCACGCGCGCCCACGCGAGGAAGATCGGCGGGACGCCGTCGTCGACCGCGATCTTGATGAACAGGTACGGGATCCCCCACAGCGTCGCCACGGCGGCGAAGGCGGTCCAGGCGCGGGCGCTCATGGCGGTCGATGGTAAGCGCACGCGTCAAGTTCGGTCATCGTCGAACCACCTGGGTTCGAGGTGCTAGCGTCGAGTGGGTGCTCCGTCTCAGCGTCCTCGACCAGTCGCCGGTTGCCGAGGGCTCGACGGGCTCGGCGGCGCTGCGCAACAGCATCGACCTGGCGCGGCTGACCGACGCGCTGGGCTACCACCGCTACTGGGTCTCCGAGCACCACGGCGGCCCGATGCTCGCCGGTCCCAGCCCCGAGGTGCTGATCGGGCCGCTGGCCGCCGCGACGCAGCGCATCCGCGTCGGAAGCGGCGGCGTGATGCTGCCGCACTACAGCCCGCTGAAGGTGGCCGAGAACTTCAGCGTCCTGGCCGGGCTGTTTCCCGAGCGCATCGACCTCGGGCTGGGCCGGGCCTCGGGCACCGACCCGATGACGACCTTCGCGCTGCAGCGCGACCGGCGCACCGCGATGCCCGACGACTTCCCCGAGCAGCTCGTCGAGCTGCTCGCCTATCTCGACGACCGCTTCCCCGACGGCCACCGCTTCGGCCGGCTGGCCGCCGACCTGCCGGGCCGGCCCGAGACGCCAGAGCCGTGGCTGCTGGGATCGTCGCCGCAGAGCGCGATCTGGGCCGGCGAGCTCGGCCTCCCCTACGCGTTCGCCGACTTCATCAACCCCGGCGGCGCCGGCATCGTCGCCGACTACCGGGCCCGCTTCCAGCACTCCGAGCGCCACATGGAGCCGCAGACGGCGGTCGCCGCCTGGGTCCTGGCGGCCGACACCGAGGAGGAGGCCCAGCGCCTCGCCGCCTCCCACCGCATGGCCTTCAAGATGCTGCGCCAGGGCCGGCTGATCGCGGTGCCGCCGCCCGAGAAGGCGCTGCGGTACCTCGAGGCCGAGGGCGAGCCGCTCGGCGCGCCGGTGCGCAACCGCCGCGCGATCGTCGGCGCCATCGACAAGGTGCGCGCGCAGGTCGAGGAGCTGGCCGACGCGTACAAGACCGACGAGGTGATCGTCGTGACGATCACCCATGACCACGACGCGCGGCGACGCTCCTACGAGCTGCTGGCCGGCGCGTTCGAGCTGCACGCCCCGCCCGTGCGCGCCGGAGCGCCCGCCGCGGACGGCGCCGTCGATCAGCGGCGCTGATCGCCGCCCCAAGCGACGTGACTGGCTGCCCGGGCCGCGGCCTGCGAGCCTGCCCGGCGTGAGCGTGACGAGCCTCCGGTCCTCCTCGACCGCCCGCGCGGGCGCCCGCGCGGCGGTGCCGTTCGCGGCCGCCGGGTTCGTGGTGGCCATCTCGTTCGGCATCTCGGCCCGCGCCGCCGGGATGCCCGCGGCGGCGGCGATCGTGATGTCGGCCATCGTCTACGCCGGCGCCGCGCAGTTCGCGGCGGTGGCGATCCTCGCCCAGGGCGGCTCGGTGATCGCGGCGGTCCTGGCCGCCGTGCTCATGAACGGGCGCTACCTCGCCATGGGCCTCGCGCTCGGGCCCTCGCTGAAGGGCGGCCGGGTCCGGCGGGCGATGGAGGGCCAGTCGGTGGTCGACGCCGCCTGGGCCATGGCCAATCGCGGCGACGGCCGCTTCGACCGCCACACGCTCTTCGGCTCCTCGGCCCTGCAGTACGTCACGTGGCTCAGCGGCACGATCATCGGCGTGATCGCCGGCAGCGCCCTGCCCGACCCCGAGGCGCTGGGGATCGACGCGGTCTTCCCGGCGTTCTTCCTCGCCCTGCTGGTCGGCGAGCTGCGTACGGCGCAGGCCAGCGCCGTCGCCGTCGGCGGCGCGATCGTCGCCGTCGTCCTCGGGCTGCTCGCGCCGGCGGGGATCGGGATCCTCGCCGCGTCGCTCATCGCGCTGGTCGGCCTGCGCGGCGCGCGCGCCGGCGCGGAGGCCACGGCGTGACCGCCGCCGAGAAGGCCTGGCTGACCGTCGCGCTCTGCGCGGTGACGACGTTCGCGATCCGCGGGTTCGGGCCCGTCGCGGTCGGTGGGCGCACGCTCGGCCGGCGCGTCACGCGCGTGCTCTCGCTGCTGCCCGCCGCGTTGCTGGCGGCGCTGGTCGTCACCGAGACCGTGATCCACGGCGGCGAGCTCGACGTCGACGCGCGCGTCGTGGGCCTCGGCGCGGCGGCGCTGCTGCTGTGGCGCGGCGCGTCGGTGATCTGGGTCGTCATCGGCGCGGCCGCCGTGACGGCGCTCCTACGCCTGGCGTTCTGACTCGGAGTCGTCGGAGTCGCCGGCGCCGCCCGCCGCGGCGGTGACGCGCGCGGTCTCGGCCGCGTCGAACATCGTGCGCGCCGCGGCGGCCGCGTAGACGACCATCGCGACCAGCAGCGCCACGATCACCGGCGCGCCGGCCGCGAACGGCACGGCGAAGCCGGCGAGCGCGGCGACGACGTTGATGGGCTTGCGCGCCGCGTTGGACGCGAGCGCGCCCGCGAGCTCCTGGCTGGAGGGCGGCGGCGGGCCGGCCGGCTCGTCGCTCACGCCGCTGCGCTCACGACGTGCAGCTCCTCGTCGCCGGTGACGACGACGTCGCCCGGGTGCAGCTGGCGCCCGCGGCGATCCTCGGGCTGGCCGTTGACCAGGACCGGGACCTCGGCGAGGTAGTCCTTGACCTCACCGCCGCCGTCCACGACGTCGGCCAGCTTCAAGAGCTGGCCGAGCCGGATCATGTCTCCGCGGATGGCGATCTCCCGCGCCACGGCGCGCGGACCTACCGGCCGGAGTGGCGACCGGAGGTGCTGCCGCTGCCCGTCCGCGAGCGCGGGCGGCGCCTGCGCGCGCCCGTCGTGCGGGGGCCGCCGGCCTCGGACGGCGGCTTGGCGCCACCGCGCTCGCTGCGCAGCAGGCCGCTCTGGCCGAACTCCTTGAGGATGCCGAGCTGCGTCGCCATCTTCTGGACGTCCCCGGCCTGCTCGCTGCCGACGAACGTGACGCCCTCGCCGGTGCGCCCGGCGCGGCCGGTGCGGCCGACGCGGTGCGTGTAGGTGTCGCCGTCCTCGGGCGGATCGAAGTTGATCACGTGCGAGATGTCGCGCACGTCGATGCCGCGGGCGGCCACGTCGGTGGCGACCAGCGTGTCGACCTCGCCGCGCTCGAACTGCGCCAGAGCGCGCTCGCGCTGGCGCTGGGACTTGTCGCCGTGCATGGCGACGGCCCTGACGCCCTCGTTGCCCAGGCGCTTGACCAGGCGGTCGGCGCCGTGCTTGGTGCGGACGAAGACGAGCGCGAGGTCGCGCTCGGTGCGCAGCTCGCGCACGAGCATCTTGAGCCGGTCGTCGCGCTCGACCGCGATGAAGCGGTGCGCGATGGCCTCGAGGCGATCGGTGTCGGGCTCGATGGCGTGCGAGGCGGCGTCCTCGGTGTACTCGCGGGCGATGCGGCCGGCGTCGCCGTCCAGCGTCGCGGAGAGGAAGACGGTCTGGCGGCCGCGCGGGCACTTGGCGACGATACGGTCGACGGCCGGGCGGAAGCCCATGTCGAGCATGCGGTCGGCCTCGTCGAGGACCAGGAAGGTGACGTCGTTGAGCTTGAGCTTGCCGCGCTGCAGCAGGTCCTCGAGGCGGCCGGGCGTGGCGACCACGATGTGCGAGTTGACGGCGTCGCGCTCCTGCTTCTGGATGCCGACGCCGCCGTAGACGGTGGTGATCTTCAACGCGCGGGCGTGGGCCAGCGGGTAGAGCTCGTCGACGATCTGCGAGGCGAGCTCGCGCGTCGGGGCGAGGACCAGCGCCGACGGGCGGCCGTAGCCGTTGGCGTCGATGCGGTCGAGCATCGGGACGCCGAAGGCCAGGGTCTTGCCCGAGCCGGTCGGCGACTTGGCCAGCACGTCGCGCCCGGCGAGGATGTCGCCGATGATGAGGTTCTGGATGGCGAACGGCTCGGTGCGGCCGCGCTTGGCCAGCGCGTCGACCACGGCCTTGGACACGCCGAGATCGGCGAAGGACTTCTGTGACATTGGGAACTCCAGTGCGGCGCAGAGCGTCGCGGACGATTCGGGGAGACTGCTGACCCGAACCGCACTCCGGCGGGACCCAAGCGAGCTGCCTCGCGTCGGGCAAGGGCGCCCGAACACACAGCACATCGTAGCAGCGGCGTTCTCGGCCCCTGCCAGACGGCATGCGACATTTGTCACACGGACGCCGTCGCGCCGGTTAGGTTCGCGTCCAGTCGGGGGCGGCATCCGGTCGCCCCCGGGGGTCAGCAGGAGGAGAGAACATGTCGCAGATCTCTGCGGCGCGTGGGGTCACGCGCCGCTTCGGGGTGCTCGCCGCCATCGCGGTGCTGGCGGCGCTCGCCGTGCACAGCGGCACGGCGCGCGCCGACGGGCCGGGGTCCGGCTCGCCGTGGGTCGCCACCGTGGGCGACTCCTACATCTCGGGTGAGGCCGGCCGCTGGGCCGGCAACTCGAACGCCGGGTCGGGCGGCATCGACGCGCTCGGCTCCACCGCCTACTACGACAACGCCTCGGGCAGCGGCGAGGCCATCTCGGGCTGTCACCGGTCCAAGTCGGCCGAGGTGTTCATCGGCGGCGGCGTCAACGGCGTGAACTTCGCGTGCTCGGGCGCCACGACCGCGACGTCGGACGGCTCGAGCTTCAAGCCCGGCCTCGACTTCTACTCCAACGGGTCCAAGCAGGGCCAGGCGCTGGCGCTGCAGTCGTTCGCCGCGACCCACAACGTGAAGATGATCTCGCTGTCGATCGGCGGCAACAACTTCAACTTCGCGTCGGTCGTGCAGACCTGCGTCACGGACTGGCTCCTCTCCCCCTCGTGGTGGAAGGACTACTGCAACGACGACTCGTCGGTGACGGCGAACTTCACCGCCGCCAACGTGGCCGCCCAGACCGCCGCGATCAAGGGCGCGATCCTCAACGTCCGCCAGGCGATGACGAACGCCGGCTACACCGACGCCGGCTACAAGATCGTCGTTCAGGACTACGAGTCGCCGCTGCCGTCCGGGTCGGGCTTCCGCTACGGCGAGTCGGGCTACACGCGCCAGAACACCGGCGGCTGCGGGTTCTGGAACAACGACGCCAACTGGGCCAACAGCACGGCCCTGCCGACCATCAACAACGCCGTCCGCAACGCGGCGGCGCAGACCGCGCTGTCCAACGTGAAGGTGTTGGAGCTGCAGTCGGCGTTCAACGGGCACCGCCTGTGCGAGAACACGGTCGGGCTGCTGGAGGAGAAGGGCCTGACGTCGTGGACGCAGGCCGGCGCCGTCGACAAGAGCGAGTGGGTCAACCAGATCCGCACCGTCTCGACCGTCTTCGGGCCGTACTACGTCCAGGAGTCGTTCCACCCCAACTACTGGGGTCAGCTGGCGCTGCGCAGCTGCGTGCGCCAGGCCTACAACGGCGGGACCCCGCGCGGGGGCACCTGCACCATCGCCGGTTCCGGGCTCAGCAGCCGCGGCGAGCCGAACATGGCGCTCAACTAGCGCACGACGCGCGCGTCGCCGGTCCGCAAGGGTCGGCGGCGCGCCGCGGCGCGGGTAGCATTCGGCGCGCTTTGGAGCCCTCAGCCGCCGCAACGCCCGAACCGTCCGACGCCACGCACACGCCGACGACCGCGCGTGAGCGCGATCTCCTGCGCCGCCTGGCCGCGGGGACGGCGGGCGTCGTGGGCGACGCCTTCCTCCGCGCGCTGGTCCATCACCTCGCCGCCGCGTTCGGCGCCGAGCTGGCCTTCCTCGGCGAGTTCCTGCCCGAGCCGGCCTCCGGCCGCGTGCGCGTCCTGGCGTCCTGGCAGAACGGCGTCGAGCTGCCCGAGGGCTACGAGTTCGACCTCGACGAGACGATGCCGTGCTCGGCCGTCGCGGCCACCGGCATGCTCGTGCTGCCGTTCGGCACGTGCGAGCGCTATCCGGGCGACCGCTACGTCCGCGACTTCGGCCTGGACTCCTACCTCGGCGTCGCGCTGCCCGGCGCGGACGGCAGCCAGGTCGGCTACGCGGCGCTCATGTCGTCGCGGCCGCTGGAGCCCGACGAGGACGAGCTGGCCGTGCTGCGGATCTTCGCGGCGCGCGCCGCGGCCGAGATCGAGCGCCGCCGCCACCAGGCGACGCTGCGCACGCGCGACGCGGAGGTCGCCGCCGCACGCTCACGCGTCCTCGACGCCGCCGACGGCGAGCGCCAGCGCATCGGGCGCGACCTGCACGACGGCGCGCAGCAGCGCGTCGTGGCGCTCGGCCACCTGATCGGCATCGCGCGCCGCAAGCTCGGCGACGACCTGCCGCCCGACGCCGCCGAGCTGCTGGAGCGCGCGCAGGAGGAGGCGCGCCTGGCGACCGACGAGCTGCGCGAGCTCGCGCGCGGCCTGCACCCGGCCGGGCTGACCGAGAAGGGCCTGGCGCCCGCGCTCGAGGCGCTCGCCGCGCGATCGCCGGTGCCGGTCGAGATCGGCCGGTTGCCCGAGCGCCGGCTGCCGGCCCCGGTCGAGCTCAGCGCGTTCTACCTCGCCTCCGAGGCGCTGACCAACGCGGTCAAGTACGCCAACGCCACCCGCGTGCGCGTCGACGTCTTCCAGCGCCTCGCCGAGGCGGTCGCCGTCGTTGCCGACGACGGCGACGGCGGCGCCGACCCGCTGGCGGGCTCCGGCCTGCGCGGGCTCCGCGACCGCATCGCGGCGCTCGGCGGCGAGCTGACGATCGACAGCCCGCCCGGCGGCGGCACGCGCCTGGAGGCGACGATCCCGCTGGCGCCGTGGCGCAGCGCGCATGAGCCGTTCCTGGAGTTCGGGCACGCCGACGACGGCGGCCGGGGCGAGCGCAACATCCACGCCGTCATCTCCGGCCGCAAGACGCTGTCGGTCACGCTGGCGCGCGAGTGGGAGCTCGAGGGCGGGCCGCCGCGTGTCGGCCAGCGCCTGCCGGTCATGGACTTCCTGGGACGCCGGCGCGCGACCGTCGAGGTCGTCAGCGTCGCGTCGGTGCCGTTCAGCGACATCGACGACGACTGGCTCGAGCCCGAGGACGTCGGGACCGAGACGCTCGACGGCTGGCGCAGCGACCGCCGCGGCTTCTACGCGACGATCCGCGACGAGATGGCGATGCTGCTCGGCGAGCCCGGCTGGCGGTTCACCGACGAGGAGCCGATGACGCTGCTCTGGTACCGCCCCGTCAGCGACGACGACGGCACCGACGACGGTGCGTCCTAGAAGACGGGGCCGTCGGTCTCGGCGAAGGACTGCTCGATGACCTCGACGCGCTGGTGGATGCGCTTCAGCGTCTTGGGCTCGACGATGGTGAACATCGCGCGCTGACCGCCGGCCGAGCGGCTGACGATCACGACCTGCTCACCGGGCTGCAGCTCGCGCGCCGTGCGCACGCCGTGGTCGGCGGCCGGACCGACGGTCGAGAAGACCATCGGCGAGAGCTGCGACTCCCCGGCCGCGTCGAGCGTGATCACGACGTAGGACGGGTTGCCCGCCGACTCCAGCTCCAGACGGGCGCTGTTGATCGTGCGGACGTAGTCGATCTGCTGGTCGGCATGCATCATCTCCCACCCTAGGTCGACCACTGCACCGCGGCGCCTCAGCGGCGGACGTCCAGACCGAACGTCCGTCCACCGAGGCGCCGTGGCGCTCAGGTTCGCTGAGTGAGGCTATGCGGCGCGACGGCGCGGGCCGCCGCGCTTGACCGGCGCCCACTTCGTGCCCTTGGCGAGGCCCTCGACGGCCTCCAGCTTCAGGCTGCGAGCAGCACCGAGGTCCTTGCGCAGGCGCTGCAGCGCCAGGCGCACCAGATCACTCTGCGTCAGCTTGGTCTTGCCGGCGGCGGTCTCCAACCAGTTGATCTCGTCGCCACCGATCAGGTAGGACCGCTGCTTGAGCCCGCTGGGTCGCTCCGTTGCCATCAGAATGCCTCCTCGTGGATTTTGCACTGCGTCCGGCGTCTGTTCGCCGCCATTCAAGCAAATCCTTGCCTATAACAGGACGCTTGTGCAAGAACTTGCGGGGAGGTGGAGCCTGCGCGTACCGTCGTTGCGCGTGCAATCATGTCGGAGATGCCCTCCTCCATCGCCACCACCCACTTCAGCGACCCCCACTGCCCCTGGGCCTACTCGGCCTCCCCCGCCCTCTCGGTGCTGCACTGGCGCTTCGGCGATCAGCTCGACTGGCGCCACGTGATGATCGGCCTCGCGGAGGGTCCCGAGCGCTACGTCGCCGCCGGGTACACGCCCACGCGCAGCGCTCAGAGCTTTCGCACCTTCGAGCGACGCTTCGGGATGCCGTTCGGCGGCCAGCCGCGCGAGCGCGTGACCGGCACCGGCCTGGCGTGCCGCGTCGTCGTCGCCGCGCGCCTCGCCCAGCCCGAGGCCGAGCTCGCGGTCTTCCGCGCGCTGCAGTTCGCGCAGTTCACCACCACGTTGCTGCTCGACCGCGAGGACGACCTGCGCGCCGCGCTCGCGCCCGTCGCGGGCCAGGTCGACGTCGACGCGGTCGTCGGCGCGCTGGACGATCCCGCCGTCGAGGCCGCCTACCAGCAGGACCGCGCCGAGGCGCGGACCGCGGCGGGCCGGCCGATCGAGGCCCAGGGTCGCGAGGCCGACACCGACGGCGCCGTGCGCTACACGGCGCCGTCGATCATCTTCGCGACCGAGGACGGGCGCAGCCTCGAGGTCGGCGGCTTCCAACCGCTGGAGTCCTACGACACGGCGCTGGCCAACCTCGACGTCTCCCTGGAGCGCCGTCCGGCGGCCGGCGACGTCGTCGACGTGCTGCGCGCGCTGCCCTACGCACCCGTCACGCGCGAGGTCGCCGCCTGCATGACCACCAACCTGGGCGAGCTCGACCACGACGCCGCCGAGCAGGCGCTGATCGCGGCCGCCGGCGAGGGGCTCGTGCGCCGGGAGGCGATCGGCAGCGGCGCTCTCTGGCACCTGACGCGCTGACGCCGGCGGCGCCTCAGGGCGCCAGGCGCTCCGTGACCCACGCCCCTTCGGCCGTCCGGCGATACGCCAGGCGGTCGTGGAGGCGGTCGGGCCGGCCCTGCCAGAACTCTACGGCGTCGGGGACCACGACGTAGCCGCCCCACTGCTCGGGGCGCGGCACGGCGCCCGACTCCGGGTAGCGCTCGAGCAGCGCGTCGCGCGCCTGCTCGAGCTCGGCGCGCGAGGCGACGACGCGCGACTGCGGGCTGGCCAGTGCGCCGATGCGCGACCCGTAGGGCCGCGAGGCCCAGTACGCGTCGGAGGCCGCGGCGTCGAGGCGGTGCACCGCGCCGGTGAGGCGCACCTGGCGCTGGAGGTCGACCCACGGGAAGAGGATCGACGCCACCGGGTTGGCGGCCAGCTCGTGGCCCTTGGCCGACTCGTAGTGGGTGAAGAACGTCAGGCCCGAGTCGTCGAGCCCCTTCAGCAGCACTGTCCGCAGGTTCGGGCGGCCGTGGGCGTCGGCCGTGGCGACGACCATCGCGTTGGGCTCGCGCACCCCGCCGGCCTCGGCGTCGTCCAGCCAGCGCCGGAGCATCGCGGTCCAGGTCGGCGCGAGGTCACCCTCGTCCAGCCCGCCGCGCTCGTAGGTGCGGCGCATGGCCGCCAGGCGCTGGTGATCGGGGACGGTCGGCTCGGGCATCGCCCGCGAGCATATGGCGCCGGGGCGGCGGGCTCCGCGCCATGAGCGCCGAGCCCGCCGCCGTCTCCCTCCCGCCCTAATCCCGGGCGTGGATCGCGGCGAGGGCGTCGACCACGCCGTCGCCGTAGAACCCGTTGCGCTTGACCGGCCCCTCGCAGTACGCGTTGTAGTCCGCGGGCAGGCCGCCGTACTCGTACTGGCGAGGCGACGGGCACGCCGTGTCGGTCGCCGACTTCTGCATGATGTTCTGCACGCGGTCGGGCGCGAGCGTCAGGCCGCCCTGGAACCGATCGCGCTTGCCGAACTGGCTCACGATGAGCGCCGCCACGCCCACGGCGTGCGGGGAGGCCATCGAGGTGCCCTGGATGTACTGGTAGTAGGCCGTCTGGCCGTTCTTGGTGTCCTTGACGACGAACGGCGTGGTCGGGTTGCCCGCCGCGTCGATGGTCGCCGGGTCCGCGGCACGGCCGACGGCCTCCGGGTACGGCGCCAGGATCAGGTTCGTCGGCTTGGCGTTCTTGTCGGTGCCCGGGAAGTCGTAGTAGTCGCCGCCCGGAGCCGACACGTCGGCCTGCTCGGTCCCGTAGTTGGAGTAGTAGGCCTTGCGCCCGCTCGGGCCGACGGACGTGACGCCGATGACGCCCTCGCCCTCGGTCGGCAGGCTCAGGCACGAGTTGTCGACGTTGCGGTCGTGCGCCGACTTCGGGGTGGGATAGTCCGGGCTCGTCGGATCGAACTCCGGACGGCCGAGGTCGGTGTTCTCGTTGCCGTCGGCGGCGACGAGGGTCACGCCACGGTCATGGGCGTAGGCCAGGGCGCGCTTGGTCGCCTCGATGATCGTCTGCTGCTCCTGCTGCTGCTCCGGCGTGTCGGCCGGGTTGGACGCGCAGTTGTACAGCCACGGATCGATGTAGAACGACATGTTGACGACGTCGATGCCGTGGTCGCCCGCGTAGGTGAGGGCGTCGACGACCGGCTGGATGAAGAAGTAGCCGGAGTCCTGACCCGCCCGCAGGTTGACGATGTCGACGCGCGGAGCGACGCCGGCCATGCCGAGGCCGTTCAGCGGTGCGCCGATCGTGCCGGCGACGTGCGTGCCGTGGCCGTTCTCGTCCACGTTGGCCGGGTCCTCGCAGGAGCCGTCGGGATCGGTGTCGCAGGCGCCGTCGATCACCGGGTCGTCCACGGTGAAGTTGCGGCTGAGCGCCGCGTCGAAGTTGGGTGCGATGTCCGGATGCGAGCCGTCGACGCCGGTGTCGATGATGCCGACGCGGACGTCCTTGGTGCCCTGCTGCTCGCGGTAGGAGCCGGTGACGGTCGCGTGCATCATCTGCATGTCCCACTGCAGCGAGGCGAGCGGGTCGCCGGGCGTGGCGGCGTCCGGCGTGGCGCCCTGCTGGCCGCGGGCGGCGTTGCGCTCGGCGGTGAGCTCCTCGATGGCGTCGCGGTCGCGCTTGGTGCGCGACTCGGCCGGGACCTGCCCGATGGAGCGGTCGGCGGCGGTGCCCTGGATGCCGGGCTGGGTGACCGCCTCCGCGGCGAAGTCGGCCGCGGTGGAGCGCACGGTCGCGACGCCGACGGCGGTGTTGATCCGCTCGACGGAGCCGCCGGCGGCCTGGATGGACTGCGTGGCCTGGTCGGTCGACGCCGACGGGTCCAGCAGGACCACATAGGTGCGCACGTCGCCGTTCTGCGCCGGCGAGCCGGTCGCGACGACGCCGCCGACCGCGGTGGCGGCGCCGATGGCGCCAAGAGCACAGAGCATCGGTCTGATCCGCAAGGTGGACCTCCTTGAACCGCAATAGGACGACGAGAGGCCGCTTGGTTACCCCGGCGCTCGCGGGTGAAACCAGCTCCGGCGCTACGGCTGCGTTGCGCCGGCGGCGTCGGGCGCCAGCAGGCGGCGCACCGCGACGGCGAGCGCGTCGGGATCCGGGTCCTTGACCAGGAACGCGTCGGCGCCGGCGTGACGGGCCAGCGTGCGATCGCGCTCGTCGTCGAGTCCGGTCACCATGGCGATGCGCACGCCCTGGAGATCGGGCTCGGCGCGCAGGAACCGGCACGTCGTGATGCCGCTCTGCCCGGGCATCCGCCAGTCCAGGAGGATCGCGTCGGGGCGCTCGCGCAGGGCGATCTGCAACGACTCGGGGCCGCTGGAGGCCTCCACGACGCGGAAGCGGCGCTCGTCGAGCGCAGCGCGGACGTACGCCCGGAAGCTCGCATCGTCGTCGACCACGAGGACGGTGGCCTCAGCCATGCACCTGAATCTAACGCGCTGCGCGGGAGCGTGTGCCGAAACGGCAGGCTAAGTGGAGGTTCGCACCGCGTGGGCGAGCCGATCCGCCGCCTCTTCGAGGTCGGCGTCAGGCGTCGCGAGCGAGAGGCGCGCCCAGCCGGCGCCGCGGACGCCGAAGCCCTCGCCCGGGGCGACGCCCACGCGGGCCTCGGCGATCAGGCGCTCCGGCGTCAGGCCCGGCGGGAGGCGCCACCAGACAAAGAACGAGCCCGCGGCGGGCGCCAGGTCGGCGCCGGCGGCGGTGAGGGTGGCGACGAGCCGGTCGCGCCGGCGGCGGTAGACGTCGCGGCGCTGGGCGACGTCGGACTGGTCGGAGCGCAGGGCGGCGGCCAGGCCGCGCTGCAGACCGGTGAAGACGCCGGCCGTCGTGTGGTCCAACAGCTCCTGGATGCGGGCGACGAGCGTCGCCGAGCCGACCGCGAAGCCGATCCGCCAGCCGGCCATCCCGTAGATCTTGGACGGCGACCACAGCTCGAGGGCCACGTCGCGGGCGCCGTCGACCTCCAGGATGCTGCGGGCCCGGTGGCCGTCGAAGGCCAGGAACCCGTAGGCCAGGTCGTTGAGCACCCAGCTGCCGCGCGCGTGCGCGAAGGCGACCGCGGCCTCGAACGTGCCGGGCTGCTCGCACGCCGCGCACGGGTTGGAGGGGTAGTTGAGGACGGCGAGGGCCGGGTGCGCCGCGCCGGCCGGGCTGCCGGCGCCGGCCGCCTCCTCGAAGTCGGGCTGGAAGCCCCTCGACGCGTCCAGCGGCAGCGGGGCGACGCGCGCTCCGGCCAGCGCGGCGCCGGAGAGGTAGTCGGGGTAGCCGGGGTCGGGCAGCAGGATCGTCTCCCCCGCCTCGGCCGTGGCCAGGCAGGCGAGCATGATCCCCGTCTTGGTCCCCGGGATCACGGCGACCTCGCGGTCGGGGTCGATCGGCACGCCGTGGTCGGCCGCGTAGCGCGCGGCGATCGCCGCGCGCAGGTCCGCGTGGCCGTCGAAGGGCGGGTAGCCGTGCACGATCGGCGTGTCGGTCTGCAGCGCCGCGGCGCGCAGGGCCTCGATGGCGTGGTCGGGCGGCGGCAGGTCCGGGTTGCCGCGGCCGAGGTCGAGGAACCGCGCGCCGGGCTCGGCCCGCGCGCGGGCGGCCGCCGCCAGGATCTGCGTGAAGTACTGCTCGGGCAGCCGGTCCAGGCGCCGCGGGCGTCGGCGGTGCTCGCCGCTCACGTCAGCGCGTGGCGCAGGCGCTCGCGCGCGTCGTGGAAGTGCACGAACTCGTAGGCCATCACCGAGACGCACAGCGCGGCGACCAGCGCGAGCGACGCGAGCGCGGGGATCTCCGTCGCCACCGGGATCAGGGCGACGAAGACGATCGCCAGCCCGAGCCGCCCGACGTTGAGGCTGCGGACGTTGCGCAGCCGGAACGCGACGTGCGCGAGGAAGTACAGCGCGAGCCCGCCGCACAGGCCCGCGGCCGGGACCGTCTCCAGCGGATCGCCGACGTGGGCCAGCGTCTTCTTGGCGCCGAGCGAGAAGAGGATGATCCCGGCGACCATCGGGAGATGGAGGTAGGTGTAGGAGTCGCGCGCGATGAGGACCCGCTCCAGGCCGGCCGCGCGCCGGAAGCGCCGCTCGGCGACGAGCGCCACGACGTCGAAGTACGCCCACCACAGGGCGGCCGCGGTGGCCATGCCGAGCAGCACGCCGGCGATCAGCCCGGCGTCCAGCGGATGGCCTTCGGCGCCGACGCCGAGCGAGACGATCGACTCGCCCAGCGCGATGATGATGATCAGCCCGTAGCGCTCGGCGAGGTGGCCCGCGTCGACGCGCCAGCCCTCCACGCCCTGGATCCAGAGGCTGCCCAGGTCGATCGCGATCGCCAGGACCCAGCACGCGGTCCGCAGCTCGCCCTCGACCAGGCCCGCCACGGCGAGCAGCAGGCCGGCCGGGATCATCGTGCGCCCCAGGGCCCAGACGACCTTGCGCAGCGTCGGGTCGCCGCGGGCCAGGATCGCATAGGCGACGATGTGCAGCACGCGGACCACGCAGTAGGCGATCCCGAACGCCAGCGCGTCGCGCCCGAAGGCGTGCGGGAGCGCGATGGCCGTGAGGAGCATCGCCCCCATCGCGGCGAGCAGGACGACCCGGAACGCGCCCTCGTCGGAGCCCGCGGTGTTGCCGAGCCACGCGTAGCAGCACCACGCCCACCACAGGACGACGATGATCGCGACGCCCTCCAGCAGCCGCGTCCACGTGGGATCGGCCGACAGGTAGCCGGTGACCTGCGTGATCGCGAAGACGAACACCAGGTCGAAGAAGAGCTCCAGCGCGGTGACGCGCTGCTCGGGCTCGGCCGCGGCCGCCGTCGCGGCGCGCGCCGCGGGATCGTCGCCGGCGAGGCTCGCGAGGCTCTCGCTCATGCCAGGTCCTCGGGCAGCAGCGAGTGCACCACCAGCGACCAGCGCCGGCCCTTGGCCTCGATCGCCGACCGCAGCACGCCCTCGCGGACGAAGCCGGCGCGCTGCGCGACGCGCTGGCTGGCGTCGTTGTCGACGTCGACGTCGGCGCTCAGGCGCTGCAGGCGCAGCGTCCGCAGGGCCCACGGGGCGAGCAGCGCCACCGCGCGGGTCGCGGCGCCCCGCCCCCGCGCCGACGGCGCGACCCAGTAGCCGATCTCCGCGGTGCGATGCAGCCAGTCGGGGCGCAGGAGCCCGACCGTGCCGAGCACCTCGTCGCCGCCGGCCGGCGCGATGACCAGCGACAGGGCCTCGCCGCGCTCGCGGGCGAGCGGCTCGGAGCCGACCCAGTCGCGCGCGTGGGCCTCGGTGTAGTTGGGCGGCACGAACGTGAAGCGCTGGATGAGCGGATCCTGGCACGCCGCGGTGATCGCGGGCACGTCGGCCGGCCGCGGCGACCGCAGGCGGATCACGCCGTCGGCGAGCTCGGGGTCGGGCAGCGGGATGGCCGGCATCGCCGTGGACGCTATCGCCGCGCCGAAGAAGGCCGTCAAGGCGGCGCGGCGCAAGCACGCGAAGACCCGATAGGAGCGTGGGTCCCTACCGGACCGCGGGTACGAGCCCCTGGGCGAGTTCCCGCAAGGGAACCTGGCCCTCTGGGCGAGGCTTCGCCTAGGAGACTGTGTCGCTATCGCGACTGGGGACCCACCTCCGGCGGCGACGGCTGGCCATCGTGGGCCTCGGCCTCGCTGGCCGCCTACGGCACCCCTAGCGCTCGGCCACGAACAGCGACTGCGCCGCGACGCCCAGCCGGCCGTGCCGGTCGCGGAGGATCGAGGTCGCCTGGCCGACGCCGGTGCGGTCGAGGTCGGTGCGGGCGTCGAGGGCGACCCACTCGCCCTCGGGCTCGCGGTGCAGGTGGACCGTGAGGTCGGCGTTGACGAAGAGGTGCGTGCGGAAGTCCAGCGCGCGGCTGAGGCCGTTGCCGAAGTCGGCGAAGGCGACGGTGCGCTGCAGCGGGGTCGGCTCCTCGCCCGCCACCAGCGGCATCGCGAGGCGAAACCAGCCCACGGCGGGACCGTGGCCCCAGTCGCCGCGGGCGAAGCGCAGGTCGATGGCGGTGAGGTGGAAGCCGGCGGTCTCGTCGCCGCCCGTCCAGTGTGCGGGCCGGCCCTGCTCCGGTCCGGGCACCGGCGCGTCGGGCGGCGTGGCGGCGGCAGGCAGCGCGACGTCGCCGATGCGCAGCAGCGTGCCGCGCGCGCGCAGGACCTCCGTGCCGTCGGTGGTGCTCAGCGCCGCCTCGACGAGCGCGAGCCGCTTGCCCCCGCGGGTGATCCGCGCGCTGACGGTCACCGGCTGCAGCGGCACCGCGCCGGCGAACTCCAGCGCGAGGCGGACGCAGCGCATCGGCGCCGGCGTCTCGAGCCGCTCGATGGCCCGGGCGATCAGCGCCGCCGGCGCTCCGCCGTGCATCGCCCCCGCGTCCCACGGGCCGCGGGCGTGCTCGGACGGGATGAGGACCTCGCCCTCGGGCGCGAACACGGCGTCGGTCATCGCAGCTCCTTGCGGATCACGAGCGTCGCCATGGCTATCGATCCGCCAGCCGCACCCGCGGATCCAACCACACCAGCAACACGTCGAAGAGGAAGGTCGTCACGGCGATGAGCAGCGCGCCGACCGCGGTGGTGCCCAGGACGAGCGGCACGTTGGACGTGCCGATGGAGGCGGTCAGGTCGGCGAAGATGCCCGGGACGCTGAAGACCTTCTCGATGAGCACCAGGTTGGTCAGCAACAGCGGCATCGCCGCTCCGGCGAGCATCGCGGTCGGGGCCAGGGCCGCCGGGGCGACGTGGCGGCGGAGGATCGCGCGCTCGGTCAGGCCCTTGGCGCGGGCCGAGCGGACGTAGTCCTCGCCGGCGACCTCGACCATCTCGCCCAGCATCACGCGCAGGCACATGCCCGCCAGCGGCAGGCCCAGGACGATCCACGGGACGATCAGCGCGCCGAGCCAGCCACCGGGCGAGTGGTCGAAGTCGACGTAGTGCAACGGGATCCCGATGCCGAAGGGCACGATCCCGATGTCCTCGCCGAAGAACAGCAGCGCCATCAGCCCGACGACGTAGACCGGCGCGCACATCCCGACCATCGCGCCCGCCTGGACGATCCGCGAGGCGATCCCGCGCGGATGGCGCGCGCACCAGATCCCGCCGCCCACGCCCGCGAGCACCCCGAACGCCAGCCCGCCGGCCAGCACGCTCACGTCGGCGGGCAGGCCCTCGCGGATGAGGTCGGCGACCGGCCGGCGGCTGCCGCGCGCCGACACGCCGAAGTCGAAGTGCAGGAACGCGCGGTCCAGGAACTGCCACAGCCGCGACGGCAGCGTCCCGGACTCGCCGGCGAACAGGTTCGGTCGCAGCGCATGGAAGAGCAGCCATGCGGCGGCCGTCGCGGCGACGACCACGACGACCATCCCCACCGCCCGCGTCGCCAGCCGCTTCACGTCTGCTGCTGCGCCGCTGCCGCGACCTCGGCGATGACCTTGGACAACTGCGCGCCCTGCCACGCGATCGGGCTCTGGCCGGCGTCCTCGACGACGAGCCGCGCGCCCGGGATCAGCGAGGCGTACAACTCGCCCACGGCCAGCGGGTGGCCCGGGTCGGGCTCGTCGCGGTCGGCGACGACGACGGTCGGGGCGCTGATCTCCTTCAGCTGCGCGCGGTCTGCGAACGGGCGCGAGCGCGGCACCGCGCGCAGCGCGTCGGCCACCGCCTCCGGATGCTCGTGCGCGCCGAGCCGCTGGCGCAGCACCGTCTGGATCGTGTCGCGCCACCGCCCGCCGACGCCCTCGTCGCCGTAGGCCTCCACGAACCCCTCGACGCCGCCGGTCCGCAGCCCGTCGCTCAGCGCGTCCCAGCGCGCGAGGTTCCCCGGCCAGTCCTCCGGGTCGTAGGCGGGCGTGACGACCACGAGCCCCGCGACGCGCTCGGGCTGCTCGAGCGCGACGCGCAGCGCGGTGTGGGCGCCCATCGACGCGCCGGCGAGGACCGCGCGCTCGAACCCCGCCTCGTCGAGGACGCGCACGAGGTCCGCGGTGAGATCGGCGTAGGTGTAGGCGTCGGGTCCCTCCGGCGCCGGGTCGGACGCGCCGTGGCCGCGGGCGTCGTAGGAGAGCACCTCGTGGCCGGAGCGCTCCAGCGCCTTGGAGCCCATCACGACGTAGCGGTGCGTCGCCGTCAGGCCGTGCAGCAGCACGACGGGGGTGCCGGAGCCACTTCGCTCTTGGAACAACGTCACCCGTCGTACCCTAGGAGACATGGCCGTCATCGACGTCACCGAGCAGGACTTCCAGCAGCAGGTCATCGAGAAGTCGAAGGAGACGCCCGTCGTCGTCGACTTCTGGGCTGAGTGGTGCGGGCCCTGCCGCGCGCTCACCCCGCTCCTCGAGCAGTCGGCCGCCAAGCGCGACGGCGACGTCGTCCTCGCCAAGCTCGACACCGACGCCAACCCGCGTCTCGCCCAGGAGTACGGCATCCAGGGCATTCCCGCGGTCAAGGCGTTCAAGGACGGCAAGGTCGTCGACGAGTTCGTCGGCGTGCAGCCGCCCGCCCGGGTCGAGCAGTTCTTCGACGGGCTCGTGCCCTCCGAGGCCGACGCCCTGGTCGAGGCCGGCGACGTGGAGTCGCTGCGCCGCGCCATCGAGCTCGAGCCGGCGCGCGCCGACGCGAAGGTCAAGCTCGCGATCCAGCAGCGCCGCAACGGCGACGTCGACGGCGCGCTCGAGACCCTCGAGAACGCCGAGGGCGACTTCAGCGCGGACGGCCTCGCCGCGCGCATCCGGTTGGAGCGCGACGGCGTCGAGTCGGCCCAGGAGGCGTTCAAGGCGCTCGACCACGGCGATCCCAAGCGGGCCGTCGACCTGCTGATCGACGCGGTCGAGCACGACGTCAAGCACCGCGACGACCTGCGCCGGGTGATCGTCGGGATCCTCGACGCGTTCGGCGTCGACCATCCGTTCGCGCGCGACGCGCGACGCCGGCTCGCCGGCGCGCTCTACTAGAAGGCGGCGCCCGCGCGGGCGTGTGCGCAGAGCAGCTCCGCGCTGCGCTGCGACTGCTCCCACCAGAACATGTGCGCGACGCCCTCGAGGATCGCCAGGCGCGCGCCCGGCACGAGCGAGGCGATCAGGCGGCCGTTGTCGACGGGGAGCATCTGGTCCTCGTCGCCGTGGATCACGAGCGTCGGCGCCGCCAGCGACGGGAGGCGGGCGCTCGTGTCGTGGCCGGCGACGGCCTGCATCTGGAGCATGATCACCGGCACCGGCGCGGGCAGCGCGCCGGCCATCGCGCGGAACGTGTCGTAGGCGCCGTCGCGCGCCGCGAAGGCCGCCGACACGTTGACCTCGAACGCGGTGCGGATGGCCAGCTCTTTGTCGCCCGACATCATGCCGGCCGACAGGCGCTCGATGGTGGCCTGCGGCGCCAGCGCCGAGCCGGGGCCGCCACAGTAGGTGCAGCCGAGCGTCAGCGTGCGGATCCGCTGCGGATGGCGCAGCGCGAGCTCCTGGGCGACCATGCCGCCCATCGAGATGCCCAGCACGTGGGCGCTCTCCCAGCCGACCGCGTCCAGCAGCCCGGCCGCGTCCTCGGCGAGGTCCACGATCGAGAACGGATCGTCGATGCGCGCGCTGCGCCCGATGCCGCGGTGGTCGTAGCTGACGACATCGAAGCCGTCCAGGCGCTCCAGGAACGGATCGCCCCAGGACAGGTGCGTCCCGCTCATGCCCTGGATGAGCAGCAGCGGCTCGCCGGAGCCGCGCCGCTGGTGGAAGAGCTCTCGCCCCTGGACGGTGAGATGCGCCATGTGCCGACCGTACCGGGAGAGCGAGGCGGCCGGTCGGGGTGCGGGTGCCGGCGTGGGGGGCGGGCGCCGGGCCGGGGGCGGCGGGCGCGGCGGGCGCCCAGCGCCGTCGTCCTCGTGCTGCGGGCGCCGGGCGGGGCAGTGACGGAGAGGTTCAAGCCAGGCCCGATCGCGGACCGCGGCGCGACCGCCCCTCCGAAGGCCGCCCCCGACGCCCGCGGCGCCGTTGCCACCAACCCCCGCGCCTCCACCACCCAGCCCGCCGCTGTCCCCCTCCGCGGACGCTCGATCAAGCCGTCGAGCCGGCGCGGTCCGAGATCGGCAGCACGAGCTGCCCGGGCGGTGCGGGGCGCGGCTCGGGCTCGGCGACCTCGTCCTCGAATCCCGCGACGCGGACGCCGAGCAGGCGCACGGGCCGCGCGGGCGCGTAGGCGCGCAGGAGGTCGACGGCCACCTCGATGATGGTGGCCTCGTCGTTGACGAACGCGTCGATCGACCGCGCCCGCGTCACCGTGGTCCAGTCGTCGAGCCGCACCTTGATCGCGATCGTCCGGCCGCGCGCGCCCTTGCCCTGCAGCCCCTCGGCCAGCTCCTTGGACTGCTTGCGCAGGATCGCCTCGAGCTGGGCGTGGTCGTCGATGTCGGTGTCGAAGGTCGTCTCGACCGACCGCGACTTGACCACGCGCTCGGTGACGACGGGCGACTCGTCGTGCAGGTGCGCGCGCCGGTGCAGGTCGTGGCCGTAGCGCTCGCCGAAACGCTCCTGCAGCTCGGCGACGGGCGCGGCCTGCAGCGCGCCGAGCGTCGGGTAGCCCATCTCCGCCAGGCGGGCGGCGGTCTTGGGGCCGATGCCGGGGACGATCCGGGGCGAGCGATCGGCGAGGTGGGCGGCGGCGGCCTCGCGGCCGATGGCGACGAACCCGGCGGGCTTGCCGAGGTCGCTGGCGATCTTGGCCACCAGGCGGTTGGGCGCGACGCCGGCCGAGATCTGGATGCCCGTCTCCTGCTTGATGTGCGCGATGAGGTCGCGCAGCAGCGGGATCGGCCGGTCGATGCCGCTCAGGTCGGCGTAGGCCTCGTCGATCCCGGCCTGCTGAAGGACGTCGAGCCGCTCGCGCACGAGCGCCCAGACGGTGCGGGAGACCTCGGAGTAGGCCTTGTGGTCAGGCGGGACGTTGACGGCCTGCGGGCAGCGCCTCCGCGCCTCGGCCGCGCTCATCGCCGAGCCGACGCCGAACTTGCGCGCCTCGTAGCTGGCGGTCGTGACGACGGCGCGGGGGCCGGACCCGGCGACGATCACCGGCAGGCCGCGCAGCTCGGGCCGGCGCAGCAGCTCGACCGACACGTAGAACGCATCGCAGTCGAGGTGGGCGATGACCCGCTTGGCCATGGCCGCCAGGGTACGCGGCGCCTCCGACGCGCCGGCCCCCGCGCCGGCCGCCCCCCGCGCCGGCCGCCCCACGGGCGTCGAGGGACGAATGAATCTCGTACAGCGAGATCGAATCGTCCCTCGACGCTCCGGGGGCGTGGCCGGCTGCCGCGAGGGCTCCTAGCGGGTGCTCAGCACCGTGCCGGTCGAGCCGAAGCCGAGCTTCTGCTTCGTCGCGGCGGTGAGGTCGAACTCGCGGCCGCCCACGTAGGGCCCGCGGTCGACGACCGGGACGCGGACCGTGCGCCCGTGGTAATGCAGCGTCACCTTGGTGCCGCACGGCAGCGACTTGTGTGCGACGCCGAGCGTGCCGGCGCTGAGCGTGCCGCCGCAGGCCAGGTGCCCGCCGTACAGGCCGGGGCCGTACCAGGACGCGACCGCGCGCCGGTAGACGCGTGCGGTGCCGCCCAGCTCGCGGGCCGAGCCGAGCTCGCGCGTGCCGCCGAAGTGGACGCGGACGCGCTTGGTGCCGATGCGGCTGGCGCGCCACATCAGGACGTAGCGGCCACGACCGTCGGTGCGGTCGTGGTCGACGGTCGTCCAGCCGCCGCGGGCGCGGCCGAGCTGCAGCGAGACGGCGCGCCCGGAGCCCGCAGGCCGGAGCACCCCGCGAACGACGACGCGCCTGCCGGCCAGGACGGTGCGCCGGACGCTCCGGATCCTCAGCGTCGAGGTGGCTTTGGTCGCGACAGGAGCAGCGGTCGTCGCCGGGATCGTGGCGGGCGGGGCCTGGGTGTCGGAGCTCGCGCTCGACGGCGTCGCCGCGAGGATGGTCGTGCTGAGAAGCGCTCCGGCGAGGCCGGGCGCGGACAGGGTCTTGAGCCTCGGCATGAGGCAACCTCCTACGTGTCGCTTCAGCGCCTACGGGGTTAGCTGTCGGGCTCGCGACCGCCGCTCGCCGTGCATCGGGCACGTGGCGACAGACCGCTACGGAAGCCAGCAGGCTCCGATTCGCCCCATCCAGCCGGGTCTGGACCACACCGGCCGGCTCTGGGTCCCCCGTCCGCTCCCGTCAGTGCGGGAGCAGCTCGGCGTGTTTGAGCAAGGTTTGTGAGGCTACCCCTGGTCCCATAGCGCTGTGTGAGGGGGCTCACAAACCCCGCGGTCCGCCGACGGACCGCTCAATCGCGCTTCAGCGGCCGTTGAGCGCCGCTGAGGTCCCCGCGAGGACCTGTGCCGTCATCGCCGCGTGCACGCCCGCGTACGGGTCGCCACCGGCCGCCGTGCGCTCCTGGGCGAGCGCGATGAGGTCGTCGACCGCGCGCAGGTCGTCGTAGTGCTCGGCCTCGGCCTGCGCCTGGCAGGCCAGCCGGGCCAGCGCGAGGGCCTCCGTCGGGTCGCCTTGGCGGAACGTCATCTGCACCGCGGCCGTGAGGTACCCGATCGCGCGCTCGAAGCCCAGCACGCGCGGGCCGAGGCCGCCGGTGCCAGGGGCCGCTCCGAGGTCGAGCAGATCCTCGCCGGCGACCACGCGCTCGAGCTGCGCGCCCGCGATCCCGGCCGCCTGCTCGGGGCTCAGGCCGACGGCGCGCGCGACGCGCAGCATCGCCATCGAGGCGTAGCGCGGACCGCCGTAGGGCATGTCGGACGCGTAGAGGATCTGTCCCGGCGCGACGGTGGCGAAGAGCGTCAGCAGGTCGGACACGTGCCACCACGACGTGTCGAACAGGATGTTCGAGCGGCCGGCCGCACGCGGACCGAGCAGCCCAAGGTCGCTGATGCCCGCGTGCGCGAGGATCAGCCGCGCGCCCGGGTGGTCGGTGGCCATGTGGATGACGCTGTCGCCGAGGTCGGGGATGCCGCGACCGGCGTGGAAGAGCACCGGCAGGCGGTGCTCACCGGCCAGGGCGACGACCTCCTCGACGACCGGGTGCGGCAGCCCGAACGCGTCGCTGCGCGGGTGCAGCTTGAAGCCACGCGCGCCGGCCGCGAGCGTGCGGCGCGCCTCGTCCATCGCTCCCGGATCCTTCGGGTCGATCCGCGCGAGACCGACCAGCCGCCCGCCCGACTCCGCGCACGAGCGCAGCACCCAGTCGTTGGCGGCCCGGTAGCCGCCGGGCTCCTGCATCGGGAAGACGAGCGCCTTCTGCTGGCCGGCCAGCTCCAACGCGGCGACGAGCTCCTCGGGATCGGCCTCGTACCCGTCGGGGTCGTGGTGGCCGATGTGCGTGTGCGCGTCGAACCAGGTGACGCCGTCGCCCAGCCAGCGCAGCGCCTCGGCACGCAGGTCGGAGCCGACGTCGTCGAAGGGCAGCGGGCGAACCGGCACGGGCCGGACCCTACCCCGCGTCGCGCGACGGAGCGTGGGTCCTAATCCGCCGCGGGTTTCGCCCCCTGGGCGAACACCCGCAAGGGAACCTGGCCCTCTGGGCCAGTGTTCCCCCTAGGCCGCGACGGCGGCGCGATCGGGCAGCGTGCCGCCCAGCTCGTCGCGCAGGCGCGCGAGGCCCAGGCGGATGCGGCTCTTGGCCGTGCCGAGCGGGACGCCCGCGCGCGCGGCGATCTGGTCGGCGGTCAGCCCGCCCCAGTAGGCCAGCACGAGCGCCTCGCGCTGCGCCGCGGGCAGTCGGCGCACCGCGTCGCGGACCGTTGAGCGGTCGGCGGACTCCAGCGCCAGGCGGTCGGGCCGCGCGTCGTCGCGCGGTGCGTCGGTGGCGACGACGACCTTCAGGCGATCGCTCGCCCGGCCCGAGGCCTGGCCCTCGCGCCACAGGTCGACGGCGCGGCTGCGCGCCATCAGGCGCAGGTAGCTGCCGAGCTCGCCGCGGCCGGCGTCGAACCGGCCCGGGTTGCGCCAGACGCGCAGGAACACGTCCTGCACGACGTCCTGGGCCTCCGCGGTGCTGCCGAGAACGCGGTAGGCCGTGGCGTGGACGCCGCGGCGGTGCTCGTCGTAGATGCGGCCGAAGGTGGTGGGATCGCCGAGGTACATCGGGTACTCCAGTCCGAGGTGACGGAGGTGCTCTACCCGCTGCGCGGCAACCTTACACACGATGTTGAAGGTTTGCATCGCGGTGGTGCAGTCCACGGCCTCCCGCGATGGCACCTTGCGAAGCGCCCCACCGGGGTGGGAGCATCGCGGCGTGCCCACACGCCTCACCGCTCTGGACTCGTCCTTCCTGCACCTCGAGGACAACGGGGCGCACATGCACGTGGCCGCCGTCATGACGTTCGAGGGCGTGGCGCCCGCCTACGACGATCTGGTGGAGGCCATCGAGGCGCGCCTGCACCTCGTTCCGCGCTATCGCCAGCGCCTCGCGTTCGTGCCGCTCGGCCAGGGCCGCCCGCGCTGGGTCGACGACCCGCACTTCAACGCCCGATACCACATCCGCCACACCGCGCTGCCCGCGCCGGCCTCCGACGAGGAGCTCAAGCGGTTGGCCGCCCGCGTCTTCGGGCAGCGGCTGGACCGCAGCAAGCCGCTGTGGGAGATCTGGCTGGTGGAGAGCATCGACTCCACGCGCTTCGCGATCCTCTCCAAGACCCATCACGCACTGGTCGACGGCGTCAGCGGCGTCGACATCGTCTCGATCCTCTTCGACCCCATGCGCGACCCGGCGCCGCCCGCCCCGCCGAGCGCCCCGTGGCTGCCGCGCCCCGTCCCGACCCAGACCGAGCTGCTCGCCGAGGCCCTGCTGGAGCGCTCGACCGTCCCGGCCGAGGCGCTGCGCGGCGTGCGCAAGCTGACCCGGGCACCGCGGCAGGTGGCCGAGCGGCTCGCCGGCGGCGTGGCCGGGCTGGGCTCGATGGCGCTCGCCGGACTCAGCCCCGCGCCGCGCTCGTCGCTGAACGTCGACATTGGCCCGCACCGGCGCTACACGTGGGTCGACGCCGACCTGCGGCGCTTCAAGGCCATCAAGTCGAGCCTCGGCGGGACGGTCAACGACGTCGTCCTGACCGCGGTGTCGCTCGCGCTCGGGCGCTGGATGCGCGGGCGCGGCGAGGACACCGACGGGCTCGTGCTCCGCGCGATGGTCCCGGTGTCCGTCCGCGCCGAGGCCCAGGAGGGAGCGCTGGGCAACCGCGTGGCGACGATGTGGGCGCCGCTGCCGGTCGGCGTGGAGGACCCCGTGGCGGCGTTCGACGAGGTCCACCGGGCGATGCGCGGCCTGAAGGAGTCCGGACAGGCCGTCGGCGCCGAGACGCTCACGCAGCTGGCGGACTTCGCGCCGCCGACGATCATGAGCCAGGCCGCGCGGCTGCAGGCGCGCCAGCGGTTCTTCAACCTCGTCGTGACCAACGTCCCGGGCCCACAGTTCGAGCTGTTCCTGCTCGGCCACCGGATGCTCGGCCTCTACCCCGTCGTGCCGCTCGCGCTCAAGCAGGCGCTCGGCATCGCGATCATGTCCTACAACGGGCGCCTCGGGTTCGGTCTGCTCGCCGACTTCGACGCGCTCGCCGACCTCGAGGACATCGCCGAGCACCTCGAAGGGGCGATCGACGACCTCGCGCGCGTCGCGGACGCCGACGATCGCGCCGGACGCACCGGGCCCCGCCGCACGCCGACCCCCGTCGCGACCTGATCGGCCGCCTCCTCAGCGGCGCCGCGGTCGTCGTGCTGGCGGTGGCCGGCGTCCTGGCGGCGGTGTGGTTCTTCACCGCCAACGACGGCGCGACGACCAGCGGGCCGCCGGTGGCGGTTCCGGGCGCGATCTTCCACGGACTCGTGCCGCATGCCGCCGACGTGCGGCGCGGCAACGTCGTGATCGTCGTCGACGACCCCGGCGCCCAGCCCGCCGCGCAGCTGCTCGCCGACGAGGTCGCCGGACCGCCATCGCCGGCGCTGCTCGCCGCGGGCCAGGCGGTGCAGGTCGACGTGGCCGACGGCGGTGTCGCGAACCTCGTCGTCTGCCGGGACCGGGAGGGCCGCAAGGCCCAGTGCCCGAGCCTCCACGCCTACGGCGGCGACCGGGTGCTGGCCACGACCTCGCCCGACGACCCGGCGTTGCGCGCCTTCGTCGAATACTGGCTGGGCCGCGCCGCCGGGTAGCGTTCAGCGCCACATGCGCCTGGCCCTGCAGCAGCTCAACGCCACCGTCGGCGACCTCCCCGGCAACGAGGCCGCCATCCGCGACGGCATCCTCGCGGCCAAGGCGGCCGGCGCGCAGGTCGTCGCGTTCCCCGAGCTGGCGATCACCGGCTACCCGCCGGAGGACCTGCTGCTCAAGGAGCACTTCCTGCAGGACGCGCGCAACGCCGTCGACCGGCTGGCCGAGGAGGCGCAGGGCATCGTCGCCCTCGTCGGCTTCCCGGAGCGCGCCGACGACGTGTACAACGCGCTCGCCGTCCTGGCCGACGGCGAGGTCCAGGGCATCTACCGCAAGATGCGCCTGCCCAACTACGGCGTCTTCGACGAGGTCCGCTACTTCCAGGCGGGCACCCAGCCGGCGATCCTCGAGGTCGACGGCGTCACGATCGGCGTCACGATCTGCGAGGACGACTGGGTCCCCGACGGGCCGATCGTCGACGAGGCGCTCGCCGGCGCCGAGATCGTGATCAACGTCTCGGCCTCGCCCTACCAGGCCGGCAAGCCCGCCGAGCGCGAGACCATGCTCGAACAGCGTGCGCGCGACAACCTCACCGCGTTCGCGTTCTGCGCGCTGGTCGGCGGCCAGGACGAGCTGGTCTTCGACGGCTCCAGCGCGGTGTACGACCACCACGGCTCGGTGGTCGCCCGCGCGCCGCAGTTCGCCGAGCACCTGCTGATCGCCGACGTCGACGCGCACGCCGCCCGCGCGGCGCGCCTGCGCGACACGCGCCCCCGCCTGGCGCGGCGCGTCGAGCACCGACCGGTCGCGCACCTGGGGCGCTTCGCCACCACCGCCGGCGACACCGCCAAGCCGGCGCCGCACGGCGACGTCGCCGAACCGCTCGACGCCGACGCCGAGATCTACGCGGCGCTGGTGCTCGGCACGCGCGACTACGTGCGCAAGAACGGCTTCCAGCACGTCGTGTTCGGGCTGTCGGGCGGCGTGGACTCCACGCTGGTCGCGACGATCGCCGTCGACGCCCTCGGCCCCGACAAGGTCACCGCGGTCGTCATGCCGTCGCCGTACTCGTCCTCGGAGACCCAGGAGGACGCGCGCACGCTGGCGCGCAACCTGGGCATCGAGCTGATCGAGTTCTCCATCAAGGACCTGATGGAGGACTACGACCGCACGCTGGCCCCGGTGTTCGGCGACCGCGAGCCCGACATCACCGAGGAGAACCTCCAGGCCCGCATCCGCGGCAACCTGCTGATGGCCCTGTCCAACAAGTTCGGGTGGCTGGTCCTGACGACCGGCAACAAGTCCGAGATGTCGGTCGGCTACTCGACGCTCTACGGCGACAGCGCCGGCGGGTTCGCGGTCATCAAGGACCTGCCCAAGATGCTCGTCTACCGGCTGGTCGACGTGCGCGCCAAGCGCGACGCGCACTCCCCCGTCCCCGACTCGATCGTCAGGCGCGCACCCTCGGCCGAGCTGCGGCCCGACCAGAAGGACGAGGACTCCCTGCCGCCCTACGAGATCCTCGACGCGATCCTGCTCGGCTACGTCGAGGAGGACCTCGGCCGTGAGCAGCTCATCGCTCGCGGGCTGCCCGCCGACGACGTCGACCGCGTCATCCGCCTGGTCGACCTCTCGGAGTACAAGCGCCGCCAGAACCCGCCCGGCATCAAGGTCACGTCCAAGGCCTTCGGGCGCGACCGCCGCGTCCCGATCACCAACCGCTACCGCGGATAGCCGCTGGTCGGCCGATCGGCGGATCGTGCGCTGTTCGTCCCGGACGCCGGCGCCGCGGGCTGATCGCATTACCCTGGGGGCATGTCCTACATCGCCGCCGAGGCCCGGCAGGAGCTGCTCGACACGATCGCCGAGGCGATCGACGAGCTTGCCGTGGCGATCGCGGCGCTTGGTGCGGCCTACGAGCTGCTCGACGACAACACCGCCGACCGGCTCGAGGAGGAGCTGTTCCGGCCGGTGCAGGTCGCCTACGGGCGCGCCAAGCGCACGCACGCCGGCTTCGCCGAGCGCTTCGGCCTCCCCGGCGGGACGTTCGCGCCGGCCACCCCGGGCGCTCCGTCGCACGGGGTCAAGGGGTTCGTCGACGAGGCGGTGGACGCGGTGGGCCGCGCCGATCACGTGCTGTCGGAGCTGCAGGACTCGATGCGTCCCGTCGAGGTCGGCGACGCCGAGCTGCGCGCCGGCCTGGCCGACGTGCGCGAGCACCTCGGCGGCGTCCGCGCCCGCGCGCGGTCCCTCGTGAGCGTCTTCGGCCGCTGAGGCGCGGCCGGCGGCGCCGCGCCGCGCCGCGCCTACCGGACCGCGATCGTCATCCGGACGAGCGAGCAGAGGCGCTCCTCGTCGTCGGTGATCTCGACCTCCCAGACCCACGTGGTCCGTCCCCGGTGGCGCACGATCCCGCGCGCGTTGATCCGGTCGCCCAGCACCGGGCGCAGGAACGAGGTCTGGTTGCTCAGTCCCTGGGCCGACTTGCCGTCGGCCTGGACGGCGCCCCACGTGGCGATCGAGGTGATCGACTCGGCGATCGAGGCCAGCACGCCGCCGTGCACGAGTCCCGCAGGCTGCTTGTGGTGCGCCTTGACGTCGACGTGGGCGCGGACCTCCCCGGCGTCGAGGTCGACGCTGTCGACCACCAGCCCGTAGAGGTCGTCGAAGGTGCCCGGGAAGTGCAGGGGAAGCTCGAGTTCCATGGGGTGCGGCACGATACCGCTGCCCCTTCGGTTAGCCTCCTGCGCCGCATGGCGCCTTTCGACGATCTCCCCGCCGACCAGAAGGCCGTTCTCCAGCTCGTGCTGCGCCAGGGGCGCACGTACGAGGAGATCGCGGGCTTGCTGAAGATCTCCCCCGAAGCGGTCCGTGACCGTGCCCTCACGGCGCTGGAGACGCTCGGACCGGCCGCCGGCGGCCTGGACGACGAGCGCCAGGACGAGATCGGCGACTACCTGCTCGGCCAGCAGAGCGCCTCGGCGCGCGCCGCGACGCGCGAGCACCTCGAGGCCGACGCCCCGGCCCGCGCCTGGGCGCGCGTGGTCGCCGGCGAGCTGCGCACCGCCGGCCTGGCGTCCGACGACGCCCTGCCCGACATCCCGGCCGACCCGGCGGAGGTCGATGAGGCGTTCGACGCGCTGCAGGCCCGCCGTCACGCGCGCGCCGGCCAGGAGCGCTCGTCGCGCCTGGGCGGCGTATTGCTGCTCGTCGGCCTGGCGATCGTGGTCGCGGCCGCCGTGCTGGTGCTCACCGGCACGCTCGACGGCGGGGGCGACGGCAACAGCTCCAGCAACGCGTCGGCGACCACCACGGCGACCTCGACGACCGCGGGCACCGCGGCGACCGAGGCCCAGATCAACCTGCTGCCGCCCGGCGGCGCGACGAGCGCCAAGCGCCTCGGCGTCGCCAACGTCGTGTCCCAGGACAGCCAGCGGGCGCTCGCGGTCGTCGGCCAGAACCTGGCCGCCTCCGGCCACTACGTGCTGTGGCTGCGCAACGGCTCCAAGGTCAAGTTCCTGGGCTTCTTCCCGCCCGTGACGAGCAAGGGCGCCAGCAAGGGTCGCCTGCAGGGCCTCGTCGCCGCGCCGAGCGATCTCACCTCCTACAAGGAGATCCTCGTCACGCGCGAGCCGAGCAGCACGCCGAAGACGCCGACGACGATCGTCCTGCAGGGCTCGCTGACGGGCTAGGCCGAGGCCGCGTCGCCGTGCAGCTCGGCCAGCGCATCGAGCGCGGTGTCGAGCTGGCGTCGCGCGGCGCGGCGGACCATGAAGCCCCCGAAGCGCGAGACGCCTTGGAGCTTCTGGGCCAGCCGCAGCTCGACCCGCGTCGCCGCGTCGCCGGCGGGCTCCAGCGTCACCCGCGTCTCGGACTGCGCCAGCAGCTTGGCGAACGGCGTGCCCTCGAGGTCCTGCGTCCAGACGACGACGCGCGGCTTGTTGCGCTGTCCGAAGCGGAAGTCCGCGCGCACGACCGCGCCCCGGTCGGAGCGCAGCACCTGGGTGAACCCGCGGCCGTCGACGCCCTCGACGCGCTCCACGCGCGGCCACCAGCGCGGCTGCTGATGCGGGTCGGCGACGGTCTGCCAGAGCGCCGCCGGCGTGGCGGCCACGGTGCGGCTGCGGCGCGTCACCGGCACGGGGCCCTCACTCCTCGTCGTAGCTGACCAGCGAGCGCACGTCGTAGCGCGCCAGGCGCTCACGCCCCCGCAGGAACGCCAGCTCGAGGAAGAACGCGCACCCGACGACGTCGCCCTGCAGCTGCTCGACCAGCTCGCACAGCGCCAGCGCGGTCCCGCCGGTGGCCAGCAGGTCGTCGTGGACGAGGACGCGCGCGCCCTCGGCGACGGCGTCGCTGTGGAGCTCCAGCGCGTCGGTGCCGTACTCGAGCAGATACTCGGCGCGGACGGTCTCGCGCGGCAGCTTGCCGGGCTTGCGGGCCAGCACGAACCCTGCGCCGAGCTCGCGGGCCAGCGCGGCGCCGAGCAGGAAGCCGCGCGCCTCCGCGCCCACGACGACGTCGACGTTCAGCGGCCGCGCGTAGTCGGCCAGCTGCGAGACCGCGGCGTCCAGCGCCTCGGCCGACGCCAGCACGGGCGTGATGTCCTTGAAGGTGATCCCGGGCTTGGGAAAGTCCGGGATGTCGCGCACGTAGCGCGCGAGCTCGTCGGTGTCCATGTCCTAGCCGACGATCTTGCGCAGGTCGCGAATCAGCAGCAGGTGCTTGAGGTGCGTCGTGACGGCGGCCAGGTTCTCCAGCGCCTCGACGGCCTCCTTGCGGCGCTCGACGTTGCGCGAGCGCAGCGCGGGGGCCAGGATCTGCTGCAGCAGCGCGGCCTCGCGGTCCGCCGAGGTGCGGAACGCGCGCAGGTTGCGCCCGCCGACGCCGTAGCGTGCCAGCTCGGTGACGGCGCGGATGATCTCGCGCTCGGTCTCGTCGTAGTACTTGGTGCCGGCGCGATTCTCGCCCTTGATGACGCCGTACTCCTCGAGCTCGGCGACCAGGCTCGGCTCGGCGCGCGTGTCCTCGACGACGTCGTCGAGGCTGTAGAGCGCGCCGTCGCCGGTGACCGACATGCTCGGGCGCCGGCGCGTCCGGTTGGCGGCGGCCGCGGCCGCGGCCTCGGCAGACGGCGGCGGCACGGTGGGCTCGTCGCCGTCGACGCGGCCGGAGGCGAGCTCCTGGCGGATGACGCGCAGCGGCAGGAACTCGTCGCGCTGCATGCGCAGGATCGTCCGCAGCCGCGCGACGTCGGTGGACGCGTAGAGGCGATAGCCGCCCGGCGTGCGCCGCGGCTCGAGGAGCTTCTGGTCCTCGAGGTAGCGGATCTTGGAGATCGAGATGTCCGGGAACTCCTGGCGGAGCGCCTTGCAGACCGCACCGATCGTCATCGCCTTGCCGGGGCGCTGATCGAGGGCTGCTGTGGTGAGCGGATCCTCCACGGCGGCCATCAGCGTGCGAGGAACGTGAGCTTGTACTTGCCGACCTGCAGCTCGTCGCCGTCGGCCAGGTGATGGCTCTCGATGCGGCGGCGGTTGACGTAGGTCCCGTTGAGCGACCCGAGGTCGTCGAGGTGGTACTCCTCGCCGCGGCGCACGACCAGCGCGTGATCGCGCGAGACCGTCACGTCGTCGAGGAACACGTCGGAGTCGGGTCGGCGCCCGATCGTCATGCGGTCGCCGTCCAGCGGGAAGCTCTCGCCGACACGGCCGCCGCCGGCGCGCACGACCAGCGCGGCGCCGCCGCCCTGGGCGACGATGTCCTCCAGCTCCACCGGGACCAGCTCGCCGGTCTCGTCGATGCGATACGTCGCGGTCGACGACTCGGACCCGGGAGCGCCGGCGGTCTCCGGATGGCCGATGAAGGCCCCGCAGCGCTGGCAGTAGTTCGCGTCGTCGGCGTTGCTGAACCCGCATTCGGGGCAGTGGCGGGCCACGATGGTTCGGCCTCCCCGACCGCCTACTCGCCCGCCGGGTGGTCGCCTGCGGCGCGGCCGGCGAGGATGTCGGTGAGCCGCTGGACGTCCGCGCCCGTGATGACCTCCTCGCCACCCTCATGGCGCTTGCGCAGGCGGTTCACCAGCTCGGCACGCAGGATGTCGATCTTGCCGTGCAGGATGCGCCGGCGATAGGAGATGTCGACCTCCTCCTCGGTGAGCTGCTGGATGAGATCCTTGAGCTCCTGGTCTGAGAGCGAGCCGAGATCGGGGAACGTGTCCATGGGGTCCTTCTCCTCCTGGGGACGGGCCGGGCGAGAATAGCAGTGGCGCGCCACCCATCAAGCTCAACTTGAGGGTGCAGGCCGGGTTGCGGCCAGCGCATCCCGGGTGTAGAACGCCGCCGCGGCCAGCGAGAGCGCGAGCCCGACGTACAGCAGCACGTGCGCCAGCGTGCTCAACCCGACCATCGCGAAGAAGAACGCGCTCATGGTCGGCCAGACGCCCCAGCGGCCCCACCAGTTGATCTTCAGCTCGATGCCGCGGCGCAGCGCGAACTGCCCGGCGACCAGCAGGTAGAGCTCGCGCGCGACGAGGACGGCGAGCGCCCAGCGCGGCAGCAGCTCGAAGTTCCAGCAGATCACGACGCCCGCCACCACGAGCAGGCGGTCGACGACCGGGTCCAGCAGCGCGCCGAAGCGGCTGTACTGGCCGGTGACGCGCGCGGCGATGCCGTCGGCGTAGTCGCTCCAGCCGATGACGGCGAACAGGATGGCCGGCAGCGCGTCGGTGCCGCTGTCGGACGACAGCGCGGTGATCAGCAGCACGGGGATCAGCGCAAGGCGGACGAACCCGATGGCGTTCGGGATCGTCCAGACGTTCCAGGGCGCGTCGCTGAGCGTCGCCGGCGGCGGCGGACCGGAGCGATCCAGGCCGAACAGGCGCCGGAACGTCAGGCGCGGGTTGGTCCACAGCGACGGGCTCGCCGTCTCGGGACCGCGGGGATCGTCGTCGGGGAGCGGCGCCATCGTCATTTGCAGCCTACGTCGGCGGCGACCCCCGTGGCCCACTAGCGCCGCGTGACCTTCTCGCAGTGCTTGAGCCGGTCGCGGCGGTCGGCGCGGATCGCGTCCGTGCCGGTGCCGCAGTCGATCGTCTCGCGCACCCCGTCCACCGTGTTGATCGTGTCGTTGCCGGGCCCGGCGGAGACCGTGTCGGTGCCCGCGCCCGGCGAGATCGTGTCCTTGCCGGATCCGCCGCTGAGCCGGTCGTTGCCGCGCCCGCCGGTGAGCTTGTCGTCGCCCTTGCCGCCCGTGAGGCGGTCCTTGCCCGCGCTGCCGGCGAGGCGGTCGTCGCCGTCGCCGCCGTCGAGGACGTCGTTGCCGGCGCCGCCCTCCAGGCAGTCGCCCGCGCCGTTGCCCTTGAGCAGGTCGTCGCCGTCGTTGCCGACGAGGCGATCGCCGAACGCCGTGCCGCGCAGGACGTCGTCGTCGCGCGTGCCGCGCACGACGTTGACGCACGGGCGCAGCACGGGCGCGACCCAAGGCGGGCTGGTGAAGGGCGCGTGGAACGTCGCCGTCCACGTCAGCTGGTTGTTGGTCGGGTCCGGGTCGGGCGTGGCCGAGCCGGCGGTCGCGGTCGACGTCGCGGTGCTGCCGGGGGCGCTGGCCACGAAGAACCGCTCCGCCGACGCGTCGCCCGGGTTGAGCCGGGGAACCCGGCACGTCGACACGCCGGCCACCGACGGACACGGCGCCACGTTGCCCCCAAGGACGGTGCCGGGTGGCAGCGTCACCCGCAGCTCGACGTCCTTGGCGGGATCCGGTCCGTGGTTGGTGACCCAGAACTCGAAGAACGCGTCCTTGCCCGGGTTGACGTCCTTGCTGCTGAAGATCGAGGTGACCGCGAGATCGGCCTGGCAGCCGGCGTGCCGCGCCGCGTCGAACGGGCATGTGTCCTGCGTGAGGTCGCCGAAGCCGTCGGCGTCGGCATCGGGCTCGACGTCGGCCTGCGCCAGCAGGCGGTGGCTGCTGGGCGCGCCCGGCGTGGCCGTGTCACCCACGTCCAACGGGGCGACGAACGTCCGCAGGTCGCTCGGCGCGACCGCGACGGCCCCGACCGCGCCGGCCGCGCGCAGCCCGAGCTGGTCGCCGGCCTTGACGGGCAGCCGCACGGCGGTGACGGTCGTCACGGCGCCGCCGGCCGCGGGCGTCGCGGGCGCGGCGGCGGCGATCGCCTGGAACGCGCCGGAGCCCGCAGGGCGCAGCACCTGCAGCGTGAGCGGCGCCGTGGTGGCCGAGCGGACGCGGTAGGCGGTGATCACGCCGTCGCTCGCGGCGGCCGGCCGCGGCGCCGACGTCGCGGACTGCACGACGTCGGAGCCCGAGAAGCCGCGCGGGTCGGGCGCGAACGTCAGCGCGCTTCCGAAGGTCGTGACCGCGCCGCAGGGTGCGTCGTGCCGGTTGAAGTCGTTGAAGCAGGCGTCCTGCGTCCGGTTGCCGTAGCCGTCACCGTCGTCGTCGCTCTCCACGACGCCCTCGACCTCGATCGGGCCCGTCGCGCCCGCGACCGCCAGCACGCCGCCCGCGACGATCGGCAGACGGGCGGCGAACTCGCGCATCGCGCCGGCCTCGACGGTCACGGGCCCGGTCGTCGCGGTGAGCACCGTCGCGCCGCCGCCGACGCGCTGCCGGCTCTCCAGCGACACGGTCTGCGTGGTGGCCGAGTGCGCGCGCCAGAGCACGACGACGTCGTCGCCCAGCGCGGGATCGTCGACCCCGATGCAGTCCCAGTTGCCGGCGCAGGCCGGGCTGAACGGCTGCACCGACCACGCCGGAGCGGTGAGTACGAAGGCCAACAGGGCGGTGGACAGGGCGAGGAGCAGCGAGCGGGGGAGCATGCGAGCGAGCATTGTGAGGCAAGGGACGGATGTGGGCATGGATATGTTTCGTACAAGACCCATCGATTCCCCGACAGGAGAGCCCATGCCCTACTCCGTTCCTGCTCTGCCGTACGCCTACGACGCGCTCGAGCCGACCATCGACGAGCAGACGATGAAGCTGCACCACGACAAGCACCACCAGGCCTACGTCGACAAGGCCAACGCGGCCCTCGAGGGCACCGAGTTCGACGGCAAGCCGGTCGAGGAGGTCCTCGCCAGCCTGTCGTCGCTGCCCGCCGACAAGCAGACCCCGTTCCGCAACAACGGCGGCGGCCACGCCAACCACACGCTGTTCTGGGAGAGCATGAGCCCGGACGGCGGCGGCGAGCCGAGCGGTGACCTGGCCGGCGCCATCACCACCGCCTTCGGCTCCTTCGATCAGTTCAAGGAGCAGTTCGAGGCCAACGGCGTAGCGCAGTTCGGCTCCGGCTGGACCTGGCTGGTCCTCGACGGCGGCGAGCTCAAGCTCACCAAGACGCCGAACCAGGACAGCCCGGTCCTCGACGGCCAGACGCCGCTGCTGGGCAACGACGTCTGGGAGCACGCGTACTACCTCAAGTACCAGAACAAGCGCCCGGACTACCTCAAGGCATGGTGGAACGTCGTGAACTGGGACAAGGTCGCCGAGCGGTACTCCGCCGCCAAGGGCTGACCGGGAGATTTCAGGCCGGCCGGGCGCGCGTGGCAGGATCCCGCGCGTGCCCGGCCGCCTCCCGTCGCTGATCAGGCCCGCAGGCGGTAGCCGCGGGAGAAGAGGCGGTGGTTGACCGCGAAGAGGGCGCCCGCGGCGGCCGTCAGGAAGATCAGCGACAGCGCGACGTTGGCCTCGGAGTAGCCGAGGAACCCGTAGCGCACCAGCCCGATCATGTAGTAGACGGGGTTGAAGTGGGTCAGCGTCTGGAAGGGCTCGGGCAGCAGGGCGGCCGAGTAGAAGACGCCGCCCAGGAAGATCAGCGGCTGCAGGACGAACGTCTGGGCGACCGACACGTCGTCGAACTGCTCGGCGCGGACGCCGACCAGCACGCCGAGCTGCGAGAAGAAGAAGCCGACGAGGAACAGCGCTGGGATCAGCACCAGCACGTGGTCGACCGGGATGTCGACCAGCAGCGAGGCCGCGCAGAAGGTGAGCGTCGCGACGATCATCCCGCGCAGGAACCCGCCGAAGGTGAAGGCCAGCAGCAGCTCCAGCGGCGACGCCGGCGACGACAGCTGGTCGTCGATCGAGCGCTGGAACTTCTGCTGGAGGATCGACGACGCGTTGTTGGAGAACGCGTTCATCGCCCAGGCCATCATGATCAGCCCGGGGACGATGAACACCACGTAGTCGACGCCGTGCAGCTTGTCGATGCGCGACCCGAGTGCCGCGCCGAAGACCGAGATGTACAGGAACGTCTCGAGCAGCGGCGCGCCCAGCGTCTGGCGCTTGATCTTGAAGAACCGGTTGCACTCGCGGCGCAGCAGCGCCATGAAGCGGATCTGCGTGGTCGTCATGACGCGATCTCCCGGACGGCGCCGCGTGAGAGCTCCTTGCGGCCCACCAGCTCCAGGTAGGCGTCCTCCAGCCCGGCCACGCCGTAGTGCTCGGCCAGGTCGTCGCTGGAGCCCGTCGCGACGATCTGGCCGTCGTTGATGAACGCGATCCGGTCGCAGAGCTGCTCGGCCTCTTCGAGGTAGTGCGTGGTGAGCAGGATCGTCGTGCCCTCCGCGTTGATCCGCTGGACGTAGTGCCACAGCTCCAGGCGCAGCTCGACGTCCACGCCCGCGGTCGGCTCGTCGAGGATCAGCAGCTTCGGCCGGTGCATCAGCGCCCGGGCGAGGATCAGCCGGCGCTTCATGCCACCCGAGAGCGTCCGTGTGCGGTCGTCCTTCTTGGCCGTCAGCGAGAACGCCTCCAGCAGCTCCTTGGTCCGCTCGCGGCGGTCCTTCTTGGGCATCCCGAAGTACCCGCCGTGGTAGTCGAGCGTCTCCTCCGCCGTGAGGAACCAGTCCAGGTTGAGGTCCTGCGGCGCCAGCCCGACCGCGCGCCGCGCCTCGCCGTAGTGCTCGATCGCGTCGTGGCCGAAGACGCGGATCGTGCCCGACGTCGGCTGCGCCAGCCCGGTCGTGCAGTGGATCAGCGTCGACTTGCCGGCGCCGTTGGGCCCGAGCAGCCCGAAGAACTCGCCCTCCTGAAGGTTCAGCGACACGCCCTTCAGGGCTTCGGTGCCCGTGGGGTAGCGCTTGACGAGGTCGGTGATCTGAAGGGCCATGTCCACCATCTTGCAAGTTGAAGTGCGCTTGAAGTCAAGCGTCGGGTACGGCAGGTCATGCCTGGGAGCGTCAGGGGTGCCGTAGGCGGCCAGCGAGGCCGAGGCCCACGACGGCCAGCCGTCGCCGCCGGAGGTGGGTCCCCCAGTCGCGATAGCGACACAGTCTCCTAAGCGCGGCTGAAGCGCCGGCCGGCCGTCGGGGAGACGGCCTCGTCGATCGCGTCGGCGTCGGCCTCGGCCTGCGCGGCCTCCAGCGCGGCGAGCCGCTCCGGCGTCAGCGCCGACTCGTCCTCGTTCTCGGCCAGCCACTGCGCGGCCTCGGCCGCCGCGCCCGCGTCGACCACGACCTTCTTGCCCGACGCATAGTACTTGTCGATCTCGGCGAAGAGCTCGTCGACGAGGTGCTCGGTGCGCACCTTCTTCAGCGGCTCGCCCTTCGAGAAGATCATCGCGGAGTCCTTGGCGCCCGTGATGCCGAAGTCGGCGTGGCGCGCCTCCCCGATGCCGTTGACGGCGCAGCCGAGGATCGAGACCTCGATCGGGTCGGCGTACTGCTCCAGCCGCCGCTCGACCTCCATGACGACCGAGTCCATGTCGAACTGCAGCCGCCCGCAGGTCGGGCAGGCGATCAGGACCGGGCCGCGCTCGCGGAGCTTCAAGGCCTTCAGGATCTCCCAGGCGACCTTGACCTCCTCCTCGGCGTGGAACGTCGAGAGCGAGATGCGGATCGTGTCGCCGATGCCGTCGGCCAGCAGCGTGCCGAGCCCGACCGCGCTCTTCAGCGAGCCCGACCACTTCGTGCCGGCCTCGGTGATGCCGAGGTGCAGCGGGTGGTCGATCTTCTCGCTCAGCAGGCGGTTCGAGGCGATCGTGTTGGGCACCGACGTCGACTTCATCGAGACCTTGAAGTCGTAGAAGTCGAGCGTGTGCATCAGCTCGACCCACTCGGTCGCGGCCGTGACGAGCGCGTCGACGGGGTTGGTGAACTCCAGGTCGCGCAGGTGCTTGGGCAGCGAGCCGGAGTTGACGCCGACGCGGATCGGCGTGCCCTTGGCCCTCGCCGACGCGATGACCTCGGCGACCTTGTCGGGACCACCGATGTTGCCCGGGTTGATCCGCACGCAGTGGGCGCCGGCCTCGATGGCCTTGATCGCCAGCGTGTGGTTGAAGTGGATGTCGGCGATGATCGGGATCTTGGACTCGACGACGATCGTCTTGAGCGCCTCGACGTCCTGCTCGCGCGGCACGGCGACCCGCACGATGTCGGCGCCGGCCTCGGTCACGCGGTGGATCTGATCCATCGTCGCCGTGAGGTTCGCGGTCTCCGTCTTGGTCATCGTCTGGACGGCGACGGGTGCGCCACCCCCGACGGGGACGTCGCCGACGCGGATCTGACGGGCAGAGGCCATGGCCCCCATGATAGAAGCCCGCCTCGCACCGCCCCACCGCCCGCGGTCCGTCCAGGCGTTTCGTCTAGCCTGCCGTCCGTGGCGGCCCCCGACGTGTACGGCACAGCACAGGGTCGCACCCGTGCGCGCATCGCCTCTCCCATCGCCGCTCGCGCCCGCGCGCGACGCCATGCGGAGTTCTTCGGCCTGACGGGGCTGCGGCCCGGCATGCGGGTGCTCGACGTCGGCTGCGGCACCGCCGGCCTGCGCGCCCTGGAGCCCGAGCTGGAGATCACCGGCGTCGACCTCCACCCGCGGCCCGACTATCCCGGTCCGTTCCTGCAGGCCGACGTCGCCGACGGCCTGCCCTACGCGGACGGCCAGTTCGACCTCGTCTACTCGTCCAGCGTCATCGAGCACGTGCCGCGCGAGCGGCGAGCGGCGTTCGCCGCCGAGGTGCGCCGGGTCGGGCGCGGACTCTATGTCCAGACGCCGGCCTACTCGTTCCCGGTGGAGCCGCACGCGCTGCTGCCGTTCGCGCACTGGCTGCCGGTGCGCATGCGCCGCCACTACTGGCGCGCCGGCACGCAGGGCTTCTGGGAGGACATCGACCTCCTGCGCCGCCACGAGGTCGCAGAGCTCTTCCGCGCGCCGGTGCACGCCGAGCGCGTCGGGCCGCTGGCCAAGAGCTGGATCGCCATCGCCCCCGTCCGGCCGCCGCGGTGAGCACGGGCGGTCCCGTCAACCTCCGCGACGTCGGTCGCCTGGTGGCCGACCGGCTGGACGCGGGCCCGCACGGCTACTTCGCCGGCGGGGCCGGGGACGAGCGCACGCTCGCCGACAACGAGGCGGCCTTCTCCCGCCGCAAGCTCCTCCCGCGCGTCCTGGTCGACGTCAGCGACGTCACGACCGCGACGACGGTCCTCGGCACCGAGATCGCGCTGCCGGTGCTGGTCGCGCCGGTCGCCCTGCAGCGCATGGCCCATCCGGACGGCGAGCCGGGCATGGCCCGCGCCGCGGCCGCCGCCGGGACGATCATGTGCATGTCGACCTTGGCGACCGCCACGGCGCGTGAGGTCGCCGCGGCCGCACCAGACGCGCCGCGTTGGTTCCAGCTCTACGTGCTGCGCGACCACGGCGTGACCCACGCGCTGGTCGACGAGGCCGTGGCCTGCGGCTACCGCGCGCTGGTCGTCACGGTGGACGCACCCCGCGCGGGCCGCCGCGAGCGCGACCTGCGCACCGGCTTCGCCGTCCCGCCGGGCATCGACATGCCCGGCATCACCCTCGCGGCGGGCCACAGCGCGGGCCTCACGCCCGCGGACTTCTTCTCGCTGGTCGACGCCTCGCTGACCTGGAAGGACCTCGAGCGCCTGGTCGAGGCCGTCCATCTCCCCGTGCTCCTCAAGGGGATCCACTCCGCCGCCGACGCCCGCCTGGCCATCCAGCACGGCGCGGCCGGCATCGTCGTCTCCAACCACGGCGGCCGCCAGCTGGACTCCGTGCCCGCCGGGATCGACCTGCTCGAGGACGTCGTGCAGGAGGTCGCCGGCGCCGTCGAGGTCCTGGTCGACGGCGGCGTCCGGCGCGGCACCGACGTGCTCGTCGCCCTTGCCCTCGGCGCCCGCGCGGTGCTGGTCGGCCGGCCGCTGCTGTGGGGCCTCGCCTGGGACGGCGAGGACGGCGCCCGCTGGATCCTCGACGCGCTGCGCACCGAGATCGAGCGCGACCTGACGCTCCTCGGCGCACCGTCGCCCGCCCACGTCACGCGGGCCCACGTGGTCTGAGCGGGCGGCCCTACGGCGTCGAGGTCGTGGTCGTCTTCGCGGGGGTGCCGCCGCCGGCGCCCAGCGACTCGCGCAGGCGTTGCGCGTCGCGCAGCAGCTCGCGCTGGCGCTCGATGATCGCGTCCAGCCGGCGCTGCACCTCCGCGTCGCTGGGCCGCGCGCCCGACGCCGGGGCCGTCGTGGACGGAGCCGCGGGCGTCTGCTCGTCGGGCGCCGGCTCGGCGGCCGCCGCCCCCGGCACCACGCCGGTGGCGAGGTAGCGCAGCGTCTTGGCCTCCGCCTGGGGGTCGGTGTCGTTGTCGAAGATCGCGGTGACCTTGTTGCGCGCGGCGTCGACGATCACGGTCTTGGAGACCGAGTTGGCCGCGTCGGGCACGATCGAGACGAGGTAGACCAGGCGCCCGGCCACGAACACGGGCCGCGGCTCCACGACCCGGAAGTCGCCGCCGCGGCCGCCCTGCTGGTCACGGCTGGCGAAGTCCACGCCCGGGATCGTCACGGACCGCACGGTCTCCAGCGCGCGGCGGTTGCCGGTCAGGCTCTGCCCGCGCGGGACCCGCCAGATGTCGGTCTTGCCCGTGACCGTGTCGGTCAGGAAGATCGCGTTGACCGCGAACGCGCGGCCGTACGGCTCGGCGACGGTCACCCATTTGGCGCCGCGTTGCGGGCCGAAGTCGATGAGGTAGGGCTGCTGGTTGTCCTCGGTGTCGCTGATGTGGGTCTGCTCCTCGTGGACGAACCACGCGTTCCACAGCCCCTTCTTGTAGGCGTAGGCGTCCTGGATGCGCCGGGCGAGAGCCTCGGGGAAGATCCGGCCGGAGGCCACCAGCGCGGGCCGCGCCGCCGCCTCCTGCGGCATCAGGTCCTCGATGCGCCCGTCGGGATGGACCACGAAGACGCCGCCGAACACCGGCCGGCGGATCAGCAGGCCCTTGTACTTCATGTACGGCACGACGATCAGCGGCTGGCCCGCGTCGTCGAGGATCGCCGTCTCTTCGCCCAAAGTGATCAGGTAATGGCGCTTGAGCAGCTGCCAGCGCAGGTTGTCGGTGATCCGGACGCCGGGCGCGTACTTGAACTCCGCGTCGACCTGGCGCACGGTGCGCGCGGTCTGCTCGGCGTCGAGGGCGACCACGCCCTGGCTCTTCTTGGAGAACACGCGAAACGCGCCGTCGGGCGTGCGCATCGCGGTCCACTCCAGGCCTTCCTTGCTGCGCACGATGTGGAAGTCGGTCAGCTGCTCGGTCGGCGAGTTGAATCCGCCGGCGGCGATCTGCTCGGCGACCTCCTTGGGCAGGAGCCGCACGGTGCCACCCGCGGGCAACGTCCTGGCGTCTGCGTAGTCGGTGCTCTTGTAGAGCGCCCGGGACACCAGCGGCCCGTTGAGGCTCGCGAACAGGACGAACGACAAGAACGCCACCAGCGGCACGGCGACCAGCGCCCGGGGCCGTCCGCCCGCCCGGATCCGCCGGACGATGTCGCGGCGCACGTGCCATTGGCGCGCCAGGAAGGCGCCGAGGATCACCACGGGCGGCAGCCACACCAGCGGCGCCGTCCAGAAGAACATCACCAGCCCGTGGAACCACGGCCGGAAGTACCACAGGATCGCCAGCGCGACGAGGCCGAGGGCCGTCAGGAGGGCGGCACCACGCCGGCGGGAGGTCATGTCGGCACGACCCTACCGGCCCGTCCAGCCGCGGTGGCTGCGCCGCATCCGGCTCAAGAGCCCACCCCACGCGGCCGTTAACCCAGGTGAACCGTGCCCGAGAGCTCCTCCCTGTCCCTGATCGCCTCCCTGCGGGGTGCGCTGGAGGCCGCCCGCGGCGTCCGGACGCACGACGACCTCGTCGGCGCGCTGGACCGCGTCGCCGCGGTCCTCGCCAAGGCGCTCGGCTACCGGACGGTCGCCGTCAACCTCCACCGCCCGGAGTGGGACGACTTCGAGGCGATCACGGTCCACGGCTCCGCCGACGCCCGGGCCACGCTGCTGGGCCAGGCGTCGTCGTGGGAGCAGTGGGCGCCCTACATCGCCGCGCGCTTCGAGGTCCGCGGAGCCCATCACGTACCGGCCGGCGCCCTGACCGTCGGCCAGGGCGGCATGGCGGTCTACACCCCGCCCGGCCCGCGGTCGGCCGCCCCCGGGGACTGGGATCCCGAAGACCTCCTGATCGCCGTCCTGCGGCGCGCCAACGGCGACGTCCTCGGGATCCTCTCGGTCGACGAGCCCGTACACGGGCGCCGCCCCGGCGACGACGACCTGGATCGTCTCGTCTCCATGGCCCAGATCGCCGCCCTGGCCGTCGAGCAGGCCCAGGACGGCCGCCGCGAGGCCGCCCACCGGACCGCGCTGGAGCGCCTGCTGTCGGTGTCGTCGCGCATCGCCGACGCCCGGTCGGGCGGCGGCGTGCTCGACGCGGTCTGCGCCGGCATCCGCGACGCCCTGCGCTTCGAGCGCGTGGCCGTCCTGCTCGCGGAGGACGGCGGCCTGCTGCGCCCGGCGGCCACCGCCGGCTGGACGCTGCACGACCCCGTCTTCTCCCACGTGGCCTACACGCTCGCGCAGCTCGCGCCGATCCTGCAGCCCGTCCACGACCGCCACGGCTGCTTCCTGCTGGAGCGCGAGGAGGCCGAGGGCCTGCTCGGACAGCAGAACACCATCTACCGCTCGCAGTCCAACGGCCGCGGGCCGTACGCCTGGGACCGCCACTGGCTGCTCGTGCCGCTGATGGGGCGCGACGGCGAGCCCCGCGGCGTGATCTGGGCCGACGACCCCGCCGACCGGCTGCTGCCCGCCCGCGAGAGCCTGCAGGCGCTGCGCCTGTTCGCCGACCAGGCCGCTGCCGCGCTGGACGCCGCCCGCGACTTCGAGGCGACCACCCACCGGGCCGACCACGACCCGCTCACCGGCCTGGTCAACCGCGCCGCGCTGGCCGAGCGCCTGCGCCATGCGCTGCAGCGCGTCAAGCGCTCGGGCAGCAGCGTCGCGGTGCTGTTCATCGACCTCGACAACTTCAAGCACGCCAACGACACGCTCGGCCACACCGCCGGCGACGAGCTGCTGCGCGTGACCGCGGCGCGGATCGACGAGGACCTGCGCCCCGGCGACACGGTCGCGCGCTTCGGCGGCGACGAGTTCGTCGCGATCTGCGAGGACGTCAGCGGCGCCGACGAGGCGATGGACGTCGCCGAGCGCCTGCGCACGCTGCTGGCCGAGCCGATCCCGCTGGCGGCGGGCGTCGCGCAGGTGACGGCGAGCATCGGCGTCGCGCTGCCCGACCGGCCCGACCGCAGCGCCGAGGCGCTGCTGCAGGCCGCCGATCGCGCGATGTACGAGGCCAAGGCCGCCGGCCGCGACGCGGCGCGCCTCGCCACGCCCGGCGCCGGCTGGCCGTAGGCGCACGGCGGGCGCGACCCGTCACCATGCAGGCATGCCCGAGCTCGACCACGGCGTGCCGTCCGAGGCACCCCCGCCCGTCCCGCCGCCGCTGACCGACGTCGAAGCCGTGCCGCGCCGCAGCACCGCCGAGGAGGCGCGCACGCTGCTGGCGGCCACCAACGTGGCCACGCTCGCGACGCTCAGCGACGACGGCGGCCCGTGGGGCTCGATGGTCACCTACGCCGCGCTGCCCGACGGCTCGCCGGTCCTGTGCGTCTCCCAGCTGGCCGAGCACGGGCGCAACCTGGCGCGCGACGCGCGCGCGAGCCTCGTCGTCGTCGATCCCGCACCGGTCGCCGATCCGCTGGCGGCCGGCCGCGTCACGCTCGCCGGCGCCGTGATCCGCCCGGCCGGCGAGGAGCACGCGGCCGCCCGTGCCGCCTACCTCGCCGCGGTCGACTCCGGCCGCTACTACATCGACTACACCGACTTCTCGCTCTACGTGCTGCGGGTGGAGCGCGTGCGCTGGGTCGGCGGATACGGGCGCATGTCCTCGACCGACGGCGCCGACTACGCCGCGGCGCAGGCCGACCCGATCGGCGGGGCCCGCGGCGCGGTCGACCACCTCAACGCCGACCACGCCGACGCGCTGCTGGCGATGGCCCGCTCGCTCGGCGGCTACCCGGACGCGACGAGCGCGCGCTGCACCGCAGCCGATCGCTATGGCCTGGACCTCGTCGTCGAGACCGAGCGCGGCACGGCGCCCGCCCGCGTCGGGTTCGCCGAACCGGTCGCCGATCCGGCGAGCCTGCGCGGCGCGACGGTCGAGCTGACCCGCCGGGCGCGCGCGAGCCCGGCCCCGTAGCTACTTGGTGTACATCCCGGCGATGTCGCGGTCGTACTTCTCGGCGATCGGCTTGCGCTTGAGCTTCATCGTCGGCGTCAGCTCGTCGCCGCCGGGCAGCCAGTCGCCCTCGACGATCACGAACTTCTTGATCTGCTCGACGCGCGCGAGCTTGGCGTTGGCGCCGTCGATGCCCTCCTGGATCGCGGCGCGCACGCGCTCGTCGTGCGACAGCGACTCGAGCGTCGCGCCCTCGATGCCGTTCTGCGCGGCCCACGCGGGCGCGAAGTCGGCATCGAGCACGATCAGCGCCGTGTTGTAGGGCCTGGCATCGCCGATGCAGACCGCGTTGCCGATCAGGGGCGACGCGCTCTTGATCGTGGCCTCGATGTTGGCCGGCGACATGTTCTTGCCGGCCGCGTTGATGATGATCTCCTTCTTGCGGTCGACGATCTTGACGTAGCCGTCGCCGTCGATCTGCGCGATGTCGCCGGTGTGCAGCCAGCCCTCGGCGTCGATCGCCTCGGCGGTCTTGTCGGGCAGGCCGCGGTAGCCGGCCATGACCAGGCCGCCGCGGATGAGCAGCTCGCCGTCGTCGGCGAGCTTGAGCTCGCAGCCCGGCGTCGCCGGGCCGACGGTGCCGATCTTGATGCGCTGCGGCGGGTTGACCGCGCCGCCGCCGCACGTCTCGCTCATCCCCCACAGCTCGCCGAGCGGCAGCCCGATGGCGTGGAAGAACTCGAGGACCTCGACCGGCGTCGGGGCGGCGCCGACGTTGATGGCCACGACCTCGTCGAGGCCGAGCATCGAGCGCAGGCCCGCGAACATGGCGGCGTCGGCCTGCGCCACGCGCTCGGCCAGCGCGGCGGGGACCTCCTCGCCGGCCTGCTCGAGGCGCACCTTCTGCAGGCCGTCGGCGACCGCGGCGCGCGAGGCCTGCTGCTGCTCGGGCTGCTGGCCGGCGATCATCGCCTCCAGGCCCGACTTCAGCTTCTCCCAGATGCGCGGGACCGCGAAGAACCAGTGCGGGCGGACCTCGGGCAGGAACGCGATGATGTCGCGCGGGTTCGGGCAGCACGTCACCTGGAACCCGAAGACGATCGGCAGGTAGTGATGCGCGGCACGCTCGGCGATGTGCGCGTTGGGCAGCCACGAGATGACGCGCGCGCCGTCGGGGAACTGGACGATCTCCTCGATGCCGCTGACCGCCGAAAGGAGGTTGCGATGGACGAGCTCGACGCCCTTGGGCGGCCCGGTCGTCCCCGACGTGTAGATCAGCGTCAGGACGTCCTCGGGCCCGAGCGCGGCGACCGAGGCGTCCACGTCGAAGTCGGCGGCCGGCAGGTCGTCCAGGCGGGTGACGCCCTCGGGCACCGCGTCGCCGTCGACCACGATGACGTGGGCCAGGCCGGGCAGCGTCTTGCGCGCCTCGAGCACGTTGTCGAGGAACTGCTGCTCGGTGACGATGATCTTCGCGCCGGCGTCCTGGACGACGTACTCGATCTGGTTCGGCGCGTACGTCATGTAGATCGAGAACGGCGTCGCGCCGACCATCATCGCCGCGAGGTCGGCCTGGTGGAACTCCGGCCGGTTGCCGAGCATCAGGGCGATCGTGTCGCCCTTGCGCAGCCCCAGCGCCGACAGGCTGCCGGCGAGGCGGTCGACGCGATCGCGCAGCTCGCCCCAGGTCCAGGAGACGGCACCGCCCTTCGTGCGGACCGCGACCTGGTCGGCGCGCTGCTCGGCGGTCAGCCGGAAGGCCTCCGCGATCGTCGCGGCGTCCACGCCCCGCTTCGGCGTCGTGCTGCTCTCCACCTCGACCCCTCCCTTGTGGCTACTTCACTCCGAAGCCGCCATCTTGGAGCCGACCGATGTCGTTGGTCAACCCCACGGCGAACAACATGATGACCAGCACGAAGCCGACGTAGCTGGCCTGCTCCATGACCCGGAACGGGATGGGGCGCCCACGGACCTTCTCCGCCAGGGCCCAGAAGATGTGGCCTCCGTCCAGCGGCAGGAAGGGGAAGAGGTTCACGATCGCCAGCGACAGCGAGATCAGCGCGAGGATCCGCAGCGCCAGGTCGATGTCGTCGGCCGCGAACGACTGGCGGGTCGTCTCGTAGGAGCCGACGACGCCGGAGAGGTTCTTGCGGGCGGAGCTGTCGTAGAACAGGCGCGTGACGGCGTCGACGGTGGCCTTCGTGACCGTCCACATGCCGGTGGCCGAGCGGCTCGCCGACTCGCCGACCGGCAGCGGCTGGTACTTGCCGTCGAAGGAGAAGCCGAGCAGCATCCGCCCCAGCGTCTTGTCGTAGCGCGGGCTGATCTGCAGCGTCTCGGTCCGGCCGGCGCGCTGGATCGTCACCTTGGCCGGCGCCGCGGCGACGCACTTGTCGACCTTGGCCCCGCTCGCGCACGTGTGCTTGCCGATGGCGTCGCGCAGGACCGTCGGGTCGCCGCGGACGCCGTCGACGGCGATCAGCTGGTCGCCCGGCCGCAGCACCCCGGTGGCGGCGGCGTTCTTCTGGACCTCGGCGACCTTGGACGTGCTCACCGGCTCGCCCTTGGCGGCGAACAGCACGAAGAGGATCAGGAACGCCACGAGCACGTTCATGGCGGGCCCGGCGCCGATGACGACCAGGCGCTTCCAGACCGGCTGGCGGTAGTAGGCGCGGTGCGCGTGCTCCGGCGGGATCTCCTCCGCCGGGTTCATGCCCGTGATCTTCACGTAGCCGCCGAGCGGGACGGCGCCGATGCCGTACTCGGTCTCGCCGCGCTTGACCGTGAAGAGCAGCGGCGGGAAGAACAGGGCGAACCGCTCGACGCGCATGCCGACGGCCTTGGCCGCGGCGAAGTGGCCGAACTCGTGGAGGATGATCAGCGCGGCGAAGCCGACGAAGGCGAGGATCCAGGACATCTACGCGCGGGCCCCGATCTGCTCGGTGGCCAGCTCGCGGGCCTCGCGGTCGGCCTCGAACAGCGACTCGAAGGCGCGGACGGGGCCGCCGGGCAGCTCCTGCAGCGTCGCGTCGATCACCTCGGCGATGCCGGTGAACGACAGCCGGCCGTTGAGGAAGGCGTGCACGGCGATCTCGTTGGCGGCGTTGAGCACGCAGGGCGCGGTGCCGCCGGTCAGCGCGGCCTCGCGGCACAGGCGCAGGCACGGGAAGGCCTCCTCGTCGACCGGCTCGAAGGTCAGCGACCCGATCTCGGCGAGGTTCAGGCGCTTCGTCGGCAGCGCGACGATGTCGGGATGGTGCAGCGCGTAGGCGATCGCGATGCGCATGTCGGGCAGGCCGAGGTGCGCGAGCTGCGCGCCGTCGGCGGTCTCGACCAGCGCGTGGACGATCGACTGCGGGTGCACGACGACGTCGATGCGGTCGTAGGGCACGCCGAAGAGGTGATGGGCCTCCATGATCTCGAGGCCCTTGTTCATCAACGTGGCCGAGTCGATGGTGATCTTGCCGCCCATCGACCACGTGGGGTGGTCGAGCGCCTGCTGCACCGTGACGCCCGCCAGCTCGGCGGCGCTGCGGCCGCGGAACGGACCGCCGGAGGCGGTGATCGTCATGCGCTCCAGCGCGCCGGCCGGCACGCCGTGGAGCAGGTGGTGCAGCGCCGCGTGCTCGGAGTCGACGGGCAGCAGCTGGGCGCCCGTGGCCTCGGCGAGCTGCGTGACGAGCTCGCCGCCGACGACCAGCGACTCCTTGTTGGCCAGCGCGAGGTCGATGCCCTCGCCGAGCGCCGCGACCGTCGGGCCGAGTCCGGCGGAGCCGACGAGGGCGTTGAGCACGAGGTCGGCGCCGGACTCGAGGACGAGCTGGACGAGCCCCTCCGCCCCCACCAGCACCTCGCCGTCGGTCCAGGCCTCCGCGGCGCGCGCGGCGGCGTCGCGATCGGCGATCGCGATGCGGCGCACACCGGTGCGGGTGGCCTGCTCGACGAGCGCCTCCCAGGAGCGCGCCGCGCTCAGCCCGACGAGCTCGAGATCGTCGGTGCGGGAGACCACGTCGAGCGCCTGGGTGCCGATCGACCCGGTGGAGCCGAGCACGAGAAGGCGTCGGGACATTCCCGAGAAGGGTAGCCGCGGCGAGCTCAAGGCCTGCTCAAGGCCGGCGGTGCGCCGCCAGGGCGGACACGGCCTGCTCCAGCGTGTCGTCGTCGGGCACCACGGTGCGCCCCAGCCACGGCACGCGCGCGATCGCCGTCGGGCGCCGGCAGCCGAGGATGCCGCCGACCAGCGCGGTCAACGACGCGGCCCCGCCGCCGCCCAGGCGCACGGCCGCCCGCATGCCCTCGCTCGGGTCGTCGTGGCGGTGCAGGACGGCCAGCAGCGCGTCGACCACCGCGCGGTCGTCGGCGGCGACGCCGCGAAACGGCGGGGGCCAGTCGTCGGCGTGGTCGGCGACCAGGTGGTACAGCGGCCGGCCGGCCAGCGCCCAGGCGGCCAGATCGGCCACCAGGACCGGGGCGAAGCCGAAATGCAGCGCGGAGGCACGGCGCGCGAGCGCGTCGGGCTCGCGCCAGCCCAGCGCCAGCGCCGCGGGCAGCCCCGACGGGGACAGTCCCACGGTTGCGGCCGCCTCGAGCACCGCGGCGGTGATCGCGCCGGTCGGGCCGACGTCGTCGGTGAGCCGGTCGCGCTTGATCTCGCGCGGCGGCCGGCCCGCCCACGGCAGGCCCAGCGCCTCGCCCACGGCGACCCCGAGCAGCCCGCCCCGGAGGGCGTCGGTCAGGTCAGGGCGAGCCACACGTAGTAGCCCGTGACGGCGGTGAACAAGATCGCGTCGAGACGGTCCAGCGCGCCGCCGTGTGCGCCGAACAGCGTCCCGGTGTCCTTCGTGCCGGCATCGCGCTTGAGGTAGGACTCGAAGAGGTCGCCCAGCGGGGCCGCCAGGGCGATCGACACGCCGAGGATCGCACCCTTCGTGCCGCCGAACCACTCCTGGCTCAGCCCCGCCCACCACACCGCGGCGGTGCAGACGACGATCCCGATCGCCAGGCCTTCGACGGTCTTGTTCGGCGAGATCGACAGCGCCAGCGGCCGCCGGCCGAAGGCCCGGCCGCCCAGGTAGGCGCCGGTGTCGCCGGCGAAGGTCCCGAGCAGCACCGCGAAGACCAGCGCGCCGCCGTGCGGCAGGTCGCGCAGCAGGACCGCGTGCGCCAGCGCCAGCCCGATCCACGCCAGGCCCATGAGGGTGACCGAGATCGCGGGCGCCCCGCCGCCCCGAGCCTGGTTGACCGTCACCAGGAACACGAACGGGATGCACGCCATGAACACCAGCAGCACCGTCCCCCGGTCGCCCAGCGCGGCGGCGGTCAGCAGCCCGGCCAGGCCGATCGCGCCGGCCAGCCGCGCCGGCCGCGCCCGCTCGAACATCGAGAACAGCTCGTGCAGGCAGACCAGCCCGAGGATGCCGAGGCCGACCTGGAAGACCGCGCCGCCGAGCGCGACCATCGCCAGCGCCACCACGAGCGCCGGAATCGCCACGAGGATGCGCGCGCCGAGGTCCGAGCCGCCGCTGCGGCGGCGCGGACGCGCGCCGCCTCCCCCTCCGGAGGCCGGCCGGCGCTGCCCCGCGGGTCGACGGCGCCGTGGCTGGGGCACGGGTCAGCGCCCTCCGAAGCGCCGGGTGCGCGCCGCGAACGCGTCAAGCGTCGCGCGGAACGCCTCGCGCGAGTAGTCGGGCCACAGCTCGTCGCGGAACACCAGCTCGGAGTAGGCCGACTGCCACAGCAGGAAGTTGCTCATCCGCTGCTCGCCGCTGGTGCGGATCACGAGGTCGGGATCGTGCATGTCCGGCGCGTACAAGAGCCGGCGGAAGTCCTCTTCGGTGCCGCCCTCGAACCGCGCGGCGGCGTCGACGATCTCGGCCCGCCCGCCGTAGTTGAAGGCCACGAAGAGCGTGATGCGATCGTTGTGCGCGGTCTTCGCCTCGGCCCAGTCCATCTGCTCGAGCAGCGCCGGCGCGACCCGGTCGCGCCGGCCGATGAACCGCATGCGCACGCCCTCGGCCTCGAGCTCGGGCGTCTCGGACAGGATCCGCTGGGAGAACATGCGCATGAGCGCCGTGACCTCCTCGGCCGACCGCGACCAGTTCTCGGTGGAGAACGAGTAGACCGTCAGCTCGCGGACGCCCAGCTCGGCGGCGTCGCGCAGCCGCGCCTTCACCACATCGGCGCCGGCCTTGTGGCCCTCGGCGACGGGCAGGTCCCGCGCCTGCGCCCAGCGGCCGTTGCCATCGGTGATGATGGCAACGTATCTGGCGCCGCCGCCCGGGTCGCTCAAACCTCGAGGATCTCTTCTTCTTTGCCCTTGAGGAGGACGTCGAGCTCGCCGATCTTCGCGTCGGTGAGCTTCTGCAGCTCCTGCTCGCCCCGGCGCTCGTCGTCGGCGCCCACGTCGCCCTCGTCCTTGAGGCCCTTGAGGTCGTGCATGATGTCGCGCCGCACGTTGCGGACCGAGATGCGGCCGTCCTCGGCGAGGCCGCGCACGACCTTGACCAGCTCGCGCCGGCGCTCCTCGTTGAGCTCGGGGATCGACAGGCGGATGATCCGGCCGTCGTTGCTGGGCGTGAGCCCGACGTCGGACTCCATGATCGCCTTCTCGATGATCTTGATCGAGGACTGGTCGTAGGGCTGGACGGTGATCAGGCGCGCCTCGGGCACGTTGACCGTCGCCAGCTGCTTGACCGGCGTCAGCGCGCCGTAGTAGTCGACCATGATGCGGTCCAGGACGGCCGGGCTTGCCCGGCCCGTGCGCACGGAGGAGAACGTGTTCTGCGCCGCCTGGACGGCGGCGTTCATCCGCTCGCCCGCCTCGGCCAGCAGCTCGTCGATCAGCTCACTCATGAATCTTCTGCCTCCGCCTTGACGAGGGTGCCTACGCGCTCGCCCGACACTATCCGCTCGATGTTGGTCTCGTCGTCCATGTTGAAGACGTGGATCGGCAGGCGGTTCTCCATGCAGAGCGTGAGCGCCGTGGCGTCCATCACCCGCAGGCCGCGCCGCAGCGCCTCCATGTGCGTGATCTCGGGGATCATCACCGCGTCGCGGTCCTCGCGCGGATCCGCGGTGTAGACGCCCTCCACCCCGTTCTTGGCCATCAGGATAGCCTCGGCGTGGATCTCGACCGCCCGCAGCGCGGCCGCGGTGTCGGTCGTGAAGAACGGGTTGCCGGTGCCCGCCGCGAAGATCACGACGCGCCCCTTCTCGAGGTGGCGCATCGCGCGGCGGCGGATGTAGGGCTCGGCCACCTCGGCGACGGTGATGGCGCTCTGCACGCGCGTGTGGACGCCCTGGGTCTCCAGGGCGTCCTGCAGCGGCAGCGCGTTGAGGACCGTCGCGAGCATCCCCATGTAGTCCGCGGTGGCGCGGTCCATGCCGGCCGCCGCGCCCTTCATCCCGCGGTAGATGTTGCCGGCGCCGACCACGATCGCGATCTCGACCCCGCGGTCGTGGACCGCACGGATCGATGCGGCGACCGCCCGGAGCCGCTCCGGGTCGGTGCCGTAGTCCTGGGAGCCCATGAGGGACTCGCCGGACAGCTTCAGGAGGATGCGCTTGAAAGCAGGATCAGCCAAGACGGGGCGATCCTACGTGCCGCGGGGGCTGGATGCCCGCTACTCCCCGACCGCGAAGCGCGCGAAGCGCTTGACCACGACGTTCTCGCCGGTCTTCGCCGAGAGGTCGCCGCGGAGCTGCTCGATCGTCTTGCCGCCGTGCTTGTCGGGGTTGACGTGCTCCTGGTCGAGCAGGACGACGTCGGCGAACCACTTCTTGAGCTGGCCCTCGACGATGCGCGGCCGGATGTTCTCCGGCTTGTCGGCGGCCATCTCCTCGAAGACGCGGATCTCGCGGTCCTTGTCGGCCTGCGGCACGTCCTCCTCGGACACGTACTTCGTCTGCGGCGACGCGGCGATGTGCAGCGCGAGGTCCTTCGCGAAGGCGATGAAGTCCTCGTTCTTGGCGACGAAGTCCGTGTTGCACTCGACCTGCACGAGCACGCCGACCTTGCCGGTGGCGTGCACGTAGCTCTGGACGGTGCCCTCGGAGGTCTCGCGCCCGGCGAGCTTGCCGAGCTTGTTGCCCATCTTGACCCGCAGGATCTCGACGGCCTTGTCGATGTCGCCCCCGGACTCCGTCAGGGCGTTCTTGCAGTCCATCATGCCGGCGCCCGTCTTCTCGCGAAGGGCCTTGACGTCGGCAGCAGTGATCGTGGTGCTCACGGTGCTGTGCTCCGGTTCTGGGAAGGGTGGTTACTCGGGCTGGGCGGCGTCGGCCTCGGGCGCGGCCTCGGCGGGCGCGGCCGGTGCGGCGTCCTCGGGGCCGAGGACCGCGTCGGCGACGGGCGTCTCGATCTTCGACGCCGGATCCGGCGTCGTGTCGCCGGCCGTCGGGGCGGGACGCCCGGCGACCTCGTCGCGTTCGGCGTTCGGCGTGACCTTCGCGGCCTGGGCGGCCTCCTCGGCGGCCTTGGCCTCGGCGGCGGCCTGGCGGCGCTGGGCCTCCTCGGCCTCGCGGCGCGCGGCGTCCTCGGCGGCGCGCGCGGCGGCGGCCTCCTGCTCGCGGGCGATGCGGGCCTCCTCGGCGGCGCGCCACTGACCGGCGCCCTCGGCGATCGAGTTGCCCAGCGCCCGGGTGATCAGGTCGCAGGAGCGGATCGCGTCGTCGTTGCCGGGGATGACGAAGTCGACGCCGTCGGGGTCGCAGTTGGTGTCGACCAGGCCGATCAGCGGGATGCGCAGGCGCTGGGCCTCGCGGACGCCGATGACCTCGGTCTTGAGGTCGACGACGAAGATCGCGTCGGGCGTGCGCGTCATGTTCTTGACGCCGCCCAGGTTGGCGCGCAGCTTGGCCAGGTCCGCCTCGGCCGACAGGCGCTCACGCGTCGGCAGCAGCGCGAGCTGGCCGTCGGACTCGTAGCGCTCGAGATCGTGCAGCCGCTTGATGCGCTGGTTGATCGTCTGGAAGTTCGTGAGCAGGCCACCGAGCCAGCGGTGGTTGATGTGCGGCATGCCGCACGCCTCGGCGACCTCCTTGACGGAGTCGCGAGCCTGCTTCTTGGTGCCGACGAACAGGACCGTCCCGCCGCGGGCCGACAGGTCGTTGACGAACTCCTGCGCGTTGCGCAGCAGGCGCTCGGTCTGCAGCAGGTCGATGATGTAGATCCCGCCGCGCTCGCCCCAGATGAAGCGGCGCATCTTCGGGTTCCAACGGCGCGTCTGGTGACCGAAGTGGACTCCGGCCTCCAGCAGCTCTCGGATGCCAACGTCGGTGTCGGCCATGGAGGTGCTCCCTTATGTGAGTGACTGGTGAGAATCCCGTCGGCGGTCGCGGGGCCCGGCGAGGTGCCGGGCAGGGTCGCGGCCGGGATATCCGGCGGGGTAGTAGGACTGGTAGGTCCCAGTCTAGTCAACGGCTGCGGCGCTCGCCGCGCGCCGCCGTCGCACTTCCGTCACGGGGCCTGGCCCCGCGACGAAAGCGTCACGAAACGGCGAGTTCCGTGGCGCGGAAGGCCGCAGCGTAGGGTCCAGGGCATGGAGCTCCATCCGCTCGCCCAGGCGTTCGCCGGCGTCGCCGACGACTACGAGCGCGGGCGCCCGGACTACCCGGCAGAAGCCATCGACGCCATCCGGATGGGCCTGATGCTCGACGCCGGCGCGCGCGTGGTGGACGTCGGCGCCGGGACGGGCAAGCTCACCCGTGCGCTGAGCGCCGCGAGCTTCGACGTCGTCGCGGTCGAGCCGCTGCCCGGGATGCGCGAGCGGCTGATGGCTCGGCAGCCCAACGTCCCGGCGCTGGACGGCACCGCCGAGGCGCTGCCCCTCGACGACGCCTCGGTCGACGCCGCCGCCTCCGCCGACGCCTTCCACTGGTTCGACGGCGAGCGGGCGGTAGCCGAGCTCGCACGCGTGATCCGCCCCGACGGCGGGCTGGCGCTGCTGTGGAACCTGCCCGCCGAGGAGCGCACCGGGACCCCGCCGTGGATGCAGGAGATCCGCGCGCTCCTGGACGCCCTGCGCCCCGACCATCCCGCGTTCTCCGCCGACCAGGGCCGCGGGGCCGTCACCGCGTCGCCGGACTTCGACACCATGCACTACGCCGAGGTCCGTCACGTCCACGAGACCGACCGCGCCGGGGTGATCGCGGAGATCGCCTCGATCAGCTATGTCAGCGCGCTGCCCGAGCCCGAGCGCCGCGCGCTGCTGGAGGCGACGCGCGCCATCCTGGAGCGAGCGGGCGTCGAGCAGATCGAGGCGCCGCTGCGGACGACGATCTGGACCGCGCGCCGGCGTTAGGGGAACACTGGCCCAGAGGGCCAGGTTCCCTTGCGGGTCTTCGCCCAGGGGGCGAAACCCGCGGCGGATCAGGGACCCACGCTCCTAGCCCCGCCCCCGCGCCCGGTCCAGCGCGGCGGCCAGGTCGGCCGGCAGCGGGCTCTCGATCGCCACCGCCTCGCCGGTGACGGGATGCGGGAAGGCCAGGCGCGCGGCGTGCAGGAACTGGCGCTGCAGGCCGAGCAGCCCCGCGCGGCCGTACTCGGGGTCGCCGGCGACCGGATGGCCGATGGCCTGCAGGTGCACGCGGATCTGGTGCGTGCGCCCGGTCTCCAGCGTGACCCGCAGCAGCGTCGTGCCCGGCAGCGCCTCCAGCAGCGCGAAGTGCGTGCGCGCCGCGCGCGGCACGTCGGTGTCGGTCGAGATCCGCGTGCGCACCTTCCGGTCGCGACCGATGGGCGCGTCGATCGTCCCCGCCTTGGCCGGCGGCCGTCCCTCGACGAGCGCCAGGTACTCGCGGGTGATGTCGCGCCGCTGCAGCGCGGCCTTGAGCGTCTCGTGCACCGCGTCGGACTTGGCGACGACGAGCAACCCGGACGTGTCGCGGTCCAGGCGATGCACGAGCCCGGCGCGCCAGTCCTCCCGGCCGCCCGCGGCGCGGCCCTCCAGCGCCTGCGACAGCGTGCCGGTCATGTGGCCGCGGGCGGGATGCACGATCAGCCCCGCCGGCTTGTCGACCACCAGCAGGTGCTCGTCCTCGTAGGGGACGTCGAAGTCGACCGTGGCGCCGACGTCGGCGGGCGCGGCGGCCTCGACGACCTCCTGCACCACGATCCGCTGGCCCGCGACGACCTTGTGGCGCTTGGGCACGACCTTGCCGTCGACGTGCACCATGCCGTCGTCGATCAGCCGCGCCGCGCGCGACCGGGAGCCGAGCGGCTCGGCGAGCAGCGCATCCAAGCGCTGGCCTGCGCCAGCATCGTCCACGGTGAGATCGATGGTCATGGACGCGGGCGCCCCGCGTCAGCCTCGTCGACCTCGGCTCGACGCTCGTCGGAGTCCTGCTCGATGACCCACAGCAGCGCCAGCACGCCGAAGGTGATGGCCATGTCGGCCACGTTGAACGCCGGCCATGCGGGCAGCTTGACGAAGTCCGTGACCCAGCCGTCGCGGATCCGGTCGATGATGTTGCCCACCGAGCCGCCGAGCAGCAGCCCGGTCGGCAGCCAGATCAGCGGCTTGTCGACGTGCGTGACGAAGTAGAAGAGCAGCGCCGCCAGCGCCGCCGTCACCAGCGCGACGACGATCAGCCCGCCGCCGGCGAACGCGCCGAACGCCACGCCCGAGTTGTGCACGTGCACCAGCGAGATCGCCGGCAGGACCGAGTCCTCCTCGCCGACGGCGATGCCGCCGCGCACGAGCGCCTTGGTGACCTGGTCGACGATGACGACCACGACCAGCACGGCCGCGGCGCGGGCCCAGGCCCGTGCCCGCACCCCGCTCAACCCTGGATCAGCGCCACGAGGACGTTGCCGACGATCACGAGCACGATGATGGCGACCATCGGGCTGAGATCCAGCGGACCGAACGGCGGGATGAAGCGCCGGAAGATCGACAGGTACGGCTCGGTCACGTCGCGCAGGAAGTCGAGGATCGCCCGCGACCAGCGCGAGTACGGGATCCGCCCGCCCACGTTGAAGAACATGGACGAGAAGATGTAGGCGATGATCAGGATCGTGTAGACCCAGATCAGGGCGGACACGAAGCCGGCGATCTGATCGCGGGCGGTCGCGAGGATGAGCATCAGGATCGGACTCCCAGCACGGCGTCGAGGTTGGACCTCGCCGGCAACGGCATCATCAGCGCACCCCTAGCACGGCGTCGAGGGCGTCCTGGAAGGCGGCACGGACGCCGGCGCGCTCCAGCGCCGCCAGCCCGCGCGCCGTGGACCCGCCCGGCGAGGTGACCTCGCGGCGCACCGCGAGCGTGTCGTTGTCGCGGGCGCGCAGGAGGGCTGCGGTTCCGGCGAAGGTCTGGACCACCATCTCGGCGGCCTTGTCGGGCGGCAGTCCGTGGCGGACGCCGGCGTCGACCTGGGCCTCGGCCAGCAGCGCCACATAGGCGGGCGCGCAGCTCATGAGGCCCATGGCCGCGTCGACGAGCGCGTCGTCGACGTCGACCAGCAGGCCGAGCTCGGCGAAGAGCGCCGGCACGTCGTGGTCCAGGCGCGTGTCCTGGTGGCCGTCGGCGGCGCGGACGACGACGCCCTGGCGGACCTCGACCGGCGTGCTCGGCAGGAAGCGGTAGACGGGACGGTCGGGGTAGGCGGCCTTGAGGGCTCCCAGCGCCGTGGCGCCGAGGATCGAGGCGACCGCCTTGGCGTGCGGCGCGACCTCCGCGGCGACGTCGTGGAGCTGCGCCGGCTTGTGGCAGAGCACGACGACGTCGGCGCGCTGCGCGAGCTCGGCGTTGGAGCCGACGACCTCACCGCCCAGCTCGGCGACGAGCGCCTCGGCGGCCGCGGGCCGGACGTCGGTGCACAGCACGGGCCGCCCCCAGCCTCGAGCGAGGCCGCGCGCCATGTTCCCGGAACCGATGAGACCGACCTTCACGGGCGACACAGTACAAGGGCACCGGGCCGCGCGAGCGAGCCCCCTGGGCGAGCTCGCGGACCGGAACTCGCCCTCTGGGCGAGCTTCCCGCTAAGACTGGTTGAAGAAGCCCTTCTCGATCAGCTGGGCGCGCTCTTCGGCCGAGATCTCGACGTTGCGCGGCGTCAGCATGAACACGCGGTCGGCGACGCGCTGCATCCCGCCGTCCAGCGCGTAGGTGAGGCCCGAGGCGAAGTCGATCAGCCGCTTGGACAGATCGGTGTCGGTCCCCTGGAGGTTCAGCACGACCGGGATGTCGTCCTTGAACTTGTCGGCGACCTGCTGGGCGTCGTTGAACGACTTGGGGATGACGAGGTGCAGCTTGACGCTGCCGCCGTTGCGCTTGGCCGGTGCGCCGCCGCCGCTGACCGGGCGCAGGTTCGCCCGGGTGGGCGGCTCGTCGTCGGCGAAGATGTCGTCGAACTCGTCGCGGCGCCGCCGCGAGCTCAGCCGGCGGACGTTCGGGCGCTCGCGCTCGCGGTCGCGATACCGGTCCTCCGCCGGAGGCTCGGGCTCGTAGGGCGCGTCATCCGCGTCGGCGTAGCCGTCACGTTCTTCGGCCAAGCCGAAGTAGACCATGCCCTTATGCCAGAAGTCGGTCAACGCCACGCCTGCAATTCTACGCGCTCGATGGGGAAATTCCTGCAATCACCGGTACAGCTTCGTGCCAACCCGCACAATGGTGGCACCCTCCTCCACGGCGACGGCGAAGTCCTGGGTCGTGCCCATCGACCGCTCCGGCAAACCGCGGGCGGCGGCCAGCTCGGCCAGCGCGGCGAACCAGCGGCGGCTGTCCTCGGCCCGCTGCGCCAGCGGCGGCATGGTCATCAGCCCCGCGACCTCCACCCCGCCGACCTCGCGGCACTGCGCGATGAAGTCGTCCAGCGCCTCCGGGGCGATGCCGCTCTTGCCCTCCTCGCCGGCGATGTTGACCTCGACCAGCACGCGGGTACCCGTATCCCGCCCGCCCGCATCCCGCCCGCCCGCATACCGCCCCAGCTCCCGGACGACCGACTCGCTGCCCACGGAGTGGATCAGCCGCACGTGCGGCAGGATCTGCTTGACCTTGCGGCTCTGCAGGTGGCCGATGAAGTCCCAGGTGAACCGGTCGCCGCCCGGCGCGGCGACCTTGCGCTGCAGCTCCTGGGCGCGGTTCTCGCCGACGAGCTCGATGCCGGCCTCGGCCAGCACCGGCAGCTCGTCGGCCGCGACGTACTTCACGGCGGCCAGCAGCGCCACCTCGGCCGGATCGCGGCCCGCGCGCGCCGCCGCGTCGGCGATCTCGCCGCGCACCTGCTCCAGGTTCGCCCGCACGCGCTCCACCGTCAGCCCCTCGATCAGCTGCGCCATGCGAGGCCTCCCTGCCGGCCGGTGAGCCCACCGCTAGCGCGGTGGCTGAACAACACGTCGGGCTCGCACATCGTGCAGCGGCCCACGTCGACGACGCCGGCGACGCCGGCGTCGCGCAGCCGCGCCGCGGCCACGGCCTTGAGGTCGATGGTGCGGCCGGGGCCACGCGCCCACGGGGGAAACCGGGCCGCGACCTCGTCGCCGACCTCGTAGCAGCAGGCCCCCGCGCCGGGCCCGATCGCGGCGTGGATCGCCGCCGCGGGGTCGCCGCTCAGCTCGCGCACGGCGCGCACGCCCTCCTCCAGCACGCCGTCCGCCAGCCCGCGCCACCCGGCGTGGACCATCGCGACGGCCCCGGGAGCGGCGAGCGCGACCGCCAAGCAGTCGGCGGTCAGGACGATCACGCCGACGCCGGACGCGGCGGTCGCCACGCCGTCGGCGTCCTCGATCGCGCCGTCGCCGGTCGGACCGTCCGCGCGCAGCACGCGCGTGCCGTGGACCTGCCGTCCGAACGCCAGCGGCGCGCCGGCGGCCGCGCGCCGGCGGTTCTCCGCCACGGCGGCGGGCTCGTCAGCGGTCCAGGTCCCGAGGTTCAGCGACCCGTACGCGCCCTTCGACACGCCGCCCGCGCGGGTCGTGAAGCGCACCCGCGCTCCGGGGAGCGCGAGGTCGATCGCGTCGAGTCCGTCGAAGGGCACGGCCACGCCCGTGGTTCTAGCAGCCGCTCGGGCGCTCACGCCGCGGCGTCCAGCGCCGCGGCCAGCTCGGCCTCGCGCCCCGCCGGCAGCTCGCCGTCGAGCCGCAGGCCCAGCACGTGGGCCAGCCGGCGCCCCAGATCCGGGCCCTCGGCCAGCCCGGCCGCGATCAGGTCGTGCCCGTCGATCTCCAGGCCGACATGCCGCCACCGGTGCAGGTACGTCCCGGCGGTCTCGGGATCGCCCTTGGCGCCGGCGACCGCGACGGCCTCCACGGGCTCGCCCCGCAGCCGCGCGGCGACCTCCGAGGGCCGGGCCGGTGGGGACGCGGGCACGGGCGCCAGCGCCGCGCACCGGTCGAGGATGCGCTGCTCGACGGCCGTGAAGCCGTACGGCGCCGCCCACGCGCCGTCGCCGATGACGGCGCCCAGGAGCGTGAGGTCGGGGCGCGCGCCTTCGCGCGGCAGCAGCGCCAGCGCCCCGGCGACGCGCGCCGGATCGAGCTCCAGGCCCTCGACGATCCCCAGGTTCTGCGCGGCGTGCAGCACGGCCAGCGGATCGCGCTCGCCCAGCGCGAGGCGCAGCTCGGCCCCGAGCCGGTCGCCGCTGACGGTGTCCAGCGCGCCGGCGCGCACCGCCTCGAGGGCGACCTGCTGCGTCCCGGGTTCGGGCGCGAAGCCCAGCCGGACCGCGTAGCGCACCAGCCGCCACAGGCGCGTGGGGTCGTCGCGAAACGACGCGGCGTGCAGCACGCGCAGCCGCCCGGCCTCCAGGTCCTCCAGCGCCGCCGGCGCGGCGTGCAGCTCGCCCGCCGCGTTGAGCGCCAGCGCGTTGACGGTGAAGTCGCGGCGCAGCAGGTCGTCCTCCAGCCCCGACGGCACCACGTCCGGCAGCGCGCCCGGCAGCGCGTAACGCTCCGCCCGGGCCCGCACGACGTCGTAGAAGCAGTCGCCGGCCACGACGTCGTAGGTCCCGAACCGCTCGTGGAACGCCACGACCTCCCCGAGCGCCTCGGCCACCGGCTCGGGATCGCCCTCGACCACGACGTCAAGGTCGACCAGGCTCCCGGGCGCGACACGGCCCAGCAGCGCGTCGCGCACCGCGCCGCCGACGATCCACGCGTCGTCGTGCTCGGCGAGCGCGTCCAGCAGCCGCGCGCCGCACGGCAGCGCGCGCAGCGCCCGGAGGGCGTCGGCAGGGGTCAGCACCCCGCGATCCTCCCACGCCGTCCGACGTCATACCCTGTGGCCCATGTCCCGTCTCACCGGCGGCCGCCGCCGTCGGCTGATGTGGGCCGCGCTGGCGCTCGTGAGCCTCGTGCTCGCCACCGGCGCGGTGAGGGTGCTGACGGGCGGCCCCGGCGACGTCTCGAACCCCGACGTCGAGTTCGACGCGGCGCCGCCCGTGACGCCGACCACGCCGAAACCGAAGGCCACGAACAGCAAGGACCCGTTCGACGACGGGTTCGAGTGGCCGATCTACGGCTACACGAAGAACCGCACGCGCTACCTGCCGCTGGACCGCCCGCTGCGCCCGCCGTTCGTCATGCGCTGGCGCGTGACGGGCTCGATCCTGCTCGAGTTCCCGCCCGTGCTGTGTGGCAAGTCCCTGTACCTGCTCAAGAACAACGGGGCGCTCTACTCGATCTCGCGCCGTACCGGCAAGGTGCGCTGGCGTGCGAAGCTCGGCTACCTCGCCGCCGCCTCGCCGGCGTGCAGCGACGGCACCGTCTACTCCGTGCTGCTGGCCCGCGGCAAGGGCATCGACGCCGGCCGCGTCGTCGCGGTCGCGGCCGGCACCGGCCGCACGCGCTGGTCGCGCAAACTGCCCAGCCGCGCGGAGTCGTCGCCGCTGGTCGACCAGGGCCGCCTCTACTTCGGCAGCGAGGACGGCACGGTCTACGCCCTGCGCGCGAGCGACGGCGCGATCCGCTGGACCTACAAGGCCGGCGGCGCCGTGAAGGGCGCGCTGGCGCTCGACCAGGGCCGCCTGATCTTCGGCGACTACGGCGGGCAGGTGACCGCGATCCGGCGCACCGACGGCCGGCAGCTGTGGAAGACCGGCACCAGCGGCGGCGCGTTCGGCCTCAAGAGCGGCAACTTCTACGCCACGGCCGCGATCGCCTACGGCCGCGTGTACCTCGGCAACACCGACGGGTTCGTGTACTCCTTCGCCGCCAGCAACGGCAAGCTCGCCTGGCGGCACAAGACCGGCGGCTACGTCTACTCCTCTCCGGCGGTCTCCGACGTGCTCGGGGGCACGGTCTACGCGGGGTCCTACGACGGCAAGCTGTACGCCTTCGACGCGCGCACCGGCAGCGTCCGCTGGACCCACCGCAGCGGCGGCAAGATCTCCGGCGGCCCCGTCGTGATCGGCGACCTGGTGTTCTACTCCAACCTGAGCCGCAAGTCGACCGGCGCGGTCGGTGCCGCCACGGGCAAGCTGGTGTGGTCGATCGGCCGTGGCGCGTTCAACCCCGTCATCTCCGACGGGACGCGCATCTACCTCAACGGCTACGCCACGTTGTACATGTTCACCGAGCAGGGCCGCGGGACGGACGGGACGCTGACCTCCGTCGCGCTCAAGCAGCGCCGCGCCCACCTGAAGGCCGCGGCCCAGCGCCGCCACCAGCGCTACGTGGACCGGCGCGTGGCGCAGCGCAAGCGCGCCGTCGGCCGCATCCTGCAGCAGCGCAGGCGGCACGTCGAGGTGTGCTTCCGCTCGGGCGGCAAGCGCGTCTGCCGCATCCCCAGGCCGCCGGTGTGCTTCCAGCGCAAGGCCGACGGCCGGACGGTCTGCCGCGCCCGCAAGCCGGGCTAGGGGAACACTGGCCCAAAGGGCCAGGTTCCCTTGCGGGTCTTCGCCCAGGGGGCGAAACCCGCGGCGGGTTAGGGACCCATGCTCCTAGGGCTCGCCCAGCGGGCTCGCCAAGCCTTGCGCGAGCTGCGCGCTACCGGCGCACGGGCACGCCGGCCTGCAGCAGCCGGGCCTTGGCCTCGGCGACCGTGTGCTCGCCGAAGTGAAACAGCGACGCGACCAGCGCGGCGTCCGCGCCGGCCTCCATCGCCGCCACGAGATCGTCGAGCTTGCCGGCCCCGCCCGAGGCGATGACCGGCACGTCGACGGCCTCGGCCACCGCGGTCGTCAGCCCCAGGTCGTAGCCGTCCTTCGTGCCGTCGCGGTCCATGCTGGTCAGCAGGATCTCGCCGGCGCCGCGCTCCACGCCCTCGCGCGCCCACTGCACCGCGTCGCGGCCCGTCGGGGTCCGGCCGCCGGCCACGAAGACCTCCCAGCCATCGGCCTGGCTGGCGTCCACGCGCCGCTTGGCGTCGATGGCCAGCACGACGCACTGCGCGCCGAAGTGCTCCGACAGCTCGTCGACGAGCTGCGGCCGGGCGACCGCGGCGGAGTTGATCGACACCTTGTCGGCGCCGGCGTCGAGCACCTGCTGGGCGTCGGCGACCGAGCGGATGCCGCCGCCGATCGTGAACGGGATGAAGACGTTGTCGGCGGTGCGCCGCGCCAGCTCGACGATCGTCTCGCGCTTCTCGTGCGTCGCGGTGATGTCGAGGAAGATGATCTCGTCGGCGCCCTCGGCGTCGTAGCGCTCAGCCAGCTCGACGGGATCCCCCGCGTCGCGCAGCCCCACGAAGTTGGTGCCCTTGACGACGCGCCCACCATCGACGTCCAGGCATGGGATGACGCGCTTGAGGTGCATGCTCAGTCGCTCGCCGCGACGGGCCGGTAGGGCTTCTTGTCGGCCGCGGTCGCGGGCTGCAGCGCCTGCTGGCCCTCGGCGATCGTGAAGCGCCCCTCGTACAGCGCCTTGCCCGCGATGACGCCGCCCAGGTTGACCTGACGGAGGTCGCGCAGGCCGCGGAGGTCGTCGAGCGACCCGATGCCGCCGGAGTAGATGAAGCGGCCGCGCACGGCCTTCGCGATGTGCCGCACGTTCTCGAAGTCGATGCCGCCGAGCATGCCGTCGCGGTCGACGTCGGTGTAGACGAACGAGCGCACGCCACGGTTCTGCAGTCGCTCGATGACGGCCGCGGCCGGCATCTGCGTCGTCTCCTGCCAGCCCGACGTCGAGACGTTGCCGCCGCGCGTGTCGACCGAGACGATCGTGCGGTCGCGGAACGCGCCGAGCACGTCGTCGAGGAAGTCGATGTCGTTGAACGCCGCGGTCCCGAGGATCACCCGCTCGGCACCGGCGCGGAGCGCGTCGCGAACCGCCGGCAGCGACCGCAGGCCGCCCCCGTACTGGACCGGGACATGGAGCTCGCCGGCGATCTGCTCGAGGTGCTCGAGCGACTTCGGCGAGCCGGTGCGCGCGCCGTCGAGGTCGACGACGTGCAGGAAGCGCGCGCCGGCCTCCACCCACGCCCGGGCGGCCTCCAGCGGCGAGTCCTCGTAGACCGTCACCTGGTTGAAGTCGCCCTTGACCAGCCGGACCGCCTTGCCCTCGCTGATGTCGATCGCCGGATACAGAATCAAGCTGCCGTCGCCTCCGATGACGCGCATGCCCCGACGAAGTTCGCCAGCAGCGCGATGCCGTCACGCGAGGACTTCTCGGGATGGAACTGGGTGCCGTACACGTTCCCGCGGCCCACGACGCTGGCGAACTCGGTGCCGTAGTCGCAGATGCCCAGGGCGATGTCGTCCTCGGCGGGGGCGGGAACGAAGGAGTGCACGTGGTAGAAGGGCGCCGGGTCCGGCAGGCCCCTGCTCAGGACCGACGGGCGCGCCCAGCGCACCTCGTTCCATCCGATGTGCGGAAGCTTGAGGCCGCGCGCCTCGAGCGGCACGATCTCGCCGGGCAGCAGCCCGAGACCGTCGGCGCCGCCGTGCTCGGCGCCGTGCTCGAACAGCAGCTGCATGCCGAGGCACGCGCCGAGGACGGGCGCGCCGGCGGCGGCGCGCTCGCGCACCAGCTCGTCCAGTCCCGTGTCGGCCAGCGCGCGCATCGCCGCGGCGAAGGCGCCCACGCCGGGCACCACGAGCCCGTCGGTGGCGCGCAGCGCGTCGTGGTCGCCGCTCAGCACGACCGTGGCTCCGGCGCGCTCCAGCGACTTCTGCATGGAGCGGCGGTTGCCCATGCCGTAGTCGACGAGCCCGAGCGTCACCGTCATGACGTGAGCGTGCCCTTCGTCGACGGCACGCCCTTCTCGGTCGGGTCGATCGCGACCGCCTGGCGCAGCGCGCGGGCGAAGGCCTTGAACGCCGCCTCGATCATGTGATGGGCGTTGGTCCCGGTCTCGACCGTCACGTGCAGCGTCATGCGCGAAGCGCTCGCGACCGCCCGGAAGAACTCCTCGGTCAGCTCGTGGTCGAAGTTGCCGGTGCCGCCGGGCGGCAGGTCGGCCTCGAACGCCAGGAGCGGCCGGCCCGACAGGTCGAGCGCCACGCTGGCGCGCGCCTCGTCCATCGGTACGACGGCGTGGCCGTAGCGGGTGATCCCGACGCGGTCGCCGAGCGCCCGGTCGATCGCCTGGCCGAGCACGATCCCGGTGTCCTCGACGGTGTGGTGCGCACCCGTCTGCAGGTCGCCGGTGACGGCGACCTCGAGGTCCAGCCGGCCGTGGCGGGCCATCAGGTCGAGCATGTGGTCCAGGAACCCGACACCCGTCTGGCGGGTCCCGGCTCCCTCGCCGTCGAGGCCGAGCGTCAGGCGGACGTCGGTCTCCTTGGTCTGGCGGGCGATCTCGGCGGTGCGCGTCATCCCGTGGGATTCTCGCGCACCCGCATCGACGCCGCGTGCCGGGTGAAGCCCTCGGCCTCCGCGATCGGCGCGCCGGCCCGTGCCAGCGCGGTCGCGGCGCCGTCGATCCGCACGATGCTCATGCGCCGCCGGAACTGCCGCGTGGACAGCCCGGAGGTGAACCGCGCGGCCCCGCCGGTCGGCAGCGTGTGGTTGGAGCCGGCCACGTAGTCGCCGAACGCGGTGCCGCTCTCGCGTCCCACGAAGACGCAGCCGGCGCTGCGAACGGCGTCGACCAGCGGCTCCGCGCCGGCGCCGACCAGCTCGAGGTGCTCGGGGGCGAAGGAGTCGACGACGGCCAGGCCGGTGTCGAGGTCCGGCACCAGCACGACGGCCGCGGCGGCGGCGGACTCGGGCTCGGCCGCGATGCGCTGCGCGACGGCGTCGTGCAGTGCCTCGTCGTCGGTGACGAGCGCGACGACGGTGCCGACGCCGTGCTCGGCCTGCGCCACGAGGTCGATGCTCACGAGCGCCGGGTCGGCGTCGCCGGAGGCCAGCACGAGCACGTCGCTGGGACCGGCGAAGCCGTCGATGCCGACGTCGCCGCTCACCTGGCGCTTGGCCTCCTGGACGTAGAGCGAGCCGGGGCCGGCGATGACGTCCACGCGCGGGACGCTGTCGGTCCCGTAGGCGAAGGCGGCGACGGCGTGGGCGCCGCCCATGCGCCAGACCTCGTCGGCGCCGCACAACGCGCAGGCGGCGAGGATCACCGGGTGCGCGCCGGGCGCGCAGACGACGACCTCGTCGACGCCCGCCGCGCGCGCGGTGACCACGCCCATCACGACGGTCGACGGGTACGGGTTGCGCCCGCCGGGCGTGTAGATCGCGGCGCGCCGGACCGGCACCTCGCGGATCGTGACGGTCTGGCCCTCGGGCAGGTGGACGTGCTCGTCCTCCGCCAGGCCGGCCTCGGCGACCGCGCGCACGTTGGCGATCGCGACCTCCAGGCCGGCGCGCACCACGGGATCGAGCTCCTCCAGCGCCTGGTCGAGCTCGTGCTGCTCGACGCGCAGCGGACCGGTGACGCCGTCAAAGCGCTCCACGTACTCGAGCAACGCCTGCTCGCCGCGCGTGCGGACCGAAGCGACGATCTCGCTCACCGTGCCCGACACCGAGACGCCCGCGGGCGCGAGCGCGCGCACGGCCTCGGCGGTGCTCGCCGGGTCGCCGTCGTAGGTCAGCCGCTCGACGTTCACGCGACCACCGGCGCCGCCGGGCGGTGCTCGCGCATCCGCGCGACGAGCGTGTCGATCGCGGCGGACTTCAGCTTGTGCGCGACGGGGTTGGCGATCAGCCGGGCCGTCGAGGTCATGATCTCCTCGCGGATGACCAGGCCGTTCTCGCGCAGCGTCGTGCCGGTCGCCGTGAGGTCGACGATCGCCTCGACGAGGCCGGTCAGCGGCGCGAGCTCGACCGAGCCCTTGACCTCGACGATCTCGGCCTGGCGGCCGGTCTCCTCGAAGTAGCGCGCTGCGATCCGGTAGTACTTGGTCGCGACGCGCATGACGCCCAGGCGGCGCAGCGCCTCGGCGGCCGGGTCGGGCTCGCCGGCGACCGTCGCCAGGATCATGCGGCACGGGCCGTAGCCGAGGTCCAGCAGCTCGACGACCTCGCGCTCGTCCTGCTCGGTCAGCACGTCCTTGCCGGTGATGCCGACGTCGGCGGCGCCGGCCTCGACGTAGGTCGGCACGTCCGACGGCCGCATCGTGACGATGCCGACGTCGCCGAACAGCAGCTTGCGATCGTTGCTGCGCACCTCGGCCGTCTCGACGCCGACGGCGTCCAGCAGGTCGAGCGTCTCGCGCAGCAGCGCGCCACGCGGGACGGCGATGGTCAGCTCCGGGCGAGTCATGCCGCAGCCTCCTCGCCGGCCAGCGCCAGGTGCAGCCGGTCGACGTGCAGCGCGAAGCCGACCGCGGGCATAGGCCGGCCGAAGCGCCCGAGCAGGTCGTCGTAGCGTCCGCCGCCGCCCAGCGGCTCGCCGAGCTCGGGGTCGAGCACGTCGAAGACCGCCCCGGTGTAGTACCCCAGGCCGCGGGCCAGGCCGAGGTCGAAGACGATCCGCGACGACACGTGCTCGGGCAGGTCGGCGAGGATCGCGCGCAGGCCGCCGGCCTCGCCGCCGGTGATCCCGTCGAGCACCGCGGCGCCGCCGCGCAGCTGCGGCACGCGCACGAGCGCGTCGTCCAGGCCGTGGCGCCGGACCTGCGTCTCGAGCTTGACGAAGTCGCGGGCGGCCAGGGCGGCGAGCAGCGTCTCGCGCACCTCGACGGGCACGTCGAAGGTGTCCATCAACGCGGGGTACAGCGATGCGGAGCCCAGCGCGATCCGGTAGCCCTTGAGGCCCACGGCGTCCAGCGCCTCGCACAGGACGGTGAGCGCCTCGACGGTGCCGTGCGGTCCGGGCGCGCCGACGAGCTCGACGCCCGCCTGCAGGAACTCGCGCATCTGGCCGCGGTGCGGGCGCACGCCGCGGTAGGCATGGGCGAAGTAGGAGAAGCGCAGCGGCGGCTCGGCGGTCGCGTAGCGCGTCGCGACGACGCGCGCGATCGGCACGGTCATGTCGGGGCGCAGCGCCATCACGTGGCCGTGGTCGTCGAAGACGCGGTAGGCCGGGTCGACGCCCGTCTCGCCGCGCCGCAGCACGTCCTCGAACTCGATCGTCGGCGTCCAGACCTCGCCGTACTCCCGACGCTCGAACGCCGCGCGCATCGCCTCGGTGATGGCGCGCAGCTCCCGCATCTCGTCGGGCAGGACGTCGCGCGTCCCGTTGGGAATCGGGTGGATCATCGGGCCTCGCAGCCTACGAGACCGGCGGGCGCGCAGGGATCCTGCCCGGCCGCTAGGGGTCCCGTTGGCGGCCAGCGAGGCCGAGGCCCACGACGGCCAGCCGTCGCCGCCGGAGGTGGGTCCCCAGTCGCGATAGCGACACAGTCTCCTACGCCAGCGCCGGCTGTTCCGCGACGCGCTCGATGCGCGCGCCGAGGTCGCGCAGGCGCTCGTCGATGCGCTCGTAGCCGCGGTCGATCTGCCGGATGTTGCCGATCTCGGTGCGGCCCTCGGCCGTCAGCGCGGCGAGCAGGACGGCCATGCCGGCGCGGATGTCGGGGGACTCCACGCGGGCGGCGCGCAGCAGGCGCGGCCCGTGCACGAGCGCGCGGTGGGGGTCGGCGATGAAGATGTTGGCGCCCATCGAGATCAGCTTGTCGCAGAAGAACAGGCGCGACTCGAACATCCACTCGTGGACGAGGACCTCGCCCTCGCTCTGGGTCGCGAGCGCGACGGCGATCGAGGTCAGGTCGGCGGGGAACGCGGGCCACGGCCCGTCCTGGACCTTGCTCGTGTGCTCGCCCATGTCGCGCGCGACGACGAGCTTCTGGCCGCCGGGCACGATCACGTCCGCGCCGTCGAGCTGGCTCTCGAGCCCGATGCGCTTGAAGACCAGGCGGATCATCCGCAGGTCGTCGGGCTCGGTGTCCTTGATGCGGATCTCGCCGCCGGTCATGCCGGCCATCGCCATGAAGGACCCGATCTCGATGTGGTCGGGACCGATGTCGTGCGTGGTGCCGCCGAGCTCGGTCGCGCCCGTGACGTGCAGCACGTTGGAGCCGATGCCGCGGATGTCGGCGCCCATCTTGACCAGCATGCGCGCGAGGTCGACGACGTGGGGCTCGGACGCGGCGTTGCCGATGTAGGTCTCGCCCGGCGTCAGGGCCGCGGCCAGCAGCGCGTTCTCGGTGCCCATGACCGACGGCTCGTCCATGAACACCTCGCCTGCGCGGAGGCGGCCGGCGAGGACCAGGCTCGAGGCGTCGTGGCGCTCGACCCTGGCGCCCAGCGCGCAGAACGCGTCGAGGTGCGGATCGAGCCGGCGGCGGCCGATGACGTCACCGCCGGGGGGCGGCATGTCGGCGCGGCCGAAGCGCGCCAGCAGCGGGCCGGCGAGCAGGAACGACGCGCGAATGCGCGCCGACAGGTGGGGGTCGACGTAGGAGTCGGCGGTGATCCCGGCCGCGCAGATGGCGACCTCGTGGTCGCCGCGCCAGTCGACGGTCGCGCCGAGGTGCTCGAGCAGGTCGAGCATCGCCTGGACGTCGCGGATGCGCGGCACGTTGCGCACGACGACTTCCTCCGCGGTGAGCGCGGAGGCGGCGAGGCAGGGCAGGGCGGCGTTCTTGTTGCCGGCGGGCACGACGGTGCCCGACAGCGGCAAGCCGCCATCGATGATGAACTTCTCCATACGGTCGAAGCGCCCGCGTGTGCTTCCGACGGTGGACGAGCGCTGGGCTAGGGTAACAGCCATGTCCTCGCAGGTTTCGCGCGTGGAGGCTTGGGACCTCCTCACCGATTGGGTGCAATCGCCGTCGTTGCGCCGCCACTGCCTGGCGGTCGAGGCCGCCATGGTCGGCTACGCCCGCAAGCTCGGCGCCGACGAGGAGGCGTGGGCCGTCGCCGGCCTCCTGCACGACGCCGACTACGAGCGCCATCCGGACATGGACGACACCGAGAGCGGCCATCCCCGGACGATCATCCGGCACCTCCGCGAGCGCGACGCCGACCCCGAGATCGTCGATGCGATCGCCGGCCACGCGACGTTCCTCGGCGTGCCGCGCGAGTCCGACATGGCCAAGACGCTCTTCGCCGTGGACGAGCTCTCGGGGTTCATCGTGGCGTGCGCCTACGTGCGGCCCGAGGGCATCCACGGGATGGCCCCCAAGTCGGTCAAGAAGAAGCTCAAGACGGTGGCGTTCGCCGCGGCGGTCAACCGCGACGAGGTCCGCCAGGGCGCCGAGGAGCTGGGCGTCGACTTCGACGAGCACCTCGCGTTCGTCATCGCCGCGCTCGAGGAGCGCGCCGACGAGCTGGAGCTGCACGGCAAGGCCGCCGAGACGGGCGCCGGCGCCGGGGCCCCGGAGCCCGACCCCGCCTGAGATGGAAGCGCGCGAGCGGTACGCGCGGGTGCTCCGCGCGCCGCACGCGCGAGCGCTCCTGATCGCCGAGATCCCGGCCCGGCTCCCGGTCGGCATCAACGGCCTGGCGATCGTCCTGTTCCTGCGCGAGCACAGCGGCTCCTACGCCGCCGCGGGCGCGGTGGCGGCCGCGTTCGGCCTCGCGCTCGGCGTCAGCTCGCCGCTGATCGGCCGGCTGATCGACCGGCGCGGGCTGGCGCAGGTGGTGCTCCCGCTCGCGATGCTGCACACGGTCGCGATGGTGGGCCTCGTGGCGCTCGGCCTGAGCGGCGCGCCGGTCGGCGTGCTGGCGCTGCTGGCCGTGTTCGCGGGCGCGTTCCTCCCGCCGCTGGGCTCGATCTCGCGCTCGCTGTGGCCGCGCATCCTGCGCGACGAGGATCCGGGGCTGCTCTCGACGGCGCTGGCGCTCGAGGGCGTGATGATCGAGCTGGTGTTCGTCGCCGGCCCGCTGATCACCGCGCTGCTGTCGGTGCTGGTCGATCCGGCGGCCGCGCTGCTGCTCTCCCCCGTCCTGCTGCTCGGCGGGCTGTCGCTGTTCCTCATGCAGCCGCCCGTGCGGACGTGGGTCATCTCCGAGCACGCCGGCAGCCACGGCCCGTGGGGCGCGCTGCGGTCGCCCGGCATCCGGACGCTCGTGCTCTGCACGCTGCCGATGGGCTTCTGCTTCGGCGCGATGGAGGTCACGCTCCCCGCGTTCGGCGAGGCGCACGGCCACCGCGAGATCGGCGGCGTGCTGCTGGCGGTCTGGTCGGCGGGCAGCGCGATGGGCGGCCTGCTGTACGGCGCTCGCCACTGGTCGGGCGCGGCGGGCAGGCGCTACGCGCGGCTGGCGGCGCTGCTGCCGATCGGCTACCTGCCGCTGGCGCTCGCCCCGTCGATCGCGGCGATGGTGCCGCTCGCGCTGCTGGCCGGGCTCAGCATCGCCCCGACCCTGACCGCGGGCAACCAGATCGCCGGCGACGTCGCGCCCGAGGGCACCGAGACCGAGGCCTACACCTGGCCGGTGACGTCGCTGGTCTGCGGCCTGGCGATCGGCAGCTGGGTCGCCGGCGCCCTCGTCGAGGGCATCGACTGGCAGGCGGCGTTCCTCGCCTGCGCGGGCGGGGCGGTGCTGAGCGCGCTGCTCGCCGCGCTGCGGTGGCGAACGCTGCAGGTCGGCGGGAGGCGCGGCGTGGAGCCGGCCTACGACGCGGCCTTGTAGCGGCCGCCGCCCTTGGCCCACTCGAGCAGGTGGTCGGTGCGGCAGAACGCGTCGCCGATGCGGTGCGGGCCGCGGTGGCGGACGACGAGCACCCGCGTGTCGCCGAGGTCGTCGCCGCAGAGCGCGCAGCGGCCGAGCGCGTCGTCGGGCTCGCCGGACGGGATGATCCGGCCCGCCTCCCACTCCGCGCCCTGCATGATCCAGGGGACGACGTGCTCCAGCCGGCAGAAGACCGCCCGGCCCTCGGTCTCGGGCTCGGCCACGCGGAATCCGTCGTCGGCGCCGACGTCGGTCCCGCACCAGGAGCATTGCTCGGACATCGCAGGCAAAAGCGTAGATGGTCGCCGGGATGGAGATCGCCTATGCCGCGAGCGCGCCGCGGCGAGCCGGCCGGCGGCGCCCGGGGAGCGGGTTCCCGGCGCGACGGGTTACCGTGCAGGACGTGGCTACCGAACCCCTGACGATCACCATCCTCGAAGGCGACGAGACCGGCCAGGAGCTCCTCGAGCAGGCGCTCCGCGTCCTGGACCCCGAGGTCGTCGAGCTTCCGATCGAGCTCGACCGCTACGACCTCTCGCTCGCCAAGCGCCGCGAGACCGGCAACCGGATCGTCGAGGACGCGGCGCGCGCCATGCGCGAGTCCGGCCTCGGGATCAAGGCCGCCACGGTGACGCCCGAGGGCAAGAACGACGTCGGCTCGCCGAACCGCATCGTGCGCGAGGGCGTCGACGGCAAGGTCATCATCCGCACCGGGCGCCGCATCCCGGGCGTGACGCCGGTCGCCGGCGTCTACCTGCCGATCTCGGTCGTCCGCATGGCCGTCGACGACGCCTACGGCGCCGAGCAGTGGCGCGAGGGCGAGGACGGCGCCAACGACGAGATCGCCTACCGCACCGAGAAGATCTCCCGCGGCACGTGCCGCGCCGTCGCCGAGTACGCCTTCCGCACGGCCCTGAAGATGAACGGCAAGGTCTACGGCGGACCGAAGTGGACGGTCTCCCCGGTCTACGAGGGGATGCTCAAGGAGGAGATGGACGCCGCCGCGCAGCGCCATCCCGACGTCTGGTACCAGCCGGTCCTGATCGACGCCACGTACGCCGGCCTGGTCTCCGGCGCCGCCGACAGCCCGCTGGTGATCCCGGCGCTCAACCGCGACGGCGACTGCCTGAGCGATCTGGTGATGCCGATGTTCGGCTCGATCGCGGGCGCCGAGTCCGTGCTGCTGGCGTTCGACGAGCACTTCAACACGCAGGTCGCGATGGCCGAGGCGCCGCACGGCACGGCGCCCGCGCTGCTGGGCAAGGACGTCGCCAACCCGATGGCCATGATCCTGGCCTGCGGCGCGGTGCTCAACTACGCGTCCGACAAGGGCTTCGAGGGCGCCGACCGCGCGTCGCGCGCGATCTACGAGTCGGTGCTGGAGGCCGTGGCCTCGGGCGTCCGCACGCCCGACCTCGGTGGCGACGCCGGCACCACCGCGTTCACGACCGACGTCGTCGGTCGCGTGCGGACCAAGCTCGACGTCTGGTCGTCGCTGGGCTCCACGGTCTGAGCGGGGTGGCGCTGCAAGATCGCGTGCAGCGCCGCGGGCGGAATTTGGCTTTCTAGAGCCAGATCTCCCCGGAATATGGATACGAACACGCGTTCCCACGCGCTCCGTCCGACGCGCATCGTAGCTTTGCGAACACATGTTCTCCCCCACCGCAGAATCCCGGCCGGTCAAGCGCTCGATGCGTGCGACCGTCCGGCGTGCCGTCGACCTCGTGGTTGCCTTTGCGACGCTCGCTGACGAGCTGCCGCCGCGCCCCTCCGTCGACGACCTCGCGGACCATCCTCACCGTCGTTCGCTGCGGGCGCCCTCTCGCTCGCGGCGTCCCGGCGCGGTGGCTTCGCGAGCGCAGTCCTGCACGACGCCAGTGGCCTCACGCCCGCGGCTTCGTCGCAGCTCCTCAACCGTGCGGTGATGCCTCAGACGCGCCCCAGCTGGGAGGCCGCGGGCGCACGGCGGACATGGATCGACAGCGAGCGGGCCGCCTCTGGGCGGCCCGCGGCGCGTCGTGGCCCGGCCTGATTTGCCAGGGTGCAGCCGATGAGCACGACACCCGACCGCGAGTGGGAGCAGCGGGTGGCCGACCTCTGGGCCACCCTCGACGACCACGACCCCGCGGACTTCCTCGCCAGGATCGAGGACTTGACCGCCGAGCGGCCGACCGGCGACGCGATCGCCCTGTTCGAGCGCGCCGCGGCCAACGACTCCACCGGCCATCCCGACGAGGCGGTCCCGCTCTACCGCGAAGCGGTCGCGACCGGCCTGACCGGCCTGCGCCGCCGCCGCGCCGTGATCCAACTCGCGAGCTCGCTGCGCAACCTCGGCCAGCCCGAGGAGAGCGTTCGCCTCCTCACCGCCGAACGCGACGCGACGTCCGACGACCTCGACGACGCCGTCGTGGCCTTCCTCGCCCTCGCCCTCGCCGATACCGGCCAGGAACGCGAGGCCGCATCACTGGCCCTCCTCGCCCTCTCACGCCACCTCCCCCGCTACAACCGCTCGCTCGCCAACTACGCCCAGGACCTCGCCGACCGATCGTGATGGGCGTGCGCGACGTCGGCGGCCATGCCGCGCCGCCGCCCCGGCACTACGCCCGGGGCCACCCCGCCGAGCGGTAGTGGTACGAGTGCGCGACGTCGGCGGCCGTGCCGCGCCGCCGCCCCGGCACTACGCCCGGGGCCCCGCCGACCGGTAGTGGTAGGAGTGCGCGACGTGGAAGCCGCGGCGGCCGTAGAAGCGCAGCGCCGCGTCGTTGTCGCGCTCGACCTGCAGGTAGACGCGGTGGGCGTCGCGCGTCGCCGCCCATGCCTCGAGCGCGTCCATCACCGCGGAGGCGAGCCCACGCCGGCGCGCCGCGACCGCCGTGGCCAGCGAGAAGATGCCGAGCCAGCCGTCCTCGACGACGCCGATGCCGATGGCCAGCGGCGAACCACCGTCCTCGCGCAACACGGCGAAGCGCGCGCGATCTCCGAGCTGCGAGAGCACGAGGTCCGCGGTCTCCGTCGTCCCGCCGTTGCCGCTGACGGCCGCCCACGCGTCGACCCAACCGGGATCCAGTGCCTGCAGCCGGACGTCGCGTACCGGTGCACCTGCCTCCGGTGCCGGCGCCGCGAGGGTTCGGCCTGCCCGGGCGGTCGCGGCCGGGCCCGCTAGCACGAGCGAGGAACCCGAGGCCGCCATCCCCCGTTGCGCCAGTGCGTCGTCGAGGAGCAGGTGTCCCTCAGCCGGCGAGACCTGCAGGACGGGCGCCATGCCGAGCTCTTCGGCGGTCGCCAGCGCCAGATCGACCGTACGGGCGGCGTGCGCCGGCTCGGCGGGAGGCAGCAGCGAGTTGGATCGCCGGCGGTCGACGCCCTCGGTCCTACGCAGCAGCCACCCCTCGACCTCATGCACCTCGTCAGCCGGCCACGCGCGAGCCGCCAGGCGCTCGAGCTCGTGCGACATCTCCGGATCAAAGCCCACGGGCAGCACTATCACTGCCACCGTACGACAGCGCCGATCGATGCGAATGCCCCGCCTGGCGCCGGCCGCCTCGCGCGGGCAGCCCGCCCTACGGCAGCGGCGGGTTGCGCGCTGCACTCCCCGCCTGGCGCCGCCCGAGGCCGACCAGTTGACGGGAGAACCGCCGCGCCGAACGGAGGCGGACCACAACGACCACGAGCCGCCCCGGAGGGCGGCTCGTATGACATTAAACCGGCGGCGTCCTACTCTCCCGGGCCCTTGCGAGCCAAGTACCATCGGCGCTGAGAGGCTTAACTTCTCTGTTCGGAATGGGAAGAGGTGTTTCCCTCTCGCCAAAGCCACCGGAAACTCAAGAGAGTCCCGGCGGCCCCTCAAAACCGCACAGCCCACCACATGTGTAATTCACGCAGACGAAGAAAAATAAAACCGTCAAGCCCTCGAGCCATTAGTACCAGTCTCCTTCACGCGTTACCGCGCGTCCAGATCTGGCCTATCAACCTGGTGGTCTCCCAGGGCTCTTACTCCCTCAAGGGGATGGGAGAGCTCATCTTGAGGCCGGCTTCCCGCTTAGATGCCTTCAGCGGTTATCCGATCCGGACGTAGCTAACCTGCTATGCCCTTGGCAGGACAACAGATACACCAGAGGTCCGTTCACCCCGGTCCTCTCGTACTAGGGGCAAATCCTCTCAACTCTCCAACGCCCACGGCAGATAGGGACCGAACTGTCTCACGACGTTCTGAACCCAGCTCGCGTACCGCTTTAATGGGCGAACAGCCCAACCCTTGGGACCTACTTCAGCCCCAGGATGCGACGAGCCGACATCGAGGTGCCAAACCGGGCCGTCGATGTGGACTCTTGGGCCCGATAAGCCTGTTATCCCCGGAGTACCTTTTATCCGTTGAGCGACGGCACTTCCACTTGCTACCGCCGGATCACTAAGACCTGCTTTCGCACCTGCTCGACATGTCTGTCTCGCAGTCAAGCTCCCTTACTGCCTTTGCACTCTACGCACGATTTCCGACCGTGCTGAGGGAACCTTTGTGCGCCTCCGTTACATTTTGGGAGGCGACCGCCCCAGTCAAACTACCCGCCTGGCACTGTTCTCCGCCCGGATTCACGGTGCGAAGTTAGACGTCCAATACATCAAGGGTGGTATCTCAAGGTTGGCTCCACCTCGGCCGCAGCCGAGGCTTCAAAGCCTCCCACCTATCCTGAGCGAAATGCACCGAACGCCAATACCAAGTTATAGTAAAGGTTCACGGGGTCTTTCCGTCTAGCCGCGGGTACTCGGCATCTTCACCGAGACTGCAATTTCACCGAGCCCCTCGCTGAGACAGCGCGCAAGTCGTTACGCCATTCGTGCAGGTCGGAACTTACCCGACAAGGAATTTCGCTACCTTAGGACCGTTATAGTTACGGCCGCCGTTTACCGGGGCTTAGCTTCGGTGCTTCGATCCGAAGACCTAACACCTCCACGTAACCTTCCGGCACCGGGCAGGCGTCAGCCCCTATACGTCGTCTTTCGACTTAGCAGTGAC